>ENA-ORXD01000115-ORXD01000115.1-sediment-metagenome-genome-assembly--contig:-NODE-115-length-136148-cov-5.756892_pt1 | contig 136148 bp, 129 predicted proteins | sample MGYA00237862_ERZ511471 | MGnify/ENA metagenome assembly ERZ511471
AATACTGGATGAATTCATCGCCTCCAGCGGGTATCACCGCAAATACGCCATTCGCATCTTGAGACATGGTTACCCGCGGGGTCAGCATAAGAGAAAGGGGAAAAAGCCAATCTATTGTGGGGAAGTGGTAGTGGCATTGGAACAAATCTGGGAGATCTATGGACGCATCTGCTCCAAGCGCTTGCATCCATTCTTGCCGGAAGGGATCAAAATATTGGAACGCTGTGGAGAGATCAGCTTGTCTGCGGAGACCAAACAACTGCTGCTGCGCATGAGCCGGGCGACTATCGATCGCTGTCTCCGCCCCGTTCGTTCCCGGTTGTCCCATGGATTGAGCACCACCAAACCAGGCACACTGTTGAAGAAAGCCATCACGGTGCGTACTTTTGCAGATTGGGACGAAGATAAACCCGGATTTATGGAGATCGACCTGGTAGCTCACTGTGGAATGAGCACAGAAGGACAGTATTTGAATACCTTGACTTGCACCGATATCTGCACTGGCTGGACTGAACCCATCGCGCTGCGGCATCGCAGCCAACAAACTGTGCGAGATGCCCTGCACGCCATGCGTCCGCAACTGCCCTTTACCTTACTAGGGATCGATTCTGACAATGGCAGTGAATTCATCAATGCTCTGCTTTACCACTATTGTGTGGAAGAGCACATTACCTTCACCCGCTCCCGCCCTTACCAGAAGAATGATCAAGCTTATGTGGAACAAAAGAACTGGTCGGTGGTGCGCCATACCGTGGGCTATAATCGTCTGGAAAGTGATGCTGAATTTGAGCTGCTGACAAGCATCTATGCTGACTTACGGCTGTACATCAACTTCTTTCAACCGGTCTTGAAACTGGTTTTCAAAGGTCGCGTGGATGGGAAGTTCATCAAAACCTATGACCTGGCTTCCACCCCTTATCAACGCATCATGCGCAGAAAGGATATCCCTCTGGAAACCAAAGCTCGTTTCACCAATCTCTATGTTAGACTCAATCCGGTTGCTTTACGCACCTCGATTGATCGTAAAGTAGATAAACTATGGGAACTATCAAAGTAACTTCTCTATCTGAGTCATCGTTACCTCCAAAGTAATCTTTTCTAATGAGGCACTACGCCCACCGAATTGCCCACCGAATTGCCTCTTGTGAATCACCGAACTGCGGATTTATACAGGAAATGGGGATGTCCCTTTTCTCTTATACAAAAAGGTCACTATCACAAATCTACACATTTCATATTTTATACCGGCTGAAACATTGTTATCAGTGAATCCATTGAAAACAATAACAAAAACAAATGGATGTGCAATTATCGTACTTTTTGCAAAGAAGAAACAAATCATGTATATGCGTGTATATTAAATGAATTTTCATAAATCAGCAATTTTCTTCACCGAATCACGAATCACCAATTTGGTTGAAAAAACCTTTTGTGTAACTTCTTTTTCCTCACAGATATGGTCAACCAGTAAATTTGCAGCGGTTTTTCCCTTTTCTCTTAATGGTTGCGAGATCGTCGTTAAGGGTGGACTGGATATTGCTGCGTAAGGGACATCATCAAAGCCCGTCACAGAAACATCATCAGGAATTCTAAGACCCCTTTGATTGGCAGATTTAATCACTCCAAACGCAATGACATCACTCATGGAAACGATACAGGTAGGATAAGGTTCATTTGAGAATAAAAATCTAAATCCTTCCTCTCCTCCATGCATCGTACTTGAACATTCAAAGTATTTTACGTGTGGATCATTAAGTGATAATTCATATTCCTTCAAAGCCTGTGAAAAACCATCGATTCTGCTGCGCAGAGTACCCGTATATTCATCAAATTTTCCCATTTTCCCCGACCGAATTCCCAGGACTCCAATTTTTTTGTGCCCTTGAGACAACACATATCTCATGATCGAGTGTGCTCCTTTTTTGTCGGTTATATTGACAGAAGAAATTCCTTCGACTGGATCGGTATCCACAATCACAAAGGGGATCTTTCTCTGCTGCAGGATCAAAATTGTCGATTTATACAGTTCCAACCCTATGGTAATAAACCCATCCACGGCTGTCTTAGCGACCGCTCTTTTTACACTTCCTTCAAGCGGAGGGACAAGCAGGATCGAAAAGCCTTCTCGTAAACATACTTCTGCTACACCTTCAATAAACTCTGCCCAAAAGGGATTCCTTATTATTTCCGTTGTGGGCTGCGGAACAAGTATCCCGATAATACCGGTACGTCCAGTCAACATACTTCGTGCAATTGGATTCGGTACATATCCTATTTCTTCTGCTACTTCCAATATCTTTTGAACAGTACCTTCCGGTAAACGCTCCGGATTATTAAAAGCAAAAGAAACAGAAGTGATAGAGACACCAGCCTTTTCTGCAACATCCTTGATTGTTATACGCGACATTATCTTATTTTCCTTAATAGGTTATGCTGTCGGATAGAGTATCAAACCCGTCATCGCATCCAAAGTTTCAATACAGATGTTCCCGTTTTGTACAATGAATTTCTTTCCCGTTAATATATCGCACCATTCATTTTTATCGTTCAGATGCGTTGCTACATAAGGTATTTTTATATCATGATATGCCATGCGTGGATTTAAGACAACGATGATCGTGTCATCCTCAAACTGACGCTGGTAAGAGTAAACCCCATTAAATACATAAAGCGGTTTGAATGAACCTCTGCGAAGCGCTGCATGAGCCATCCGTGCTTTGATCAATTTTTTAAAATGCTCCTGAATGACATAATTCCATTCACTCTGCTTTTCCCATGGCATACACTTTCGACAGTCAGGGTCATTTTCGCCTGTCAGACCGATCTCATCGCCATAATAGAGCATAGGAGTGCCCAGATAAGTGAAAAGAAACGAGATGGCCAGTATTTCACGTTTAATCTCTTCACCACACAACGTCAGAATTCGAGGGGTATCGTGGCTGCCCAGTAAATTTAACTGCAGCAGAGCTGCTTGTTGAAATATTTGCTGCTGGTGCAGCAATTCATAGTTAAAGTCCTCGGCATCCATATGATCGTAGACACAATAATCCAAAATACAATTGCGCAACGGATAATTCATGACCCCATCGAATGTATCACCCCTAATCCATTTCATGGCATCGCGCCAGATCTCCCCCACCAAATAGGTCTCCGGAAACTCACCTTTGATTCTCTCCCTGAATTCCATCCAGAAATCAAAAGAAATTTTCCAGGGCACATCCAAGCGCCATCCGTCAATCCCGAACTCTCTGATCCAGTAAGCTGCTATATCAAACAGATATTGTCTCACCTCGGGTAATTCGCAGTTCAGTTTTGGCAGATACCAGGTACCGCCGCAGGTTTGATAATTTACAGCATCCTTATCGATCGGGTGCGAATGAATATCAAACCAGTTGGAATATTTTGATGATCTTCCATTCTTTATCACATCCTGAAAGTAGATCGAATGATAGCCACAGTGGTTAAAGACCCCATCCAGCACGACCTTCACTCTCCGCCTGTGGCATTCATCCACCAGAGATCTGAAGATCTTCTTATCGCCAAAAGCTGGATCGATCTGATAATAATCGTCGGTATCATATTTATGATTTGAGCTGGCTTTAAAAATTGGAGTGAGATAAAGCGCATTCACACCCACATCTTGGAGATAATCTAGGTGGTTCATAACTCCCAGCAGATCCCCACCAAAAAAATTATCGACAGTTGGTTTTGAACCCCATTTTGCAGTTGGAACCGGATCATTAGAAGCATCCCCATTAGCAAAACGATCGAGGAAGACCTGATAGAAAATTGTATCGCGTACCCATTCGGGTGTGGATGATGTTTTGTTCATTTAAGACCTGTCCTCGATAATCCTGAAATATAGTATTTTTGAGCAAAAATAAACAACAACACCGGAGGTAACGACGCGATGACCGTTCCTGCCATCCAATAAGTCCATTCGGTTAGATATCTTCCCGTAAAAGCCTGCAATCCGGTTTGTATCACCCGTAAATTGGTATCGTTTGCCACCAAGAAAGGCCAGAAGAAATCATTCCAGATAAATAGAAAACTAAACACGGCGGATGTGATTACAGATGGAAGGCACATGGGGAAAACGATCTTCCATAGGATATACCAGTGAGATGACCCATCGATACTTGCCGCATCAATATACTCACGAGGAATTGAAATGAAAGCCTGCCGTAAGATCATGATCGCAAACGCATCCACGATCCTCGGAAAGATAAGAGCCTGATAGGAATTCAACCAGTTGAAATCATTGACCAGCAAATACAGAGGGATAACAATGGCGTAGAAGGGGATCATCATGGTGCTTAAATAAACAAAGTAAACAATATCACGACCTTTGAAATCGATAAAAGCAAAAACATAGGCAGCCAACGCTCCGAAAAAGATGCGGCTGACCACCACAACCACAGCTACGAAAAGCGTGTTCGAAAAGTATTTTCCAAATGGCGCTCCATTCCATGCTTTTGAGTAGTTTGAAAAATCAAACGTATTGGGAACCAGATACGGTGGTTCGCTGACATGCCCTCTCTCTTTTAGTGACGCAGTGATCATCCACATATATGGCATCACCATTAAAAATACCATCGGCAGAATGATCAAAAGAAGAAATACTTTATTCAAAAGCGTCTTACTCATATGTTTGAACATGTTCAAGAAATATCCTCATACGATCCAAATCCCACCAAACGCCATTGGATCAATGTGATCACAAGTATGATCACAAAGATGATCACAGAAATTGCCGCACCCTTCCCCATTTTGAAAAGGGTAAAAGCATCGGTATACAAGAACAAACTTACCACCTCAGTTGTGCTGCTCGGTCCACCGCGTGTGGTGATTAACACCTGATCGAAAACCAGGAACGAATCAATGAATCCCAGAGTGATCAGCATCAAAGTGGTAGGGATCATTTGTGGAATCGTCACGTATAAAAATGATTGAAATGCATTGGCGCCATCCATCTTCGATATCTCATAATAATCATTGGGGATATTCTGCAGCGCTGCCAGATAGATAATGATGGTAAAGCCCACTCTCCTCCAGATACCTAGGAGCATGATCGTCGGTAGCGCCCAATGCGGGTCCGAGAACCAGTTGGGAGGCATATCCATCACATTTCTTAGAAGGATGTTCACAAAACCATAAGTTGGATTAAATATGATGATCCATACCATGGCTGCCACAACCGTAGGGGTTACCGTGGGTAAAAAGAACAAGCCTCTAAAAAAGTTGCGGAAAGGTAAATTTTTGTTGTTCAGCAAATTTGCAATGATCAAGCCGAGGATGATGCTAATGAAAGTAACTCCGACCGTATATGTCAGGGTAACTTTCAAAGAATTCAAGAATCGGTCGTCCATAAACAGATTCTTATAATTTTCCATCCCAACGAACACGGGATCCCTAGCAGGATTATTCCATTCAAACAGGCTTAACCGGAAAGCATCAATAATGGGATAAAAGACAAATAAGCATAATACCAAGAGAGATGGAAATAAAAAAAGGACGGTGGTAGAAATCTTGTATCGGCTGTTTTTTCGCTGCTTCATATCATTTTTTGCAAACACTGGGGGTGGCTGGTAGCATGTGTATCAACCACCCCTGGTTAATTCTAGTTCTACTGTGCGAGGATATCGTTGACTGCTTGTTCTGCAGCAGCTAACGCCTCTTCAGGTGTTGCCAATCCAAGGAACGCATTTTGTATTTCACGTGAAAATGCATCGGATACTTCATTGTACAGCGGAGTTGCCGGTCTGGTATGGGCATATTGCATGCCTTCAACAAACGGGAGCATTCTCGGCTCGGTATCATTGACCCAGTTGAGATATTCAGAATTCTCTCCGACGGATTTTCTGACGGGCATGAAACCGGTCGTCATATCCCATCGTAGCTGGACATCGGAACTCGTCATGAATTTAATAAATTTCCAGGTTGCTTCCTTATTCTCGGAATTAGAGAACATCAGAATTCTTTCCCCACCGGTATTGGTTGCTGATGTGCCGCCTTCAGGAGCGGGAACCAATGCCACACCCCAATCAAAGGGAGCATCGCTTCGATATCCGAACAGCCATGAGCCATCCAGCTGCATGCAGGCCTTACCTTCGCCAAATGCGCCCCACGGTCCGGGGATCGATCCGTTGCCCTGCAACATATCAGAAACATATGTCAATGCTTCTAAGCCTTGCGGTGTATTGAATGCGGCTTTGGTGTTGTCTGCATTCAAGAATTCACCACCGGCTGCCCACAGGAATACCTGGAACTGCCAGGTGATTCCCTCACCGGTGGGCTGTGTGTAGAACTCAAAACCGACAATACCGTTATCGAGGTCCTGGCATTGTTCTGCATCTGCTTTCAGCTCTTCCCAGGTGGTCGGGGGAACTTCAGGATCCAGACCAGCCTGTTCGAAAAGGTCCTTGTTCCAGATGACCTGCATATTGTTGGCACTCATCGGCAAAGCAAAGCGGCTTCCATCAATGTTGTCATAATCAAGCTGGAGAGGGTAAAAATCCGTGATATCGAAGTCGCTGTCAGAGGCAATATAATTATCCAGTGCTTCCACTGAACCAGTTGAGACCAACCACGGCACCCAAATCAGATCAACTGTTGCAACATCAGGTAAAGTATTAGAAAGAATGGATGTTTGCAGCAAAGTCTTATATTCATCATAGCTGGGCTGAACAACAACCTCCACCTGAATATCCGGATTCGCCTGATTGAACTCTGCTACCAGATCATCAATCATTTCAGCGTTCGCTTTATCATATTGGTGCCAGAAAGTGAGCTTGACCGGTTCGGCGGGGGTTGTATCTTCAACCTCTTCGCCCGCCGGGGCTTGTTCCGCTTCTTTCGTTGCAGCTACAGATGAGCATGAACTGATTAGCATAGCCAGTATGGCGAAAATCAACAAGCCAAATTTTAAAAATCTCTTTTCTTTCATTTCTTTTCTCCTTATCGCTATATCCTTTACGAATTCAGTAATTTATATTCTTCTCGATAATCATCCCTCCTTTTCAAGTTTTCCATTCAAATAATTTTTCGATCATGTTTACATCAGGCATGTCTACTGACCACAATTAGTAAAATGTTTTAGTAAATCGTTTTAATTATATAGCGAATTTGTCAGGATTGTCAATACTTTTTCTTGTTTTTTCTTAACCCGGGGTTTTTAACTTGCGCACTTCATTTGTTCGGATAGTGACTCCCCCTCTATCCATATACTCAAGGAAAGCCAACGCATATTTGCGACTTGAATGCACCATATCACGAAATTGGGAAAGTGAGATCTCTCCCTGTGCATTGAGAAATGACAGAAGTCGATCACGCATGCACTCAAATTCTGCTCGACGGAACACGATCACATCAGAAACAGGGATCCACTCTCCCTGAAAGACCAGCCATTCAAAAAGTTGCTTCCCGGTAACTCGTATAAGAGCTGGGATATCAGGAGGAGCAAAGGGGTCTTGCTGAAAAAGATGGTCCGCTTCCCGCATTCTATTTTTATCTCTTTCCGATAAAGTAACTGCGAGATCAGTACGGTAAACGTAGCCATTTCTGAGAGATAGATTGAATTCGCCCGGACACAGCGCGAGTAATGATTCCATGCCTTTTTCAGGAAACTTCAATATCGCAGACAACTCCGATAAGGATATCCCCGGGATCAAGGATGATACATTTTCAATTTGATAGGAAATCCATAGTGCCAGTTCGCTTATTGCAGGCTTACTGGTAACAAAAATTTCAGGTTTTTTTTTCGCATTCAAGGCGGAAAATTGAAGCATGCCCGAACTGGCTGTCAATTTCTGCATTTCTGTAGCCGGATCAAATCCCTCAGCCTCTAATGATTGCACCAACTCATCACGTGAAATCACTCTTTTCTCATCGATCAATGTTTTAAAAAGATATGCTGGAGAGCCACTATTTTGAGCCTGCAAGTTTTCCAAGACAATATTTGAATGCCGTTTGTATCTTCTATTTGAGTGACTTTTGATGATTATTCCACCTCCTAAGGTCTCAGGTGGAGAGGGACGACGGAAAATGAAATGATCTCCTTTCTTGACCACCACTGCTTCCTGCAATTCGATTTGCACAAAACCGGATTCGCCCGGTTTGAGCAAATCTTTACCCAGGGTACGCACTCTCCCCATCACCTCAGCAGTGGCATGAAAAAACTTCACGGATTCGTTATGGGATAACCCTTTTTCGCAGTCAGACAACATTTCAACTCGTGCATCCAGGCGGGTGGTTGATTGGAGAATGCCGGGAGAGATCACTACATCCCCTCGGTGAATATCTTCAACATCCACCCCATTGATATTCAACGCTACCCGACTACCGGGATATGCTTTCTCCAATTCATTCTTATGGGTTTGAATGCCACGAATTCTCCCCCTCTTATTGGATGGTTGAATCTCAACTTCTTGCCCTATCTGCAGGGTACCATCCAACAAAGTGCCGGTGACAACTGTTCCGAATCCTTTAATTGAAAAAACGCGGTCAATTGAAAGACGAGCATTCCCCCCACTCACCTTTTTTTGAACCTTCTTCAATTCAGTTTGAAGAGTCGTGATAAATTCAGAGATGCCGATTCCGGTAGAAGCCGAGACATACAACAAAGGGAACCCTTGCATGGTCGTTCCCCGAATGCAGTCGCGAATATCCTGCTCTACAAGTGCCAACCAGGTTTGATCATCAACCAAATCAGTTTTGGTAATCGCGATCACCCCATGATTAACCTGCAGCAAATTCAAGATCGCAAGATGCTCGTGAGTTTGTGGCATGACACCTTCGTTTGCTGCCACCACCACCACCACCGCATCGATACTTCCTACTCCCGCCAGCATATTGCTGATGAAATCGCGGTGACCCGGTACATCCACAATACCAACCTCATCACCGGAGGGCAATTTAAACCAGGCAAACCCAAGATCAATGGTCATCTGGCGAGCCTGTTCTTCAGCCAGACGGTCGGGGTCCATTCCAGTGATTCTTTTTACCAGCGCTGACTTACCGTGATCAACATGACCGGCAGTTGCAATTACATAGTTCATCGAAATCTACTTATTGTAAAAACTAATTCATCTGGATATTATCGAAGGCATCTTTCCAGTTATTTGCCATTTTCATAAGACTTAGCATGCCTTTTTGAATTTCTGAGCTCATCAACCCCAGCAGCTCCTGAACATCGTTCATTTGGTCTTCAAAAGTGGTAACACGGTTTTTTAACTCTTCCATCCTGTTATTAAATGCCGTTTGCTTTTCTTCATTGATCAAAGAGTAATTTGCCCAATTCTTCTCCGAATCAGACTTGAAGGTATTCCATTCTTTCTGATACTTGGTTTCAAAAAGTTGATAAAGTTCAGACACCTCTCTCAAACGTCTCTCATACAAACGGGTAGTTTCTTCCAGATTGTCGTTTACAAGGGCTAACTCTTTTTCTTTCTGATTCAATTTATCTACTAAAGAGGTAATGCGCTGTATTTCTTCCAGCGCTTTTCGCTGTATTTCATCAAAACGGTTCTCCCGATTTTTATTGTTGATCTCCTGTTGTTCGATAAAAGCAGTTTGTGCCATTTTTCTTTGTGTTTCAGAAGCCTTTAATTCCTGTAACTGTGCCTGGATTTGATTGATATCTTCTGATAACAGGGAAATTTTTGTAAACAGATCCACCTGTTGCTTGGGGAACTGCGAGATATCATCAGTGATGATTTCGACCCGTTTCATCACACTTTCCAGATCTCGTTTTTGAACTTCAAGATTACGGCGGATGTCTTCATCCTCCTTCAATTTTTTATTCACGCTCAATTCGATTTTATCCACCGTCGCAAGCGTTCGCGAATCTTCATCAATATAGCGTTGTAATTTCTTATCGAGTTCGGATTTGAGTTTCCCGTCCAAACGATCCGTTTTAGCAGATATCGATTTCAGGTCAGATTGATACAATTTAGAAAACTGTTCCTGTTGAATTGCAGCGTTCTTGTTTTGCTCTTCAAACTTGTCATTCGTGTCTTTGCGAAGCTGGGTCATGGCTTTGTCATAAGTGCCTATCCCTGCCAGCGTTTTTTTGACCTGATTCACTTCGTCCTTCAAATCGCGATAATTTGCGGGTAAACCCGATAACTTTTTATCCAAATCTGCAATTTGGTCTGCAACTGTTTTAAATACCTTATCATAATCCTTGACCCTACCTTCAAGGTCATCCAATCTTTTGATTATTGTTTCTAAGTCCATTTTTCACCAGTTTCTCTTCATTTATAATAATGGAAAAATCTTTCCGATTATAGCGAATAATTGATTATAAATTATGGAGGGGAAAATGCCAGGAATCAAATTGCACAATAGTACCACCAAAATCAACACCTGATTCAGATTGACTTTCTCCGGAATCGTAATCTTTTTACCATCTCGTATCGCCATACGTAAAAGTAAACGAATGCCGGTCGCCAAAATCAGAATCTGGCTGATCAATATAGTCAACGCTATCAAACGGTTGGCACTCCAGGTAATCGACAATATGAAAAGATTCGATGCATAACCAGCCGTCAGAGGAAAACCGATCAATGTCAATAACCCCACCAACAGTACTATAGATGACAGTGGATGGCTATAAAATACGCCTTTCAGCCCTTCAATCGTTTGTGTGCCAGCACTCTTTCCAACCCCACTAAAACCAAAAGAGAGAGCCCAATTCCCTGCGAAAAAGGGCAATACCCAGGCTGCGACCAGGTCAGTAGACGCTAGGGGAATAAACCCCATACCGGTAAGCAACAATCCAATACCAGCCATTATAAGGAATGCCAGCAAGCGCGGAAGAGATTTTTGGAAGAAAGCACCCAAGCCACCCAAAATGACCATTACTGCACCTAGATATTGCAACGCCGGGAAAAAAGCATTGTAGTCACGCAGCCATGCAAAATTATTCAAGAATTTCAAGAGCAATAAAATACCAGAAAGCGGCAGCAGGGTCAGCATGTAGCCAAACGGTAAAAAGGCAACCTCATCCGAAAGAAGCGGAATCCAGGTATGAAAGGGAAAAATTCCCAGCCAAATAGAAATTCCAAAACCTAGTAATAGAGTAGAGAAGAAGAGTTGATCACTTTCAACCGGAGCGATTTCTCCCCCTGCTAAAATCCATCCCGCCAGTAAAATAAGGAATATTGAAATCAATTGATAGAGCAAAAAACGCAGCCTGCCAGATATCTTGCTAAACGAGCCAGTAGACAAAACCGGCAAATAAAGAGCGTTTGCCAGAAAGATGATCAGAGCAGAATACAGAAAAGGGTCAATACTAAATGAGGCAATATTTAAAGCAGCGTAGATCACACAGAACGCCGGAAAATAATCATTCGATTTATAGAAATTAAGAGAGATAATCCAAAAAAAAGCTAACAGATAAATACTTCCTACTAGCGGTAGATTCTGGTAATTAACTGTCAAGCTGCGACCCAGAATTAAAAAAGTTTCCTGTGTAGTAAGCACAGTTGTAATAGAACGCTGGAAAGAGAGGATGATAGCAACTGTACCCAACACTAGACACAAAATGGATAATGCTGTCACATATAAAAACTTTCTCTCTCTGACCAATAATGAACCAGCCGCCAACAAAGCAGGTATTATGATCCAAATCATGGGCAGGTTCATAACAGGTCCTCCTGATTTCTAATGATCAAACGCGAAACAACAAAAGCCAGAACGACTTGAATGGTAGACATTAACGCAGTTACAAGAGCTGAACCTTCCAAAGGTGCATAAATGATTTGAAAGCCGGAAAATAAAATCAACAAACTAATAAGACCACGAAATGTATTGCGAGAAGTTCCAGCTTGCAGTAGTCCAATGGCAAACAAAAAGACACCAATAATCAAGAATTGAGAAGATTCAATCAAATAAGTGGTTAATTGCGGCGCAAAAGCGAATGTTATAATGCCGACGAATACGATCATTAGAATATCAAGTGCAATACGAGGAGCAACTAATTTCAAATGTACGCTGGAACAAAAGGCGTTGATGATCACAACAGTCAGCAATCCCGTAATCAAATTTACCGCTGCCAGACCGAGAGACCACACCTGTGCTAACAGAAAGAATTCACACAAATAAAGAATTCCCAGAAAAATCAGTGCAGTACGCGTCGATTCTGATAAAAAGATCGAGGCAATCGAAAGTACAATTACCGCGATCAGGATAACAAATGCAATTTCGATCATATCTGCACGATTCCTTTATACAAAGTTAAAAGTAGAATTAAAAAGATGATCGCCCAAATCAAACCACCATCCCCTTCCAGAATAGAAGTTATGCCTTCAAAAAGCTGCCGTAAAAGATTTACCAATACTAAGAAAATGCGCGCTATGCTATCGATCAACCGTTTAGAAAGAGAAAACGCACCTACTTTTATTGAATTACCTCCCGTTTTCTTCTTAGCAAAGAAGTTTGATAAAGCAAACATCCCTCCCGCAACGACCAGTGGTATGAAAGCAGTCCATGAGACCCGTCCAACAGGCAAGATAATAAAGAAACCCTTCAATGTGGATAAAATAAGGATGGCAATCACAAACCACACAAGGATTATTAGCGAACGGGTAAACTCATGCCTGTGAACAATACGATGGGGGGTTTCAAATTGCTGATTTATGAGGAAACTTGCCAGAAGCAGCCCTTCTAGACCCAACAAAACATATTGGTACACAGGTTGAACGCCAGAATTGACCAGTTCATCATTGAGACTATAGAAAGGTGAGAACGTATACCCAACCATAAAGATCATCTCAAAAAGAACGAGAGCCGTACGATGTCCCTTCGACAACTCTGATAATTGTTCGTTGAACATTAGGAAATATAGTGGAAGTAACATATAGAGGAGCTCACTTCGAACGCCCAAAAAGAAACCAAACAGTGCCACATTCACAACCAGCACACTCACATTGAATTTGGTCATACCAGGATCGATTTTTTTGAAAATTAAAAATATGAAAACTCCCGTTATCAATACAACCGGGATACTGATAAAAAGGTAGGTAATACCTGTCAAAACAAGAGAGGCAGAAAGCACAGAAAGCATTTTGACCAGGAACATAATGTTAAGGTAAAGCATCCAATCGGTATTCATTTGAAACTTAGGATTTATGGAAAGCTGATCCAGATAGATAGCGAGCAATCGCAAAACTATTACCAGCATAATTAATGAAATGATCACTCCGGATGCAATATTTGAAATAATCACATCGGACTGGAGAGACAGAAAAACAATTATTAATATAGAAATCAATCGTAGCAACAAAGCCAGAACTTCACGGCGGCTTTTAAATAATTCCTTCTCTTCAAAATAGTTGCGAACCACCCATAACCCATCCAGCAAAGTCCACCCGATTGCCAGTAAGAATATCTGATTCACTCCTAATGCAATTATTCCCAGCACCGCACCTACAGACATGTTCCAGGTCTCGTATCGAGAAAAGGGTTTTTCTATTCTTCGAACATAATTCAAAGCTATACGAATAACGATGACCAAACCAATTAACAGCCGATTGAGCCACACGGCTCGATCCCATAACGAATCCGAAGTCAAAATTAAAGCACTGGAGCTAAACCATACATGATTGAGCGTCTCTGATCCAGATGTGACTGGATGAATCAGCAGAAAAATCAATGCCAATAATTCCGAAAAAAGCGCCAGGAGCCATACACGCCCCTCATCCATTTTACGGTGGGTCAATATGGTAGCAGTGATTGGAAAAGCAAGATAAAGAAACAGAGCGGCAAAAACCACAATAAACCACCGTTCCTAAATTACTTGAGGATCATTACAGTGAAGGAAGCGCCCCTGCCCCTTTGCACCCATCCACTGCCCATCAACTACAATCAATTTCCCGCGCAGATAAACTCTGGAAATAGTATCCTGCAATTTCCAACCCTCATACAAGTTATAGTCGGTGCGATGTTGGGCAATTCCAACGCCGTAAGTAACAGGATGATCCTGCTCCCAGATAACCAGATCAGCATCTGCCCCGGGCAGTAGCGTACCCTTTTGGGGATAAATACCAAATATTTTAGCGGGATTGGTACAGTGTTGGGCTACAAATTGCTGGGGGGTGATCATATGCTTGCGAACACCATAATTCCACATCAGCAGCATGCGATCTCCCACACCCGGCAGCCCATTGGGTATCTTGGTGAAATCATCTTTACCCAGTTCTTTTCCGGGGATGGCAATAGGGCTTCCTTCATAAACAATCGGTTTGGTACCATCGTAGAAGAAGGGACAATGATCCGTAGCCATCACCTGCAATACACCTTCTCCAAGCAATTTCTGGATCGCCTGATTATCCTGCAACGAACGCATGGGGGGAGAACAAATCCATTTAGCCCCATCCGGTTTCTTCAGATCGTCAATCGTGAAGAAGAGATAAGGTGGGCAGGTTTCACCCATGACCGGCAGACCCTGCTCACGTGCTTCTTTTAACAGACGCACCCCTCCGGCAGTATTCATATGCACAATATAAACCGGAGCTTGCGCTTGTTTGGCTAACTGAATGGCTCGAAACACACTCTCCACAGCGCCATCCGCAGGGCGGGTTAGAGCATGCCATTCCGGGGAGGTGTGCCCGGCTTGTAAAGCTTCGTTGACCAGCACATCGATAACGTCACCGTTTTCGGCGTGCACCATTACCAATAATCGATTATCGCGGGCAATGCGCAGAACTCGGAATATGTCACCATCACCCAAGCGTAGCCGTCCATTGTAGGCAGTGAAAACTTTCAGGCTGTTGATTCCCATATCACGTAAAGCAGGGATCTCTTTTGCAATCGCCTCATCAAAATGCGAAATGTTCATGTGAAAACCAAAATCAATGGCTGCTTTTTCATCCGCTTTGTCATGCCAGCTATGCACGCTTTCAGCCAATGTTGGTTCATCTTGAGAAATGAAATCAAAAACGGTGGTGGTTCCCCCAAAGGCGGCTGCCTTTTGCCCGGTGTAGTGATCATCGGAAGATACGGTTCCGAACATGGGTAAATCAAAATGGGTATGCACATCCACCCCAGCGGGGGTAATGAACTTCCCCGTGCAATCGATGATCTCCGTTTGTCCATCCGATTCAAGTCCAGCACCTAAAGCTTTAATTTTCTCTCCATTGATCAATATATCACCGTAAAATTCGTCGGAAGCCGTTATGATCCTGGCAGATTTCAAAAGGATTTTCATAGTAGACCAGCTTTCATTTCAATCATAATCCATGTTCGTCAGAGCAAGTCTGATCTTTGACCAAGGCGTTCAATGATAATACGTATTCCATGATTTCGTTCTGCAAAAGCTGTATATCTTCCTGCGGCAATTGCATATGGGCATATTTTCTGCGATATTCCATGATGGTGTTATTGAATAAAGCTTTTTCTTCATAACCAATCACAAGGTCTACTAACGTGTGCGCTCTTGATAATAACTCCCCCGTAGTATAAAAAAAGGTGATGCGTTTCCAATTTTCAGCACGGATAGGACTGGGCAACTTCACCAGGTCTCCCAGATTGATCTTGTAATATTCATCTTCCGCTCTGGGATGCGGAACCTCATCACGCAACAATTCTTTCCTTTTGGTCAGTTCAACACCGCGAACCTGTGCAACATGCTCGATCTTCCAACGGTGTTCCCTCCCAAATGAGGACGGCTGGTAAAAAGCCAAACAATCAGTATAGATGACTTTGGGTGCATGCTTGAGGGGAATACGATACCATCCCAACACTCGCGCAATTTCCAGGTCGCGCGGCTGCGGTATGATGCAGACCAGCACGAGGTCATTTGGGGAAGGAACATTCGTCATATCACATCACTGACTACAGACCAACTTTCGCATTAAACTCAGTTATTAGAGCATCAATCTCAGGGATCTGTTCCTGAAGTTCGGTCCAATAGGTTGGATCATACCACTGGTCAAGAATCTCTTCGTAGGTTTTGCCTTGTTGCTCAACCCAGGTGAAATATTTCAGATTATGAACACGACGGCGGTCAGCATAGGTCAATTCATGCAGGTAATCCGTCGTCAGCCCATGCAGATCACGGGTAAAGTTGACCGCTGCATCAGTATGAGAGTACTCACCAAATTCCTCATGCATTTCCTTCAGGCGACTCTGGTAGAGATCCATGGAATCAGTAAGAACGGTAAGCACCACGTCATTTTCTCCAAGTTCATAATATTTGGACATCTTGATTGCCATTGCCATATTGGCAATTCCCGAGAAGCCCAACAGACCAAGACTATCAACAGTTTCCTGTGGAACGTCTTTTTCGATCAAGTATTTGCGACCTTCGGGTTCATTGAACAAGCGTGCCAGATTCACCACCACATTGTCATCAATAGCAATGACCATATCCGTATTCTTCAGGTTATGGATCCAGGGTACATGTTTGTCGCCGATACCTTCGATGCGGTGAGCACCGAAACCATTTTCCAACAAGGTCGGGCACTGAACTGCCTCCCCAGCGGCAACTTTGCTGCCAGGAAAGATCTGTTTCAAATAATCACCACAGCCGATCGTACCAGCAGAACCAGTGGTGAGGGTGACACCGCAAAAAGTATCATTGGGACCCATCACCTTTTCAAGCACTTCTTGCATGGCATGACCGGTAATATCATAATGCCACAGGTAGTTGCCAAATTCTTCGAATTGGTTGAAGATCATAATATCTTCACCAGAATTTCTCAACTCCCAACATTTGTCAAAGATCTCCTTTACGTTCGATTCGCTACCGGGGGTAGCAATGATCTCACCCGCAACAGTTTTTAACCAATCAAAACGTTCCTTGCTCATGCCTTCTGGCAAGATAGCAATGGATTCACAAGCCAGCAAGGTAGCATCATATGCTCCACCACGACAGAAATTCCCCGTGGAAGGCCAGACTGCCTTTTGGGTAACGGGATCAAATTGCCCGGTGACCAGGCGAGGAACCAGACAGCCAAAGGTAGCACCCACCTTATGTGCACCGGTGGGAAACCATTTTCCAACCAGGGCAATGATACGAGCGTTCACACCGGTCAGTTCTTTGGGTAACTCGACATAATTTACCCCAGCGAACCTACCTCCTTTTTCTTTAGGTTCATTTTTCCAAGTAATACGGAAAAGGTTGCGAGGTTTGACATCCCACAGACCCAACCCAGTAAGTTCTTCCTTTACCTTATCCGGAATAAGATCGGGGTCGCGCATTTGGGCGAAGGTCGGGATGATAATATTCCTTTCTTTAGCACGCTTCAATGCATTTTGCAATCGATCTTCGTAAACGGTTAAATCAATTTTTGTCATTTCTACTCCTTGAATGCGAAGTTTTTGGGTTTTCCCGAAGGATATATAGCGGTCTCGCTTTGGCTTCTTCATAAATCCGGCTGATATATTCGCCAATGACACCGAGGAACAAACAAATTGCTGCTCCTACGAGCAATAGAATTAGAATGGTCAATGCCTGACCCGGGAGAAAGGAGCGTCCGGCAACAGTAAAGATGATCCATATGATCCCATAAGCCAGGCTGGAAAACAACAAGAACAATCCGGTGTATTCCGATAATTGTAAAGGCAGTGAAGAAAAACCTGTAACAGCGTTCATAGCCAGTTTCAACATTTTCTTGAAGGGGTATTTTGATTTTCCGGCAAAACGTGATTTTCTATCATAAGGCACCCCCACTTGGTTGAAACCGACCCAGGCAGACATACCTCGCAGAAAACGCTGTTTCTCGCGCATGCTATTGAGGGTTTGCAACACACTGCGATCGATCAGACGAAAATCACCGGTATCCAATGGCATGCGCACATCGGTAATACGGTCAATCATGCGATAGAAAAGGGCAGCCGTAGTGCGTTTAAACCAGGTTTCCCCTTCTCTCTCCCTGCGCACCGCATACACCACTTCATAACCATCCTTCCACTTGGAGATCAGCGCTGGAATGATCTGCGGCGGATCTTGCAAATCAGAATCGATAATAATGATCGCCTCGCCGCTAGCATGATCCATTCCGGCAGTGACTGCGATCTGATGCCCAAAGTTCCGGGAAAAAATCAAAGGCACGATATGTCTGTCTTGTTCGGCTAACTGCCAGATCAATTCACGTGACCCATCCTGCGAGCCATCATCCACCAGTAGCAGTTCCCATGGTTCATTCAACGTATTCATGACCGTGGATAGAACCATATAGAACTCTTGCAATCCTTCAATCTCATTAAATACAGGAGCGATCACGGAATAACGGATTTTTTTATTTTTTGAGTCTTCCATCGTTTTATAAAATCTTCTTGAGGGCTGCCATACTGGGTTCGATGATCTGCGCTTGCGGAACGGCTTTCATGGCAGCATTAACATCTTTCAACCCGCTGCCCGTGATCATACACAGTACTGGATCATGTTCATCAATCAATCCTGATTGTTTAGCTTGCAAAACACCGGCATAGGCAGTGGCACCTGCCGGCTCGGCAAAGATACCCACCTTTCCCAAAGATGCAATGGCACTTAAGATATCCTGGTCTTGTACTGTGATGTATGCACCACCGGTCTGTGCAGTCGCTCGTAACGCGCGCAATCCATCCCTGGGCAGATCGACCGAGATGCTGTCTGCCAGGGTGGTGGCATGGACCGGTTCAATCGTTTCCGTGCCCGCTTCAAAGGCATTGGCAATGGCAGATGATCCTTCGGACTGGATGCCAAAGATACGTGGTAATGTTTCGATGAGACCCAACATTTTTAGATCCTTGAATCCTTTGTACAATCCGGAAATGATGTTTCCATCCCCCACGGAAACAAAGACACTCAAGCGTTCTTTGAGTTTATCATTTTCAAGCATGACCTGCTCCCAGATCTCAAAAGCGGCTGTCTTCTTCCCTTCGGCGGTAAAGGGGTTGTAACCAGTATTACGGCAATACCAACCAAATTCCCGAGAAGCCTGCACCGAGAGATCAAATGCCTGATCGTAATTGCCATCTACCAAAATGACCTGTGCTCCAAACACCAGCAATTGTGCAATCTTGGCTGGCGGGGCGGTTTTGGGAGCAAAGATGATCGCTTTTTGCCCGCAAGCAGCCGCCATTCCTGCCAGTGCTGCACCGGCATTCCCAGTAGAAGCGGTAACGACCACTTCTGCTCCTATCTCACGAGCACGAGCAACCACCACTGCACTTGCTCGATCTTTGAAAGAAGCCGTGGGGTTACGTCCATCATCCTTGACCCATAATTGTTTTAAACCAACCTGCTGCGATAAACGTTGTATTTCATAAACAGGCGTCCAGCCCACCGAACGAAGAGGGGTGGTTTCAAACCCCGGATCCAAAACCGGCAGCAGCGGCAAGTAGCGCCAGATAGAAAAATCTCGAGATGAAGTGATTTGATCTACTAGTGGAATTTTTTTAAGTTTATCATAAGCCAGCAATACATCCACATTGCCCCCATCATGAGGGCAAGTGTAGAAAATATCTCCAAGTTCATAAATTGTCTGACAAATTGAGCATTGATAGGCATGAAATTTTTTCATGCCTATATTCTACACGCTCTTAAATGGAATGCCTAGTGATGAAGGAGCCGCGTTACGTTTTTTCCCTTTCGGGGAAAAAAATTTATAGAGCGATCGTGGTAAGGTGCAAATCAATGTATCGAACCATTCAGTATTCTTTATGTTCACGATCAAGAGGGTCAGGATCATCAAAGGGAAAGGAGCAACCTGCAGCACTTGAGAAGGTACCGAAGTCAGTCTGGTTTGCAGCACCAGCCCCAACCAGCGCAGAAGTTCAAATAAATAGGCACCCAAGGCGACCCGTATTGGATTCCAGCCACCAAAAATGGTAATAGCAAGCACGATCCAGCCAATGCCATCCAAACCAGTCATGGAACCGTTCCAGCCCGGTTTCAACCCGAGTGAATAGACGGGTCCAGCTAACCCCACCAGTGTGCTGCCGAACACCGTATAGATAGCGCGCACTTTATTGACATCAATTCCGCGTGCATAAGCAGCCTCAGGTCGCTCTCCCACCGAGCGCACAATCAACCCCAATCTGGTACGCCACAACCACAACATAGCAAGTACAATCAGGAACAAACTCAGATAAACCATAATAGTATGATCAAAAAATAACTTGCCGATATACGGGATATCTTTCAAAAGCGGTATCGCTTGGGTACGCAACACAGGTGCACTCACTCCCATGAAATCTGTGCCGAGAAAATAAGACAGATCACGACATAAAAAAGCCAACACCAACCCCACTGCTACCTGGGATTGGCGCAAGGTGATACTGCAAAAGATCAATATCAAACCAATGAATGCACCCACTATCATACCTGCCAGATAACCAGCCAACAGACTCCCTGTTTCATAGGCTGCGGCGAACCCCGCCATGGCAGACAGCAAGATGACACCATTCACAGAAAGATTCAACATTCCTGATTTCTCTGTTAAAGTTTCACCGATGGCAGCGATCACGATGGGTGTCGCCGAAGCGATCACTCCCGCCAAACCAACCAGAATATCATTTTCCATCCGTGGGAATCCCTTTCTTTTCTGTTAAGCGCTGCTTGATGCCATTCATGATCAAAAAAAACAACACAAAAGCAGCCTGCAAAACTCCCGAAAGTGTTGAATCAAGATGTAAATCGATGGGCAATTGGATACCACCAATATTGAGAATAGAGAATAAGTAGGCAACTAGCAAAGCACCAAAAAAATTATTATTTGCCAGCATAGCTACCAGCATCGCAAGAAAGCCATAGCCAGATGAGATGGATGGGATCAGACGATGATACACCGCCACCACTTGTAAAGTTCCAGCCAATCCGGCAATCCCACCACAGAGAAGCATCGCTTGCATCATCACCATGTTCGTGCGGATGCCCATCAAACGGGCAGCTTCCAGGTTCTTGCCAACCGCTTTAACCTGGATACCAAAGCGAGTTTTCTGCATGAGGAAGATCAAGCCCGTGAAAATCATCACCACCAGAATCAACGACCATATACTCAAGCGATAACCCGGGATGGTTGCCAGCCACAAGCGCTGGTCAAATGGTTCCGTACCACTCATCGAACCCACACCAGGGCGCTTCCAGGGACCAAAAATCAACCATAATGAGAGAGCGGTGGCGACAAAATTTAATCCCACTCCCGCAAAAATCTCGCTTACTCCCCCATACAAACGTAAAATTCCGGTCAAACTTGCCCACAGCATCCCACCCAACATTCCAAACAGGGACGAGAGAACAATGATCAAAATAGGATGCAACAGCGAACTTTCCAGCATACGCATCATCCAGGTGGTAAAGATAGCACCCAACATGATCTGCCCTTCCACACCCAGATTCCACAATCCAGCTGCAAACGTCACAAGCAAAGCACCCGCAATCAGCGATAAGGGTGCCCAGACCACCAAGCCATTGGCAATCTTGACACTATCTCCAAAAGCACCCTGCAACATTTTTTGAAAAGTCAAGCCAGGTTGAGCACCTACCAGCAACAAAACCAAGGAGGTAAAAATAAGAGCCCCAACAAACCCTGCCAACGAAAATAGAGTGGAGGAAGAGAATTTCGATAATATGGCTTGCAAGATCTTTTTCATTGCCAGCCTTCCCCACCAATTAAGGCACCAAGTTTTTCTGAATCCAACTCCTGTGTTTGATAGGGAGTGGAAATCTTTCCACTGAAGAACACCAGAATGCGGTTACTGAATCGCAGCAATTCATCCAAATCAGCAGAAGCAAACACGATGCTGGTTCCATCCTGGCAACGCTGATGCAATTTATCCCACATCCAGTTGGTGGATTCAATATCCAACCCGCGAGTAGGGTTTTCAAGCAGCAGCAATCTGGCGTTCTCTTTCAACATGGCTAATAAAAGACGTTGTTGGTTGCCACCCGACAATTCCTCAGCAAAAGAATCTTGAAAGCCGCGAATGGCATAATCTGCAATCTTTTCTTGAGTGGTAGTTTCTGCTTGAGCAAAGTCTAATTTGAATCGATCGGATTGGTGTGTTAAAATGAAATGCTCTTTTAATGTCATTCCTTGAACCAGCCCTTCTTCCATCCGGGTGGCTGGCATGAAATAAATTCCAGCTTGATGAAACCAATGAGACAATTTTCCAGTCAGATCATCCTCCCCACAAGCAATCTTTCCTGCAACGACTTTTTCTAATCCAGCCAGGGTGCGTAAAAACGTTTTTTGTCCGGATCCTTCCATACCTGCTAAACCAATGATCTCACCCCGGTAGATCTGCAAATCCAACGGATTGGATAAGAAACGCGCATCCTTGAAAACCAGCTCCCGTAAATCGATCTGTGGAACAGTCGAAGAAACATCTGTATTGATCTGGAACACCAGATTCTTACCGAACATCATTTGAATGAGTTCAGATGACCCACAGGGAATGGATACTTCCCCGACCAATCTGCCCTGCTTCAACACAATGGTACGCTGGCAAAGTTCGTTCACCTCGGCCAGTTTATGAGTGACAAAAATGATGGATTTACCCAAGCGGGTAAGTTGTTTTAATAAATCGAACAATTGCGTTTTTTGCTGCGCACTGATACCGGTAGTAGGTTCATCCAGAATGATCAGTTCCGATCCATGGACCAGCAGGCGCAGGATTTCCAACTGCTGGCGTTCACCCATGCTCAAATCACCAACATAATCGGAAAGGTTAAAATGAAAACCAAGGGATTTTTGAACTTCTGTGATCGTATTTCGAAAGGTTGCTTTTTTAATGAACAATCCTTTTTGCTGACCCAGATAAAGGTTATCAAAGATGGTCATGGTCGGGAAATCCAGAGGATCCTGTGAAAGCATGCCTATACCCGAGTTCAATGCTTCATCCGCAGAAGTGACCTGCACAACTTGATCATTGATAAGAACACTGCCGGCATCTGCATGCAGCAACCCCGCCAGAATCTTCATCAAGGTGGTCTTGCCCGCTCCATTTTCTCCTAAAATTCCCAATATCTCACCGGATTCAATCACCAGTGAAATATCATCATTGGCATGCACCTTACCAAACGATTTATGAATATGTTGTAGTGCTGTTTTCATCGATTTAAATAGCAAGAAGGGAAAAACCCTTGCTTGTTTTTCCCTTCTTATTCTAGTTCATTCTTATTCGGCTGGGGTGCTCAACCCAACCATGCCTTCCAACAACTGTGGTAAATACCAGACCTGAAGATCAGTGGCAACTTCGCCATCAGCCAGGAATGTTGAACCATCCTGTAGATTGAGAGGACCGGTCCAAAGATTAAGACCACCAGCCAGAGCGGCGATGAAATCATCCAACTTGGCAGAGTTTTCCTCAGTTAATGCAGCGCCTTTCACAAAACCGACTGCAGAGGTATCTTTATTGTTGATATCAGTCCAATCTGGAGCGACAAAATCCCAACTTGGTTCGAAATTGCCGTCTTTGGCAGCAGCGATTACTGCTGCATAACTTGGTCCCCAATTGAAATAGGGAACGCCCAGGCATACGTCGGCAGCCGCTTCACAGGCACCTTCGAAATCGTAAGGAATGGCAAACACGGTGCTGCCTTCATCACTGAATTTCTTGGCTTCGGTCAATGCTTCGGTGGTATCAATGCCAGATATGACCACATCAAAACCTCGATTGAAGAAATCATCCGCAACCTGAGTTGGGTCAGAAGTGACGCCGGGGATGTTGAACCAGAAACCGATCCACTTTACTTCGAATTCGAGATCAGCAGGATCTTTCTCTGCGACATTTTCCCAGCAGTATTGGGCACCCAGATAAGCGGAAGCTGCTAAGCGACGGGTCTCTTCATTGATCAATGGACCCAAGTAAGCGATCTTGCCGGTGGTGGAAGAAAGAGCCGCCGCACAACCCGCTATTTCCTTCCCGTATTCCATACGACCCATCACATTAGAAAGGTTGGGTAAATCTCGATAATCTTTCCCGTCCTTCCAGGCTCCATCGCCGGATGTCTGGATCACCACGATATCAGGATGAGCAGCAGCAAATTCACGCGCGCTATCTTTCATATCATCAGAACTGAAAATGATAGCTTTAGCGCCTTTGGCAAGCAGTTCTTCGGCTAATTGTGCAGGTGTGGTTCCAGGGCGGTCAGCAGTATTCACTTTATCAATGTAGACCATTTCCGTTCCGGGGACATTTTCTTCAATATATAATCCACCGTCATAATTTGCCTGACTCCAACCCTTGTCGTTATAAGCGCCGACCATCAGCAGCCCAAAAACGAAATTCTCGCTTCCCTCCGCAGCCGCTTCTGGTTCGCTTGCTTTTGTGGCACATGCGGTTAACACCAACGTAGTGATGACCAGCACGGCAACAATCGTTTTCAATCTATTTGATTTCATTTTCTCCTCCAATTGGTATTTAAAATTAAAGACCTGTTGATAGTTCGATAGCGCACCTCTCCTCCTAAATTGATATTTCGTAAAAAACACGAAACCCAATTCGGCATTGTACATCAACAGGTCTTATTATTCAATTGTATAGACAATCTTTTAAGGTAAAAAACCTTAAAATTTTTAATCCGGCACGATAACTGTTCCGGTCTCACCTTTCAAAGCGCGTCCAATATTCTCTGGGTTGGTGATGATGGCTTTCTTACCACCGGCTTCAAGATACCAGATGATAGCCTGCATCTTAGGAGCCATGGAACCCTTAGCAAAGTGAGTTCCATCAGCTAAATACTGCTTGGCTTCGGAAAGGGTCATATGGTCGATATCTTTCTGACCTGGCTTCCCGAAATTCAAGGCAACCTTTTCTACCGCAGTGGAGATCAAGAACAGATCAGCGTTGATCGCACGAGCAAGAAGGCTGCTGGCATAATCTTTATCGATCACCGCTGCGGTCCCGATAAATTCATGATCACCTTTATCGATCACCGGGATGCCGCCACCACCGACGGTGATGACGATCACCCCTGCATCGATCAGGTCTTTAACTGCATCCAGTTCGACTACTTCTTGCGGGATGGGAGAAGCCACCACACGCCGCCAACCACGTCCGGCGTCTTCAACCACATTCCAACCCAGGTCTTTTTCCTTCTGCTTGGCTTCCGATTCTTCCATGAAACCACCAATGGGTTTGGAAGGATTTTTAAAAGCAGTATCGTTCTTGTCAACCAATACCTGGGTGATAACTGTGGCAACCGGTTTCTTGATCCCACGACGATATAGCTCATTCTGAAGGGTTTGCTGTAAAGCATAACCGATGGCACCCTGGCTATCGGCACCACACACATCCAGGGGGACCTCGTGCATACCATCCGTTTTATGTGCGATCTCAGAGCGGCGCAGGATGAAACCAACCTGTGGGCCATTTCCATGCCCAATAGCCACATCCCAACCGGACTCGATCATATCGGCAATATGGAAGGTGGTCTCCTTGGCTGCTTCATATTGACTTTCGACTGTAACATTATTTTTATCCTTGATCAGTGAATTACCACCGATCGCAATGACTGCTACTTGTTTTTTCATATGTGATTCATCCCATTATCCCATCGTCAATGCCATGACTGCTTTTTGTGCATGCAGCCGGTTTTCTGCTTCATCAAACACCACCGAATGTGCTCCATCAATCACGCCATCGGTCACTTCAATATTTCGATCAGCAGGCAGGGGATGCATATAGATAGCATCTTCCCTGGCTAATTCCATGCGCTTTTCATTGGTAATCCAGCCAGAATACTTCTTGGTGATCTCAGCACCCTTTTCCGGATCGGCAGTATACACCAATGGGCCCCAGGATTTGGCATATACGATATCAGCATCTTTAAAACCTTCATCCATATCGTGAACCACCTCAAAGTTGGTACCATACTTCTTGGCCTGTGCTTGAGCTTGTTCCATAATCTCCGGCATCAGGGCAAACTCTGGGGGATGAGAAAGGGTCACATCCAACCCAAAACGCGGCATTTGCAAGATCAAACTTTGCGGAACCGAAATTGGCTTGGAATAAGAAGCGGCATATGCCCAAGAAACCACTATCTTCTTTTTGCGCAGATCACGCCCTTTTTTCTCCATGATGGTCATCAGGTCCGCCAAACACTGGAAGGGATGGTAGATTTCACACTGCATGTTGAGTACCGGTACACGGGAAGCCTCAGCCACCAAATTCAAGTAACGATTTCCTGTTCCCCAGTCAACATGGCGAATGGCAATGCCATCAAAATAACGGCCAAAGATATCACCGATTTCTTTTTCGGTATCCCCATGGGCAATCTGGGTCGTCTTGCTCTCGATGAAAGCGGCATGCCCACCCAACTGTGCCATGCCAGCTTCAAAGGAACCGCGTGTGCGGGTGCTGCTGAAGAAAAACAACATAGCGAGCACCTTATCACGCAGATAAGCATGCGGTTCGTTCAGAGCACGCTTGCGCTTCAAGTCCCAGGCGACATCCAACACAGTCTCCACTTCTTCTTTGGTGAAATCGAGATCGCCGATCAGATCTCTACCGTGCAAATTCGTTTGCATATTTTCTCCTTATAAAATGGGCGGGAAGATATGGTCCCGCCCCGAATAACATCATTCCGTTGCTCCCAAAACAGAAGCAAGAATGGACATGCGCATTACCACACCATTGAAAGCTTCTTCCCAATAACGGGCGTGACGGGTGCCATCCACATCAGGAGGAAGCTCATCCATACGGGGCAGAGAGTGTAAAATGATAGAATCAGGTTTGGCTTTCTCTCTAAGCAGCTGGCGGGTGACCTTGTAGTTATCAGGGGTCAATCCTTTATCAGCAGAAGCTTCCTGGCGCGCCTTGGTGTAATCTGGTTGGACGACCGGTTCCATGTAGATCACATCCGCTTTATCAATCACATCAGCCACATGTTCCGCTTCATGATAAACCAGGTTTTTGGAATCCAATTCTTTTTTAAAATCGTCGGTCAGGGACATATCAGGTGGTGAAACATAATACACTTCGGTATCAAATTGAGTCAATGCATAGGAAATGGAATGCATGGTGCGCATACGCATATCTCCGATACACAAGAAGGTAAGTCCATCTATAGTGCCCAATTCATTCCAGATGGTGTAAAGGTCGGTCAATACCTGGGTAGGATGTTCCCCCCAGCCATCACCGGCATTGATGATCGGCACACTTGCCCATTTAGCAGCTTCTGCTGGAGCACCTTGTTGAAAATGGCGCATGACTATGGCATCACCATAATATTCAAGCATATGCACGGTATCTTTGATGGATTCCTGGTACCAGTCTCCAGCGCGGGTCATTTTAGCATCAGAAAAACCGGTCACATGACCACCCAGACGGTGCATGGCAGCCTCGTGCGCCAAACGGGTACGGGTGCTGGGTTGGTAAAAAGCAGTTACCAGGGTTTTCTCTTTAAGCAGATCCGTATTCTTGCGGCTGCGCGCGATCTCGTCCATTTCGAGGGCAACCTCGAACAGACGGAAGAATTCCGATCGCTCAAAATCTTTCAGAGATAGAATATCTCTTCCCATAAAACTTCTCATTTCGAACCTCCAATAATTTTTTTTATTTTTGGGCTACTTTTCTAACAATATGAAAATCAAAAAAACCGGGCAAAAAATAGCTGTAGGTGTGGGTGACGATCTGATCGGCAATATCATAAATATCCGATTCAAAGAACAGAAGCGGAGCTCCACGTTGAACCTGTAATTTATGCGCGATCTTACTGGAAGCTGCCACCGAATCAATACGAGTCTTGGATTGAATCAATACCGGGTTGCCCCGTTTCAACAGCCAATCCAATACCGATCCGTCAAATCCCTCTATCAGATCGTTTTCATCGATGATCCTATCTGGCAGGATATCCACCAGATAGGCAATCGGGCGTTCACCGGTATCGATGGTGCGGTCAATCTGAATGACCTTGGTCTTCATTGGAAACGGCAATGCAGGTTCACCATTCTTTTCAATTTTAAAGCGCTTGACATCGAATTCACCCATACGCACTTTCAACCCGATCCTTTCAGATAAGGTTTCAATACTCTCTAGTACCTCCAGTCCTCCTTCAAATGTTTTTTGTTTCCCAACTACAAACGTTCCCTGACCCTGTCTGCGACGGATCAGCCCTTGAACCTCGAAGGTTCGCATGGCTTCACGCAGGGTGGAACGAGAGACACCCAAGTCTTTGGCAAGTTGGGGTTCAGATGGTAATTTTGCCCCGGCACTCTTACCGTTAATGATGCGTTCGAGTTCTATTTGTAAACGCTGAAATGGTTGTGAATTTTGCAATATACACTCCTGGTCTAGAGATCTTTTAATAAATTGATCGCTGCTTGATTATGTTCTCTGATATGAGCATCCAGATCCAATCTGGTCAATTTTCCATGCTTCACAATCGGTTCGCCATGCACAAAGGTGTAATCCACATTGCGCGGATGACAGAAAACCACAGCAGCCAGTGGATCATGCAAGGCACCGGCATAAGAGAGATTGTTCAAATTAATGGCGGCAAAGTCGGCGCATTTTCCCACTTCCAAGGAGCCAATATCATTCCTGCCCAGCACACTGGCGCCCCCCAGAGTTGCCAGTTCCAACGCCTGGCGGGCGGTCATGATGGGAGAAGCACCCGAATCGGAAAGCGATGCTCCTTCCAATCCAGCCCGCACACGTGCCAACAGCATCGCCTGGCGCACTTCTTCCAGCATATGGGAAGCATCGTTGCTGGCTGAACCATCCACTCCCAAACCAACCTTGACTCCTAACTGCATGTATTCACGGATGGGGGCGATGCCTGACGCCAGCCGCATATTGGAAGTTGGGCAGTGTGCCACTCCGCAGCCTGTCTCCGCATAAATATGTTGTTCTTCTTCATTGATATAAACAGAATGGGCAAACCAGACATCTTGCCCTACCCATTCCAAGGATTGCATATATCCTAACGGACGCAGCCCATATTTTTGCATGGTAAATTGTTCTTCATCCTGGGTCTCCGCCAGATGGGTATGTAAATGCACTCCATACTGGCGTGCCAGACGGGCGCTCTCACGCATCAGATCTCCTGTTACACTAAAAGGTGAACAGGGCGCCAGCACGATCTGCACCATCGAACCATTCGATGAATTATGGTATTTCTCAATCAACCGCTGGCTATCTTTAAGGATAAAATCCTCGCTGTCGACCACGCTATCCGGTGGCAAGCCACCCTGGCTCTCCCCCAGGCTCATCGAACCTCGTGACGCGTGGATACGCATGCCCATTTCTTTGGCTGCTTGGATCTCATCATCCAAACTGGAATCGTTGGGAAAAAGATACAGATGATCCGATGCGGTGGTGCAACCAGACAGGGCTAATTCAGCCAATGCGGTTTTTGTGGAAATGTAGATTTCCCACGAAGTCATGCGCGCCCAGATCGGGTAAAGAGTTTTGAGCCAGTTGAAAAGATTGGCATCCTGGGCAGCCGGTACCGCCCTGGTAAGGGTCTGGTAAAAATGGTGGTGGGTATTGATCAACCCCGGAAATACAATGTGATCTTGCATCTCAAGCACTTCATCTGCTTGAGATGGCATTTCTTCCATTTTTCCGATTTGTTGAATAAATCCATCCTTTATGAAAATACCCCCGTTGTCTATCTCCCGGCGCGTTTCATCCATGGTAACCAAAGTATGTATATTTTTGATCAACAGAGTTGCCATCTCATTCCCTTTCACCGGAATTGTTGTATTTAACATATATTACCATTAATTGTCGGACAATTAATGGTAAGGTAACATGTTCTTCTATGAAAAAACTACTATCAACCTGCCAGTTCAGCCGCTTTGACGGTATTGTGCATCAACATGGCAATGGTCATGGGACCTACCCCACCGGGCACCGGGGTAATGGCAGATGTCACTTCCCTGACCTCATCGAATGCCACATCTCCCACCAGGCGATATCCTTTTTCTGTTGAGGGGTCATCGACATGGTTGATACCTACATCAATGACCACAGCTCCGGGCTTAACCCAATCAGCACGTACCATTTCCGGTTTACCAACCGAAGCAATCAGAATATCAGCCGTACGGGTGATGGAGGGCAGATCTTGCGAACGAGAATGGCAAATGGTAACGGTGGCATTTTCACGTACCAACAGCAACGCCACCGGCATCCCTACAATATTGGAGCGTCCCAGAACCACCGCATTCTTCCCCTCAATCGAAAATCCTGTCGTTTTCAATAATTCGATCACACCAGCAGGGGTACAGGGCACAAAACTGGGAGTGCGCCCTTTTTGTGCCAACTTACCAATATTTACTGGATGAAAACCATCCACATCTTTCTTCAAAGAAACCTTGAGCAGAATCTCTTCCTCATCAAAACCTGCGGGCAAAGGAAGTTGAACCAGAATGCCGTGCACTCTGGGATCGTTATTGAGTTCATCGATCAATTCGATCAATTGATGTTGTGGTATTGTGGCAGGGAGGGTGTGGCTGAAAGAATTCAACCCCAATTGCTCACAGGCGCGATGCTTGGAACGCACATATACCCGGGAGGCAGGATCTTCCCCCACCAGCACAGTAGCTAACCCCGGGATGGATTTGCCAGCAGCTTTCCGTTCAGCAACCTTTTCAACCACTTTCGCGCGAATTTCTCCCGCAAGTTTTTTCCCATCAATTATCGTTGCACTCATTTTCCACTCCCAATTCCGAAAAGTAAAAGGATTATACAATATTTAGGATACTTTACTCTGAAGCGATCTCATTCTTAGGCTATAATCGGTTCTTGAAACCCTTTTGGAGATAAGACATGAGCAACATTTGCGTAATAGGTACTGGATATGTGGGGCTGGTAACCGGAGTTTGTTTCGCCGATCTGGGAAACAGCGTACATTGTCTTGATATCAACGAGAAGCGTATCAAGAACCTCAAGAATGGGGTCATGCCGATCTACGAACCCGGTTTGGAAGAGATCGTAGAAAGAAACGTTGCTGCCGATCGCCTATATTTCACCACTGATTACAGAGAAGCGCTGGCAGACGCCGAATTTGCCTTCATTGCGGTAGGTACTCCCTCCGGGGTGGATGGAGAAGCTGATCTGACCTACGTGCGCGATGCTGCTGAAAAGATCGCAGAGGTCATTGATCATGCCGTCGTGATCGTAAACAAATCTACCGTACCGGTGGGCACCGGTGACTGGGTTTCAGACATCATCCGCAAGAAACGCGGAGAAAACAAACTGGAATATTATGTGGTCTCCAATCCCGAATTTTTACGCGAAGGTTCTGCCATTCACGATTTCATGCAGCCCGACCGGGTAGTGCTGGGATCGATGCATCGTCAAGCGGCGGATGCGGTAGCGGGACTATACCAACCTTTACGGGCACCCACCCTGATCACCGACCTGCGCACGGCTGAAATGATCAAATATGCCTCCAATGCTTTTCTCGCGACGCGCATCTCCTTCATCAACGAGATCGCCAATATCTGTGATGAATTAGGGGCAGATGTGCGTGAGGTAGCTGAGGGTATGGGGCTCGACAAACGCATCGGGCATGCCTTTCTGGAAGCTGGTTTGGGATGGGGCGGAAGCTGTTTTCCCAAGGATGTAAAAGCACTGGCCCATATGGCAGTGCTACATGGCACCCACCCTCAGTTGCTGCAAGCGGTGATGGAAATCAACCGCAACCAGCGCCGACGAGTGGTGATGAAACTGCGCAATCTGGTGGGTGGATCGCTGATCGATAAGACTATCGGTATCCTGGGGCTATCTTTCAAGCCAGATACCGATGATATTCGCGAATCTCCCGCACTGGAGATCATCCATCTGCTGCGTAACGAAGGTGCTCATGTGAAAGCCTATGATCCTCAAGCAATGGAAAACACGGCAAAGATCATCCCCGATCTGGAACTGTGCAAGAACCCTTATGAAGTTGCCCAGGGTGCCGATGGCTTGATCTTGGCTACCAAATGGAATGAATTCAAACAACTGGACTTCAAACGGGTATACAGCATCATGCGCAAACCAGTGTTAATTGACGGGCGCAATGAATGGGACAGCCAGTTCTTGCGCGAACTGGGGTTTACCTATTTTGGTATCGGGCAGGGCAATCATGTAAACGCTGCCGAATAGATTATTTATAAAGAATAACTTCACTGAAACGCATCCCTTTTATGGGATGCGTTTTTTATTGACAGGGGATCATTGCATTGCAATTTCGCACCTTATTTCATGCCAAAGAAAACGATAGATCTTATAATACTTCTATCAAGAGAAGGAATAAATGGCAGATATAAGAGTCGCAAGACTGGCAAAACTAATCACCAGTTATTGCCTGGATGTAAAAAAGAACGATTGGGTTTCCATCAGCGGGGATCTTGGAGTCTCCAGAGAACTTATCCATGAAGTTTATCGGGGAATCCTGGGGGCTGGCGGCAATCCCTTTATCGTGCCCGGTGGAAGCGATCTAGAAGAGATTTACTACAAAGAAGCATCCGAGGAACAACTGAAGTGGATTTCTCCTCTACTTGAAGAATACAAAGACAAATTGAACGGATTGGTCAACATCCACGGCACAACCAATACAGCCGCTTTGAACAATATTGATCCTACTAAACAGCAGATCAGAGCCAAAGCTGTGGGGGAAGTCATCATGCCACATCTGATGAAACGAGAGGCAGAAGGAAAATTAAAGGGAGTGGTCACCTTATTTCCCTGTCCAGCTCTTGCCCAGGATGCAGAAATGAGTCTCTCGGAATACGAGGATTTTGTGTATGCAGCCATGTTCTGCAATAAAGAAGATCCAAAAACAGAATGGGAAAAATTAGGACAAAGACAGCAAATCCTGGTCGATTGGCTGAACGGAAGAGAGCAAATCGAGATCCATGGAGACTATGTCGATATCTCTTTCTCAATCAAAGGGAGAAAGTTTATCTCTGCTGATGGGAAGTCAAACATGCCAGACGGGGAAATCTTTACCGGTCCGGTGGAAGATTCAGCGGAAGGGCATGTGGAATTCACCTACCCGGCCATTGAGGGTGGGCATGTGGTAGAAAACGTGCGCTTGAGCTTTGAAAAAGGCAAGGTTGTAAAAGCACAGGCAGATAAGAATCAGGATTTCCTTGAAGTCATGATTGCGACAGACGAAGGTTCCTGCTATCTGGGTGAATTCGGGATCGGCACCAATTTCGGCATTCAACGCTTCACCAAGCAGATCCTGTTTGATGAGAAGATCGGCGGCACTTTCCACCTGGCATTAGGCGCCGGTTTTCCGGAAACAGGCAGTATAAACAAATCAGGCATCCACTGGGATTTGATCTGCGCACTTGGAAGAGATGGCGAGATCATAGTGGACGGGCAAGCACTGTTCAAGAATGGCAATTTTGTTTTATGGACCTGATGGCAACAGGTTATATATAAGATATTCTGCCAAAAGCTGATTTTAATGTCCCTTAGTAATGTAAGTGTATTATTATGTTATAATGTACTTACATTAGACAAAAACCATACATTACTAAAGGACCTGTTATGAGTAATTTAATCAACGAAATTCACGAAGGGATTTTAGATGGTAATCAGAATCTGGTGATCGAAAAAGTTGGGCAAGCAATCGAAGAGGGAATCAGCGCTGAAGAAATCCTCAATGCAGCCATGATCACAGCGATGGCTGAAGCGGGTACTCTTTTTGAAGAAGGTGAATTCTTTGTCCCGGAACTGCTGGTTGCAGCACGAGCCATGCAGGGTGGAATGGAACTCTTAAAGCCGCTGCTGGTTCGTGATAACGTAAAATCGAAAGGTATCGTTTTAGCCGGTACTGTTAAAGGAGATCTGCATGATATCGGAAAAAATCTGGTCTGCATGATGTTGGAAGGTTCAGGATTCGATATAATCGACCTAGGAAATGACGTGGATCCTGAGACCTTTGTGGAAGCTGTTCAGGAAAAACATGTCGATATCGTAGCGATGTCCGCCTTGCTCACAACCACTATGGTCAACATGAAAACTACTATCGATGCGCTAGCCAAAGCCGGTTTACGCGATAAAGTTAAGGTCATGGTTGGAGGGGCACCTGTAAGTGAGGAATTTGCGACTAAAATAGGGGCGGATGGATATGCAACGGATGCCAATCAGGCAGTTCGGTTGGCACAAACATTACTGGAATAGAGGAATTTATGGGACAAAAATTATCAGGCAAAGACCTTTTATTTTCAACATTACGCCATGAGCAAACCGACCAGGTAGCCTGGGTTCCTTTTGCCGGAGTGCATGCCGGTTCTCTAAAGGGTTATAACGCCCGGGATATTTTGCTCAATAAAGAAAAGCTGGTTGAGTCTCTACTAGAAGTGAAGAAAGTCTATGATCCGGATGGGATGCCAGTATTGTTTGATCTGCAAGTCGAAGCAGAGATATTAGGATGTAAACTTCTTTGGGCAGATGAAGCACCACCATCGGTGGCATCTCACCCGCTCGCGGATAAAAAAGAGATACCAACCATCATTCCTCAACCCACCGATGGCAGGTTGCCAACTATCATTGACGCGATGTGCTCTATGAAGGCTGAAATTGGGGATAGCACAGCTCTATACGGATTGGTAACAGGTCCGTTTACACTTGCTTCTCACTTGCGTGGAACGGATATCTTTCTGGATAGTGTGGATGATCCCAATTTCGTCAAGGAACTGGTCGAATACACCAAACAGATTGCCATTGCCATCAGCCAGTATTACATTGATGCGGGTATGGATGTGATCGCGATTGTAGATCCGCTTATTTCTCAGATATCCCCGCGCATGTTCACTAAATTCTTCACTGAGCCTTTCAGCGAAATTTTTGAATTTGTCAAGCGCGCAGGGGCTTTTTCTGCTTTCTTTGTGTGCGGAGATGCGACCAAAAATATTCGCGTGATGTGTGAAACAAAGCCCGATTGTATCGCGGTGGATGAAAATATCAACATGGGCGCTGCCAAAGCCATCACTGACGAGTTTAATATCACCCTTGGAGGAAACATCCCACTAACGACTTGCATGTTGCTTGGCAACCAACAAGATAACATGAAATATGTAGTCGACCTGCTCGATAAAGTGAATCATCATAATCTCATCATTTCCCCCGGATGTGATATGCCATACGCCATTCCTATCGAGAACACGATTGCTGCCGTTCAGGCAGTGCGAGAACCCGACAATACACGCAAAATTGTAGAAAATTACACCAAGGCAGAAATTGATATTCCCATCATCCTGCCGGATTACAAGAACCTATCCAAACCACTGGTCGAGGTATTTACCCTGGACCCAGATACCTGTGCAGCATGTACATATATGTGGCGGGCTGCCCAGAAGATCAAGGAAATCATGGGGGATAAAATCGACCTGCGCTTATACCGCATCACGGAGATCGAGTCTGTTGCACGTGTGAAAAAGATGGGAATCGAGAAAATCCCTGCAATCTACATAAACGGAGAATTAAAATATTCCTCCATCATCCCCGGACAATCCGAGTTTTTGGCAGAAGTTGAGAAATATATCAGATAAGCTGCAAAACAGCCCTATCATTAAAGACAAAAAACACGCCTTTTTATATTGGCGTGTTTTTTGATCTTTTCATTGATCAATCGTAGTACCCGAAATCATCTGCTGCTTTGCTCATCATATAGATATTCACCGGTGGGGTAGTGGCACTGATGGTGCAGCCACCCATAAAGATATAACGATGTCCTAATTGTTTGCCCTTCTCAATATTCACTTTGCAAGCTTCATAAACCTCTTCAGGCTCTTTAGTGGTAACGATGACCGGTTCTACATTACCACAAATGATATCATTCGGGAAATATTCTCCAGCTGTTAGAAGATCCACTTCAGATCCAAAACTAAGGATGCCGGGATCACCCCACGGTAATTGAGCCAGCAATTTCAGATTTTTATTCTGGTCACCACAGATATGGTCATAGATATGCTTCACCCCTTTTTCAAGGACATATTCATGCAGTTCTTTGCGGTAAGGGAAAACGAATTTCTCATACATGCGGGGTGAGATCAACCCATCGGTGGGTGAGGCGCTACGTGGAAGAACATTTTCGGCACCAAATTCATCAATGAAATAATCAGCTACCTGTTTGAGATGATCAGTCATTAAACGCATAGCATAATGGACCACATCCGGTTCGGTGGCTGCCCAAAGCAAGAAAGTATCGACTCCACATAAATTGGCTGCAAAGGTAAAGGGGCTACCGTAGATAAAACCAATCTGGGTACCTTCTTTTTGTTGGATGTGAGCGAATTCCATCATCATAGGGATACACCCGGCGGTTTTAACATCCGGTAACTGCAGTTTGTAAACATCATCTGGTGCAGCAACCGGTCTTTTTAAAACTCCAGGGCCTGATCCAAATCGATCCTCCGGCCATTTGATCTCACCACCGAATTCCCAAGAACCGTACGCCACAAAAGTGTAGAATGGTGCCAACTCAGCATTGTATTGCTCCATGGTTAATTTCTGGGCTTTAAAACTAACCGGTGGATTGTCGTAAATATCAGCCTTAGGGATACCACAATTTCGGGAACAGAAATCATATCCTTTGTGAGAGAAAAGCACGCGATCCACAGGTTGACGGTTCAACAGTGCATGATAACGTTCTTGATTGGTCATTTTTGCTTTTGATGAATACATGATCGCTCCTACATTTTAGATGGGTCAATAGCGAACTTGATACCTTCAAATTTACGCACTTTTCCGAAGGCTTCCAGTAATTGGCTTAGCGGCAAGGTTTCTGTAATAAGCTTGCGACCGTCAACCAAACGATATTTCAACAGATTGAAGGCTCTGCGATAATCATCCGGTGTCTGATGATATCGACCATACAAGGTCAATTCAGCATAATGCATGGTCGTGGTATCCAGTGTTACCGTCGAACCACTCTTACAACCTCCATGGAACAGTACGGTGCCATGTTTGCGGACCAACTGCATAGCTTCTTCCCAAGCTTGTGGAAAACCAACTGCTTCAATCGCCACATCTGCACCACGCTTTCCGTCGGTAATTTCCTTTACATATTGAATACGTTCTTCCAACTTCAATTCACGAATATCAATGAAATCCGTTACACCATAGGCATTGGCTACTTTCTTCCGTTCTTCGGTTATCTCCCCTGAGAGAATGACTCGCCCTCCCTGCAGCACTGCCAGACGGGACAACATCAAACCAAGCGGACCCGAACCCAATACCACCACCGTGTCACCCGGGATGATGTTGATACTGCGAATTGAATGCAAAGCCGTCCCCAGTGGTTCCGAAACCGCTGCTTCTTCATAGGTCATTCCTGCTGGCAATTTATATACGTTGTATTTCACCAAGCGCGCAGGGATAGCAATGTATTCAGCATAAGCGCCATTTAGAATAAGCAAATCTTCACAGAGATTGAACATCCCACGCCGGCAATAAAAACATTCCATACATGGAACAGCATTGCAGGTAGCCACCCTACTACCAACTTTGAAATCTTTTACCCCTTCGCCGATCTCCACCACTTCACCACTGAATTCATGACCGAATGTTGATGGAATGGTTTTTATGATGGTTGGATGCCCTCGTTCGTAAGTTTTAATATCAGTTCCGCACGTTAGTGCAGCGCCAACCTTGACAAGCAATTCACCTGGAGCGGGTCGAGGTATTTCAATCTGTTCAAACCGCACATCCATCGGTCCATAAAAAAGAGCTGCGTTCATCTTACCCATGATCTTCACTCCTCTGATTTGATCTTTGCAATAATTTTGGAAGAGTCCATCTCACATAATGAACTTTCTTCGAATCTTTTTTCAGCTTCGTCCAAAATTTCTGCACTGGCACGTGTTCCAATCATTTTGGTGCCGATGGCACGATAAGCTAACACATCATCCAAGGTGCGAATTCCTCCTGCAGCTTTGACAGCCACCTTCTTACCTGTACTCTGTCGCATCAGGTAGCAATCTGCCAGTGTAGCACCACTTTTTCCATAACCAGTGGATGTTTTTACAAAATCTGCGCCGGCATTCTCTGTCAGTTGGCAGGCTTTTACGATCATTTCTTTTGTCAAGAAGCAATTTTCAAAGATCACTTTAACGCTGATATTTCTTGCATGGGCACATTCCACCACCTCATGAATATCCTGTTCAACATAATCAAATTCTCCCGATACAAGACGGCTTATTGCCAGTACCATATCGAGAGAACTAGCCCCATTATCCATCGCCAATTCCGCCTCATAAACTTTGGCAGTGGTTAGATTTGAGCCATGTGGAAAGTCGATCACTGTGCTCACCAAAACTCCACTACCCGCCAATCCCTGCACGGCACGTTCCACGTCATAAGGAGCAACACAACAGGTCGCCATTTTATATTTTCTTGCTAGTTTGATCCCCTCATCGAATTCTTCGTTGGTTAATGTCGGTCTTAATAAAGAATGATCAATCATTTCAGCAATATCAAATACTGTTAAGTCATTCATTGTAAACAAACCCTTCCTCGAAAATTTAATTATTTGGTTTCCAAAACCATTTTGATCTTGATCAGGTAAATACCTGAACCATAACTGACCGGAGTACCCGAAGCATCGTATGATAATCGGGTACGTAGAAGTGCAGGGACATTTTCATCAACACATAATAATTCCGCTTCATTTTGGCGAAGTGATACCGGACTCATCGAATCTTCGGCTTTTACGACTTTCAGGTCATAGTTTTTATAAAGAATGTAATATGTAGATTGTTCCAATCCGGTTGATCCAAACATTTCCTTAGATAAGCCAGGGAAGTATTTTTCAGGGGCATACCAACGCTCTAAGGCTACCGGCGCATCCTCAACGATGCGCAAACGTTCCATGAAATGAACTGGCTCACCTGGTTCAATCTCTAAATTCCTTGCAATCTTCTCTGAACAATCAATCGTTTGGAAATTTATGATCTTGGTCACTAGCTGGATGCCTCTGCTGATGAATTGATCGGTAAAACTACAGAGGTCCTGCAAATTTTCTTCCAGCTTGACACCAGCTACAATCGTGCCTTTTGAACGGCGCCGCTCCAAATAACCCTGATGCACCAATTCAGAAAGCGCTTTTCGGATAGTGGCTCTGCTTACATTAAAACGTTCTTGCAACTGAAGCTCAGTTGGAATATAAGCGCCAGGAGGATATGTGCCGTCTTCAATTTCTTTTTGCAAGATCTGCATGACCTGAAAATAAAGGGGTATTGGAAGATCTTTATTTATTTTTCCTATCACGTCCACTCCCTTTCATCAATTCACGATAAATTTTTCAAAATCCTTGTTAATGCAATATTTAGGGATCTTTTTTTCAATGATATATTCGTATACACCCTGTGAAAGAACACTAGCTCCAATCTCGGCGGCTTGAACCGAGGCGCCGCCCAAATGTGAGGTTGCTGTGACATTATCCAATCCAAATAACGGACTGGTTGGCGCGGGAGGTTCGTCTTCAAATATATCCAGTGCCGCTCCGGCAATCTTATGAGATTTCAGAGCGGAGTAGAGCGCATCGTGATCAATTAAACCACCCCGTGCTGTATTAATTATATAAGCCGTATTCTTCATTTGGGCGATCTCTTTTTCACCAATCATGCGACGGGTTTCATTGGTTTCACGCATATGCAATGATATATAGTCACAACATATAAAGATCTCATCGATAGAAGCAGGGTTACAACCCCATTTAATAATATCTTCCTGCAGAACATAAGGATCATACACCAAAACTTTTGCCCCAAAAGCCTGCAGAATCGCAGCCACTTTACGTCCGATGGCACCAAAACCCATCAGTCCAACCACCGATGAATTTAATTCATTTCCCACTTCAGAATTCGTATACAGGTCACCACGCCATCGTTTATCTCGCATAAGCGAAGTATGAGATCGGGCAATATTCCGAGAAACCGAGAGCATCAAACCAATCGTAAATTCAGCGACTGCCCCTGAATTCCTACCAGGTGCATATAAGACTGGAACTCCTCGTTTTGTGCAGGCATCCCAATTGATATTTATCGGACCGCCGCGCGCGACGCCCAGTACCTTAAGATTTTTAGCACTGGAAACAACTTTTTCGGAAATCGGTGCGGTGTGAGTGATGATGATATCTACATCCTGTACCACCCTGGCAGTTTCATCTTCATCACCCACAAATTCGCTGATTTCATCCGTTTCTTGCACCGGAACAACCGGCCAATCATCTTGCAGGTAAACGTATTCAAAATTCAAGCCTGTACTCTTAAATACTTTCTTAAAAGAATTCTCAAGAATATCCTTGGTTACAAATAAATCGCTCAATACGGCTACTTTCATGATCATCCCTCACATTAATGCAACTCGGTAATTTTTCGTGCTCTTTCAGCCAGTAATTCATCGATCACCTGCCATAAGGATTCATCAATCGCGACTTCACCTGCCTTGATGGTTTCTTCAATCTGGGATGGTTTTCGCGCACCGACAATAGCTGCGGTCACCTGGGGGTGACGTAGAGTCCAAGCAATCGCAAGTACAGCCATACTGACTCCCTGTTTTACTGCAATGTCTTTCATCTTGTCCACAGTTTCAAGGTTGATGGAAAGGATTGGATCGTTAAAATTTGGATCCCCTTTTCTCCAATCATCAACAGGAAGAGAGGCAGCCCTTTCAGCATTGAATTTTCCGCTGAGCAAACCGGCTTGCATAGGGCTGTAGACGACCACCCCGATGTTATGTTCGCCACAATAGGGTAAGATTTCGGATTCAATATCAGTCTTGAACATACTATAAGGAGGTTGTAGTGAGGTTAATTCACGAATTGAGACAATTCTTTTCATTTGTGATACGCTGAAATTCGATACACCACCAAAACGTATCTTCCCTTCAGCAATCAGATCGGAAATTGCCTGCCAGCCTTCTTCAATATCTTCATCCGGTAATGGCCAATGGATCTGATATAGATCGATCACGTCGGTTTGCAGTCGGCGTAGACTTGATTCAACTTCAGCCTTGATACTATCGGCTTTCAGATGTCCATAGATATCCGAACCATCTTCTTTCCATAGGATGCCACATTTTGTAGCAATGATGACCCTATCACGACGTCCCTTGAGTGCTTGACCAATAATCTCTTCAGAATGACCATGTCCATATCCTTTAGCTGTATCGATCCAGTTAATTCCCAAGTCAATAGCTCTTTGAATAGTCTGGATTGAATCATTATCATCCTGAGCACCCCATCCATAGGGATTGTTTCCCCCACCAATTGCCCAGGTTCCCAAACCAAGCCGCGATAACCATAAATCGCTGTTCCCCAACCTTTTCTTGTTCACACCATCCTCCGTTTATCAAATTGAAAGCGATGTATCCCGGTCAAAATAGTACAGGTTATCAAGGTCGTAAGCCATTCCAATCTGTGTTCCTACTTTTGGAACGCTATCCGTATGAGTCTTCACCTTGATCTCTTCTGAAACAACCTGTACATTAACAATAGTAGTCTGACCGAGTGTTTCGACGATTTTTATTGTTCCCTTAGTCAATGCGCTGGGGTCATCCGGATTCACAAAACGGATATCCCTAGGGCGAACACCGATAACGATCTGACATGAGCCGATCTTTTCATTCAATAAATTTTGATCTTTTCGGGGGATCGGCAATTTATAGGGAGACTGACAATCCACTACCGCAAAATCACCCTGGTAATCGACTGGTAGCAGGTTCATGGGAGGATCACCCAAGAACTGTGCCACAAAGATATTGCGTGGTTTGTAATACACCTCATCGGGGGTTCCGATCTGTTGGACCACACCTTCCCTGATAACAGCAACAGTATCTGCCATAGAAAGAGCTTCCAATTGATCGGGGGTCGAATAAAGGGTGGTCACACCAAACTCCCGCTGGATACGTTTCAATTCAGAACGCATACGATGGCGCAACTTCGCATCTAAGTGCGAAATTGGTTCATCCAACAAGAACATATTCGGTCGGCGCACCAAAGTGCGACCTAAAGCAACACGTTGTTTCTGTCCCCCGGAAAGTTCTTGCGGATGGCGCTCCAGCAATTCTTGGATGCCCAACATTTCGGCGACTTCACGAACACGCGCTTCTTTTTCAGCCTTTGAAGATCGTTTTTTCCGGATGGGTGAATTCAAGGGGAAGAGCAGGTTCTCTCTAACTGTCATATGAGGATAAAGCGCATAATTTTCAAAGGCGGTTGCAACATTTCTAGCCTGAGGAAAAGCATCGGAGCAATCTTCTCCTCCCAACAGCACTTTCCCCGCATCGGGTTGCACAACCCCGGAAATTACATTGATACAGGTGGATTTACCTGCACCGGAAGCCCCCAACAGGCAAAACATCTCACCCTCTTTGCATTTGAAGCTCACATCATCGAGAGCAATTTTCTTTCCAAAAGTTTTTGTTATATTTTGTAATTCTAGACTGGCCATTCTTGCCTTTCCTCAATTTTCCATCTCTTCATCAAAGAAGACATTCCTGCCATCTTCCAAAGAAAAGAAGTGAATGTGTTCTTGATTGAATTTCACATAGATCGTTTGGCCAACTTCAGGGCGAACATCACCAAGCACCTCAGATAGGAAGAGTCGGTCTTCCACTTTCAGAGTGATGATAGTACGATCACCTTGAATCTCCACAAAATCCACCTCCAACCCACAGCAATTTGCACTTTCTATAAAGGAAATGCAAATATCTTCGGGTCGAACACCGAGACGAATTCTTTGCTGTGAATTGGTTGTAAAACGTTTTGTCCATACCTCATTCAATTCGAAATGGAAAGCCGGGCAAGCAATAGAATATTTTCCATCCTCCTGGAGGACATCACAATCAACAAAATTGGCTGGGGGTTCACCGATAAAACCAGCCACGAACTCGTTGAAGGGATGATGGTAGATATCTAGAGGTGTGCCGATCTGCTGGGTCTCACCCAAGTTCATCACCGCGATTCGATCAGCCATAGCCATAGATTCCACCTGGTCGTGGGTGATGTAGAGCGTTGTCACACCCAGACGGCTTACCTGCGCCTTCAATTCTTCACGCATCCGCGCACGTAAGCTGGCATCCAGGTGAGAAATAGGTTCATCCATGATCAACACATCCGGTTCGCGGACGATGGCACGTCCAATCGAAACACGTTGCATCTCGCCACCGGACAAATGGCGGGCATTTTTATTCAAAATAGGTTCCAGATCAAGAAATTTTGCAGCAGATTTCACTTTTTTATCAATGGCATCTTTTGACATATTTCTTGCCCGCAATGGAAAAGCAATGTTCTCATAAACACTCAAATTTGGATAAAGTGCCCAATTTTCAAAAACCATCGCGACATTGCGTTCTCTGGGGCGCATTTTGTTCATAACCTTACCATTGAAAAATATCTGACCTTTCGATATCTCCTCAAGACCAGCGATCATACGCAGGGAAGAAGACTTTCCACATCCGGAAGGACCAAGGATCGAAAAGAATTCGCGATCTTCACATTTCCATGAAACGTCCTTGACAGCTTCGACATCACCTTTATATATTTTCCAAACGTTACGTAGTTCAACACTAGCCACGTTTCATCTCCTGATCTTATTCGTACAGGCTCATTTCATAACCTGCATGGAACTTCCAAACAGCACGAGAAGCTTTGATGGGAACATCGTCGGGGTCCCAGGTGATCCGGAAGCGTAAAAGCACCGGAGTGCCAACAGGCACCTGCAAAAATTTTGCTTCCCTTTCCTCAAGGCATGCTAACATCACCTCATCAGTTGCCCGTTCAGATACCAAACCAAATTTTTCTTCCATCACTTTAAAGGAAGATTGACCCGAACCTGTTTCAGTAAACATATCTTTCGTGATACCCGGGTAAAGTTTGGCGGGAAAATAAGAGGTTTCGATCGCGACAGGAAACCCATCCGCAGAGCGCATACGTTCCATGATCTGGATCTTGTCACCTTCATCGAGATTCAAGCGTTCCCGGATAGATGGCCAGGCATCCACCAACTCCCAATTCAAGATTTCCACCCCAGGATTCTGCCCGCGTCTTTTAGCTTCTGTTGTAATAGAATGTGTTCCGGTCAATGTTCCCCAAAATTGATAAACCGGCGTGCGATAAACATGTCCTTTCTGGCAATGATCACGTTCCACATACCCTTCATAAACCAGTTCACTCAGAGCAGATTCAATTTCATGCTCATTAACCTGAAACTTTGCCGCAAGTTCTTTCACATCCGGCAACTTCACCCCGTCAGCGAATTTCTGGGAAGTCAACCATTTCTCAATCTCAAAAAAAACCTTGTTCATTTTCTACCTCGTATTCTTATTTAGATTTAGCCCTTTACTCCACTTCGTCCCAACCCTTCGACCAGGTTTTTGGAGAAGATGAAGACCAAAATATAGATAGGAATAATCCCAGCCAGGGCAGCGGCTGACATCTCACCAAACTGCATACCATGTTCTCCGATATACTGCGATATACCGATCGGGAAAGTTTTGGATGCTTCACTGTAGGTCAGGATGAGTGCAAACAAAAATTCATTCCAAGACATGATCAAACAGACCACCCCTGTTGACAACACACCCGGTTTGATCAAGGGATAAACAATTTTCAACAGGGTGTCGAACTTACTGTACCCATCAACCCAGGCGGCGTGCTCCAATTCCACCGGAATATTACGGATATAACTATCCAACAACCAGAATGCCAAGGGAATATTCATCATGGAGTGTACCAAGATCAAACCCACCAACTTATCTTGCAACCCAAGTATCTTTACTATTGCAAAAATGGGTACCGTCACAACAATGGGAGGCATTACATAAGTTCCCAAAACCAGGGAGGGAAGTACTGCCCCACCTGTCTTAAAGCGCACCGTCGTGTAAATGGTTGGAACTGCAATCAACAAAGTAATGATGGTGCTCGAAATCGCTACCACAGTTGAATTGAAAAGGTATTTCGTCAACGGCACATTGCGAAATGCTTTTTGCCAGTTTTCGAATGTAATACCGCCCTGGGGAAATAACGTACCCGAGGTACGGATTTCAAGAGGAATTTTCAATGAGGTAGCCGCAACGAATATGATCGGTAATAATATGATCGCTAAAAATCCAATGGCGATCAGTAAACTAATAATTTTCGAAAGCACATTTCTATTATTCATTCTGAACTCCGCATAAAAATTTCTCGTGCCCTGGTGACAAGAGTGGCAATGATAGTAATGATGAGAAGCATCAAGAAACTTAGTGCAGCAGCATAGCCAGTATTGAATTGCTTGAAGGCTACCCGGTAGATATAGAAAGACGCCACTTGTGTGGTATTGCCGGGTCCACCAAATGTCAGCATATAAACAAGATCGAACACTTTTAACGAAATCAGCAATTTGAAGAGGAATACAACGATCACTTGGGGGAGAACCAATGGTAAGGTCAATTTCCTAAAAACCCTCCACCCAGATGCCCCATCGACTTCTGCAGCTTCAAATGGTGCTTTAGGTAATGCTTGCAAAGCGGCATAGCACAGGATAAAACAAAAGGGAGTCCACTGCCACAAATCTGCAAACATAATCGATGGGAAGGCTAATTTGGGATCTCCTAAAAAAGCGATCAGTCCTTTTGTCAGTCCCCATTTCATCAAGTAATGATTTAGCAAACCCGAATTCGGGTCATAGATCAACTTCCAGATCATCGAGACTGCCACCGGTGGAGTGAACATGGGGAGCAAGGCTATACTTCGTAGTATGGTGTTCAACCCCCGGATACCTCGTACCGCATATGCCAATAGAAATCCAAAAAATGTTTCAAGGGTAGTAACAACGAAAGCGAACAAGAAAGTATTAACAAGGGACCTTCCAAAATTTTCATCGAGAACAGCCTGTTTGAAATTGTTAAACCAGATGAAATCTTTGAAAGGTTGTGCCAGGGTCGATTTCGTCAGACTGGTACTGACCACATATATCAAAGGAATGATAGAAAAGAAAGCTAAAAAGATCCAAGCAGGGATTGCCATGATCTTTGGGCTCAAACGTTCAAGTTTATTTTTCAACGGTATTCTCCTGACCAAAATCCATTTCATATGGAGAAGAAATGGGGATGGGTAGATCCACCCATCCCCATTTAATAAAATACTACTTTCCCAAAATCTGTAGCCAAGCGGCTTGGGTATCATCCAAGGCTTGTTGGGGAGTTTTATCTCCAATCAAAGCGAGGGAAAGATTGTCAGTAAGAGGTTCCTGTAATTCAAACCACTGGGCACTGGTCGACCAAGTGATAGCATTGGCGTGGGCTGCCTTAATAGCATCCACGATCTCCTGCCCTGCAAATTCAATATAAGCAGGATCTTCCAAGGTCGAGTAGCGAACAGGGTCGATGCCACCGACAACGGTATTGTAGCGGGCAGCAATATCGGGTCGGGCAATGAAATTCAGAAATTCCATGGCTGCATCTGGATGGGGTGCAACTGCCGAAACACCGACCGCAAAACCTGCATTGACAGATGCAACTACTTTTGCATTGTCACCAGAACCGATCGGTAAGTGCCCCACACCCCATTTGCCAACGATAGATGAGCTTTCCGGATCATCGGTCATGCCAGGCAGATCAGTCCAGAATTCGACCATAGCAGCTTTTCCGGTGAACCAACCACCCAAGGCTTCATCGAAGGCAACCGCAGAGGCGGTGGGGAGAGCATATTGTGCCTGTTCAACCATGCCGGTTAATGCTGCAACAGCTTCAGGGCTATTGATGGTGGGATTGCCATCCGCATCAAAGAAAGCACCACCATAGGCACCAAATCTGTTCAGGAAGGAACCAATCAGGATCAAGGGGCTCTTGGCACCCATGATCGCGCAACCATATACACCATCTGCAGCACCAGCTTCGGTGATGGCTTTGCAGGTATTTAGATATTCATCCCAGGTAGCGGGGAAGGTTTGCCCATACATATCGAAGATCTCAGTGTTGTAATAGAGCAGGTGCATATCACCATCAAACGGGAAGGCATACTTGGAACCATCAATAGTTGTGAAAACATCTTTGAATGTCACAATGAGATCATCAAGTTCCAATACTTCCTCATTTTCTGCATACCAGTCATCCAAATTCCTCAACACACCGTTTTCTACCAGGGTGCCCAAACCGGGATACCAAAAATCGACTACATCGTAGTATCCAACTCCTGAGGTAACATCCAATACAGCTTTTTCCACAACATTGTCATAAGGAACAACGTCAACGGTAACCTTGCAGCCGGTTTCTTCTTCAAACCATTGGGCAAGATTTTGTGATGCAACTGTATGTGGCTGGATCGTTAAGAAGGTAATCTCCTGTCCCTCCAACGGTTTGGCAGCAGATTCTTCTGCGACCACAGGGGCTTCTTCCACTACGGCAGTCTCCGATTTTGGAGCACATGCTGCGAATATCATAGTGAACAAAACAACAATCGAAAACACTTTCAAAAACTTATTCACGGTTTTTCCTCCATTTTTTATTTACTGATATTAGAAAAAATCATTCATTAATTTCCTATATTTTGTTCCTCCTTCCTTCTCTCTATTTTTCCCATTTTTCAATTCCATAGGTTGAAGTCTTTTCCCAGATAGGCCAAACAGCCTTAATTAATTCTTTGTAAATCTCATAGATTTGGTCATATTTCGCCTTGTGTTGAATATCCGGAGTAAATTCTTTGCGGATATGAACCATCTTTTGCACACCTTCGGCGTGATCCTTGAATACGCCTACCGCCACACCGGCATTAATGGCAGCACCACGTGAACCAGAATCACTGCCGGATGGAACACGCATAGTATTGCCGGTGCAATCTGCCAGGATCTGGCACCAAACATCATTCTTGGAAGCACCTCCGGATAGATAGGTGATCTCCAGTTTTTCGTTTTTCAACATACTTTCGTAATTATGACGGGTAGACAAAGCAACTCCCTCGAAGACTGCCCTTAATAGATGAGCTCTTTTATGCCAATCCCCCAGACCAGAGAACATACCACGCGCCTCCGGTTTCACGAAAGGTGAACGTTCCCCTTGCAGCAGGGGTAAATAGATTACTCCACCAGAACCGACGGGGATATCCGCGATCTCTTCAGAAATAATCTCATAGATCGAACAGCCCCTTTGTGCAGCCTGGATACGTTCTGCCTCCAAGAATTCGCGGTCGAACCATTCCAGATTCCCGGCAGCAAGCTGTGCCATAGAAGTCTTGTAATACACACCCGGCACGTTGTATGCCATCAAACTATAAATACGTTCCGGATCAGGAACAGGATTAGCACTAAGAACCACATGCACCCCTGCGGTGGCTACCGTACTGCCAGCCTCCCCCACCTTGTAGCATCCGGCACCGAGGGCAGAACAAGCGCCATCAAAGGCGCCACTCGCCACCGGTGTTCCCTCGCATAATCCGGTTTTCTCGGCTGCTTCGCGGGTGACGTATCCGGCAACCTGCCAAGCCGGTACGAGTTCAGGCAGCAGATGACGGTATTGTGCAATCCCCACCATATCCAACACTTCTTGTGAAAAATCCATGCTGGCATAATCCAATAGCGATACCGATGCCATGGAATAATCAACGCTCAATTTACCGGTTAGGCAATACTTGGTCCAATCTTTTGAAGTGATATTGACAGCAGCCCTTTCAAGGCTTTCAGGCTCATTATCCATCAACCAGGGAAAGATGGTAACAGGTCCGATCCCTGCAAACAGGTTCCAGCCCGATTTATCGTAAATGGATTGCAGCAACCCTTGCTCACCCCAACGATCGAGATAAGGTTTTGCACGCCCATCCAACCAGATGATCGCATTACGAACCGGATTTCCATTTTTATCCAATAACCAGACACCCCCTCCATGTCCGCTCAACGAGATCCCAGCGATTTCTTTGGGATCAATCTTTGAACGGTTGATGACATCCCGGATAGCAGCCGCCATAGCCTCCCATATTTCTTGCATACTCTGCTCTGCCCAACCCGGCTGGGGGTGCAGGGTTTGTACTTCTTTTGAACTGGAAACAGCAATTTCCTGCCCGTTGAAATCAAAAAGAGTAGCTTTTGTCGTAGTTGTACCATTATCAATTCCAAGCAAATACTTTTTTTGCATGCTTCACCTCGGGCATCAGTTTAATATTTGTTCAAAAAGGGGAGAATTTGGTATTTCATCAGTTGTTTATTATGTAGTGTGTTACGTTTGTACTGACATTATACCATAATTTATTAATACAATTCAAATGAGGCGGAAATATTTGACGTAAAGGGGGGTGACAGGAACCGTTAACTAGTCATTTATATACAATCCACCACTGGCTCGTAGCCAATCTGCAATAGTGTCAACCACCCGATTTACATTGTCGTCAGATACATCCACTTCTACTGAGGGCAAACGAGATGTTGCCACCAGTTCATGCATACACGCCTGTTCTTCTATGAACTTACCCAGATCATCATATTGGGTAGGGTTGCCGGATACTTTCAGGCGTTCTTCTCTAGCAACTTTAAAAGAATCTTCACTGCGCGTGCAGAAAACCAACCTGAAATTGAGTGCTAACAGCCGTTCCTCCAACCATGTGAAATCATAATGTTTCTGGTGCTCCATCCATTGGTACATGATGGTGGATAGATGAAAGCGATCCACCATCCAGGAGTAATAACGCAACAGTTCAAAGAGATGCGCCCAGGTGCGGTAGGTCTCCATTGCCAGCTCTTCCTCATCCGGATTGAAATTGATCAGCCCGCGTCCCCAGGGGTAATTGGTGAATGCGCACCATTCGGCGGAAATGATGGGGGAATGGTAACGATATTTACGTGGTCCGACCACGCGTGGATGTTCATTCAAGGCAAAGGCAATCTCCGTTTTACAGGTCAGTCGTGTGCCTTCCAGGATAATTTTGGGACAAAGTTTTTCTCCCATAACCGCATCCTAATTAAAATTATTCAGATTTTTAATTATATGAGAAATTTTTTGAAACCAATTTGCGGTCATTGCGTATAATTCGTGGAAAATGAAATTGGAATAATGAGTAATGGAAAAACAAGATATCACCACCTACTTTAATCTTAGCTTTCGTTTGGGATTGCGACAGATCATATCATTCAGTTTGAGCAATCCACAGCTCGCCTGGACAGCTGCGCGTTTGTATTTCTCTTTTCGTATGGGAGAAAAAAAACGGGCGCGCTATCAACGTCAGAATGTGCAGATCCCTCCCATGATCATCTTCAGCATCACCAACAACTGCAACCTGGATTGCGCCGGTTGCTATGCCAAAGTGCTGCATCAATCCAAAGAAAAGGAACTTTCTCCAGAACAATTCAAAGATACCATCCGGCAAGCCCGCGATCTAGGAGTGTCGGTAATCCTACTGGCAGGTGGAGAACCGTTCATGCGAGAAGGGTTGCTGGATACATTGAATGAATTCCCCCAGATGATCTTCCTGCTCTTCACCAATGGCACACTATTGGATGAACCTGCCATTCAACAATTAAAAAAACAACGCAATATTCTAACCGTGGTCAGCATCGAAGGGGATCAGCACAACACGGACCTGCGGCGCGGTGGTGGCATTTTTGAACGTGCCAACGAAATCTTTAATAAATTGAAGGAAAACAAGATCCTATTTGGTACGTCCATCACTCAGACCAGCCAAAATTTCGAGCTGGTCAATGATGAAGCTTACCTGGTCGAGATGATGAAAAAAGGCTGCAAGGTATTTTTCTTCATTAACTATTTGCCGGTTAATCTGGAATCGTATGAGCTGGCACCCACTCCCCAGCAGGTGTTACGACACATTGCCATCCTGGAAGAACTGCGGGGAAAGTACCCAGCGCTGTTCCTAGCATTCCCGGGCGGGGAAGTAGAACTGGGCGGCTGTATCGCAGGAGGAAAAGGACTGGTGCATATCAATCCATTGGGAGAAGTACAACCCTGCCCCTTTTCCCCTTATTCAGATGCCAATTTGAAAGAAGTAACCCTGCTAGAAGCGCTACGTTCCCGGCATCTTGAAATCATCCGCAACAGTGGTGAAAGATTAGATGAGAGCGATGGATATTGTGCTCTCTGGAAAAACCGGCAATGGGTTGATGCCCTCTATAAGAATGAAATATAAAATATTTCAATTATTGAATTTATGGTATAACTACGAGCATAAATATTTTGTCTCTCCTTGAAAGGAGTAGTCTTAAGAAACAGAGATGATAGGTAAAATACGTAGGTTGGTGCTTGATACCTTAAAACCAATCGAGCCAAGTATTGTGGACCTTGCAAAAAGAATCAGCGTTTTAGATGGCATTTCTGCTGTGAATATCAGCATCGCTGAGATCGACCACAAAGTGGAAAATGCCAAAATCACTATCGAAGGGGATGATCTCGACTACGAGGTAGTCGCAGCTCTTATTCAAGATCAGGGTGGTTCCATCCATTCTATCGATGAAGTTGTTGCAGGCAAAATGATCATCGATGATGCCGCCACACTTCAGGACTAAATCCCCAATAAAAAAACATGCATCATAAAGATAACCCTCTCAAGCGTTTGTTTGAGAGGATCACTGAGTACAATGAAATAGCAGAAATTGGGGAAATAGCCAGACGTTATTTTGCTATGAACGCATTCGACGGTGTGCTCACCATCATTGGTGTCTTAATGGGGCATTACGCCGCCGGAGTGGAAGATCCCAGCATCGTAGTCACAACCGGTTTAACAACATCTGTCGCAATCGGAATTTCCGGGCTATGGGGTTCCTTCCTGACCGAATCCGCAGAGCGCAAACGGGAGATGGATGAATTAAGCCGCAGTACGCTGAGGGATCAAAATGGAAGCAAAATTGGAAAAGCCTCTCGCTTTGCGGCAGTAGCGGTTTCGTTGGTAGATGGGTTTTCACCATTCTTGGCATCGCTGGTGGTATTGATCCCATTCTTCTTCACCAATCTATTCATAGACATCCGCAGTGTTTACTATACCGCCATCGGATTTGCACTACTGGTACTATTCAGTCTGGGTATGTTTTTGGGCAAAGTATCCAAACAGAACCTGTTTGCCATGGGTTTAAAAACCCTTGCTGCGGGTTTGATCTCCGTCCTGATCAGCAATCTACTGGGTACATCACACTAGAAACTATATTCCAAGAATTAAGACAATATATGGCTTAAAATAGAGTCATATCTTTGATTTTAATTTAAACAGGAGCAACAATGGACCCGGTTAAATTGACGAATGAGATTTTCTGGATCGGTGTGAACGACACCAGCACCCAACTATTTGAAGGGCTGTGGGCGATCGAAAAAGAAGGTATTTCCTACAACAGCTATCTGATCAGAGACGAAAAAAGCACCCTGATTGACCTGTGCAAGGATATTAAGGGTGAACTGCTGATCGAACATATCAAAGCCTGCATCGATCCCAACCAATTACACTATCTGGTGATCAACCACATGGAGCCAGATCATTCCGGAGCGATCATGCAGTTATTGGAGGTCGCGCCCCAAATCACCATTCTAGGTAGCGTCAAAACACGCGAGATGCTAGAGGCTTACTTTGGCATTCGTGAACATGTACAGGTAGTTACAGATGGAGATATCATCTCGCTAGGTGAACATACGCTGTACTTCCTCTCCACTCCCATGGTGCACTGGCCAGAAACCATCATGACCTTTGAAGAAAAAAACGGTATCCTGTTTTCCTGTGATGGTTTTGGTGGTTACGGTGTGCTAGAGAGGAGCATTTTCGATGATGAACAGGAAGATCTGGATTATTACATCCGTGAAGCTCTGCGTTATTTTTCTAACATCGTATGTGCTTTCAGCAAACCGGTGTTGAAAGCTGCTGAAAAGATCGCATTGTTGAATGTGAAAATGGTAGCCCCTTCTCATGGGCTGGTGTGGCGTGCAGATCCGCAGCGTATTCTCAACTACTACATCCAGTGGTCAGAATATGCGGATGGGCATGCCCCCAAAAGGGTTTGTTTGCTACATGGATCCATGTACGGCATCTCCGCTCGGGTGATTCCCAGCATCGAACAGGGTTTGAAAAAAGCCGGCATAGATTTTAGCCGTATAGATATAGGTGAAACCCACATCAGCTACATCTTGCCTGCCCTATGGGAGAGCACGGGAGTGGTGATTTGTGCCCCTACTTACGAGGGAGCACTATTCCCCACCATGGAATTCGTGCTGGAAATGGCAGATAAAAAACGGATGAGCGATAAAAAAGTGATCTATGTCGGCAGTTATGGTTGGGGTGGGGGCGCAATGCGTTTCATCCATAAACAAAGCGAGATCTTGAACTGGGAACTGCTGGGAAATGTGGAATTCAAAGGACAAGCTTTGTCAGAAGATTTGGAACAGATCGAAGCACTCAGTATCAAACTGGCAAAGAGTTTATAGAAAATATAAAAAGAGAAAAGGAATGCCTTTTCTCTTTTTGAAACCCGCCCCTTCCTTTTACGTATATGAGATAGATTACCAACAATAGAAGGAGTAAAAATGAAAAATCGAAGTGATCTAGTTTGGGGTCTCATCCTCATCATCATTGGTGCATTCCTGCTGGTTACCCGCGTTTTTCCGGGTTATTTCGACTTTTTGGATTGGCCATTCATCATCATCGGTGTGGGCATTGTATTCCTGCTGTCTGCCATCCTTTCCCGCAACGGGGGCTTGGCGATCCCAGGTTGCATCGTTGGTGGCATTGGTGCCATCCTGTATTACCAGCAAATGACCGGTAGATGGGATACCTGGTCTTTCGCCTGGACGCTCATTCCCGGTTTTGTGGGATTGGGCATCCTGCTGAGCGGGCTGATTGATCGCAGTGGACCACGCTTTGACAGCAGCAGTCTGGTATTGATGGCGATCAGTGCTGCTGGTTTCGTCATCTTCGGAGGTTCTTTCGGCTTAGGCTGGAATTATGGAAATCTATGGCCGCTCTTCATCATCGGATTGGGTGTGATCGTGTTGATCAGCGCCTTCTTCAAGCCCAAATCAAAAGAATGAACCCTCACCACGAGAGCGGGAAAGCATGCAAACTCGCGCAGAAATGATAAAACGATTAGCACAGGCGGATACCCCTTCCATCCGCCTGTTTGCTTTAACTAAATTGCAAGGACTGCCATGCGATGATCCACAAGTGGTGAGGGCACAAGAGCAGGTGGCAAACGATGAACCGGTGCACAGCATTCTCAAAGAACAACATCCCGAGGGATTCTGGATCTGGGATCACAGCCACTACACTCCCAAATACAAAGCTACCCATTGGAGCATGAAGTTGTTGACCGAAATGGGCTTATCCGGCTCTCACCCTGCCATGCAGCAGGGGGCGTTCTACATGCGCGAGCGCCTGCGCCCGACCATCATCAAAACGCTGGAGCAAAACGAAATGGGGCTAGCCTGTTTTTGGGGCACGTTTTTAAGGTACCAGCTACACTGCGGACAATTAACAGATACAACCATTCAAATGGTGATCGATCAATTGGTGCTTGAAATTCAAAACGACTGCACCTGTCCTTATAATTATGGACTGCCCTGTGCCTGGGGAGTGATCCGTGCCATGTGGGGGTTGGCTTCCATCCCATCAGAAAAACGCAGCCTGCAGGTGCAGCAAGCTATCCGGCATGGCTTGGAATTCATCCTGGAGCGCTATTCCCTGACCAAGGCGGATTATCCTTATAAAGAAAAGATCCACAAGGTGTGGTTCGCATTGAATTTTCCTCTTTCTTACAATGTTGATATCCTCTTCACCTTGCTTGTGCTGCAAGAACTGGAGGCACTGGACCATCCCGCCGCCCGGCAGGCATTGGATTGGCTGGCTGCTAAACAACTGAAAAGCGGTTGGTGGCGTGGCGCCAGTCCTATTCGCAGCCGTAGCTGGGCGTTCACCAAGGGGCAGGATACGGTTGATGGTTGGGCAACCCTGTATGCGTTAACCTTGCTGGACTAAGTATTCCGTCGTATTCATCCTCGATGTTACAATCATTAACAACGAGATGATGGAATCAATATTACCTACTTCCCACGGCGCTATTCCGCTGCCCGCTTTCCTGCCGGACGCCACCTTTGGACAGGTGCGCGGTCTGGATGCGCAGGATCTGGCAGCCTGCGGCGTGCGGGCGGTCATGATGAATTCCTACCATCTGATGCAAAAACCCGGCACCACCGTTATCAGCGCATTGGGCGGGTTGCATGCTTTCAGTGGCTGGCAGGGACCCATTTTCAGCGATTCAGGCGGTTTTCAGGCTTATTCGCTCATTCGCCAGAGCAGCAGCTTTGGAAGCTTCACAGATGATGGCATCCTGCTGAAAGACAGCAGACGGGGTAAGAAGATCACCCTCACTCCTGAAAAGAGCATCCAGATCCAATGGAAAATGGGAGCAGACGTGTTATTCTGCCTGGATGATTGCACGCACGTGGATGACCTTGAAAACGAACAATTACTTTCTGTGCAGCGCACCGTGCAGTGGGCGAAACGTTGCCATCAGGAATTTATAAAACTACGGGATCAGAGCAAGGACGATGCCGACCGATCACGGAAATTGTTCGCAGTTGTCCAAGGTGGCGGTTTTCGCGGACTGCGCAAGACCTGCGCGGAATCCCTGTTGGAAATCGGTTTCGACGGCTACGGCTACGGTGGCTGGCCACTGGATAAGGACGGCAACCTGGTAGAGGATATGGTCGGCTACACGCGCGAACTGATCCCCAATGAATTCCCCATGCACGCACTGGGCATCGGGCATCCCTACAATTTGATAAAAACATTCAAGCTGGGTTATCCGCTTTTTGACTGCGCCATGCCGACGCGCGATGCGCGTCACACCAGGCTATACCGCCTGCGCGGGAACTTTGATCTTGGAAAGCAGGATTGGTTGCAGTATATCTATGCGCAAGATGAAAAACACATCCGCGATGAGAAACCCATCGACCCGACCTGCCCCTGCCACACCTGCCAGCACTACAGCCTGGGCTACCTGCACCATCTATACCAGATCAATGAAAATCTGTATGTACGCCTGGCGAGCATCCACAACTTGCAATTCATGGCACGCATCATCGACTTCCTGCGCGGAGAGCAAGCATGAATACTGTCATCGACAAGGATGAAGTGATCCGCCAGGTATTGGAAAAGAAAAAATACAGCCATCTAGATAAAGACCTGGTGGCGTTCATCGCTGCCGAAGAAATAAAAAAACGCGCCTCGCTCAAGGAAGCGGTCAAAAGCACTGCCAATAAACTGCACCAAGTAGGTTGGGCGTATTTCGCCCAGCAGCCCGATTACACGACACACCTGCACGAGTTGGCGGCACTGCCGGCGGACCTGCATGCTGATATGAGCAGACAGTTCTGCCTGCAGTTGATGCAGGAGCATGCTTCTACGCGCGAACGCCTTTCTATTTTGGATGAGTTTTATACCATCCTGTTTTCAGATATCCGACCCATCACATCCATTCTGGATCTGGCGTGCGGATTCAACCCGCTGGCATTGGGCTGGATGCCGGTCGCGCCGGATGTGCGGTACAACGCCTGCGACATCTTCGACGATATGAACGCTTTTTTACAGTCCTTCTTTGCGCATTTTCACATCCAGGGTAAAGCCGAAACCTGCAATCTTTTATCAACCATTCCACAAGAAAAAGTACAGGTTGCCCTGCTGTTGAAAACCCTGCCCTGCCTGGAACAGGCGGAAAAAGAAAGCTCCCGGCGCATTTTAACTGATATTCGAGCGCGCACCCTGATCGTCAGTTTTCCGGTGCACAGCATCGGGGGCAGAGAAAAAGGCATGCGCCAACATTATGCCAGCCAGTTCGAAGCCCTGCTGGCAGAGTTGGGGTGGAACTACCAGAAATTCCTGTTCGCCAGCGAACTGGCATACCGCATTGAGAGAGAACTGTGAGATGAACAGCCTGGATATTCTTAGCCAAAAGCTACTGCAAACACGCAAATACCGTGCCCTGCATCTGCCGCCAGAAACCATCCGTGACCTGATCGAACAGGAGAGCCAACACTACAGTGACCCCAAAGCTGTCGAAGAAAGCGTGCGCAAAAAGCTGCACCAACTCACCGCCCTCTATCTGGGTGATCCCGATTACGAGGCAGCCCTGCAGGAGGTACGGCAGCTCACCACCCGCGCCGAACTGGAAATATTCGCCAGACGCATGCTTGCCTGCCACACCTCCACCCGCGAACGCCTGCCGAACCTGACAGATTTCTATACAAAATTGTTCGCCATTACCGGCAAACCACAGTGCATTCTGGACCTGGCATGCGGGCTGAACCCCTTCGCGCTGCCCATGCTGGAGCTGCCCCCTGATATTGATTATCAGGCTTATGACATCCATCTGCCGCGTGTGGACCTGTTGAACGCTTTTTTCAAACAATGCGGTTTCTCAGCCGCGCATGCCGAACAGCGCGACATCCTGGTCGATCCTCCTACCCAATCTGCCGAGGTGGCTTTCTTTTTCAAAGAAGCTCACCGTATGGAGCAGCGCCAGAAAGGCAGCAACCACCGGCTGTGGGAAACCCTGTGCGTGGAATATCTATTGGTATCCCTGCCGGGCAGCGACATCGGAAAAACGCACGATATGCACGAGCGCATGCGCAATCTGGTCAAACAGACCGTGCAGGGGCATACCTGGCAGATCAAGGAAGTGGAATGCGGGGATGAGCTGGTATTCTGCATCCATAAAGGAGCACAGGTATGAGTACCTTATCTCCTTCCGTTGAAACCGCCCTGGAAAGGTTCCGCACCTTACTCAAGCCTGCCGAGTTCACCAAATTGGTGCAGGTGCTGGAGCAGGATCTGTCCCCCGCCATTCGCATCAACCTGCTGAAACAGGATCCAGACGCTTTCATCCAGCAATTGCAGGAACGCTATGGCTGGTATTTTAAAGCAGTGCCCTTCTGCCCCAGCGGTTTTGAACTATCAGGACAACCCGAAAATCTGGGTAAGACCATCGAACACGCCCTGGGGGAATACTACATCCAAGAAAGCGCCTCCATGCTGCCGGTGGAAATGTTCGATTTGCCGGCAGAGCCAGCCCCGTTGATCCTGGATATGGCTGCCTCACCGGGCGGCAAGACCACCCATCTGGTGGACCGCACACACGACCACGCCCTGGTGATCGCCAACGACGCCAGCAGCGGGCGCATCGCAGCCCTGCGGGTGATACTGGCAAAATGGGGCGCCACCAACCAGGCGATCACCTGCCTGCACGGCGATTATTTCGGTGCGCACCTGCCCGAACGGTTTGACGTGGTATTGCTGGATGCCCCATGCAGCATGCAGAATCTATATGACAGTCCCTCGCACCCACTGCGCGAAGTGAGCGCAGGAGAACAGCAAAGTCTGAGCAACCGCCAATTCCTGCTGCTGCGCAGCGCCCTGCAAACCGTGAAGGTGGGCGGACAGGTGGTGTATTCGACCTGCACGCTCTCCCCGCAAGAGGATGAACAGGTGGTGCAGCGCGCGCTGGATGAATTCGGCGCTGCGGTGCAACTGGATGACCTCTCCACCCGATTGCCCCATCCCGCTCCGGCATTACTGCAAGATGGTATGAACACCTTTTCCTCTGCAATGAAAAATGCGGTGCGCTTGTGGCCGCACATCTTCGGGACAACCGGTTTCTTCACTGCCCGCTTCAGCAAACTGGATGCACTTCCCGACCATCACGATAAATATGCGGTCAACACCAACCAGCGCCCGGACTGCAAAAATTGCCTGCCGGATAAAGAGATCAACCTTATATGTGCGTGGATGAAAGATCTCTATGGATTCGATCTGCAAGCCAGTCTGGAAGCACAATATCTGACCATCCTGGATAGCGGGAATGCTCTGCTGTTGGTACCCTTACGCCTGCTGCAGGATTTCAGTGACCTGCCCCTCAGCAGTTTTGGACTGAACGCTTTCAAACGCATCCCCAATGGTCATCAGATCAGCCATGAACTGGCAGCGCGCTTCGGTCACCGTTTTCAAGCCGGGATCGTCATGCTGGATCCGCAGCAGAGCTGTGCCTATCTGGCACATCAGGATATATTTCTTTCCCATAACAGCAATTATGTCAGTGGAGAAACGGTATTACTGAAAAATGAATACGGGCAGGTGCTGGGTCGCGCCAAGGCACTCAAGGATCGGCTGAAGAATCTGCTGCCCCCGCGTTTGCTTTAAAGCTGCATTTCCCCCAATTCATACAGGATCAGTGCCGGTGCCACGATGGCGGCGGTTTCCATACGTAGGATGCGCCTGCCCAGCGAAACAAGCTGCACACCCGCCACCTGGAATTGCTCGATTTCCTGCCCGGCAAAACCTCCCTCCGGACCGATGAAAAGAGCCAGCCTGTCACGGTGCTCAGCCAGTTTGGAATGCGGATGCAATGCATCTTTCAAATTGACGGTCTGTTCGGCTTCCCAGGCTGCCAGACACAACACATCCCCTGTTCCACAACGCTCGATGACCTTCGGCAAGCTGTCCACCTCCAGCAGAGGTGGGATATGCCCGCGACCACATTGTTCGGCGGCTTCGCGCAGGATATCTTCCCAGCGCTGGCGGCGTTTGCTTTCGACCGTCTTATCGCGCACCAGTGAATAACGCGAGACATAGGGTTGGATGGCAGCCACCCCTACCTCGACCGCTTTTTGTAAGATCAACTCGAATTTTTCGCGCTGGGTGAGCGAAATGCACAGGGTGATGGCATAGCGCGGCTCGGCGGGTGCAGGTATGCGTTCCAGCACTTTACCCTCCACCGCATCTTCATCCAGGCGGGTCAACTGCACCATCAAGGCGGATCCCTGGTTATCCAACACCTGCACCTGCATGCCCTCTTTCAGGTGCAACACGCGGCGGATCTGGTGCGCCAGGGACTGCGGAAAGAGCACCTTCTCAGAGATGAGGGTGTCCGGCGGGAGAAAAAAACGATGCATGGGATCACCTTTCCTATAATTTCTTCATTATTTGCAACGCTATTAATCCATTATACTAAGCAGGTGATGAATCAGGATAAGGTTCAACCGCACGTTTACCGTTATTTCGATCTGGTGATGGCTTTGTTCGTGACCGTGTTGATCACCAGCAACATCGCTTCCTCCGCCAAGATCGTGGACTGGGGTTTTTCGATACTGGGAGTGCGCATGGCATTCGATGCCGGTACCTTGCTCTTCCCCATCAGCTATATCTTCGGGGATGTGCTGGTAGAAGTATATGGGTTTAAGAAATCACGGCGGGTGATCTGGAGCGGTTTCGCCGCCCTGGCACTGTGCGCACTGACACTGGGAGTGGTGCGCGGGCTGCCGGGTGAAGCTGCCTGGCAGATGCAGACCGGGCAAGCCGCTTATGATGCAGTGCTGGGTGGCATGAGCAGCGGCGGCATCGTGGTTGCCAGCCTGGTGGCTTACTTTCTGGGAGAGTACAGCAACTCGGTAATGATGGCGGTCATGAAGGTGTGGACCAGCGGCAGATTTCTGTGGATGCGCACCATCGCCAGCACGCTGGTGGGAGAAGGGGTGGATTCCTTCTTATTCGCCCTGATTGCGATCCTGTTCGGAGTATTCCCGTGGGAGGTGTTCACCAGCCTGGTACTGACCAACTACCTGTTCAAGGTCACGGTTGAAGCATTGTTCACACCGCTCACCTACAAGATCGTGAACGGTTTAAAGAAAGCAGAGAACGAGGATTTTTTCGACCGCGATACGCGCTTCTCACCGCTATGAATCAGCACCCGCGATGACCACCGTGTATTCCCCCAGCAGCTTTTCTTCGGAAAGCTGTTGTTTTATTTCAGAAAGGGTGCCGCGCAGCACCGTCTCGAATTTCTTGGTCAGGTCATTCGCCAAGGCAGCCCGGCGGTCGCCATACACCGCGATGGCATCATCCAGGAAAGCCAACAGGCGATAGGGACTTTCATAGAACACCAGGGTATGCGGGGAATTTTTATCGACTTCCATAAAACGCTGACGCGCGCCGCTCTTGCGCGGGGGAAAACCACGAAAGGTAAAGGAATGCAGTGCCAGCCCGGAAAGCACCAGCGCCATGATGACGGCGGTCGCTCCGGGTACGGCGGTGACCGGGATCTCGTGCTCGATGGCAGCCCGCACCAGCGAAAAGCCGGGATCCGAGATAGCCGGTGTGCCGGCATCGCTCACCAGTCCGATATGCTTGCCCTCACGCAGCAGATCCAGCAAATGGTACAGGGTCTTCCGTTCATTGAAGGCATGGAAGGAGATCTGCGGTTTGCTGATCCCGAAATGCTTGAGCAGAAAACCGGTCTTGCGGGTGTCTTCGCTGACCACATAATCGACCTGTTGGAGCGTTTCGATGCCACGCAGGGTCATATCACCGAGGTTGCCGATGGGGGTGGAAATGATGTACAGCATAATTGGTTATAATTCTAAACCAAAACCATTCTGGATTATAATTTGGACTAATATTGTCTAATATAATATCTCTTTTACGGAGAGCCAATGAATTCAAGATCAACCCGCGACCGTGTGAACCCCGAAAAGCTCAACACCACCCCCTTGCGCCGACCGGACTGGATCAAGGTCAGCATGCCGGGCGGCGAAACCTACGCCTGGCTGAAGGAATTGATGCAGCGCAAGGAACTGCACACGGTGTGTGAAGAAGCACGCTGCCCCAATATGGGCGAGTGCTGGGGCAGCGGGACGGCTACTTTTCTGGTGCTGGGCGACATCTGCACGCGGCGCTGCGGTTTTTGCGATGTGAAGCGCGGCGTTCCCCTGCCGCTGGATGAAGAAGAACCGGAGCGTGTAGCCCAGGCGGTCAAAGCCATGGAATTGAAGCACGCCGTCATCACCAGCGTGGACCGCGACGATGATATTCTGGGCGGGGCGCGCATTTTCGCACGCATCATCAGCCGCATTCATGAAGAAGTGCCCGGCTGCTCGGTCGAAGTGCTCATTCCTGATTTCCGCGCCGATCCCGAAGCGCTGCGCCTGATCATGGCAGAAAAACCGGAAATATTGAATCACAACGTGGAAACCGTTCCGCGCCTGTATCACAGTGTGCAGCCGCAGGACCGCCACGCATGGTCGCAATACGTGCTCACCACCGCAAAACAGCTGCAACCGGAGGGTCTGACCAAATCCGGCATCATGCTGGGACTGGGCGAGACCTGGGAAGAATTAGAAGAAACCATGCGCGAGCTGCGCGATTGGAATGTGGACATCCTCACCATCGGGCAGTACCTGCAGCCCAGCCGCAAGCACTTACCTATCGCGCGCTACTACACCTTGGAAGAATTCCAGCAACTGAAGGATTATGGGTACAGCATTGGTTTTCGCTGGGTAGAAAGCGCTCCGCTGGTACGTTCCAGCTACCATGCTGCAGAACAAGTAAGGGCATTGTCAAAATCCCATTTTGAGTTTCTTTAAAGAGATCTTTATTATTCTCAAATGTGAACTTTGCTTCAGATTGGGTTTTTTCTATACTTCAAAAATCTCTTCATTCTCTATACAATAGAAATATAAATAGAAAGTGAGGGAGCATGAAAACGGTAAGCGATATCCTCAAGATCAAGGGCAGCGCTGTCTATTCCATCACTCCCGATAATACCGTTCTGGATGCGCTGGAACTGATGGCGGAAAAAGGCATCGGTGCCATCCTGGTGATGGAGAGCAATAAGGTACGCGGTATCTTCTCTGAGCGCGATTATGCCCGGCGCGTCATCCTACAACACAAGACGGAAGCCGCACCCATCCACGAGGTGATGACGGAAGATATCTATTTTGTACACCTCGAACAAACCGTGGAGGAATGCATGGCGCAGATGACCGATAAACACATTCGCCATCTGCCAGTGATACAGGATGATAGTGTGGTAGGGGTCATCTCGATCGGCGATCTGGTCAAAACTCTCATCGAGCATCAAGCCGATCTGATCCGCAATTTGGAAGACTACATCATGGGACGTGGTTATAACCAGTAAAGTCATACTTTAAGTTCACCCCTGTTGCATCAAAGAACTCTTTAAAAAAAGACGTATCAGTGATCATGCCAGATTCACTTGAATTCAACATACGAAAGCAGCAAACAAAAATATAAAGAGGGCAAACGATGAATGATAAAAATTTTCTTCATTTTACTTAACTTACCAAAACATATATTGGATTTTGTTTTTTAATTGATTAAACTCAATACATAAACTAGCAGACAACATTCATATCAACCTCAATGTAGTGCCTTTAGACAACTCTTTCTTTTCTAAGGAATTTATCATGAATACGTATTATGCAAGACCGAAATTATCAGCATTCAAACACATTAGTTCCTATGAAGAGCTGGAGCAGAAATTGACTAAGGATACAAAGATCATCCACACCATTCTTAAAAATTTATCCGAACCAGGTTTTAGCTACCGAGGATCCGATCAGCCATCACGTTCGATACGTCCAACCAGGAGCACAGGAGATTTTGAAAACTCTGACAAACGTATTGTTCTTCATGATGCAACTCTTAGTCAGGATGGACAAAAAAGTTCAAAACGATATCCTACCAAGAGCAGGAACATCCATGAATATGTAATAAGGAAACCCGCTGAAGTGGGAGAATTTAATAAACAGGGAACTCCCCTGATCGCATTCACTGGGAGTGAATATTCCAAAGAGGTACTGCAAACTCGTGGTTATGAAGTCCTTGATAGAAAGCCAGATTCAGATGAATTGATCCTCCCCCAACCCACCTCTGTTTTGAAATCGCCTGGCGAAAAAAAAGAACAATACTATAAAAAAAATATCAATTTCAATGAGGAAAAGGCAGCATTGTTCGATCTTAGGAATGTGAAAGTGCTTATCATTGATTCCGGGCTGGATTTGAAGCATCCTGAATTTCGAGGCATAACCATTAATATGCCAGAATCCTGCGATTTTGGACAGGAAGATTTTATTAGAAGAGGGGTTGTGACCAAACATCCATACAACGGAGGGGAAATCTACCAAAAGCATTACCACGGAACAGCCGTAAGCAGTTTGGTTTGTGGGAATACCCATGGCGTCGCACGTGGAGTCGAATTGGTGGTCTACAATGTCACCTATGATCAGGATGCTTTGACCAGAACACGTTTTGAAAAAGCCATCCTTTATGCTGGTGTTTGCAGACCGGATATCATTTTAATGTCGTGGGGAATAAACGGTAATAATCCTGTCTTTATGGATGATATTGATTATATCCAAGAATGTTGCGATGATTCCACAGTGATCGTTGCCGCGATTGGAAATGATGGACCCAATACCCATTACAGCCCCAGCGATTACCCCAATGTGCTGGCGGTGGGTGCCACTGATGAAAATAATGAACTGTGGACAAAATCAGATGGACGAGGGAGCTCCTTTGGCGCTTACAACATGAACAATGAAAAAATCATCAAACCCGATATTTATGCACCCGGTGTAAATTTGCAAGTTGCCGTACCAATAGAGATCTCAAAATCCGGGTATCAACAATATAGCGGCACCTCCTTTTCTGCCCCACTAGTGGTGGGGGTTGTGGCATATGCCATCTACATCATGAAAATGAAAAAGAAAGAATTCACTGCCTCTCAGATAAAGGAGACAATCATAAAAACCGGAAGGGATTTTAAATTACCATCATCATATGGCAGTGAAAATGGGAAGTTAATTGATTTTTCTGAGGTACTTCAAGCATTTTAAACAAGAGGACGATCTCGATAGACCGTCCTCAATAAAGAGCCCTACTTCAATGTCCTAAGGTAGGCATCCAATTTCAATTCCGCACCTTTTTTCCCAAACAACCCTATTAAATAAGGAGCAGCTTTTTCTGTCTCCTTTGGCATCTTTATTTCAATACCCATCAAATTCAATTTTCCGGAAGTAGCAATCGCTGCAATCTTCCCTCCCATGATCTTCCCCAGATTATCGGACATTTCACCCGCAGCAATGGAGTATTCCTTATATTTGTCCCAATCCAATGCGGAATACGATCCATCTTTCTTCATTTTTTCAAAATCTTCTTTCCAGGGCAATTTTTTGCTTTCATCAAATTCAATACAATAAAGAATCCCAGATAAATCCAGGAGTAGCTGAATATATTCTTCATCGATCTTTTCAATGGCTACACGTTTAATGGATTCTCCAAACCGGGTATAGGTTTCCCCTCTCAAAAGATACAGCATGCAAGAATCAAGTACCTGTAACTTCTTCTCTTTTTTTATGATATCCCATTCCATATACTTGGCAATATATTGATAAAGTTCACTTCCTTTTAGATTTTTCAATTCTTTCGCAACGGTTAAATACTTGTCAATAGTTTTCAAAATAGCACGAACCGGTTTGGTCTTTTCCTCAACTATTGCCCTGTCATCGGAAAGCATACCAATTTGCGACAAACGATCTATCGACAACAAAACATCGTCAATATCCCCCTCATGTTCCTGCAAATAATCAAACTCATTGAATATGATTTCATCCAGTGTACTTACATCGGCCATTTCTCCCTCATTACTTTCTGTGGCAATTAATCTATCTTGTTTTGAAATTGAAATGTATCTGCCACCCTGATAATTATTATAAGATATTCAAGTATAAATTCAATCCTTAAGGAAGCTTATCAAATTAGTATGGTTCATGCTCTTTTTCCTCTATAATGAATATATACAAACGGAGGGCGTCGTATAGCAATGTGGTGAGGGAAAACCAGCCCAAGTTCTCACGCGCATCCTGCATTTGCATTACAGCCCTTATTACTATTTTTATGTTCAGGAGGAATAAAGCATGACAGAAAAAAAACAGGTGATCGAAATAGTAGATAACACTTTAGAGAGCAAAGAATTACTGGACCAGCCCAGAGCATTGCTTTTACTGCGATTGTGCCAGTTTTGCGTTTCTCTGGCTCCGGAAAAAGCTGAAAAATATTGGTTGATGCTGCAAAAACTCACACGTTCCCTTCCCCAGGAAAATCAAGCAGAGCTGGCAGAACTGCGCACCAGCCTCGAAGAATCGGTTTCAACCGAAAAGAAAGGGTTCGCTGCTGAGATGCTGGCTGAGATTGATGAGATCAAGAAACTGGATGATGAAGCGCAGAAAAAAGAAAAATTACAAGATTGTGAAGCACGCTTGAAAAAACGCTTCAATCCCCTCGGGAAAGGTCCTGTTTGGAATGCGCTGGTGCTTGCCTGGATTCCGCTTGATCGTAAGTATGCCTTTCAACTGATGAAGAACCTCTCCGGCAAATCCCAAAATGACTTGCTCAAGCGCCTCAATCGTGCTTTGCAGATCACACCGGGTGAATGGACTTCGCTTTTTCAAATTCTTGGAAATGGAAAGATGGAAAATCTGGTACTGGAAATGCTGGAGGATGAAAACCAGGTCATCCAATTGGATGATGTTCTCATTGAACAGCTCGCCAGGAAGATCCGCAATGGTTTAGCACCGGCTGGTGTGCCGCTCAATATTGAGACTATTGCCAAAAAACTTCGCAGCCATACCCGCCTGCTAGGGCTGCACGCCAAGAAGGAAAAAGCGGGGTTGTTTTCCCGTCTGATCGCTGAAATGATCGACTTCCTTGCAAAGGCAGCCTGGCTCGACCAATCCTGGATGGACCGTTTCAATCTGATCCAGGCAGTCATGGTTACGGGAGAACAGCTTGAAAAAGAAGGAATCGAAATCTTTACCTCATCCTTTGCGGATTCGGTTTCAAAAAACCTTCCACCCTATCTGCATAACTATTTTTATGCATCTTATGCCGGTATGAGCGCAAAAGCAGACACTATTTCTGCAAAATATTCAGAATTAATGCAACACATCTCCAATGATGAAACCGGAGAAGCCTGGTTCTTCATCGAGGTTCTAAAAAAAGGACTTTGTAAAGAAGCCATGCAAGAAGCGCAGAAATCACCTCATGCAGAAACGCTTCTACCCCGCCTGCGCACAGCTTGGATCTGCAGCTTTCCGGAAACAGCCTGCTCCGTCATCAAGCCTGCCGATATGGCAGGAGATGTGATTGGAGAATTCCTGGCGTCCGGCACCCATGAAAAACGAGCTGAATTTCTGGCAAAGGTGACCGAACAGGGAAAGAAAGGTGTTCCGGGTACCATGTGGGCAGGGGTTGGCACGGAAAATGAAAGTGAAGGGGTGCGCGGCTTCTGGGCAAACCTGACCGCCCACCACAAAACCTTTGATGAAATCATTACAGAATACCTTGACCTGAACCCGCTGTATTCGTCTTACAGCAGGAGCACTAGAAAAGAAGATCAATTTGGTATTTTCCTGGCTGTGAACGGCTTTGGTCGTTACACTTATCAGGAAATCGATTCCGCCCTGCTGGGAGCGCTGGCAACCTGGGCTGAAAAAGATCAGGCTGCCGTCCATTCTGTGTTGCATATGATGTGGAATGCTATCCGTCCGGATGATACACTCTTGCGGGTCGATTGGTTGCGAAATGCCATCCTCTCACGCTGCATGAGCGTTTTCGGAGCAGACCAACCGGTGCTGTTCGATGAATATCTGGAATGGCTGCAAACCGAACTAGTGAAGAAGGGACGCCAGTGGCAGATCGGCAAGCAAATCATCACATTAAGATACCCGAATACGGCACCACTGCAATTCAGTTTGGTAGCCGCCAGTTCGATCAGCGGTTTTTCCACCACCCGCCGCGATCAGATCATCATTACAGGATTGCAGCGCTTTGAAGCAAATGCCATGCTGATCGAAAACGCCGCCATGCTCTACAACGGCGGAAAGCCAATCCTTGAATTAACCCCGCCTACTAAAATATCGAATTTTCTCGCCAGCTGGCAAACCGGCATTGTAAAAAATGCCCTGCCAGCCATCGCCCAAGCATTTGTGATTGAAGTAGTAAATCAAGGGTAGATTTAAAAAACGATCCAACTCAAGTCCCTCATTCTTAGTTCATGAGGGACTTGTTCAAGGACAAACTGTACCGCTATACTCGAGCTCTTTCTTAACTCGTTTGGCTATCCCTGCCCCATTCAACTCGTAGTGATGGATGATATCCTCATAAGCGCCCGCATTGGGAAAACAATCCGGGATACCCAGCCGCACCAGGCGCGGGGATTTATGCAGGGCAGCCAGGCACTCCGCGACTGCACCTCCCAACCCCCCGATGATATTATGTTCTTCCACCGTCACCATTACTTTCGAGTGAGCAGCGATGTACATGAGGGTGGCTTCATCGAAAGGTTTCAACATGTGCACATCATATAAGGCTGCCTGGATACCCTGTTCAGCCAGCAATCCCACCGCTTCAAGCGCATTGCCCACACTGGCACCACACGCCAAAACAGAGACATTTTCCCCCTGTGTGAGGGTATTGATCTTGCCAAATTCAAAATGATGTTGGGACTGGTAGACTGCTTTTTCGGCAAACCGGTTCATACGAAAATAGATCGGTCCAGCAACGCTCTCAAATTGCTGCATGCATAATGCCGCGGCTATTCCATCCGACGGGACAATAACCGTCATGTGGGGGATCGCCCGCATGATCGCCAGATCTTCCAATGAGTTATGGGTCGGACCACCCTCCCCCAAACTGATGCCACTGTGAGACACACAAATGCGCACCGGCAGGTTGGGATAGGCAATATCCGTGCGGATAAATTCCAGCGCGCGTAAGGCAGCAAAAATGGCATATACGCTCACGTAGGGGCGCAATCCAGAGCGTGCCATGCCAGCAGCAGCCCCCATCATGTTCTGTTCGGCAATGCCGAAGTTGAAAAATCGTTCAGGCCATTTAGTTTTAAATTCTTTCAGCCTGACCGATTCCGAGACATCGGCAGAAAGCGCCACGATACGTGCATCTTTTTCTGCCTTTTCGATGAGCATCGAACCAAATGCATCACGGCTTGATTTACCGGAGTATTTCGTGATCATTTCAATATATTTTTCTTTTTCCATAATATTTCATCTACAATGCCGATAATGCTTTTTGATATTCCTCATCCTGCAGATGAGCAAAATGAGATTTGGGCTGGTCTTCATACCCGGGCACGCCATAGCCTTTTTTGGTATTAGCCAGGATGGCTTTAGGCTTATCCCCGGGGTTCTGATCGAACGCTTCTTTCACAGCCTGGATATTATGTCCATCAATATCACAAACAAACAGTCCAAAGGATTCCAATTTTTGATGCAGCGGTTCCAAAGCCATTTCATCTTCGGTATGGGCTTCTTGGGATAAGCGATTGCGATCAATGATATAGACAAGATTATCCAGGTGATAATTTGCAGCGCTCATAAAGGATTCCCAAACGCTGCCTTCCATCATTTCACCATCGCCAACGATACAATACACTTTCCATTTTTCTTGCAATAGTTTGGCTGCCAAAGCCATCCCTACTGCGACGGTCACGCCATGCCCCAACGAACCGGAACTGTGTTCGACTCCCGGAACGTGCACATCCGCATGCATGCTGAACTGCGATCCAAATTGATTGAAGGTATCCAGGAATCTGGTTGGGAAAAAACCACGGATGGAAAGGATGGTCAACAATCCAATATTGGCATGTCCTTTACTGAGAATGATGCGATCCCGTTCCGCCCAATTTGGATCTTCCGGTTTCACATGCGCGGCATGGAAATATAAAACGGACAAAATTTGAGAAAGGGATAAACTACCACCCAGATGAAGCCCGAAAGTATGCTTATTGGCAAGCTGTAAAAGTTGTGAACGATACGTATCAGAGATCTCTTTTAGTCGTTCAATTCCGTTCAAGTTATTCATTTTATTTATCTTATAATTGCAAATGAGAGCAGGGATATTCCCTCGAGAATACCCCTGCTTCTCGCCCAACTAACTATTTAGTGCACGAACAATTTCCCGATTAAACCGACCAGGATACCGACCCATTGGAAATCTGCATCTCCAAAAGTAGTGTTCGCAAATCCCAAACCACCCAATGCCGGTAAGAGTAAGGCAGCGCCTAAACTGATAATGATGCCATTTACGATGCCCCCAACGATAGCACCCCTGCGCCCACCGAAAGCGTTGCCAATCACACCAGCACCGCCACCCACAAAGAAGTGGGGAACCAAACCCGGAACAATGGCTGCCAGCCCGACATTTCCCATGATCAGCATCATGATGGCACCCGCGACAAAGGAGGAGAGGAAGCCGATGATAACCGAATTGGCACCATAGGGGAATACCACTGGAATATCGAGAGCCGGTTTCGCATCCGGGACGATCTTTTCTGCGATACCACTGAAAGCAGGGACGATATCTGCCAAGATGGTGCGCACACCGTAGATCACAACCGCTACGCCAGCCGAGAAAGTAAGGGCTTGTGTAAGCAGATAAACTACCCAGTTGGTGTCACCACCCAAAGTGCTTCTCGCAGCGGCACTCATGAAGAAGGCGGGGACCAAGAAAACGATGAACATGATGATCCCGGTAGATACCATGGATTCTCTCAGGAACCCCAGGCTCTTGGAAAATTTCATATCTTCAGCACTGGTGGTTTTCGGATCACCGCCCAATTTCTTGGCAGCGAACCCGGCTGACACATAACTCAAGGAACTGAAGTGACCGATGGTCCATTCACTCTTTCCTGAAACCTGGGTGGCAAGATGCTGCGTCCAAGCTGGCATAAGCACTTCGAGAAAACCCAGAACGAGACCTCCCACCAACCACAGCACCCAACCAGAAAGCCCAATAACGGTAAGGGAAGCCGATAGTAGAGCAGCCATATAGAGAGCATGGTGACCTGTCAAGAAGATGTATTTGAACGGAGTGATGCGGGCAAGAATCAAGTTGAACACAAAACCAAGGACCATGATGATTGCGGTGGATTGCCCTAACTGTCCCAATGCGATGGCAACGATTGCTTCATTGTTAGGAATAACCCCCTGTACATGGAAGGCTGTTTCAATCATGGGTCCAAGAACATTCAAAGATCCACTTAAGATGGTTGCACCACCACTTAAAATGAAGAAGCCGATGGAAGCCTTGATCCCGCCTGCTAAAGCATCAGAAAAATTTTTGCCTTTGGTTGCCAAATAACCAACGAAAGCAACCAAACCAACCAGAATCGCAGGGACACTTAGAATATCGATTAAAAGGCTTAATATTCCGCTCATTTTTTACTCCTTTTTTATTTTTTCAATTGCATTTTGAAGTTTTTCTGTCATTTCTTGCACGTCAAAATAATCTTTCACTGTTATGATCTGCGCCTTTACACCTCCTATTCTTTCAGCTAGTTCTTCCGAAGTCACTACAATATCCGCAGACTCAGCCTGAGACCTCCCCGCGGTGATATCTGTCACATCGACCGATGCATCAAGCCCGAGTTGCCGAATCACTTTTTCGAGTGTTATTTTTAGTATCATGCTGCTTCCCAACCCCATTCCGCAAATAGCCAAAATCTTCATTCGTCCCTCCAATAATTACTTTTCCAATATCTTATTCGTGCCATTATGTAAATAACGAAACCAACTTCTCTTGTATTCGATCGGTACACCTAATTCATCCATCACCGTGTAGAAATCGCAGACAAACGGGCCTTCATTTTTGACATTAAAAATATCGATCACAGCTTGCGGGGGAGATTGGTACGCAATTTTATGATTGGAATAATATAATTCAACACCTTGCAGCTTATTCACATTCCTCAAAGCTGCAACTTTATCCACCGGAACATAAGAATCTTGGATGGCAATGATCTCGCCATCTTTGGAATATGATTTGCGGCTGAATATCACCTTGGCACCACGATTTATTTTCAATTTTTCGATCAATTTTTCATCTTCGCAGACAACGATCTTTTGTTCTATGACTTTGGATGAAAAATCAAGACCGAACCAATTTAACTGTTCGGCAGTGTTCAAGACCACACTTAGAAATTCTGATTCGAAATTCACCTCTTTAACAAATGTACCTTTTCCATGCACGGTCTCCAGAACGTGCTCATCAACCAGAAGTTTGATAGCCTTGCGCAGAGTGCCGCGGCTGATATCCAGATCCTGCGCAAAAATGTCTTCGGGGGGCAAGCGAAAACCGGCTTCCCATTCTCCGGATGCAATTTTCTTCTTTATAAAATCCATCACCTGGGCATAGATGGGTTGTTGGCTTTTTTTATCAATCTCGAATTTCATAAATATGTTCGTTGCTAGGTTCATATCAGATCCGACGCAAATCTATTTGGTACATTTCAATAATATTTTCGATAGGTGTATTGGCTTGAATATGATGGGTTGGCGCCAGGATATATCCTCCGTTCTTTAGCATCTCCTTTTTCCGTTGAATAATATATGCATCTAACTGCGATAGTGATTTAATCTGCCGTAGCATACAAATATCGATACCACCATGAAAACATAACCTATCTCCAAATTCCTTTTTTAATATTGAAGGTTGCATATCAGAGATATCGGGCTGGATAGGATTCAGAACATCAATCCCCATATCAATGAATTCCGGGATAAGCTGGTGGATATTCCCATCACAATGGTACATAACGGTTTTCCGATGTGATTTCGCTACATCGATGAGCCTTTGATGATGGGGTTTTACGTATTTTCTCCACATTTCCATGGAAATCAGAAGATTTTGCTGAGATGCCAGATCATCATAAAAATAAATCATGTCGATATCGTCCGGAGCCTGTTCCAAAAAACGCTCCAGCAACTCCACCGTGATATCTGTGATGATACCCATCAATCGCATGGGAATTTCAGGAGCCAACGAAAGATCGAGCAAGAATTTTTCAAATCCAACCAACTGCCAGGCAACTTCGAATATGGAACCGGCACGGTAGCGCCAATGCAGTGAATGACTGGGATCTATGGAAGAAACAATTTCTGGAACTTCCGAGAAATCCCACCAGTCCGGATCAGGCCAGCTGAATTGATAAATGTCCTGCTTTGAGGAGGCGGATCGCAGTGGAGGAAGACCAACGTTCTCGGTCATCGAACCATTTTCTCTGTTAAGTAAGAAATTTCTCCCCCAAATATCACGCATATTATTTTCACCAGTAACAATACGAAACATGCGATTGGGGCTAGAACGGGCAGGAGTTGAAAACCAATCAACGCATTTTTGATCCAGGTCATTCAAACGGGCAGGTGCAACAAACTGATCATAAGAAAGAAGGCGACAATCATTGTTTAAAACACCATTTACAGTTTCCCAGTTTGGATCAAAAAAAGCAGTCCGAACATCAAACTGCTTTTTTTCTATATGAAAGGCACTGAAAAGCTGCTCCCAGATCTGGGGAACTGCCAAGAAATCAACCGGTACCTGGTAAGGGGTGGCATGCTGAATAGATTGATTCACTAATCGTTTACTATTGATGATTTTTTCCCCGACTAACATGTATATAGACCTCTATGTACCTCTTACTCTTTCATATTAGCATATTGAATCCATAAATTCAAGTAGCAATATGAAATTTGTCTTCAAATAAGGTGCAGAGGGCTTAAATAAATGTGAGTAGCGGAAATTATTGGCGCTGTTCAAAAGTCAGGATGATTTCAGTGATCTCGGATTTTTGATCTGCATTTAACAACTTTTGACGCAGTTCTTCGTCAATAAAGATCTCTGCCAGGGAACGCAGTGCTTCAATATGCATCTCGTGGTCAAGGGCAGCCAAACCGATCACCAATTTCACCGGGTCGTTGTACTTATTTCCAAACTCAACGGGCGGATCCAGTGCCAACATGCTCAAACCTGTTTGCAGGGCACCTTTTTCAGGTGCAGCATGCGGCAGCGCAATGCCTTTGGCGATGACGATATAGGGGCCTAATTCCTGGCAGGTTTCAACCATCGCCTCGATATATTCTTCTTTCACAATCCCGGTCTTGTACAGCAATTTTCCAGCTTCACGAACCGCATCCTTCCAGTCTCCAGTCTGATAACCTGTCTCGATCCTCTCTGAAATCAATAACTCTGATAATTTGGGCAATAAGGGTTTTTGTTCCATTTCCTGTCTATTCTCCAATCCCTGATCATTCTGTAACAGTGAGTTTTATTATAGATGAATATAACAACAACATCTCATAGTGCCTATAAGATAAGATCAAAACTAGCTCGCTAAACAGGACTGCAAGGCAATTTCGAACAACAAGGCACGGCTATCCCCGCGTTTATCCCATGCCCGGTGATCCCATTTTGCAGGGGTGACCAGATCCCCGGCATAACATAGCACCGCCAGATCAACATGGCGGAAAGCGGCGACCGCGAACAAGGCAGCTGCTTCCATTTCAACAATGCTGCACCCTTCCTGAACTCTCCTGGTTCGTTTCGCAATTGTCTCACGGTAGACTCCATCGGTCGTCCAAGTCTTCACTTTAGAGAATGGAACGTTCATATTCTGAAGTGTTTTAATGATCTTCTTTACCATTTCCTTACTCGGGTAACTTTCCCGTGATGGAGGAAGGTAATGATACGAAGTACCTTCATCACGAACGGCACTCTCCGGGATGAGGATATGCCCGACCGGCAAATCCTCGCTTAACACTCCACACCCTCCGCATACAATGAATCTTTTCACGCCGGCAGCGATCAATCTTTCCAGAAATGCAGCCGATAAGGCAGCCCCCACACCGGGATGCATGACCGTAATCGGTTGGTTGTTCAATGAGGTAACATAAATGGAATTCAACCCTATCTCTGATTTCAGGCTCCCTACTCTTTCCAATTTTCCATTATTCAAATGATCTTGTAGAACATCCTGAAAGAAACACAGCACTGCTTTATCAGGTAATCTGCCACGAATAGAATCCACCTGCGGCACCAAAATTGCCTGTGGATGCGGGTCAAATTCAAGAATCGGGTATTCAAGTTTCATCAGATTCATCCCCTTACTGAACCATTCATTCCATCCATTGAATGGATGGATCATCTTTGAAACGCATTTTCATCACCTGCCATGCCTGAGGGTTGTTATCGATCAAAATGAAATGGCGTCCCAGTTCCAGGCAGGCTGCACCCACTGTGCCACTGCCGGCAAAGAAATCCAGCACGGTATCGCCCGCGTTCGAACTGGCGGTGATGATCCGTCTGAGGATGCCCAGTGGTTTTTGGGTTGGATAACCGGTCTTCTCATGGCTGTTAGTCGCCACGATGGTATGCCACCAGGTATCGGTAGGCAGTTTACCGCGGGCTGCTTTTTCTTTCCCTACCAATCCGGGCGCCATATAGGGAATGCGATCGATCTCTTCATAATTGAAAGTGTAATGCTGCGGATCTTTGGCATACCACAGGATATTGTCGTGTTTGGGCGGCCAGCGTTTGCGGGTGCGCGCGCCATAATCATACGCCCAGATGATCTCATTGATAAAGGAATCGCGCCCGAAGATCTCATCCAGAAGTATTTTGCAATAATGGACCTCGCGGTAATCGATGTGAAAATAGAGCGAACCATGTGGTTCGAGCACCCGGTAGGCTTCACGCAACCGCGGTTCCAGAAATGCCAGGTAATCATCAAAGGAATCTTTGTACTGATGCTGATGGAGCTTGATGGTCTCGTAGCGTTTGCCCTGAAATCCGGTACGGTCCCCCTCTGCAGAAGAAATGGTGCGCAAACTGGTGCGTGATTGGCTGTGCCCGGTATTGAAGGGCGGATCGATGTAGATCAGATTCACTGCCTCATCCACGAAGGAACGCAGAATCGGTAAATTATCGCCCAGATACACCTGATCTTGCATGTCAGCTTTGGATACCCTGTATCCCGACCATCAAGAACTGCACACCCAGATAAAGCAAGTAAGAACCACATATCGCCATAAGAATATTGTACACACGATTGCTGAATAATTTACCGCCGCCGCTGACAATGGTGGAAAGCAGGCTGTTCCACAGGAAATCCACACTGACATGCCCCAGGTAGAAAGCGATCACCGGCAGCATGCCCATGGTCTTGGCATCCAGCAAGTAAATCGCTGCCACGGTGATCCACCAGGCATACCAGAAAGGATTGCTGATAGTGGTCAATACTCCCATCGAGAGCACCTGGGCTCGGTTCATGGGCTGCGTGGTTTGTTTTTCTTCTTCCGTCGGCAGGCTGTACTTTCCTTTGATGCCACGCAGAATGAATCCTCCGCCCATCCACAACAACAACACGCCCCCCAGTAGTGCAATGGTAGTTTGTAAGGTGGGCTGGGAGAGAAAAGGTGCCAAGCCAAACACGATCATACCCGCCATGACCAGTTCGGTCAGCGCATGCCCCAGCGAAACCAGCGGACCGGTGATCCAGCCCAGGCGGGGGGATTGGGAAATAAGCGCAGTCGTTACCGGACCGGGAGAGAGCACGGCGCCGATCGCCATACTGAAAGCGAAAAAGAAGATTGCGGTAAATGAGTTGGATGGCAGCATAATGCAAAAAATTGTAGCATATCCCTTCAAAAAATGGGGACGCTGGTTTATGATTGGGGTAAACTGAAACAATCGTATAAACAAAAGGAACCAGCATGTACAGAAAAGATTCGGAATTCCTGGATTTCCTCGGGGAATGGGTAGAGAGCTTAAAACCCGTCAAGGTCGAGAAAATCTTTCATCAGCCAGAAAACGTGGCGATCATCTCAGTGGACGTGATCAATGGGTTCTGCAAATTCGGACCACTCTCCAGCCCACGCGTTAACAGCATCGTCGCACCCATCGTGGCGTTATTCATGCGCGCCTGGCAGGCGGGCTGTCGCAACATCGTGCTCACACAAGATACACATGAACCGGACGCAGTGGAGTTCGGCGCGTATCCGCCCCATTGTGTGCGCGGGACAGAAGAAGCGGAGACAGTTTCAGAGATCAAGGGACTGCCATTCTTCGACCATATCACAGTTTTGGAGAAGAACTCCATCGACTCTGGTCTGGATAGCGGGCTGGATACCTGGATCGCTGCCTATCCCCGGGTACACACCTTCATCGTGGTGGGAGATTGCACCGATCTGTGTACCTATCAGCTTGCCATGCACCTGCGGCTGAGCGCTAACGAACAACAGAAAGATTGGCGGGTGATAGTGCCGGAGGACTGCACAGATACCTACGACACTTCGATAAAGGCTGCACAGGAAATCAACGCTTTCCCGCACCCGGCCGACTTCTTCCATCACACTTTCCTTTATCACATGGCATTGAACGGCATCGAAGTGGTGAAAGAGGTCAATTGATATGAAAAGAGCCTGTGAAAATTTCACAGGCTCTGTCTTTTCGCAGTTTATTTATTCCGCATCTACCCAGTAACTGGCTTCTTCCACACGGATGGTAAAATTCGTTGTTTTCTCCCATCCCACCAGTACCCCAAAGTAACCGCTGGGGAGGGTATCATCGGAGTATTCACCCACCAGATCTCCATTGATATACAGGCTGATCACGCCATCTTTGGTCATCACGCCCAATACATTGGTTTGGTTACTGCCGGTATTGATGGTGCCACTGCCGGTCCAGCGGATCAAGTAGACCATGCTGCCGGCGGCTTCATCCCACAAACGCAGCGAATAGCGCCCATCACAGGTGACCGCGAACAAATAACCGGGATTGGCTTCGGGCAACACCGGAACGTGGAACATGACACCATAGTGATCATCCAGAGAACAGGTCTCGGTGGTGAAAGTGATCTCGATATAACCATTCTTGATCGCTTCGGTGGAAGCCAGACGCCAGCCATCCACATCTGCCAGAGAGGTCATGCGGTAATAACCATTCTCAAAGTAAGCAGAACTGTAATCGTCACTGCCAACCGGCCAATTCTTGGGGGCATCCATCAGATCAGTCCAGTCAGCCGAACCAAGATATACACCCGGATCGGTGGAAGCGATGGTAGGTATTAAGGTAGGCTCCTCCGTGGGGGTAGCAGTGGGTTGTATGGTCGGTTCTTCGATGGCTGCTTCTGCATCCTTGGCTTCTTCAGCCTGAGCGGTCGCCAGGGCTGCTGCCGTCGCAATGGCAGAGGAAACCGAGGATGTAGGGGTGGCTTCCTCATTCTTGGCGAGTGGTGTGGCGGTTGGCATTTCTGCCAGAAGCTGATTCACACGGCTGGCAAGGTAACGCTGCTTGATGTCATCGAACTTTGTGTAGAAAAAATACCCGCAGGATAAAAATATCGCGATCAATAACAGAATGATGATAGTTTTCTTCATTTCTTTGCTCCTCTTCTTCAGTGGGTCAACTCTTGTACCCAATTTTGCGCAAAAAATCTTTGCGCCATTTGATATCTTCTTCTCCTTCGATGCCTTTAGGGCTCTCGCCATCTACCACACCCAAGATCGCCCTGCCCGCTTTTTCCTGCGCGATCAGCACAAGAGTTGGATTGGCAGTAGCACAATAAATGTGGCAGACCTCCGGGACAGTTTTAACGGCATTTAACACATTGAGCGGGAAAAAGCCTTCTCCCAGAAAGATGATGAAGCTGTGCCCGGCACCAATGCTAAGCGCATTTTTCTTCGCCAGATCGAGCATGTCATCATCGGTTCCCGACCAACGCACCAGACACTTGCCGGAAGCTTCACAAAAAGCCAGCCCGAATTTGATGCCGGGGACACTGGAAACCAGAGCCTCATGGATATCTTCCACCGTTTTGATGAAATGCGATTGCCCCAAGATAAAATTCACTTCTTGTGGTTTCTCGATCTTGACGCTTTTAATTTCCATGCGGTTCTCCTTATCTATGGTCAATTTGCGGCATGAAATTCAATAGTATAGATGCAAGTTAGATGCCAAGCTGTATTATTCCGTTCTTATTTAATGATACCCTGTGTTTTATAATGAGAACAGCATCTCTTCTGCAGTATAGATAGAGTACAATTGGAAACTCAAAATTACACAGGAATAATACAACTTGTTTGAATTAATCTTTTTAGGCACCTCTGCTTCCGCTCCTTCCATTCAACGTGGGTTACCGGCGCAGGTTGTCAAACACAATGAACATCGTTTCTTGGTCGATTGCGGTGAAGGCACCCAACGCCAGATCCTGCAATCCGGTATCGGCTTCAAGAAACTGAACCGCCTGTTGATCACCCACGGACATCTGGATCACATCCTGGGAATCGGAGGCCTGGTCTCCACTTTTTTACGCTGGGAAGCCATTGAAAGCATGGAGATCTATGGGGGCGAGGCAGCCCTGGAACGCATCGAAGACCTGCTGTTCAAAGTGGTGATCCGCGGCGTATATCCGCCTTTCCCCATCGAACTGAAATCTGTGCGAAAAGGAGCTGTGGTCGAAGAGCAGAACTTCAGCATTTCCGCCTTTCCGGTCAAACACCGCGGGCAGGGTTGTTTTGGGTATTGTTTTGAAGAGCAAGGCAAACGCCCATTTCTGGCAGATAAAGCCGATGCGCTGGGCATCCCACCCGGTCCGCTTCGGCGCGACCTGGTGCAGGGTAAAGCAGTCACTCTGCCAAATGGCAAGCGTGTGTCGCCGGATGACATCCTGGGTGAACACCAACCCGGCACCAAACTGGTGATCGTGGGCGATACCGGTGAGACCAAATCGCTGGAAAAAGTATGCCAGAATGCCGATGCGCTGGTGATCGAAGGCACTTACTTGTATGAAGAGGTGGAACTGGCGCGCGAATACGCCCATCTGACGGTGCGCGAAGCGGCGGAACTGGCGGTCAAAGCCAATGTCAAGCAGCTTTTCATCACGCATGTTTCGCGACGCTACCGCGACAAGGACGTGGAAAAGGAAGCACTGTCCATCTTCCCTAACAGTGTGGTGGTCAAAGATTTCGACCAGTTCCAGATAAAATAATGTTTTGTTTCTGCGACATTCTTTTTATGGTTCATACTTCTCTGTAAATAACAATCTACTTGACCTTTTAGTGTCTGGTAATTGATTCTCGAATTACAAGATTTGGTTGGAAGATAGGCAAATCAAATGCTTTTTTATTTATAAAATTTAATATTGCTTTCCCCGCAGAAATACCCATTTCCATGGCAGGAAACCGCACAGTAGAAAGCGGAGGAATCATATATGCCGATGTCGCTTGATCATCGAATCCAATGATCGAAATATCTTCAGGAATCCTCAAGCCACGTCGATGTAGCGCTAATCGAGCACCATAAGCCATCTGATCATTCGCGGTAAAAATTGCACTGAAAACATGTCCTCGCATTAATAACATTTCTACCGCAATCGTACCTGATGCTTCGTTATAATCTCCATCAACAATTAGGTCGGGATTTGCCGGAATATCAGCATCTTCTAAAGCCTTTAGATAGCCATTAAGCCTTTCGCCTGCATCTGGATGAGTAAGCAAACCGGAAATATGAGCGATTTGTCTATGACCGGAATTAATAAGATATTGGGTCGCATCATAACCCCCTTGAAAGTCATTAAGTCGTAGACATTGATCTTGTAATCCAGGGACATCTCTACCGACAATGATTAATGGTACTTTCTCACTAAATTCTTTCAACAGTTCAGGTTTTGTTTTCCCTCCGATTATGATCAACCCATCCACTTTTCGCTCAATAAATTTCTCAAGTGCAATTAATTCGGTCGCTTGATCCCAATTTCCATCAGCAAATAAGGATAAATACCCGCTGCCTTCAATACCCTGTAGGATGCCAAGCAAGATCGCATTATAAACAGGTCCATTGATCCGTTGAGTTAATACCCCAATCGTTTTTGATTGCCCGCTTGCCAATCCCTGTGCAAACATATTGGGTTTATAGTTCATATCCGAGATCACTTGTAATACAGCATCCCGTTTCTCTTTTCTCACATTCCCGTTATTATTGAGTACTCTTGAAACCGTGCTTATAGAAACATGTGCTCTATTTGCAATATCATGAATTGTAATTTTTTCGTTTGAATTCATCCAAAACCTCAAAACACATAATAGTGAAACCGTTTTCTATTTTAGAGAATATTTTTATTTTTTTCATCCTTTTAATTTTCTGGTTTCAGCCTCTTTTTAGTAAATCAATTTATATCATTGGATTATATATTGACTTTTTCATATTTTCAGTGTAGTATTTTGAAAATGCTTTCATAATTATAGTCATTTAATCTATTTTTTAAGAAAACGTTTTCATAGGAGGTGAAGAGGATCTGAATCCAAAAATTAGTCGATAATTAATCTGTCCAATCATAAACTCAAAATTGAGGAGAAAGACATGCGAAAGAACATTTTTACCATCATGGTCGTTTTGCTAACACTGAGTCTGTTATTTGCTGCATGCAATACTTCTACCCCCGCTGCAAGCTCAACAGAATCAGAAGAAACCGTAGGGGATACCGAAGCAGAGGAAACGCCAGTAACCTTACGTGTTCTCATCCATCAGAATCCTCCGATGGTTGAATTCATGGAAAACTTTAATGCTGCATTCATGGAAAAATACCCGTACATCACTGTGGAAATGGCTGTAGTCAATGCAAATGATTTAAGCACCGTGACCCAAACACGCCTAACCGCAAATGATGTTGACGTCATTGATATGTTTGGATTTGCTAATGCGGCACAATCGTACATGAAAAATGTGGACGCTCCAAACTGGCAGCAGCTGATCGAAGCTGGGCTTCTCATGGACCTGACTGGTCAGCCATTTGTAAATAATTATGCAGAGTCAGCTATCACAGATGCTGGTTCATATAATGGGAAAGTTTACGAGATCAACCTTGGAAGAGTATCGTACAGCGGTATCTATTACAACAAAGACCTTTTCGAACAATATAACCTGACTATTCCAACAACATGGAGTGAACTTGTAATAGCCTGCGATACTTTCACAGAGAACAACATTCCATGCATGACAGCCGGTGGTCAAGACGGCTGGCCTATTTTTGTTGGCGCATATGGGCTTATCGGTTCCATCTATCCTGATCAAGCCGCATTGGTGGAAGGTCTTTGGACTGGAACAATTACATGGAACAACGCCACCTCTCTTACAATGTGGGAACGGATGCAAATCTATGCAAGGGATATGATGGAAGCCGGTGCAAGCGGTATTGCCGGTGATGCAGCTCCTGGACGATTTGCTTCTGGCGCAGTAGCTATGTTCCCTGGAGGGACATGGTACGCTTCTGCAATTGAAGCTGCCGAACCTGATTTTGAATGGGGTTATATCCCATTTCCGGCAGTGAAAATCCCGATGAAAATAAATATTTATTTGGGAAATATGATCAGGGTTGGGTTATCGCAGCTAACACTCCCAACAAAGATGCTGCCCTTCTATACTTAACTGAATTTTCTGATCCGGATAATTATCAGGAATTTGCCAATGCTGTGGGTTTCATTCCCACGCAACCAACTGCTACCCTCAACACTCAAATTGGTCAAGAGGTTGCGCCCTATCTTGAAAACTTCCGTGTTGGCTATGAACAATTTTGGGTTGCTCCAAAAGGCGCTGGGCAGTATGCAAATCCATATGCTACCTATTTTAAACCATTTGGAACATTCGATGATCCACAAACACTTGCCGATCAGGTCCAAGCAGATCTGCAGGCGGGATTAGAAGCAAACAACTAGTCACATATTCTAACTAAACAGGTTTCCGATCTATATGATCGGAAACCTGTTCGTAATTATCTGTGTCACAGGAGATCAGTCATGAATTATCACTTTGGTAAAGGACGCTCAAGATTAACTCCTTATTTGCTGCTTATTCCAGGGCTTTTTTTCTATATTCTTATTGTATTAGGTCCCTCATTGGCTACCAGTGTTTTTTCTTTTACTGATACAACCGGTATCAAAGGTTCTGTAATCCATTGGATCGGATTTGCTAATTACAAAGAATTTCTATTTATGGGAAATGCATCGCATGATAATCTTGCAGTTCTCGGTCGTACCTTGAAGTTTTGTTTTTATGTGACCACAATTCAATTTGTGCTTGGTCTCATTGCCGCTTTACTTGTAAATAAGAAACTTAAAGGGACAGCATTCTTCCGCACCCTCTATTTCATGCCAGTTATCTTGGGTGTTGTTATTCAAGGGCTGATGTGGTCTCTTTTCCTTTACCCGTTAGGTGGACCTGTTTCTAAAATACTGGAATTTTTCCATCTTCAATCAGGATTTTTCGGTGGGCAACCCTCTGAAGCGTTTGCATGTGTTATCGCTGTTCAGATTTGGGCAAATATGGGAATCACTATGGTTATTTTTATATCAGGATTGCAAACAATACCTGATGAATTGGTAGAAGCTGCCAAAATCGACGGAGCAAACTCTTGGCAAGTTTTTCATCATATCACCTGGCCTTTATTAACTCCTAGCGTAAACACTAATTTATTGCTTAATGTGATTGGTTCTCTTCAGGCATGGCAGTTATTCATGGTTCTGCTTGGGTATCGGAATGAAACTCAGGTTTTAGGCTATCTTATTTATGCACAGGGATTCGGTCAAACCTCAGGCAGTGTTACCTCCAGTTTTCGCCAGGGATATGCTGCCGCAGCCTCTATCGTCCTTTTCTTGATCGTCCTTGTCATTGGATTATCAGTACAGCATTTTCTGCAGTGTAGAGAGGAGCGAATTCTAGGATGAATATACTAGCGAATTCTAAGTTTAATAAAAAAAACGGTAATCCCCCGCATATAAAGAAAATTAACCTGGAAAATTTCGGACCCTATATTATTTTGATAGTTCTGGCTCTCGCTTACCTTGGACCTATCTTCATGCTGGTCAACACTTCTTTGAAAACCCAAACAGCCTTTATGCGCGATGCAGCATCACTTACCACTACATTTGAAATAAAGAATTTTTCTGAAGCATGGGAAAAAGCGAATTTTTCAAAATATTTAACAAACTCGCTATTGTACACATTTGCCGCCACTTTTATCTATCTCATTACATCAGTCTTTATTGCTTTTCCAATTGCACGCAATTATGTGAAAGGATCCAAACAGCTCTATACTCTCTATATAATTGCATTATTCCTGCCCACAGGTCTGATCCCTTTATTTCAATTAATCCTTCATCTTGGTCTTTATAATACCCCAATCGGATATATTCTATTATTTCTGGTAAATCCTATGGGAATCATGATCCTGGTGAATTACATTAAATCAATTCCTGTTGAAATAGACGAAGCAGCCGCAATTGATGGATGTGGTTATTTTCAATTTGTTATTCAGATCATTTTCCCATTAATAAAACCAGCTCTTGCCACTGTAACTATTTTGCATGCGATCAGGATTTGGAATGATCTGGAATTGGCAACCATTTACCTGACAAATCAAAATTTTTATCCAATTACGCGTGGATTAATTGTTTTCAGAGGGGTTTACGGAAGCAACTGGCCAATGCTGGCTGCGGCAACTTTAATGTTGACAATACCGATGCTTATTCTGTATCTTTTCCTGCAGCGCTATATCGTCTCCGGATTGGTAAGCGGAACAATTAAATAAACCTGAAAATGAGAAAGTCTTTTCTCGTCTTGGAGTAAATGTAAAATGATCAACCATTATTCATCGTATTTTTATCTTTTATTCATCGGTGTTTCGATTTTATGCGCTGCATGTAGCACCTTACAATCGGGAAAATCGAAAACCGGAAGTGAAGCAATGCAAACTGTTTCTATTGTCCCCCCTGATGGATGGAAATTGAAATGGAATGATGAATTTAACGATTCCGAAATTGATCTGGCAAAATGGACATATGATATTGGAGCCGGCGGTTGGGGAAATGGTGAGGGTGAATTTTATACCTCCCGAAAAGAAAATGCCCGTACAGAAAATGGCACACTAGTGATCGAAGCCAGAACAGAGAAATATGAAGATTCCTACTATACCTCAGCTCGTTTAAAAACCCAGGGATTACAAAATTTCCAATATGGGCGCATCGAAGCAAAAATAAAAGTACCCAAAGGTAAAGGTTTATGGCCAGCATTCTGGCTGCTTGGATCCTCTTTCAATAACACCATTGGGAGTGGCAGCAATTGGCCCACCTGTGGGGAAATCGATATCATGGAATATATCGGGAAAGAACCAGATCTCATCTTAGGTACAATACACGGGCCCGGTTATTCTGGCGCATTGGGATTTACAAAATGGAATCGTCAGGATTATGAAATTGCGGATGAATTTCATACATATGCCATAGAGTGGGAACCAGGAAAAATTACCTGGTTCTATGATAACCAATCCTACTTTACCGTAAATAAATCGGATATCGGTGACAGGGAATGGGTTTTCGACCAACCCTTCTTCCTGATAATTAATTTAGCAGTTGGTGGACAGTTTCCCGGCGCTGTTGGTCTAGATACGAATTTTCCAGCTCAATTGCTTATTGATTACATTCGAGTCTTTGAAAGGCTTGAGTAAGAACAAGAGGAAGATAGATATTACTTTCAATTTCACAAATGAAATGTTGATCCTTGTTTTATGTAAGGTTCATATTTTTCCCATATGAAATTGACTTATTTATAAAAAATTTATCAAGAAAGTTTCTAAAAGGTAGGAAAACATTGTGGAGAACAAAAAGATTGAGCTAAAGTAATCACTTTTTTTATCTTCTTGCAATTCCATTTGTTTTCGCTTCTTTTTGAGGTTTATAAAATGAAAAATTGGGAATTCATCGATGAACAAGGTACATTTAGAATCAAAGATCCACATCATAGCAATTATCTTTATTTCCCATTGTTCAATGAGTCCGGAATGGTCTCATCGATAACACCACTCTTAAATGGGGATGCAAAAATCGATCAACACCATTATATTCTGACACCTGTTTCAGTAGAAGACCTTCACAACAGTCGTTCCTCCCGTAATTTCTGGCTGCTTATTAACAATAAAGAAACATGGTCCGCAGCAGGTAATTCCGCCAAACAAATTTTTTCGGATGAAGATAAAGTTTTCATAGAAGCAGGTTTTTTATGGCATCGGGTTTTACGAGAAAATCTACGGCTGGGTATCCAGGCAGAAATAACAAGTTTTATTCCCACTGGAAAAGACCAGATTGAACTTACAAAAATAAAATTGAAAAATACTGGTGCGAAGGATATTTCACTTATTTGCACAGCCGCCTTCCCTATTTTTGGTCGTTCGGCTGATAATTTACGTGACCATCGACATGTTACATCACTTTTACAGAGAGTTCATTGTTTACCGGATGGCATTGCTGTTAAGCCAACCCTCTCATTTGATGAACGAGGGCATCAGATCAACAATACTCCATATGTTATGCTGGGATGTGAAGGTGAAGGAAACACTCCAACCGGATTCTTTCCATCTATCGAAGGTTTCATAGGAGAGGGAGGAACTCTCGATCATCCTCAAGCTATCACCAGATCAGAATTATCACCAGTATCAGCAGGGAATGTTATTAATGGATTTGAAGCCTTGGGAGGAATTCGTTTTGCTCCTGTTGTATTAACTCAGGATGAAACCATTGAGTATGTTTTGATCCTGTCAATTAATGAGGATGTCGCATATTTACGGAAAAATTATCTTTCTTCCAGTCTTTTTAACAAAAAATTCCAACAAAATAAGTTGTTCTGGCAGGAAAAGCAATCCAAATTAGTGATCAAAACCGGAGATACCAACTTTAATAACTGGTTGAAATGGGTAAATTTTCAGACGATATTGCGAAGACAGATCGGAAATTCATTTCTGCCATACCATGATTATGGTCGTGGTGGTAGAGGATGGCGTGATCTTTGGCAGGATCTTTTAACCCAGTTTTTTACAGAACCCGACTCCATTGAAAATGAGCTGTGGAGTAATTTTGCAGGGGTGCGTATGGATGGCAGCAACGCAAATATTATTGGTAATCTGCATGGTGAGTTTAAAGCGGATCGTAATAACATTCCTCGAGTATGGATGGACCACGGTGCATGGCCCTGGATTACGGTCCACCACTATCTTGAACAAACTAGAAATTATAAATTTCTGCTTCGAGAACAATCTTATTTCAAAGACAATCATTATGATCGGTGTGCTTCCATCGATCCAGATTGGAATGAATCGCATGGCACAGTACAGTACAGTTCAACTGGAGAAATTTACAGCGGCACAATCTTAGAACATCTATTGATCCAACATTTAACCGCATTTTTCAATGTCGGGAAAAACAACAATATAAGAATTGAAGGTGCAGATTGGAATGATGGAATGGATATGGCAAGGCATAATGGAGAAAGTGTAGCGTTTACCGCTCTTTATGCCAGTAATCTCCGCCAGATCAGCGAAGCCATCCTTAAACTTGAATCCTCCGGTATCCATTCAACACTTCTTTCAAAAGAACTAGTCTCCCTTCTTGATAGAACTGGCTCTGGCATTAATTATGACATTCCCTCAGAAAAACAAAAGATATTACATAGATACTTTTCCAGCCTCCATCCTTCAAACTCCGGGGAAAAAATCTCCATATCACTGGAAAAACTTTCAATTGACTTGAAGTGCAAGGCAGATTGGATGTTTGAACATCTACGTAAAAATGAATGGATCAAGAACAAAGAGGGATATGGCTGGTTCAATGGTTACTATGACGATGATGGGAAACGTCTGGAAGGCGATCATCCCAATGGGGTTCGAATGACTCTCCCCGGACAGGTATTCCCTCTTATGGGGAAAATCGCATCCAGTGAACAGGCAGCAGAAATAGTTCGCAGTGTTGATCACTACCTGCTGGATACAAAGGTTGGTGGATATCGGCTAAATACGAATTTTAGTGAATTAATGCCTAAGATGGGTCGCTGCTTTGGCTATGCATTTGGGCATAAGGAAAATGGAGCGATCTTCAGCCATATGGATGTTTTATATGCATACGCTCTTTATGTAAATAATTATGTCCAAGAAGGATGGCAAACATTAAAGCGAATGTATGAGTATTTTATTAATTTTAAAGCATGCCACATTTATCCGGGGATACCCGAATATATAAATCCGCTTGGTCGCGGTATGTATCCCTATTTAACAGGAGCGGCAAGCTGGTATATTTACACACTGGTTACGCAAGCTTTTGGAATAAATGGTGACAATGGTGATCTTTCTCTGAAACCCAAACTTGTTCGAAGCCAATTCGATTCTAAAGGAAGTGCTTCTCTTTTCATGTTTTTTCATGGGAAACAGTTGCTATTTCTTTTTCAAAATCCTTTTCTGCTCGATCATGGTTTCTATCATGTGGGGACAATACATCTCGATGGGAATCAACTAGATCTTTTAAAAGGAGAAAACTCGATTCCCAAAGAAATCATTCAAAAGCTGGATCCTAAGAAAATTCATAAAATCACGATAAAGTTGGTTCAAATGGGAGAAGGTCATGAGAATTCCTGAAACATTACTTGAAATTCAAGAATTTACGGGAGAAGGTTATATCCCTCTTTTTGATTATGGAGCCTGGCGTGTTGCGATGCTGCGGTTCATCGATGATGTATTACCTGAAAACATATACAAAATGCAACGGCACGATGAAACAGATGAGGTATTTGTTCTCCTTGGTGGAAACTGCACTCTTTTTGTTGGTGAAGGGAAAGAATCTATTGTAAAAATCTATTCCCAATTCATGCAGCCTTTTCAGGTCTACAATATCAAGCGCTCTTGTTGGCATGCTCTCACTTTGAGTAAAAATGGCAGAGTGTTAATCATCGAGAATCGCAATACAACCGACGAGAATTCGCCATTTATTTCTTTAAGTTCAGCCCAACGCCAGGAGATCATAAATCTAGCAAAAAAGATGGTTTTAAAAGTTAGTAAAGAATACTAGCAAAATGCCCATATTTCATCAAGAAAATACATTAGTTTGTTATAATAGATGAATTCGGGGTGTGGCTCAGCCCGGTGTAGAGCGCACGGTTCGGGTCCGTGAGGTCGGCGGTTCAAATCCGCCCACCCCGACAAGTTTCAGAATATGCAAGCAGCATATCCTTTTTTGTTCCCACATCACCTTATCCAACCATCCAAATTCGAGAGAACCGTGCCATGAAGGCATAGATGTTTTTTTGACAATCAGATTGTCTTCTATTTCACCGAGGTGGATTTAACAGACATCTAACATTTTTCCTGTACAATGAAAATAAAAGCCAAGGAGACCTTCGATGAGTGAGAAAGATGAAAAAGAAGTAAAAGAACAACTTGATGAACTCAGGAAAGAAGAAAAAGAAACAAAAAAAGACAAGAAGAAAGATAAAGACGCCAAGAAAGACAAAAAAGAAAAGAAAGATAAGAAGGAAAAGAAAGACAAAAAAGAGAAAAAGGGGAAGAAAGATAAAAAAGACAAAAAGGATAAGAAAGACAAGAAGAAAAAGGACAAGAAAGACGGAAAAAAGAAATAGCTTGTCGCTATTTCCGATTTGACTTTTCGCATCAATCAATACGAGGGGTAAAGAATCCTATTTTTCTATCCAATAGGTTTGATAGGGTTGTAAAAGCAGTTTCACAGCGCCTCTGTTCTTATAGAAAACTTTGCCTGTGATCAAGTCAGTAAAAACTTCTCCCTCAGCGATGAAATCGGCAGGAAGATCAATATCTACATGTTCATCGGATACATTGGTCAAACAGATCACCGTTTGATGGTCTTGCTTATTCTCCCTACAGATCGCCAGGACACGCTCATCCAATTTCAAGATTTTTTGTTGTGCTAAGGGAGCGAAAGCCGAATTTTCCTTGCGGCACACTAATAATTGAATATAACGTTGAAAAATAAGCGCTTCGCGATGATCTGGATCGGAAAGTACCGCAACCACTTGCTCATAGGAGAATTTCTCGCGATTGATGGAACGAGGTTGATTACTATTCTGATCACAAGTGTCACAGTTGTGCGATCCAAACAGACTATGAACGTACACACCCGGAACACCGGCTACAGCCAGCATGATCGCCTGGCTGGCAATAAAACGATCAATATCCTTGTGTAAATCAGGTTTGGCAGGATCGTTCAGGAAATCATACAGGGTGATATTCAGTTCATAGACCTTATCTTGTCCATCCAGGTCTTTTTTATAAGAAAGTCTCCCACCATGCTCGCGGGTGGTTTCAATCAGTGCGGCGATCTCTGCCTCATCCAGAATTCCCATCGCCGGGTTCAAACCGATACCATCATGAGAAGCAATGAAATTGAAATAGCAGTAGGGCTGGGGAAGTGAAGCGATCCAAGCGCCGAGTTTGACAGCATTGCCCTCCAGAAAAGTATGCAAGACAAGGGGACCTAGTGAAAACTGGTAGATGAGTTGAGCCTCATCTGTTTCTCCCTGCCCATTGATCTGTTCTCCCAGATAACTCAGATTTTCCTTGAAGGGTACATTGCTCTCGGTAATCAACAATACTTCAGGGGCAACCTGATCTAAAATTGCCCGAAACGCCTTCACCAAAGCATGGGTTTGCGGTCGGTGAATACAATCCGTTCCGATCTCTTTCCATAAAAAAGGAACGGCATCGATGCGAATGATCCTAGCCCCTTGCTGAATATAAAACAGCAAAACATCCACAATATCCAAAAATACATTCACACTAGCATAATTCAGATCGATCTGATCTCTTGAAAATGTGGTCCAAACATTGACCACACCTGATTTGGTATCAAAACAAGTCAGAAGGGGTAAAGCTCTCGGTCGAACCACCTGGCTAAGATCCGTATCAGGCGGCACGGAAATAAAGTAATCGTGATACGGTTTCTCCCCTTTCAAAAAGGACTGAAACCAGTTACTTTTCTGAGAAACATGATTAAAGACCCCATCCATCATCAGGCGAAAATTCCGGGAAAAGGCATGCACATCCACCCAATCACCCAAAGCCGGATCGACCTGATAATAATCTATCACCGAGAAACCGTCATCCGAGGAATAGGGGAAAAAAGGCAGAATATGAATCGCATTAAAGGAAGATTCCAGATAATTGATACAGAATTTATGTAGTGTTTCCAGCGGCTTGCAACCCTCGGCAACAAATTGGTCTGCGTAAGTAATCAGAACAATATCTTTTTGTGTTAACAGATAGCGCCAGTCGGCAACATCAATTCTATTTTTATATAAATCGATCTTTTCTATTAATCGTGAATATAGAACTTGAGCATCTTTTTCACCATAAATAGACTCTAAGTAATTCTTTAATCTTTTTTCTTCATCCATATGATTTGTACATCTAATTTGCGCTTTCTGTTGAACACAGAATTCCAATAATTTTATCAAGTTTCGGTTTCATTGCCACAAATGAATAATAATGTTTTCCCAGATCAAAATTACGATCAGCCATTTCCATCGCCTTTTCATGATTATTTAACATCGTTACCACCCGTTCGGTAACAGTGTCAGTAACTTGCCCATCCATCTCAACCAGGTCAAAACCTAAGGGTCTTATATCTTTAACATAGACGGGATAACGATTGATTACAGTCACCTTGTGAAAATAGATCGCTTCGAGTAAAGCATTTCCAAACCCTTCGATGAAACTTGGATACGTAACCAGATCAGCAGCTTGATAGGCATCCCACAAACAAAAATGATTTTCATTTCCTGAAAAGAAATCATGCGCCTGGATCAATGGCACACCCAGTGCCGCTGCCTTCTCCACCAATAATGCGAGATAAGCATCTCCCTCATCTCCGGATGGATGGCTGAGAACCAATTTTGCTTTTCTACCTGACAATTTTTCCACGACCGGTGGTTTTCGCAATTCCGCCACCAGCTCGATGGCAAACTCAATGCCTTTGCGCGGGATGATGCGAGTGGGTTGCAATACCATGATTTCTTGTGGCGAGATATGCAATGCTTCCCTCACCTTTGTCACAGTTTGTGCATCCACAGAGATATCCTTCTCGAAATCGAAAATATTCGGAATGATCTCCGCTTTCAACCCGATTCTTTCCAACAAACTTTTTTGCGCCAGCGAATTGATCACCACATGCTCGATACGGTTATCATGTGGTGGAAAACACTCTTTTAATATTTCGGGGATGCAATTGTTCAAGAAACGCTCCCGCTCCCAATAGAAATCGTGGTGGTGAGCAACGGTCCCAATCCCTTCCATCTTTATCAAGCGTGTCAGTGCAATGCCCAACGGAACATTCATGGGAATGGTCAAGATATTTTCTGCAATGATCACATTGATCCCATTTGCATGTATGAATTCTGCCAAAGCTTTGTAAAGCAATTCTGTATAGGTCTCAATTTCTTTGAGAAGATCATCACCGGGCTCTCGCTGCCCGAACACTTTATCATGGATAAGTGCAATAGCAGGATGCTTAAAATGCATTTCGGGGATCAATATCTTATTGGAAAGTTCTTCCAATTCTCCCGCACAATAAAAAATGGTGTGTCCGAGTTCGGAAAGGATGGATGCCCATTTATGAATTTCAAGAGTCACTCCATCCAATCCATTGATTCGGGTGGATAAAAAGGCGATACGCATGGGGAAGTTACCCTTTTACACCACCTGCCACGATACCCCGCTCGATATATTTCTGTAATGCCAGGTAGAGAATCAGAACCGGAATAGTCATGATGGTAGACGCCGCCATGACGACATTCAGCCGTGGGCTGGGGTCATTAAATATAGTATTGATGCTAATGGGGATAGTGAATTGCGTTCTGCTATTCAAGAAGATAAACGCATACAAAAATTCATTCCATGCGATCATAAAGGAATAGATAAAAACGGAAACAATTGCCGGGATCGAAAGCGGTAAGGTAATCCTGCGCAAGACATCCACATGCGTGCAACCATCGATCAACCCCGCCTGCTCTATTTCAGTTGGGATGGTCTTGAAGTAATTGGTGAGCATATATAAGGCTACCGGCAATGTTTGTGCCAGGTAGGTCACGATCAGAACCGGCAAATTATCCTGCACCTCAAAGCCCAATAGACCACCCAAATGCGAAAGCATAGCAAAGAGCGGAATAATCAGTAATACACCAGGGAAAAGATAGATCAAAAGAATGCTGTTTAGAAATAAATTCTTTCCTTTGAATTGCAGGCGGGTGATCGCATAAGCACCCAGGGTTGAAAGGATTACCGTGATCAAAGCGGTAGGGATGGAAACCTTGAGACTGTTCAAAATGCTATGCCCAAAGTCGCGATAATATACATTTTCCGGATCGAACAATTCGTCATAACCTTCCATTCGCAACTGCTCCGGTATATATACCGGTTCTCGACCACCAATCTCCGCGAAGGATTTAAATGAGGAGGAGATCATCCAATAAAATGGAAATAAAACACTGACCAGAAAGAAGATCATCGCCGACGCAAAGACAAAACGACGCCAGTTGATCCAATCTGCCAGATGATCGATAAAATTCTTCTTTTTTAATCTCATTGCTTTTTTCTTTTTATAATTCATCATCATTAATCTTCACTCTTAGAGGCAATCTTTGAATAAAGGATCATAAATATGACGACGATGACGAACAGGATCATAGCTGTAGCTGCTCCTTTCCCGAAATTAAACGTCTTAAAACTGAATTCATAGGTCAAGATCGGCAATACCTTTGTACCATAGCCACCTCCGGTTAGCAGGAAAACGTCATCGAATTTATTGAATGTCCAAATAAGACGCAGCAGAAAAGATGACCCAAGTACATATTTCAGCTCAGGGAGGGTAATGTAGATGAATTTCTGCCAGTGATTCGCACCATCCACCTCGGCGGCTTCGTATAACATATCATCAATAGCCTGCAAGCGTGCCAAGATCATCAACATGGCAAACGGAAAATAACGCCATGATTCGAAAATGATGACCAAGAATAAGGCTAAGCCACGGGTTGAAAGATAAGCTCGGGGGGCATCAATCAGGTTCAAACGCATCAACACATCGTTGATAACACCGGATTGTCTGGGATCCAGGATCCAACGCCACACAAAAGCCACGCTCACCACCGGCGCCACATAAGGGAACAGGAATATGGAACGCGCTATTCCCCTCCCCTTGAACGGGCGGTTTAATAATAATGCTGCAATAAGTCCAAAAAAGACAGTCAAGATCGTAGAGAAAAGTGAATAAATGATGCTGGTAACAATGGCCCCTGCATTCTTCCAATCTTGAAACTTAAAAGCGAAATCATTGATCACATTTTTGAAATTTTCAAAACCGACGAACGGGGCATGATAAACATCGTTCAGGTTTTTCAATCCGACATCATGAAAAGAAATCCAAATGCTGTAAACAGCCGGGAAAACGACCAACCCAAAGACAATCAATGCAGTGGGAAAAATGAAGCGATATGCCAGACGAGATTCTTTCTTTTTTAACGAGGAGACTTTCATGGCATTTTTGAGCTTCAAATGCTTGATGTTCATATAGAGTCCTTCAGGTTAAGATTGCAGGTATACGGAAATCGTATACCTGCAATTCTTTATTATTAATTTACTATTGGGCTCGCTCCGAGACCAACGCTTCGACCTGTTCCTGCAACCAGGCTGCTGCAGTTTCGGGAGTCATGATGCCTTCCAGGGCAATGTTGCTGATCGCTTGTGGGATCAAAAGACGTCCCTCGATATCACCGATGACAGCTTGCTCCAGAGCATCATAATCGGGACGGAACAACCAGCGACCCATGGTATCGTAACCATTGGCAATTTGATCCAATGTATCACTTGAGTAATTGGCAAAATAGGGACTCAGATCTTTCCACCCATCCACTGCGCTTTTGAGGACAGGCACTTTACCAAAGGGAGCCAAGGCAAGCACATCCTGATAACCTTCAGTCAGGAAATATTTGATTACATCCTGAGCTTCAGGATCAGCACCCTGCATGATAGCCAAGGTTACCAACTGCCCATAGGAAGCCGAACCACCATTGCCAACCATTTGAGGGGCAAAGCCGGTTTTCAACGGCAGATCTTCCACTGCGATTTGCACGTTGCCACCGCTTTCCATGCCTGAACCATCCACCAGGTCATCCATGATATAGGTGCTGTAGAACATCATACCTGATTGATCCAATTCATAGGATTCACGTGCACCACGCCAGTATTGCGGTCCGGGCATTGCACAGCGCTGTAGATCCGTATAAAAGCGCAGAGCTTCGATCATTTCAGGAGTATTAAAGGTTACATTACCTTCTTCATCAAAAGGCCAGGCATTATTGGACATGGCAACCTGTTCGAAGACCTGGTGTCCGTAATTCTGTCCGGGGTCAGTGCCAAGGGTCAAAGCATACAGCAGGTTTCCGGTACCGGCAAGGGCATCACAAGCCGCATCAATCGCATCCCAGGTGACCGGTGCTTCCAATCCCAATTCGTCAAAGATATCGGTGCGATACCAAAGTGCTTGTACCCAACCATCAAAAGGAATGGCAGCATATTTTCCGGTAGCAGGATCGGTCACCATCTGCAGAGGTGATTCACGAAAGTCCTCCACCCCGATGCTATTGATCACGGCTTCGGCTGCATCCTCATCCAGAATTCCATCGGCTGCAAAAGCTGCCACGCGTTCCACCCCCATCCGAACGATATCCGGAAGACGTTCGGCTGCCATCGCAGTTGCCATTCTTTGAGAAATCCCGGCTTCTTCAATTGCCACAATGCGTACATCCACATTGGGATGTGCTGCCATGTAATCTGCAGCAAGTGTTTCATATACATCCAAACGGGCAGGCTCATTATCTGTTGTCCAAAACTCTACGATCACTTTCTCGGCGGGCGCTGCCTGTTCTTGCTCGGCAGGTGCACTCTCTTCCGTAGTGGGCTCCTCAGCAGCAGTTTTGGAACAACTCGCCAACACTAACGTAGCGAGAACCAAAATTGAAATAACTAATCGAAAACGTTTCATCTTTTTCCTCCAATTTATTTCTTACAGCCGAAATCAAAAGTATCCAAATGCACCTCCTTTTTTGATTCAATCTATTATTTAATCGGAGCTCCCGTAGATAGTCGTTCAATTAGAGAGGGTTCCAACAAGATCTGTTTGTTCTCAAGAGGAATATGTTTCACCATCTGGATCAACATTTCACTTACCATGCCGCCAATCTGGAAGATGGGCTGGCTGACAGTTGTCAATGGAGGATGGGTATAGGCAGCAGAGGGAATATTGTCAAAACCTGTCACAGAGATATCTTTGCCAACCGTCAGGTCGGAATCTTGAATGGCGCTGATGGCACCCATCGCCATGAGATCGTTGAGCGCTACAATAGCAGTTGGGGGCTCTTTTAGTTGGATCAATTCCATGGCTCTCTCATAACCACCTTTTTCGGTCAGATCGCCGGTAAGGATCTCATTTTCGTGCAGTTGAATACCATGTGAACGTAACCCCGATTTCAATCCTGCAATACGATGTACAGCAAAGGTATATTCCATGGAAGGAGCGATGCACGCGATATGGCGATGTCCCAGACCGACCAAATAATCTGCGATCAATTGCATGCCAAACTCCGAATTTTCATCTACAAAGGGAATATCTTCCATACCCGGAACACGACCAAAAGCCACAAAGGGAAAGCCAATGCTGTTGAGATATTTAATACGCGCGTCATCCACCCTTGTGCGCACGATGATAAAACCATCCACCCGATTGCTTTGAACCTCATACTGGTATGTCTTGATCTCTTTATCACCAGGTGGGCAGGTGGAAACCAACATGTCGTATCCATAATCAGAAGCTTTATTGCCAATACCTGCCAGGAATTCGCTGAAAAAAGGATCGGAAAAACGTGGACCAAAAGTTGGCAGGATAAATCCGATCGTATCAGTGGTTTTCTGGCGCAATAACTGAGCCTGACGATTAGCAATATATCCCATCTCCTCAGCCGCTTGTCGTACCAGTTCCTTGGTCTCCTGGCTGACATCATCATAATCGTGCAATGCCCGTGAAACAGTGGTGATCGATCTTCCTACCTTTTCTGCGATATCTCGAATGGAAGGGGACACAGTTATTCTCCTCTAACCAAAACGTTTTGGATATATGTAGATTGTATACCAAAACGTTTTGGTTTTCAACTATTTGTCTTAAATTTAAGGAAATTGATGTGAATTGCGTTTTGAGATAAACAAATACTATAGAAAAATTCTAAGGAATAATTGCAGCCATAGCTAAGCTATGGCTGCAATCTGTGAACTAAGCAGACTTAGAAGGTTTGAAGGCCTGAAATATCAAGTTGAGCACAATCCCCAATAATGCGCCGGTGGCGATCGCCGGCCAGCCATCCGGGAAAATGGATTGCAGCAGCGGAATGGGCATGAGCCCGTTGGGATAGCCGATGTGACCACCCACGCCGATGATGAAGATGACAGCACCAACCGCCAGATTGCGCGGATCGAAGAGATCCACTTTTTCTTCGATCATCAGAGCAATACCCTGCATTCCGATCACACCAAACAAATAGATGGATAAACCACCTGTCACTGCGGTCGGGATACTGCGCACGACTCCGCTCAAAATACCACTGAAAGAAAGAATGATGGCAATGACTGCCGCACAGACCAATGAAAAACCGGAATAATTCTGGGTGATGACCATCAAGGAATTGTTTTCACCATAGTTGGTGCCGGCTGCTCCACCGATGAAACCGTTGATCATATCCCCCACCCCATCCAACACCAAGTTCAACCCCACGAACCTGCTAAGACCCACTTTTTCGCGATTCTTCCGCTCGGCTAATTTATCTACATACAAACCGATCTGGTAGAGATGGGCAGTAGATTCCGGAATGGTGGCGATTGCCATGATGGCAATGCTGGCAATGGCAGTAATAGAAAGTTCGCTTGTAAAGGAGGGCAGAGTCACATGCGGAACCATGAAAAATTGTGATTGGGTGATGAGAGTGAAATCAACCAACCCCAGTGGGATTGCTGCCCCATAGCCCACAATCGCACCCAATAAAATGGGCAGCATGCCGATAAACCCTTTGCCACGTAAATAGACCGAAAAAAGAATAGTTGCCATGAGGGTGATGAAAGCAGCCAGCCACCAGGCACCATTATCGGTCACCCCAAAAGCACCCCCGCTGGCATTCCTCAGGGCAGTATAGCCCAAGGAAAAACCGATTACACAGGCAACCGAACCAGTGACAACAGGAGGTAAGATTTTGTTGATGAGCTTCTTCCCTCCACCATAATGGATCAACAGCCCCACTAGTATGTTGATGATACCGGTGCACACGATACCCGCCTGGGCAGTGCGAATCAATTCATCAGGTGCCAGTATTCCATATTGCGTTTTAGTGATCGCCAGAATAGCAGCGATATAACTGAAACTTGATCCATAATAGAGGGGAATAAAAGTACCGATCTTCAATTTCGATAAGATCAATGCCACCAGGGTAGCTACCCCCGATGCCAGCAATACTGTATTGATGTGAAATCCAACCAGTAGTGCCACCAGCACGGTGGCTGGGAACATAGTCAGGACGTGCTGTAGACCCAACAGCACCATTTTTCCGAAAGGTGGTCGATCGTTCGGGAGGTAATAATTGTTTTTTTGTACTTCGTTCATCTTTTTTTCTCCTTTGGTTAATTTTTTATAAAAAAAGACCCCCAAAAAATGGGGGTCTTTTTCTAACAAATGGGAAACGCCAACGGCCCTGAACCGATCCAAGTGGTGAACTTTAGTTTCATGATCTTCTTTCTCATCGATCCTCCGGTTGGCAAAACTGCTTGAATATATCACAGGTAAAACCTTCTGTAAATGGTTTAGACAACTTTTAATCTTAAATTTTCCTTTTATAGATAGATATGTTATTTGCGACGGTAAAGCTGATAGCCAACCCTTAAAAGTTTCCCGGGGGGTGGAACGACCTTTTCATACAGGAACATGCTCAAGCGAAAAGACATGTTCCGTGTCAGACGTGAATCAAGCTTTATCAGGATGGGATAGAACCGGCGCACCAACCGGTAGTATAGACTCATAAAAAACAGTGAAATAATCACACCCAGGCTGACCTCGATCAATTCCTGCCGGACGATCTCAACCGGGAGTTTGAGAAAAACAAATGCAAACGGACGCACCAGATACAATGGATTCAATTCGCGTCTAATTACCTGTATTGCCATATTATTATTTCCTTTTCCTTATCAGTAATCAAGGTTAATAACCCCAAACCACGATGATAGAATTGCACCAAAAAGAGGTTGGTATGGGAAAAGATAGCCTGGGTAAGATCAATTATGCACCTTTTGCCAAAAGATATGCTGAGATGATCCGTAATAAACCGCATAATGCCTATTACGAGCGCCCAGCTACACTTTCCCTATTGCCCGATGTAAAGGGTCTGAAAGTACTGGATGCAGGATGTGGCTCCGGCATTAATACGGTTTGGCTGCTGGAGCATGGGGCAGCAGTGATTGCAGTGGATGCCACTCCCGACTTTGTGAAAATGACCAAAGAACAGGTCAGTGGTAAAGGGGAAGTGCTACAATGGGATATTCAGGAACCGCTCAGTTTTGCAGGTGACGCAACATTTGATCTTGTGCTGTGCTCACTGGTGCTCGATTATATCAAAGATTGGCTGCCGGTATTCCAGGAATTCCAACGCTTGCTCAAACCCGGCGGGCTTTTCATCTTCTCGTGCGGAAACCCGGCGTCTGATTTTTATCATGAGTGGTCGCAGGATAATTATTTTGAGATCACATTGCACAAGAAAGCATGGGAAGGTTTTGGAAAACCCTACCCTCTTATCCGCAGTTACCGCAGACCACTACAAGCAGTATTGAATCCTCTTATTCAAGCAGGGTTTTTCCTTGACCGGGTACTTGAACCGCAGCCTTCCAAGGATTTTCCCATTAATGCTGCCAATAAAGAAATTTATGAAGATTTGATGCGCCATCCCTGTTTTCTGCACATTCGTGCCAGAAAACAGGCAATTTAGCAATGATATGATAGGGATGACCATGTTAAAATGATTTATTCATTTCAAACTGAAAAGAGATCATCCAAATTATGGAAAGAAAACAAACAAGAAAGATCGTCACGACAGGATTGCTGGCGGCAATTGCCTGCCTGCTGGGAGCCACTCATTGGGGTTTCATTCCCTGGATCGGGGGGGTATCTCTGACCATTCTGCAAATTCCCGCCATCATCGCCGCTGTACTGGAAGGACCCCTCTCGGGAGCCATTGTGGGACTGATATTTGGCATCTTCAGCATGATCCAGGCTGCGGTTGCACCCAGCGGACCTACGGATGTGTGGTTTACCAATCCGTTGCTGGCAATATTGCCACGCCTGTGCATTGGTCCGGCAGCTTGGGTAATCTATCAACTACTAAAACGCTGGAAGGCAGTGGGGGCGTTGGCAGCCGGGGCAGTAGGTAGCCTGACCAATACCGGTCTGGTGCTGCTGGTGATCGGACTGCTGGGATATCTCCCCTGGGAAGTGCTGGGAGGTATTGTGGTTGCCAATGGATTGCCAGAAATGATCGCTTCTGCATTGATCACCCTGGCAGTGGTAGGAGCCTACTGGCAGATACCCAGTAAGAAAAAAGGTTCTGATCTGGAAGATAAAAAAAGCGGTTCATGAACCGCTTTTTGTTTAGTTGCCCGCTCTGCCACGTTGACCAGGTTGAGCGGTTATGATCTGGTAGTAGTGCTCCTGATCCAATTGAACTGGCTGGTATGCAATGCCCAACTGCCTGGAAAGCTGGCTGGTAAACGAACGCAGGTGATTCTCGGAACCGAACATCAGGTTGGAATATACGCGCTCGAGGTCTGCTTTATCGGTACGGGTCAAAGCTTCATCCAAATCCTGGATATCGACTTCCTCGATCAGCGCACCCACCTGCAAAGCTTCTTCCAAACTGATAGAACCCTGTGCTATGAGTGTGTCATAAAGGTCTTGCAAGGTGCTATTGGTGAATTGTCCGGTGGCTGTCTGTGCGGCAGGATCATCGATCCCATGTGCCGTCAACAACTCCAGGATGGAATCCATGTGGTTCTGTTCACTTTGAGCGATGGAATTAAAAACCGGCAACTGCCAGTGTGAGTACAGATAGGCATATACATCCCGGGCAAGTTTTTCCTCTTCCCGCATGTATAGTAGATCGGCGATCTCTTCTTGTGTCAGATCACCACTGAGACCCATCAACAAACCACTGCCATCTCCGGCATGCTCATCGCGCATTTCGACGGCACGGGGTGCGGTTTCCCCATAGTCCTTGGTCTCGGTGTGAACAACCGGGTCATTAGATGCTGCCTGCACGGTATTTCCCGCACTGCATGCGCTTAAAATCATCGCCATTAAAATGGCTGAAATTACAATTACGAGAGTATTTTTCTTGTTCATTGTTATCCTTTCGAAAATAAGAATAACAAATGAGCATTGGGATTTTGTTTGGAACTTATGAAGAAGATGTGAAAAAAGAGCTCAATAAATATTAGTTCAATAACCCAGTCGCTGTAAATAAGTGATCAAGATAGTCAAACCAGCCCCTACCAGAATGAAAAGCACGTCAGTAAGGCTCAAACAATGTTCATAATAATGACTGCGTTTGGCGGAAACGCCATAACAACGACATAGCATGGCATCGGCAGTTCTTTCAGACTGTTCAAGTATGCTCAAAAATAATGGAATCAATAAAGGAATGGTTAATCGTGCCCGTTTCAAGATACCCCCACTCCCCGAATCCCACTGCGCACCGCGCGAAGCCTGTGATTTGGCAATCTGTTCCATACGTAGCGCCAGCAAAGGTAGAAAACGCAGCATAACCTGGATCACCATAACCAGCATATCGGTGTGAATGCCAATAGCAACCAGCGGTTGCAACAGTAATGCGATGCCATGGTTCATCTCTAATGTTGAAACCACTGAGGTCATCAAACTCAACAATACTACCAAACTGACAAAACGCACAACCATAACCAGTGCCGAGCGAAACGCTCCTGCGTATACATGCAGGAATTTCCACTGCCATATTACATCGACGGAAGTTTGAGGACGAAAAATAAATAATTGTAATACGAACAGAAAGATCATAAATGGGGAAATCCCTAACAGAGTACGTAAACATGGTTTCAGGGATACTCTTGCCAATCCAAAACCGATCAACCCCACCACCAATCCCATGCCCAAACCTGCAGGGGACGAGGTAAGGGTGAGTCCTAATATCAGCAGGAAAAAGAAAATGACCTTACTGCGGGCATCCATGCGGTGCAGGAATGAATCGCCCGGATAATAATAGCCAATGCCGATCGAGCGCAAATACTCAAAGGATGACATGCCCACCCTCCTCATAGTCATGCAACCATGTAAGCATAGTTTTCCAGCGCAAACAATCATACGGAACGGGTATACCATTTTGGCGCATAGCATTGGCGATCATGACCTCAAGCGGAATCTCCAGATCCCACTCTTTCAATTTGAGTGCATTGAAAAGCTGCGCGATCCCACCATTAAACACCAAGTGCCTTTCACGCAGCACCAATACTTGATCTGTGATCTCCAGCAAGTCATGCATGCTATGTGTACTGAGAATAATGGTGATTCCGTCGCTTTTTAGCTGCCGCACGAAATGCGAAAGCTGCTGGTGTGCCTGTGGATCAAGACCGACAAAGGGTTCATCCAGCAATAAAATATGCGGCTGCACCACCAGATATGAGGCTAAAGCGACCCGCCTTTTTTGCCCTCCGCTTAAACTTTGCAAGGGGCGATCCACAAATTGTTCGAAATCCAGTCCAACCAGTTGCATGGCATGTTGCACCAGGGCCCGTAATTTCCCCTGATATCCCAATGTGCGCGCTGCATAGGCAATCTCATCCCCCACATAACGTTCGAAAAACTGTGCTTCCGGATTTTGAAATACCAGCCCCACCTGGCGGCGCAGAGCACGCACATCCAGTGTGGGTTGGGTCAGATCAAAACCCGTCACCGCCACCCTGCCCTGCTGCGGGCGCAGCAAGCCATTCATATGCTGCAATACGGTTGATTTACCGGAACCGGTATGCCCTACCAAACCAGTAGCCACGCCCTGAAAAATGGTGAATGAAACATCCTGTAATGCGGGTTGTGCCAGCGGAGTACCCTGCAGGTACATATGGGATACATGTTGGAACATGATCACGCCATCATGAGTGAAGGATCTGGTTGCTGCTGGCAGAGAATTTTTCTGTTCACTGCCAGAACCAGCCAAATCCGTCAAAAATACTTGCGGTGTTCTATAAAATGATTGCAAGTTCGCGAAATACGGCTGTAGGTCACGTGCGAATTGCAAAAGATGAGGAATATCCAATCCCAGCGCTTGCAGTCTGGAGCGATCCTGGTATACAGATCGTGGCAAATCATCCATAACGAGCTGACCCTCTTGAAAAACCAGAATGCGCTCGGCAAGTAGTGTTTCATCCAGATCATGGGTGATATGCACAATGGTGTAGCCTTTATTATGCAAGTCTATGATCAGCGATAGGATTTCACGTCGTGAGCGCGGATCGAGCATGGCAGTGGTTTCATCAAAGATCAGGCACTCGGGATGCAATGCCAATACCCCTGCCAACGCTATGCGCTGTGTTTCCCCTGCAGATAGCAAATAAGTCTGGCGCTGGCGAAGATGAGTAGCCCCGCTCAGACGCAGCCCCTCCTCGACCCTGGCGCTGATTTCTGCACGTGGCAATGCAAGGTTTTCGGGACCGAAAGCAGTGTCTTCTTCTACCTGGGAAGCAACAATTTGATCATGGGGATTTTGAAATATCAACCCAACCTGACGGAAAATGTCGCGTGAAGATGCATGTATTCGGGTGTCAATTCCATTCACCAACACCCGCCCGGAATCTGGATGGATAAGCCCGTTCATTAATTTTGCAGCCGTAGTCTTCCCAGAACCATTAGCACCGATCACGCTCACATATTCCCCCTTATTGATAGTGAAGGATATATCGTTCAAAGCGGGAATCTTTGCTCCGGCTGGCAATGAATAAGCAAAATTTACATGGTCAAATATGATAAATTCAGACATGGATGAAATCTACTCATTCTAACATTGAAAAAAGGCATTGAAGATACACTTCAATGCCTTTTTCATTGAAAATAAATTAACAGGATCAATTATCTTTCGTCTTCTGATAACTCCTCATAATCATCAAAATCCATCATTGGATAATCCAACTCGATGGGATCCAACCACACCACTTCGAGTTCTGCACCGCAGGAATCACAAACCACTTGTTTGCCTACGCGCGGTTGTGAACCAACATTGACATCACTACCGCAATCCGGGCATACTGCCGTTTTCATCTTTTTATTATTCTCCTTTTTAGATGAACAATTATTTATCCATGTAAAGCACTGGATTTTATTGCGGGCAATATTACACCAGATTAATTGAAATGAGAAGATGGTAATTTACCCGAATTTATGCAATCTATTCATAGAAATCTGCGTATTTTTTATAAAACTATTACAATGGAAAGATATGGAAAATACGGCAAGGAACTCCCAAAATGACAACTCGCATGATCAGTATTAGGAATCTAAACTCCAATATCGAAACACTTCACCTCGTTTTTCAAAAGACGAGCTCCGTGGACATTGAGAAGAACAACTACGTCACGGGGAGTGAAAAAGAACAGCTCTTCCACAGAATCCAGACGCTCGAAATGCAGATCCGTCAAAAATGCCATCAGCACGATTGCTTTCCGGCTGATCTTTCAGACACTGCCTACCGTGCTTATCTCTGGCTGGCTTTTCTCAGCCAGAGGCAGCGTTTTGACCAGCATTCAGCCTTCATATATGCTTTTTTGGAACACTGGCGCGAACTGACCAATCGCTCTATCATACTCAAACTTTACAACAGTGCATTCGTTTTCCAATGCAAACCGGAAAAAAAGACCACACAGGTGGCAATTAGTGAAGGCTTTCTGCTCGCAAGTAGCAAAGATGTGCAAATGCTAGTTGACTGCAGCCTGCGCCCCACCCCAAAGAACCTGGTTCCGCTGCGTGCATTGAGCCGCGGGAATACTTATAAACATGTCATGGGGCAAATATGGAGACATACCCCCCAGTCCAACCTATCTACACAAGGTGAAATTTACGATCTGCAACGAATGTTTGATAAGATCAATGATGAATACTTTTCAGGGAACCTGGGGCAGCCGCGCCTGCGCTGGAGCGACAGGGAAGCAACCCGTCGATTGGGGTATTACCATCCCGACAGTGATACTATCACCATCAGTTGTTTTCTTGACCAAAGAGATATACCAGCCTACGTGGTGGAATTTGTGCTCTACCATGAAATGCTGCATAAAAAATTGGGGTTAAAAGAAGTTAATTCATATCGTGTTGCACATACCGCACAATTCAAAAAATTGGAAAGGGAATTCTCTAAGGTGACCGCAGCAGAAACCTTCTTGAAACAGATTCAACAAAAATAGAAAATATATAAGAATTATCAAAAACGGGTGGGTTTATTGGATAATATAGAGGATATCAGAATTTTTTAGAAAAGATTATCTTACAAAGGTGTTGCTATGCGAGTAAACTATCGGTTACAACAAGCCCTGTGGATTGCATTATTCATCTTGCTGGTTTTCACACCCATCGCAGTTTTGATCATTGGGTTTACACCATCAACCTACCTTTATCCTCTTTATGATGCCTCCTTGGCATTTGGTTTCATCGGATTGGCACTGATGGCAGTTCAATTTATTCTCACGGCACGCATTAAATGGATCAAAGAACCCTTCGGCAGTGACCTTATCTATCATTTCCATCGACAGATATCCATCGCAGCTTTTTTTCTGGTGCTGGCACATCCCATACTATTATTTATCGCTGACAGCCGCTATCTGAACTACCTCAATATTTTCACTGCTCCTATCAGCATTAAACTCGGGGAAATCGCTATATTCCTCCTGATATTGACCGTCATTTCTGCCGAATATCGCAAGAAACTGAAGATCCATTATGATTTCTGGAAATTCTGGCACGGCATCCTAGCTACAACAGTCGTCGGCGCAGCGCTGATCCATATCTTCCTAACCGGAACCTATCTTTACTACCAACCATTAAGGATCTTATGGCTGGTTTATTCTGCCATTTTCATTGTGGTACTGTTATATACCCGCTTTATTTATCCCCTACTATTAATTCATAATAAATACACAATTACCTCCATCCATGAGGAACGCGGGCAAAGCTGGACCATTAAGCTTCAATCCACCCGCAATAAAATACTGTATTTCAAGCCCGGTCAATTCGCCTGGATCACCACCTGGAAGACTCCTTTCTTTGATTCTGAGCACCCCTTCTCTATTTCATCCAGTTCGGAAAAACCACAGGAGATATCTTTCACCATCAAAGATCTTGGCAAGTTCACCAATACAGTCAAATCTATGCAGATCGGGCAAGCAGTTTACGTAGATGGACCGCACGGTGCTTTCAGCATAGACCGTTACCCATATGCCGAACATCTGGTTTACATTGCAGGTGGAATCGGCATCACTCCCATTATGAGCATGCTGCGCAGCATGGCTGACCGGGGAGACCAGCGCCCTGCCAGACTCTTCTATAATAACCGCGATTGGGATTCCATCACCTTCCGGGAAGAGATCGAAACAATCAAGCAGTTGCTTGATTTGGAAGTCATCTACACTCTGGAAAAACCACCTCAAAAGTGGGCCGGCGAAACAGGTTTTATGACTCAGGAGATCTTGCACAACCATCTTGGAAACGCATGGGCACAAAAAGGGACCGAGGTCTTTATGTGTGGCCCGCAGGTGATGATGAATATTGTAAAAAAGCAGCTGCGAGCAGAAGGCTTTTTGGAAGCCCAGATCCATTATGAACTATTCAACCTCATATAGAAAAGCAGGAGAAATGCGATTTATTTTAGCGAAACGATTGGTTTATATCATCACCATCCTGGCTGTGCTATCTGCCCTACTATTTGCTTTCCGCAGCATGTTGCTCTAATCCAGAATCGGCAACATCACGATCCGCGCCAATAGAGCTACCACAACTGCTACCAGTAAGGTAATGGCAGTGATAGTTAACATGGATTTCATACCCAATTCTTTACGAATGGCAAGCAGCGTTGCCAGACATGGAATATAGAAAACCACAAAGAGAGTATAGCTGAGCATCTGGATCTTGGTCAGCACCTGGTCAAAATTCATACTGCCCAGTGCTTGCCCCAACATCACCAAGGATAATTCTTTACGCAAAATACCGAAGATCAGCGGTGTTCCCACCTGAGAGGGCAATCCTATCAACCAGGTAATCGGTCTGAAAATCACATCCGTGATTTGTGAAAGCTGATAATAGTTCATAACAGCCAGAATCACACTGCCCACGATCAAAAGCGGCCAAGCTTCTACGATAAACTCGCGAATGCGTAGCCAAGCTTTTGAAGTGACCGTGCGCAAGGTTGGAAAACGATAGACTGGCATTTCCAGGATCAGCCCTGGGGAATCCTCCGGTAGAAAATGCGAAATGATACGTCCAGTGAGAGCAATGACCACAATATTAAGAAAATAGATGCCCACCCCATAAACGGGACCCAAATAAAATGCTGCCAACCCAAAGATAACCGCCATGCGTGCCGAGCAGGGCACCATGCTGGAAAGCAGGGCGGAGAGAAAACGATCGCGTTTATCTTCCATAATGCGAGTGGACATAATGGAAGAAACATTACAACCGTAGCCTAGAATGAAAGGGACCACTGCTTTGCCATGCAATCCCATGCGGTGCATGAGGGAGTCCATCAGGAAAGCAATGCGCGGTAGGTAACCCACATCTTCCAGGAAACCCAGCCCGATCAAAAAGGGAGTCAAATAGGGCATGACGATCGCCAACCCACCGGTAAAACCCTGTAGGGCACCGGATAAAATTTGTGCCAGTAGCCCTTGATCATTGAAAGTTTGCAGTAGCTTATTATTCAACGTATCCGCTAGTTGGATAAGCGGTTTTTCGATCAATCCTCCAATTCCATTCACAACCCAAAAGAACAGGAATAAAACTGCCACCAGGAAGATATAACCGAAAACGGGATGCAGTAAATAATCATCCAGCCTGTCACGTAGGGTGAAGCGTTTGGTGGCTTTCACCAACACCTGATCGCAGATCGAAATTGCCAGGTCATGGCGTTCTTTGCTCACCAGCCAGATGGCTTGTCTGCTGGTGATATGGCACAATTTATCCACGGCGCTTTGCACTTCGCTCTCGATCCCCTGCACTTTGCGCCCGACCTGTTCAGTCAGGGGTGGATCACCTTCCAACAATTTCAGAGCCAGTGCCTGGCTGCCAATAGGCAGATCGACGCTCTTCACCAACGTGGCAATACGGGAAATTTGCTGTTCCAATTCCTCTGAATAGCGTTGGCGTTGGGCATTTTTATGTTCCTTACCAGCTTGCCAAGCAGTTGCAAACACATTACGCACTCCCTGCCCTTTAGTAGCGATGATCGGAAGCACCGGGATATGGAGAATATCCTGGAGTTTTTCACCATCGATATGAATACCCTGACGGGCTGCCTCATCCATCATATTTACCGCCAATATCAACGGACGGTTCAGTTCGAGCAGTTCTAACGTTAATGCAATGCCCTGTGCCAGGTGTGTGGCATCCACCACATTGATGATGGCATCCACTTCGTTGCTGACCAGATAATCCAACACTACCCGCTCCGCCGGATTGGTCCCCAACAAAGAATACGTGCCGGGGAGATCGACCAATTCCACTATATTTCCCAATACACGCACTTTGGTTTCGGTAAATGTGACGGTGGTGCCTGAAAAATTTCCGGTGGCAGCTTTATAGCCTGCCACCTGGTTGAACAAAGTGCTTTTCCCACAGTTGGGTTGCCCCACCAATGCGAAACGCATCAGAGCTCCTCCACCAGGATATGACGGGCAATATTTCTACCAATTACGATCTCTCTACCATCTACTTCAACCAGAAGTGGTCCATGAAAAGGAGCCATACGAATAATACGCGCATTGTTACCGGGCAAAAAACCGAGCTGCATGAAATGACGCTGCATCCCCCACCCTCCTTGAAAACCAATAATCCGCACCCAGGTACCGTTATTTACTTGTAGAAAATTCATTCGGTTAGTATATACTAATTGGAATTAAGCGTCAATGAAAAATGGTTGAAATAGAGTAAAGAGCATGCTTTCAGCAGATTCCTTATGAAGTACGTCCCGTTTTAATTGAATAAAATAAGGCATCCTCATCGCTCAGAAAATGACAGGGGCAATTTGATATAATTTTTTTATATTTCCTGACCACCAAGAGGGATAAAATCAAAACATGGTTAATATCGCTGACTTCAGCTCAGACGGTAAAAGCGATTCTCTAAAAGAATGTATCGCTAAAAACCCCATCCTGTGGGATGAGTTGGAAAAACATCCATCGAAATTCAGGGTGCTGACAGGTGAACGGACTACTGGCGCACTCCACATTGGTCATTATTTTGGGTCATTAAAGAGTAGAGTGATCCTCCAGAGTTGGGGAGTCGACATGTTTTTGGTTTTGGCAGATTATCAGGCCATTACGGATAGAAATTCAACAGAAAAATTGAAAGAAAGTATTTTTGATATTATCCTGGATTATTTAGCCGTTGGAATACAACCGGAAAAAACGACCATTTTTTGTCACAGTATGATCCCTTCTCTCAATCAGCTCATGCTGCCCTTCCTCAGTGTGGTCAGCATGGCAGAATTACAACGAAATCCCACTGTAAAAGAAGAGATAGCTCTCTCAGGAACAAAATCAGTAAGCGGTTTAATGATGACCTACCCGGTTCACCAAGCTGCCGATATTCTATTTTGTAAGGGAAATATCGTGCCGGGAGGAAAAGACCAACTACCTCACATTGAAAACACCCGGCAGATAGCGCGGCGGATAAACAATTTGTACTTTCATGGGGAGAGTTTCTTCCCCGAACCAGAGCTATTGTTAAGTGCTCCATTATTACTGGGAATTGACGGCAGAAAAATGGGTAAAAGCTTGCACAATGCCATCTATCTAAAAATGCCAGAAGATGAAACCGCCCAATTAATCAAAAAAGCCAAAACCGATGCGGATGTTCATATAACCTATGATCCCATCAATCGCCCCGAAATTGCCAATTTATTGCGATTGTATTCCTTATGCAGTGGTGATGCTCCTGAAATAATCGCGGATCAAATTGGCAGTAAAGGTGCTTCAGCCTTAAAGAAAGAACTCACCACAGCGGTCAATGAATATTTTCGCCCTATCAGAGAGCGTCGAACCCAATATCAAAAAGACAAAGCGTTTATTTGGAGCATTTTGAAAGAAGGTAATGTAAAAGCCAATGAGATCGCTGATAAGACTCTCAACAAATTGAGGAAAGCGATGCACATGCAATACTATTAACCATCAATGGAAAAATACCGGCATTCGCTTTCGCGCTGAAAAATTATATGTGTGTTATTCCGGAGTGCCCTCAGGAGTGGGGATCACCATATAGGTGGCGGTAGGAGTAGCTGCCACTGGTTCTTCTGCTGGACCTTCACAATTAACGCGTGCTTCTTCTTCTAGCTGATACACTGCATCATCATAGAAGATATTAAGGGATAGTTGAAATTGTTGTTGCGCATCACAATATTCCTGTTGGTCCATCAGAACTTTTCCGTATTCTCGCAACCCGATGCGATAGCGATCTATAGAAGTCCAACCTGATCCATCATACATGTAAGGGAAGGCATTATAGAGCTGGCTGAAATAATTCACTACTTGGCTCCAATCAATTTCCCAATAACTGGCACCGGTTACATACATTCTTGCCCAAGTGGCATAATTGACCGCTTCGTGATCAAGTGGAGTGTATTTTTGAACTAAGGATAGATAATATAAACCACCTTCCAGATCGCCGTCTGCCGTGATCTTTTTGATAGCACAATTGCGCAGGGATGTCCATAACATGCCATCCACCGTTAGGGTCTGGTAGGTGTAATCCTCATCGCGCAGATCTCGTATTGCATCCACTGCCAGGCACCAGTCCTGATTGCTCATATCCTGTTGGGCTTGTTGAAAAAGGGCTTGCGCACCTTGGATATCGCGGGTAGGAGTGGCAGTAGCCAAAGGGGTAGCTTGTTCGGTCTTGGCTAGGTTGATTAGCACCTGGCTGTATTTATCGGTGATATCTGGAAAAGTAGGATAGATCTCGATCACGTATTCAAATTGAATACGTGCAACTTCATAGTTTCCACTTGCCAAGGCTTCCATACCATAACGGTAATGAGTGGTAGCAACAGTGAGCCGTTGGTTTTCTTCTTCAACACGGCGTTGCTGGATGCCGGAATAGTATCCCAATGAACCGCTGATCAACGCAGCCACGATAATCAATAAAATACCGGAAAGGATGGCACGTACATAGCGGGGTTTCCCGCTCTTGCGATTACCCCGTTTGGTGATGGATTGAGTATCCTCCTGGGTAGATTTCGCTTCCGTTTTTATCGTGGTAGTTTCTTCTTTATTATTTTTATTATTCTTTGCCATGCGCGTTATTATACCGTTGTTTTTAAAATGGCTTTTACGTTGTTAAAGGTGGAGAAATACCCGGATCTCTTTCCAAATGAATGGCAAGGTTATCACCATTCCAATCAGGAAACTAGCCAGTCCTTGTATCAAAGTGGAGTAGGAACTGCTGAATTGCAGAATAAACCAAGCTGCAACGGCTGCTAGGGCACTGCCAACGAATGTGCGTAAAAGGGTCTGCTTCAGGTCTTTAGAAATAGGCATGAAGGGTGGCAGGGTGCTCTCTTTGTTTCCTGTTTTTTTCTCTTTATAAAAGAAAACCAGCATCAAGAAAAGCGCTTGCATGGTAAAGGCGATCGAATCAGCCAGCGCAACACCGGGTGCATCCAGGCTGGCAGATAAATTCTTACCCAACACCACATAGATGCCCAGATTCAATGCAGCGGCTATCAATGGCACCACTGCATTCTGTTGTGAGAAGAAGATGCGCGCACCCAATTCTAGGAAACAATGTCCAAGCAGCCCGACCAGGAACCCTTGAGATACCCACAACAAACGCTGGGTAGCCATGGCATCAAATCCGAAAGCCAGCTCAACGAAAGGTTTTAGTGTCAAAGCGAGTACTACCGCGATCGGGACCGCCATTGCTATCAGCACCCGTTCGACCCTATCGATGGTGTCGCGATATGCCAATTGGTCGTTACGCGCAAATAACTCTGAAATGGTTGGTAATAATGCAGTGCCAATGGCTGTACCGATCAATGTCTCTGGTACTTGCTGGATCATCCAACCGTAGGTCAGTGCAGTAGGAGCACCTTCAGCCAGATACGATGCAATATTGTCACGTGCAATGAAAGTTAATTGAAAACACAACATACTGCCAACCCGTGGTACCAGCATGTTGAGAATCTTCCTGACATGACTGTTCTTGGTATCAAACCCGGCAGACCATCTAAAATGATAGCGAAACAAGCCGGGAATTAGGACCATAAAATACAATGCTGACCCGATCAAGACACCATATACGATCCCATATACTCCCATGCCATAAGCCGGTAGGTTGATTCCTCCCAGTGTGATGCTTTCTTGTGGTGCCAGAATAAGAGCACCAAAGATCTGTCCCAGGTTGTACATAATGGGTGCGATAGCGGGCAGCAAGAAATGCTGGTTCGCCTGTAGCCCGGCCACGAACAAACCCGCCATGGAAAAGATCAGGGTGGCGATCAAATCCAAACGCATGATACTGACCACTAGTTTTTGTTGTTCAGGTGAGAATCCGGGGGCAATGCCCAATGGGCTCTTCACCAGCGGTTCTGCAAAGATACCCACCAAAATGGAGAGAAGGGCGGTCACCAGGAAAGCGACATTTGCAACCCGGCTGAATACCTTCCATGCTTGCTCTTGTCCATCTTTGGTCAGTACCTCGGAGAGCACCGGGATAATTGCCATTGCCAGTGCACCACCGGATATCAGTGCATACAGCATGTCAGGTACATTGTTTGCGACATTGAAAACATCCAGTTCGGCAGAAAGCCCAAATTGGCGGGCGATGATCAATTGGCGGACAATCGCCAGTACTTTATTAACTGCAAAGCTAAGTGCGACAATAATGGTTGCGCGTGATAGTTTACTCAAATGGTTTCCTTTTTATCAATCTTACCCCAAAGCAACGTCCAAAATCATCATAACGGTAAACCCAATCATAGCACCCCAGGTGGGGATATCGGTATTCTCACCTCGTTCAGCTTCCGGGATCAATTCCTCAATCACTACATAGATCATGGCACCGGCGGCAAAAGCCAGGGCGTATGGCAGCACTTCGCGCATGACCAACACTGCAGCTGCTCCGATCACAGCCCCAAATGGTTCTACAATACCAGAAAGTTGTCCGTAAAAGAAACTTTTCCCGCGTGACATGCCCTCTCGCCGCAAAGGGGCGGAGATTGCCAGTCCTTCTGGAAAATTCTGAATTCCGATACCTAGTGCCAGTGCGATGGCACCGGTGAGAGATGCACCCTGAACACCAGCTGCTGCCGCACCGAATGCCACACCTACTGCTAACCCCTCCGGAATATTGTGCAAGGTGATTGCGAGCACCAGCAAGATCGATCGATGCCATGAAGTTTTAATACCCTCTGCTTCCGCGATCGGGAGCCCTAAATGTAGATGGGGCAGGATCTTGTCGATGCTCCATAACACCAAACCGCCCATCAAGAATCCGATCGCCGGGGGAATCCAGGGAGTTGCTCCTAATGATGCGGAAATCTCAATAGAAGGAGCCAGTAGTGACCAATAGCTGGCAGCGATCATCACTCCTGCTGCAAATCCCAGCATAGCATCCAGCAATTTCTTATTTACTTCTTTTGACAGAAAGACCCCAGCAGCTCCAAGAGCGGTGACCCCATACGTGAATACTGTTCCAAAAAGTGCTTGAATAATGGGGTTGAACTTTTCAAAAAATGCGATCATGGTTTTTCACCTCCAAGATACTGTGAAGAATCTGTTTTGCTAGTAATATTGTATGCGATGTTTCATACAAATATTGTCTTATCTGAAACGTTTATATTTTGTTAAACAACTTAAGTTTGGGAATAAAAATCAAAAAGGTGGGTACATACTATAATACAGTTTGACCAAACGAATAAGGATTACCAGATATGCAAACCGGAAAACTTTACATTGTCGCCACCCCGATCGGAAATCTGCAAGATATGACCTTGCGCGGGATTGATGCTTTGAAACAGGCTGATCGGGTCATTTGTGAAGAGCGTAAGATTGGAAGTACGCTTTTAAAACAATTGGCGATCGAGAAAAAAACGTTGGTTGAATTGAATGAGCATAATGAAGAGACGTTGGCGCAGGAGCTAGCGCTCGCGCTTGCAAAAGGGGAGATCCTGGCTTTGATTTCTGATTGCGGTACCCCCGCTTTTGCTGATCCGGGTGCCTTGCTGGTTCAATACGCTATGGAGTACGGGGTTGATGTGATACCGCTGCCGGGCGCCTCGTCGTTGATGGCGCTCCTTTCTGTGATCCCAGTGCCCTTAAAAGAATTCTATTTTGCGGGCTTTCTCCCGCGGAAAGAAGAAGCTCGTCGTGGGAAATTCAATCAGTTGGTGCGCATGCGGATACCAATTGTTATCATGGATACCCCATATCGTCTGGACCGTACACTTCAAGATATCCAGCAATTTTTCGGAAAGGGACGCATGGTCACTATCGGGCTTGACCTGACCACTGTAAATGAGAAGATCTACCATAAACCGGTGGGAGAGATCCACAAAGTATTGAACGGCAAAAAAGCCGAATTCATTTTGGTTATTCACTAAAAATACACAGACAATCTATCTATCACGAAGTTATCTTATCAACCCAGAAACCAAACCCGTTTTTTTTCGTAAAGATATCAGAAAGGAAAATTATGGATACGAGAAAACCTGGTTGTTTATCTGGATTGATGAAATTGTTTTTCCTCGACAAGATCTATGATTGGTCCCAGCGTCGCTTTGGTTATCGAAGCGGGGGCTGCATGGGATGTGGTTGCGGAACGATTCTACTGCTGGTATTTCTTTATCTATTTATCAAAATCGTGTTTGGTACTGATTGGTTGCGGATAGGATTTTAAATATAGGAGTAGAAAGATGAAAAGACTTTCAATAATTCTAACAGTATTGGCAATGATGGGTTTGATGACCGCTTGTGTTCTCCCCATTCAAAACACTCGCATTCAAGGCTCCGGTAAGCTGGCTTCAGAAATACGCGAGGTATCGAGATTTAATAAGGTTGTTTTATCGGGTTTGGGTGACCTCGAGATCAAGGTTGGTGATACCGAGTCTCTCATCGTTGAAGCGGATGATAATGTTATCAACCATATTGAAAGCTATGTTTCCGGTTCAACCCTGCACATTGGTTTCGAACGATTCTTTAACATCATCCCATCAGGCGGTATCAGCTACACCCTGACAGTAAAAGATTTGAACAGCATTGAAGTTTCGGGGTATGGAGATGTTTACGTGGCGTCGTTGAACACGGACTCGCTGGATGTGGAAGTAAGTGGTGGGGGCAGGATAGTGATTAATGATCTCACTGCCGGTAGTTTGATTGTAAATTTGAGTGGTGCGGGTGATTTCGACCTTAGCGGGATAGTCGATCGTCAGAAGGTTAATCTGAGTGGTGCAGGCAGCTATAACGCCAGTGATCTGCAAAGCAGCGAAGCAGAAATCGATATTTCCGGAGCTGGGTCAGCACAAATGTGGGTTACCACTGCTCTGGACGTGAACTTAAGCGGCGTGGGAAGCCTGCAATATTACGGTAATGCAGATGTGACACAAAACATCAGTGGAATTGGTAAGATCATCGCACTGGGTGCACACGATTAATCACCACAAAAGCTCCCGACACTCGAGCTGGGAGCTTTTGTTTAAGCGGGATAGGCAGCCAAGCCAATAGCACCTGGTCCGAAATGAGTTGCCAGTGAGATGGAAACTTCTGTGAAGACGATGTCGACACAATTGAACATTTTCTTCACCTGCTCCAAAATCAGTTCCCCAGCAGCTAGATCATGCGCATGTGCAACAGCCATGTGAAGAGGTTGTTCGCCCATTTTTCCCTGCATATAACGAATCAGTCGTGCCAGAGAAGATTTGCGTGTACGCACCTTATCGATCGTTTCGATAAACCCGTTTTGAACCTCTAAGATCGGCTTGATATCTAGCACTGAGGCTAAAATGGCTTCAAATGAGTTGATGCGTCCACTCAAACGTGCAAATTTCACGGTATCCAATGTGAACAAGAACACCATTTTCTGGCGGATCATCGATAACTTATCCCAAATACTGGCGAGTGAGCCTCCTGCTCGTTCCATTAGACGGGCTTCTTTGCACATCATGCCCATACAAGCAGCACCCGAAGCAGAATCAAAGGGGTGGATGTTGTATTCGTCTTTCAACATTTCAGCAGCTTGCCGGGCAGATGCCATGGTGCCGGACAATTTTTCGGTGATGTGGATAGATAGGATATCATCACCAGGTTTGGCGATCTTTTTATAGAATTCAACAAATTGATATGGGGTGGGCTGAGAAGTGGTGGGGATAATCCCTTCTTCCTCTATGATCCGGTAAAAATCATCATAGTTGATATCAATTCCCTGCCTGTAAGATGTTCCATGATGGATGATATTGATAGGAATCAGATTAATGTCGTATTTTTCCTGCCAGTCTTCGCCCAGGTCTCCGGTTGTATCCATTACGATTCTTAACATTATTTACACCTTTGTCTGTTAATTAAAATAATGACGGGCAATTGGGAATGAATACTCCAGATGTTCAAAATAAATGCAATAACAGAGAATAATTTTAGATTATATGCTTTTCTTCAATATGACGGGGAAAGTTTACAAATAATTTACACCGCGTATGCAGCGATCCCGATCGTCCCAGGTCCAAAATGAGCTGCCAGAGATATGGAAATTTCTGCCAGAGCCACATCCACACAATTGAAAGTGCTTTTGATCTGCTCTAGAATGGAATCAGCTGCATCAGGGTCATGGGCATGCACCACGGCAATCTGAACCGGTGCATCCCCAATTTTCTCCTTCAACCGTTCGATCATCCTTGCCAGCGAAGCATTGCGTGAACGGACTTTGTCCTTGATTTCGATGATGCCATCTTGAAGTTCGATAATGGGTTTAATATCCAGAATAGAAGCCAATGTAGCTTGCAACGATTTCACCCGACCGCTGAGTTTGGCAAATTTCATGGTTTCAAGGGTGAAAATCAGTTTCATATTCTTCCGAATGGTCTCCAGACGCGAGATGATCTCTGAGAGTGATCTATGATTGCGCTCCATTTGGCGAGCTTCTCGGCACATCATTCCCATACAGATCGTTCCTGAGGCAGAATCGAATGGGATGATGTTATAGGTTTCTTTCAGTGCATCTGCTGCCTGGCGGGCAGAATTCATGGTGCCTGAAAGCTTGTCCGTTACATGGATGGACAGAATATCATCACCGGGTTTGGCGATGTTTTTATAGAATTCGATAAACTGGTAAGGTGTCGGTTGTGAGGTGGATGGAATGGCACCATCTTTTTCTACCATGTTATAAAAATCATCATATTGCAGATCAATGCCCTGCAGATATGATACTCCATCGTGGATGATATTGATAGGAATCAGATCAATGTTATACTCCTTTTTCCACCCAGAACTCAAATCTCCTGCGGTATCCATGGCTATTCTTAACATGTTCTACCTCGTAAATTATATTTACACTATAAACCCATGTTATTTGAAAAAGATATGGTTTGCTAGTTAACCTGTGACTTCTCTCATCACAATTCTTTCAAATTATTAACCAAAGTAATCTGAACATAAATAAAATCTTCAAAATACTTGGTGTGCTGAACTTAAGAGGAGTCATTAAAGATTAGACAGGGAATCAGTCTTCAATGCTTACATAGATACGTTTATTGATCTTACCTTTGCTCTTGTAATCGCTAATACGGATGTGACCTACTTCACTGGTATTTGTCACATGGGTACCTCCATCTGCCTGTAGATCGAGCCCTGCAATCTCCACCGTGCGGATCTCTGAAATATGTTCAGGTAGTAAGTTGATTTTGGTGCGAATCAGATCAGGAATTTGAAATGCTTCTTCTCGCGGTAAGATCTTTACCCTGACTGGGTGGGCAAGTTGTACTTCCTTATTTACAGCTTCTTCAATAATCCTGATCAACTCCCTGCTTAGAGTTTCAAATTCAAAATCCATGCGTGCTTCCAAAGCCTGCATATCTCCGCCGGTCACATGAGCACCGTAATCCCGAAAAATCACTCCGCATAGGATATGCATGGCAGTATGGGTGCGCATCAATTGATGACGATAACCCCAATCGATTACACCATGGACATTGGTGCCTATTTCGGGCAGGGTTTGTGGACTTTCCAACAAATGCCAGTGTTCCCCATTGATAGTCTTGGCTCGTGTGAAATGTAGGTCGATTCCATTCGCACTTAATGAACCCTTGTCAAAAGGTTGCCCCCCGCCACCTGGATAGACGCATGTTCTATCCAGGTGAATGGCATTGAATTCGGTGTTAACCGCCAAAACCTGCGCGTCGAAATCTTTGCAGTAACTGTCCAGTTGATATATTAACTCAGTCATCTCTGTTCCTCCTCAATTTCATTCTTTAAACTGATCTTTTCGTTTGGGATGAGAAAAACAAAGAACAAACCCACCAGACTAAGAATTCCGCTTAGAAGAAATGCAAACTTACCGCCAAACTGGTCATACAGATAGCCAAACAAGATATTTGAAACGGCGCCCATGGTAAAAAGGATTGCCAGGTAAGTGCCATTTGCAAAGGAGCGATCTTGTGGTGAATATCCCTGTACCATGGAAAGTGCCGTAGGAAGGTACATACCAGAGAAGAATCCACTGAAGAACAAGCTAATAATTTGTAGAATATTCTGAGAGTAGATAAATGTAAAGAGGAATATAGCGGATCCAAATAAAGAGGTGAACAATACCGGTTTCCCTCCAACCTTGTCTTTATAGATACCCCCAATGACCGTTCCAAGCACTCCACCACCCATCACCAGGGTTAGCGCAGTACCTGCTAACCACAGGTTAATCCCATTTTCTGTCAGATAGGTTGGCACATAAACATTGGTTGTGGATTGGAGTGCTGCCCTTGAAGCAGCTACTAGGATGATGGGAAACAGGATGGGTGTGATATTTTTAAAAGATGATTTAACCGAGCCGTGGCTGATTTTCACGTGATTCCGTACTGCATCGATCTTGTTCAGTCGGAAATATAAAATGAAAGATGCAATCGCTGCCGGAATGATCAAATATGGCATGGCTCTCATTGAGAATACATTGATGAATGAAATGATCAACAAAGGGCTTATCATCCATCCGGTTTCACCCCCTACCATCCATAAGCTCAATCCCTTTCCGGAGTGTTTGCCAGATACTTTACCGGCAATGGGGGGTGCAACTGCGTGAAAGCAAGCTGAACTCAGCCCTGCAATCAATAATGAAATGGAGAGGATTTCCGGACCTGGCGCAACACCGATCAGACTCATAAAAATACCTGTAATGAGCGGGAAGAAGAAGATATATTTTTGCAAGTTGGTCTTATCAGCCAGGCGACCGAAGATCGGTTGTGTTACGGAAGGCCATTGCAAGAAAGCACTTAGGAGCCCAGCTTGAAATTTGGAGAATCCAAAATTGAGGATCAGAATAGGCAAGATCGGAGAAAGAATCCCCGTATAGAAATCATTTAATAGGTGGGTGGAGGATAAAATGGCAGTCTGCCATAAGGGGTTATCCTTTTTTAAGGTTGTGATCGGTTGGCTAATATTGAGTTCTGTCATGAAAACACCTTGTCTTGAATTTAATATTAATTCGGTATAGCATAACACGATTCGAGAATCTATAAAACATTACAATGTTGGATTAGGACAGGTGACTAAAAAATTACTTGACACCAAAGTAATTCACCGATAGAATCATGTTTATCGTAAATAAATAAAGCAGGAGGTAGAAACAAGCATGAACGAGTTTGGAACCAATTGTCACCAAAAAGACACACCTCCTGTGTTTAATTCTTAACACCCCTTCTATAAGAATAAAAGAATATCACAGCCACAGGTGTGCTTGATCCCTGTGGTTTTTCGTTTTCAGTGCGCCATACCATGGGGAGCAAGGGATGGGCGTATTGTTGCAAGTATTTGTGAAGTCTTGGTGGAGGAATAGGAGGAAGAAAATGATGTTGTATGAAAAGGATTGTAGATCATAGGAAAAACACCGTTTCTGGTAGAGGTTGTTTAAGGATTTATTTTTAGGAGAAATACATTGTTAAAAAATTTTGAAAGAACCTATCGAAAATTCGATAAAAATTTTTGGGTGTTGGTTGCAGCATCGTTCATCGATACGTTGGGCGGGTCATTGATCTTTCCCTTCCTATCCCTTTTTATGACCCGGAAATTCAATGTGGGAATGACCGAAGTCGGTACTATGTTTCTGATCTGGGGATTAGGTGCAGGTTTGCTGGGCAATACCCTGGGTGGAGCTCTAGCGGATAAATTCGGTAGAAAGACCAATTTGATCTTCGGGTTGATCGCCAGCGCAAGCAGTGCTCTATTGATGGTTTTTATCCAGGACATTGTGGTTTTCTATATTGTGATTGGTATCATTGGCATTTTTGAGGATATCGCTGGACCTGCGCGCCAAGCAATGATCGCCGATCTGGTGCCGGAGGATATTCGCACGGATGCCTATGGCATCATGCGCATTGTATTCAATCTTTCCGTCACCATTGGACCGGCGATCGGTGGTTTGATGGCTGCCAGGTCGTTCAATTTACTCTTCATTATCGATTTCTTCATCAGTTTGCTGGTTGCCGGTATAGTATTCCTGTTCCTCCCGGAAACCAAACCGCAAACTGCCGAGCACCATAGGGAAGAAGGCTTGAAAGAGACTTTCCAGGGTTACCGATTGGTGTTGAAAGATAAGCTTTTTATTGCCTTTGTGGTGGTGGTAATGCTGGAGACATTGATGTATTTCAATATGAACAGCACGCTCTCGGTTTTCCTGGTCAATTTTGGCGGGATCACTACCCAGCAGTTCGGGTATATTTTGAGCCTCAATGCCGGCATGGTGGTGCTCTTACAAATGTTATTTAGCCGCCTGGTTGCGGGTTGGAAGCCGATGCTTACCATGGTAATTGGGAATATTCTGTATGTGATCGGGTTTAGTATGTACGGTTATGTGAATAACTATGGTATGTATTTGTTCGCGATGGTGATCATCACCATTGGTGAGATGATCATCGCCCCGGTTGCCCAATCACTGGTAGCACATTTCGCGCCGGAGGAAATGCGCGGTCGCTATATGGCGATCAATGCTATGGCATGGGTCATCCCGGTTTCCATCGGACCTTTGGGTGCGGGGTTCATCATGGATAATTTCGATCCGCGTTTATTATGGTTTGTTGCAGGCGGTATCGGATTGCTGGATGTAATTGGATTTCTCACATTACACTTTAAAGCCGGGAAGAAATTCGAAGCCAAACAGAATGGGCATAAGATAGCAATGGGCAATGATGCGGTGCCTCCAATGGTTGAAGCAAAAGCAACAATCTCTGAATAACAAAAAAGGGTTTGGATCTTATCCAAACCCTTTCCTCAATAATTTCCCTGAAAATAATTTACAATTTATGTAACAATTTTGAAATGTGTTCGTTTTAATAAATGAATTCAAAGATGCTTTCCGATGCTGCCATGAATAATGAAGCCCGCACTGTGCAGAATGCGATCAGCGGTGATAGGCAGGCATTCACACAATTATTCGACCAGTTCTATGAACCGATCAATCGCTATTTCTTTTTTCATTTAACGCAGTCTTCTGACTCGGATGATCTCAGCGAGATGGTCTTTTTGCAAGCGTGGCGGAACATTAAAAAATTCGATCCATCTAAAGGAACGTTCAAAGCCTGGCTTTACCGCATTGCACACAATCTACTGGTAGATCACTATCGCCGTCAAAAAGAAAAGGTGCCTCTGGATGAGATCACTGATCTGCCTTCTACAATGAATTCGTCAGAACAAACATTGATTGAGCACCAACAGGTTTTGCAGTTAAAGTGGGCGCTCTTGCAGTTGGACGAAAGGTCACGAGATGTGCTTATTTGCCGTTATGTTAATGAGATGAGCCATCGTGAAACAGCTAGGATGCTCAAGCTAACAGAAGGGAATGTGCGAGTGATTCAGATGCGTGCCCTGAAAAAGATGAAGAACTTTTTCGCGGAGGACATAGATGAGCAAACGAAATTCGAATAGAAGAATGAACGAGGATCTATGTAGACTTGGTGAACAGATCAATGCCATTTCACTCCATTATGAACCCGATAAGAATGTCAAAACAGCCACCAGGTTTAGATTATTACAGAAAATCGCAAAAGAACAAGAAAATGTAACATCCATGCCTAATCTTCGTTTTAATAAACAAGTATCTGACCAACCTAGAAGGAGGTTTGCGATGTCGTGGATGTTTATAGCAGTAACATTGATGGCGCTGGCGGGTGGAACTGGTACCGTGTATGCTTCTAACGATGCCCTGCCCGGAGATATTCTGTATCCGGTGAAGATCGCATCGGAGGATGTACAACTTTTCTTCAGCGATGATGAGAATGATGCGGATCTGTTGCTTTCATTCATGGATAAAAGGCTTGAAGAGATGGACACATTGGTAGAGGAAGGGGATGAAGAAGCGCTTGATCTCGCCTTGAATACTTATCAGAACCAACTTGAACAACTAACCAACCTGATGAGCCAGCGTCAACCAGAGGATCCAATCGCCGGTGATGCTCTTGCAGCTCAGGTGCAAAGTCGCCTGGAGGAGCAAGCACAACGCATGTTGAATATCAACGAAGAAGTCGGTGAAAGATTACAGATGCAATTACAAACCCAGGATCGTATCGAAACGCAGGATCAATTGCAGTTGAAAGATGGGGTTGGGAGCCAGGGACAGGGAGTGGAAGATATTACCAATGCGGAAACAGTTCCTTCTGACAATCAACAGGATGGCAGCCAATCAGGTGAACCACAAAATCAAAACCAGTCCAAGATGTCCGCTAGTTTGCAGACCTACAATCTCTCAGCAGATGACCGTCTATCTTTGCGTTTTGTTATCAGTGGGCAACCATCTGGCAATATCTATGTCCGAGTGAACGGAGTGCAGTATGCCTGTTCACATTCCAACGGCTCGATTAACTGCGAGGGTCCTGCCCCTGTCAATGAAGATGCCCTGATTGAAGTGGTTGATGCCGGCAGTGGTACACTGTTATACAGTCAACGGATCACCATACCCGCAGCTCAGGGTTCAGATTCATCTAATGGTAGCGGAGGCGGGCAAGGGGAGGGCGGTTCAGGAGGAAAACAGCATTAATAGCTTGTAAGTGAAAGCATTTGCCTGACCACGAGTTGGACACCATTATCACGATGGTGTCCAATTTTATTTATGGATAGATGGATTGTTCGAACGACTATCTGTTTTTTATATTTCGGATTTTATAATGATTGTTGGTACTGCATTAAAAAAACCTGGGGCAATTTCTTGCGTATATCCTTATGAAAGGAATTTTTGTTGTCTGTTCAAAGCGGAGGAATATATGACTGGTAATATTGCAGTGCGAGCAGAGGGACTGAAGAAATATTATAAGAACATCAAAGCGGTGGATGGTGTTGACTTTTCCATTAAAGAAGGGGAGATATTCAGTCTTTTAGGACCAAACGGTGCTGGAAAAACCACTACCATCCATATGCTAACGGGTTTGTTTGCTCCGGATGCGGGCGATGCTTATATTTTCGATAATTCCATTAAAAACGCTGCCCTTAAAGCAAAAGCCCTCATGGGGATTGTCCCTCAGGAAATTGCGCTCTATGAGGATCTTACTGCCAGAGAAAATCTGTTTTTTTGGGGTAGGTTGTATGGGTTAAAAGGTGCGCAGCTCAAGCAGCGTGTGGGAGAAATACTTGATCTGATCGGGTTACAGGAACGCCAGCATCAAAAAATTGCCAAATATTCGGGTGGCATGAAACGGCGGGTCAATATTGGCATCGCATTATTACACTTGCCACACCTGGTTATCATGGATGAACCTACCGTTGGGATCGATCCACAGAGCCGGCGTCACATTTTGGATAACGTGTTGGAGTTGAATAAAAAAGGTATGACAGTGCTTTACACCACCCATTATATGGAAGAAGCCCAGGAACTCTCTGATCATATCGCCATCATGGATCAGGGGAAGATCGTCGCGTGCGGTACCCATGCCGAGCTGGTAAAACTGATTGGGGAACAGGATCGGGTCGAATTGATCCTCAGTCAGGATGGTGGAAAAGTGCTACAGGCTTGGAGGGAGTTGAAGGGTGTATCTCAAATTATGGAAGAGGATGGGAAGGTGATCCTCTTGGTAGATGACAGCAACCAAGTGTTGCCAGAGCTCTTCAAGATCGCTAATCGTAATGCAGCCCGCATTGCTTCGGTTGCTATCCATGAACCGAACCTGGAGACCGTCTTTCTGCATTTGACCGGCAAAGCACTGCGCGATTAAGGAGCTGGCATGAAAAAAATAATTGTTATTGCCGTGAAAGATCTGTTGCGATCACTGCGCAGCATGTTCTTCATTGGAATCTCCATAGCTGCCCCTTTATTGCTGGCTTTTCTCTTTTCGATAGCATTTGGTGGTGAGGAAAGCAGCACATCATTTTCAATAGAAATGGCTTTTGCCAACCAGGATGTGCCGCCACAGGGAAGCTCCAACTTGGGTGCGGTAGTACAGGATGTATTTATGTCAGAAGAGCTGCGCGATCTAATCCATTTGACAGAAGTACCGGATGAAGCCAGTGCTTTACAGTGCATTCTGGATCAACGATTCAGTGCTGCCTTGATCATACCTGTGAATTTTAGCAGTGCAATAATCGAAGAGAGTTCATCTACCCGACTGCGCATCATCACAGATCCTACCGCAACCATTGTGCCACAAATTCTTGACTATATTGTCACCACGATCGCAGATTCTTTTTCTGCTTCTAAAATCACTATGTCACTGGCTGTGGAAGAACTGCAGCAGCAAGGTGAACAGGCTGATGATGCTTTTTATTCCAATTTGAACGATAAACTGAACTCCCAATCTAATTCTGAAGCTTCTTATCTTATAATTGTGGACCCCAAGGGATCGACTGAAGAAGTGCAGGCTTCTCCTCAACAGCAGAAGATCATCGCTGCTATTATGGTAGGTATGATGGTCTTCTTTTCCTTTTACACAGGTGCATTTGCCTCGGAATCGATCCTTTCAGAAGAGGAGAAAGGTACCCTGGCACGCAAATTCGTCTCTCCCACACCCATCCGCACCATTCTGGCAGGAAAATTCTTGGGCGTTTTTATCACCTTGCTGGTGCAGGTGATTGTGTTGCTGGTTAGTTCAGCGCTTATCTTCAAGATCGATTGGGGTAATTGGGCTACGGTGTGCCTGGCAGGCACAGCTATGATCATCGCAGCCGCCGGATTTGGATTGTTCTTGATGTCACTGCTACGCGATTCGCGCCAGACTGGTATTGTGCTGGGCGGGGTGATGACCTTTACCGGAATGGTAGGCGGGCTTTTTACCACCGGAATTGAGAACATACCATCTTTTATGGAAATATTGAAGAAAATCGTTCCACAGGGTTGGGCACTGCAAATGTGGCAATCGGTGATAGCAGGAGTTACTCCATCGCAGATCATCTTCCCCGTTCTGGTTCTATTGAGTGTAGGGATTGTTTTCTTTGGCATCGCTGTCTCTCGTTTTCAACGGCGTTTTGCCAAGAATTAGGAGCTGAGTATGAAACGCATCATTTACATCGCATGGAAGGATATTACGCAGGTTTTGCGCTACCCCGTGGCAGGTTTATTTTTACTGGTGCTCCCGCTGGTGTTCACGGCTTTCTTTGGCATCTTGTTTGGCGGAATCAACAACTCAGATGAACAAATCGAAGTTCCTGTGCTGGCAGCAGTCAGCGCAGAAGACGATTGGACGCGTGTGGAAACCATGTTCCCCCAGCTTTTCAATTCTTCCGAGTTTCAGATTGAAAAAATGACTCAAGACTGGATGGAAAGACCACAAGACCTGCTGCAAGATGAAATCTTTGCCGGTGTGCTGGTTATCCCCAATGACTTCTCTTTTTCTGAAAATTCTGAGAAGCTGCTGTTGTATGTGGATCAAACTTCCGATAGTGGGCAGGTTTTGATCTATACCGTCGAAACAATTCTCAAAGAAGCACAGTTGATTGACAGTTCGGTGAATAAGGCACTGCAGGCAGTAGATATGCTTGCGCCTTACATTAATGATGCTGATTATCAACTGGCATATGAACGAGTGGAAAAACACGCGCAGCAGTTGTGGAGAAACAAAGCACTGCAGGTCGATATGGAAAAAGCCGTAGCACCCTCCACCGATCTCTCCGAATTGGAATCATCCTACGATCAATCCTCTCCCGGTATGCTGGTGCAGTTTGCCATTTCCGGCTTGATGGGCATTGCCATCATTTTGGTGCAGGAACGCAAGACCAGAACCCTGCAACGTATGATGACCACTGCCACCAGCCGCGCTTCCATTATTATTGGGCACGCTCTTTCTATGGTTATCATCTTTGTGTTACAACAAATCATCCTGGTATTGGCTGGAAAGTTCTTGTTTGGGGTGGATTATTTGCGGCAACCGTTTGCTATTTTGCTTGTCATCGTCGCATTTGCTCTGTGGGTGAGTGGTATGGGAATGTTGATCGGTGTGGCCGCGAAAAATGAGGATCAGGTCATTTTGTTCTCATTGATTGCCATGTTCCTTTTTACTGCCATGGGTGGTGCTTGGTTTCCGTTGGAGGGAACCAGTGCAGGATTCTATAATATTGCTCGCTATACACCCGGCGCACAAGCTATGCAAGGCTTTCAAAATATCATTGTACGTAAATTGGGTCTGGCATCGGTCATCGAGCCAGTGGGGCTGCTGCTGTTGTATGCGGTCGCTTTTTTCACAGCAGCTATATTACTCTTTAAGAAGATAGAGAATTAGAACACGGCGATCCTCGTTCAAAACGCTTTTTTTGACCTGATGACGGTTGATCTGCTGTATTCCTTTTAATCACACTGATGACTATTTCTCTTTCAATCCGTCATCCCGAATGCAGTCTGGAATCTCACCGTGAGTAAGATGAACAAGGTATCAGCCGTAAACCTTCCTGCCTGAATAAATATCAAAATGTCCCTGCTTGGCGAATAGCGGATTGATAAACAGTGATCTTGCGAGATTCCTTGGTCACTGCGTTCTCCCCTAATAAAGAAGAAAATCCGACCTGTAGGCGATATACGGGCTTTTTTCGATTCTTGACCCGGTTTATAATCTTTTCATACGAGGATTAATATGAGTAAAAAACTGGTTGAATGTATTCCAAATTTCTCCGAAGCACGTCGCACTGAAGTAGTGCAAAAGATCGCAGATGCTATCCTTTCAGTCGACGGTGTGCAGATCCTGGATCGCCACTCCGATCTGGATCATAATCGCACCGTCCTCACACTGTTGGGTGAACCCGGATTGGTAGAAGAGGCTATCTATAATGGGATCCGCGAAGCAGCTGCCCTGATCGATATGGATCAGCACCAGGGAGAGCACCCGCGCATCGGCGCTACCGATGTGGTGCCTTTTGTGCCCATCCGGGATATGGAGATGAGCGAGTGTGTCGAAATTGCGCGCCGGCTTGGTAAACGCGTGGCAGATGAATTGAACATTCCGGTTTATCTTTACGAAGAAGCTGCCACCCGCCCGGAATATATCAATTTGGAGGATATCCGGCGTGGGCAGTACGAAGGTTTAAAAGAAGAAATCAAAACAAAAACAGAACGAAAACCCGATTTTGGTCCTTCAGAACTCAGTAAAGCCGGTGCCACCGTGATTGGGGCACGTTTTCCACTGATTGCTTTCAACGTGTATCTCGCCACGGAGGATGTGAGCGTCGCCAAGCAGATCGCCAAACAGGTGCGTCATTCCTCCGGAGGACTACGCTTTGTGAAGGCGATGGGGGTGCTGGTGGAGGGGCGTGCCCAGGTTTCTATGAACTTGACCAATTTTCAAAAGACTCCTATTGCACAGGTGGTGGAATTCGTGCGCCGTGAAGCGCAGCGTTATGGAGTAACCGTTCACCACTGCGAACTGGTGGGTCTCATCCCGCAGAAAGCGTTAACCGACGCGGCGGTCTGGTATTTGCAACTTGACCAATATGAAGATGAACAGATCCTGGAAAATAAATTATTGACCGTAGTAACGGAATCGGTCGGAAATGCAGGAACAGATCAGGCACCCTTCCTGGATGCACTTGCCAGTGCCAGCCCTACACCCGGAGGTGGTTCCGCCGCTGCCTGGACGGCTGCCGAAGCGGCTGCCTTGGTGGCAATGGTGGCACGCTTAACAGTTGGAAAGAGCAAATATAAGGATGTTGAGCCCGATATGTGGAAGTTGATCGAACGGGCTGATGGGTTACGTGCCAGCCTTCAACGGGCTGTTGAAGAGGATGCCGTTGCTTTTGAGCAGGTTATGGCAGCTTACAAACTTCCCAAACAGACCCCGCAACAGATCGAAGAACGCACCGCAGTTATCCAGGAGACAATACTTGAGGCAGCCAAGGTTCCTCTCGAGACTTCACGTATGGCACTGGCAGTAATGCAGCTGGCGGAAACAGCCTGCAAACTGGGTAACTTGAATGCCATCACTGATGCTGCTTCAGCGGCACAGTTAGCCAGTGCTGCGTTCACATCTGCTGCTGCGAATGTGAGTATTAACATCAGCACTCTTGCCGCTCAAGATGCTCGCATGCAGTTTGAACATGAGTTGCTGGCATTTAAGACCGAAAAAGAGGCTATACTTACGCGCGTGGCACACATCGTTGTTGAACGTGCTCAGATCACTTTGCTGTAAGGATTTTTTGTTCGATGAAGACTTTCCAGATTTTTGTATTGATAGCTTTGTTCATGCCATTATCACTAGGAGCCTGTACTTCTGCCCCGTCAGAATCCAATGCAGTCCAATCTATTTCAGAAATTACCACTCCCACACTCCAGGTTTTGCCGACTGAAAAAATTCTATCTTTATGGGTAGCTCCTTACTTGCCTCAAGATATCCAGACTGACATGCTTTTGCCTGAAAATGTGCTGCTGACAGATTCCCAGCAGGCTGCGGATCTGTGGTTGGATGTAGCAGGTGACCAACCCCTATCGCAGTGGGTGTATGCGCTGGCGGCGCCTTTTGCCACGGTGGATGATGCCATCACCTCACAGGACTTACTGAAAGTCTGGCATGGGGAAATAGGTGTTACTTCGTCGCTGCGAAGAATTCTGGTAGATGGTAACACCAAGGCTATCTTTGAAAAAAAATGGGGCACTCCTTCCAGTTCTACCGTGATCCTTACCGATGTGGAAAGTCTGCTGTCAGCTGCCTGGAGTGAAGATGGTACTTGGGCCATCATCCCTTTTGATTCCCTCGAAACCCGCTGGAAAGTCATTACAGTGGATAGTATTTCACCGATTGATGATGATTTTGATATGCTGAATTATGCGCTTACTGTGGAATTTTCGTTGCTGGGCAAGAGTGACGATTTGCAAAATTTTAATACACAAGTAGCAGCCATGGGCAGTGTGTTCATTCCAGTTACCAATCGTGATGAAAACAAGATCACAACTGTGGTGATGACCGGGGTAACTGCCCTGGTGCGCGGAACAGCGTATATGATGGAAAAATATGGCATGACCTATCCTGCCCTGGATATGGGTGACATCCTGCGCAGTGCGGATATCACCCATATCAGCAATGAGATCCCCTTTACAGAGACTTGCCCCAATCCATTCTATAATTCTGCCAATGACGCCAATTTGGTGTTTTGCAGTAAACCGGAATATATTGCCTTGCTGGATGCGATCGGGACGGATGTGGTGGAATTGACCGGCGACCATTTTCGCGATTGGGGAGCGGATGCCATGCTATCTACCCTGGATATGTATGACCAGCGCGGATGGGAGTATTATGGTGGTGGGCGCAACCTGGCAGATGGGCAACAACCAGCTCTTTTCGAGCACAACGGCAATAAGATCGCCTTCCTGGGTTGCAACGCCAAGCCGGAAGGTTATGCTACTGCAGGCATAGACTATCCGGGTGCAGTGCATTGCGATATGGATGAGATGGCAGCACAGATCAAAGCGGTGAAGACACAGGGATATATCCCGGTTGTGACTTTTCAGCACATCGAATACTATGCTTACACTGCCAGTCCCTTTTTGGTACAGGATTTCCATACTGTCGCTGAAGCTGGTGCAGCGATCGTCAGCGGCAGCCAGGCACATCAGCCCCAAGCTTTTGAGTTCTATCATGGTTCGTTTCTGCACTATGGACTGGGCAATCTGTTTTTTGACCAGTACGGAGAGGGTTTTGCACAACGCCAGGCATTCATTGACCGTTATTTCATTTATAATGGGCGGGTACTCAGCACCGATCTGATCACTATCATGTTTGTGGATATGGCTCGATCACGCTTGATGAATTCGGATGAGCGACAGCAGTTATTGGAAACTATCTTTTCAGCCAGCGGATGGTAAATTATTAAACATTATACATATTAGGAGATATAACATGGGATTACTACCGGATTATAAAATTCGTGAATATGCACAAAAACAAGCAATGCTTGATCCATTTGTGGATGGGCAGGTGCGCGATGGCAAGATTTCCTACGGGCTTTCTTCTTACGGATATGATATTCGTGTGGCAGACGAGTTCAAGATTTTTACCAATATCCATACCACGGTAGTGGACCCCAAGCAATTCGATGTCCATTCCATGGTAGATTTCAAAGGGGAGGTATGTATCATTCCACCCAATTCTTTCGCCCTGGCTCGTACGGTGGAATATTTCCACATTCCACGGGGAGTGCTGACCATTTGTGTTGGCAAGAGCACTTACGCGCGCTGCGGTATTATCGTGAATGTCACCCCTTTCGAACCGGAGTGGGAGGGTTATGCCACCCTTGAAATCTCCAATACCACTCCCTTGCCAGCCAAGATCTATGCTAATGAAGGAATTGCACAAGTGCTCTTTTTTGAAGGAGATGGAGTTTGCGAAATATCTTATGCCGATAAAAAGGGCAAATATCAAGCACAACAAAGTATTGTGTTACCCAAGTTATAGAATGAAGGTATCATGGGGCTGGATGTTCGCCCAATTCGGAAATTAGTACGCCGAGCTGCTGCTGGACGTTATGTGCTGATTGTTTTACTTTGTCTGGCAACTTCAGTTTCGCTTACCCGTTTTTTCTTGGAGCTCTCTGATTATCCGCAACTCGGCAACGACGAGCTGCATATCGCCCATGTGTTATGGGGAGGGTTGCTCCTTATGAGTGGGGCTTTGCTGCCCTTGCTCTTTGCAAATCGCGGCATCCTTGATAGCAGTGCAGTCTTGAACGGGGTTGGCATGGGGCTCTTTCTCGACGAGGTTGGCAAATTCATCACCCAAGCCAATGATTATTTTTTTCCTGCTGCTGCTCCCATTGTATATGCCTTCTTTCTGCTGACCCTTTGGATCTATATGCTGGTGCGTTCGCAACGCAAGGGTTATTTTATATGATGTCTTATCCGTATTAAGCGAATACCTTGATAAGGATCTGTCAGCGCAGGAACGAGATTGGATCGTTGCACGGTTACAAACTGCCAGGAAATTGGATAGTGCGGGAGAATACCACGCGTTTTTGGATACCATGGAGCAATTTGTTCACAGTGAACAGGTCCCCATTGTCCTGCACCATGACGATTTTTTTACCAGACAACTAAATAAGTTCCGCTGTTATGAGAACCAAAAACTACCCCAACCCAAATTCCGCCGCTTTGTCCTGGCTGCGTTGTTGATGTGGGGGTTGGTCGCCATTCTCTACCCGTTTCTTTCATTGAATTTCTCTTCAAGACATGTTCAGATCAGCGGACTATTTTCTGAATTGATCAACACCAACCTGATATTATCCGAGAGCGGGGTCACCCTGTTGATTCGTTTGATAGGTGAAATAGCGATCGGTTTTTCTATTATGCTCAGTGCGATCTTTTTTGCAGTAGGAAAAGAAAAAACTGCGTTGAATCTGGCGCAATCCAGTCTACTGGTTTCTATCAGCGGGTTGTATTTGCTGGTTTTTTACTATGATCAGTTTTCCGCCATCGTGTTCGTGATCTTGCAGTTCATAGTGTTGGGGCTGGTATCTCGCTATAAAATGAAATTTATCGAACATCAGGAAAGGCAAAAATAATCCCAATTTATTCAGATAAACATTAGATTTTTTTCGCGATCAAGTCATGCACAAGAGCAGCGGTGATCTCCACCACTGTTATTTTTCCCATTTCCAGTTCATCCTCCACCATTACCATGCCATCAATTTCAGGAGCATCACGGTAAGAGCGACAAATGGTCATACCATCACCCACACCATCCACGATCACTTCCATCTTCTTCCCTATGAACTGGCGATTTTTCTGCTCAGAGATACCCTCCTGAAGTGCCACCAACTGTTGAATGCGTTCTTCCTTAAGTTCCGGAGAAACATCATCTTGAAGCTGATAAGCTGCTGTTCCTTTTTCATGGTAATAAGGGAAGATACCTACCCGGTCAAATTGCACTTCTGCCACAAAATCTAGCAAGTTCCGAAACTCCGTATCGCTCTCACCAGGAAATCCCACAATAAAAGTTGACCGGATCGCCAGGTTGGGAACACGAGCACGCATTTCTTGGATGGTATCCCGCACATGGTCCATATTTGCCGGTCGATACATGCGCCGCAGAACATCAGGATGGGCATGCTGTAACGGGATATCAAGATAGGGCAGTAAGCGAGGTTGTTCAGCCATCATATCGATCAGGCGTGAACTGATCTGACCCGGATAGGTATACAATAAACGCACCCATGGGATATGCGGAGCGGTCTTCATAATTTCTATGAGCAGATCCGGCAGTCCATCCTTCATACCCATATCATGTCCATAGGAAGTGAGATCCTGGGCGATCAGGATCAGCTCCTGGATTTTCAGATCTGCCAATCTACTGACATCGTGCAAAATATTTTCTATTCGACGGCTTACTTGCGGCCCTTTGATGATAGGAATGGCACAAAAAGCACAGCGGCGGTCACAACCATCCGCGATCTTGAGATAGGCATACCCTCCATAATGAACCACCCGCGGAATATCTTCGGCTTCCATTGTCAAGGGCGAAGTATTTATAAAGCGAATGTTCGTTTGTGCTGGTTCATCGAGTTTTTTTACCACCGACAGGATATCCATCCAGCGACGGGTACCAAGCATCGCGTTCACCCCCGGTACCTGCTTGGCGACCCATTCTGATTCACGTTGGGTTAAGCAGCCAGCTGCGATCAAGCATTGAGATGTATGTTTTTCCGAGGCGATCTCTTTCAGGAGATCCAGCGCTTCCTGGCGAGCAGGTTCGATGAATCCGCAGGTATTTACGATGATCACATCCGCCGAATGCTGGTCAGCAGCGTATGCATATCCATTCTTACGCAAAAGTTCCGCCATGGATTGTGAATCCACACTATTTTTTGGGCATCCTAGCGAATAAATGTAAAAACTCTTTTTCATAGGTGTTTTATTATAAAGGTTCCAATAAAAATAGGGTTATAGAAAATTGAACCATTCCGCTTTTGGCATTCGGTATTTTCATCAATTCTATTTACATTATCAGCAGTGAGGGTGTTGAAAAACATGTTAAAAATTGTAAAACCACTCGGTTTTTAGCCAAATATGGTGGTTTACAGAAGAAAAACTACGGAAAATCCGAAAAATATGACTTTTTCCACACCCTCAGCAGTATTTCTTGATTCTTTGTCGGTTTTGTGCTATTCTAATATAGAACATTATTTCTATTTCAATGGGGAGTATTATGGTAGCAACAGGACCACATCAGGATAAAACAAAAAGATTTAAGTCACCTACGCAATTGACAAAACGTCAGAAACAATGCTTGCAGCGCGTTGCAGTCGGGAACACCCTGCGTACGATCGCCAAGCAGTTGGGGATCACGGAAAGAATGGTGCGAGGGCACTTGAGTAAAGTGCGAAAAAAGCTGGATGCTCGTTCAACTGCTGAAGCGGTTTATATTGCTGTAAAACTGGATATCCTTGAATAAAGGATAACAGTTACTCAGCAGCACTTTGGGTTGCGGTCGGTGTCGCAGAAGGAGTAACGGTTGATATTGATGTCGGCGCCAGGGTAGATGTAATGGTAGGTGTGGGCACAGCCAGCCCCGATTGGCTAAAATCAAGGTTGACTACCTCACCCATCGCACCCAGATTTCCCAGGTATTCCTGGTTGAAATATACTTCCAGAGCAGCACCGTTGCCACTCTGCAGTAAAATGCGATCATCGCCTGAGAAAGTATAAGCATTACCGGGTACGGTACGTCCCTCAAATTCAATCACTCCATCCACTGTGATACGCATCCAGGCACGCTGCTGAGCAATGATGTACAATTGTAATGGAGCAGCATTGGCAGTGGCAACCGGTACTACCACCTGCGTCTCAACTTGCGTCGTAACCGGAACATTAGCTTGTTCAGTGGTTAAAGTTCCCTCCGCAGTCAATTGTGTTTCCAGGGTGATAGTGGGAGTGGCAGTGTTCTGCAACATTTCAGAAATAGAGGGAGCTGCGGTAGGGGTTTCATCCGTACCTTTTCCAAAGATCTGCGATGCTCCCCAGAAAATAAACACAAACAACCCTATCACAACCAGTGAACCAAAGATCAAATCAGGGGAAAGGAAACGGCGAAGCTTATCAGGAAGATGGACGCTAACCTTGACAGTTGGTTCCCGTGGAGCCCATTTTTCCTGCATGTTTTCACGACGTTGGGTTTCAAGTCCTTCTGCATAAAGTGAAGATACTGCATCATCGTCCATCTCCAGGAAATTAGCATAATTAAAAACCATGCCGCGCCCTTGGATAGATGAGGGTAGATTGTCGATCTGTCCATCTTCAATAGCTTGGACATACATACGGCGCAACCGGGTAAACTGTTCCACATCTGAAAGTGAAAGACCCATCTTTTCACGCCGTGCACGCATCTGCTGCCCGACTTCTTTGAATATCTCTTCCGAAGGACGCCCGGAACTGTTCACAGGAACACCGGGTTGCCCCTGATTTTCCCCAAATTCTTGTGGCGGTGCTTCTCCTTCCTTTATTTTCTCTGTTTTGGTTTCGTCAATGGAAGTATCTGATTGTTTTCCAATTTTGCTTCTCAACAACTTCGCCAGGGAAAATTTTCGCCCACTCTTTTCTTGCAGTTCGTCCTTTTCCTTACTTTCATCATCTATTCTTTTAGGTAGCAAGAATTTAGGCAAGTAGAATTTCCGTTCCCTGTTTTTCGGGAGCTGAGGAACTTCCTCTTTTTTTTCAATCAGAGCCGGTTCTGCTTCGTCCGATGAAACATCTCTTTTCCGCTTCAATTCATCCTTGTTGATTACCGGTTGCTTTTCATCAACCACAAGAGGGTTTTCCCATAGTGCGAGCAGTTCTTGGGGATCCAGTTCCAGAAATACCGCATATAAGCGCAAAAAGCCACGCGCCTGGGCTTTGGATGGCAACAATTCAGGATTATCGTTTTCTAGTTCATGCAAATACTGCAAACGGATATGTGTTGCTTTGGCGACATCCTGAAGGCTGATATCCTTAAACTCACGGGTATCTTTTAAGATCTGTCCAACAGTTTTATTCATCGGTATTGATTATATGCGGAAATAGATTTAAAGAACCGGCTTGCGATTACTCTCAAGCCGGTTTTTGAACATTTCTTACTCTTGTTGTTCGCTTGAGACGGGCTCAGTGAACGATGGAATTTCATCAATAGTGGGAAGCTTGGTTTTTTCTTCCTTGCCTTTTTCTTTAGAAGCTTTCTGTTCTTTTTCAGCTTCTTCCTCACTTATAACAGTCACTTTCACTTCAGGGATAAGATCAAAGGTCAAGCGGACCTTGACATCATGGGTCCCAACCTCACGCAGTGGTTGCGATTCGATCCAATGACGATCGATTTCCAGGCGGGTCTTATCGGAGATCGCGTCAGCGATCATCTGCTGAGTAATAGAACCGTATAAACGACCAGTCTCGCCAACCTTAGCGGTGAAGGTTAATTCCAGCCCTGCGATCTTTTCAGCCACGCCAGCCATTTCTTCATTCAAAGCAATACGGCGTTTTTCGGCAGCTTGCTGGATCTTTTCTACTTGCCTGAGTGCACCCGGTGTGGCGATCACCGCCAGTTTTTGCGGGATAAGGAAGTTCCTGCCGTAGCCATTGGCAACTTTCTTGATCTCTCCCGCCCTGCCTAGATTATAAACATCACGGATTAATAAGACTTTCATTTGTTCAAGCCCTTTCTCATTTTGTCTGTCACGCGAAGGGTACAACGCATCCAGCGGAGAAATTCTACCAGAGCCATTCCGAATCGTCAATCAACCTAATGAGACTGTTGAAAAAGAAGTGACAAAATTGACAAAGGGGGAGAGATTTAATAGAATAGGGGGAACAACAGCAGCGAG
>ENA-ORXD01000116-ORXD01000116.1-sediment-metagenome-genome-assembly--contig:-NODE-116-length-135837-cov-8.998630_pt1 | contig 135837 bp, 85 predicted proteins | sample MGYA00237862_ERZ511471 | MGnify/ENA metagenome assembly ERZ511471
CATCTGTTAATGCAGATATAGCAATGAATAATGATGCGGTTCATATCTATCCAAATCCAAATAACGGCAGTTTTACAATTGAACTGAATGGCATGCATAATTCTCCTTACGATATCGAAATAGTGAATCTAGTTGGAAGGGTGATCTATAAAAAATGCGGTCTGCAGGACAGAAAATATAGTTTTGATATAACTGACAGATCAAAAGGGCTTTATATAGTGAGAATAAAACAAGGGGCGAATATCTGTACCAGAAAAGTGATCGTATTTTGAGAAAATGATTAATAAATTACCCTTGTGCCAATGTAAATTTTAATATATATACTAAATCCTTTGTGTGATTACATTTTAATGGAATAATCATGATTACCTTTATTATGTTATTAATAACAAGCTAATTATTAAAATTTTGTTAAATTATACCCTGGGTAAAAACATAAAAATATGTTTAAAAGCTTTTTATCCCCCTCTAAATTTCCCCTTGGGGGAGAACCAAAAAAGAGCTTGAGATGAAGATAGTTTTGATAATGCTAATAAATGAAATAAAGAGGCTGTTATTTGGCAGTCAGAAAGTCCCCCTTGGGGGATTTAGGGGGAGAGGAGAACTGGTAGCCCCCTCTCTAACTCCCCCGAGGGATGAAAACTGTTTTCCCCCTCTGACTCCCCCAAGGGGGAGAACCCCAAGAAAAGCTGATGTTTGAAAAAATGGAAGAATTAGATAAAAATATGTATTTTGGTGCAAGACCTAAAACATTGGAAAAAGCTAAACAGCTTAGAAAAAACATGACCAATACTGAAAAGCTCCTATGGAATAGGTTAAATAAAAAACAAATACTCAACCTCAGATTTCGAAGACAGCATCCCATTGATATTTTCATTGCAGATTTTTATTGTCATGCTGCGAGACTGGTTATTGAACTTGATGGTAAAATACATGAGAGCCAAAAGGATTATGATACAGGAAGAACTGGTGAATTAGAAAGATTAGACATACAAGTTATTCGTTTCACAAACAATGAAGTAGAAAATAATATAAATGATGTCATAAAAAAAATTGAAACAACAGTTATCCAACGGCTTAAAAGTCCCCCTTATAGGTGAGACTTAAAGCCCCCATGTGTAATTAAGATATTTATAATTATTGAGTTACATGTTTAAGTTCAATCGCACAATGCGTATATATACTACTAGTTTATTACTTAGAAAGCGAAGATTGCCTTCGGCAAGCTCAACATCAAAATGATCAGATATTTACCTGTAACAATTTACTTAAACTAACGGCAATGTGGAATTGGGTAAAATATATTTTACCAGCCTTGCTTATAATACCAGGTAATGCTTTTGCCCAGATGGATGAATGCACTATTGGTGCCATTGACGGCTATGCCACTACAGACGGGCGGCCTGTTATTTTTAAAAACCGAGATACGGATGAAATTCAGCAACGTTTAGGTTATTACTCTGATCCTTCCTGGGAATTCAGTTACATGGGTGTATATTCAAAGGGGGGCGCGGTAACAATGGGCATGAACAGTGCCGGCCTTGCGGTGGGTAATTCAGGGGTAATACCTGATACCGGTGAATATAAATATCAGAATGCCGAAACTTCCCGCTATATCCTTTCTCACTTTAGCACTACAGATGAGGTAACTGCATTTTTTCAAACACAGAACAGTTTCAGGATAACTGCCTGTTATCCGTTTCTGGATGCCAGGGGTAAAGCGATGTTATATGAGGTCCTGAAACCGAGGGAAACATATGAACCCCGGTGGTTGTGGATATATGATCCCCTAAATCCGATCCGTGATACACAGAAACTTCTGGGTATGGTGCCGCGATCCGGTGAACATCACAAAAGCACCATAGGATTGGATGATATTAGTATTGGCGCCCGTTATGAAACCAGCCGGCTTAATTTAATTGGATTACGAGGACTTGGCCAGCTAAATGCCCGGACAATTATACAGGGAAATGATGGTTCACAGGGGTTTGAGGTTATACGATATGGCCCAAACCGTCCATTGACAATAATTTCTAAAAATGCCAGTCAATCAGCTATAATAGTCCATGGTGTAAAACCAGGAGAAGATCCTGCCCTGACTACCATGTGGGTGATCCTTGGCCAGGGAAATTATTGTATTGCTGTACCCGCATGGATTGCATTGGGCAATAATATTGCCAACTCCCTCCGGTTAGGACTTATGTGGGACCGTTCCCGCTCTCTTTATACCAAAGGATATGAATTTACAACACAGGCAAGTACTTTCCCTGCAGAAACGCATATCTTTGATATGGTTTACAACGAGATCCTGCCTCACTGGAGAACACACGGCATGCCTTCAGTTCTGGAAGTGATCCGTGTGCATCAGCAGATTGCACGTGACGCATACAGTCTCCTTGATTGCCTGGATAATACCCGGCATAACAATAAAGCTCCCGTGATCAGCCCTGTTGTAGCTAAACCTGAAACCGGCATGGCTGTGAACTTTTCTGTTACAGCCGGTGATAACGATGGGGAGATTGCTTCCTATGCATGGGACTTTGGTGACGGGAATACATCAACCCTGGAATCACCCGGCCACACGTATAGCCAAGAAGGAACATACCTGGTTTCCTGCACTGTTACTGACAATGAAAACGTATCTTCAACAAGCTGGCATTATATCACAATATACCCGACATCTGTTAATGCAGATATAGCAATGAATAATGATGCGGTTCATATCTATCCAAATCCAAATAACGGCAGTTTTACAGTTGAACAAAATGGCGTGCATAATTCTCCTTACGATATTGAAATAGTGAATCTAGTTGGAAGGGTGATCTATAAAAAATGCGGTCTGCAGGACAGAAAATATAGTTTTAATATAACTGACAGATCAAAAGGGCTTTATATAGTGAGAATAAAACAAGAGGCAGCTATCCTGAGCAAAAAGGTGATTGTGTATTGACGTAGGTTCGATATAAATAACCCTCGGGCCCTTGTGCCCTGTCTCTTTCTATAATTTTCTAATCTCCCCCCTACCCGTATCCACCACAATATGCCCCGAAGGCTGCCCTCTGAAAAATGCAGTCAGTATCTTTAAAATACTCCCTAATTGTTTCCCTTCACGATCCAATAACGCATTTCCATCAAGGCCGGATGATTGACCCATTTTCATGAAGAACTCATTCAACAGCAGGTACTGATTTATCCTGTCCTTCCCCACATCATCCAAAGCCAGCACATCGGCATTCTTTAACCTGTAAAAATCCAGGACAAGGTCCGATCCTGTCCATTGTGCAAACTGGTCTAATGTAAATCCTTCTTTCTTAATTTCACGGATCGCATTTTCTTTTGCATCTTTATAATAGCCGGCATCGGGATTGACGCTCTTCAGTCCTGCGTTTTTTTCCTTTTCAGGAATATTCACCACGGCAAGCTGCGACAGGATCAGGATATCCTCACCGGTTATCTCCGGAAGCAATTCTTTAAGATTCACCGGCCAGTCGTTTGGAAACAACCTGAGCCGCACCAGTTCCTTAATATGCCAGTTTACAAACTCATGATAATTTCCGGATGACAATATTTCGATATTCCAGATACCGGGCGATCCGCTTTCTGTCAGCCAGTCATGTTCCATGCGGTACAATTCGAACAATTCATCAAAGCGGGGAACCGTATCAATTATGACAGTTTCAATTTCAAACCTTTGTTTTTCTTTTATGGTAAGTATCTTATAACCGGGTATATATGCTGAAAGAGATGGAACCTGTATATTAAAAAGGGTATTCCCCTTTTTCGTTCTTCTCACTCCGGTATCGTTAATATGCATATGCCCTGCAAAATGGAGTGTCAGGCCGGCATCAGCCAGTGCGTGACTAACTTCCTCTGAAGGGACACGAAGAAGTCCCATCTTGTCTTCACCCAGCAATTCTGCAATCTCAGCCGACATGTCATCAAAGTATTCAATCAGCGGGTAATGGCTGAAAGCTATCAGCGCTTTATTGTTTTGCTCTGCCCGGTCAGCAACCGATTTTATCCAGTCAATCATATATTTCCTGTGATTAAACATATCATTGTATCCCGCACTCGAACCGGAAAAGTTAAACGGGTCCTCCGGATTGTCTGATATCTCCTCACGGGGAACATACACATTGGCATCAATGGCAAGCATCCATAAACCTTCCACAGGCTCGACAAGATAGCTTACATCCGGCACTTTTAGCGCATGTGGATTTATCTCATACATCCTGTTTTCCAGTGAAGATTCGTTCAATGCTTCCTTAAAATTATAGTTGGTTGAAGTATAACTGCTAAATGGGGTCTCCCAGTACAAATAATTTTCACGGGGGAAGAATCCGTAATCCTGCAGAATATCTGTTATTCCCCTGTATCCAAGATTTTGCAGGTCTTTGGTATATACAACCGGAAGGTCATCCCCATTTACAGCTCTTCCCGGCCTTTCCCTGCTGAGGACAGCCTGCCTTTTCCCTCCTTCACCCAGGAAATCAAGATGTCCCCCTTCCGAAAGATAGGGTCTCGAAGGATCATGATTCCCGGTGATTATATAAAAGTTAATATCATGTTTTTCCGCATATTCATCCAGAATATATCTCAACCCTCTGACATTCATTGGCTGGCCGTTGTCGCTGAAGTCCCCGGGAAGGGCAACATGTTTTATCCCCTTTTTAACAATATCATCGAGGGCTGCCAGGAAGACAAAATAATTCTCGTTAAATAATCTTGTGGAATACACCTGTGCCTGCATTGTGCGGATCGTAGCATCCCGGTTGTTAACAGGGTTGACGCATATAGTCTGATCAGTGTCAGCAAAATCACAATACACATCATGAAAGTGCACGTCAGCAAGAAAGGCGATTCTAAGCCCGTGAAGCTGCTGGTCCGGTTGTATCCCGCATGCGGTAAGAAAAACCAGGATTAACAATATGAAGTACTTACGGAACATAATTATGGATTTTAAAAAATATTTAGTTTTACTTTAACTATTAAGTCAAAAATAAATAATATAGCATTATGTAATTAACAATAAAGCGTTGAATTGTTTCGTAAAAAAAAGAAACGCAAAGGCGCAAGGGCCCAAAGTTAAATTATTATTCAATGTACTTTTTCTGATTTTTTGGCGTTTTTTGCATAATTATGGTGGATAAACATCATTATCATTCCCTTCGCGCCTTTGCGCCTTTGCGTTTTTTTTATTTCACTCTCCACTCGGCTCTTACATCATATTTCCCCGCCTCTACATTATCTATTACCATAAAATTCCCCTTCTTCACAAATTCTGTAATTTTCCCGTTTATTTTAACGGTACAGTTTTTTTGAGGCGGGCAGGGTAACATTAGTTTTGCAGAAGTATTGGCAGGTATTATAAGTTCCATCTGAAAGTTCGATTCCGGGTTATTATCAAACTCAGCATAAACGGTGCCCATAATAACAGGGCTTTTAATTCTGGCGTGCCTGAGTTTTCCTGGCTGCGGTTTAATCAATATCTTTTTAAAACCAGGTTCCAGAGGTTCGATCCCGAAAATTTTCCTTGTGATAATATATACCGGTGAAGCACCCCAGGCATGGTTCCATCCCAGGTTCCTTTTGTATTTAATATCCCATGCTTCGGAGGTGATGGTGGTGCCAAATCTTATCATATTCATCCAGCTGCGGTCGCTTTCTGACCTTAAGAGTTCCAGTGCATATTCTGTTTCACCCGTTTCATATAAAGCATCGAAAAGATAGGGAGCGCCGTAAGGGCTGCATGCCATGCCTCTCGATTTTAAAAATTCCCCCAGCGTAGGATAGTTCTCCGTTGAAGCCAGCCCGAAAGCCACCGGGAACATGTTGGCATGAAGGGAGCTATGGTTGATATCTTCCCCGTCAAGATACAGTCCTGTATTTTTATCGAACAATTTTTCATTGAAAGATTTCTTCACCAACAGTGACCTCTCCCTGAAAAAGATCTCATCTTCATTTTTTCCCAGGATGGCTGCGATTTCCGACATAAGAACAATGTTACGGTAATGGAACGCATTTACTACCGTATTGATATCGGAGAAAACATAACGGTCGGTTTCTCCTTCTATCCTCACGCTCCCGAAACCGCTTCTCGACACATCCTCGTTGGCAGGTGTACCCTGTGGCCAATCTACAATATCCCTGAAGCTGGTGCCGTGATAGTGAATGCTGTTTAGAAACTCTTCGGTAACCAGTCCTGTTCGGGTACTTATCAATCCATCTTCCCTGGCCAGGGCCAGAAGGGTTTTCTTCCTCAGTTCGTCATAATATTTCTCCAGCATGCGGGTATCACCGGTAGCCATATAGTCAGCCCAGGCCATAAGAACGATGTGCAGGTGCCATTCGGTGGGCCAGCTGGGATTGAATATCAGAAAAGCAGTGGAGTATCTTTGTACGGCAAATTCACGGTCAACACAATAATGACTTATCTGCTGGATATATGCATCTGCTTCATAAGGCATTCTTTCTCTGGTGCCATCAAGATATAAACCCATAAAAGGGGTAACTTTAAGGGTATGTTTACAAAGATCCCATATCTGGTTAAGATTGTTGTCTGAAGATGTAAAATCTGATGCATTATCATCGAAACAATATAAAAGAGCATGTTGCTTTACCTGCGCGGGTTTTATATCCCCGTTCCATCCATCAATCTCAGCGTAACGGAATGAAGCAACTTCAGGCATGTGTTCAGGCAGCACCTGGCTGTTGGGATAGCGTGAACGCTGCCGGGGGAGCTCAACCATATAATCACTCACCCCTTTTTTTAATCCCATTGCCACTTTCCGATAGCTTATCGAACCACCAGGCTGTTTGTCAACCTGCTGATCATCCGTTGATTTTTCACCAAGATGGATCACGATAGTATCGCCGTTTTCAGCACCTGTCAGTGTCAGCTTCAGGGTGCCAAAAGCAGCCTTTCCGAAAGTAATGAAATGGCTGCCTGCCTGGTTCTTTATTACTGATTCCGGGGCTATATCATGATATCGTAATGCATGACGGTCTTCAAATACATACTCGGGTAATGTGCCGTCAGTTCTATGCACCCAGCGGCTTTCACCCGGCCATTTTAGTCCTTCAGGGTTGAATTCCCCTGTATGAAACCTTTGTGGACTACTCCACCCACCGGGTCTCCCATTCCGGTCCCAGGTACGCACCTTCCACCAGTAAGTACCGGCAGGCTGAAGCTCATTTCCATTATAGGGAACAGAAACCGACTGATCAGACATGATCATGCCGGAGTTCCACATATCAGGATCATTGCTGCTCAGTTTCTCCAGGGAAGATGCCAGCATGATATGCCATGCAGTCTGTCGTGCTCCCCTCCCCTGATCGTCTATGACCCAGCTGAAATGGGGATTTGGGTTGGTAATAACAGACTCTTCGGGTACTGAGAGAAGATCAACCATGAGTTGTTTTGGCTTTGGTTTAAAGCAGGAACTCATTAAAGTGGAAAGAAAAAGCAGGAAAAGAATTTTGTTCGGACTCATTTTGTACAGAAAATTATAAAAATATAAAAATAAATCTTTTATTAAAATAATAGTCAGGAATCTCATTGCACGGGCTGAAAGCCCGGATTAATTCAGCCCAACGGCAACGCCTTGGGTTCACCATGCATACTATTCACATTATCCCGTCGCAGGTCTGCCGACGGCAGACCTGCGACGGGATATGATGATTGCGTAATTCTAACCCCAAGGCGTTGCCGTTGGGCTGAATTAAATAGCCCTTTAGGGCAAAAACAACAAGCTAATTCATATAAGTTGTTTTTTTTGAATTATATAGAAGCAATGAAAAATTCCTGTTATTTCGAACTCACGTTATATAGCAATAGTTCGTTAAACTTTTATATTGCGTTGATAATGAATATTTTAACAATTCAGGTATAAATTATCTATATTATTGATATACAATATATTGCGCCTTCGCGCCTTCGCGTTTTATTTTAATTTAACGAACTGTTGATATAGTAAACGCGTATTAAATGCATGGAATGATTCGGGTAAACAGGAAATACATTAACGTGAAAAAAAGAACCATAGTCGTCAGTCCCTAAAATATTGGGATAAAAAGTTATTGGTCAACTTAAATCCCTGGCAGCCGGGTCAACTAAAAGATTTTTATTTTCTTTTGGAAAGGAGTAAACCCCGTCAGATAAACCGTTGGCCCATCCATTTTCGGCAAGGCTCCCCTCAGCTGAACCCATTTATGGGCATAAGCTCCAGGCCCGAACGAAATGGTATCCTCTCCGATTGCATATGTGCCGAAATCATTTTTCAGAAAGTAAGCTTCTTTAAGCGAACCATACTCTTCCACCCCAGTAAATATTCCTCCGGGTCTGAAAACCAGTTCAACAACCAGGGGAACATTATCTGTTCCGCTAATATTAACGTCTAGTTCAAATCCTTCTTCCGCTTCAGTGATACTTACTCTTGTTGCAAAATACTGTATTTCCGACTGTGGCCTTTCACTTCTGGGCATCTTATTCCAGTCACCGTCTCCCGGTAAATTTTCCCTCGGGAAAGGCTGGTAATAGGGACCCTGTAGTTCTTTTTTCAAAACCCAGGTGCCATCCTCATTCCGTATCTCCTCTGATGAAAACTGTCCCTTCCCGAAGAAAGATGCTGCAATTCTCACTCCCTGCAAAACGGCATTTCCTTTATGGAAAGTAAAAAATACCGGATTACGGGAGATAATGGATGCATCATAATTTCCCCTCCGGATGCGAACCAACCCGGAATTTGTGAACTCTTTTTCATAAAACAACGGCAATGGCTCCTCTTGTGGCAGACTACTCCAAAGGGAAGAATCTTCAAGCAGATAATGAAGGTAGGGAACAGTCTTCCCAAAAGCAGTTTTTTCAATCAACCTGCACATAGCAGCAAATTGTCCGTTATTATCATGCAGAGCCATGTAACGGTATGGATAATAGTAATTCTCCATGGTTCCGGTTATGGCTTTATCCTGTCTTCCAGATGCTTCAGTTACCACTTCACCGTTGGGATGGACATAATACATCGTCATTTCAAGATTTCTACGAACGTACCCAAGCAATTCAGGTTTGTTAAATTTCCTGGCTATTGTGATCAATACCCGGTTACTCAGAGGGGAATATATATAAGTGCTCTTTTCATGGTACTGACCGTCGGCATCCATGTCAATACCTTCCTGAAGCCATAATTCTGCTCTCTTCAGGTATTTTTTGTCCGGCCAGAGGTAATATAACCATCCCAATGCTGCACAAACGACCCAGCGATGATTGGGTGTATGGATGCCACCGGTAACAAGGGCATTTCCCGCGTTCTGCATGAAGGTCTTCATATTTTTCAGTACTTCATGCCGTGAGGGAGCCTCACTATGAAGAAGCATTTTAAATACAGGGCCAAACCTCATTATTATGAAAGCCGTATCGGGAGTGGACTGAAAGTTGGTTGAGAGCAGGTCAACAGTACCATCCTCATGCTGTACCTTCAACAGGTAAAGTACAGCATCATTAATGAGATTCAGGAGGTTGACATCGTTATAATAATTGGATTCAGGGGCAGTAAGGGCACACAATGATGCCCTGATAAAATCAGCAGCAGACTGGGGATTGGGAATATCAAAGCGATCCGCAAACCCGCCATATGAGTGACTTTCAGGATCTGAGACCCTGTATATCAGCTGTTCCTTTACCTGCCGGTCATTTATCCTTATCAGTTCCAGCAACCATGAAGGTTTTGATGTACGTTGTTCATTACCTTGTTTTATACCGGATGAAGCCCCTGGAAAAAGTGAGGCAGCAGGCGCAAAAATTGCCGCTGTGCTGCTTTTCTTTACAAAAGTGCGTCTGTTCATATTCTTGTTTGTTTTCCCTTCGTGTTCCTTCGTGTAATCCTTTGTGTACTTTGTGGTTAAATACGTTATAAGTTTAACCACAAAGGACACAAAGGGTATCACAAAGGGGCACAAAGATTTTTTATAACGCTCCCCATTTTTTATTTGGTTTTGCCCCCATTTTCAGTTTCAGCACACTTCCGTTCGTCACTTCCTCATGACTGATGAAGGGTTTGTTAAGCGCTTTACCGTTAAAAGCAGCCGACTGAATATAATACATCCCGGGTCCGTTACCGGAAGTTTCAATAACAAAGGTTTTTCCCGGGTAGTAATCCGGATTGAGATGAATGGTGATCTTATCAAATACCGGACTGCCGATTTCATAGTAAGGATCTATGTCTGTTCCCCCGTTAACAGAGAAAAGTCCTGTTTTCAAAAGCACAGCAAGTGCGCCCATTTGTCCCTGGTCCTCATCACCACTATATCCATAATCTGGTGACAAATCAGAATAAACTTTTTCGATTACCTGGCGTGTCCAGTATTGGGTTAACCAGGGCGCTCCCGAATGGTTAAACAGAAAAGCTGTTTGCATACAGGGCTGGTTGCCATAATTAATGTATACCTCTCTGTTCTCAAGGACTGTTTCCACACTGTGTGATTTCCCTGATACAAAATCGTGTTTCTGAGCCATTTCAAATGCAGTATTGAGTTTGGAGGTGAATTTTTCCTTCCCTCCCATAAGCTCAGCAAGGCCTTTCACATCGTGAGGTACCCACCAGGTATATTGTGCTGCATTACCTTCCACCCACCCGTTCTTAAAATCGAGTATATTAAAGGGTTCCCTCCAGTTCCCGTTCAGGTCCCTAACCCACATCCAGCCTGAATCGGCATGCCAGATGTTCTTGTAATTCAATGCCCTTTTGCTGAACAAATTGTAGTCATCCTCAAATCCCAGTTTTTTGGCCATTTGAGCCAGTGTCCAGTCCTGGTAAGCATACTCCAGCGTCTGACCTGAACCATCCTGGTGAAATCCGTATGTTTTTTCAGTAAGCGGGTGTGGTATGTATCCTCTCTCCATATAATATTCTATACCTCCGCCGATAAAGGTATTATGTTCATACCCGGCTTTGGACATCATTCCCCCGGGGAAGTGATTCTTTCTCATTCCCTCGTATGCCTTCCTTACATCAAAGCCTCTGATGCCTTTCATGTATGCACTGACAATAAAGGGGGTAGAAGAAGCTCCTGTCATTACAAAAGTATAATTACCTCCTGAAGGACCTCTGGGTATAAGTCCTCCGTCATCATACATCAGCAGCAGGGAATTTACAAACGACTCGGTGACTTCAGGATATACCAGGTGCCACAGGGTATTTAAATTCCACTGTACACCCCAGTATGAATCGGAATTATGATGATTAAATTTTGGTTTCCCGTATTCATCCAGGGGTATCTGGCGGATCTTTCTCTCAGGCCCTGTCATATCGCAATATTTTCCATTCACATCACTGATAATTCTTCTTCCCTGTAATGCCTTCCAGAGGTCGGTGTAGAATCTACGCTGTTCTGATTCGGTTCCCCCTTCAATTTCGATCCGTTTAAGCCATCTGTTCCATTCTTCTTTCGATTCATCAACAATACGGTCAAAATCCCAGTGAGGAAGTTCCGTGTTAAGATTAAGCCTTGCCTGTTCTGTGCTGACATAGGATATTCCCACTTTCATCAGGCGGACCTCATTTCCGGAAGTATTAAAACTTACATAAGCACCGGTTTTCGGGCCTTCGATTATATCCTTAACCTTCACCGGTTTCCCGTCCTTCCACCCGCTGAAACTCTCAAAAGGTTTGTCAAAGACAGCGTTAAAGAATACCATAACCGGCCGCGGCCTGCGGATGGTAGCTTCCATAATGGCATATCCTTCCAGTTCGGTATCGCTGATCTTTTTCACATACCCGCCTTGTGTAGCGGATGGACCGAGTACCGTTGTGAAATCAAACAGAATATGGCTTTGTCCGGCAGGGAAGGTGTACCTGTGGAATCCTGCCCTTGTGGTGGATGTAAGTTCCGCATTAATATTGTAATCGTCAAGGTAAACCTGGTGGTATCCCGGCCAGACAGTTTCATTGTCGTGGCTGTAGCTGGAACCATATACATCAGGGCCAAGGTGTCCGTTGCATTCCCCTGTAACCGGGAGTACCGGTATTCCTGACATCTGCCATGCGTGAATATGACTGAAGAACTTGATGGAATCGGCAGTATAGATATATCCTGTCATCCATGTGCCATTGATACGGGTGTCGGGGCTGAGGTTCACCATTCCGAACGGGCGGCAGGCGGAGCTGAAGAATATCCAGCGGGAGTTGGCGGCGTCGATATGGGGATAGACAAGATCGACGGGGTCGGTGGTGACAGTTATGGCTGGAGTTGGTTTGTGATTACAGGAGGGGATGAAGGTGAGTGTGAGAGTGAAAAAAATAAGAGCGAGGGAGATGAATGACAGGTTTCTCATGGGATTCCGGATTTTATTATACACTTTCAGAAAAATTAAAGCCGAGTGGAATTAGACCTCAAATATAAGAGTAAAAGTAAGCCAAACAAATATACTCAGTTTTAATAAAAGTTCGTTAAATTAAAATAAAACGCAGAGGTGCAAAGGCGCAATGTGTTGATTATTAACAATATGCGTAATCTAAGTATGAATAGTTAAGACATTCATTATCAGTACAATATAAAAATAATGTGAACTATTGCCTTAAAGAATAAAATGTTATAAGGAGATTAACAGGTTTGCTACAAATTGAATCGTGAGTTCGATGAACTAAAGTTATGGTTATTCCTGCGGTTTAATGTTCCATGCCGATAATGCCAGCAGTAAAGATACAACAGAATAACCCCGGAATTAACAAGTGACAAAAGAGACGAGCGACAGGTGATATTAAAAAAATTCTATCTCTTTTAACAGTTATACATCACCTGTCACTCGTCACTCATCGCGTTACTCGTCACTTGTCACTCGTCACTTGTCACTTTTATCATTAACTACCTTACTATAATACATAGCCACAATCCTGTATTAATATCCCGGATTTTGCGGGTATTCATTCGTACAACGGTCAATCTGAGCCTGTGGTATAGGTCGCAGCAGGTGAAAATCCTTAATATTGGCTGCTGCAGTTGCATTATTATATAATTTTACACGCTCAATTAATTTACCGGTACGTTTAAGGTCATACCAGGTAAGGTATTCTCCTGCAAGCTCGCGATGACGTTCATTCAGTATTTCATCAATGTTAAGTTGTGCAGGTGTAATCAAAGGCATTGTCTGGCCGGGAGCTTCAGCTCTTTTCCTGATCTCATTGAAATAATTGGCTGCTATCTGCAGATTTGCTGCGCCACCCATATACATATATGCTTCAGCTGCTATCAGGTAGGTTTCTCCCAACCGGAAAATAGGTTCAGTTCTCCAGAACCAGGTAGGATCTCCGTATGGGATCAATGCAAGGGACATATCCGGTGTTTCATCTCCCATCATACGGAATTTTTGTGTTATACTTGGCCACAATTCTGTCCCCCATTCCTTTGTCCTGTACATCCGGAACCGGCCACCATGAAATGCTGCTGCTTCTGCATCTGACATATCATCAAATCTCTTTTCGGTGGGGAAAAATACGGCTGTATCACCAATTGTCCTTCCTGCCGGAAGTGTTTTGGGATTATTATAATACCATGCAGTTTTAAAAGTTGCTGAAAAACGTTCGTCATTCCATTGATTTGGCACGTCAGTCCTTGTCGGATCATAATTAAATACTTCATGCACATAAAACGGAGTTGGCCTGTGACGTGACACTTCATTTCCGTAACAAAATGTTGCCTGCATTCCTGGTAGGCTGCGGACTCTGGCGGCATAACGCCTTGCCTTAACATCCCGGTGATCTTCGAGTGTCCCTGCATTTGGGGTTATCAGGAGTCCAAAGATGGTTTCCTTGTTATATCCTTTTCCTGAATGGGACTCATAAGGATCCCACAGAGTATAATAACTGTCAATCAGCTCATAGTCTCCGGAATTAATAACTTCAACTGCCCATTTCGCTGCTTCGGGATAATCTTTGATAATAAGATTTACCCTTGCCAGCAAATGCTTTGCAGCACCTGAGGTTGCTCGTGGCACATCATTAACTACCGGAAGATCAGCTGCTGCAATTTCAAGATCTTCAATAACCGCTTGCCATATTTCATTTTCCGGTGTTCGGTTTGCTTCTGTCTCTACACCGAATGTTTCTTCAAGAGTAAGGTGCACACCTCCGTGTGTTTGCACCAGATGATGATAGAAAAGAGCCCTCATGAAGCGTGCTTCAGCTACAAGTGTCTTTTTTCTTGCATCCGATAAATCATCAACGTTATCCGCACGTCCTATCACTGAATTTGCCAGGTTTATTCCTTTATAATATTCTACCCATATAGAATACCAGTTTCTTGAGGTGGCACTCGGATTCAAACCACCATCATAGGTATTAAGATATTCACGTGCGCCGGAGCCGTATTCAAAGATATCAGTGCCATGGTCCCATACATTGCAGTACCATCCGTACTTAACCTGAAGTGGTCCGTACATCGACTTTGCCAGATCTTCAAACCCCTCTGCTGTTGAGAAATATGTTTTTGCAGTAATTCCTGTGCGAAGAGTTTCATCCAGATCGGCACACCCTGCCAGTGAAAAGGCAGTTACTATTATCAACATTTTTATTATATGTTTCATATTTTATTTATTTTACATGTAATTAAAATCATTATTATTACATAGATCCCAGTATCAGAAGCTCAGATCAACTCCAAACAGGAAAGTGGTGTAGTTGGGCATATCAAAACCTCTTGCTGCTTCAGGGTCATAACCACCAAAAGAGGTGAATGTGAAGGGATTTTGCACAGAGGTATAAATTCTTGCGCGATTCATATTTACCCTTGAAATCATTTCCTTAGGAAAAGTATATCCAAGGGTTATATTCCTGACACGGGTAAATGAGGTATTAAGATAGGCCTGAATCTGATTTCTGACTTGTGAACTGATATGCGGACTTTGAAATTCCTGTGATTGCCTGTCCGGCATCCAATATGGGACATCTCTGATATTGTCCTGATATGCATGAGCCTGAAGAGAGAGGAGATCCAAATATCCTGCAGAACCATAAACACTTCTATGCATTGTACCCTGAACGGTATAAATAAAAAATGATAAATCCAGGTTTTTATATTGTAAACGGTTAGTCATTCCTCCTATCCATGAAGGATCTTCTGTTCCAAGTATAGATCTGTCAGCATCGTCAATATCTCCATCATCATCTAAATCTTTAGCCCTGACATTTCCAGGTACCTGTCCGTATACAGCAGCCTCTGCTGCTTCCTCTGTCTGCCATATACCATCGAAAAGCCAATAATAATGAACATTGATAGGCTCACCAATAAACCACTCATTTCCAATATCGTCATTTTTGGTTCCGTAAAGGCTTACAATTTCATTCCGGTTTGCAGAAAAATTCAGATCAGTACTCCATGTGAAGTTTCTAGTCTTAATATTCACACTTGAAAGTTCAACCTCTATACCTTTATTACGGGTTTCGCCCACATTCTCAAGGATACTTGTATACCCCGATGTAAAAGGTAAATTCCGGTTCATCATCAGGTCATAGGTATCATTGATATAAAGATCCAGACTTCCTAAGAGACGATTATTCCACAAACCAAAGTTAAGACCAAGGTTTTTGGAAAGAGTTCTCTCCCATCTCAAATCAGGGTTCGGAATGTCTCCATGTTGAAAAACCCTGGTTTCTACCCCATTGAATGCAATCCAGTCTGATACGTAAAGTACTCCCTGTGTCTGATATGGTGCAATTCCTGTATTTCCTGTTTCACCAATACTAAAACGAAGTTTCAACATGGAAATAACATCAAGATTTTCCATAAACGACTCATTCCCGACATGCCAGGCTAAAGCCATCGATGGGAATATACTATATTGATTTTCAGAAGACAAGCGGGATGAACCATCCATACGTCCTGTTACAGTTAATAAATAACGGTTATCATATACGTAATTAGCTCTGAGCATGTACGACTCCAAAGCCCACTCAGAAAGTCCTGTACCCCAGGAATTTAACACCTCAACACTACCAATATTATGGTATAATTGATGTTCATATGGCAAACCACGGCCTGATAAATTCATTGAGTTTGTCCGATTATTTTGTATACCATACATGGCTGTTAAATGTACACGGTGTTTATCGGCAAAAGTGTCTGTATATGTAAGTATAGACTCATATAATGTGTTTAGTGTATTACTTTGAGTCTTTGAGGTTGAAGAGGTAAAGTCCCTTTTATATGTTCCCCGCGTATAAAACTGAAGATCAGGAGAAAACGTAGTCCGGAAAGTCAGGCGATCAGGTATAATACTTAGTTCCCCATAAATAGTTCCTAAAATCCTTGTTTGTAATCTTTCATCCAGGTTATTTTCCGGTTTGGTATCAAAAAGCGGATTTCTATCATTAAGTTCATCCTCCATGCGAATGTTTCCATCATCATCGTATGGTGATGCCATGGGTGAATTTTTAACTACCTCAGCAAAAGCCACTGAATGATGGGTTTTACTATCACTTAAAAATCCTGATAATCCAACACGAATCCATGGTGCAAGATTCTGATCAACATTAAAGCGACTTGAAAGTCTTTTATAATCGTTATTGGGAACAGTGGCTTTATGATCATCTAATGCAACTGAAACTGAATACTTAGTATTTTCAGTACCTCCTCTCACACTTAAGGTATGCTTTTGTTGAAAACCCTGATCAAAAATGAGATCTTGCCAGTCGGTGGTACGATTTTGTGCTATTGCCTCCAATTGCCATGGAGCAAATATCTGCGTATCATCTCCTGTATAAGAGCCCTCCAGCGTGTATGCATCCCGAACAAATTGTGCATACGTTGGAGTATCCATCAAATCCATTCGTTTAAAGGTATATTGTGGCCCCGCATAACCGTTATATTCAACAACCGCCTTTCCTTCTCTTCCACGCCTGGTAGTGATCAGGATTACACCATTAGCTGCCCTTGATCCGTAAATAGCAGAAGAAGATGCATCCTTTAATATTTCAACTGATTCTACGTCGCTGGGATTAATATCCATTAATCCGAATTCCACAGGAACTCCGTCCATAACAATAAGTGGAGCATTGCTTCCGGCGAGGGACCGCTGACCACGTATTAATATACTTGATGCCTGACCGGGACGAAATCCTCCTGCTGTTATCTGCACACCTGCTGACTGTCCCTGTAGAACATTATCAATGGAATAAACCGCTTGATTAACAATATCCTGGCGATCAACAGAAGAAATAGAACCTGTCAGGTCACTTTTCTTCATACTACCATAACCTACCACAATGACTTCGTCTAAGCCGACCATTTCTTCCTCCATCATCACAGAAAAGGTTGTCTGTCCATCTATCATGACTTCCTGGGTCTTCATCCCCATAAAAGAAAAAACAAGGATTTCGGCATCAGGAGGTATAGCCAGTTCGAAGTATCCTTCAAGGTTTGTAATAGCCCCAATAGTAGTGCCTTTCACAACTATTGAAACTCCAGGTAAAGGCTGGTTGTTATTATCTTTAACTATTCCTGAAACGCTTTTCTGCTGTAAAGCAACAGGAGTAATTACAATAATTTTATCCAGAACTTTAAACGACGAATTTGTAAATTGTAAGGTTTCTGAGAGCACCTTGCTGAGGGGCTGATTAACCGCAGTAAGGCTTATGGAGCTTGTAACATCAAGCTGATTGTCTTTATAAAAGATGGTATAATCGCTCTGGTTTTCAATTTCCCTGAAAACATCCGCGATAGTGCCATCCACTATCTTCATGCTTACACGGGCAGTCTGTGAGTAAGTAACTGCGGTAAGCTGTAGAGTAGCCAGTAATATAAGTACACTTGATAGTTTCATAATCCGAAAAATTGATGTTAAGTATTTCCCGGAAGAAATACCACGTTTTAGTAGTTTTTTCATAAATTTGCATTTGAATGGTTAATAATTTGCCGGACATCCACGGTCAAATGAATTGTACGGCGGTTAACTGATTCGATGAATCGGGAGTAGTTTATAACACTCCCGGTTTTTTTTGCTCTTTTATTTTCTCATAGGCATGTCTCGTTAGTTAAATGAATTTCTTTTTTTTATTTCTATTTTTTACCCGGTCTGATATAAATAGTTGTTCCCTTTACTTCTGTCTGAAGGGGAGTTATAATGCTTATCGCTTCCAGAACCTGGTATATAGTTTCATTATTCATGAATTTACCTGAATAGGTTTCGTTTACCGGTATGCGCTTATCAATCACTATAATCATACCATACCATCTTTCCAGTTTCCTTGCCATTTCATAAAGTGATTCCCGATGGAAAACAAGGTGGTCATTTTTCCAGGCCGTAATAACCTCTTCTGTCGCTACAACAGCTTCTTTAGCAGGAATTTTGTCGAGAGACTTATCTGCTTCAGCGTACTCAACAATCTTGTCAATTCTCATTTTAGTATTCACCTTATCATAAACAGCTTTTTCCTTTGATTTAAGAACTATTTCTTCTGTTAAGACCGGAGAGAATTTTTTAGTAATTAGTTTTACCTGCCCTTCTATTACAGTGGTTTCAATATTCTTTTCATCGGGATAATTTTTCAGATTGAAACTTGTACCGAGAACCACTACATCAAGGTCTGAAGTCTGAACAATGAAAGGTTTTTCAGGGTCTTTTGCAACCTCAAAAAATGCCTCTCCTTCAATACTCACAGATCTTGATTCAATTCCAAATTTACCCGGATATATGAGCTTGCTCCCTGAATTCAGCCATATCTTTGTCCCATCAGACAATTCCATGTAAGTTCTCGAACCGTATGGGGCGGTTACACTGTTTAAATTCTTATCTGCCAGTAACCAGGATTTTTCCTCTCTTTTATATACAAGAATGGTAGTAATAACAGCAAAAGCTATTATTGCCGCATACCTCATCGTTGTCAGCATCCTGCTCTTCAAGGTTACAGGAGGCCTTAACATCTCTTTCAAAACAGATGCATCACTATTGATATCTTCACTTTTAATTCCTGTTTTATCCATTACTCCTTCAAATATTCTACACGACTCTGCTTTCCGGCCGGATGATGCTTTCATCCACTTACTGTATAACAGGAATTTAAGAAAATCCTCATCATCCTCTTTATTTAGCATGGTATAAAGCTCATTCAGTTCTTCAGTGGATAAATCCTCAGCTAAAGTCCGATCCAGGATTTTCCCTATTTCTTCTTTTCTTTCCATAATTATAATAATGTTATATTAATAACACACGAAAGTTGAATTACCGTGACAGAAGACAATAAAAAATAATTGGTGAAATTTCGATCCCCTGGTAATCAGTTTCAAATTTAAAACCAGAAAAGGATAAATGAATTAGGAAATATTTTATTCGGAACCTTGAATCTGCCCGCAGAACAATCCCACTCACCACCCGTCACCCGTCACTTGTCACTTGTCACTTGTCACTTGTCACTTGTCACTGCTCTCATCCACGCACACTCTCATCCCCTCCTGAACTCCCCCAGCTTCTCCCTCAAATACTCCAGCACTCTCCTTATCTGTGTTTCAACTGTATTTAATGAAATATTAAGTTTCTGTGCAATTTCTTTATGTGAAAGCCCTTCTTCACGGCTTAACAGAAAAACCTGCCTGCGCTTTTCGGGAATTTCTTTTATGACCTTGTCATATAAAATTTTCAACTCATCATGATCCGATCCGGAGGTAATATAAGTGTCAACAGCAGTTTTATCTTTTAAGATAAATTCAGCATAATACCTGGCATTAACTCTTTTCCTCAGTATATTCAAAGATGCATTCCTTGTAGCATTAAAAAGATATCCTCCCCAGGATATGGAATCATCCAGTTGAAGACGTTGCTCCCATATCCTGGCAAATACCTCCTGTACAACCTCCTCTGCATCTTCTTTAGATTTAAGTATGGAAAATGAAAAATGATACAGTTTTCTGTAATAACGGTCAAAAAACAAACTGAAGGCTTTAGTATTGCCTTGTTTTATAAAAATGACCAATATCTTGTCGGAAAACTGCATCAGGCAAAATTAATTTTTTCAAAAATATTTAATATTATTATAACATTAACAATTCGTTATATTTATAATAAAGCAAAGGCGTAAAGACGCAAAGTATTGATTATTAGTAATATGAGCAATATTAAAACGAATTCAATAAAATGGTTATTATCAGTGCAATATAATCAATATTACGAACCATTAAATCCAGGTAATATCTCTTTTAACTAAGTCAAGCAATATTTGGCCTGATATTGCATTAATATTTACAATATCTTAATGAATCTCCATATTCCCCGGAAAATTCCTAATACCCTCCTCCATCACTCCTCAATCCTCACCTTCACCACCACCTTCCTCACACGCATCGGTTCATCACCGGAATTTACTCCGGGGCGATGTGCATCATCGGGGAAGAATATGAAAAACCCTTCCGAAGATGCAATCCGGTAATTATCTTTCTCAGCAGTGCCAAAAGATGCTTCCTTGGTACTGTCATATGGACTTACCTCTTTTGTGCTCCCGAGCGGAACCACCCCGATCTTCTCTTCCCCTGTTACCAGGTATTGAATATCAGCATACTTTCTGTGCGCTTCATACAGAATTTCTTCCTCATCCCGTGTAGAATACTCACTTATATTAACAAACAGATCATCTCCCTCAATATCGTATCTGCCGGTATTCATATTTTCCAGGTCATTATTGTTAAGAAATATAAATGCCTTCTCCCAGCGCCCGGGGTTTTTGAAATACTGAACTGCCAGCTCCCTCCGGTTTATTGATTCATCAGGTATAATATTCCATCCATGTTTCCATTCACCCGACTGATACCATTCCGAAAGCTTGTCATCATTCCATTTTTCCGGATTTTCCGATACTGATTGATTACAAGAGTGTGTCATAGTTGTTAGGATTAATAAGCAAAGAAAGTAAGAATTTTTCATAATAGATTTATATTAAATTATCCTTTGTGTACCTTCGTGAAACCCTTTGTGTCCTTCGTGGTTACCCTCAGAACGTAATTAACCACGAAGGACACAAAGGGTTTCACGAAGGTACACAAAGAAAATACAAGTTTTTACTTTTTACTTCCTGATTCTGTTCACCATAATCCCCGCAAAGAATCCCACCATAAAAATCGCCATCGTTCCAAACACAATGGATAAGTATCCATGGAACGGACTTGCATACCTTTGCATGTTTTCGCCGGTAAAAATTATCGGGGAAAGACTCATCCACCCAATAATGAGTACGCCTGCAACCACACCGGCAATGGCCGCCGGGTTATTCACTTTTTTGGAAAAGTACCCCAGGAGGAATAATCCCAGCATCCCGCCGCTGAAGATGGATGCCAGTTTCCACCATGCATCCAGCACACTCTGGACATTGATCATGGCAATGGATATACATATGCTTAATACACTGAAAATAAATGATGCTGTATAGAGTATTTTCATCGACTTTTTACCGGTATCATCTCCTTTTACCGTTCTTTTCATGTAATCGGTAAGAATAACGGTAGCCGAGCTGTTAATACTTGTTGAAATGGTGCTCATCCCCGCTGCAAAAATGGATGCAATGAGCAGACCTGTTAACCCTGCCGGAAGGTTGTGTACAATAAACCAGGGAAATACCTTGTCGCCGGTTACCTCTGCAGGCAATAAGCCGGATCTGGCAGAAAAGTAACTGAACAAGCCTGTCCCGATAAACATAAAAAGCAGGGAAACGGGAATATACAACAACCCGCCGTAAAAAGCAGTCTTTTTCGCTTCCTTCTCTGAGCTGGCCGCCATATACCGCTGTATATAATTCTGATCTATCCCGTAATTCTGGAGATTGATCACAAAACCATATATCAGGACCACCCAGAATGTGGAGGTAGTTAATTCCGCACTCAAACTTCCCAGGCTGAATTTATTGTTCTCAGCGGCAATACGGAATAGCTGATCCGGTCCTTCCGGCATTGAGAACAGTAGTACCGCGGTACAGATCAGTGCACCGGCAATGAGTATGATCCCTTGTATGGCATCTGTCCACACAACCGCCTGTATCCCTCCAAGCAGGGAATAAACCATTACGCTCAGTCCGGTGATTATGATGATGGTTACAATGCTCCACCCCAGTATCACATGAAGGGTAAGGGCAAGCAGAAAGAGAATGGTTCCGGCACGCATAAGCTGGGTAAGCAGGTACATGGTTGAAGCATAATATTTTGCCCATGGTCCGAAGCGAATTTCCAGGTAGGTATAGGCTGAAGGACTGTTAACCGAGCGGTACAGGGGAACAAAAAATTTCATGGCCATAAAAATGGCAAAAGGAATGGATAAGCTGAAGACAAAAGGGTTCCAGTTTGTCTGGTATGCCTGCCCGGGTAGTGCAAGATAACTTATACTGCTTACAAAAGTGGCAAATACAGACATGGAAATAACCCACGTGGGAATGGTATTGTTACCAAGGGTAAATGCAGCAGAGGACTTGTTTTTCCTGTAAAATGAACTGCCGAACAGAACAATGCCGGTGAGATAGAGAAGGAAAATTATGATATCGATGGGATGCATATTAAATTATAAGATTATTAATGAGTAAATTGGCTTTATGGTTCCAGATTCAAGATTCAAGATTCAAGGTTCTTTATTACACAGATGTGGGTGATAATAACAGCAAGATGCAATTTTGAACCTGGAATTTGGAACCTTGAATTTATTTTCACAACCATTCCCGATAATTAATCTCCTCCTCCAGCAACTGTTTAATTTTCATCCTCTCCGGCTCCTTAAACTTCCGGAAAGGCTCTGTCATGAAGTCGTTGCATATCCCCATTACCGACAGGGCGCATTTTAATCCTTTAAGGTAACTGGAACCATAATGGCCCACATTATAAATGGCAGAACTGATCTGAATAACCTTTTGCTGAAGGGGAATGATCTTTTCAAAATCACGGTTCAGCGCAGCCTGATATAAACTCACGTATAACTTCGGAAACATATTTGCCCCGCCATTAACTCCGCCATGTCCGCCCATGAGTATGAATTCTGCAAGAATCTCTTCCGGGCCTACCATGAAAGAAAAATCAGGATGGTCTCTCAGCAGATACCGGACCTGGTTCAGGTAAGAAAGATTCTCCGAGCTGTCTTTTAATCCGATGATCCCTGAAATTTCAGCCGCTGCTTTTACTGTCTCAGGCGAAAAGATCACCTTGGTATGTACCGGCATATTGTAAATAAAAAGAGGTAAAGGCATCTGTACCATGATGCGGTTCAGATACTCGAGCAGTTCGGGCTGGCCGGAAGCATAGTAGTACGGAGGAGCCAGCACAACGGCATCTGCACCATTATCGGCAGCAGTCTTTGCCATATTAAGACTCTCCGTGAATGCCGAATCGGTTATTCCAACCAACACAGGAACACGGCCTTTCACCAGCCGGCATGTCCGTTCAATCAGTTCATTCCTTGTTTTATATCCCAGACCTGCAAATTCGCCGGTTGTGCCCAAAATAAATACTCCGCTTACGCCTCCTGAAATAACATGTTCAATCAGACGCCCAAGACCATCGATATCCAGCGTATCATTATTCAGGAGAGGGGTAACAAGGGGAGGGACAATTCCGGTTAAGGGGAGAGGTAAAGGTTTATTCATACCGCTTTTTTATATTTTGTAAACCCAAAAACAATAATTTCATTCTTCGCTTTATCTATCTTATAAACAATAACATATCCTTTAATAATCAAATCACGTATATCCTCTCTATTAAAGAAAATTGATTTACGGTTAGCAAAAGGCATTTTTGGAATATCTCTGATCTGCCTTATTACTTCAGTTTTAAATCTCCGCGCTGCACCGGGTTTGTCCTTAGCAATATAATCAACCTGATCATTCAGCCTGTCCTTGAATGATTTTAAGATTTTAAGCTTCATATTTATTGATTGTAGCTTCCAAATCTTCATTAAGTTGATCAATACCTATAAAGTCTACATTACCGTTTTCCAGATTAACCAATTCTTTTTCTAAATATTGACAAACTGAAAGAAACTCATCATTTTCTTCAATTACCTGGATTTCTTCCCTGTTAAATCTGCTCAGAAGCCACATCAGGTTTTTATAAATCTTATCATTGACACGAAGTCGTATTGTTTGCATAACATTTTTTATCAAAAATACAAAATTGTCCTCGTTTGGTCAAAATTTTTATTTGAACGTAGGTATCTATATCGCAACCTTTTATTTAATTCAATTAAATACTTCCTGAGTTAATATTTCCCATGCCAACTGATAATCAATCTTCTTCGGATTTAATGCCACATACTTAATCTTTTCCCTGTTCCACGTATAGGTTATATGCACAACTCCATCTTTCCCCTGCATCACTGCCGGATAGGAAAATTCACCGGGGTCATCCTCAAGTACCACCAGCATTTTCCAGTTGATTCCATCTTCAGACACTGCAACATTAAGAGGAGTTCTGGGTCCACCCCATTTTCCTTCCGTTTTAGAGGAATGATTATACACCAGCAACTGCAATCCATTTTGCAATGTCACTGCATCGGTGCCGGAATTGGGATTGGGAAGCACCGAAGGTTCGGGCATGCTCCAGCTGGTGCCTCCATCGGATGACCAGCTGCTGATAATATAGTCCTCCTTACTCCTTGCCAGGATCTGTAATCTTCCATCTTTATGGAACAATACACTGGGCTGGATGATATTGTATTTACCTTCGTCATCCACCGGACCGGTAATCCTCCATGTTTTCCCCATATCTTCGGTAATCTCAAAATGCATCTGCCATCTTTCAGCGGTTTCAGTACTTGACGGACACAGCAGAATGTTGTCATTCAATAAAACGGGCTTATTTTTTACCGGTCCCAGGATATCCTCCGGCAATCGGATAGCTTCCGACCATGTTTTTCCGTTATCTTCAGACCTTTTTAACATACCCCACCATTCACGGGGATTAGGACCCACCTTATAAAACAACATAAGAGGCCCGCCCGGGTATTGGAAAAGTACCGGATTCCAGCACGGATAACGTTTCCCTGCATGCTGGACACCGTCAGCCACACTCACGGGTTTTGTCCAGCTTCCATCCACTCTACGGCTGATGTAAATCTCCACATCTTCATGTTTCTCATGGGTGCCGCCAAACCAGGCAGCAATTAATCCGGCTGGCGTTTCAACAATGGTTGAGGCATGACAGCTGGGGAAATCTGCCTGTTCATAGATAAATTCACTGGTAAGAATCAGTATGTCGGATACAGACTGGTCTTTTGATGAGGGATTGCAGGAATTTAGAAGTAACAATAAAAACAAAAAACAGGATGCTTCTAAAAGTCTTTTTGTAATAAGGATTACAGGGCTCATGTTTATAAATATTTATAAGTAAGTTAACCATGGAATTTTCTACACTTCCGTCTTAACAATAGTTCGTTAAATTAAAAGAAAACGCAAAGGCGCAAAGGCGCAATATGTTGATTATTAACAACATGAGTAATTTAAGTATGAATTGTTAAAATATTCATTATCAACGCAATATAAAAGTTTAACGAACTATTGACTTGAAATATATACCAAAAATTGGTAACTTTGGAAGAAAATAGTAAATTATGAACAGAAATACTTCAATATCATTAAATAATCATTTTGATAGTTTTATTCAAAACAGCATATCTGCAGGGCGATTTAAAAATGCGAGTGAAGTAGTCCGGGCCGGATTAAGACTCCTGGAAGAAGAAGAAAACAAAATAATCGCTTTAAGAGAAGCTATTCAAGTGGGGATAGACAGTGGAATTGCAAATGGATATGATCCTGATTCCCATTTAGAAAGATTAAAGGCCAATAAGAATCTGAATGGCAATTAATAAAGTATGTGTTTTTTGTGCTTCAAGTCCAAAGCTTGACGAAGTATATTTTCAGGCAGCGTACAAACTGGGAAAGATTCTTGCCGGGAATGGAACAGAGGTTAATTATGGCGGAGGAGCTGTCGGTTTAATGGGCAGGCTGGCAGATTCCGTGATGGCGAACGGGGGCAAAATAACAGGGATCATACCTGTTTTCATGGATGAGATGAAATGGGGGCATAATAATATAACGAATCTTGTGGTTGTGAAGGATATGCATGAGCGTAAGAGGATGATGATCGGGGATACGGATGCCGTTATTGCATTGCCCGGAGGGATAGGTACGGTTGAGGAACTTTCAGAGGTTATAACATTAAAACAGTTAGGCCGGTATGTTAAGCCAGTCATCATACTCAATACAAACGGATTTTACAGTGACTTTATCATGTTACTTCACAGGATGATAGAGGAGAAATTCATGCATCCGATACATCAGAAAATCTGGCAGGTAGTTGATACACCGGAAGAAGTTCTTCCCGCCATAACGAAAGCGCCGGTATGGGGGAAGGAGCTTGTGCGGTTTGCGGCTTTTGAGGAGTAGGATAATCAGAATCTTCTCCCAATCACAAGAATATCATCCACTTGGTGGATCTCCCCGCGCCAGGCTTCAATTGTGTTCTCAAGAATTACTTTCTGGATTTCCATGGGTTGATCCTGAACAGCGAGCAACAGTTCTTTCATGGGCTTGGCTTTGAATTTCTTTCCTGATTCACCGCCAAACTGGTCCGCATACCCATCGGAGAAGAGGAAGATAGTATCGCCGGGAATGATTTTATAACTATGATTGGTAAACTGTTTTTCCATTTCGAGTGATGCTCGTCCGATTGAGAAGCGATCTGCCTTCCCTTCCTCCAGTTCGCCGTTTCTGATAATGTACAGGGGATTCAAAGCACCGGCAAATTCCAGTTCCTGTGTATCTTTATGGTAACAGATAAGAGCTATATCCATACCGTCCTGGATTGCTCCAACCTCATCCTGGCGCTGGAGGCTCAGGATAAGTTCCTTATTCATGGAATTCAGAATTTCAGATGGCTTATAGATATTTTGTTCCTTAATGATCTTGTTTAGCAGGTTATAACCGATAATTGACATAAAGGCTCCGGGTACTCCGTGCCCGGTGCAATCCACTGCAGCCAGGAATTCCATATTATCCTGTACATGTAACCAGTAAAAATCTCCACTTACGATATCCTTGGGTTTAAAGAGTATAAAAGTGTCTTTAAATGGGATTTCAGGTGGCAGAATTGCAAACTGAATTCTTTTAGCATACCTTATACTATCAGTAATGTCTTTGTTTTTTTCAGCCAGTTCCTCTTTCTGGGCTACCACTTCGGCAGTTCTTTCCCTTACCTTTTCTTCCAGTATCCTGTTTTCACGTTTAAGGTTTTGTTCCCGTATTGTAATATAAACGGCAATAAGAATAATTCCGAAGATAATACATATAATAATAAACCACCAGGTTTTATAAAACGGAGGTTTTATCTGAAAGCTATATGAGATAGGTTGTTTGTTCCAGTTTCCGTCGCTGTTTTGTGCTATGAGGTTAAAAGTATATTTTTTTGGTGCCAGTGCCGGATAGGTGACTGTAGTCTCTGTTGTTGATCTCCAGTCGTGATCAGCACCCTCAAGGAATATGCTGTATTTTACAGCATCAGGGTTAGTAAGACAGATGCTTACATAATCGAATATGATATTGTTTTTACGATAGTTAAGGCTCAGACCGGGAATAATCGGAGTGTCCTTGAGGTTCACCCGCATTTTAATAATATGGGTAAAGGGTTCTTCGTTGATTTTGCGGTTAATGTCAGGGTTAAATCTTGTAACTCCTGTTACTGTGCCAAACCACATATGACCATATTTGTCCCTGAATGTGGCATTTGGTTTTGTTTCGATACCGGGGAACCCGTTTTTTCTTCCGAAAGTAAAGACCCTGTCAAGGGTGGAGTTGAAAATATTCAGTCCTTTATTAGTCCCGATATAAATATTATTTTGCCTGTCCACATTAACTATATTAATCATGTTGGCAAGTATTCCATTTTCTTCAGTATATGTTTTAACGATATTATTTTCTTCAGGGTTAAAAACCAGGATACCGTGAGCTTCTGTTCCTATCCACAGCAGGCCGTTATTATCGAGGGTGATGGATGAAGGCGTAATTATTTTGTCTTTAAATTCGGGGTATTCAATAAACTTACCCTCAGCAAAACAGGTTAAGCCGGCTCCTTTTGATCCTATCCATAATCTGTTTTTGTTGTCGAAGAAGAGAGCACTTATTTCATTACCTGCAAGTCCTGAAGTTTGGGTATAATGGATTGCGTTCCTGTCATCGAAAGTATAATATACCAAGCCATAGAGTGTGCCTGTCCACACCCCGCCTTTATTATCTGTCTCCAGTGCGGTGACTACAAGGTCATGTATATATGAATTCAAACGTGCTTCATAGGTAAAAATGTTTCCTTCAGGAATATAAGTAAATACGCCCTGGTTGTCAGTACCGATCCAGATGCGTCCGCGGGAATCTTCTTTCAGCATTCTTATTCTGTTTCCCGATAATTTAAAGAATGTTCTGAACTGTTTTTCTTTGGTTGCACGGGGGTTATAAATGCTGATCCCGTTGTTTGTGCCAAACCAGTAGTCACCTCTGCGGTCAGCAAGTATAGCCCATACCTGGCTGTTCACGAGGCCGTCTTTCTCAAAAAAAGACATGAATTCCCGTCCTTTGAAGATAGAGAGTCCGTGTTCATTTGTGCCGATGAGAATATTACCTTCGGCATCGCTCATGATCTTTCTTATCTTGTTATCCGGCAAACCGTTATCCTGATTAAATGTTATCAATCCATCGGGGCTGATACTGGTGACACCTCCGCCCCAGGTCCCTATAAGGGTATTCCCTTCAATATCTTCAGTGATGGTGCTTATAAAATTTGATCCTATTCCATCCCGGAGGTAGTCCCAGAATATACAGGAGTCATCGTCAGGAATGTACTGGTAAAGACCTCCGTTGTATGTCCCGATCCAGATATGGTTTCTGGAGTCTTCGTATAAACTTGTAATTTGAAAGAATCTCGGCATACCATTAAGTTCAAAATTCCGGAACGTCCCGGTATTCAAATCATAGGTTTTAAGAAACGCATCAGTAATAAAAACGGCATGACCTGATTTAAGTGTAACTGCACCGAAAATACGATCGCTTAATTTGTCACCGATAAAGTGTTCAAATTCTGATTCGTGCAATGTTGTTCCGGTTTTTGTTATCATCACAGCACCGGAAAGCTCAGATGATATCCAGAAATGTCCGAAAGAATCAACAGAAAAAGCGGTAATATCACTTTTAAAGAGATCCCCCGGTTGTGTAAATAATACGAATTCACTCCCGTTATAAGTTGTGACGCCACCCCCTGAATGCCCCATCCATATTACACTATCCTTATCCTGGAAAAGAATTCTAACTCCATTGGGAGCAAGGCCATAGTCTATGGAATAATTCTTAAATTCCCGTCCGTCGAATCTGCTCACGCCCGCGCGGGTTCCCAGCCATATATAATGATTATGGTCCTGCAGGATATCAAATACTGTAGATTGGGCAAGTCCCTCAGTGACACTGTAATTATCAAAAAAGTAATTCTGAGCAGAAAGTTGTAGAGATACAGAAGCAATTACACTAAAAAAAATTATTCGCCTTAAAGAGCGAATAATTTTAGAGGTTGAGCATTTTTTATGTTTGTCAGACATTAGTCATTGTATTATTTTGAGATAAAAAAGAATGTTCCTCCCTCATCTTCCAGTCCTGCAATCTTTCCAAACTGGGGTTTCTGCTGGTTATTGGAAACGACTGCAGTGGTAACCTTCTGAACAATGCTTTCGATAGGCACACATGCATCCTGGCTGTTTAGAAGCACATTGGCAAAAGTACGGGTAAACTGGCTGTTATCTACCGCCAGCTCGTACCCGGCTGAGGAAAAGACCTGTGCTGATTTTAATCTGGATGCAACCGGGTCGTTGCAGCTTTTTATCTGTAAACCAGATCTCATAGCCTGGTAAAAGCTGGGTCCTGATTCGCAGGCATCGGTTATAACAAGGGTGTGGGTTATGGTATTGGAGTATGACTGCATGGATGCACGCAGGGCGTTAATATTAAAATAAGTAAATTCATCGTCTCTTTTTGCATCAACGGGTACCCAGTAGCCTGTTTCATTAACGAATTTTCCATGTCCTGCGTACCAGATCATAAGGGAATTTACCCTGTTGCTTCGGACCAGGTCTCTTAGTTCAATGGCAAAGAATTTTTCGAGGTCCTGCTTGGTCATATCCTTTTTATGAATGAAGTTATGAACAGTATATTTTGTAAGCGCCTGTTTCATTAAGGTAACATCTTTAACCGGGCCTTCAAGACTGGCAAAATTCTGATAGTTTGAGTTTTCAATGAAAACGACCCATTTTTTACCCATTGGATTACTCTCTGCAATAGCTGCACTTTCCCTGTTAAGCATAAATACAGTTTCACTTACATTACCGAATTGATCTAAAGCTTTTACTGTAAACCTGTCTTTATTCATTACATTTATGTATGCCTGAAAAGAGGGGTTAAGGTCCTGGGGAATATAACTTGCCAGGACGCCATCAATAAAAATAGAGGAAATGAGACTTTCATCTGCAACTGAACCTTCCACATACATATTTGGTTCGTTGGAATCAAGATAGATGACATTATTATCGGAAGCATAGGGCGCAATTACTCTTACTTTCGGGGGATCAGTTTCAGTGCGTGAGACTTTGTAATTTGCGATTTCCACATTGTCGTATGTGTCAACTGCTTCAATAATCACCTGATCTGAGGTCAGATTAACAGGGGTGATAAAAGCATACCCGTCTTCCTTTTTTGTTACGGATACCGGCTGATCATTAATTGTTAATGACTTGATCTCGCTTTGATCCTGTAATATCCCGGAGAGAGAAAAAGTATTTTTATTTCTGGGCACCATGATAGTGCGTTGTGGTTTTTCTTCCGGATCAAGGAGTTTAATTACCGGTTTATCTGTTTCCCTGTTCAATTCGAATAAGCGCTTTTCAGCTTCTGAGAGCAAAGTTATTACCTCCGGATTATTTCCACCGATTTTTTTGAGAGCATCGTAATCGCGGATAGCTTCCCTGAAATTCATTGTTTGTTCGTAGGAAAAGGCGCGCTTTACATATGCTTCATGTCTGTTCGGATTTAAGGATATAACTTTGCTAAAATCATTTATTGCGTACAGATGTTGAGCAAAATTCTGGTAATATATTCCTCTTTGAAAAAACATATCTTCATTTTCGGGTTGAAGCATTATCACTGTAGAGATATCGTTAATTGCATCGGGAAACTTCATCTGTTCACTGTAGATAAGGCTTCTTGCGACATATGCTTCAGGGTAATTCGGGTTAAGTTGAATGGCAGCATTAACATTCTGTAATGCACGGGTGATGTTATTCATCCTTCGCTGAAGATCAGCCAGTGAAGTATAAGCTTCGACATAGCGCCGGTTTTTTGAGATAGCATCCTGGTATGCTTTTAAGGCATCCTCTAACTGGCCGTTCTTTTCATTCACAATTCCATACTTATAGAAATTTTCAGCTGTTTCCTTATATCTAAGGAGAATTTTTGCATCAGCGAGAGCATTTGCAGGTTGATTAAGTTTTAACTGGGCGTCAATTTTGAGGCTAAGAGCATCAAGGTTATTTCTCTTAATACTTAGAGCGCTGGCAGCTCTTTCAAGCGCCTTTTCATAATCTCCTGTTTCATAATACATTTTTCCTGACCTGTAGTATGAATTAACGTCTTTTTTATTAAACACCACCGCGCGGTCAAGGTCTTCAGCTGCCTTTTCAAATTCACCCATCATCTCATAAGCGTCAGCTCTCCGGGTATAAGGTACTGCATTATTAGGTTGCAATTCTATCGCTTTGGTAAATTGCTGTAGCGCGTCATTATAACTACCCCTCATCATAAATTCGTTTCCGGTTTTCAGCAATTGCTTTACATTCTGTGCTGAAACATTAAGCGAAAATCCTAAAAGGATGATTGATAATATGAAAACAGCTTTTTTCATAACATAAACTGTATTAAGTTGAAAACTGATATTTTAAAACGAAAATCATATCACAAACATACAAAGATATGCAATAATTAAACCAAAGTAAATATTAAAAACTATTATTGTCCGGTAAAAAAAATTAAAACCTGTTAAATATCACTTCCAGTTCATCTTCACCAATAGCAGATTTAACACCTGAATCATGCAAAACTGGTGCTTTCAGGCCTTTATTAAGAAATCTGTTTCCCGTGAATATCCTGGCTTCATCCCAAAGATTTTGTTCAATAAAGCTTTTTAACAGCATACTTCCCCCTTCCACAAAAAGACTGATAATTTCTCTCTCCGAAAGGTCGTCCAGAATACTTTTTAGTGGCAGGGATTCATTATTCAACATTATATATTCCACCGATGAAGTATTTTTATGTGATGAGGTGGTATAAATGATCGTACGAAAACCGTCATTAAGGATTGAAAGATCGGGATTTAGCAGTGAATTTCTTTCCATACATATGCGTACCGGATTATCTCCTGTCCAGTATCTTACGGTAAGAGAAGGATTATCCATATTGGCTGTATTTGTACCAGTCATAATCCCCATCTCTTCCGAACGCCATTTATGAACCAGTATTTGGGAAAGCTTTCGGGTTATTATTGTACGTGATTCTTCACTATAATGGGAAGACCTAGCATCAATAAATCCATCTGCAGACCGGGCCCACTTGAGGATGACATATGGTCTTTTCTTTTCAACGGAAACAAAAAATCTCCTGTTCAGGTAACGGCATTCAGGTTCCAGGATGTTATTAATTACCCTGATTCCGTTCTCTTTCAAGAAACCTATACCTTTCCCCCTAACCATGGGGTTTGGATCGGTTGTTCCAATGACTACACGAGCTATGCCTGATTCTTTAATCAGCTGAGTACATGGAGGTGTTTTCCCAAAATGACAGCAGGGTTCAAGATTGACAAATAAAGTTGATTCCTTCAGTAACGAAGGCTGTGTAACAGAATGTATTGCATTTACTTCGGCATGAGGGCCTCCATATTCCCTGTGATACCCTTCTCCGATTATCTGGTCATTATGCACAATTACTGATCCGACGAGGGGATTGGATTTTGTCTTTCCCAGGCCTTTTGCCGCCAGTTCGAGACATCTCAACATATATTTCTCAAAAATTTCGTTGGTCATCAGTATTTATTAAATTTGATCAAAATTAATGTTTTTGCAGCTTCTTGAAACATACAGGCATTTAATTAATGCACTCGGGTCATTTTACGATGAAAATGAGAGCCGCAGCATTGTCCGTATATTACTTGAATCAGAAGGATTCAGTAATTTACAGGTTAACCTTGAGCCGGAGTCGGTTATTTCAGATGAACAATATACACATTTATGCAAGATGCTTGATGAAATTTTAAGCGGCAGACCTGTGCAATATGTTCTCGGGGAAACGGAGTTTTATGGGTTAAAATTCAAGGTTAACAGCCATGTGCTTATTCCCAGGCCTGAAACAGAGGAGTTGGCAGATATGATCATAAAAGAGAATAATAAGGAAAAACAAAAAATTTTGGATATAGGCACAGGAAGTGGTTGTATCGCTGTTACTCTTGCTTGTAAACTAAAAAAACCTAAGGTGTTTGCCACGGATATTTCTGAGCAGGCTCTGGCAGTAGCCGGTGAAAATGCAATACGGAATAATGTTACGGTTAAATTTATCCGTGATGATATATTACAACCTTCTTATGAGTGGGGCAGAAATACATTTGATATCATTGTGAGTAATCCACCGTATGTTGTAGAGGGAGATATTGAACAAATGAGATCAAATGTATTGAACTTCGAGCCTCCTCAAGCCCTGTTCGCTCACAGTGAAGATCAGCTTATTTACTACAGGAAGATATTTGATTTTTCAAAAAAATATCTTAGCAGAAGGGGGTTGATATATTGTGAGATCAATGAAAAACTGGGGAAGGAGATTGAAAGACTGGCATTATCATATGGGTTTGAGAATGTGGAGATAAGAAAGGATATAAATGGGAGGGACAGGGTAATAAAATGTGCTTCGGCAGGCTCAGCTACCGGGCTATAACTTATCCAGGTGCAATCTGAAATCTGGAACCAACCTTCGCTGAAGCTTCGGTTGGCACTGTCTGGAATTTTTAATCTTTGTATATGAAAAAAGCAAAAAAGTACACGTCCGAAGAAACCCTTCAAAAATTAATGAGGGCATGTTCGGTAAAGGAAATGTGCGAATACGATATCAGAAGGAAAATGTTATTGTGGGGGATAGATGAGTCTGATCAGAAAAAGATATTGAAGTATCTCGAAAAGGAGAAGTTTTACAGTAATGAAAGGTTCACCACTGCGTTTATTAACGACAGGTTAAAATTTCAGAAATGGGGGAAGTTAAAGATCAGGCGTGGATTAATGGCAAGAAGAATACCTGAAATCATTATTGATGAGATGTTAAATAACTCGGAGAGTGATAATTATTCAGGTAATCTGACCGGTATTCTGAAAAAGAAACTTCAGACACTAAAAGGGACAATGAGTACACAGGAAAAAAAAGCCAGATTATACAGGTTGGGCGTTAGTCGGGGATTTGAATCTGAGATGGTTTTGGAGGTTTTAAATAAAATCGTTCATGATTGAAAGTAATTTAGTATTTTTGGAAAACAAAATAGCATATATTACATGATAACATCAGAGCAGGTAAAGGAACTTATAAAGCGGCAGGATGCGCTGAGGAGGCATCTTTGACATTGAAGGCAAGCTAAGGATAATTGAAGAAGAAGAGGCAAAAACAAGGGCACCGGGTTTCTGGGATGACCCGAAAGAAGCCGAGAAAAAATTGAAATATATATCGGGGTTAAAAACCTGGACGGACTCTTTTCACAGGGTAAAGTCTTTAATGGAGGATTTACAGGTGCTAATGGATTTCTTTGAGGAAGGAGAGGGCACTGATAAGGATATTCAGCAGCATTACGAAGACACCCTCAGAGTTATTGAAGAAGTTGAACTTCGCAACATGTTGGGAGCGGAAGAAGATATCCTGGGCGCGTATCTGAAAATTAATGCCGGCGCCGGAGGAACTGAAAGCCAGGATTGGGCTGAAATGCTCATGCGAATGTATATACGATGGGGTGAAAGAAATGAGTATTCGGTTAAGGAAGTCAGCATGTTAAGAGGTGAGGAGGCTGGGATCAAATCAGTAACACTGGAATTTACCGGTGAGTATGCTTATGGTTATTTAAAAGCTGAAACCGGAGTTCATCGTTTGGTACGGATTTCTCCATTTGACTCAAATCAAAGAAGGCATACATCTTTCGCTTCGGTTTTTGTCTCACCGGTGATTGACGATGACATTGAAATTGTAATCAACCCGGCTGATATTGAGATGGACACTTTCAGATCCGGGGGCGCAGGAGGTCAGAATGTAAATAAAGTAAATACCGGAGTGAGATTAAAACATATTCCAACAGGCATAGTAGTTGAAAACACAGAAACACGGTCACAGTTGAAAAACAGGGAAAATGCCATGCGCATCCTCAAGTCTCATTTGTATGAGATAGAATTGCAGAAAAAAATGGAAAAGCAGGCAGAGATTGAAAGTAAAAAGAAGAAAATTGAATGGGGTTCTCAGATCCGGAATTATGTAATGCAGCCTTATAAGCTGGTTAAAGATCTACGGACAGGAGTGGAAAAGGGTAATGTACAGGACGTGCTGGATGGAAATCTTAATGACTTTATTAAGGCATACCTGATGGAATATGGCCGGAAAGAATAATTATATTTTATTGATTTACTGGTATGGCATTGAAAATTTATCATAATCCCAGATGTGCGAAGAGCAGAAACGGGTTAAAATATTTACAGGCGAAGACTTCTGATATAATAATTTGCGAGTATATTAAAAATGGGATTTCGATAGCTGAGTTGAAAGAGATTGCTCTGAAATCGAATGTAAAACCCTTTGAAATGATAAGAAAAAATGAAGAACTATACAGGAAAGAATTAAAAGGAAGGAGCTTTACAGATGATGAGTGGTTTATTATCCTGAGTGAGAATCCAGGGCTTCTCCGCAGGCCTGTGATAATTGGCAAACATAAGGCGGTGTGGGGAGATCCGGTTGAAAACATTGATCTTCTTATTTAGCAATATTTTATAATATATTTGTAACGCGCATATAATAAGTATTTTAGTATTACCAGATATAAACAAAATGTAAACGGCATCTTACACAATAGTTCGTTAGACTTTTATATTGCGCTGATAATGAATATTTTAACAATTCATGTTTAGATTACTCATGTTGTTAATAATCAACATATTGCGCCTTTGCGCCATTGCGTTTTCTTTTAATTTAACGAACTATTGTTACAATAACTTAATTTATATTCTATGAAAAAACAGAATGTTGCAATTTTCCTGATCATTCTATCAGTACTTGCATTTGTTATAAGCTCCTGTAAAAAGGATGAAGGGTTTCATGAGGTTTCTGCCCTGGAGCAGCAGATACATCAGAAGATCAATGATCACAGGCAGGAAAATCAGCTTACTGCCCTTGTTTTTCAGCCTATTTTATTTAAGGAAGCCAGGAAACACAGTATGAAAATGGCTAATTTAGAGACAATTACTGATGATGGCCTTGAAGCGGTTTTTGATGATCTTATCAGTAAGATAGGGGGTACTGATGCGGCATTTATTCTTGATGCAAGCCAGTATGCCATTGCTGATACAATCGTGAATGGTATTTTTTCCAATACGGAGACCAACGCATTGACTTTGGGGACTTTTACCCAGGGGGGTGTGGGCGTTTATGCAGGCACTGATCAAATAAACTATGTCACAATCCTGTTATTAAATATACCTGATTAAAATTTTCTGAAAAATGGATTTCCGGATTGAGAAAGATACCATGGGGCAGGTGAGGGTGGATGCAGAGAAATACTGGGGTGCCCAGACGCAGCGATCCATTGATAATTTCAGGATAGGAGACATGAAAATGCCAATTGAAATTATCAGGGCATTAGCCTGTATTAAAAAGGCTGCTGCTATAACTAACGTTGAATCAGGAATTCTGTCAAAGGATAAGGCAGATTTAATTTCATTGGTATGTGATGAGATTATTAATGGAGAGCTTGATGAACATTTCCCCCTGGTTGTATGGCAAACCGGATCGGGTACGCAGACCAACATGAATATTAATGAGGTTATTTCAAACAGGGCACAGGTTCTGCTTGGGCATAAACAGGGAGAAGAGGGCATTCCACTTCTTCACCCGAATGATGATGTAAATAAATCCCAGTCCACCAATGATGCATTCCCGACAGCTATGAATATAGCTGCGTATAAGATACTGACGGAGAATACCCTTCCGGGGGTAAGGAAATTAAGGGATACATTAAAGACTAAGTCAGAGTCTTTCATGCGAATAGTTAAAACAGGCCGTACACATTGGATGGATGCCACACCCCTGACATTAGGACAGGAGTTTTCCGGATATGTTTCCCAGCTTGAACATGGAATAAGAGCAGTAGAGAATACACTTCCCCATCTTTCTGAAATTGCCCTGGGCGGTACGGCAGTGGGAACAGGGATTAATACGCCGGAGGGGTATTCAGAGAGAGTGGCAGCACATTTATCAAAAATTGCAGGGATTTCTTTTAGGACGGCGGAGAATAAGTTTGAATCACTTGCCGCTCATGATGCCATTGTCGCAGCTTCCGGAGCACTTAAAACCTTGGCAGTAAGTTTAATGAAGATTGCCAATGATATTCGTATATTGGCATCCGGCCCCCGGTGTGGTATAGGAGAGATTTTTATTCCTGAAAATGAGCCCGGATCATCCATTATGCCTGGGAAAGTAAATCCCACCCAGGCGGAGGCTTTATCTATGGTATGCGCACAGGTAATCGGCAATGATGTTACCATTAACATAGGAGGTAGTAGCGGGCATTTTGAACTTAATGTATATAAACCTCTGATCATTAAAAACTTCCTGGAATCTGCCAGGTTAACCGGGGATGCCTGCATATCCTTTAATGATCATTGTGCGAAAGGGATTGAACCGAATATTCCGAATATAGAAAGGCACCTGAAGAATTCCCTTATGCTGGTAACAGCTCTTAATCCGTATATAGGATATGAGAAAGCTGCGGAAATTGCAAAGAAAGCCCATCACGAAAACATTACGCTTAAAGAGGCAGCTATACAACTCGGTTATGTAAGTGGGGAGGATTTTGATAAATGGGTTGATCCAAAGAAAATGACAGGGGAATATTAACATTTAATCTTATCCTTATCAAAATAATGTACAAGTTTAAGTCCCTCTTCCCCGTCATAAACCACATACGTAAAATTCACAAACCAGTCACCTGTATAAATAATTCTTGTTGAATCATTTAGCGGAAGATCCAGGGGGATATGCCTGTGTCCGAAAATAAAAAAATCAATTTTTTCTTTTTCCAGTACATTCCTGGCATGCCGGATAAGTTGTTCTTTTTCATCTCCAAGGTAAGGAGTGAAAGCTCCTTTAGCCAGCCTGCTGTGTTTTGACCATCTATGGGCAAATGCTGTTGCAACATTGGGGTGGATAAAAGCATAGAGCCATTGCATGAACCGGCTGTGGAAAATTTTTTTCAGCATTTTATAGTTTAATCCTCCCGGCCCAAGTCCATCACCATGTGCCAGGTAAAAATATTTGCCATTAATTTCCCGGATAATGGGGTTTTTAAAAACTTTCATACCGATTTCAGATGGCAGGTAATCAAAGATCCAGACATCATGATTTCCTGTAAAATAATTGATTTCGATACCCTTATCGGCGAGTTCGGCCAGTTTCCCAAGGAAGCGGATGAATCCCCGCGGGACAACTTTGCGGTATTCAAACCAGTAATCGAAGATATCTCCCATAAGGAAGATTACCCGGGCATCTTTTTGGACCAGATCAAGCCACTCTACCAGAAGCATTTCCCTTTCCCTGCTTTTATTTTCCGGGGGCAGGCCGAGATGCGCATCTGAGATGAAGTAAACTTTTTTTCCTGCGGGTAGATGCATTAGTTTAAAAGATTATCCAGCCATTTTTCCAGTTCTTTGCCGTAAAGGTCTCTGGCCAGTATTTCTCCGTTTTTATTCAGAAGATAGGTAGTTGGAAGTTTGCTGATATTATATAATACAGAGGCCCTGGAATTAGGGTAAGTTAATTCACAGACATTGATCCATTCCAGTTCATCCATCCAGACGGCTTTTTCCCATGCTTCCCGGTTATTGTCCAGTGATATGGCATAGACCTCAAAACCCTTGTTCCGGTATTTTTTATAGATACTATGAAGGGATGGATTTTGCAGGCGACTATCTCTTGAAGCGGATGACCAGAAATATAACAACACAACTTTCCCTCTGAGGGATGAAAGATTGATCATATCGCCTTTTACGGAGGGAATAGACAGATCAGGCATTTGTGTGTCAGCATCCTTCATTGCAGATGATATTCCAAGGAGATTATAATACCTGCGTTCAGACGCCCTTGCATCATTTACAAATGATTTTACCAGGGGGACATCGGGATATTTAGCGGAAAGTGAGTCGGCAACAATTTTCATATATTGCAGATCCAGGGTTTCGCCAAGGACAAAATTATCAGGGCTGAAGGTTTGGTAAATAGCAAAAATATTTGCCAGGGAGCTGAGATTTCCCATGATGAACCTGATGGAAAAATCGCGTTGTTCTTTGATGATATCTCTTCTCATGTTCAGATATTCAAGTGCCTGTTCTTCTGTTACTGTTGACAGTTGTTCAATGCTGTTGTCAAGTTCCTTCAGACGTGACTTTGATTCTTCCAGTCTGTTTACAAGAGTCCGGATCTTTTCAGATTCGGGAGAACCGGTGACAGTGTAATCCTTAACCAGGGAATAATAATCTCCTGTGAGATTTATTCTTTCACCCGGATGAGCCAGCAGGCTGATAAATCTTCCCTGTTTATTTCTTACCATATAGATATCAGGATGTTCAGCCTTCATTCTGAATCTGAATTCATTTTTATAATTTATAACCTGGCTGTCGAGTACCGTTGTTGTATTAATGTTTAACCGGTCAAGCCAGAGTGTTTCCTTCCGTCCGTTTTCCAGTGTACCTTTGATTACAATACTTTGTTTTTGATTGCAGGAAGATAAAAAACCAACAAGCACAAGGAAAGAGAGTAATTTTGTTGTCATCCCAATCATCGTATTTTCATATTTCAGATATAGTATTGACAGTATTAATCTGTTCCTGCTTTAACAGAAAGCCGGGTTTTAACAAGATTGATATTGTCGTGCATAGATTTTACATGTGAAAATTCCGGATAAAGATAATATAATATTGAGTCGGCACGCATAAAAATATCGAGGTCTTTAACCGGATCCAACACATAAGTATTCGGGCCTGTTTTATTGTACAGGGCAAAGATAATTACCGGAGAGAGAGCGTGTTTATCAATAAAATCGGTAGAAAACTGGCGTAAATTGGAATACAGGGTATCGTATTGATTTATTAACTGCAGTTTAATTTCGGGGTAATCAGGGCTGTCGATGCTGTCACGTGTTATAGCAGCTATTTCTGCTATATTTTCAAGAAACTGTCTTGTTTTGAAATGGAGTCTGGCAAGGGCTTCTGAATCGGGTGATCCTTCCACGGAATAATCATTCAGGTCGTAATCCCCTGAGATAAAAATTTTTTGAGAACTATCAGGTAAAAGGATGATATAATCACCCTGTTCATTTTTCAGGGCGTAGAAAGAAGGAAAGTTTGACTCATAATTAAAAGTAAAGGAGCCGTTGTCATCGAGAAGGATGGTATCGACAGTATGAAAGGAACTGACTTTTATTTTCTGGAAGAGAAGGGTTTTATTTTGTCCTGCGGTCAGGGTGCCTTTTAGGGAAAAGAAGTCGGATTTTCTATTTTCTGAGGATGCTTGTCTTTGATTATTACAGGACCAAAAAGCGATAAAGATTATTAAAACAGAGTAAAAGATTTTTAACATATTGTTATTGATTTTAATAGTATAAGACAACCTCCATGTGACTGATAATTATAATATTGCTTTAACTTTTTTAACTTTTAACCTCAGTTGTTTATTTAAATGCAAGGTGGTTTAATGATTCATATTGAAGAGTGTAAATTTATTAAAAAACATTTTAAATAAGAGAGGGGATTAAAGAGTTAAAATGGCAAGATTTTAAATTTTTATTTTTAACCGGAGAATTAAGTTGCAGAGAAGATTTATAAAAAGAAATCTGCAGGGGCAGTTTCACCTGACCGTCATTTTGCAGTAATATTTTTAATTCATTCGCGCTCGCGGAAAGCTTTAGCGGTTGCGAAGCTCTCAGCCAACTGGCGAATCGGTTGTGTTTGCAATACTAGTGGGTTTCATACTTGATTGTCTTTGTATCAATTTATGGTTAAGAGTAATTCTGACTCTTTTTTCGGAGCCTTTGATCTGGGCTATAAGAATGTTAAAAGCTTCCTTCACCATTTCATCAACAGGTTGTTTAATATATGTTACAGGTGAATAAAAGAAATCGAAAGCTTCAATACCATCAAAACCGATAATACCTATATCTTCAGGCACTTTTAAATTTTTCTTATTAATAGTATACAATCCACGAATCGAGAGCATGTTTGTTGCAAATAATAAAGCGGACGCTTTATTGTTTCCCATACAAAAGTTGTCAATAGCCTTCTCCATGTCAATCTGAGTATTTTTATATTGCACCTTTTCAACCCATATATTTTTACCCAGATTGTTTTTTTCCATTGCTTCTTTATAACCCCTTACTCTTTCCTTCATATGAATTAGTGAAGATTGATAAGCTATCATTCCAATTTTTGAATATCCTTGTTGGATCAAATGAGTAGTGGCTTCAAAAGCAGCGCTGTAATTATCGAGAACTACATAATTAGTTGCCAGTTCTGGTATATAGCGGTCAATAAGGACTACCGGGATCTTTTTTCTGATAAGTGTTTCGATTTGTTCAGTGCACCCTTCGGCAGGAACAATTATTAATCCGTCTACCCTTCGGTTTACTAATGTATCAATTTCTAATGAGGATTTATAACAGTCTTCATCAGAGCTACAAAACATAACGGTATACCCGAGTTTAGCCGCTTCATCTTCGGCTATTCTGGCCATGGAACTAAAAAATGGATTTGCTATGTCTGTTACGATCAACCCGATCGTATTGGTAGATCCTTTTCTTAAGCTTCTGGCAATCTGATTTGGCATATAGTTCATCTCCTTTGCAGTTTTTCTAATTTTTTCTGCAATTTCAGTTCCGACTCTTTTTTCCTTTTCTTTCCCATTTAATACATATGACACAAGAGCAGTAGAGACTCCCAATTTAGTAGCAATATCTTTTAATGAAACCCTTTTTTCCATTTTAATTTATTTTATACATAAGATAAACAATGATTTATTTTAATAATTCTTACCTGAAGACCATTCTTCAGCTAAATTTTCCAGATAATTAATTACTTCATTATATTGTTGGTTATTGTAGAGGTTGATTTTTTCGTCAGGATCGGAAACCAGATTATATAGTGCACCATCTTTGTTGGCAACCCTGTTATCCATAAAAAAGATAAGTTTCCATTCTTTGGTTCTTACCATTACTCTTCTTCCGGTACCCTGGCGTAGTTCGTCGTACATGCTATGACTATGGTCAATTTCTGAGAAACAGGCTTCCCTCCAGGTTTTAACTTTATCATCTATCAGGGGAATAAGACTTTTACCACGGATATTATCTGGTATGTTCAGGTGTGAAAGGTCCATCAGTGTCGGTAAAAAATCAATCATTTCAACGGGTTCATTAATTGTCTTATTTTCAGGGAGTTTTTTTGGATATTTTATGATTAGCGGGACACGGACATTTCCCTCATAAAAAACCCGTTTTTTCCAAAGTCCGTGTTCTCCGAGTTGAAATCCCTGGTCAGAGGTAAAGGCAATTATTGTATTTTCCAATTGTTTCTTTTCACTTAGTATTTTCAGAATACGTCCAATTTGCACATCCACCAGAGAAATCATACCATAATATGTTCCCCTGCAAATATCAATTTGCTCCCGGGTGAGATCAGCTCCGGCATATATTTTCAACGGGCCTTTTTCAAACTCAGGTTTTTCTTTAAGTTCTTCAGTAGAAGGAATCGGGAGATCGATAACAGAAGGATCGATAAAATATTCTTCCGGTACGTAGCAGGCAACGTGGGGAGCATTAAATGATACCCGTAAAAAGAAAGGGTTCTTTTCAGTAATCAATTCGTTAAGGATGTCAACTGCCATATTGCCTAATCGCCATGTGTCAGTCTCTTCCGGATCAATATTCAGAACACCTCCAATTTGCCACTTATGAGTTTTTGTAAATACACATTCACTTATCAGATAGTCTTTTTTTTCTCCGAAACGTTCTTTGAAATAATCTGTCGGATTTCCATTCGCATTAAAAAGTAACGGAGCATCACCACGATGATCAAATCTGTCGTGCAAAGCATGTATTTTCCCCACGTTTATTGGTTTCATGCCAATAGCTGTCCAGGCATCAAGCAGTACTGGTGACTCATTAATACGTTTCATTTTTTCGTGATCGATGTAATCACCTTCTATATCGGGCGGTATCCAGCCCATACCGACCGGACCGGCTTCATAGGCATAAAAGCCGGTTTTCATGCTTTTACGGGAAGGTATACAAACCGGATTTTGGACAATAGCATGGTGAAACCGGACACCTTCCTTTGCCAGCCGGTCTATGTTGGGTGTATTAGCCCAAGATTTTCCGTAACAGCCAATGCCATCAGCCCGTGCATCATCAAGACATATCCATAGCACGTTTGGTTGTGAAGCTGAGTTATCTTTTCCGGGTATACAGCCGGCAAATAGTGACAGGCTTATAATTCCCAAGGTATTTTTAATATTAAAACGATGAATTTGCATACAGTTAAATAAAAACATTCAAATCATAGATAATGTGAATCAAAAGCATTAATTTAATCAAATTTAAGCTTAAACGTTTAAATTTGCATTTTAATTATTATGCTTTACAACATAAAAATATGAGCCACTATAAAAATATTTCATTATTGGAGTTCAATTCTGTAAAAAACAAAAATTTTCACAAATATACGCAAAGGGAAATGATTTTGAAATTCAAATTTTACAATTGACGGGAGAAGAAATATATCTCATAGACTTTTAATTCGGTTTTCATTATAATAATAAAATAAAAAAGTATATTTTTATAATTAAATTTAATCGATTAATTGATGTAATTTTATTAATAATGAAAAACAACACTTTATTTACATCAACCGCTGTCCTGTTTTCGCTTCTGACCTCCTGTTCAGATAACAGGAAGGATGTTTCACTTCCAAACATCATTATCATTTTCACCGACGATCAGGGATATGGGGATGTGGGGATTTTTGGTGCCATAGGATTTGAAACCCCTCATCTCGACAGGATGGCAAGCCAGGGCATGACTTTTACCAATTTTTACAGTGGTTACCATAGTTCAAGCCCTTCCCGTGCATCATTGTTAACCGGCTGCTATCCTTCAAGAGTAAGTATTACCAATGTTTTATTCCCTCATGATAATATTGGCCTGAATTCAGAGGAAACAACAATTGCAGAATTACTCAAACAAAAGAACTATGCTACGGCAATCATTGGAAAATGGCACCTGGGCCATCATTATGAATTTCTCCCCCTTCATCACGGTTTTGATGAATACTTTGGACTTCCCTATTCCAATGACATGTGGCCGGTGCATTATGACGGGACTCCTGTTACGCGAGAGAATGCTGTGAGAGAATGGAAACTGAATTGCCCTCCCCTGCCACTTATTGAAGGTAATGAAAAGATAGAGGAAATATCAACACTTGAGGATCAGGACATGCTGACAACCAGGTATACGGAACGTGCTGTTGATTTTATTAAAAGAAACAGGAAGAATCCTTTCTTTATCTATCTGCCTCACTCTATGCCGCACGTGCCTTTAGGGGTTTCCGACAAGTTCAGGGGAAAGAGTGAACAAGGCTTTTATGGCGATGTAATGATGGAAATTGACTGGTCAGTTGGTGAGATATTTAAAGCTTTGAAGAAATACGGTATCGACAAAAATACACTGGTAATTTTCACCAGTGATAATGGCCCCTGGCTAATGTATGGCAATCATGGCGGTTCGGCGGGGGGTTTACGTGAAGCCAAAGGATCGATATATGAAGGAGGATTTAAGGTGCCAGGCATAATGAAGTGGCCGGATGTAATCCCTGCCGGCACTATATGTAATCGTATTGTTGCTGCAATCGATATATTTCCGACCCTGGCAGAAATCACAGGTGTAGATTTACCTGAAAATAAAATTGATGGAATCAGTGTGTTACCTCTTCTTCAGGGAAATTTTGAAGTGAATCCCAGGAGAGAATATTACTTTGTCTCAGGGAAAAGCATTCAGGCAGTAAGAAAAGATAACTGGAAATATGTATTTCCACACCGTATATGGCCTAATGCGGCTGTTACTGGAAATGATGGATGGCCGCCAACAGGAAATAGTATTTACATTGATTCTGTAATAATGTCGCAAGGTGAATTATTTGATATTCGCAGGGACCCCGGAGAGCGATATAATGTTAAAGAACTGTACCCGGAAATAGTGAGAGAACTTGAAATGCTTACTGATAAAATGCGTAAGGAACTTGGTGATGAAAGTTTGGGTATTGCAGGATCAGGAATAAGACCTCCGGGAAAGGTAAATGCAAAATGAATCAATCATGATTCCGGCCATTTCTGTTAATGATTCTGTCAATAATACCGAAATTTCGGAAAACCCTGTCCTGAAGATGAAATACTTTGATGGTTATAATATTAAAAATAAGATTAATATACATATTTAACTGCCAAACACAAATTAAACAACCATGAAAGTAACATTTTCTTTAGCTGTTTTTTTCGTTATTACCGTTATGATAATGCTTCCAGGGTGTGATATTCATTACGGGAAGATTACACTGGAGACTCTTCTTAAAGAAATGACGGATCGTGAACAACTGGCAAAATTTCCGGAACCTGAATATACAGTGAAACAATTCAGCAGTTATGACAGATCATCAAGGTTTCCGGAACATTACACCTGGTTTGCCAATCAGGATAATAATAATTTTATCCGAACTGAATCCAATAATAACAGACGCGAGTTAGTACTTTTTGATGCTGAAGGCCCTGGTGCTTTAGTAAGAATCTGGGCTACATTTAACAGGTATAATAAAAATGGCATTCTGCGTTTTTATTTTGATCACGAATCCGATCCCGGGATAGAAGGAGCACCCATGGAGTTGATAAGCGGAGGAAAACTTATCGGCGCTCCTTTGTCTTTTTCTGTTTCTGAGGAATCGGAATATGAAAAAAGAGGTCATAATCTATACCTGCCTGTACCATATAGCAAACATCTTAAGATTACTTATGAATCTGACAGTATACAAATTGTGAGAGATTCTGATACACATGGTCCGGGTTATCACTTTGGTCGGGGTGAAGTTTTTTATTATCAGATAAACTACCGTACATACAAACCAGGAGTTAAGGTGAAGACATTTGAAATGGAAGATATTACAACCTACAGCAGGACTATACAGGAAACATTACATAAGATTGAAAACTGCGATAGGGATTTTGCTGACCTGGAACTACAAACGGTGAGTTTTTCGAAAAAATTATATCCCGGCTGGAAAGAACACATCACCATGGAAGGTGAACGTGCCCTGAGAAAGCTGCAACTTAAATTGAAAGCGGATAATCTGGAGCAGGCATTACGCTCTACTGTTATTAAAGCATCATTTGATGGGCAACAAACCATATGGGGCCCTGTGGGAGACTTTTCCGGTGCCGGCTACAAGATCATACCTGCCAGAACCTGGTATCAGGAAGTGAGTCCTGACGGAACTTTGGAAGTATACTGGGTGATGCCTTTCAGGAATGAGTGTATATTAACCTTTTTAAATTATGGAGACCAGTATGTGGAAATTCAGGGGAAGATTACAACATCACAATGGAAATGGGACAACAGGAGTATGTATTTCGGTTCATCCTGGTATCAGAATACACGTATCAATACCCGGGAGAAATCTGATATTAATTATACTACGTTAAATGGGCAGGGTGTGTTTGTTGGTGATGGAGTTACTTTATTTGATTGTTCCCCGGGTTGGTGGGGGGAAGGTGATGAAAAAATATATATTGACAATGAAGAATTTCCATCACATTTTGGTACAGGCACAGAGGATTACTATGGATATGCATGGTGTCGTCCGGAAAAGTTTATCCATCCTTTTATTGCGCAACCCGAAGGTTCAGGAAACCTTAATGCAGGATATACTGTTAATATGCGCTACAGAACGATTGATGCTATACCTTTTCATGAGCGTTTACAATTCCATATGGAAATGTGGCATTGGCAGGAGGCAATAATGAATCATGCTCCTGTAACGTATTGGTATATAAAACCAGGTGGCCACTGTAAAATACAACCTGACTATAAAGGTGTTAAGGAAGAAGTTGTGTTCAGACGGGATCAAATTATTCAGCCTGTGATGGATAAACGGAATATTATTAAAGGAGAAGATTTAATCGTTTCCAGTATTACCGGTGACGGATCATCGCGTATTACCCCGACTCCTTTGCCAGACCGGCCGACATGGATTAATTTATTGATGTGGCATAATGCTAAAAAGGGAGATGAGATAACATATAAATTTTTATGTGATAATGCAGGAACATACAACATAATCCTTAGTTCTTATAAAGAAAAAGGATCAGTGTGCCTTGGTTTTTTGATCAATGCAAGGACAGTGTTGCCTTCATACAGTATAGGGGCTGATGCTCAGGAAGTGCAAATAATCAATCTGCATCGTATTGCATTAAAAGAGGGCTATAATGAGCTTTCTGTCAGAATTCTTGATTCATCTGACGAAGATGGATTGAATTATGGTATTGATTATCTGAAATTTAAGGAGGTCTTATTTAAATTCAAATAAATTAATCGGTTACTACTGATAAATTAAATCAATAGCAAACGGCAGTATTAAGCCGGATGCACCGGAACAACAATTATATAATCTGGATACATATCTTTATCAGACCGTGAACGTGATTCGTGAGTATCCTGATATAGCCGGCAGGATGCAGCAAATGCTGAATGAGATCAGAGAGAATGATAAAACTCGTCCCTGAAATTAATATGAGACCTGACATATTTTTATTAACCTGTTATTTCAATGAAAACAACTGATTCAATGCCGCTGAGTTTATTGATAAAAAACTCTTTTTCTCAGAGTCGGAAGAAAATTTGTTTCTTAAAAATGATCCCGTATTTAAAAAAACTTAATCAGGTAAGCTGTATTAAACATTTATTTAAATACTGTTTAATTCTTTGTATTCCCTTTTTAACAATATGTCAGTTGAGTAAAAAAGAACTCTACCCTTCTGATTTTCGTATAAGTATATCTGTGCAATATGCTGAAAAAATGTTCAGTGAAGGGTATTATTATGAAGATGATAAAACCACTGCGCGTACTATTGAAGAACTGCAAAAGATGTTTATAAATCATGGCAGCACTGAATTATTTGCTCAGTTTAACACCATACGCGAAAGACGCCCTCTTAATATGGAAAGTCACAGTTATGCAGTGGAAATAGCAAAGCTGGCCAAAAAACTTAATTTACCTTTTAATCCTCAAATATGGGTTTGTCCAAACTACAGTGATATAAGTGGACAGGAGCCTCCGGATTTTAGCGACTTTCCGGAACTGAATGTGCCAGGGGAATGGACAGATTTGAATTTGGATCAGATGCAATCAATTCTCTATGATTATGGCATTCTGTGTGCTAAAGATATTCTAAATACAGGTGTTACTGTAAATATTTGGGATTTAGGGATTGAAACAGATTATGGTTTTGCTGGTGTAGCAATTAAATGGGGACAATGGTTTGAATATAAAGCACCTGATGCCATTGACCCTGAAATTGGGAAAATGAACATAACTGATTTTTTTCAGATGCCTCAGCAGGAAAGAATTTCCTGGTTGCAACAACATATATGGAAATATACATCTAAATTATTCAAAGCTCTTGCTGACGGAATTAAGTCAGTAGATCCTGATGCACGGTTCAGCACGCATATTGCATCATCAACAAACCCGGAACTGGCAGTTGCATATTTCAAGGCAATGAATGATGGAGGGTATTATCCTGATGAACTGGGGTTATCGTTTTATCCTACAAGTGGAAAAAAGGAACAGGACAAGTTGACGGATTTTAAAAACACCGTAACATTGCTTAACAGGGAGCTGGGTAAGAAAGTTTATATTGGTGAATTCGCATACCCTGCAGGGGAAATGACAGGATATTATAAATGGAATGCAGAAATTGAAGGATATCCATTAACAGACGAAGGTCAGGCTTTTTTCATACAGGACCTTGTTGCCTGGGGTTATAGCAACGGTATGTTATCGGGTATTCGTCCCTGGGGATTTGATTTACTTGATGCAGACTGGCTACCCATGAGCTTTTTTAATGTTCAGGATAAGAGAGCTATAGCCCGTCCAAGTCTGGGGTCAATCCAAATGGGACTCAGGCAGGCAAAAAAACAGTGAACTATGAATTATTATTTTACTAAAACTTTATATTATGGTTATCGTTAGTTCCTATTCCTGGGCAGTTATACTTTGTATAATTACCATGTTATGCTGGGGTTCATGGGCGAACACTCAGAAATTATCATCAAAAAAACGACCCTTTCAGCTATTCTACTGGGATTACGCTCTTGGCGTTTTACTGCTGTCGCTGCTGTTTGCTTTTACATTAGGCAGCATAGGTAGCGATGGGCGCAGCTTTATTACTGACCTTCAACAGGCTGACATTTCCACCTTTGGAAAAGCCTTCATCGGAGGAATTGTATTTAATCTGGCAAATATCCTGCTTGTTGTAGCGATTGATATCGCCGGAATGGCCGTTGCCTTCCCTGTTGGTATCGGGTTAGCATTAGTTCTGGGTGTAGTTGTAAACTATATAGGTGAACCTGTAGGCAATCCGGTACTATTATTTACAGGAGTTATTCTTGTTACCGTAGCTATTATACTGGATGCCCTTGCATACAGAAAAATGCAGACCCAGGGTATGAAAACTCCCACCAAAGGTATAGTTATATCTATCGCCGCAGGAATACTTATGGGATTCTTCTACCGGTTTGTTGCAGCATCCATGAGCACAGATTTTATCACACCGGAAGCCGGAAAATTCACTCCTTACACCGCCGCAGTCATTTTCTCAATAGGTCTGTTAGTATCGAATTTTATCTGGAATACCATAGCTATGTACTGGCCAATTACCGGAGAGAAGGTTACTTATAAACAATACTTTACAGAAGGAAGTTTCAAACTTCATTCTATCGGCATTCTGGGAGGAGTGATCTGGAGTACAGGTATGATCCTCAATATAATCGCTTCGGGACAGGCAGGATTTGCTATATCGTATGGTTTGGGTCAGGGGGCAACACTCATCGCTGCTTTATGGGGCGTATTCATCTGGAAAGAATTTAAAAATGTAAAAAATGTGAATGTACTCATTGCATCGATGTTTATATTCTTTATAATTGGTTTAGCGATAATAATTCTTGCCCGGATCTATTAAACTTTAATATTATCAGTATGAAACCCTGCGTATTAGTAATTGGAAGTACCAATACAGACATGATTCTCAAGGTGCCTCACCTGCCCGCACCAGGAGAAACTATTTTAGGTGGAGAATTCTCCATCGTACAGGGAGGGAAAGGAGCTAATCAAGCCGTAGCTGCTGCACGCGCGGGTGGTAATGTTTCATTCGTATCATGTATCGGGAATGATCTTTTTGGGAAAAAATCGATCGAAGAACTTACTAAAGAAGGCATAGATGTTTCAGCAATAAAAATAATTAACGGGTACCCTTCCGGTGTAGCGTTGATTAATGTATCAGAAACCGGTGAAAACAGTATCTCTGTGGCACCTGGAGCAAATAATCAATTATTTCCGGAAGATATTGACAAACTTGAACAGTTATTTAGGAAAGCCGGCATTGTACTTGTGCAGCTGGAAATACCTTTGGAAACTGTTAAAAAAGTGCTGCAAACTGCGAAAAAATATCAGGTTCAGACGATACTCAATCCGGCACCTGCAAGAAAATTAGGTGCTGATATCTTAAGTTTGATTGATATCCTCACACCAAATGAAAAAGAGGCATTTATGATTTCCGGAATGCAAAATCCCGAAACCGACTATACTGCTTTAAGCAACGCTCTAAAAAAATTGGGAACAAAAAATGCAGTTATCACCCTGGGTGAAAATGGAGTATTTTATACCAATGATTACGAATATGAACATATCCCGGGTCATAAGGTTATACCAATTGATACTACTGCGGCAGGAGACACATTCAACGGGTACCTGGCCACTGCACTTGCAAGAGGTGATAAAATAAATTCTGCATTAAAACTTGCTAATAAGGCCGCATCACTGTCAGTTACACGATTGGGGGCACAACCTTCAATTCCATATCTGACTGAACTTGAAGAATCAGCTAATATCTAAACATAAATAATTATTCAACCGGACTTCATCTTGATGAAGATTCATTACAATATAACAATGTTATAAACCATTTTCCTGAGGTATATGGAATAATGAGAGCTTATTTTGACAGATTGTGGGATGAAGTAAAATATAGCCAATGAACCACAACAGATCAGTATTGGAAACAATAATAAAAAACACCTGAAGAATTTAATGTTTTCTGAATAAATGAATCACATATTATGATAAACAAAAAAAGTGGAATATCATTTCAAATATCACTTCAAAGCCTTATTCCTCTTATCGTAACCGGAGGGTGTACAGGTTTTTATTCAAAAATGCCAAATGTGGTTTTTTTTCTTGTCGATGATCTGGGTTGGGTCGATTTAAATTGTTATGGCAGTAATTTTTATGAAACTCCAAACATTAATCATCTGGCCAGCGAAGGGGTACTCTTCACCAGCGCTTATGCTGCATGTCATGTGTCTTCACCCACCCGTGCCAGTATTTTAACAGGTAAATATCCGGCCACCCTTAACTTGACTGATTGGTTGCCGGGACGCGGTAATTTCCCTTTTCAGAAATTTAAAAATGCAAAAATCAACCAACACCTGTCATATGAAGAGATCACCATTGCTGAGGCCCTGAAGAAAGAAGGTTATACTACAGCAATATACGGAAAGTGGCACCTTGGAAATGCCCCGTCCAATCCATTAACACATGGCTTTGATATACATATTCCAAAATGGCCATACGGCTGGCCAAATGCAGGATATCATGCCCCATTCAAGCTGGAGGGAATATCGGATAAGGAAGGAGATTACCTCACTGACCGCCTGACCGATGAAGCCCTGAAATTCATTGAGAATAATAAAGACAGTCCCTTCTTTCTCTATTTATCACATTTTGCCGTGCATGATCCCATTCAGGGCAGGCCCGACCTGGTGGAGAAATATCAGGAGAAACTCAGACAAATACCATCAAGGGAAGGAATTCCCTATATCCTGGAAGGGAATCCGGATACGCAAATACCTATAAGTCAATTAGAAGCCGAAATGTTATTAAAGGATGAAGAATACCTTGGCTTCAGTCAACTTCCCAACCAGATGGTTAAAATCAAACAATATCAGGACAATGTACAGTTTGCTGCTATGGTAGAGAGTGTGGATGAAAGCCTGGGCAGGGTAATGGCAAAATTGAAGGAGTTGGATTTGAATGATAAAACCATCGTTATATTCTTTTCTGACAACGGAGGTATGGCAGCCGCTAATTTTGGATATCCTAAACGTCTCATTACTAAGGAAATGCTTGACATAGCTTTTGCCACATCGAACCTGCCTCTCAGGGGAGCCAAAGGATGGTTATATGAAGGAGGTATCCGTGTGCCGATGATCATAAAATGGCCCCGGCAAGGTAAAAAAGGAAAAAAATGCGATGTGCCCGTTATTAGCATTGATTTTTATCCTACCATCATGGAAATGTTGGGATTTAAAGTTCCGGCTGAACAAAAAACAGATGGATTGAGCATCGTACCATTATTGAAAGGGAAAAAGAAACTAAAAAGAGAAGCCATATACTGGCATTTTCCACATTATAGCAATCATGGCATGCAAAGTCCGGGAGGGGCTATTAGAAGTGGAGATTACAAACTGCTTGAATATTTTGAAAACAATACTGTTCAATTGTTCAACCTCAGGGAAGATATCGGTGAACACCATGATATATCTGAATTAAATCCGGAAATTGTGAAAGAACTGCAAACAATGCTTCATCAGTGGAGAAAAAAAGTGAATGCCCGGATGATGGAACCAAATCCGGAATATGATCCGGAATTTAACATTCCTTATTCATCTATAGATGAGCTTTATAAGCAAATGACCAGAACAAGACCTTAGTATGTATCCGGATAATAAAAAGGTGTAAATATGTTTATCATAAACGACAGCGTTTTCAGGAGAAATTTTAGACACGGATTATAATGCATGACACTTTCATGCACTAACGTTCACAACAAGGAGATGAATATGCATGAAAGTTCCACGAGACCAATTAATTATTAAAAAAAATACTTGTGAAAACTAAACTATTTGTTAATGATCTTTTACTATCCGGTATCCTTGTAGTTATGTCTGCAGGGTGCAAGGAGGGAGAGAAGAGTCTTCCTAACATCCTTATATGTATTGCTGATGATGCATCCTATCCTCATATGGGAGAAGGTTGCCGTTGGGTAAATACTCCTGGTTTCGATGAAGTGGCCAGGGAAGGGTAAATAAAGAATTTATATCTTTTATTGATCTTGCTCCAACTTTTCTTGATTTAGCAGGCATTAAATGGGGAGAAAGTGGAATGAAGCCTACACCGGGTAAGAGTTTGAAACCTCTGTTTGAAAACAGAAAACTTAAAAAACCTTTTAATGAATTCATTCTTATCGGCAAAGAACGACATGATGTAGGTCGCCCTGACGACCTTGGGTATCCGATACGTGGAATTATCCATAATGAATGGTTGTACCTTATTAACTACCGTAGTGATCTATGGCCGGCAGGAAATCCCCAAACAGGTTATCAGACGGTGGGGGGTAGTCCAACAAAAACTCTGATTCTGAACCACAGGAAAGCCCCGGATCTTAACCATTTCTGGAAATGGTCATTTGGGAAAAGACCTGAAGAAGAAATGTATGATCTGAAAAAGGACCCTTATTGTCTGAATAATCTTGCGAAACTGCAGGAATATGATGAGACCAGGGTAAAATTAAAAGAAAAGATGGAAACAGAACTTAAGTTGCAGGAGGATCCGAGAATGTTTGGTCAGGGAGATATATTTCAAAATTATCCCTTTATAGTTGATGTAATCAGGAATGCTTATGAAAAAATCGTAATCAGGAAGGAGGATCTTGTATTATGGTGGATCAACAGGTCGGACATGGATCCTGACTTCGTTGAGGAATGAGATCCCCATGATTTCTGCCAACAGAACCTGGCGGAATCATGGTGTTGATTCCGTCAACCAGTCTTATGATTTCGTGCACTTGTAAAGTAGATAATCAGGCTATCAGGCCCAATATTTTAATCTGCCTCATGGATGATGCTTCTTTCCGGCACATGAGTACCTGTGGCTGCAGCTATGTCCACACTCCTGCCTTTGATCGGGTTGCAAACGAGGGTTTATTGTTCATGAATACATACACTCCCGTTGCCCTTAGTGCTCCCTCGAGGGCATCCATGCTAACAGGCAGGTATCCCTGGCAACTGGAAGAAGCTTCCGGTCAATTTACCCTCTTCCCTAAACATTATAAAACCTTTCCGGAAGCCTTACGTGAAAATGGGTATATAACCGGCAAAACCGGAAAAGGCTGGAATCCGGGCAATCCGGGTCAAATAGATGTAAAACAGAAGGATCCCAGAATTCCGGGAAACGGTGATGTATTCGAAACCTATCCCTTCAGCCTGGATTTTTTAAATAACTATTATGAAAAATACATGGACGGAACTTACCAAAAAGGTATGGTATGGTGGATTAATAGTACCGACTATGAAGATCCTGATTTCTATTTTGGTTATAAAGCCGGAGCTGGAAAATAAAACATTTTCACTATTGTCCGGTAAAAAAAGAATTTAAACTTCGATTTATCTCAGGATTAATCTTCAGATTTATCATAAACTATAACAAAAGTAAGGTCGAAAACATTTTCTTTATCCGGATTAAGAAGTTTAAGTTCCATGGTATGGGGTCCTTCGGGCAATTCAAAATTCCAGTAAAGATCAAGTTTTCTGACCATGTGATTGGCAGGGAACCTAATCAGCTCATCAAGTTCTCCGTCAATTAACACCTCAATATCAGCTATATAATCTCCTGTTGACTCCCACCATTTAGGATGTTGAGCTGATATTAAGATTCCTGTACCTTCAAAATTATAGGTAAAACCTTTATCAGTTAAAGGTTTATTGATTCTTTCCTTTTTTACGGGGACAATACCTTCAAAGCTCTTCTCGTATCTGACCGGAACAGGGTATTGGCATTTTATTACCACCTTTTCCCCGTCTACCTTACCTCCATTACGTTCAATCATTTCCAGGGCATGTTTCATGCTCAGGTGATAGGTATCATTCAGTGAGAGACTCGTAAAAGGGAATATTTCATCTTCCACTTCTTTCACATTATTAAGCCAGTGATCAGGGATACTGCTGTATCCTATGGCTGTTCCAAGGATCCCGGCAGCATTCGAAGGATTACAGTCTGAATCCTGTCCGCATCGGGTGGAAATATCCGTTGTTTTTCCCATATCTCCTTTTCCATATAACAACCCCATCAGAATGTAGGCACAGTTTAATTTAGCTTCAATGTTAGAGGGATTGGAATATGTATTTGGGCAGGTCCTGTCGTCACCCCACTTGTCCTGTATTTCCTGCCAGGCATCTTTCCAGTCTTCATAATGTTCAGACCAGTTGATCACATCTGTCATACAGGCATGAAAATCACTTTCTTCAGGCAGAATTTTTAAGGCTTCCCTGACAATAAGATCAATATCTTCAGTAATAAAAGCCAGGCTGTACATAGCTGAAACATATACACCTCCGTACCATCCGTCACCATAATTCATAATATGACCAATTTTGTCGCAGATTTCCGAAGCGGCGACAGGCATACCAGGGGACATCAGACCGGCAAAATCTGATTCAATCTGGAAATCAATATCATCGGCATGAGGATTGTTTTTCCAGTGTCCCGATTCTGGCGGCATGATCCCGTTTAATATATTATAACGGGCAGCCTGGTTGGCATGCCAGAGAGGATATTTGGCATGTGCAAAAGCCAGGGCAAAACTATCCACCGGAGCATCTATACCATATTTCTTAAAAACCTCCACAAATGTAAGGTCCATATAAATGTCATCAAATAATCCGGGCTTATTATCAAACCACCACTTACAATAGCCACTAACAGGCCATGGAATCTCAACACTATCTGGAATAATTATTCCCAGATACCTGAATTCGGTAGGGCCTCCATAAGTAACTCCCAAAGTCTGACCTGCCCAGCCTCCTTTAATCTTGTCCAGCAGTTCGGTTTTTGTTAAAATAAACTTTTCAGGAATAAAAGTTTTTTCGGTTTGCCGGCTAGTACAGGAAAAAAGGATGCAGACAATAACCGGTAAGGTGATTAAAAGAATTATTTGTTTTTTCATATCGTTTATTTTTATGTATTTATTCTCATTACTTCGGTATGTATTTTCAAAACAATGATAATGAGCATTTTGCATTTTTTATTTTATGTATGTTATTCATAATTAAAATTAAAGGCCTCTGCGCTATTGCGTCCAATAAAAGTTTAACGAACTATTATATTCTATAAAGCTCTTTTACATTTGCTTTTTAATAAACATTGATTTAACTGAATTACGACAATAAATCAATGCTTGTATGTCATAGCAATTCCTGGAATTACAGGCTGAATCCATGCACGTTGTTTCCCGATTATTTCTCCTGTTATCTGATCAATATGATCTGCAGATGATGTAATTCTTATTTATACATAAATGCACCGATAGTCCACTTGTCAGTATTTTTTTGACGCATTAACGGTAAAGGTAAAGAAATTTCTCCGTTAGAGTCTAAAAGGTTAGTTTCCGGATTTAAAATCCATTCCCATTGTTGTTCGTTTTCCCCCGGCATGAGAGTACTTTGATCTCCTGCAATAAACAACTGCCCCCATGAATTTATCCAAACCCCCCTCAGTCCTTCAGTAATCTGATAGTCCTTTAATACAAATTCCCCTCTGGTAAAACCATTGTATTCAAGTACAGTTCCTTTATCACCAACAATATATACATTATCAGATGCATTACCCCAGGTAGTATGCAGGTGAGGTCTGTCAGATGCATTACCCCATACACTGTATAAATGTGTTTTTGCCGGATTTGGGATAGAGTTCCATTTACTGCCATTATAGTGAATAATTGTTCCCGGAAAATTAACTTCATCAGACCCTGCACCTACTATATAAATATCGTCTTTTGAGCTACCCCATATACCTGAATGCCAATACCACCCTGATGGTGCGTGAGTAACCTGTTCCCAAATTCCATCTTCATTACCATTGTAATGCAGTATTGCATTAAATGCTCCAACCGCATAAACATTATTGTCTGAAGTACCCCATACTCCATACAGATCTTTCTTTGTTCCACTATTCATTGATCGCAAATCTTTGCCATTAAAATGAAGAATTGTGCCTTCATCTCCTACAAAATAGACACTACCACACCATGATGCCCAAATATCATTTAAATTGCTGGTAATACCTGTCTCTATGGATACCCAACTATCAGGCTGCCAGAAACCCCTGGCTAAAAAAGAACCATTGTTTCCTGCAATATAGGATATATAAGGATCATACCATACTGCATTTAATTGTTCACTGGTTGGAGATAACATCTTATTCCAGGTATTATCTTTAAGCTCTAATATTGTTCCATACTGACCAACACTTAATACTCCTGAATTCAAATAACCATGAACACTTTTCATATTTACATTCAATTCCGGAATTTTATTCTCTGTTTTTAACTTTCGCCCTCTGTCAATACAGGGAGAACCCGGCAACAGATTAAAATCAGGATTATCAGTGTTTCCGGGTGCAACCATCAGTGGATTAGTAAAATGATTATTTTTAAAAATACCACCTCTGTCGTTGATTATTTTCTGAAATTCAGAAATATCCCATACGGCTATGATATTATTATCCTTTGTTGCAAAACCCTTCAAATAATTGGGAGAATCATCGTGATAAATAATATTATTAAAAAAATCCGCTTTTCTTTCATGGGCGAATGTAATTTCCCACCTGTTATCATTCATAACTATATTGTTTGCTATGATCCCTGCACTCAGGATCTCTTTGGTATTCTTATCATGAACAGCTCCCCATATTCCAATGGTACCCCCATCACCCCAGTAATCGGCACTAAATTCCTTGTTACAATCATAAAATGTATTGTTATAGACCTGCATTCCTGTAGATTTTGCCATTATGAGTGCAGGTCCTTCAACATTATAAACCAGATTACCATATATTTTTGCATTGGTATGCATGCAATCAAAATAAATCGCAACAGCTTCGTTATCAGCATTTCCTGGTTTTAAATTCTCGCTGCAAGCCCTTCTGACTTCAGTCATTACGTTGTATCTGACTACAGCATTATTTGTTCCAACTGCATTAATGCAGGGCGGGTTTCCGCCTCCAGGACAATATACGCCATAACCATTGTTTCTGAAAACATTATGCTCTATGGTATGATCATCTCCTGATATATGTATAGCTAATGTAAGAATGTTTTCAAATCTGTTCAAACGCATGAGAGTTTCAGAACTATGAATACAGGCCCGAAATATTTTACCATCATTATCTATAAATATCCCGCCCATATCAACTTCAAAGTAATGCTGGGGTACATGCCAGATAGCACTATGAATATTATGAAAATAATTTTCCTCAATCAGTGTTTTGTGAGTATTGTTTAGTACGATACTATTATTAGACTCCTTATTTCCGTTTATGGTTATATTCTCAAGCATCTCATTATAAAATTCCGGTGAGGATGTTATTTCATTATTTATTATCTTAAGATTCTTTGTTCCATGAGCAGATATCTCATAATTTTTATTGTCCCTGAAAGTTGTATTAATGATCTTTATACCATCCAAAAACTCCAAATTATCATCATTGATCATCCTGAAATAATCGGATCTTCTTTTCATAACCTTCTGATTGTAGGTTCTTCCTCTATTTGAAAACAATAATATGTTACCCTGCTCAAAAAGGTAAAAATTCTCGCTATCTTCTCTATGTGTCCCGCCACTGATCTCCAGGCCATCAATAGTAATAAAGGACCCTTGAACAAAAATGCCATAATGCAGTTTTCCTGCATTAATTATGGGTTTATCAGTACCTGTTCCGTAATTGCCAATGATAATAGACTTACCCTCCATGCCGCTTGAGGAAATAATGAATGATTCGTTATGCCATATATCCCCCTTGCAGAATAAGATTCTGTCGCCCGGTTTGAATCCCTCCCTCACATCGTATGTTTCAATCTTTTTTAAAGTCGCCCATGGTTTAGAAGGAGAAAGACCAGAGTTATTATCCTTACCGCTTGTGGAAATATAATATTCTCTAGCTGTAGCATTGCCTGAGAGGATGAATATTATAAGAAGCCCTGTGAAAAAGTTTTGTAGATTCATAAGTCTTCATTCTTTAAGTTAATATGTTGATAAACAAGTTATTTTTTACTGTAATTCCCAATTGGAGCCGGAAGCCATAAAAGTCCTGCGAATATTTCCTCCGGCTGTGTTATTTTTATTAAAAACAAATGTTTTTTCTGTTGTACCTCCAGTAAAAGTATCTCCTTCACGGGTTACAATAGTAAAAGAATCATCACCGGTGAGTTCGGGAACACATAAAAAACTAAATCTCTTTCCCGAACAAACTTCTGCCGGTGGCAACCTTAAATGCATCGAACGGTTCCCTCCATTTGTAAACCTGTGTGTTCCCCAATCATGTGGCTTAATAATATATCTTTTTGCAGCAGTGGTATCGTAAACAGATGAATCAACTGTACGGATCATTTCAGGTAGTGATGAGGTATTGGGTTTTTTAAAAACTTCAGGGAATAGAACTTCTAATTCCGACAATGTAACCACAGTGATATGATCACGGTTAGCATCAAGAAATTTTAATAAGTTAATAAAGTTCCCATTTTCGGAGACATCGGATTCAGAAACACCATGCCACATAATCTGTCCAACGCCTCCATATTCCGGAAATTCGGACATAGTTTCACCTATCCCCATATAATCATTATATGGTGACCAGCTAGTATTTGCAATTTCCAATCTACCCATTCTCCAGCCATCATCAAAAACGGGTAATGGAAGAGGTCCGGTTGGCTGTCCGGACAGGCCGATACTATACATGTTTTTAAAGACTCTCCATACGCTCTCCCGTATAGGTCCAACCCCTGTATATGGGAATATAAAATATTCTTTACCACGGGTTATTCCTAACCTCTCGAATAATTGTCTGCCTGATACCAGGTTTGCAATTAACGTTTCAGTTGTATGATTTTTTGAACCGACTAAATAGTGATCTGCTGAGTGCGAAACAATATCCCATCCCAGTTTATCAAATGTTTCCAGCATTTCTATCGTACAAAAATCTGCTATTGAAAGATGTCTGTATAATGGATGCGAAATCGATTCTGCTTCAACTTGTGTATAAATATCAGTATCATAAAACATTGAGGCATTGATCCCCAATACTCCTTTAAATCCATATTGCTCCATGAGAGGTCGACCACGGGTAAAAACGTTAGCTAAAGCATCATCAAATCTCAGGATCAAATAGCAATGACTGATTGTTTCTATCGCTTCCAGATGAGATAAAAAAATTCGTAATGTTTTTCCCTCAGCGGGTTCAAAGAAATAAACAATCTTAGTTATGTTCGACCAATCAATCTTATTGGCGGACTCTACTCTGTACGGACATGCCCGGCTAATGGAGAGAATTTCCCAACTCCCATATGCCGAAATAAGCGAGAGAGGATACCTCACATAATTTCCTTTTATATCCTCAAATGAAATATAACTGGAAGTATAGAAAAGACCTGTATATATGTCGGTCTTTCCAACTTTAAATTCATTTACATCAAAGATTGAATAACCGAAAGAAAAATGATGCGATGATAAATCAACAGGTGTGGAGAAATTCTTTTTCCATGTCACATCTTCTGCAGATTCAATATACGAAATTCTGTTACCATGATAAGGTGCTTTTGGATAGTTCCACTCAACGGTATCCTGGACAGCTAAGACATCAGATGGGATACCTTCTTCAACAGCAGAAAAATCGTCGAGCATAATACGCTTATATTTAATCTTTTGTCTCTTAACGGGTAAATTATCTTTTTCTGGCTCTTTTTTGGGTTTCAGGTTGGTGGTTTTATTACATTTTGGCAGGATGATCTCTTCAGATTGAATGAAATCCGATGTGTTTATTTCAGAAAAGTCATGCATTTCGATAACAAACTCCCGATTAAAGAAAACAGCCTCACTTTCCGGAGTCCAGTTAATAAAAAGACAAAACAAGAAGATGATAAGCTTTTGTTTTATCATGGATATGTGATAGTTAGTATTGCACATTCTATTTTAAGTTATAGATGAATAATAAGATAATTTAAAATCGAGAGAAAAAAATCGTTAAACAGGTTTATATGCTTTTGTCAAAGATTTTGCAACTTTTTTTTCTATTGCTTCAATAGTAAAATTTTTATCGGAGGAATAGCCACCTGTAAAAGTGAAAGTTATCTGCCCGTTTTTATTGGCACGGCTTACTCCGTTAGTACATTTAGGCCCTATGATGTTTTCACCTGTCTCATTGTTTACTTTTACAAGGTAGTATTTGTTTTTTTCCAGGCCGCCCACGACATGTTCTGTACTTCCAATATTTCTGCCGGTAGATTCGGTCCATGCCCTGGTGTAATTGCCGGAAGTCTGCCATTCGGTGATATGGATATCCACCCAGTCGGCTTTATCGGAGCCATCAGGGGCAACCGACAGGTCTGCAGTTAATTCACCTGGGGTTTCCAGGTTGCGGAATTTTTCATCTCCATAAACTCTTGCTCCTGCATTGATATTTATTTTATCTGTTCCCATGGTATATTGGGGTTGGTATTCAAAGGCGCCGATATCGGGGGGGCCATAAATCGGGTTCCCGAGTATATCATGAGTATAGTCAGCAGGGGTATCCATGCCGGCATCAATAGCAGGGGACCAATCCTGCAATCTCAGGTCACAATCCGCTGATGTATATGACGGATTTGTAAACAATGGATTACCCCACCGGTTAGAAGTAACTTTACGCAGGAGTGCCGGATTTTCGAGGGCATACGCTTCAAATTCCGATAAGGTATAGTATTCCTTTTTACCACGCCATTGAATATCTCTTACAGCAATATGTTTATCTGTTTCCGTTAATCCGGAATAATCATAGAATAAATTATTTATTACAGAAAGATCATAATTCTGTGATGTTCCATCTATTAAAATCGCTAACCTGTCTCTGGATGGGTTCCCGTTATCAACAAACAGATTATTGGAAAAGGAACTGGAAGGAGCCTGGACAAAGTCAGTAGCGGACCAGCTCCTGGAACCATTATTATACAAGGTATTATGATAAAAATGATTTCTGCCGACAACAATTTGATGGATTCCGCATTTTTCATTATTATACACCATGTTCCCGTAAATCTGGTTATCCCAGCAGGCGAATTCCAGATAAATGGCATCTCCTTCAACACATGGATTCCACGGATATCCCAGACAATCAGGATAATTAAACCATAAATAAGTATCGTGAACCTTATTGTATCTGATAACACTGTTATAAAAACAACTTGCACCAAGTATATAATTACCATACCCTGCTACTCCACCTTTGCCATCCACCGGAGGAGAAAAAATCGGTGACTGGGTTTTATTCATGTTATAAAGTTCATTGTACTGGACTGTTACATATTGCCCTACTGCCATAATGCCAATACTCCAGCAATCATGAACCCGGTTGTGTTCTATTGTAATATTACGTGGAAACATAGTTGCATAGTCTTCATATTCATAATAATAGTTCCTTCCACAATCCGTGCACACATAACTTGGTGTTACAGGAATCCGGCTCATTTCTGAAACCTCAAAACCCCATGCCTGGGATCCGGCAATGGCAGCAAACCCTGACACTCCGGATACATCATTCCCGGTAATGGTAATATGTTCCGTCCCTGAACCGTAATATATACCAGAGACAAAAAAGGAATGATGAGGATTGCAATTTTGTAAATCAGAACATTTAATAGTATTATTGCTGATGATACTGTTTTCCGTGAATCGAATGATAACTCCGCTAAGTGAAGTGTCAAAAAATCTGCAATTATCAACCTGAACTCCGATCAGCCTCCCTGCTATTTCCGATGAATTTATGCCCATAGAACAACCGGGAAAATCAGAAATCATATACCCCAGTCCCACTGTGATTTTCGGGGGGGCGATTACGATGGCTGAGTTAACCAGACCGGAATTCAGATAATTTTTTACAGTAGTACAGGGATGATCTCTGAAAGTTGTATCGGGACATTTAGGGTCAGATATAATAATTTGCATTCCTTTGGTAAAACTTAGATCAGAAACCTTTACATTGGAAGCCTCTATACTTATCCCGTAATTCTTCCCATTCTCTCCCGTTCCCATGTCAATGGTCGCTTCCCCTGTTCCATAACTATTATCAGAAGTATAGGTAATTCCGGGGACAGAAGCTATGAAATTATCCGTCCAGGTATCTCCTTTTTTGAAGACAATCACATCCCCGGGTTCCAGAATAATGGTACCTGAGTAGCTTTCCATTCCCGGGCAATGTTTTAATGGTCCGTGGATGTCATTACTCCATGACATCGTTAGTCCGTCATATGTGTCATCTCCTTCTGAGATGCTTACATAATATGTTTTTGCATATACACCATTGAAAAAAGAAAAGTAAAATAAGAACAGTGCTGTAAAAAATAAAAAACAAAACGAAGTGATATTTTTCATTTTTTCATTTGTTAAGTTAATATTTAACGAGATTTAAATTTTATCATTTCAAAGAATTTCGTCAACATTATGTTTCTAACAAAAATGTCAAGGATTACTGTTCTATTGTTTGCTTCAGTCCCGTTTGTATAGCTTTCAATCCAGGACGGGCTGTGGCTTTTTTACCCTCAACAGTAAATAAACTCATAGGGCTCCATGTTTGGTCTAACAGATCAGCTCCCCATGGTCGAATACCTGATAACATTCCGCTGCTGTAACCCCAGGCATCAGAATTAATTTTTTATCCATAGAAAATCAATCCCAATTTTATTATTATTTCCCTCTCCAAGGTATTCCAAAACGATTTCATTTTTTCCTATATTAAGCATAATCTTTCCCGTGTGATAGCTTTGAAGGATGGTTTGATAAGGTATATGAAGATCTCTCTCTTCAAAATAGCAGGATTCTGATACACACCATTCGCTGCTGCTAAGCTTAACGAGAGAGCCATTTACAAATAAGGAAAATTTACCTCCTTGTGGTACATGCAGTAGGGTTAAAGCAAATCCATCCGTTTTGGATGTGTCGATTTGTTGAAGCAGAAAATTGATTTTCTCTCCTTTTTTCTTCGGTTGCCACATTACCATTTTGTTTTCAGAACATATTGAACATTCTTCGATGGTTACATTTTTACCTTTTTTCAATAGCTTTTCGGCTTCGATAAAATAGAAATCTTTTGCCCCTATTCTTGCTTCCGGTTTCCAAAGAGGGAGAGTAATTTCCCGAATGTCATCAGGAGATATTTCCATATGATCATCTATTAGGTCTGGTCTGGAATACAGGTAAATGATCCTTCCATACGAAAATCCCTGAACTGAATAATCATGATGTAATAACTCCATATAAAATGCCAGTTTGTTATTAAAAGGGATATCATCTAATATATGCCAGCGAAAATTGGTAACAAAACCTCTGCTACCGGGACCATCATTTCGTGGTTGTCCACAATAGGGGTATGAAAATATTTTAGAAGATCCCCAGGAGTAATTAAAATAATCTTCACTTCCTGTCCCAAAAAAAGAAGGGAATGTGTCTTCATCAACAAATATCTTTTCATCTCCTTCTCCCCACCAGTTGCCAAAACCAGTAGGTATATTACAAGGGTTATATAGGAAGATTGCAGCACCTGCCACTCTGCCCCGACCAGATGCAAGAAGATAAGGGATATCCACTGGAGTGGTTAATACATTATGATTAATCCTCCAGCGGGCGCGAAAATGCATGGATTCGTCATCTTTCCAGACATAATCTGTTATTCTTATATCTGCAGTAAGATTGATATCATGCATTGAATTATTTACAATTTCAATTCTTGCCGATTTTTTAAATGGCATAATAAAACGGCAGATCATTGTTCCGTCAGGTAATACGGTAAATGGGAGTGACTTATAAGGATTAATTCCGGGAGCAGCCCCAAAGAAATCACCTATAGGCGACTGTATCTGTGGGACAGAGGAGTTATCAAAATATACATTTAAAACAGTTTTTCGTAAAAGAATATCATGATCCTGAGGTGTCATTTTTATTGAGAAATATTCTATAGCTTTCGTTCCTTCCAGCTTAGCCAGTTCTTTATTAGCATTAGCAGGAATTACTGTTTCTATTGTATTGATTTGTGAATCATTATATTCCCTGTTATTGTCCGGATCACTTAAAATAATATTTACCTTTTCTATATTCTCTGCATATTTAGCGAAGTCGCCGGGTTGAAAAGTTTCTAAATTAACATCTGATTTATAAACACGCACTCCAACGTGGTAAAAATGACCATCTGTTTTGATATTACCCGTCCATTCAATCCTGCAACTTTTTGCAAATGGTATTGGGAAATACACTGCATCGAATTGACGAAAAATATTATAATTTCCAGGTACCGGCGAAACTTCTTCGATGAAATTCCAAAAGAAATTTTCAGCCATACCTTCATAAACCGGTGTGTTATTTCCATCCAAAAACATGCGGATACTCCCTTTAATGCCGGCACTCCAGAGTCTGACAATCACACCAGGTTCTTTTATATCACAGATTAAATAAGTTGCGATCCCATTTTCATCAGGTTCCCTGACAACTTCTTCAAAACCTGGTATTGGTGAGTTTCCGCCATCGTTATTAGCAAGCCATCCGGGATCAGAAACACTTGTACTGCGTCTGTCGTATGAGGAAAACTGAATGGTTTTATATACAGGTTCATTAAAATATGTTAAACGTTGCAGATCGATCATTTCATTTAATAACGTTCCCGTTGTAATTGATTGAGAAAAGATTACACTTCCATTAAATAAATTAAACAAAGTGATAAATAATACAGTTATTCTCATAATGAAAAAGGGTTAATGTTTTATAATTATAAGTTTGCTATTTCAACCACATCTTTCCCTTCAGAGAAAGCTTTATAAAGATCTACATAGGGGACATCTCTTACTTCCTCATCAGGGTTATAATCCGGGTTATGAATCGGCCAGTACCTTTTTTCCACATTTTCTTCCAGGAAGTTAATTAATTCTGTAAACAACTCTTTTGTTCGCTGAGGTTCTTTTTTCATGAGGTTATCTTTTTCAGCAATATCTTTCCTGATGTTATAAAGTTTAAGTCTTCCGTACCAGTCAAAGATCAGTTTATAATCTCCCTTTCTGATTGCTGAATGAGGGTTACAGGGAAACCCATCATCAGGGTTTGAAAATGAAAGATTATAAGGGTAGTGCCAGAAAAATGTGTTTCTTTTATAATGATTTTTACTATTTACCGGATCAAACCACAAACCAACCAGGCTTTCCCCGTCTATGTTCCTGTTTTTTAAGCTATGTCCGGCAACTTCCAGGATAGTTGGAAAAATATCATTACAGTCAACCGGCATATCGCACCACTGGTTGGGTTTGATTTTATCTTTCCATGAAAAAATTAGAGGTACTCTGATACCACCTTCATATACAAACGCTTTTCCTCCTTTTAAAGGGGCATTTGAAGTGATAACCGGGAATTCATATTGAGGAGCATTGTAGGAAAGGCCTCCGTTATCAGACATGAAAATAATCAGGGTATTTTCTTCCAGCCCTTGATCTTTGAGGGTTTGCATAATTCTTCCCAGACCATCATCCAGTTTTTTTATCATGGCTGCATAGATTGGCACAAAATGTTCATTCCATCCGATAGTTTTCTTTTCATCAAAATATTTAATATTCTCTTCAGGGGCCTGAAATGGCAGATGCACCGCAAAGTGACACAAATAGAGAAAGAAAGGTTTGTCTTTCACTTCTGCCTTTTTTTTAATGAATGAAACAGCTTTTTCCGTAAGATCATCTGTGAGGTATTCAAATTCGGATAATTCGCCGGCATTACCACGAACCCATTCTTCCTGTGGAATATCAGGGAAGAGGTCTTTGTTGCGGCTGTTCCATTGATCCCGCCAGTTATAATAATGGGATCCTCCAAAATCGAACCATGCAATACTTTCAAAACCAAAATCTTCAGGTTGATATCCATCGGCGCCAATGCCTCCCACGTGCCATTTCCCAATAAAAGCCGAATGATAGTCTTTTATGATATCTGTTATTACAATTTCCTTTTTGCCTTTATCTATTTCATAACCACGCGGGATAGCAGTGTTTGTTGTAGGGTTGATCCATGCCTGGGGAAAATCAATATTTTCTGCAAAATGTATAACATCGTGAATATAATAATCATCAGGAGGAGCAATTGCCGTATTGTAATATGTTTTTACAAAAGGGACTGCAGTTGTAAAACCCAGCCGGGCTGCATGCTTTCCGGTTAAAAGACTTGCTCTTGTGGGAGCGCACAGAGGGTTAGCATATGCCTGAGAGAAAGCGATACCACTTTCTGTTAACTTATTCAGATTCGGAGTTTCATAATACATTTCCGAAACCTGAGCACCAGTTACATATGCTGCAAAACTGTTAACATCTGTATACCCGAGATCATCGGCCAGAATGAAAATTATATTCGGTTTTTCACCTGATATGGGAGATGGTTGATTACAGGCTGAAAGGCCTGTTAGAATGATACCAGCAGAGGTTAAACATCGGGGAATATTCACAACGTATTTATTTTTATTAAATTTTTATATCAATAGTTCGTTAAATTTAAATTAAACGCAAAGGCGCAAAGGTGCAAAGTGTTGATTATTAGAAATATGCGTAATTTAAGAATATATTATTAAAATGTTCATTATCAGCGCAATATAAAAATATAATGAACTATTGATATAATATACTAAATTTTAGCAATAACAATTTTAATTTTTTTTCAAAACGTTCAAGCCTTAGTAAACAATCAATATACAGATAAATCAGTTGAAAATTATAATATTACCTTTTAATGGCTTATTTAAGAGTAAGTTTATCACTTACAGGCATTGGTGAGCCTAAAGCGAGACTTCGTTCACCGGGACTTGATCCACCTATGGTAATTAAATAATCACCCGACAATATCCGTTCATTTCCTGATTCATCAAATACCGTTAGCATTTCAGGGGTTATACTAAATTCAATTTTAACTGATTCTCCGGGTTTAAGAGATATACGTTTAATACCTTTAAGTGAAAATAAAGGTGCAGGAAAAGATTCAGATAATGGCGGAGTGATATACAACTGTACAACTTCATCAGCGTCATAATTACCTTTATTTGTCAGAACACAGGATGCTTTTGATGTTTTCCCTGATTCAATCATTTTCATCGATAATTTCAGGTCAGAATAAATAAATTTTGAATAGCTTAAGCCGTAGCCAAATGGATACATAGGTTCTTCCTTCATATAGCGGTAAGTTCTTCCTGTCATTGAATAGTCCTCAAAAGCTGGTAATTGTGATAATGATTTTGGGAATGTAATGGGGAGTCTGCCCGATGGTGATGTGTCGCCATAAATAATGTCAGCAACAGCGTTACCCCCTTCTTCACCCGGATACCACACATGCAATATTGCATCGGCAAGATCGTGTATTTCAGTCATATCTACAGGACATGCTCCTGTTAGTATAACAATAACAGGTTTGTTATAATCTTTTCTGAGTTTTTTCAAATAATCAATTTGATTTTTGGGTATTTGAAATTCAATCCAGTCACCCAGAAAGGGTGAAGCAATGGATTCCCCTTCTTCTCCTTCCAGAATAGGAGATAAACCCATTGCTACTATTATGGCATCTGTTCTTTTTGCAGCACCCATTGCCCAATCAATAGGATTTATATTTTCACGATCGAGTAAAAACCCTTTTTTATATTCAATAAAACATCCTGGTGGCACTTTGGATGTAATTCCTTCCAATATAGTTGACATATTTGAACTTACGCCATAATAATTTCCTAAAAGAACTTCAACATTATTAGCATTTGGTCCGATTAGAAAAATACTGCGGGTATCTTTGGATAGAGGAAGCACATTATTGTTTTTCAGCATTACGATTGATTTATGAGCTGCTTCTCTTGCTAATTTCCGGTGTTTGTCACAATTAATAACATCTGTGCTTATATTTTCGAAAGGTGTGGTTCCGGGAGGATCAAATAAGCCAAGTTTAAAACGGGTTCTCAACAAATCCGCCAGATTTTCATTGATCTCATCCTCAGTTATCAGGCCTTTTTCTAAGGCAATAAGCAGATTAGGATTATATAAACTACCACAATTCAGGTTTACACCACTTTTAAGAGCGAGAGCGGCAGATTCCGCCGGACCTGCAGCAACATGATGTCCTGTGTGAAAATCTCGTAATGCCCAACAGTCTGACACAACATGACCTTTAAATCCCCAGCTATCTCTTAATATTGTTTTTAAAAGATATTTGCTGCCACAGCAGGCTTCATCGTTAAAACGATTATATGCGCACATTATTGATTCCACTTTGCCTTCCATAACCAAAGCTTTAAAGGCAAAAAGATAGGTTTCGTGTAAGTCTTTCTGATTTGTAAGGGCATTAAACTCATGGCGCAATCCTTCAGGACCGCTATGAACTGCGAAGTGTTTTGCACATGCGGCTGCTTTTAAATATCGGGGATGGTCTCCCTGTAATCCTTTAACAAAGGAAACACCCAATTTTGCAGTCAGGTAAGGATCTTCTCCGTATGTTTCCATTCCCCTTCCCCATCTTGGATCGCGAAAAATATTAATATTAGGTGTCCAGAAAGTAAGTCCCCCGGAAGGAGTAAGTCCCCCTAACTGCAAACTATGTCCTCTGGCAACAACGGCATGATGAAATGCTCTTGCTTCATCAGAAATTGCTGACGAAATTTTAAAAATCAGATCTTCATCAAATGTAGCTGCCATACCAATAGCCTGGGGAAATACAGTAGCTCTTCCCAATCTTGCAAGACCGTGTAAACATTCGTTCCACCAGCCATATGCCGGAACTTCCAAACGGGGTAAAGCAGGACTATCATGCATCATCTGGGACACTTTCTCCTCAACGGTCATCCGCGAAATGAGATCTGCTATCCTTTCATCATAAGATAGTTGTGGATTTTGATAGGGGAAAGTTGTTTCAGTTTTCTTGTCTTTATTAGTGCACGAAATCAGAATCAGGATAAAAAAGATGATGCTGTAATTTTTTAAACGATTTTTATTCATAACATGTTGATTTAAAGTTAGAGAATTTCTATAGTGATTTTTTTAATGTGAATTAATGAAGTAGTAACATGTGGTCAATTAAAATAAGAATTATACTGTAAGTGCCATAGTTCAATAGATAAGATCAAATACTACCAGATAAAATTAAATAATTTTAAGCTTAAACGATTAAATGTATAAAGATTTTTATATGTTATATAACATAAAATCTTTGTTAAGAATGAACATTTTAGTTCAACTTAAAAATGAGGTTGTCTGATATAGCTTGACGTGTAACTTCATCAGCACCTCTCTTTGTTCGCCAAGGGGTTAACATAAGGTGCGGCGCAGAGTAACTTGTACTACTCTTCGGCTGAAGAAAGCTGGCTGAGGACGTGACGCTGGCGTCTCCGCAGCGTATCTTCAGGGCTTGCGGAAAGCTATGGGGAATATGTAGTCAGCGCTCGCGGAAAGACTTAACCTCCGGCGAAAGATGCAGTGTTGCATAGCTTCTGCATAATGCGAGGGTTAAAATGTGCATCTTAAAGGTCAATTTATCCATTGACATTATTCACTTCATTCAATATATTGCTAATTTTATTTACATATGAGAGTATTAAAATTTAACCCTTTAATTTTTGCATCATCAGGGATTTTAGTATTAAATATCGGGTGTCAGTCTCCGCAACAGGATAAGGAGCTGCCGAATATTTTATGGATTACCACTGAAGACAATAGTCCTTTTGCAGGTTGTTATGGTGATGAATTTGCTACCACACCTAACATGGATAAATTGGCATCAGAAGGTTTTCTTTATACTCATGCCTATGCCAATGCTGCTGTTTGTGGTCCTGCAAGGAATACAATCATCACAGGAACTTTCGCCTGTTCGGGCGGACATGAGCACATGCGCAGCTATTACAGAAAGTCTGATTTAATCAGATATTACCCGCAATATTTAAGAGAAAAAGGTTACTACTGTACTAATAACTGGAAGGAAGATTATCAGATAGATCCTCAACAAACGAAGGAAATATGGGATGAGTCGAGCCGGGAGGCACATTATAAAAACCGGAAGCCGGGGCAACCGTTTTTTGCTGTTTTTAATATACTTAATTCTCATCAGGCACATGTTTCTCATTATTCGATTCCTGTGGAAAATTTACGTCATGATCCGCAAAAAGTAACATTACCGCCCTATCATCCTGATACTCCTGAAATGAGACACGACTGGGCTCAGTTTTATGATAAAATTGAAGAGATGGATAACATTATGGGTAGAATTTTACAGGAGTTGGAAGAGAGCGGTGAGAGCGAAAATACCATTGTGTTTTATTATGGTGACCATGGAGGTGTGTTACCCCGGAGCAAAGGGCATTTATATGAATCTGGAACCCATGTACCTTTTATTGTACGCATACCGGAAAAATTCAGACATTTATGGCCGGCTGACAGTCCGGGCAGTAAAGTAGACAGGCTTGTCAGTTTTGTGGACCTGGCACCTACCTTACTGAGTTTGGCAGGCATTCCTATACCCGGATATATGCAGGGGCATGCCTTTCTGGGCGATCAAAAAACTCATGATCCTGAATATGTTTTTATGTTTCGCGATCGATGGGGTGAAAGATACAACATGAGCAGGGCAGTCCGCGATAAAAAATACCGTTACATCAGAAATTATACACCTTACCGTATTCACGGGCAACATAATTTTTACAACTGGATTATGTCAGCTATGCGATCATGGGAACAGGCTTACCTTAAAGGAGAGTGCGATTCAGTACAAAGTATTTTCTGGCATAACCAACCTCCTGAAGAACTTTACGATACAGAAAATGATCCTTGGGAAGTAAACAATTTAGCTGAGAATCCTGCCTATAAGAGGATATTGAAACGAATGCGAAAGGCTAATTATAAAATTATGTTACGTATTGAGGATGCCGGTTTTATTCCCGAAGCTGAACGTTTTAAGCGGGCAGGGGAAATGACAACTTATGATTATATGAGAAGTGGCAATGTTCCTTTAAAAGAGATCATTAAAGCAGCTGAGAAAGCTACGATGCCCTCTGTTATAGATATACCAGAGCTGAAAGCTTTTTTAATATCCGATGACAGTGCCATTCGTTACTGGGGAGCCACCGGGGTATTAATACTGGGTGATCAGGCTAAGCAATGTATTTCCGAATTAAAAGCTGTTTTAAATGATACCTCACCGGAGGTTGTTGCCGTTGCATCAGAAGCACTATACAACTTAGGTGAAGAAATTGCCGGTCGGTCGGGACTTCTAACTGTGCTAAGAATGCCAAACCCCACTCCATATTCAAAGATACATGTAATGAACGTTATCGATTATGTAAACGATGATACCCGGGAGATGAAGGATGCTGTTCTAAATCTTATAAAAGAACTGGATGATATGAATTTTATCAGTACGGATTACTCATTAAGTGCAATTATTTACAGATTGCTGAATAAATGGGGAATTGACCCGAAAGATATGGACATTCAGGCAGATTTCAGGATTTTATGGGGCTAATTCAAGTAATTCAGAGAAAGATCATAATTCTGGCCTGTAAATTTAACCATAAATAAAATGAGGCATAATGTTAAAGCAATATTAAATAGTTCGATTCTATTCTTAAGTATTATTTGTTTTTTGTCATGTTCATCTGGAAATAAACAGAATATAAATCCTTCGATACTGGAAATGTATGTTTCTCAGTTCAATGAGCACGATAATGAGCTTTACATTCAACATATTCCAAACGACTCTGCTTTTAATTTCCTTAAAGAAAATATACCTTTATTTGAATGTCCGGATAAAGATATCGAAAAGACTTATTATTTCCGGTGGTGGACATTCCGGAAGCATATAAAGCTTACTCCGGATGGTTATGTGATTACGGAGTTTCTTCCTGCGATGGAGCATGCCGGTAAACACAATACCATTTCCTGTCCTGCAGCTCATCATATTTATGAAGGACGCTGGATGTATAATTCCAAATATTTAGATGATTACTTGATTTTTTGGTTTCGTAAAGGGGGAGACCCCAGATATTATAGTTTTTGGGCTGCAGATGCTCTGCTACAATATTATAAGGTAAAAGGAGACACTTCACTCTTAGCAGAATTATTGCCTGATCTGATAAAAAATTATCGTGCATGGGAAACAGGCTGGGAAGGGAGTGAATTCATAAAGTCAGGCCAGGCCAGGCTTGATCCGATCGGACTATTCTGGCAATATGACGGATATGACGGGATGGAAATATCCATTGGAGGTAACGGTTATCGGCCAACTATTAATTCCTATATGTATGGTGATGCAAAAGCGATTGCAAAGATCGCAGAGTATTTTGGAGAAACAGACATTGCAAAAGAATTTCATAATAAAGCAGAATCATTAAAGCAATTAGTACAGAATTATCTTTGGGACATAGAAGCTGAGTTTTTTAAAACTATTCCACGAGTTACAAAGCGTTCATTATCAGATTCTCATTCCAATATTGAATTAAACAAACATGTAGATGTAAGAGAATTGCATGGATATACTCCCTGGTATTTCAATCTTCCTGATCAGGGTTTTGAATCTGCCTGGAAACAAGTAATTGACAAAAACGGATTTTACGCTCCTTATGGATTAACAACTGCTGAACAGCGACACCCCAGGTTTCAGATATCTTATGCAGGTTCTAATTGCAGATGGGACGGGCCCAGCTGGCCTTTCGCAACTTCAATAACCTTAACAGCAATGGCTAATCTGTTATATAATTATCGACAGAACTATGTTACCAGAGAAGATTACTTTGAAATTTTAAAGGACTATTCTTACAGTCATAAATTAAAATTAAAGGATGGGAAAGTGGTTCCCTGGATTGATGAAAATCTTAACCCGTATACGGGAGACTGGATTGCCCGCACAATGCTAATAAATTGGGGGATAAATGAAGAAAGAGGCAAGGATTATAATCATTCTACTTATTGTGATCTGATTATTTCCGGATTAATTGGAATACGGCCGGAAATGAATAATACTGTACGAGTAAATCCACTTATTCCAACAGATCAATGGGATTGGTTCTGTCTGGAAAATGTATTGGTAAAAGGGAAGAAACTGACTGTTCTATATGACAAAACCGGAAGTAAGTATAAAAAAGGGAAAGGGTTTAAAATATTTATCAATGGTAAAATAGTTCATAGTTCAGTTAAAGTCGAAGATGTTATTGTTGAATTTTAATTAAAATTAGGGAATAGAGAAGTAATTTATATCAGTAGTTCGTTAAATTAAAATAAAACGCGAAGGCGCAAAGGCGCAATTTATTGATTATTAATAAGATAAGTAATCAATAAGCAAATTATTAAATTGTTCATTATCAACGCAATATAAAAACATAACGAACTATTGCAGTAAGAAATAAAAACATAAAGGAAATTATCATATAAAAATTTTCAGAAAAAACATTTGGCATTATCCGTACCATTTTATTTAATTATTTACGGGCTTACTTAACAATAACCAAATATTATTAGCACAATGAAAAACATCAACCAAAATCAGCAAACAAGATCCATTACCTTATTTTCAAAAAAAATGATCTTCAGGATTTTCACATTATCCTTCATCTTTCTTGTAGTCATTGGTAAAGGTTATTCTCAAGGTGGGCATCCACCTAATAATATGGATGAAAAAATTGAGTATTTAAAGGATCTTATGCCTACTCTGGAAAAGATAGAAAGATTTATTGGCAGGGCTGAATATAAAGACGGATACAATCCTAATGGGGGTTGGACCTTTGATGCGGAATTAGGCTGGATTTTGGAAGATGCAATAAGGTATGACGGAATTTATCATTCTGCAACTTTTTATCATTATGAAGAAACGGGTGCCAGGAAAAGGGTTAATTTCCCCGAACAAAGTGCTCGTATTCAATCCTATGGCAATAGCTTTACGCACTGTGATCAGGTAAACGACGGAGAAAGCTGGCAGGAATATCTGGCTGCACATTTATGTGAACCAATTGAGAATTTCGGTGTGGGTGGGTATAGTGTTTATCAGGCTTTTCTTCGAATGATGAAAATACAGGAGACACATCCTTCCAAATACATTATCCTTAATATTTGGGATGATGATCATTTCAGGAACCTGGATTCATGGTGGTCAATCAGAAGTTCAAAATGGGGATTCTGTAGTTTCACCATGCCACATTTGAGAGTAAATGTTGAAAATAATTCAATAATTGAAATTCCCAATATGTGTCAGAGGCCTGAAGATGTTTATAAATTAAGAGATATTGAATGGTTAAAAGAAAAATTTTTAGATGATCCTGTTTTGGGATTAATGCTTTCCTTACGAAAAAAAGATACTTTACCAGACTTTTCGGTAACGGATGCTCATACAAGTTTTGGTTTGCCGTCTTACCAGGGGGATAAAGCAGGTTCGATAGAGGATTTACGAATGGCACATACAAAAGCAGCAATTTTTTCAACGATTAAGATTTTGGATATGCTTAATGAGTATGTTAAATCAAATGACAAAGAACTTTTTATAGTTCTTTCCTACAGTTTTGAAAACTTAGGAAAGTATTTATCCGGAGAAGAACCCTTTGATTCGGAATTATTGGATTACTTAGAAAGCAACGATTTTCAATATATTGATTTAAGGCAGGCGCATCTTGAAGAATTTAAAACATTCAATTTAAGTGTAAAGGATTATTTATTCCGGTATTATATTGGTCACTATGCTCCATCCGGGAATTTTTTTCAGGCTATGGCAATCAGAGATAAGATTATTCAGTGGCTTGAACCCAAGCCATTGCCATACCAGAAACGATAATCTTAACTTACATTAAAATCAAATACCTGGTTATACTTTTATAGAATGCTAAATATCAGCTCTTTAAAAAGATTAACTTGTATATAATTAATAATCAGCGCTTTGCGTTCATTGCGCTATTGCGAGAAACATTATTTAACGAACTATTGAAAATAAAAATAATTTAATAAAGGAAACCGTTATGAAAAATTTCTTCTTCTCTCATTCCCGCAGGAATTTTTTGCGGCAGACATCACTTGGTGTGGCAGGTCTTACATCGGGTATTGGTTTGACTGGAATTCCTTTACAATCACAGACACATGCGATTCAAAAACGAAATTATGTTACCGGTGCTGAGATACGCATGCATCAGGGGCGTCCAACGATCTTTATCAATGGAGTTATGATGTATCCAATGATATATGCGTTGACAGATTCGCCTGGAGGGCAATGGACATGGGAAGAGCTGCCTCGTTACAGCATGGAGCAGTTTGCCAGGCTTGGCACAAAACTTTTTTATGTAAGTATTTGGTTGGAAGATATTTGGAAACCAGATAAGCCACTTAACATTGATCTGGTTGTGCGTCAGATCAGGGGTATATTGGATATCGCTCCCGATGCTTCCGTATTTATCCGGTTGCATGTCAATGCTCCGCGCTGGTGGGTAAAAGCCAATCCGGATGAAGTTACTTTATACGCAAACGGGGAGCTTGAAGAAGAGAATTTTTACGGATTATACAGGCATCTGGCGGAGGATGCTAATCGTAGTCCCCGTGCCAGCCTGGCTTCCGAAAAATGGAGAAAGGAATCTACCGGCAAGGTAATAGAGCTGCTTCAATCACTCGTTGCTCTGCCAGAAGGAGATGTATTGGTTGCATTTCAGCCCGCATGTGGAATTTTTCACGAATGGCATTACTGGGGAGGTATAGAAAATGACGGGGATACAGGTATCCCTATGACAAATTGCTTCAGAAACTGGTTAAAGGCAAAATATGGATCAGACAGAGCATTACAAAAAGCATGGAAACAGCCGGGTATAAGTCTGGAAACTGCTTTGGTTCCGGGGATGAAAGAACGTTTATACAGTGCAGATGGAATTTTCAGAGATCCTGTATCAGAGCGACAGGTAATAGATTATTATCAATGTCAGCATAATATTGTGGCAGATAATATTATCCATTTTTGTCGTATTATCAAGGAGAATTGGCCCAGACCCATTATTACAGGTACATTTTACGGGTATTATTTCAGTATGTTTGGCCGACAGGTTCAGGCCGGACACCTGGAAACTGACAGAGTCCTGCAATCTCCCTATGTTGACTATATCAGTGCACCTATGGCATATGGTCCTGCCCGTGATATGGGAGAATGTGGACAGTCGAGGGGATTACATGATTCGGCCAGGTTGAATAACAAACTTCTTCTGGACGAAATGGACATGCATCCCAGCCTGAGATACTGGCTTAATGACGGAAACCGTCCGGAATATGAAAGGTCGGAAGACATAGCAGACAGCATTGCTGTATTAAGACGTAACCTGACGCATTCCTATATCAGGGGAATGGGTCTCTGGTTCTATGATTTTGGACCGTATCGTACTTCAGGATGGTGGAATCATCCTGCACTGTTGGACGAGATACGCCGCTTAAGGGAATTGTATATTGAATATTCGGGTAGCCCATACGAACCTGCAAGCGATGTACTGGTCGTATTTGATGAAAAGATATTTTATTATCTGTGCAATAATCGTTTGGGTACAGCAGAATCTGAAGGTAATGTTCCTTTAATTGATACTGTGGCAATAAATTATTTATCCCTTGCATTATTTAAATCAGGTGCTGTTCATGATCACATTTACCTCTCGGATCTTTATAAAGCGGATCTGAATCGGTATAAAACAGTACTATTTGCGAACAGCTGGTATATGACCGGGGAACAGAGAAAATTTATACATGAAAAAGTGGCAAAAAACGGTCGTCACCTGATTTGGTGTTATGCGCCTGGCTATTGTGATGGGAAAGGACTTTCGGTCGATAATATTCAAAAACTTACAGGAATAAGGGTGAGGAAAATAAATGAAGAGAAAGATCACAGTCTGCAAGTTCAACACCCTGATCTGCCTGATACAGTTCTTAAGACAGGAAAACCATTCACTCCTGTTTTCGCTGTTGCTGATCCATCCGCAGAGAATTTAGGAATATTGGAAGGAGAAGGGGTCTCTGGTTTTGCAAGGAAAGAGTCAGGAGAAAGTACCACATGGTTTATTTCATTACCTCCTGACAATGCTGCACTGCTCAAAGACATATTTAAATTGTGCGGCTGCCATATTTACAATGAAGCTGGTGATGTGAACATGTGCGGAGGCAACATCCTTTCAATACATACACTTGAAGGAGGGAAAAGGTCAATCAGGTTACGTAACGGAAAATGTATTGAAATGGAATTTACACCCCGGTCAACTATATTATTCGATAGCAATACTGGTAAGCAACTAACGTTCTGATGACGCAAGCATTTTCCTTTTCATGGGAGGGCACAGAATATATAATTGACGGCATTCAAACAGATGACTATTAATCAGGAATAGAAGGGAAATTTTTCTAACTATTGTTCCTAAAATCACGGATGTATCCACTGTCCTTTCACCAAATACATACCATATCCACAGTCATTAAAGATAAAGTCCTGTTCATCACAGGGATCTGAATCAAAAATTTGCAAGATAAGGTATACGCTACCATCTTCCTTCCACTCCAGCACACTCATAGTTTCAATTTGTGTATGTGAAATCAGAGTTCCCTTATTCATAACTTCCCATGGATTAGGTATTACGGTGTTAACGTAATGAAAGGGGCCTGTTATACTGTCTGAAACATACATATTAATATTACCTCCCCAGTTAAAGTTACCAAAGGTAACAGCTTCGGCAATGAGCATGATATATTTATCAATATAAGAATTGTATGAGACTGTTACGTTGCAAATCGGGAAGTCCTTATGGGGGACAGTAACAGAGCATGCATCAACCATTTCTGATGACCGCCATACTCCATTATTATCCTGATAGTTTAATGGTTTCCAGTCTGTTCCGTTCCAGTATTCATAAGCGCCCCGGTCTATTACGTATTGTTGCCCGTAGGGTACCCTGCCGAGGTACACCCTGGCATGGCTTGCGTGGTTACCTCCAATGAAATATATATAACCATCAGGTTCACCATCATTATTCAGATCAACATTATATGATCCATCTTTGAACAAAAAATGAGGAAATGTAATTCCCGCATAGTTTGTGGAAGTCCATGAGTAAAATATCCATGGCATTAAGGGTTTCTGTCCTGAAAAATGATCAGGGGAATCATCAAATGCAGCATACCAGATCCCATTGTCGAAATAATACAGATCGGTTATCATGATATTATCTCCTGGTATTGATGGATTTTGTGCTAAGGTGTCTATAAAACTCCAGTTTGTTAATGTAATATACAAACGCCCATCGATGGAGAAGCCACCGCTCCATCCTGCCTGAAAGTTCGGCCACCAATCATTAACGCCCTGACCGAATGTAACTTCATTATCATCGATTAACACCGAAGGAAAGCCGGGATCACCCTGTTGGTAAGTACGTGCCAGCTGACCGATTACACCGTTGAAAAGAGAGGGGGAAAAGTTATAGTCGCTCTCATCGGTTATATTCTGCGAAGGAATTTCAAGAACCAGGGAACGAAGACAATTAGTATTCTTTGCCGGTTCTGTCCTTACAACCTTATCACTTGCATATGCGTCAGCTGTGATCAAATAGATCTTACCATCGTGAAATGTTATAAAACCACCATCAGGACTACATTTAAGACCAATCTGCTTCGCATAACTTTCATCAATAATTCCCATTTTCTTGATAATTACAGGATTTTCCAGGCCAATTCCTGAAGTAACGACCAGATGACCATGACTAACGGCTGAAGAAACATTATTACTATCCTGAACTCTTAACGAGAAATAATAAATGCCGGGATCATCAAAAGACCCTATTCCATTTGATGAAACCGGATTCTCGGGATTCGTAAAATGAAATGTGCTTCCATCCGGGAACCTATACCCGGCAAAATAATCAAGGCTTCTATTATCAACTTCCGAATCCATTGATGATATTATATACCTGAATTTTTGACCGGGTGCTAACCTGTTAATTAGTTCATTGGTGTTGGGATCATAAAAATGGATCGACGGAGTTGCAGGGGGATATGTAACATGCTCCCGATTTTTTTTGTATTTATCTTCCGCATACCGTTTGCTTGCCGGCTTTAAAGGGTTCCGGTAATGTGCCAGCTTTTCGGGTTGTGACTCCTGCCCGTAACATATGGTGATGAATACCGGGAATTTCCGGTTAACAGAAAATATTCCTACTACCAGGATGATCAATGCTAAATGATTTAATTTCATAGTTACAGGTGTTTAAAGTTAACGTATCATGGGCTTTCAAAGTTTGAATCCCAGGTAATAATTTTTTTTGCATATGCAAACAGGTTCAATTGATTGATCATCGATTGCCTTTATTAGTCGTATGAAAATTTTTGTTTCTCTCTCCGGGTCCCATTAAGGATTAATCCACTGCCCTTTCACCAAATACATACCATATCCACAATCCTGAAAGATAAAATCCTGATCATCACAGGGATCTGATTCAAAGATTTGTAAGATAAGGTATACACTACCATCTTCTTTCCATTCCAATACACTCATAGTTTCTATTTGTTTATGGGAAATCAATGTTCCATTATTCATCACTTCCCATGGATTAGGTATAACGGTGTTAACATATTGAAAAGGCCCCGTTATATTATCAGAAACATACATATTAATATCACCTCCCCAATTGGGGTAGCTATAAGTAGAAGCTTCAGCAACAAGCAGGACATACTTATCAATATAATCATTGTATGAAACTGTCACGTTGCAAATCGGGAAATCCTCATGGGGTATAATAACCGAATGGGCATTCGGCATACCTGATGATCGCCATACTCCATTGTTATCCTGATGGTTTATTGGTTTCCAGTCCGTCCCATTCCAATATTCATATGCACCACGATCAATAACGCTTTGCTGACTGCACGGCACTCTGCCCAGAAAAACTCTGACGTGGCTGGAATTATTGCCTCCAAAGAAATACATATAACCATCTTGTTTACCATCATTATCTAGATCAATATTATACGATCCATCCTTAAACAAAAAATGGGGGAGTGTAATTCCTGTAAAGTCAGGGGAAGTCCAGGAATAAAATAACCAAGGCATTAAAGGCTTCTGTCCTGAAAAATGATCAGTGGAATTATCGAATGCAGCATGCCAGATCCCATTTTCGAGATAATACAGATCGGTTATCATGATGTTATTTCCTGGTGTTGATGGATTTTGTGCTATTGTGTCAATAAAACTGACATTTGTTAATGTGATGTACAAACGCCCATCGATGGAGAAACCACCGCTCCATCCTGTCTGAAAGTTCGGCCACCATTCATTAAAGCCCTGACCGAATGTAACTTTGCGGTCATCGACCATCACCGAAGGAAATCCGGGATCACCCTGTTGGTAAGTACGTGCCAGCTGACCAATAACACCGTTGAAAAGAGAGGGGGAAAAATTATAGTCGCTCTCATCAGTGATATCCTGCGAAGGAATTTCGAGTACCAGGGAACGAAGACAATTAGTATTCTTTGCAGGTTCTTTTCTTATAACACCATCACTTGCATACGCATCACCGGTTGTCAAGTAGATCTTACCGTCATGAAAAGTCGGATATCCACCATCAGGACTGCATTTAAGACCAATTTGCTGCGCATAATTTTCATCAATTATACCCAATTTCTTGATAATTACAGGATTTTCTATGCCGATTCCTGAGGTAACGACAAATTGGTTATGGCCAATTCCGGAAGAAATGCCGTTAATATCCTGGGCACGAACCGAGAATGAATAAATACCTGGATTGTTAAGAGAACAGATGCCATCGGATGAAACCGGATTGTCGGGATTCGAATAATTGAATGTGCTACCGTCCGGAAATTTATATCCGGCAAAATAATCCATCATCTGATGATTTGCATTCGTGTCTGATAAAGATATTACATATTTGAACTTTTGACCGGGAGCTATCTGGTGCACAGGTTCATTAGTTAAAGGATCATAAAAACAAACCTGAGGAGTTGCCGGTGGATTTGTGGTCTGCTCACAGTTCTTTTTTGGTTTTTTCTTTTTTTTCTCTGTTTGTTTTAAAGAGTCCTGGAATTCTTTATCCCTGTACAGATTCTTTTCCTTTCCAAAACAGGAAGAAACAAATTGTGCCAATTCCCGGTTATTTACCGGGAATACAGTTAGCATTAAAAGAATTAGAAAATGTTTCATGCGTACAAATATTAATTATTTTCAATGGTTGTATAGCCTGCCCCGACACCTCGGGGGAACCTCCATAATTTTATTACCTTCGGCGAGCTCGTAAACTCGGTTCATGCGTGGTTACTCACTTCGTTCGTGAGATCGCTTCGCCAAGTTGCGTTTGCCGCAATCATGGAGGTTTCATAATTATTATTTTTTAATATTAGTAAACCTGTCTGAAATAGATAAATTACATATTACGTTCATGTGTTTTTTCAAAGTACCTGCAGCTTTTACTCTTTTACTTCTACAATAAAATTATTTTCAGAGGAATACCCACCAGTAAAAGTGAAAGTTATCTGCCCGTTTTTATTAGCACGGCATACTCCATTAGTGCATTTAGGACCTGTGATGTTTTCTCCGGGAACATTGTTTACCTTTACAAGATAATATTTGTTTTTTATCAGGCCTCCCACGACATGTTCTGTATTTCCGATATCCCTTTCCGTAGATTCAGTCCATGCCCTGGTATAGGTACCCGAAGTCTGCCACCCGTTAATATGGATATCCAGCCAGTCTGCTTTATCGGAGCCATCAATGGCAACTGATAAGTCGGCTGTTAATGCACCTGGCGTCCCCAGGTTGCGGAATTTTTCATCTCCATAAACTCTTGCTCCTGCGTTAATACTTATTTTATCCTCACCCATCGTCCAGGGGGGCTGATATTCGCAGGCACCGATGTCGGGAGGCCCGTAGATGGGGTTCCCTAATATATCATAAGTATAGTCAGCCGGGGCATCCATACCGGCATCAATGGCAGGTGAGTTTTCCTGCAATCTCAGGTTGCAATCGGCTGATGTATATGATGGATTAGTAAAAACCGGATTATCCCACCGGTTGGAAGTGACTTTATTCAGGAGAACCGGATTTTCAAGAGCATAGGCTTCAAATTCAGACAGAGAATAAAGATTTCTGTCTCCACGCCAGCGCACTTCTCTGATAGCGAAATGTTTACCAGTACCCTGAATATCATTTACATCAAAGAATAAATTATTAATAATAGAAAGATCATAATTATGATCATATTCCCCGGTTGAATCTGTAGTGGATGTGCCTTCTATTAAGATAGCCAGACTGTTTCTTGAAGGGTTTCCGCTGTCAGCAAACAGGTTGTTGGAAAATGAACTGGAAGGAGCATTGGTAAAATCGGCATTAAACCAGTTCTTATAACCATTATGATACAGGGTGTTATGATAAAAATGATTTTTTCCAGTAAATATCTGGTGGATTCCCCCTTTTTCATTATTATATACAACATTCCCATAAATGTTGTTATCCCAGCAGGCAAATTCAAGGTAAATGGCATCTCCTTCATAGCATTGGTTTCCGCGATATCCTGAGCAATCAGGGTATTTTATCCAGTAGTAAGTATCATATACCTTATTATAACGAATAACACTATTATACAAACAACTTGCGCCCAGAATATAGTTGCCATACCCTGCGATTCCTCTATCGCCATCCATAGGGGGCTTATAAATCGGGGACTCAGTTTTATTCATGTTATACAGGTCATTATACTGGACTGTCAGATCATGTCCGACCGCCATAATCCCTATGCTCCAGCAATCATGAACCAGGTTGTGTTCAATAACAATATTGCGGGGGAAGTGGGTTTCATAGTTTTCATATTCGAAATAATAATTCTTTCCGCAATCCGTACAGACATAACTGGTTGTCACCGGAATCCGGTTCATTTCGGAGATAATAAATCCCCATGCCTGGGCTCCGGCAATGGCAGCAAATCCTGACACTCCCGACACATCATTCCCGGTGATAGTAAGATGATCAGTTCCTGAACCATAATAAATACCAGAACCTGAGGAGAATCCAATTTGGCTGGGTCTGCAATTTCCCAAATCAGAACAACCATACGTATTATTGCTGATGGTACTGTTTTCAGTGAATCGTATGATAATCCCATTGAGATAAGTGTCAATGAATTTGCAATTATCTACCTGGATACCTGTCAATCTGCCCGGTATCTCTGAAGAATTAATTCCCGGAAAACAACCGGGATTATCAGCGATCATATATCCCACACCCACTTTAATACCCGGTGGAGCGATGATAATGGCTGCATTAACAAGACCGGAATTAAGATAATCAAAAATTTCAGTACAGGGATGGTTTCTGAAAGTTGTATCAGGACATGGTAAAACAGGAAGTGGAAGAGGCATTCCGTTAGTAAAATATAAATCAGAGACTTTTACATTGGAGGCCTCAATACTTATTCCATAATGTTTACCGGTTTCACTTGTTCCAAGATCAAAAACCGCCTCTCCTGTTCCATAGCTGATATTGGAAGTATAGGTAACTCCAGGAACTGAAGCAATGAAATTATCAGTCCAGGTATCTCCTTTTTTAAAGACAACCACATCTCCGGGTTCCAAAGTTATTGTGCCGGAATAGTTTTTCATTCCCGGACAGTGTTTTAATGGTCCATTGATGTCATTACTCCATGACATCGATAGTCCGTCATATGTGTCATCTCCTTCAGAGCTGCTAACGTAGTATGTTTTTGCATATACAGTGCTGAAAAAAGAATTGCTAACCAGAAATAGTGCTGCAAAAAACAAAAAACAAAGCACAGTAAATTTTTTCATAGGGTTCATTTAGAATAGATTTTAATTATACATGGTATTAAAACAGATTCGGAAGATATTCGGGGATATCATTGTATGGGTTCACAATCCCTGCTGCAACTTCATACATTTTTTCATGGCTTTGTATTGCACCATTTGATAATTCCGGGTAAGGGCGGTTACAGACATCAAAAAAACCGATATTATAGTTTTCCCCATCTGATCTGCCGAGGGCTGATTCATCATAAAGAGTAAACCAGTGTACCCCGACACAATAAGGATTGGCTGCTGCATCTTCAACATAACAGCGGTAAGCTTTTGCCCTGTCTTCCTGGTTTTTTAAGTGTCCGATACCGGAAGCAGGTAATCCGACATCCAGTGCTCCAAAATGCCATTCGCCAATAATGACGGGCATATTAAGGGTTTCATGTACTTTTTGGGTTGTTTCAAAAGGAACATTTTTCTTATAGCAGTTCATGCTGAAAACATCAAAGGATTTCATTCCTTCAAGTACCCAGTCGGGAGGAACAGTATAATAGCGGATACCAAGGTTCATATGGTTGGGGTCAACTGATCTGCATGCATCGGAAAGTATAGTAAAGAATCTGTTCACCATTAATGTACTGAATTCTTTTATATCTACTTTAGCTTGAGGTGTAAGAATGATATCAGTCCATTTACCTGAACTTATCTTTTCAAAAGTTACAGGGATATTCCATTTATCTGACAGTGCAGAATCGGTGATATATTTTTTTCGCAGAAATTCACTGAACGTTTTCCGGGTTTCACAGGTTTCAGTATTATAGAGCATTGCTGCTGCAGGATATTCCTTGGCAAATCCCCATGAAGGCTCGTTCATTAAGAAGTAACCAATCATGGCGGGATCATTAACTGTACCAGATAAAGATTGTGCGCATTCAAGAGCATCTTCATTGAAATCAGGATGATACACATCCGGGAAATCACGAAATATAAATTTACTTTTACTCAGCTTGTATCTCTGGAACCTGACATATGGGAACTGATTCTTACTCGCAAGTTCTACTGATGACCAGCCTCCGAAAGTGTTAAATCGTAAACGTTTTAGTTGTGAAACTGTTATTGTTTGCCAATTTTTAAAAAATGAAACTGGGCCGAAGGTGCGAATGAAGTTTCCTGTCAGGTAATTTATAAAAGTTGCATGTTCAGTTTTCAGATACATATCTTTATATTTGCCATTTTCATCAGGCATCCAGGTAAGTGCACTTTCCAGAAGGTAAGGGTAGGCGAGTGTATCGGGGAAAATGCAATTTAAACCGGTAGACCAGAACACATAGCCATCAGGATCTATCAGCCACCAGCGATGACCATCGAAATGTTTGCGGAAAAAACCGGTTCCCTGATCGATTCTTTTTTTATTCCATCCTCCCCACCTGCTGAATGTATCGGGCCAATTTTGCTCAGGCGCTTCTTTGAGCTGGATTTTGATTCTTTTTTTCATTTCGGTTACACTCCGGGTTTTCCCTGGCCAGTCGTGAATTGTACTCTGTCCTAATTCATCCAGCAGTGGGCCTTTGGGTAATACGGGGTTGGTAATTAGTTCCACTTTTTCGTTAACAATAGTCAGGGATGTCATACACCATCGTGCAGGAAGAGGGCTCTTTAAACCGACAGTAAAACTGATACGGTCAACTTTATCCAGATTTACCCTGTCTCCTGTACAATGAGGTTTCAGAAATGCTCCTTCCCTGGCTATATTCCAACGGTTCTGGTCAACGAGATCCAGTGGCATAAGCATACGTAAAGAACATTGGTTCAAACCTGCGAACCTGAACAGGAATGTACGTCCATTATTTTCTTCATGGAGCTTAAGAAAGAAAACGATTATATGATTTCCGTCCAGCAGCATATCTGTAGTGAGATAAAGAGCATCTGTCAAAGAACCTTTTGGGATCTGACAGGTAAAACCATCTCCGGGCTGACTTGCTTCATACCAGGTAGCATCAGGAATTGGAGTGAGTGTTTTTTCCACTTTGATATCACCAAGGAACCTGTCAGGTTTAAGTACTTTTCCTCCGGGTTGCCAGTATGTATAACCTGAAAGAAGTACACCTGTTCCGGAGATAAGACTACACTTGATAAAAGTGCGTCTGTACATTTTAACACTTGTGTTTTTTGTCGTTGCCATTGTTTAAGGATTATTTTGAGTAGATATACTATATTATTATAAAAGAATAATCAGTTTTTTATAAAAAGTTATTTATTTTTCATGGGTGTTTTTTTGCCTGCTGCAGTCCCAGTTGGATTGCATCTAATCCAGGACGGGCAATGGCTCTCTTATCCCGGACATTAAAAAAACTCATGGGCAGCCAGTCGGCATTGAGAAAATCAGCTCCCCAGGGTCTAATACCAGATAATAATTTATTGCCATAACCCCAGGCGATCATATCCTTTATGAAAGCAGCCTGTCCCTCGTCTGTTAAAGGATATCCGTCAAGCGCCGCATTCCATTTAAAATATCCTGTCATTTCTCCTGCAGGGTATGCGAATTCACCTAGGTAAACTTTCTTACCCAGTTCCCTGTTAAGTGCTAATACTGTTTCTTTATAATCATTATAGTTCCGTTTGCTGGTGTTTGTAGGATAGTAGGATAATCCCAGTTCATCAGGGAAATATCCTCCCTCGTTCATTGCCTGGAAATATGCCACTGCAAACTCGGGGCGTGCTGATGTTGCGATATGAGTGCTGAATCTTGCATCAGGATATACGGATTTAATTCCATCAGCAAGAGCCTTAAATAATTTAGACGTATATTTCCATATATGTTGTTGCAACCATGTAATTCTTTCCTGCTCAGGCATCTGGAAAAAATCATTTATGCTCATTTTCCCAATTTCCGGATCAACGGCATCAGGTGCTTTATATTCCCATCCAAACCATGTAAGCCATTTTATACCCACTCCTGCAAATCCATAATCTGTTTCGTTTCCCAAATCCCAGATATTAACAGTAACCCCTGTATTTAATATATCCCTGGCAACCAGGGCTCCATAATCAAAGAGAATTGATTGCATTTGTTCTAAATTCAAATCTGTCCATTCCCACTGCACATTCAGTTCCGGGAAGTCACTGAAATCAGGTGGTTCCTGTCCACTTATATCACTGTAATTAGGGCAAAGCCATAATTGTGGATTAAGGGGAAGATCAAGTGATTTGGCGAGTGCTGCTAATCCAAGTGCATGTTCATGACTTCCTGTTATTAACGTATCAGTACTTCGTATGGTGTTAAAACTGCTGAACATTTCATTACTTCCATGTTTTATAAACATTTTTTGCAGTTCTTCCAATGTATGGGCAGTCATTTTACCATCTTCATAATAATATCCCTCACTGAACATACTTTCTGCAAAAATTACGGAAAGGGTTGTTCGAAAATCCGATGTATATGTATCTTTATCAAATTGCTGGCAGTTTGTGAAAAAGAGAACACAAAGAATTATAATATATTTTCCTGAACATTTCAAGAGATTTTCGGGGTTCATTTTATAATTATTTACTGAATGATTAGTTATACTATTTTGTAAAGGTTAACAGCATTATTATGCAGCATATCAGTTGCCCAACAAATAAGATCAGCTAAAGGTACCTGGTAAGTCTTTTTCTGACAGAGAAGGCTGTCAGCTAATATTTCCCGGGTAAAAAGTGAGGATCCAACGGCCATTTCAACGTGTGTACTGTCATGAGCCATCATGATCTTATGTGTTGGGACATAGTTCAGCCACATATCCAGTGCTTCTTTAAAGAAGGCCGGATTAAGTACCGGGAGCCAGCAAGTATCGATGTACATATTAGGGATAAACTTTGCCAACCAACCGGCTTCTTTTAAGAATGGCCAGCAATGTAACATAACGATATTCATTTCAGGATAAAGCTGTGCTAAGGATTCCAGAGGTAAGGGACTTGAATTTTCCAGATTATTGGTACCCACATGAATCTGGTGAACCCAGTTTCGTTCATTGGCCTGTTTACAACATTCATGCATTACCCAATCCTGAAATATAATTAACTCCTTTTCATCGAGATTGCCTCTGAAGTTAACTTCTGAATCATTTCTTTTTTGATACAGTAGGGATCTTCCGTAGGCCTGCAATTGCTTTATGCCTGTTGCATGGTTCTTTTCAGCAAGATCAAAAAGTCTGAGAATAAATTCCCGCCAGCTATTTGCATCAGAAGGCTCTGTACCAACAATATTTGCAAGAAAATCACGACGCGGATTTTTTTCCTGCCACAAATCCAAAAGAGGATCAATACGGAGTATAGTATTGGTAAAAGAGCGCTCTTTTTGTCTGGATTCCGGGGTTTCTTGCTGTACATAAAATTCAGGGTGCACCGGACGTATTATCCCGGAAAAATTAGCTTTCTTCATTGCTTCCTGATACCAGGAAAAAATATCCGAATAGTGCTTTTTAATATTTGTATCAAGTTCTAACCAATCAGTAAGTTCAAATAGCTGGATATCAATATCATATAAATGCATTATGCCTTTTCTTGTGCATTGAAACCCGCCACTCATCAGGAGCGGGTTAACAATTTTTTGAAAAGACTTAAGGGATTCTTCAGGGGAAACATTCCACCATTCTTTTTGTGATTTATAACCTGCGTCCTGTGCAGGATTATTAGGATTACACCCGGCTGCATTCATCCATCCATTAAAATATGGATCTAAAATCAGATCCCAGATATTTGTTTTATAAAGTGGAAGAGCTCCTGCGGTTGTATCTGCACGGAATCCAAACTGAAGAGATGAGAATCCCATTGAGCCAATACTACCCCAGTGTTCATGGCTGCAAAAATTCGGGACTGATGATAAAACCAGTTCATCGGGTTCCTTTTCAGGTAATAATATTGAATTGTCGGATTCATGCATATTACCGGATGAAGTTACAGAAGAGGCTGCAATTGGAGAGAACAGGCTGCCTAATAAAAGTCCTGAGCTTCTAATAAAGTTCTGTCGATTGATATTTTGAAAGTTAATCAGGTTCATGCGAAAAAATATTTATTATGGTTTTCTTCACGACAACGGGACCGATTAAACCGGAAGGCAACAGTTCTTCATCCTTTTTAATATTAAATATATTAGTGTATGTTAAGCGTTCTTCCTCCGGTTTGCCTGCATCACCAATTAAGCGATTTCTCCAGAGGTTGACAACTTCAATTTCCAGTCTGTTTTTCCCGGGTTTCAGAGATTCGGTAATATCCGCCTGCCAGGGTGCTGTCCACAGAGTACACAATTCTTTTCCGTTCAGGTGAACCCGGGCCATTACTTCTATACGTCCAAGGTCCAGGAGATACTTTGTCTGTCTTTCTGGTTTTAAAAGCTTAGGTTTAATAATAAAATCCTTCATATACCTGGCTATTCCACTGTAGTACCGGATGCTATCATTGTTGGTTTCACCCCAGTCTGTTAAATGTTCAAATAATGTCTCTGCCGGTCCCCCGTAACTGGTATCAAAATATACTGTCCACTCGCCTTCGAGTTGCATAAGATTCTCTGTAACCGGAAAGTTTGGTATATGTATATTTTCCGGGAGAGCAGAAGTTTTTCGGAAAACAACAAAAAAGGATTGTCGTGGGGCAAATTTCAATGGAATTGAGATACGTCCGTCAGTTGTTAACTGGTATTCATAAAGATCACGTATTTCCCCGTTAAGTGGATCCCAAAGTTCCGGTTGGCGGCCGTTTTGTCGAAAGGTAAATTCCCCTGAAGCTTCAGCGTTTCTCAGGTTAGCAAGAAAATAATAATCTGTATCTCCTGCCTGCCGGTGGATCCAGTCAAAACCGGCCGGATCTGGTATCGCTGATGCAGTTTCTACCGGTAATGGCAGGGTAGAAGTTTCTGTATCTTCAATATACTCCAGGTCCGGCAACAGTCCGTCTTCAGCAATGATATCCCCAAGCTTTTTTCCCCAGATCACTCTTCCTTTGCCTATTTCACGTTGACCATAATTGCCGGGATTTTCTCCCCAGATTGATACGGCGAGAGTCCGGATCTGTTCATCACATTCAGGGTATCCGCTCAGACCTGTCGCCCGGTCGGGAGGAGGCCCTATAAGTGTCACTCCCTGGTTAACAAGTTCTTTTAAGCGGTGCAGGGTTGAAAGAGATAACGGGAGGGGTTTATTACCTGACAAATCTTGAGGCCATTCCGTGATATAAGGTTCGGTATTTGCTTTTTTAAAAAGATCATCTGGTGGATATTGCCAGTTTCCACCCTGATTTAGCACCAGGTACCTGTAGGTTGTCCCTCCTGGTAGTACCAGTTCGTCTATTTCATTCACTTCTGCTCTTTCAACAAGAATATTTACATTTAGTACATCGCAGTCATAACCTTTGGGCAGGGAGGGATCCATATGCCATTTAGCAGGGACATAAGAGGGCACTCCTTCTCCCTGAAAATAGCAAACATCAGCAACAGACCTGCCATGTTGTAACATCAGATGGCAACGATTCAGGTAAGCGAACCATTCCCCTGACCATTTCCACCATGTTCTGTTAACACTGAAGCTGATTCCGCAATTTGGCCATGCATATCCCGGCATGGCTTTTTCGCATTCGGGCTGGTGAACAAAGTGGTGAAGAACCGTTCGGTTCAGTCCCTGACAAAAGGCGCGGTCACCAATATCCTTCAGTCCGTAGAGGGGTACAGTATAATTTATGTTGGGGAAAACGGTGTATGCTTCTGCCTGCACAATCTTCAGGCCATAGGTATGTGCTGCAGAGGCTGCATTCCTGATCCCGTCGTGATATTTCAACTGTCCCTGGCTGGCCTGGTGGATATAATTATTTTCATTTCGTGACCAGAATTCTGACATTGCGATGCTGTTTATGCCCATTGCCCTTAAAGCATCAACAGTAGGTTTCTGGTAGCCAGCTGCTTCGGAATGAGTTCCCATTCCATATTCTGAAGCTAATTCTGTAAGCCTTCCGTAATAAGATCCAGTGATAAGGTCTCCTTGTGTCCTTCTATAGTCCTCCATAAACCGTTCCGTTATTTCACTGCTTGTAACCAATAGTCCTGCTTTTGCAGCCATAAACGGACGGGGATCATAACCCCGCAGCCTTTCAAAGTGGGAAAAGAATGCAGGCGTCCAATCCGGGCGACCGGTTTCCCCACTGTCAATATGAAGATGCGTGAAAGTTGTTCCTGCATAAGGTTTGACATCATTAATAAGTATCTTTGCAGTATGGTTAAAGTGAATATCCATGCCCTCCCTGTCCATTTCATTGGTCTCGAAATAGTTTTCTGAAATCCACCTGCCATCATTGCTCAGTTTGATGAATCCTGCCCATTCATTAATATACCTTCCGAAGCGAACGATCAACCATTGGCCATCCGGAACTGTCCACCTGAATCTTCCATCATCTTCCATGAACTTGGTAACATCCTTGAAACTTTCAGGGTCACAACTTTTTCCATCCATACTCCATGCAAATGTAAAAAGGTCATGCCGGTGCAGTTCGTTTGGCAGATCAGGAAGAAGTGTATCTACAGTACACGGTCCTTCAAGGATCAACTTTGAATACTGGAGAATCACGGATGCATGATCCTCAGTTACCCAGGGTCCCCCGGCATTCCATCCTTCGCATATATTTACGCTGATCGTGATACCCCTTTTGGCAGCTTCAACGACAGCAAACCTGAAATATTCCCTCCATTGTTCGCTCATAAATGGAGTATGTTCCGGAGTATAGCCAAGGCCGCAATGAAACACAATAGCGCCACTGATCCCTTTGTCTGCCATTTCATCAAGCTCCCGGATAATTCCCTGTTTGCTTACATAACCATTCAGCCACCACCAGAGTACCCAGGTGCCAAATTCCTGCTGAGGGTTCTTAAAAAGGATCTGAAGATCTTTTTGTTTCTGCTGTTGGTCATGGATTTTTTGGGAATATAAATTTAGTAGTTGCAGGAACATCAATAAACAAAAGGTTGTGATAGTAATTATTGGTTTCATGATTTGTTAATTTTCTTGTTGTCCCGAGCAATCGGGATGGGGGTTTCATCCCTGGTATTCAATGTGCCCGATATGAGGGGTTTATTTATATTGAATTTAAGTTTACAGCAAATATTTATAAATCAATGTATCACCATTTTCTTCCAACCAATTTCTCATGATCAAACGATTCTCTTTTAATACTTCTTTATACCCGGGATCAACAGCCAGATTATTCATTTCACCGGGATCGTTTTCCAGATCAATGAGAAGTTCACGGGGATTTCCTTGTTTATATATACAATACTTATATTTTTTGTTTCGGACCATTCTGCCTCTTTCGCTTTCAGAAAATATATGATCACGCCACTTCTCCGGAGTGTTTCCAAAGACAATTGGCTTTAAACTGAGGCCTGGTAATCCGTCGGGGGGATCTATCCCTGCAAAATCACATAAAGTTGGAAACAGGTCAAGGGAAGCTGATACCAGATGTTTATCATTCACATTGCGGGCAATGCCTGGCCCTGAGATGATAAAGGGAACACGTACAGATTCTTCATAGAAGAAGGATTTAGCCACAAGTTGATGTGCTCCATCCATTTCTCCATGGTCACTGGTAAAAACAATAATAGTATTTTTGTCAAGTCCTGTTTCCTTCAAAGCATCCAGAACAATTCCGATTTGCCTGTCAACATCTTCAGTAAGCCGATGATAAATCCATCGATGAAGCCTCCAATTATCGTGAGACCATTCTTTTCTTACATATTCAAATATGGAAGGCTGTTGTCCGGAATATTTCATCATAATCATTTCGGGTTCATTACTGGTTATATTGAAATTTTGCATTAGAGGCGGACAAAGTGAATCAAACAGTCCCTCCTTTTTTGCTGTGTTTGCCAGTTGAACAGCATGGGCATTTTTTCCCCTTTCTGTTTTATTATCCGGATTTAGCAAAGGTGTTTGATAATGTTTGGAAAATGAATCGCTAACCACATAGCAGATATCATGAGGATTAATAAAAGATGCTATCAGGAAAAAAGGTTTTTCATGCTTCCTTTTCAGGAAACTTGCGCATTTCTCGGCCAGTTCATCTCGTTCATCAGCGGTAAGGTATTCAAAGCCACTATTTTCAATGTTTAATCCAATTGTCCAGTCCCAGTGAGTTTTTCCTCCATATGCGGTTTGATATTCTGCACGTTGAAATACATTGCCAATGGTATGGTCTGTTACGTATTGAGGAACTTTGGCAGAAAATGCACCAATGTTATCTTCAAAGCCAAAAGCGCTTGAATAATGACCTGTCATCATGGATGTCCGGGATGGTACACTTACCGGATTGGGACTAAATGCCAGTTCAAAACGTACACCATTGGATGCAAGATGGTCCATTGCAGGAGTTTGAAGCCAGGGATTTCCAGTACAGCTCATCATTCCGGCGTGTTGCTGGTCTGTTATTATAAGCAAAATATTAGGCTTTTTCTCTGTTTGTTTGCAGGAAAAAAACGATGTTGTGATTAAAATGGAAGAAACTAATTTCATGTTCATGGCAGGTTTTTTAGGTATAATTTTTGTTTTTGATAAAGGAGGAATTTAAAATACATTCGTCATTATTTTAATAAGTTTTTTCACCATAAATCGAATGGATTTCCGGATTTATATAACACGGGTCTTTCTGAAGGTTTTGTTTTAAACCAGCTGCCATCAGGGAAACGTTCGATAATTGTATGCCAGACTGTTGGTTCCTGCCCATAACCTGCAAGAAACTCCATTCCGTCATGTGGTAAACGCACCATGTCAAATACATTCGAGAATAGTATATTTTTTGAGTACTCAATCAGAAATAAACTATTATTTGGCCAGGGAGGGGCACTTCCGCCATAACCAAACATTCGTATATTATTCGAATGACGAATTAAAATAACAGGATAATTCCCTTCTGATTTAACTCCATATAAGGTTATATTTTCAGCAGTTTTTATTTCCATATTGGCATCGCTACGTGCATGTTCAGGGTTGCACTGGTATATACGAAAGGGCTCGGATGTTCCTTCAACATATAAATGGCGGTATGATGGTATCATATGATACAAGTTCCATGTTGTTTCATGAAAATTGTACCATTTTCCTCCTCCATTTCCGGTAACGATGTTGGAATTGTGAGTACGTATCGGCATCATCGGACTTTCATGCAATATCAGTCGATTACGTATAATTGAGTGTCTTCCTGATCGCCAGAGGAGATTATATGCTCCATTACCGGTATTCCAGGTACCTAAAAAAGCAATTACTGTTTTGGCAAGGGCATCATCAGCTGTTCGTAAAATTGGTTGAGGATTATTCTCATCAGCAAAGCTGCCTTCAGGTTCAGCGACTGCTAAAACTGACAGATGGGGTGCCAAACCAATTAATTTAGTATCTGACTTAAGATCAATAGTTCGTGTTATGCGATACAACCCTTTAGGTATAAAAACAATTTCGTTTTCATCAATGGCTCTTTGTATAGCCTCTGTATCATCAGTTATCCCATCTCCCCTGGCAAAATAGGGAGCTTGTTTCACATTCACTGTACCTGGTGATTCCCAGGAAGGGAAATTTTCATCCCATACATGCCTTGATTGAAGATCTTCCGGAGGTGTATTTCCTTCTATAACATTAATAATGCCAGGCTTTTTTTCTCTGTCAATGTATATCGGGGAGGAGAATTGGTATCCGGCAAAGGGATGCATGGTGTACCCCTGCGCATATTCTTTAATATGCATCCATTTTTCCTGTTTACCTGATAATTTACCCTGTTCGGTATGATTTATGAGAATGTTGGCATTTTTAATAAAGACATTATTCAAATACACTGAGGCATTTGACCGGATACCAATCCCCGGCGTGTCTGTAAATACTATCTCGCTGTCGACAAAACAAGCCTGCCCATTCCAGGCAGTTTTCTGATCCTGAATACCTGGTTCATTGTCGACAGAAGTTTGTTTCGATGTCCATAAGTCCTCAGCAAAGACAGCAGTAATAGGATATTTTGTATGTATTTTTATTCCGGTTCCGACTAAAGTCTGACGGCCAAAGTAAAGAATAGCATGTTCAGTCTGATTGATAAAACTCAGACCGGTTATACCTGGTGTTTCCAGGCTGGTTGATGCATCAAGTCCAATTTTACCTCCGATAACAGTAACATTTGTATATGAGCCTCCTGAACCTCCGGCTCCTTCGATGCCTACCTTCCCGTATGTAGTATTAATAGTTGCGTCTTCAATAACAGTTCCTTGCGCACCCCTCATACGGATAGCCACGGCTCCGGAGTTACCTTTACCGATCTCAATGTCAATACCTATGAATTTATTACCTATTAGTCCTGGACCTGGTTGAGGATATTTTGGAGGTTTATGATAGAGTTTCCCTCCCATATGGTAGTATAAAACAAGTTTGGGTTTATCAGGATCATTATATTCAGGAGAGTTGGGCGCTAGCACTATTTTAGGCCGGGTTTTTCCGGCACGCGAACCCATAAGTACCACAGGGGAATATCTGATAGGATCCCAGTCAGAATAGGTTTCTCTTATTCCTGATTGCCGGCAATAAAGAGTATTTGAAACCTTATATACTCCAGGGGGGAAAAAAGCAACCATTCTTTTCGCCTGTGCTGAATCAATGGCTGCCTGCAATGCATGAGTGCAGTCTTTTTTACCAGTAGGATCTGCATTAAAAGGCGGGGCAGTTACATCAAGAATACCGAAAAAAGATGTATCAGCCATTACCCAGTTTGTAAACTGGCTGTAGAGGAAGAGGCATTTAAAATTAAGAGCCAATAATAATATAATACTTAGGATGATTTTTATTTTACATTTCATAATTGTGAGTTTCCAATATTATACGATATTGCATTATATCTTCCCGAAGCTGTTTCAAGATTGAACGATCACCTTCTCTTTATCAACATTGCTCTTTACGTTTCTTTTTTAAATAACGACTTTCTTTCTTCATTATGAAAACATGAGAACGTTGTGTGTATAACTGAAATAGGGACCAATAACACTTAAACACTCATTAATAAAAATTAGTATTAAGGGTTTTTTATCGTAGAATTTATTATTCCCACTTAAGCTTTGCTATCCTTATACCATCAAGTTTTAAATTTAAAGCTGCAATATAATATTGTCCATCCTTAAAAATTATTTCCGGAGCTGCAACCGGAAGTGTACAAACTTTTCGGGAATCATCATCAATCCCAAAATACATTGGATTTGGAGAAGCATATACGGTGGTTTGGTTATTTCTCCCATATATTTGTGTAACAAATAGATAATAAAGATTATTTTCCGGAAGATAAATAACAAAAGGGCATTCATCAGACCACATGGGACTGTGTCCTTCATAAGGTGGAGTGCGTGATACAATTACAGATTCACTCCAGTCCATTAAATTCAGAGAGGTCCGACAAAATGCCCATCCGTCAAAAACCGGATCCCCTAAGTGGCTTGTATAATAGCAATAATATGTATTTCCAATTTTAAGGACCATAGGGTCCCTTGGGTTAGGTGATATCGGTTTACCAGAATCAGATAATTCATATTTGACATGAGAATGCTCTTCAGAGAATAAGTCAGGCTGTCCATTTTCACCTAAAACCCGTGTAAAACTTTTTCCATCAGAACTTTTTGCAAGGCATATTCTCCTCCAGTCTCCATAAAACAAATAATAAATATTATCTTCTTTCATCACGTATGGGGCTTGGCTTCCCCCGGGAGTTTCTCCAACTGAAGGATCAGCTACCCATTTAATTCCTTTCTGTTCCCAGTTAGTTGAAGTAAGGGACTTCCCTTCCCAGCCATACAATATTCTGGCATAGGGTGTTTCAGGAAATTTAGCTCCCCGAATGCAGGACCACAATTGCCATGAATCATCATCCGCCTGCCAGATTGCAAAATCAACGGGCTGCTGATATGACGAATTATATTCTCCAAGATCAGGATTTTTTGCTATTGACCACCATTCTCCATCAATTTGAGGTAATAATATTTTATTATTATTCTGCTGTTGTGCATAGCCAATATGATGAATCGATAAAAACACGATGGAAAGCAAAATTATGATTGTTATGATTGTAAGTCTTAATTTCATTTTCCCTCATTTTTAGTAATTATTGTAATGATACTTTATCTTTAAACTACCATACGTCATAAGGATGTCCGGATTTATAAAGAACAGGTCTTTCAAATGCCTGTGTATTGAACCAACTGCCATCGGGAAACCGTTCGATCACTGAATGCCACAGACCAGGATGATTTCCAGGTCCGGCTATCCATTCGAACCCGGCACCGGGTAAACGCACTGTATCAAAGATATTTGCAATGATTATATTTGTTGAGTACTCAATTGGGAATAAACTGGTATGTGGCCAGGGTGAGGCATTACCTCCATAACCAAATATCCTTATATTGTCTGAATGGCGTATTAAAACTGCAGGATAGTTTCCTTCCCCTTTTACTCCATACAGAGTTATGTTTTTTGCATTTCTTATTTCCATATTGGCCTCACTGCGGGCATGTTCAGGATTACATTGATAAATACGCAATGGTTCAGTAGTGCCTTCGATGTATAGATGACGATAGGATGGTATATATTCCTCACTGCATGTATAGTCAAAATAGTTATACCATCTTCCACCTCCATTTCCTGTAATAATTACAGATTTCTTTGTATGTCGGAAAGGCATACATAGGGAGTGGTATTTGTGCAGTATCAGCCAATCCCGGATAGTTGAATTTCTGCCTGATCGCCATAGCAGGTTATATGAACCATTACCGACAGACCATGTGCCTACAAAGGAGATTATTGTTGTAGCGTTTGCATCGTCAGCTGAACGAAGCATAGGCTGAGGATTAACTGTATCAGAAAAATGTCCTTCAGGTTCCATAACGGCCAGTACAGACAGGTGAGGAGCTATACCAACCAATTTGGTATTTGATTTCAGGTCAATTGTTTGAGTAATACGGTACAGACCCTTAGGAAGGAAAACAATTTCGTTTTCATCAATTGCTCTCTGTATAGCTTCAGTGTCATCTGTTATACCATCACCTTTGGCAAGATAAGGCGCTTTTTTAACATTCACAGCTCCGGGTGATTCCCAGGAAGGGAAGTGTTCATCCCATACATGTCTCGACTGGAGATTTTCCGGTGGTATTGCTCCTTCTGTGACATCTGCAAGTCCTGGCTGTTTTATTCCATTTATATAAACCGGGGAAGAGAACTGATATCCAAATATTGGATGCATAGTGTATCCTTGCGCATATTCTTTAATATGCATCCATTTTCCGGGTTTTCCTGGTAATTGGCCATGTTCGGTATGATTGACCAGAGTATTTGCATTTTTAATAAAAACATTATTCAAATAAACGGCTGCATTAGATTGAAAACCGGCACCTGGTTTTTCTTCAAAAACGATTTCACCGTCTATAAAACTGACAGGGCCGTTCCATGCAGCGAGTTGATCTTCCACCCCGGGCCCTCTATCGGTGGAGGTTTGTTCCGACGTCCACCAGTCTTCTGCAAAAACAGCAGTAATGGGGTATTTAGTATGTATTTTTATTCCCGTTGCATTCAATGTCTGCCGTCCCCGATAGAGAATGGCATGTTTGGTCTGGTTAATAAAGGTCAGTCCGGTTATGCTGGGTGTTTCCTGACTGGCAGTTGCATCCAGCCCGATTTTTCCTCCGATAACAGTAACGTTGGTATATCCGCCACCTGAGCCTCCGGCTCCTTCAATGCCTGTCAAACCGTTGGTAGCGTCAATAGTTGCATCTTCAATAACAGTTCCCTGTGCACCCCGCATACGAATGGCAACAGCACCGGGATTACCCTTCCCGATTTCAATATCTATTCCTACAAATTTATTATCGATCAGACCGGGAGCATGATCCGGGAATTGTGGAGGTTCCTGATGAAGTTTTCCTCCCATGTGATAATAAATAACCAGTTTTTGCTTATCCGGATCGTTATAGCCTGGTGAATTTGGTGCAAGATAAATTTTTGGGCGTATTTTACCAGTTTCTGATCCTATTAATACTGAGGGAGAATAAAATGACGAACCAAAAAGTTGATGAATTCCTTTTGCGCCTGATTGACGACATTCAATGGTATTTGAAACCTTGTATACGCCGGGTGGGAAAAATACAACCATCCTGTTAGCCTGTGCTGAGTCAATGGCTGCCTGTAATGCCGAGGTACAGTCTTTTTTCCCTTTAGGGTCAGCATTAAAAGGGGCAGCGGTTACATCAAGAAATCCTGAAAGTGAAGAATCGGACATTTTCCAGTCAGGAAGCTGACTTTGAGAATAATAATATTTCAATAAAAAGGTTACTACAAGGAATATAAGCCGATAATTAATGTACATGATAAAAAATTAAGGGATTAATAATATTTAAACGATTAAATGAAACTTGAAAAGTATTAAAAAAAATAAATAATGTCAATAGATAAATTGATCTTTTAAATGTACAATTTGATACCGGAAATATTTTATATATGCGATATACTGAGGAATATTTTTCAGGTTATGGAAAACACAGATAACACTCTACGACACTTCAGTCAGGTCGTCGTGTTATTTTGCTTCTCAATTATTCTGTTAATTGTTTTTCCACCCCCGAAACTATAACTTTATTTACATCTAAAACTCCATTAACTATGTTGAGAAAAGGTATCCCCTTTTTTAGTCCTACGTTACCGAATCCTGTTGCAGTTGAAATGAAGCTGGTAAAATCCCCTATTCTTGAATCAATATACAGTACTTTATCCACTGCGTCATAACGCACTCCGGTTAAACCTTCCAGCAGAGCATAACTCGACATGGCGCGTGCATAGAAGATCCCGCATTCAATTTCACTGAACGGATTGCGTAAACGACCATCATATCGGTCCCTGCATGTCCGGACTATTTCCAGACCCTTTTCGACCTCTCCGATGAACATCAGGTGTGATGCTACCTGGTACTCAATACCTGTCCATACATGCATGTGATAAGTAAAAGGAAGAGAGAGGTTGTCCCCGTGAGGCCAGCTGCAATTAACAAGGCCTCCTTCACTACCGAAAGCATAATGTGAGGAGGATGGTACAGGATGCTTACTTAAATCCTGTGTCAGATTGTATTTATATACGGATAACAAATGACTTTTTGTTTTTTCCTTGTCAACAGGATCCTCCAAACCGGATACCAAAGAAATCCAGCAGCCAAGCACACCATCGGAAAGGCATCCGTTACCATACTGGTATTTAGGGCCCTCTTTTTCGAGTATTGCTATTGCTTCTTCCGAATAATTTGCAAGTAGTGATTTTTTTGACTCTTCCACCGGGTCAGGGGCATTCAGTCCCTTCCATTGAATTTTCTGGATAAAATATTCGCCGTTATATAGTTCCGTTTCCATATATTGCTTTCCATGTTGATAAAGCTGACGGTACTTGTTTATATCTTCGCCCAGAAATGTTCCCATTTCACTGATTGCATTAAGAGCTCCCAGGTAAAAGCTCATAATCATTCCATTGGGCCCCCAGAACTCAATATCGTAGGTATTATGTTGCGGTTCTTCAATTACTCCTTTGTGACGTGGATCCCAGGTATTAATACAGTAATCCATGCTTAACTTTACTTTAGGAAACATATCTTTCAGCCAGGCATTATCTCCGCTGATCCGCCAATCCCGATACACCTTCATAATGCCTCCAAGCTGGCCATCGGCTGCAGCATAGAAACCATGATTTACGGGACGTATGGGAAGTCCCGACCGGAAAGTCTGATGACCCCGTTCATCCTGACTTTCATTAAATTCCGTATCTCGTAAAGATCTTTCGAGATCAGGAAATAGATGAGGTATTGCCTGCGCATAATTCCAGACATGGGTGCATGAACCCGGGCAGCAGAATGAACCTTCCCATCCCCATAGTTTACCATCGGGCTGACGTAAGACGGTTGGAGATTTCAGGATGCTTAAATTAGCTGCAACTGCTTCTATAACCTCTGCTGGTAATGTGCTGTTATAAAATGCATCAGTGAAAGTTCTGGTTTTGCTTTTCAATTCATCATAATGTGTTTCCCAGTATTTTGTTACATCATTAATATCATTGAATTCACCTGAATACCAGGGTTTATGATAGCAATCAGTCGAAGGATCACAAGCCGGAGTTCCGGCAGGATCTGTTCCCTGTCGGATAGCATTGAATCCTTCCGACATTGCTTTCTCAGATTTATACAGTAAATTATCGGTGTCAGGTGTATACCAGTTGAACATCACGCGTATGGTTTTTTCTTCACCAGAGGAGAGTTCTACAGGCACGTAGAGGGAAGCACCCCGCGCATCCTTCTCCATCGGTGGGCATGAATTCAGATTTCCCTCCTTTATATTTTTCCATAATATGTCCATCGCATCATACATAGTACCCCGAAACCAGCTATGGTCAACAACCGTTGATTCCTGATCCGTAAAAACAGTAAAATATCCTTCCAGATTCGGTGTTAATTCTGTTTTTTCCTGGGTGAGTATAAATCCATTTTTAGCGGGATGAATTGCGTTCACTCCTTCTCCTTTTTTCATAAAATTTTCCGCATGAAAGGAAAATACTGCTTCAACTTTTTTTCTGCTGTTATTTTTAAACGAATACTCAAGTGCACCGACCGGCAGACTTGAATGGTCTGCATCACCAGGGATAAACGGACTCCATCCTGTGATCTGCACTTCAAGAGGAATATCCGGATCATTTAAACTGATACTCGCAAAAGGAAAACGTGCAGTAAACGCTGCTTTTTCAAATCTTGGGAATTTCCATGAATTTGGGCCGAATTGTCTTCCTGTATCAAAATATTTCCAGGCAGGGACAGGTCCTTCCAGTATCTTAGCCCTTTTATTTTCCCCTTTAACTGAGAGTGCACCAAACATAAGTAATTCTTCCTGTGAATGAGCCCAGAATTCACTTGCAATTACACGGGAAAATGCACCTGTCCCTTCCAGACATACCATTCCGGCACCAATGCCACCCATGGGAAAAGCAATCCGGTTTGAATACTCATTCAGATAAACCCCGTTGTACTCTCTTGTACTAGTCCCTTGTTTTACATTGTATTGAACACAAGAGCAAAATGTGCCAATAATTAAAACAAATTTTAAAAAATGAATTACAGTCTTCATAATAAAAATTATTTAGTTGATTTAACTTAAGTTCAGTTTCTAATTTTATCTGTCATCAGAATGTTTTCTTACATGAGTTGTTTTGTATATTATTATTTAGAAGTACTATTCCGAGAATGCTTCAGGGCGATTTGAAATGCATCTAATCCCACCTGGGCTGTAGCTTTTTTACCCTGAAGATTAAAATAACTCATAGGGAGCCAGCCAGGATTAAGGAAATCTGGTGCCCATGGGCGGATACCAGATAACATTTTACTACTGTAACCCCATGAAACAATATCCCTGGTAAAAGAGGCCTGTCCTTCTTCTGTTAGTGGATATCCGTCGAGTTCTGCATTCCATTCAAATTGACCTGTCATTATTCCTGCCGGATATCCGAATTCAGCAATGAAAACCTTTTTACGCAGTTCCTTATTAAGCTGCGTTACAGTTTCCTTAAAATCCAATAAGTCACGTTGGTTGTTATTTGTAGGATAATAAGATAAACCCAGCTCATCAGGGTTGTATCCTTCGTTGTTCATCGCTTTAAAGAATGCTACTGACATTTCCGGGTTTGTTGCAGACATACCGCTTAAATGTGTGCTGAAACGTGCATCAGGATCAACTGATCTGATTCCATCAGAAACAGCCTTAAATAATTTCCCAATGTATGGCCATATATGTTGTTGCAGCCATGAAATCATTTCCTGCTGAGGCATAAGGAAAAAATCAGTTACAGTATGTTTTGTTGCAAAACGCTCATAAACTTCAGTACTTCCATAAGCTATAAAAAATTTCTGTAATTCTTCAACTGTGCATGCTGTTCTTTTGCCATCTACATAATAGAATCCTTCCTCAAACATTAGTTCAGTAAAGGGGCTAACGGACAGACTTACGCGAAAATCAGGAATAGAAGGCTCTTTTTTGATTTGTTGACAATTTGTAAGAAAAAGAATGCAAAGGATTAATAATAATTTACTGAAATATTTTATAATGCCTGACTTTTCAGGAAAACTTAAAAGAATGATACTTATAAATGAATAAAATTTGTTTTGATCCTGAAACCTGGAATTGAAAACTATTACCGTTCTTTTTCCTTTCATAACTAATATTAATTCATAAATATGATCTTAATCCTGAATATAAATTACGGGAGAGTAACATTATCACTTCCGGTTCTTAATAAAATTAATACTACCTGATGCAGATGCACAATTGCCAGTCTCCAGCATTTTACTTAGAAGTGGTGAAGCATGAATACATCCGTGGGTACTTTCCCAGTTATTAAAAAAATAAGCAACAGGGCCATCACTTACATTTTCTATTATCCATTCAGAATCTCTGGAAACTATTGAAATGCTGTTGCCGGAGAGTGATGCAGCAGAGGTAACCCCCCATTGTTTTATAAATCCACTGGCTGATAATTCTTTTATTCCTCCGACAGCAGGATAGAATTGCATTGTTCTTTTTCCCGGGGCCTGGGTTTTTGGGATAGTTTTTAAAAGAACTTTTTCTCCCTGATCATTGCATACCCAGGTTCGTTCCATTTCAAGATCTTTAAATAAGGGAGCTTCCTTTAAGTTCAAACAATTAAAAGAGGCAAGATCTTTTAATGATTCTGATGAATTATTTTCAAAAACGATTTGCCATTTAAGGCTAGTTTTTTTCTGTGATTTTTCGACAAACAATTTAATGGAATACTTGTAATGTTCATCTTCATGTTGCATTTCAGCTCCACCCGGATATATATTCCAGTTTTGAGCCCGCAGGGTATACATACCTTTTTCATAACCGGCAACAGTAAATGTTTCCGGAATAGTGAGAATAAATCTCTGACCCGGAATATCTTTAAGAGTAAACGCAATGGATACCTGATAATGCTCAGATGGAACAGGTTCCATTTCAATAATTGCTTTTCGTGGTCTATGTTGTCCCCAAATCAAAGAATTGACCAGAATAATGAATATCAATGAAATGCCAATATTTTTCATGTCTTCAAAGTTTAATTGTTGAAGTCACATGACCCCCAATAATTTTGTTCATGCAAGCCTGTCTGGCGGCAGACAGATTTGAGCTTGCCTCAATCATAGAGGTTTTAGACTAACCGGGTCTTTATGATTTACTTAAAAAGGTTTATATCAGGATTCATATGCCAGATTTAATAATCTCATATTCGGAGTTTTTTGATTAAGAGAATTACCATATATCCAGGGGCCTTCCGGTCTTATATAATACAGGCCTTTCCAGTGGTTCTGTTTTGAACCATATTCCATTATCAAGACGTTCTATAATTGCGTGCCAAACTATTGGTTCTTGACCGTAACCTGCGAGATATGCCATACCGTCGTGAGGTAAACGCACCATATCAAAAATATTCGCGAAGAGTATATTTTTTGAGTATTCAATTAAGAATAAACTATTATTGGGCCAGGGTGGGGCGCTTCCCCCATAACCAAAGACTCTTATATTCTTCGAATGACGGATTAAAATAACAGGATAATTCCCTTCTGATTTGACACCATATAAGGTAATATTTTCAGCATTTCTTATTTCCATATTGGCATCGCTGCGGGCGTGTTCAGTATTACACTGGTAGATACGAAAGGGTTCGGAAGTTCCTTCAATATATAAATGACGATAAGAAGGTATCATATGCTCCAGGTTCCATGTCCATTCCGAATAATTGTACCATCTGCCCCCTCCGTTTCCGGTAACTATAGTTGACTTGTGAGTTCGTATGGGCAGCATCATATTTTCATGCAGTATCAGCCAGTTGCGTATAACTGAATTTCTTCCTGATCGCCAGAGCAGATTATATGCACCATTTCCGGTAGGCCAGGTGCCAATATATGATAATATAGTTGAAGCGTCTGCATCATCAGTTGTACGCAGGATGGGCTGAGGGTTATTCGGATCAGCAAAACTGCCTTCCGGTTCAATAACTGTTATAACGGACAGATGAGGTGCTATTCCTACTAATTTGGTATTTGATTTAAGATCAAGAGTTTGGGTAATGCGGTACATCCCTTTGGGAAGAAAAATAATTTCATTTTCATTAATAGCTTTCTGTATAGCTTCAGTATCATCGGTTTTACCATCTCCCCTTGCAAAATAAGGAGCTTCTTTCACATTTATGGCTCCGGATGATTCCCAGGAAGGAAAATTCTGATCCCAGACATGTCGGGATTGCAGATCTTCCGGAGGGACTACTCCTTCCTTAACATTTGCAATACCAGGTTGTTTAATTCTATCTTTATAGACAGGTGAGCTGTATTGATATCCAACAAAAGGATACATTGTATAGCCCTGTGCATATTCTTCAATATGCATCCATTTCCCCTGTTTACCTGGTAATTTCCCCTTTTCGGTATGATTTACGAGAATGTCGGCATTTTTAATAAATACATTATTCAAATACACAGCGGCATTTGATTGGAATGCAACCCCCGGTTTTTTCTCAAAAATAATTTCACTGTCAACGAAACTTACAGGACCGTTCCATGCTGTTTTCTGATCCTGAACACCAGGCTCATTGTCGATAGAGGTTTGTTTCGATGTCCATAAGTCTTCTGCAAAAACAGCAGTAACAGGATATTTTGTATGTATTTTTATTCCGGTTCCGACTAAAGTCTGACGGCCATAGTAAAGAATAGCATGTTCAGTTTGATTGATAAAATTTAAACCGGTTATAGTGGGTGTTTCCAAACTGGTTGATGCATCAAGACCAATTTTACCACCTATAACAGTAACATTGGTATATCCGCCTCCAGAGCCCCCTGCTCCTTCAATTCCAATTATACCCTTAGTAACATTAATAGTTGCATCTTCAATAACAGATCCTTGTGCACCCCTCATTCGGATGGCTACTGCACCGGGATTCCCTTTTCCAATTTCAATGTCGATACCCACGAACTTATTATCAATAAAACCAGGACCTGGTTGAGGATACGTTGGAGGTTCATGAAATAGTTTGCCACCCATGTGATAATATACAACAAGTTTGCGCTTATCAGGGTCACTATAACCTGGTGAATTGGGAGCAAGGAATATTTTCGGCCGGTTTTTCCCGGTACGGGAACCCATGAGTACAACCGGAGAGTAAATCTCCGGATCCCAGTCACTATATCTTTCTTTAATTCCTGATTGCCGGCAATAAAGAGTATTTGAAACCTTATATATTCCCGGAGGGAAAAACACAACCATCCTTTTTGCCTGTGCCGAATCAATGGCAGCCTGCAGGGCTGAAGTACAGTCTTTTTTGCCTGAAGGATCGGCGTTAAAAGGGGAAACGGTCACATTAAGGATCCCGTTGAAAGAAGTATCGGCCATCTGCCAGCATGCAAATTGACAATGGGAATAATTATAGTTAAAAATGAATATAACTATAAATGAAATTTTACAATTGAGAATTTTCATTTCTTAATTTTTTAATGTATTTCAAAAATTTATTCTGCGGGTTGTTATAATTTTATGAGATTTTACAGATTAAAATGTTTGCCAAATTAGAGAAAAGTCATTATGAATATTTAATCCAAAGTTTATTCTCTTGGTATTTTATGTTCAGGGTGTAGCTTAAAATTTAGCTGTTCCCGTTTGTATTCAACACTTTTAACACCGCTACTATTTAATCTGTTATTCAGATCATTAAAAATTTCAGGATATAAATCAGCTACATTTTCTGATTCATGGGGGTCGGTATCAATTTTAAACAACAATGTATCATCATGAAGTTTCCATGATCTGGTGATTGCTACACGGCTTACATATTGAGCAATAAAAATAGCACGATCAGGATCGTCATCACCTCCTTTTAAAATGTTTAAAATATTTATTCCATCGAGTGGAAACGGAGGTTCATCTTCAGCACCCACAATATATTGTAATGTAGGTAAGATATCAACAGCTCCGGTAACAGAATTGGTTATTGATCCCGGAGGAATTATTCCTGGCCAGCGTACTATACACGGAACACGGATTCCCCCTTCATATACTCCAAATTTCCCGCCTTTAAGCGGATAATTACTACCACCTACTGTTGCGCCATTATCTGAAAAAAAGATTACAAGAGTATTTCGGAGCTTTTTATTATTTTCCAGTTCTTCCAATATATCTCCTATTGCTTTATCCATTGCAGTCACCATAGCCGAAAAAGTCTGACGGTCAGTATTTCCACGTCCCTGATATCCATAACCTTCATGAGGTTCAATTAATTTTTGACCAGGGTCAAAACCATATTCCAATAAATCTGCTTCTTTTGCCTGGAGTGGTGTATGGGGAGCATTAAAAGCTACGTATAAAAAGAAAGGATCTTTTTCATTACTTTCTTTCAGGAAATTAATTGCTTTGTCCCGGATCAGATCAGTTGTATAGCCTTCATCATAACAAGGTTCAAAACCTTCATGCCAGTCAAGTTCAAGTACATGTTTTTTCTCCTGTGTAGATGAGTCCTCAAAAATATATAGTTTTTTATGGGTAAAGTAATCTAATCCTCCCATATAATGGCCGTAGAAGTATGTGAAACCCTGATTAAGCGGATGATATTTTTCATGACTGTGTCCCAGATGCCATTTACCAATAAGACCACGTCTTTTATATCCTGTTTTGCCCAGCATTTCGGCTATTGTTAATTCTTGTTCAGGAATGCCAACGGATTGTTCTATTGTAATAAAATGTGTTGAAATTCCATATCTATCAGGATATCTTCCAGTTAACAGAGTTGCCCTTGTGGGAGTTGAAACACTATGTACATAGAAACGGTTCAACTGAATACCTTCATTTGCCAGTTTATCAATATTCGGAGTTTTTATTTCACTGCCATGATAGCCTACATCGTTCCAGCCTAAATCGTCAGCAACTATTAATAAAATGTTGGGGTTCTTATTTTCACGAGCCACGCATCCTGTTATACAAATAGCTATTGCAGGCAATAGGGTATTCAAAACTGATATGCCTTTATGGTATGTGAAATTCATCAGAAAAAAAATTAGTTATGTTATTGTTAATTAATGTGTTCTGATAGCCTGTCCCGCCTAAGCGGGAGAACCCCCATGTTTGTTCATGTCCTTGTTGTGTACGATAGTGCATGGGGGCATCTGATTAATTAATTTCAACTACTTTTGACTCTTTCAGGTAAACAGGTCCGATCAGTCCTGAATCGAATAAAGGGTGATCTTTCCTGTAGGGGGGAAAAGATGTCCAGGTAAAGCGTTCATTCTTCGGAAGGTTTTGATCACCAATAAGGCGGTTTGGCCAAAGGTTGGTAATTTTTATTTCAAGATCATTTTTACCTTGCTGAACAGCTGAAGTAATGTCAATGCAAAAAGGAGGTTTCCACAATGTTCCCAGGATATTGCCATTTAGTTTAATTTCGGCGATTTCTTTTACGTTTCCAAGATCCAGATAAATCCGATTTTCATTATTTTCAGTATCTACTGAAACTTCAATTACTTTTTGGTAAACAGCTGTGCCGGAGAAATATTTTATTCCGTCCTGTGGATGTTTCGTCCATGAAATAAGGGAATCCAATTTTACTGATTCAGGCGCACCCCAGTTTTTTGGAAAACTTAGTTCCCAGGGGCCTTCAATTTTTTTATGAGCTGCTATTTGGGGAACTTCCACAGTTTTGATGGAACCGTCAGATAGTATAAATTCATAATTACCCGGATCAAAAACAGTTGCATTAATATTACCCACATCTGAAAGTGCCAGATGAATTTGATCAATTTCTGGTTGATCCAAATCAGAAGTTAATGTTTTTGCAGAAATGACAGGTTTCCCGTTGCATTTAACTTCCAAAACCGGAGTTTTTCCGGCCTTTTCTCTGAATATGACAAAGACAGAACCGAAATTATCGAAATGTATTGGCACATGTGTTAATCCATCTTTTTCAGTAAAAACGGAGAGTTTTTCAATTTTACCATTATCAGGATGCCATAATTCGGGTTGTTTCCCTGTAACTCTGAAAGAACATAATGTTTTCTGAGGCCGGTTTAACCTGTTTTGAACGAAATACATATCAGATTTGTAATCTTTACGATGGATATAGCCAATATCAGAATCTGATTCTATTGATTTGAATGTAAAATCAGGGTTAAGTTTCATGTCTTCAAAAACCTCAGTCAGAGTTTTTCCCCAGATTACCCGGCCTTTTCCATACTTATTCATGGTGATATTTTTCCCATTACAATTACCCCACACTTCAGATCCGATTTTAGCCACTTCTGTGTCACAATCAGGGTAATTAAATAAACCTGGTGATTTCATTGGTTTAGGGCCAATCACGGTAGCTCCATTTTTTACCAGTGACATTATTTTATTTGCTACCGAAGGGATCATGAGGGAATCGTCAGGTAAGACCAGGACTGCATAACTCATTCCGTCGGGCAGGGAAATACGTCCTTTTTTAACGCTTATACGCTCAAGCAGAACTTCTGTGTTACAGATATCATAGTCATATCCATAAGGCAGGCCGGGAATTAGTTCATCTCTTTGTCCAGCGGTAGCAGGAGCGTCATCACCATAATAATAAAGTACATCGGCCTGGAACAAACCTTGCTGAAGAAGGAACTGACAGCGGCTTAAGTATTTTATCCATTCCGGTGCGCCATTTTCCCACCAGGTAGCATGCCGGCCGAAATGTTGTCCCCAGATTCCCAATGTCATTCCGGGTTTTTTATCATCAACAGGTTGATGTGCGTAGGTGTGCATGATAAAACGGTTTATACCGAGAGTGTAATAATAATCACCGTAAGCCTTAAGCCAGAATGGTGCCAATGCCCAGTGATTACTCCCACCGCTTGTGAAGGATTCAGTAGCTGCAATTTTTTTCCCGTAGATATGAGCAGCTGATGCAGCTTCTTTAGGGTCGCAATAGTGCTCATTATCTTTTGAATTTACGGAATTAAATCCAGGGTGGGTAGGTATCCAGAATTCACCCATTGGAATATCTGTCTGTCCTTTTGCTTTAAGCTGGTCACTTATCCATGGCTGGTTCAATCCCAAAGCTTCTGCATAAAGTCCCATATTATCCAGGTGAGCTGATTCCTGTATACCCCCGTAGAAGTTATCAGCAATCAGATCAGCAATTGTTCTTCGGATATCACGTAAAAACCTGTCACTTATCTCTGCATTCCCCACCATCACACCAGTCATGGCCGGCAGATAGGGTGTTGGATCATAACCCCGGCGGTTCCGGAACTCTGAAGTGAACTCTGGTGTCCAGTTCAGATGATTAGACTCCCAGCTATCAATGAGCAGGTATTTAAGTCCGGTGCCAACCAATGGTCCAAGTACTTCTTTAACCGGGTCCATGAGTCCATTATAAAAGGCATGGACGGCTTCCCTGCTTAATTTATCACATTCCAGACCTATACCTTTTGGTGTGGCAGGCCAGTTGGGTCTACCTGTGGATGACCTGCCCAAACGCAAAACAACCCAATCACCCTCAGGAACATCCCAATTCAACAGGCCATTTGAATCCATCATCTTCGTGATATCCATAACTTCCTCAGGATTAATGGCTTGTTCAGAAGAGAAGTCGGATTTGATTATTTGATCGTAGTCCAGGAGCATATCGAAACCAGCTTTAACTTCCCAACGATTGATTTTTGCTTCTGCATTCAATCTGAAATTCCTTATATCAAAGCTTTCTTTGTCTTTGATATTCAAACGATAAAATTTACTTGTGACTTTCTCAAATACATAAGTATCAGGTGGAAATTTAAACTTTGAAAGAGGACCTGGTTTCAGAACAGTGGTAAAATTTTTTCCATCATTTCCGGTCTCGAGCTCCCAGTCAGATGCCGTAGTCATGATGGTAAGCGAGTTACACGTAAAAGGTTCATTAAATTCAAGCTGGATATAATGACTTCCCCCATGTTGCAGTGGCGGAAATGTAATAATGGTATTGTAGCTGTTTTGTAAAATGACTGAAATATCAGTGGAGGGAAGAGAAGTTGTAACATTGGGAGATGATTCCAGCATGGAAGGTTTAATGGAAGGCGGAAGGCGGTAAGCAATAACTGCATAATCCGCAAAAAAATTGTCATTAATAATTGGAGGATGAAAACCTTCCCATAGAGGCACTTTAATATCCTGAAAGGGTCCAAAAACGTCGGGAGGAGTGGGCAGGACAGAGGATATTTTTGCTGGTCCTTTAAAACGGGTTTCTGACCATACAAGTTTTTGCATTGATCCTTCAGGTTTAACCCATGGGCCTCCGGCTGTGCTCCAGCCTGAACCTGTATTCATAGTCATCTCCAGGCCTAACCGCACACATTCATTAGCAGCGTACTTCAGCATTTCGAGCCATTCAGGCGACATATAATCAACTCGTTCAGACAGGATATCAGGATCAGATAGGCCTAAGAAGAACATCTTTACATCAAATACCTGAACCCCTCCAATTCCTGCTTTTTTAATTGCTTCCAGGTCGGCTGTTATTCCTTCTTTTGTTACATTTCCATTCATCCAGTGCCACCAGGTACGGGGTTTTGCAGAATCAGGAGGATTGAGAAACCCTGTTTCTATTTCATCTGTTCTTGAAACTGTGCATCCAAATAGTAAACTTAAGATAATAAGCGTACTAAGGCTTTTAATAATGGTTGTGGTTAGTTTTTTCATTTCTTATAATTTAGTTCAATTTTAAAATCAAAGTAGAATCAGGTTTTCGTTAATAAATAATATTTTACTTTTAGTGATGAATAGATAAATAGATTTTATTTTCCCTCTATATATTTATGTTTATATTTTCAGTATATGACATTAGCAGGATTTAGTGTTTTTCTTCAATTGGGAATCACATATAAATAATTAATTGAATTATTTATTGATTTACATGAATGCGGGGGGTTGTTTCTAAGTCATAATCATATTTAACCACAAATGGACACCAAGGATGGCACAAAGGACTCCAAAAATTGAAAATCAAATATATATACTTTGCACCCTTTATGTGTACTTAGAGTTCTTCGTGGTTAAAACACTTTTGAGACAACCCCAGTTGACGTAATATTTATATTTCAAATATAGGCTTAAACGATTAAGTTTTTAATAAGATTTTTATGTTATAAAACATATTAAATTCAACAAAATCTGAGCTTTTATGATTTCTGGTAACTATTCAGTTAACAAACTTTTCTATACCAACCCACTCCGCCAGGAAGAAAACCAGTGGATGGTGCTGTATTTTCGCGACTGAACCCTAATTCAACACTCCAATCGTGAGGAAGACAGATATCTTCCCAATCAGAATCGTTAAAATCTTTTTGTAATGCTGCTTCAGATTTTTCTACGAATCCTTTTCCAAATATCCTGAAAACCTGAAATGACAAAATTCCATCATGGTTTTTTCATTTTTGTTTCTATTTTATTTGTCTACCGGGTTCTTCTTTGCTGTTCTGTAATCAGGCCAGGGAAGTACTTTCAAATCATACGCCAGTCTGACCCATTTATCTATCATTTCTTTTCTTAGTTCAGGTAAAGTTTCTGAAAGGTCTTGTGTTTCAGTACGGTCAGTTTCCATATTAAATAATTCCCATTTTTCCTGATCTTTGGCATTGGAAGAAACGATTTTCCAATTACCTTTTCGAAGAGCGCCATTTCCTTCGTGTTCCCAAAATATGAATTCGTGTTCTTTCCCATTATTTCCTTTAAGATTGTCAACCAGGCTGATCCCTCGTGTTTGTATTACCGGGACACCATTTATTTCTGTAGGATATGAAGCTCCGGCTAAATCTATACAAGTTGCCATGATATCCATAATATGTGATATTTTATTGTCCAATCGGCCTCGGTTTTTTATTCCATCAGGCCAATGAATAATTAGCGGTGTTGATATACCCCCCTCATAGGTGAATATTTTATACATGCGAAAGGGACTATTGCTGGCAATGCTCCAAATCCTCCCCTGGCTGGAAGACCCGTTTGAGTTTTTTCTCCACTCCGGATAATTCCAACGTGTATTTTTGGCCCATTGAAATCCATAATTTGTATTCATGGGTTCCGCTGAACAGCCATTGTCACTAAGAAAAATAATCACTGTATTATCAAGTACGTTTTTTTCTTTGAGATGATCAACCAGCCGACCTATATTCCAATCCATGATTTCGATCTGGGCTGCATAAATAGCCCTGCGGAATTCCATGTCAAGTTTAGCGCTATCATTATGCGAATCCCATTCAGGGGTAACCTGCTCTGGTAAATTCCAGTTTTGGTTAATAATGCCCATTTTTCTCATATGTTCGTATTTTTCTTTTCTCAGCACTTCATAACCCATTGAATATCTTTCGAGATATTTGTCAATGACTTCATCATGCGCTTCCAAAGGCCAGTGAGGTGCATTATAGGCTATATACTGAAAGAAAGGTTTTCCTTGTTTCAAGGACTCATCTATATATTCAATTGCTTTGGTGGTAAATACATCAGTTGTATACCATTCTCTACCTTCTTCTGCATAAAGTTCCGGAGTTTCTTCAGGAGGGATTACAATTTTACTATCTTCATAAATTTCACAATCTTCCAATACTTTGAAATAACTGTTGACCCAGTGATGAATCCCAAAGAAACGATCAAACCCCCGATTTTCGGGCCAGGATTTCTGTACTGCACCAGCATGCCATTTCCCTGACATGGTAGTGAAATATCCTGCTTTGGACAATACTTCGGGTATGGTGATGCATGAATCGTTCAGGAAACCTTCATACCCGGAACCCGCATTAACACCAGTCATATAACCCATCCCAGCTTCATGCGGATAAAGTCCGGTCATCAGAGATGCACGTGTCGGACAACAACGCGTAGAATTATAAAACTGAGTGAAGCGAATGCCTTGTTCTGCCAGCTGATCCAGATTAGGAGTATCTATTTCACCACCATAACAACCCAGATCAGAATAACCCATATCGTCTGCCATAATTAATATGATGTTTGGCCGTTCCTGAGCTTGTGTAAAATGAGAAATTAACAATGGGAAAACTAAAAAACTACAACTTTTCATAACTATAATAATTTAATCATTTATAATACATAATTACCCTAAAAAAAACAATAACAGGTATTAATAATTTAAGGTAACCGGCAAAAACAACGTCCATCTGTCCATGCCAGAAATTCGTTGCAGCCAGCGTACGCTGGGTAATAAACTGGTTGCAGCCCCAGTAAAAAATATTAGCCAGCCATAGTTCTACAAAAAACTCTTCTAACCATGGAAGTTCAGGATGATTATAGGATTGCACCATCCTGCATTTATCAGGAGCGTTATTATATAAAGCTTTAAGTCCTCCAAAAATGTTGTTACTATAGTCAGGTAACCCTATTCCTATCTTTTGCAAGCCGATAAAAGTAACTGCTATCCCGCCTGTGATCAGAAGAAAAACCTGAATAATATCGGTGTAAGCCACGTATTTTAATCCACCGTATATAGTATATGTTCCGGTAAATAAAACAGCATGTCCCCGGAAAATGGGTAAACCAAACAGTGATCTTCCGATTACATTGTTTTTACAGTTTCGAATAACGCTAAAATATTTTCTGTAGGAGTGTCATCCTGAATATTATGTGCAGGAGCGATAATATATCCTCCATTTTTCCCTAATATATTTGAAATCCTTATCACCTCTTTTTTTATATACACAGGGGTAGAATTTGGCAGAAGATATTGAACATCAATTCCTCCAAAAAAAACCAGATCTTTCCCAAAATTTTTTTTCAGAAAGTCCGGGGACATATCTTTAGCTAGAGGTTGAACAGGATTCAGGATATCCAGTCCAATTTCAATAAAATCAGGAATTATGGGATACACAGATCCGCAAGTATGCCAGGCTATTTTTATTTCAGGTTTTATCCTTCTAAATTCCTCGAACATAGTTTTAATTCTGGGTTTAAAATATTTACGCCATAAAAGCGGATCCATTATCAAACCTCCTTGAGTTCCGAAATCATCTCCCGCCCAAAGTATATCGGCTCCTGCTTCAATAAGGTGTTTCCCTGTAATGATATTAATTTCCATCACCTTATCAAGTAAGGTATTAACATATGGAGTTTCCATGATCAGATCTGTCAGAAATTTTTCCAGTCCTGTCAAATACCATGATGTTTCGAATATTGCACATTCCAGATCGGCGATAATGGAGTAATCTTTTGAATATTTATTTACGGTTGATTTTGCAGCTTCAAACCGACTGGGATCATGCGGATTAAAGAAGGGATAATTATTTATGTCTTCAACTGAGGTAGCTGAGGCCAGGGGGAACTGGTAAAATTCATTATAAAGACCTGCATTTTTAAATTGCATACCCCATTCATTTGTTATTATTCCATTTTTATCAGTAATAGTGGGGTGTGATTCTGGTGCACATGCTGCAATTCCCACTAAATCGTTCCCAAGTCCCGTTAATAAATCCATATGGGAAATTCTGGTAGAAAGCAGGGAATCCATAGGGGGTTCATAGGGTACATGCAAATAATCCGATAATCTTTCAGCAACCTGCGGGGTTAAGGTTACATAAACGGGAGGGCGATCGGGCGATTGATGATTAACCGCTTTAGCAACTCTTTCTTTTGATGTCATACTATAAATTTAAAAAGTTCTTTTTTTAGCTCTTATTAGTATTATCGCAGCAGAAATAGCAATTACGATTACAAAACCCACAAAAACAAAGAAAGTTCTTTTTAAATGGGATTTTGGTTTATCTATGATATATCCCTCAGAGGCCCAATCATATTTTTTGTTAGTATCAGGAATTACTACCGGGACATCCGGATAGGAAGAAGATCCCATCTTCAGAATACGGGTTACTTCAAAAATAACCAGGGGATTTTCAGGATCAAATCCCAACAATTCAGCAACTTGTGTTTGTCTTTTCTGATCCCATTTTACCGGCAAAATAGTACCTCCCACCCATGATATATCTGTTCCGCATTCACAATCAAGACCAATAACTGAAAGAATACGGATCAGATTCTCTTTGTGTATTTCATCGTTTTTCATAAGAGGGCCTATCCATCTTGCTTTTCCATAAAATATCGCTGCGTAGGAGTCTTTGCTGTTTTCTTCCATGCCTAAACTCCACAGCAGAATTTTTTCATTAAAAAGGGATTCCCGTTTTAATGAAATTAAAACAGGAGGATGTTTTATATACTTTACCATGAATTTCATTTGGCTCTTTATGCTTTCTATTGCGGAAGATGCTATTGCCCTGTAATTTTCATTTGCCTGTTCATTTTCCCCCTCAATAAGCAATATTACTCCATAGGTTTCAATAACATTTTTTATAATTATTTCCCGGACAGGTGAGAAAATAATATAATTAAGAGCAGAATTCAAAGACTTTTCAAAAGGTTCATTTTCCTTTGTAATATCAACTTGCAGAGATTGCCCGTTTGGAGAAACCAGAACTGCGAAAGGAAAAGATTGCATTTGGGTTTCCGGGATGTATTCCAGTGCTGGGTGGTCTTTCTGCAAATCGACATCAATGATCTCAACCTGTATGTTGCAATCATATAATACTTTATGGGATATTTGTTTAAATTTTTGAATAATTTCTTTTTCAGTGTTGCTATTAATATAACCATAGAAAAAATAAGGTCTTGTACCCTGATCAACAAAACCTGTTTCGCGAACGTTATATCTGCATGCCAGTATCGGGTGACTTTGAAAACAAAGCCACAGTTGAAAAAGTATAAATATTTTAAGATATCTTATCATTTCTGTATCTGTCCATAACATGTTATCTGCCCGTCTTTGGTAGCAACAATAATCCGACCTTCACTGTCCACAATTAAACCCCAGGGAAGGGGAGTTGAAATTAATGGGATTGACCAGAGCATTTTGCCATTTTTTATATCTAGAGCTGCCACAAGATTTATATTATAATTCTTAGACGGAACTGAAGTGTAAACTATTGCATTTTTGCCCCGTGCTATTGCCACTGCCTCTCCACAATCGTACTCCCATAATGGATTACCAAAATTATTAAACTTCACACCTTTATAGCCCCATGAATAGAGGTCCTGCATCATTTCATAAACAAGAGTATTTGTTATCTTTTTTGGTATTTTATTGAAGCATATAATTTTTTGGTTATTTATAAGAAAAATATCATTATCATCTGCTGATGTGTACAAAGATTTTAAAACTACTGAGTAATCATATACGGGATAATCAGGATCTCCATACAGGGGCATGCCACCAGGCAGGATTTCATCACCAATCTTATAAAGTTCCTGTCCCCGGAATGAATATGAATTGCCCGATTTCAGGGGTTCCGGATCATTAAGGCATTGTCCGTTTTTCAGATCAAAGATTGCAGGAGAAACAGAAGATCCGCTTGCCAGGTAAAGTTTGTCGTCACTAATGAGCATATGACCCTGTACGCTTATACCTGTGCGGGAATCAGGGTCCAGATGACCTGAAGTATTATTTTGCCATATGATGTTACCATTCGCAGCATCAAGCGCATACACGTATGTGCCGTCATAATTAACAATACCAGCTGCGCAATAAGCCACTCCATCCTGTACAATTACTCCGCCTGCAACCGGCCAGGTTGACATTAAAGATCCATATACGGGTATTTTCCGATTTTCAGGTGCAGCATTAAATTTCCATAATAATCTTCCTGTCATGGCCTCAAAGGCATAAACCCATCCATCTCCGGAACCAACTAATAAACGACCTTCCCAGTAAGTTGGAGGGAAGATTACAGGTCCTCCTGTATAAGCCTTCCAGAGAATTTTTCCGGTTGAAGTTTCAAGGGCTCTCACGATACCATCTGAACCACTGAAAAATAAAATACCACCGACGGTAATGGGGGCAGTAGGTGTAAATCTTTTTTCCGGAGCAAACCACCATAATGGGGTTATTTTTTCCGGTATTATAGCCTCTGTAGTTACATCACAGGTGTTATTTGCCCTGAAAGTTGGCCAGTCGGCTGATGTTTCTTCCAGTTTAACGATATTGTTTATACCGTATTGTTCCAGTCGTTCTTCTTTAGTGGCTTTTTGGGTGAAATCAAAATCTCCGGCCGGCCCCAGGCAGGTAATACCATATAATGTTGCCTGGCAATCACATACTGATGGCCACCAGTAAAGAAGTCCATTAGAGATAGTTACGCCATCAAAACATGTTGGCCGCATTGGTGAAATACATTGAATAGTTTGACTGGCCAAATCAAGCCTGTGTGAACCGCCACCAGCACGAAAGAAAATTGCATCAACAGATCCGTTTGGACGGGTGCAGGCACGTCTTCTTGTGTCCAGTTCTGCTAAAACTTCCCCGGTAAGCGGATCAAATTTTTTACTCACAGCGTTATCAATTTGTCCGCTGAAACCATATAATCCATCTTCACGGAGAACTAACTGATAATTATTATAGGGATCTTCCCAGAGAAAACTACCATCTTTGGCAGAAACGGCAAGTAGTTTACCAATTGTCGGTCCTGCAAAATATAATGCTTCATCACTACATTTCAGATAAACTGTAGTACGCCAGTTTGTACGCCAGTCTTGTCTGTCCATATCTTCTCCGATCGCGTTAAAAAGTTCAGGATCGTTTTCCGGGGTTTTACGCCAGATTTCTTCACCTTTTTTTGTATCCAGGCAAGCCAGGAAAGTATTATGCCGGTATATGTATATTCGTCCGTTTTTCATGCCAAGGGCACGACTATCAATATCTTCTGTTTCTTTGTGATTCCAGATTATTTTTTTTGTTTTAGGATTGATAGCCAACAGATTTTGTCCATATCCCCATGGATTATCCGGCTGGTTAAAACCCTTCGAAAGCGGATACCATGGCCAGCCATGTGCTTCTCTTTTTTGTTTTAACACTGGGTCTCGTTGTTCCTGCTCGCCAATGAGTGCATAAAGGATACCGTTTTCCATAGCCATCCACTTCCAGAAAGTTCCACCCGCAATATCTATAGGAGGGATAATTTCATCTATTAACTTACCGGTAGAAGTATTGATAAGCTTGCAGCTTTTATCATCTCCAACATATAAAATTTCAGGTGTTGCGATCATTGTATTACGGTGGATCATGACACCCGGAGTGAGTTTTCGTTTCCAAAGCATTGTACCGTTATATCCATTGTATGCCACAAGCGAATTAAGCAATGCTTCTTCCCGCTCATGAAAAGCAAGGTGCCCGGTGGCCTGAAATATTCTACCTCCCGCAGAAACCGCAACTTGTGGCAGAGGTGCATAATAGGGTTCAGCAAGAAACTGTGTGAGATAAGGAGCCCGGGCAATCTGGTCATTGGATTGTGGATTATTATCAGGACCGTGGTATGGATGACTCCAATCATCAATTCCTTCAGGAAATGGCTTTGTTAGTTCTTTTTTACCCAAAAAGGCTTTGCCCTGGGGGCGCAGAACCCGAAGAACTTCTGACTCTGTAACAGGGGTTTCAGTATTTGTTGCGATAATGACATCAGCCAGGTTGTCGGCCAGATGAATTCGTGTGGGGTTACCTTTCTCAATAAAAATACGTGATCCGTAAAACCCCGCAGCTTCAACCGCCTGGCGCGAAACTTCAATGTCTTCACTATTAATTAGTTGCACATATATCAGAAACTCACTTTCCTGTGCCAACTTTATTGCAAGTTCACATTTTGTATCTTCCAGTAAAACACAAATACCTTGTGATATACCTGTTTTTTTAATGATCCGGGTAGGCTCATCTGGTATACGCTGGCAGGCGATACATATAGAAATAATTACTATTGCTGTAATTATTTCTGATAAATTCAGGAAAAACCTTGTATTCCTTTGAAAATTTATATTCTTTTTCATTATGGGTAAGTATTTGAAGTTAGTTTTAACTCAATCAAATTTAAAGATTAATATATTGAATGTCAAAATAATGATTGTACTATTATTCTTCATTTGTATAAATTTATTAATCAACTGATTCCTTTACAAGAAAAAGTTCGTGAAGGCAAAAATGATTGTTCTCATCATTAGTAAGATGAACAGTTAATGTTGCTGAACCATCCTTAACTTTAAGTTTTCCAATAAATTCCCTTTCAACAAAATTATTCCCCTCAGGGATAATGTTACTCCATTCTGTGAGTGTTACCTGCCTTTGCATAAATTTTATATCTCCCGATGTAAGCGACAAGTAATAGGAACAATACAACTTATAAGATCCATCCACAGGAATTTCCAAATTGAATTGAACGAACATATAGTCTCTAATTTTTTTTTCAATACCATCTGGTTGCATGACCAAAACCATTCTCCCTTCCCTGAATTCATTTATCAGGCTTCCATACCTGAACCGGAGAATAGGGATAAAGTTACCCTGGAACCTCAGGGCAGGAGTGTCTGGATATACAATAATTTCTGGACATGTTGGTTTCTGCGGCAGGGGATATTCAGCATAATAGAAAGCCATGGAGCGGTAATCAACGGGGAATTTGTTTCCTTCCGGGCCATGTTCAATGGTCAGCAGGAAATTGTTTGAAAAATTAAGTTTGTCAGCAAAATAATGACGGTATCCCCCTGTTCTACTGGCAGCGCGGTTATACCCCAGGCAACCATGTGTAGGCATACTGTATGCCATATCCCAACGATCGGGGATATTATACCAGGCTCCGTTAAAAAATTCTTCACTTCCTGTGCCATGAATGCGCAATTCACCATCAATCGCGGCCTGATCATCACCCTCAAAAAAGCCGGTAGATCCTGGTAATAATCCCTGGCAGGCCAGGATAGTCCCAACATAATGTCCTTTACCCTGATAATCCGGCATTATGAAATATGGAATGCCTTCTTCAGGTCTGTCATGTCTCCAGTGGATATAGAATTTTCCCTCTGTTTTTTCACGTGGTTCAGAAGTATAATAGATTCTAATAGTCACTTGTGCACCAGTTGGGGAATGCCCTGTTCCATCCATGTATACCAACTCAAGATTTGCAGAATTTGAAAAGGGCATAGGGTAATAGAAGTAAGATGTTTCTCCCGTGGTTCCCCCAATCAGTGACTGCATGCTTTTCTCTCCGAAATAAAATCCAAAAAGATCTTTCACGGGTACGTCAATGGCATTTTGATTCTCCCGGTCCCATCTGGCTCTTAAGACAAGGTTGTTATCGTTCCTATCCAGCCTGTCCAATCTATCTATCTCAATACCAACGATTCTTCCACCTTTATTCATTTCAAAAACCGGACTTGTATCACCGGGATAGATGTTAAGAGTTTTGGTTTCCACACTAACGGAGTTATACAGCTTTTCCAGGAAGTTGGTGCCATATCCTTCCCAGAGGTTAATTGCGTTTTGCAAGGCCTTTTTTTCCTCTTCAGTCCATTCAGGAGTATAGGATATGATCTTTGTTTTTCCTGGGTAAGTCCTGTATTGCAATTGATAAAACCGCATTTTCCCTTTATAGATGACCTTACAGGATTTGCTGTATGGTAAGGGGAGGTAATTATAATAACCACCTAATTCATGTCCGACTATGGGATTCAAAAAGGGGAACCGGTTACCGGTAAATAATTCTATAGAAGGGAGACTTATGGTGGGTTCACTCTCTCCGTCAAAATAGAATGAAATAGTGTCAGAAGAGGGATTAGCAATAAATATCCGGTTGATAACTCCGGGTCCTTTCATTTCAGCAAGGACCTGATCCTCACCTTCGGTCCGGATATAGGAATATGTTCCGCTAAAACCGTCATCATTGCCTCCGGTACGGTCATAACTTGAAAATTGTTCCACATATTCACTATTAAGGTATTGGGGCAGGTGGTCAACGTGGTATAGCTTATGCAGTTCGTACAACAGACCTTGAGCATACATTACCGGCGAACCAGCTATACTAATTATCAATGATAGAAGGAATAAATTTATTAATCTCATTTTGATATTACTTTAATTACTATTTCTTAATATGCTTTAACAATACTTCGTTATAATTTTTTAATGTATTTATAATGAGCATTTTAGTAATCGAATTAAGTATTGCATATGTTGATTATTAACTACATGAGCAATTTAAGGGAGAATTGTTAAAATATTCATTATCAACGCAATATAAAAAGTTTAACGAACTATTGTATGTTAAACTAATAATTATTATCTTCTTTGAATCCATATAAAATCAATACCAACCGGAAGGTTGTTTTCCAATGATTCCAGGGTTAATATATTTTCCTCCATTTTTAATTCTAAAACATTTGAGCTGAATGTCCTGGATAAAATGCCACCATGAGTATTCAGGTTTATTATATTTCTATTTTTGTTATTGCCGGGATCATCATCCCCGGCAGTAAAAAGACCATTCTTTTTAAAGTCATTGAGTGATATGTTTTTAAAGTTTAAGCCGGAATTATTGATTTTCACATTGAATGAACCGGAAAAGCTGTCCAACCTGGCGGTAATGTGAATTACATAATTTCCGTCTTTTAAAACCGGAAGTATTAATTTAATTTTATCACCTGTCTTTTGAGGTTTCCATTCCAGCAGTTGTCCTCCCGACCATAACCTGCCGGCAACAAGGCCGGTGTTATTAGGGTGTATTATGATGTCTTCTGCCTCATAAAATAGTGAATTAGCAGACCCCATTGTTGCATTTGGATACCATATTTCGGGCAGGGATAATGTGCGTACATCTCCCTTTGATATCCGCATATTATCATCATACATACCCCTGAAACCATAATGGTAGATCATTCGTGCATAGGAAAGTTCCCCGACATGATCATGGGTTAAAAGTTCCATATAAAAAGCAAAATTTTTATTAAAGGGAATATTATCGAGGATATGCCAGCGGAAATTTGTCACAAAGCCTCTTGTCCCGGGCCCATCTGTACGGGGTTGTCCACAGTATGCATAACTGAAAATTTCTGGTGACGACCATGCGTAATTGAAATAATCTTCAGATCCGGTTCCGAAAAATACCGGGAACGGGTTGTCATCCACAAATATTTTTTCATCGCCCTCACCCCACCAGTTGCCGTGGCCGGAAGGATTAGCAGATGGATTCAATAAATGAATGGCTGTGCCAACACAAACACCTTTCCCTTTTGTATGTAAAAAGGGAATGTCAGCGGGGCGCTCCCGGATAGATGCACTAATATCATGATCAACTCTCCAGCGTGCCCTGAAATACATAGATTTTTGCTCATCCCATTGATATTTTCCGGTCATTACTTTTCCTGTTAATACAATACTTTTTTCTCCCAGGTTTTCAATCTTGAGGGATGCAGACTTTTGAAAAGGCATAGGAAACCGGCAGATAAGCCTGCCGTCTTCAGTAACGGTAAAAGGAAGTGACTGATAGGGATTTAAACCGGCAGCTGTTCCGAAAAAATCCCCCACGGGGGATTGTACCTGAGGATCCGAGGCTTCATCGAAGGAAATCCTTATAATAGTTTGCCTGAGCGCGGTTTCCAGGTCATAACTGAGTAATTTCATTTCCAGGTAACTGATACATTCGTTACCCGATATCTTTAGTATTTCCTGTTCCCTGCCGGATTCTATATCAGCCGCAAAAGGGATGGTCTCGGTATTTGCCGGGATTAAATATTTATCAGGATCAGAAAATATTTTCTTTGTATTCTCTATTTCCTTCAAATACGTTTTTATATCTCCGGGTTTAAATGAGATCACACTTGTTCCCTGCTCGTATACCCTGATATTAACATGATAAAAGTGAAGCCATTGAATATTGCCTTCCCATACAATTTTACACCGGCTGGCAAAAGGGATAGGATAATAACCTGCCAGGTATTGAGTAAATGAACCATCAAGATCAGTTTTGATTCCGGGAGCTATGGCACTATATGTACGGGTGAAAAAATCAAAAGCACTTCCATTATAAACAGGATCCGTTACCCCATCCAGGTATAATCTGATATTTCCATTTATACCTGCTGTCCAGAGCCTGATGATGGCCCCCGGCCCTTTCACATTACAAATCAGGTATTCACCGATCCCGTTTTCATCAGGCTCCCTGATCACTTCTTCAAAACCAGGTATGGGTGCACCGCCAAAACCATCTGAATTTGCAAACCATCCGGGAGCATCGGCGAAGGTGCTCTGCCTGTCGTATGATGAAAACTGAACGGTGTTATAAAACGGAGAGGGGAATTCAGCAAGTTTTTTCAGATCAACCATTTCGTCAATTAAACTTCCGGTATTTATCTGTGCGGCATTCTTTGAGGGAAATAACACCAGAATCATGACTATTGTCAATATTAAAGAGAGTTTGACGAACATGTTTTTTCTATTTTTCTTTAGAATTAAATATTGAACCTTTAGAGAGTGTCATTTTATTGAAATTATCCATTGTTATCCAGAATTCACCTTTAACAGCGCTCCATAATAACAAGCTTTTACGTCCATTACCATCATCATCGCAAACTGCCACATCGATTCCGATTATTTTTCCGTATTTCAAACGATTATCAGGTATTTTAAATCCGATTTCCATTAAGTAGCCATTATCTGTATATCTGGTAACAGCCTCTCCTTTCCAGGTATTTTCAAAAAAGGTATTCTGAACAGAATCTGTATAATATACAGCTCTTGTGTCATCAATATACACCTTTGGGGGCTGATCGGGTAAAAAATGCATTTCATATCCATATATTCTTTTTCCTATTCTATCCTGAATTGAATTATCGGCATTAATTCCTTCTATTCTGTTTCCTCCCCGATTTTCAGGGTCAATATAGATTTCAATGCAATCATTCAGCCAGGTAAACTGTTGAGTGAAATCAGAAAGGGTATCATCAATTACCTCAAACAGAAAAAATATCTTTTGATTGTACCATGCAACCTTCCAGGAGAAACTTAAATCCTGTTTGCCCTGCCAATATTCTGGTTCCAGTCCCTGACCAATCCAAAGATTTTGTCTGTCCTGAACCAAAACCGGTGTTAAGGATTCCCAGTCTTTTGTATTACCATCTACTTTGATTTTCTGTTTTTTAATCAAATATGGATGACCATCTCCGGTAATAAAAACTGAAAATGTTTCATTGAAACTCAAACAGGCTATTATGAATAATATAATTCTATAGATCTTCATATTCGTATTATGTATTCTTTTATTATACCGTAAAAAAGTTTAATTGCCTGAATATTATATTAAAAACAGTTAATTTCCAGGCGTTCGATTACATCTCCGTTTGTTGTTTTAAGTGTAGCTACCATTTTTCCGCTCACATAATCCACCCTGGTGTAAGTAGATCCAGGCTGGTAATAGGGTCCTCCGCCTATAACCACAGGAAAAGAGGCATTATTTTCGGCAGGGTAAATAATTCTATGCCTGTGCATATGACCACAAAGCCATAAATCTGCTCCTGCACTGTTCAGAGGAACACCAAATTTTTCAGCAACATCAGCTCTCCCGTGTTTGTGAATGTCATCAACACCGGTTATTTCTCCAAACTCAAGAGGAAAATGTGATAGAACAATCTGATATTCTGATTCTTTGAATTCGCGGCTGTTAATTACCTGGTTAAGCCAAAGCGACTGTTCCCTTCTGTATTCATCGAAATCTACAAGTCCCGAGTATGAAGGGTGATCATCTCCTTTATCCTCGCCACAGTCCAACACTATAAAAAACACGGGTCCGAAAGTAAAGGAGTAATAATATTCATGATCAGGTACGTGTATATAATCTATTAATTTTCTTGCATAGGCTCCCCTGGCCTCATGGTTTCCCCGTACATAAATAAAAGGTATCTCAGCAGCAAAAAATTCAGCAGAGGGTTTTAGTAAATTATTAATAATGGTTTCACTGTTTTCGATATGTCCCATAATATCCCCCAGGTAAACAATGAAATTAACAGTTGCTTCCCGTGAGATCACTTCTTTGATAAAATCCGGTTTGTCATGCACGTCATTAAATGCCAGAAAAGAGAACTGAGAAAGTTTATTGACGGGGGTAGTAAATGAATAAGTGTCGCTGAAGATGGTATCTCCAAATAAAACATTGTATGGACCGTAATCAACAATTTCCACAGAAGCTACCTTGTAATAATATTTAGTTCCGGGTGTTAATCCTGATAACGACATTTTCTGAACAGGAAGACCTGCATCAATTAATCCGTGCTTTGATTGACGATGCTGATTCCCAAGACTCTCATTTTTACCGTATTCTATCCAGCTTGTAGTGGGCCTATTCGTCAGCCACATAATGGTAACCGAACTGTCATTAAGGTTTTGCAGATAAGGTTTCGTAAGAAAACAGAACAGGGTATCACCATTAATTTCTGCTTCAACTGAAATATTAAACAATGAAGTCAGGATCATTATTAAGACTCCTGTGTAGTGAGATATTTTTAGCATTTTTAAAATGTTTTATATATATTAATTAGTCGGACAGTAGTTATATTTTTTATGTTTTTAAATAGCACAATTTAGCTGGAATTCATAATGCAAATCGTTAAACGATCCCGGTGGTCAGTTATTTATATTTACTGGTTTTCGAACTGCAGAAAATCGATTATCAATTTTCTGAATATTATATAATTCAAGAGCATTTTCGCGTAGTATTCTTTTTGCTATAACGATGGCTTCTTCTTCCGAATAATAACCACTTTCCACCATTTTTACCAGTACTTCGGTAACTATTTTTCTTGCCAGAACGGCATGTCCATAAACTCCTTCCACGGTTAATCCGATATCTCCGCCAAAAGCCATTATTTTATTTGCAGGAACTGTAAAAAGCCATTCTTCAAGATATCTTTTGCTGGCTGATGGTGAAATAATGTACATCCAGCACATATCAATATAAACATTCTGAAAACTTTTGGCTAAAACAGCCAGCTCTGCCATATAAGGATAACTCCCATGAAATATAACAAATCTGGTGTTTTTATATTTAAAAAAAAGGTTATAGAGATTGACTGCATTTGTATTTGGAATCGGATTTGGATTAAAACCACCACCAGCAAGTATCCCGGTATGTATTTGAACTGGAACGTCATATTTACCTGCATGTTCAATTATCTGGTGCATCATAAAATCCTGCAGTAATTTTGATTCTGATTCATTTAATGACAGATTCTTTAAATACATTTTATTGAAGATTTCTTCGGCTAAATCTTTTTTAACATCTTCATAAAATAATGTTCGCCAATATGCCTGTCCGGATTTTATTCCTGCAATACCTTCATCAAATACTGCTTTTTGAAATGAAATATCCAGGGCTTTGATATAATCATCCAGTGAATTTATTTTTAATCCGGTCTGAGTACCAATATTTCTGATATTTTCAGCATTGGTACCAATAAAGTGATCAAATCGTTTTACTTTTACAAAGTATTCATCAGAGTAATTATTATTAATATCAGTATAACCTTTTAAAGGGTCAAGTATCATTAATTCAATGCCTGCTTTATCCTTTAATACATGGTTATACCATCCTTTCCTATTTGACTCGAGTAATTTTTGGTTTAATTCCATGTAAGTATTATTATTAATATCGTCAATATTGAACAGGTCTCTGGCTGCGATACGTAAACTTAATCCATAGCCTGTATTTTTTGCCTTTTCCCAGTAAGGGGCAAGCTTATTCCACCTTTCCTCAATTAATTGTGCAGTGTCCTGTATAAAATTCATTTCCTCCATGCTGGCACCTGATGAATATAAATCACTAAAAAAATATCCATTCATCAGGTAAATAATATCAGTTTTATATGTTAATCTTCCTTCTTCTGTAATGAGGTGTTCGTGGGTATCAACCATCATGATTTCATCAACTGCTTTTTTTATTTTGTTGAAAGTTCCTGATTTATCGGTATTACAGGAAACGACCAATAACCCTGTAGATATTAAGGAAAGGGTCAATGTTTTAAAAATTGTTTTTTTCATAATTCTGAGTTATTTAATAAATTCAACTTCCGTGTAATAAGCACTGCATAATACATTCCCGGTTTTATCCATGAGAAAAGTTTCGATTTTATCCTGACCGGCTTCAATATCTACAAAGAATTCCGCACTAACCTGTCCGGCTGAAGTTATTATAGTACTGTCAAACTGATTGGTTTTCAGTCTTGCCTGAGAAACAGGGATTGCTCCTGCTTCTATCTTATTCCAATCATCAAACATGTTTGCATCCAGTGCAACTCCGGCAGCCGGATGCCAGCGATAAAGTGTTATTTTATATTTACCTGATGTTTCAACAATAATTGGCCAGTTGCCGGTACGATCACCGGAAAACAGGCACCATTTGCTATCAGCATATTCTCCCTGCCAATCGGAGGAAAACAGCATAAGCGGATTTTGCCTTTCAGATCCTACTCTTATGTACCGGGTTATATTGTACAATGGCAGTGTTTTATCCAGCCATTTATTGTAATAACTCTGCATATCTCTTACTATACCAGGGTATTGTCCGGCTACATCATTTTTTTGTTCCGGATCAACAGAGAGGTCATATAATTCATTATGTTTAACCAACCTCCACTTTTTCCACAGCACTGCTCTGTTTTCTGCTGGCTGGTATGGATTGTCATACTGAACAACAAGCATACGATCATCCAGTTTATCAGTCTCTCCTTTGAGTAATGGGGCTAATGAAATCCCGTCAAATCTGACATTCTCGGGTGTTGTCAAATCACATAAATCAATTAAAGTAGGTAAAATATCCTGTACTTGTGTTAACTCAGCAATATCCCTGGGTTCACCCAAAACAGGCTTAAGACCATTTAAAAACAAGGCCACCCGATGCCCGCCTTCATAGGGTTCTGTTTTAACTCCCCTCATACCTGCATTATAAACCCGAAAACCGATAGGAAGTGTACCATTATCTGTCATAAATAGTAAAAGCGTATTTTCAGAAAGTCCTGTTTCATTCAGAACATTAAGTAGCTTTTGCATATTTTTATCAATATTGGCAATTTGACCGAAATATTTGGAGGTTACAGGTGGCATTCCCTTCTCCAGGTATGGATCTGAAAATTCATCATCAACAAGATGAGGACCATGGGGTGAATTGGTCGCGAGATAAAGGAAGAACGGCTTACCTTTATCTCTTTTATTTATAAAGTCAATTGAGAGATCAAACCATACGTCAGTGCAATATCCTTCGTACTGCTTTAAATCATTGTTATGCAAATACTTGTCATTCCAATAGGTATTTGAATAATAGTCAGCAATAGAAGTAATACCCCATGCGCCGTGGTGCACAGTTTCATCGAAGCCTCTGTCCTGAGGGCGGTATGGATAGCTGTCACCCAGATGCCATTTACCGAAATGTGCAGTCTGATACCCGGAAGCTTTAAAAATATTGGCTATCGTAGGAAGTTCTTCCCTGATCATAGATTTGCCCATACATACTGCTGTTGCACCATTGGCCATTGCATCACGGCCTGTCATTAGTTGTCCCCTCGTGGGGGTGGACATTGGAGCTACATGAAAATCAGTAAAACGAATGCTCTGCCCATGAAGCTTATCAAGAACAGGCGTTTGTAATACCGGATGTCCATGTACGGAAAAGTCTCCATAACCCTGATCATCAGTAAGCACAATGATTACATTGGGCTTCCTGGCTTTTTCCTTTGAAGAATTACAAGCTGAAAAGGAACCTGTTATAACTGTTCCTGCAATGGAACCTAACAGAATTACTGACAGAGAATTTTTCATATTTTTCAAGGTTAAGTTATTCAAATTTCCTGACCGCATTAGTATAAACTGTCAAATAAACCATGCTTATGAAATCATAAACTCAATGGTTAAAATGACCGGGTTTGATTTCATTTAGTTTTCTGAATCCAGAAATAATCAATACCTATAGGCTTATTCGGTTGTAATGATTCCATGGTTAATTTATGCCCGCCTCTTTTTAGTTCCAACGCATTTAAGCTGAATGTCCTGGATAAAATACCATGAGAAGTGTTCAGGTTAATTGTTTTAATATTTCTGTTCTGAATATCATTAACTAATGAATACACGGAACCAGATTTCTTCAGGTCATCAAGAGTTGTATTTGTAATATTTATCTTTGAGTCATTGATATTTAAATTAAATGAACCGGAATTATTATCTAACCTGGCAATGATATGAACAATATAATTCCCATCATCAACGATGGGAAGAATAAAATTAAGGTTATCTCCGGCCGTTTCGGGATTCCACTCTAATAGCTGACCATTCAACCATAAACGACCAGGAACGGAACAGATATTATCATTTTTAATAACGATATCTTCTGCCTCATAAAACAATGAATTAGGATCGCTTATTGTCATGTTCGGATACCATATTTCAGGCAGGGTTAAGATCCGCACATCTCCTATTGATATACGATTGTTATCATCATACATGTCTTTGAATCCATAATGGTATATGATCCGCGCATAAGAAAAACCTTCAATAATATCATTTGTTAAAAGTTCCATATAAAAAGCAAAATTTTGCCTGAAAGGAATATTATCGAGAATATGCCAACGAAAATTTGTCACAAAACCTCTGGATGCGGGACCATCGTTACGTGGTTGTCCACAGTATGCGTGACTAAAAATATCCGGGGAACACCAGGCATAATTGAAATAATCTTCAGATCCGGTTCCGAAAAATACCGGGAACGGATTATCATCAACAACTATTTTTTCATCACCTTCACCCCACCAATTGTTAGAGTTAGAAGGGTTTTCTGAAGGATTCAATAAATGAATAGCTGTTCCCACGCATACACCTTTCCCTGTTGTATGTAAAAAATTGATATCGTAAGGATTTCCTCTCTTTGCAGCAAGATCATGATTAACTCTCCAGCGTGCCCTGAAATACATGGATCGTTCTTCATTCCATTGATAAGTTTCCGTTTTAACTTTTCCCACTAAGGCAATATTTTTCTCGCCTATATTTTCAATTCTTATGGAAGCAGACTTTTTAAAAGGCATAAAAAACCGACAGATAAGTGTTCCGTCTTTTAATACAGTAAAAGGGAGAGATTGATAAGGATTTATCCCGGCTGCTGTTCCGAAGAAATCCCCGACAGGTGATTGTATCTGGGGATCTGAAGCATCATCAAAAGAAATACGTAAAACAGTTTGCCTGAGGGCTGTTTTTATATCATTGCTCAATATTTTCATTTCCAGATAACTGATGCCTTTATTGCCTCTAATATTTAATATCTCCTGTTCTTTTCCAGGTTCAACATTTACTGCAAGAGATAATGTTTCTGCATTTGATAATAACAGAGATTTATCCGGATCAGAGAATATTTTTTTTGTATTCTCTATTTCCTTAAGATAAGTTTTAATGTCCTCAGGTTTAAATGTGATCACATTGGTTCCTTGTTCGTAAAGTCTGATATTAATATGATAAAAGTGAATTAATTGAACATTCCCCTCCCAAACAATTTTGCATTGTGTAGCAAAAGGGATAGGATAATAACCTGCCAGGTATTGAGTAAATGAACCATCAAGATCAGCTTTCATTCCTGGGGCCATTGCGTTATATGTACGGGTAAAAAAATCAAATGCACTTCCATTATAAACAGGATCTGTTTTTCCGTCAAGGTATAATCTGATATTTCCGGTTATAGTTGCTGTCCAAAGTCTTACAATGGCTCCGGGTCCTTTTACATCAAACATCAGGTATTCACCGATCCCGTTTTCATCCGGCTCTCTGATTACCTTTTCAAAAGCAGACATTGGTCCAAATCCTCCATCCCCGTTTGCAAACCAGCCAGGATCAGAAGGACTGGTACTTTGCTTGTCGTATGAAGAAAGCTGGATAGTAGTAAAGCCTGGTGAAGGAAATTCAGCCAGTCTCTTCAGATCAGCCATCTCGTTAATTAAAGTTCTTGTGTTAATTTGTGCAACAGTCTGCTGGAAAACGGATGTCAGGAGAAAAATCGCTGCAAACAGGAGAAAGGTTGATCTTAAAAACAAGCTTTTCATATTTTCTCAGATTAAAAAATTAGGAAGTAGCGCCACAGTTATTTGTATTAGGTAGCGTTAATTATTTTACTTCGAAATTATCAAACTCAACGACATTATAATCTGAACCAAGTCCAGCGAGACCGCTTTGGTACTTACTATCTGTTACTTTAACAACTTCTTTATTGTCTACCATAACAGCAATATTATTACCCTCAAACTTTATACTTAGATGATGCCAGATAAAAGGCAGAAATGATGTTGTCCCATAACCAATTCTATTGTCTCCCGAGCATATTAACCAGTGACCTGAAGTGTTTATTTTAAACCAATAACCGTCAGGGTAATCACTACCTCTTCTAACTTCTGATATCCTGCCTAATAATTTAGCATAACCCGTATTCTCCTGAATATTCACATCAGCATGTATCTCGTAATCAGTCCAGGTTACATCGCCAGTTATAGTGCTAACAAATACATTTCGACCAACATCCCATTCGATTCCTTGTTGATTGACTACTTGTTTCAAGCAATTACCGTTGCCATCTTGCCGTTTATGTACTTCAAATACTCCAGCTTGATCCATAAAGTATTTAGGTAATTGCCCGATGCTATCGTTTTCAAAATCGATTTTGCAGGGAAAAGGGAATGATTTATACTCAGGGATCTGATAGTTCCCTTTTGTTTGACCATTTGTTGTGGTAATAGAGTAGGCCGATTTGCCATCGAGCTGAATTGTAAAACTATTATTTCTGACAGCCAGGTCGGCTTGTTTTTCAAATATGAATTTTTCGCGGGTCGATTTCCAAACATGTAGCGTTTTATTTGCGAATTTTTGATCTATTTGAAAGGTTACTGTCTGAGTACCGATTGTGTCAACTGTTTCGATAATGATGCTCAAGTCTTTTTCATCTGGAGATTTTAAGGTAACATAACTTCCTTTCTTAAGAAATCCGCAACCCGAATCGATATATTTCCAGCCAGGCTCAGCAAATTGTGTGGTATGTGCAACTGCCCAAATGCCGGGTTGAACTTCGTAATGTCCACTCCAAGGTGTTTTTGCAATCATTAATCCTGAATTGGGAAACAAAAGATTATCGTAGTAAGAAGTTATTAAACTCCATGTTACTACGTTTGTTGATTTCCCTACAATATAATTGCGATTATATAATTTAACCAGATATTCAAATCCATCCCAATCGCCTTTCCATGGCCCACCTTCACTGTTTCGAATTGACTTATTTAAGCGTTTGGCAATTTCTGACGATGAATATGGATCCTTATCCCAGCGTTCGTTGTAATGGATACTTATAGCATAAACGGCATCATTCAATTCTTTGTCATTTTGCATATCAGCAGCAATATTCCAATCAAAACCATCGGCGGCAATAATTTTAACATCATTCAAGCCATTATTATCCAAGGTTACTCGCAATTGTTTAATCCACTGAATGTTATAAGGTCTTTCATTCCAAATACCTGTGAAATCAAAATCAATATCATGATAATTTTTTGCACCTTTCAGAAATGAAACAATATAATCAGCGTTATCTTGCGAATAGAATATACCATCACCAATCCAACCTGGGCAACCCCACTCCAGGCAATCAGTTATTATTTTAGGGTTTCGTTTTTTGGCTTCTTTCAATAATAACCATTCATAGCCGCGTTGGAAATATTCGGGTCTGGGATTTAGAAACTCATTTCGTGTATGAGCATGACTGGGTTCAGTACCATCAGTTGAATTCACATCGCCACCAATTTCAACTTTTAAATGTTGAAGACTTGCACCAAATTTAGGTTTAAACAAGAAATCTAAAATTTGATTGCGAATTTCGACAGGATAATCCAACAATAATTTAGAAGATGCCCCTGCACTAAGAGCTCCAATTCCTTCGAATACCCTGCCTTCAGAATTATCTTTAATTATAATAGTCTTATTTTGAGAATAACTATAAATAAAATTAATTATTAAAAACACTAATGTAAAAACCAGTTTATTTTTCATCCTGAAAATGTTGTTTGTTTTTGATTTAACACCTTAAATATAAATAAAATACATCACTTTTTTAAATTTTTATTTACATTATTAAGTAATATTGTTTATAATAATGCAGGTTCAAAATTTTCCGACACAAATTCATATTTTCCTGAGCCGACAGTAAATACAGCCCGATCCTTTTCCATTTTCAGGAATTTTATTCCTTTAACATTTGATGCTTTCCTGTTTTTTTCTTTCACATCAGCTTCTGATGTTGCGGGAATATATATGGTAGCATAGCTGTTTAC
>ENA-ORXD01000119-ORXD01000119.1-sediment-metagenome-genome-assembly--contig:-NODE-119-length-134078-cov-18.913956_pt1 | contig 134078 bp, 123 predicted proteins | sample MGYA00237862_ERZ511471 | MGnify/ENA metagenome assembly ERZ511471
GTCCGGACCACGGCCCCGGAAAAAAGGGAAGAGGAGGTCCGGTACATCATGGACGCCCTCCGGCATTAGGGAGCGGGACCGGATAGACCGCCGTATTTTTCCCTGTCAAAGTGGTTGCGTTTGCAGAAGTCGTCCATGCCTTTCTCAGGCATTCTGTCCGCAGCCCGACCCTGTTTTTCCCAGGTTTACATCCCCCCCGGTCCCGGTTTCGCGGGATGATCATGAGCGGGCCTTTTCTACTTCGGCGATACTGTTTGTCTCCCTGAAAGGGTAACCCTCCCAAAAGTCCGCGGCACAGGAATAGCCCCCAAAATCAAGCTTCCTTGTCAGCCCTTCGAGCCATTTCTCATCGATCCCATTGTATTTCGACAGCTCTCCAGTTGATAAATCTCAACCCGGCCCGCATCCTGAACAGGGGCAAATACGTTTTTTGATACCGGTGCGTTTCATGGATCTCAGAATTTCAAAAGCTCGGAAGGAATGGTCGGAAAAATCCATGGGAAAAAGGATGCGGGAAAACATCCGTTCCGAAAAGGCGTCGAGACCCCCATGGAGATCGTGATCCACGGTAAGGGAAACTTTATCGGAAAGAAGCATGAGGAAAGGGGCGACGGGACAGTTGAAAAAGAAGACGACGAGAAGCTGTTTCGGCAAACGGGCCGCTCAGTTTTGTTGACATTGCTCCGGGAATGTAATATTACCTTTCAGCAATATCACCCTGTCGGAATAAAACGTCGCAGAGAGAAAAGAAGGCTCACCTTCTCAATGAGGGTTGCCCGTTCCGGCGATGGGGATTGAAGCCTTCATTTGTATATATTTCCTGGGGAATATGAAGGGAAGGATAACACTGAGAAACGTTTGATTGAGCGAGGGAATTTCACATGGGGATAAGAAGATTTCGTATGGCGGCCGTGATCATGTTTCTGTCCGTGTGTTTTTGGACCTCGGATATTCCATCCTCCCGGTGCGCCCGGGGGGCGGCGGAAACCGGGAATCAGGAGAATTACCTTCAGGTGTATTATTTTCATGGGAAGATTCGCTGTTACTCCTGTAATATGATTGAAAAGCTCACGGTGGAAACGATTCGGGAGTCCTTTCCCGCGGAGTTGGAGAACGGTCGGGTAAAGCTTTCCGTTGTGGATACGGATGAACCGGGCAATGGACATTTTTTTAAAGATTACGGACTTTACTCCCAGTCCGTGATCCTTTCGGAGGTGAAAGGCGGACGGGAAGTGAACTGGAGGAACCTGATCCGGGTGTGGGAACTTCTCCGTAATGAAAAAGAGTTCAAGAACTATGTTCGAGAGGAAGTCAAGGCCTTCCTGGAGAAATAGACAGTGAGCGAGTTCGTGATCGGTCTTGGAATGGCGCTGTGGTTCGGAATCCTGACGTCCATCAGTCCTTGCCCCCTCGCATCCAACATCGCCGCCGTTTCCTACATCGGCGGCCGGAACGCCGGGCCCCGCCGTGTTCTTTTGGCGGGTGCCCTGTATACGGGGGGGCGGGCCGTAACCTACACCCTTATCGGGGCCATCCTCATATCCAGCACCCAGTATGTGTCTGCCGTGGCCAATTTTCTTCAGACCTGGATGAATATCTTCCTCGGACCGGTTCTCCTCATCGTCGGACTCGTTCTCCTCGATGTCATTCGATTCGGGAGTTTCGGACTCCAGGGACGATTCGGCGAAAAAATCCAGAACCGGATCCAGGGAATCGGTCTCTGGGGGGCGGGCGTACTCGGCATCGTTTTCGCCCTTTCTTTCTGTCCCGTTTCGGCGGCCCTTTTCTTCGGGAGTCTGTTCGCCATCGCATTTCAGTATCAGTCTCCCTTTGCAATGCCTGTTCTCTTCGGAATAGGGACGGCGTTACCGGTCGTCGTTTTTGCCTTTGTCATTGCTTTTGCCTCCGAGGGCATCAGCCGTGCCTTTCAGGGGGTCACCCGGTTCGAGTGGTGGGCCCGGAAGATAACGGCCGTCATTTTCATGGGAGCGGGCGCATATTACATGAGCCGTTATCTTTTTGAGTGGCTCTGACGCGGGGCGCGGATGAACTTCCTCCATCGCCTCAGGCAGGCCGTTCCTTGACAGGGGGGAGAGGGTTTATTATATTACTAAAGAGAAATATATAGATGTGAAAACAGAGGACTGATGCTTCGTCGGAGAATTTCCTGCCGGACCGTTCCTGGACAGGAATCGGCCCCTTGTTTCAAATCCGTTACGCAGTCACGAGGAAGGGAGACAGGGTTTCATGCTCGAAAAATTGATGTTTGCCGGTTTATTGGCCCTTAAGGACTATATAGCCACCCATGTGCTCACCTGTCTGGTCCCTGCCTTCCTCCTCGCCGGGGCCATTGTGACTTTTGTTCGTAAGGAGGCCATCATCCGGTATCTCGGGGAGGGGGCCAACAAGATAAAATCCTTTTCCCTGGCCAGCGTATCGAGCTTCTTGATCGCAGCCTGCTCATGCACCGTCATCCCCGTGGCGAGCGGCCTCTTTTACGGCGGCGCCGGCGTCGGCGTGGCGTTCATCATCCTCTGGGTGGCCCCGGCTTCGAACATCCTGGCCCTCACCTACACGGGAACGATCCTGGGAAGCTCCATGGTCGTCTCCAGGGTCGTGGCGGCTCTTCTCATGGCCTTTGTCGTGGGTTTCATCATGACGGCCTTCTTCGGGAAGAAAGACGATTCCACCGGAGAAGACGTCCTGGCCTCCGCCGGCGGTGATGAGAAAATCGAACTCATCGGCCGGAACGAGATCATCCTCCTCGTCCTGATCGTCGTTTCCCTCCTTTCCCCCAATTACTTCGTCCAGAAGGGCCCCTATCTTCTCAAGGTCCTGGTCTGGGGGGCGGCCACCGCGGTCACCGCCGGTTTCGCTCTCAAGGTTCTCAGCCGGGACCAGATCGCCGCCTGGATGAGGGAGACCTGGTGGTTCGTCCGGATCATCCTGCCTCTGCTCCTCGCCGGGGTTTTCATTGTCGGTATCATCGGGGCGCTCATTCCCGAGGAGTGGATCCGGACCTGGCTCGGGGGAAATTCCCTGTCCGCATCTTTTCTGGCCACCATGATCGGGGCGGTCAGTTATTTCGCCACCATGACGGAAGCCCCTTTCGTGGACACCCTGATGAAACTGGGCATGGGGAAAGGACCGGCCCTGACGCTTCTTCTGACCGGTCCCGGTTTGAGCCTTCCCAACTGGATCGCCATCGCCCGGGTTTTCGGCGTCAAAAGAGCGGTCGTTTATGTTATAACGATTATCGTCCTGGGTACCTTTATGGGATGGTTTTTCGGAAACTTCATTCTTTAGGGAGGTGAACATGAAGATACAAGTTGCCGGTCCGGGCTGCGCCCGGTGCGTGACGGTCGAGAAAAACGTCATCGAGGCGGTCACTGAATTGGGCATTGATGCCGAGGTGTCCAAGATCAAGGACGTGAGGGAATACGCAAAACTGGGGGTTCTTTTCACGCCCGCCGTGGTTATCGATGGGAAGGTTGCCGTGGCCGGCAAGGTCCCCACGGTGGAGGAGATGAAAAAAATCCTTTCCGTGTCCAAATGAGACGGATATGATTTCATTCTTTTTTTACGTCCCGGTTTCCGGAATTTGACACGGATCTGAATGAAATAAAGTTATCCTGACATGAACGGAAGCCCGGAGCGAATGACATTGAAAAGATCTCATGAAATCAGGAAAAAAGGCATGAAACGTCCAATCTTTCTCTGCAGTGGGTTTTTGTTGCTGTTGATTGTTTTCTCTATCCCCGTTCATTCCCGTGGAAGCGAAAAGGACGGCAAGGCGCTGAATGTCTGTATCATTCATGCGAGCAACGTGGCGGGTCACCTGGTACCCTGTCCCACCTGAGGGGGAGATGTGCTGGGCGGTCTGGCCCGGCGGGTGGCTTACGTCAAGGGGGAAGCGGCGTCCGGCAAGACGCTGCTGGTCGTCGACTCGGGAAATCTTCTGCCCGATTTTTCCCGGGAAAAAGACCGGGACAGGGCCGAAAGGATAGCCGGCCTTCTGATCCGGGCCTATGAACTCATGGGTGCCGACGCGGTGAATGTGGGGTTCGGGGAAGCCTCCTTCGGTCTTTCATTTCTTAAAAAGGGAACCGGCGAGGCGTTTCCCTGGGTCTCGTCGAACATCCTGGACAAGCAGGGGAAGCCCGTGTTCAATCGGTATATTCTGAAAGACATCAAGGGCATGCGTTTCGCCTTCATCGGGCTTGCCGGTTCAGGGGTTGACGCCGTGGTCAAAACAACCTTCGGCAGCGGCCATACCGTTGCCGATCCGGTCGATTCCGCCCGGAAAACAATTGCGGACCTCTCGGGCAGGGCCGAAGTCATCGTTCTTCTGGCCGCCATGACGGCGGAGGAAACCCGAAACGTTGTGGAAAAGAACCCCGGGATCTGCTTCGTCATCGGCGGAGAAGGCGAAGCTTTGCAATCCCCGTCCCGGATCGGGAAGGTCCCTCTTTTTTACGCCGGAACCGACGGTCAGTATGCCGGCTCTCTGAACCTGATCTGCAACAGGGCGAAAGGCGGTTTCGTCGATATGGGAGAGGAAACCAGGCTCCGGAGAGAAATAGACCGTCTTGAAAAGCGAACGGCCGTTCTTGAGAAAGCGAAGCGGAACAGACCCTCGCCGTCGCTGGAAAAAATGATCGCCGAGTTGGAGACAGGGAAGTCGAAACTGAAAAATGAACTCAATCAGATCTGTGCCTGTGCGTCCGAGAGCGGAAAATTCACATGGAATCTCGTTCCCATGGTTCCCTCCTTCGCCGAAAACCCGGAAGTGCTCCGGTGGCTTCAGGCCGAGGGTCTGGGTGAAGGATCATAGATTCCTTCTCATGCCCACTCTCATTCTCCTCGGTTTTGAAGCCAAGCGGGCCGCGGGGATCAATGCTTTCGCCGTCTGCCCCCCTTCCTTTTCGGCTCTGGTTCCGCACCTCGGCACAGCCACTTTCGATGTTGCGCTGACGGCGGGACTTCTCCTTGTCGGGGCCGCCGGGTCCTTCCTGGGGGCGCGAATCACGAGCCTGTATGTGCCCGGCGCCCGTTTGAAACAGCTGTTCGGACTCGTCATCGTGATTTTGACTCTTTACAAGATTTATACGATGTTATGATCGTGCCTGCCGACATTTTCCAATGAAAGGGATTCGATTCCATGGATGACCTCAGGGAAGAAAAAACAAAGGTGTTTATCATGCCTTGCGCCGGCGGGGCGAACGTGGGTCTGATGTCCCATCGGGCCGCCGCCGAGCTGGCGGAGGAAGGCTTTGCCCGCCCCTTCTGTCTGGCCGGTATCGGGGCCCATCTGAAAGGCTTTCTGAAGACCGCCTCCGGTTCCGTCAACATTGTCATCGACGGGTGTGCCGTGGCATGCGGAAAGACGATCCTGGAACACGCCGCGGTACCGGTGTTTCTCCATCTGGTGATCACCGATCTGGGGATCCCCAAAATGATGACGTCGGAGCTTTCAATGGACGATGTGGTGAGGATCAAGGAGGCTGTGCGTTCGCGGTGGATCGCCGGGGGAAAGGGGATACCCGGTGAGACCCTCCCTGTCCCCGGCGGATCTTCCTGCGACTGTAAGGAGTAGGAAATTCCGGATATTCCACCGGAAGAAGAAGTCATGAGCGAAAAAGACATCACACAGATTGTCGTCAACAAGCGGCGGATCGGCGTTGTGGGGCTTCAGGCGGCGATGGACGAAATCGCGGCGGAGTATGCCTCCCGGCCCGACGGTGACGTCAGGGACGCTCTCTTCGAGCGGCTGAAGAAAAAGAACTACATCCCCGCCGGTTTGACGGAGGCCTATGGCGAGGCCTTCGTGAGGGCCTTCAGGAAGCGTCTCGGCCGGGACGCCGGGGGAGAACCGGAGACGGCGGGGCTGGAAGTGAAGATTCTCGGCGAGGGGTGCGCCCGGTGCGACTGGCTGCACCAGGCGGTTATCGACGCCGCCTCCCGGCTTCGCCTTCCCGTGGACGTGGAGCATGTCACCGATCCCCGGGAATATGCCCGATACCGGGTTTTCGGTTTCCCCGCCCTCGTCGTGAGCGGAAAGGTCCGGAGCGCCGGCACGGTGCCGTCCAGGGAGGACATCGGGAAGTGGCTCTCCGAAAGCCTTCCCGGGGCCGGCGGCGGATCATGAGGCGGATCATGGAACGGATCAGGCTTCGCTATCCCCGAAACGCCGTCTATGGAGACGAAAAAGACCGGGACCCCGGGGACGCCGAACCCGGGATTCCCGATTACGGCACGGCCTTCGGTCGTTTCGGGAGGGAGTTCCTCGATGTTTCGGACCGGAAAACAACCCTCGTCATCTTCGGGGTGGCCGTTGCCTTCTCTCTTTCTTTTTTCCGGATGGCATTGCGGCAGACGTCACAGGCGGCGCCGGTGATGGAAAGGACCTCCGGATCGTCGGCCATCCAGTGGCGAAGATTGCCGAGCAGGGTGGCGGCGTATGGGTTCTTTTCCCCGCCGGTGAGGGCGTAATTCACCCAGAGGCCGTCTTTGCTGCTTCTGACGAGCCCGGCTTTTTCAAGAATCTTCAGATGCTTGGAAACGGTTGGCTGGGCGATGTGAAGAAGCTCCTGGATCTCGCAGACGCACAGTGACCGGACCTGGAGCATCTTGAGAAGCTTCACCCGGTTGGGGTCCGAAAGGGCCTTCATAACACGGATAAACTCCTGCATTTCACCTCTCCATATTGATCTTTGCTAATAGTATGGGCCGGTGCCGGATTTGTCAAGAACCCGCAACGCTCCCTTCCAAAGACCCCTTGAAAACAGGCTTCACCTCGTATATGGTTGATGAACCCGCAGGAAGCTTGAAAATGCGACGTTCGGTCAGCCCGGCCAGGGAGCGAACGGACTCATGACCGATAGAGGAAGGGAAAGAAGACCGGCACAAAATACTTGAAAAAACCGGACAGGAGGCACCCATGACGGAAATCATCGATGTTTATGCAAGAGAGATCCTCGATTCGAGAGGCAATCCCACGGTGGAAGTGGAAGTGACCCTGGACGCCGAAGTGGTGGGGAGAGCTTCGGTGCCCTCGGGGGCCTCCACGGGGGAACACGAGATGCTCGAACTCCGGGACGGGGACAAGGGGCGGTATTTAGGCAAAGGGGTGGAAAAGGCGGTGGAGAACGTGATCCACAAAATCGGCCCCGCCCTCCTCGGCATGGACGCCTTTGAACAGCGGGAGATCGACCGGACCATGATCGACCTCGACGGCACGGAAAACAAAGGCAACCTGGGCGCCAACGCCATCCTCGGGGTCTCCATGGCCTGCGCCAAGGCCGCCGCCGCTTATTTCGGCATCCCCCTTTACCGGTACATCGGCGGCTGCGCCGCCAAGGACATTCCCGTGCCCATGATGAACATCATCAACGGCGGGCAGCATGCGGACAACAACGTGGATATCCAGGAGTTCATGATCATGCCCCTCGGAGCCCCGAATTTCCGGGAAGGGCTCCGCATGTGCAGCGAGGTTTTCCACAACCTCAAAAAAGTTCTCCAGGGAAAAGGCTACAACACGGGCGTGGGAGACGAAGGCGGCTTCGCGCCGAATCTGAAGTCGAACGCCGAGGCCATCGAAGTGATCCTCCAGGCGATCGAACAGGCGAAATACGAACCGGGCAGGGACCTTGCCATCGCCCTCGACTCCGCGGCGAGTTCTTTCTACAAGAAGGGCGTCTACGTTCTGGCGGCGGAAAAGAAACCCCGCATGTCGTCGGAAAAACTCGTCCGCTTTTACGAGGACCTGGTATCGAAATATCCCGTCGCGTCCATCGAGGACGGCCTGGCGGAGGACGACTGGGAGGGCTGGAAAATCATGACCGAGGCCCTGGGGAAAAAGATCCAGATCGTGGGGGACGACATCTTCGTCACGAACAGGAAAAGGCTGGTCAAGGGGATCGACATGGGAGTGGCCAATTCGATCCTCATCAAGCTGAACCAGATCGGGACCCTCTCGGAAACCCTGGAGACCATCCAGACGGCGAAGGAAGCGGGATACACCACCGTTATTTCCCACCGTTCCGGGGAAACGGAGGACACCTACATGGCCGACGTGGCCGTGGCGATGAACTGCGGCCAGATCAAGAGCGGTTCCGTCTCCCGGAGCGAGCGGCTCGCCAAGTACAATCAGCTCCTCAGGATCGAGGAGGAACTCGGCCGGGCGTCGGTCTACCGGGGCCGTGGGGCTCTCTACTGCCTGAAATAGAAGCTACGCCCGCTCGCCCGCCTTTCGGAGAAGGAGCTGCCAGTCCTCGTTCACCATGTCCTGAATGTGGTCCAGCTCCTCATCGGAGAGGTGCTGGAACCGGCCCTGGAGGTGGAAGTATTCCTTCACGGGGAATTCCTTGGGCCGGTAGTTGATGGTATACCGGACGCCGTCCTCCACCTCGTAGAGGGGAAAGATGTTCGTCTGAACGGCCATCCGGGCGATCTTCACGGATATCTCCGAGGGGATCCGCCATCCCGTGGGACAGGTGGCGTAGATGTGGAGAAACCGGGATCCCTTGACAGCCTTGGCTTTTTTCACCTTCCGGACCAGGTCTTCGGGAAAGGCGATATTCGCCGTGGCGGCGTAGGGAATCCGGTGGGCCACCAGGGCCTCGACGATGTTCTTCTTCCGCATTTTTTTCCATTCCCGGCCCGGCGTCGTGGTCGTCCAGGCGCCGTAGGGCGTGGAGGAACTTCTCTGGACCCCCGTATTCATGTAGGCCTCGTTGTCGTAACAGACGTAAATGAAATTCTCGTCGCGCTCCACGGCGCCGGAGAGGGCCTGGAAACCGATGTCGAAGGTCCCGCCGTCCCCCGCCCAGGTGACCACCGTGGTTTCCGTGTCGCCCTTGATGTCCAGGGCGGCCCGGACCCCCGTCGCCACGGCGCCGCCCGTTTCGAAGGCGCTGTGGATCACGGGGATCTTCAGGGTGGACTGGGGGTAGGGCCCGGCGATGACGGACCAGCAGCAGGCGGGAAGCACCATGATCACCCGGTCTCCCAGGGCCTTCAGGAGAAACCGCATGGCGACGGCGGCACCGCAGCCCGGGCAGGCCACGTGTCCCGAATACATGTATTCCTGATCAAGAACGTCGAGTTCCATCGGGTACCTCCTGGAGTCCCACCCAGATGCTCCCGGTCTCCGGGGACTCCTGCTCTTTCGTTTTCCTGTATATATCCTTCAAGGTATCGACCGTCACGTCCCGGCCGCCGATTCCGGCGATGAAACCGAACACGACGGGACGGGTCCGTTCGTTGCACAGGGCCGCCCGGATTTCCTGGGCGAATATGCCCGATGCCCCGAAGGAAAAATTCCGATCGACGACGGCGACCTTCTTCACGCCTTTCAGGTGGCGGCGGAGGTCCTCCACGGGGAAGGGACGGAAAAGCCTGAGCTTCAGGAGCCCCACCTTTTCGCCGTCCTTCCTCAGATCCTCCAGGACCTGCCGGCAGGTGCTCGTCACGGTTCCGGTGGTGACGAAGACGATGTCGCTTCCCTCGCAGTGCAGGGCCTCCACCACTCCATACCGCCTCCCGAAGAGAGTCTCGTACTCCCTTTCCATCTCCGGATACCGCCGGAGGGCTTCCTCCATGGCTTCGGCGATGTTGTACCGCATTTCCATATAGGCCGCCGGGGTCACCAGGGGGCCGAAGCCGCAGGGGGTATCCGGATCCGCCTGGAATCGCGGGACGAAGGGGGGAAGAAACCGGTCCACCTCCTCCGGTTCCGGGACGTCCACGGGTTCGTAGGTGTGGGACAGGAAGAAGGCGTCGAGGACCACCATGACGGGCAGGTTGACTTCCTCCCCCAGGCGATAGGCCTGGATCACCGTGTCGAGGACTTCCTGGCCGCTTTCGCAGTAGAACTGGATCCAGCCCGTGTCCCTCTGGGCGAGGCTGTCCGTCTGGTCGATCCAGATGTTCCAGCCCGGGGCGAGGGCCCGGTTCACTTCGGCCATGACGATGGGAAGCCTCGCCCCCGATGTCCAGTGAAGGACTTCGTGCATCAGGGCGAGTCCCTGGCCCGATGTGGCCGTGAAGACCCGGACGCCCGTGGTGGCCGACCCGATGAGGGAGGCCAGGGCGGAATGCTCGCTTTCCACCCGGAGAAACCGGGCGTTCATCTTGCCCTGGGCGCAGAAATCCGACAGGGTCTCCACGATGTGGGTCTGGGGAGTGATGGGATAGGCGGAAATGACGCCGACCCGGGCCAGCCGGACCGCTTCCGCCACGGCCTGGCTTCCTTCGAGGACACGTTTCATGATCCTTCCTCCTCCAATGCCATGGCATTCCGGGGACATTCGACCACGCAGAGCCCACAGCCCTTGCAGTAGTCGTAGTTGATATGCCGGCCTTCCGCCCCGTCGCCCCGGATGACCGACATGTCGGGACAGAAGAAATAGCAGTTGTCGCAGTTGTTGCAGAGTCCGCAGTTGAAACACCGTTCCGATTCGCGGATGGCCATGTTGGCGGAGATCTTCAGGTCGATCTCATCGAATCCCTTCAGTCTCTCGCCGGCCAGCAGACGGGGCTGGGTGATTCTCGGGGCGAGCTGGAAGTAATCGGCGTTGATTTCGCGGTAGCCGACCACATGACGGCTTCTTCGGGACCGGCCCCCTCCCTGGTAGATTTCCATGGAAAGGGACGGACCGTCGCCCACCCGGTATTTTTCGAGACGGCCGGGAAGGTTTTCCCGGCCCTCCCGGAGGAGAAGGTCCAGGGCGATGGCCCCCTCCTTGGCGGAGGCCACGGCGTGAACCACCGATTTGACGGATGCCGTCAGGTCGCCCCCGTAGAGGAGGACGGGGGAACGGGGACCCAGGGCGATCGTACTGTTCGAGAGATGGAGGACTTCCCCGTCTTCCTCCGGCGGCCGATACCAGTCTTCCCCGGCTTCTTCTCCGATGGCCTTGAACATTTTTTCGAATTCCAGGGTTTCCTCGGCTCCCTGGGCGACGATGCGGGCCCGCCCGTCGGGATCCGTGCCTTGTACCCGCATGGGCTGGACGGTCAGGGCCAGGCGGCCGTTTTTCCGCTCCACCCGGACGGGAGCGAGAAGTTCCCGGATTTTGACCCCCTCCTCCAGGGCCATGACGATCTCCGTTTCGAAGGCGGGCATATCCTGCCTTCGGCGGCGATAGACGATCCAGGCCTCGCCTCCCAGGCGGGCCACGGACCGGGCCACGTCAACGGCGGTGTTGCCGCCGCCGATGACCGCCACGGGACCTTCAATTTTCGGGGTTTCGCCCCTGCGGATCCGGTGGAGAAAAGGAAGGCCTTCGGCCACCCCTTCCAGGTCCTCGCCGGGAATCCCTAATTTCCGGGACCGCCCATGGCCGCAGCCGAGGAAGAGGGCGGCGTAAGTGCCCCGGGCCTCTTCGACGAAAGAGGGCCCCAGGGATCTGCCCCTGTGGATGGGAACGCCGAGGTTTTCTATGAAAGCGATCTCGGCCCGGAGGACGTCGGGGGGGAGGCGGTAGGCGGGAATCCCCCAGCGGAGGGTGCCCCCCGGTTCCTCACGGGCCTCGAAAATTTCGCATCCGTATCCCAGGCGGGTGAGAAAATAGGCCGCCGCGAGGCCGCTCGGTCCCGATCCCGCGATGGCGACTTTTTCTTTCCGCTTTTTTTCCCCGGCCATGAGAATCGGCTGCATCTCGTTTTTTCGCGCCGTGTCGGCGAGAAACCGTTCGATCTGGTGGATGGCGATGGCTTCGTCGAATTCACCGCGGTTACAGTGATGTTCGCAGGGGTGGTAACAGACCCGGCCGCAGACGGCGGGGAAGGGGTTTTCCCGGAGGATCGTTTCCCAGGCTTCCTTGAAAAGGCCCTCCCGGGTGAGGAGTTCGATTTTGCCGATATCCTCCCCGGCGGGGCAGGCGGCGCCGCAGGGGGCCGTCTTTTCCTCGTACCGGGGTTTCAGATATCGCCAGGAGCCCGTCTTGTTGGCCTCCGTGGAGGTGTAGGTCTGGGGAATGAAAAGGGGAATCTTTTGGGCTGCTTCTTTCTTCGTTTCCATTGATTCGTCCTTTCTCGAACCGGTCTCAAAGGATCATCCGGCCGTCGGCGGGAACCCGGATCATCCCGCCTCGGCCCTGGGAATCAGGCCGATCATCCGGACCTCCCGGAAGGCGTCTCTGGCGGCGCTGATGTTTTTTTCCGGCTTGACAAAGACTTCTTCTTTAATGGCTTCCTCGATGGCCTCGAGGGGAGGGATCCCGAGGACCCGGGCAAAAGCGCCGATCATGGTGGTGTTCACAATGGGATGGGTCCGGGTTCCCAGGCCGTGCCGGGCGGCGATCCGGCTGGCGTCGATCCAGGCAAGGCGGAAACCGGCATAGCTATTCGTTTCCTCCGGGGAAGCGGCGCAGTTCAGAAGAATCCAGCCGTTCTCCTTAAGTCCCCGGGTGACGTCGATGCTGTGTAGGAGGGTGCTGTCCTGGACCAGGACATGGTCCGGCATGTATACATTGGTGCGGAGCAGGATGGGCTTTTCGTCGAGCCGGATGTAAGCTTCCACCGGGGCGCCTCTTCTCTCGACGCCGAAAAAGGGGAAACTCTGGACCTGGTAGCCCGCCCTGAAGAAGGCCTTCGCCATGAGAATGGAGGCGACCACGGTGCCCTGGCCGCCCCGGCCGTGAAAGCGGATTTCAATCATCCTTCCACTCCTTAGCGTTTTTTGCCTTAGAAAAAACCAGAGTTCAGAAAAAATGCCTGAAGGGTCGGCCTGCCGAATGTTGTTAATGCAGGCCCGGGCTTCGGCTCCGCAAAAACCCATTCGCCGCCGCTGAGGGATTCAGCCCGTCGACACGACGACGATCGCCTTCACCGGGCTTTCTTCCAGAGAACGGAAACTGTGGTTGATATCCGACTCGAAATACAGGGCGTCCCCGGGGTGGAGCACTTCCACGCGGTCGTCGGTCCTGAATTCGAGGGTTCCTTCCAGGACGTAGATGAACTCTTCTCCCTCGTGATTCATGAAGACCATCCTGGAGACGTCCATGGGCAGGAACTCCACGAGGAGCGGTTCCATGCGCTTGTTCGCCTTTTTCATCTCCAGGGATTCGTAAACGTAGTCCACTTCTCCCTCGTGATGGTGATGGGGACGCTTCTGGAGCCGGATGCGATCGGCCTTCCGGTTCAGCGCGATCCTGCCCGTGCCGATGTCCTCTTCGAAGAAATAGGCCATACCGACGTTCAATGCCTTGGCCAGCTTGAGCAGAGTCGCCACGGGGGGGACCACTTCGCCCGCTTCGATTTCCTCGAGAAGGGATTTCTGAAACCCCGTCTTCGTCACCATGTCGAGAAGGGTGTACCGTTTTTCCTTTCTCAACTCCCGAACTTTACGCCCGACGTTGAATTCGCCCGATGCCGGCTGATCGGGAGGGCCTTTTTTTCGAGTCATGGCACCACCTCAAATCCTGTTATTTTCTTAAGTATCCATGAACGCCTTTCTATAATCCGCCTGGGGAACAACCCCGTTATCATCATAATCCGTTTCTGCTGATTGTCAAGGGATTGTAGCGTATTATCCCGCAGAATCAATTGAATGCCGCAGATCGCCTTTTGCGGTTCAAGGAAAAAATGTTTGACATTACAATTTTTAGAGAGTATTTTTTAAAAAAATTTAGAGTGTTGCAGCTTTTCTGCAGGCTCTGATCTCATGCAGGGAAATTCACGACAGGGTCATTTCATGGAGCGGGATTTTTTTATAAAAATGATTCTTTCAAATCCGGTCCGGAACGTTCATCCATACAACCATACCATTTCTGGAGTGCAGGAAGCGATCAACAAGGGGGATGCCCCCTTGTCAAAGACCTATGGGTAGGGTCTTCGTATGCCTTGCCGGAAAATGAACGGTTTTAGAAAGGAGGTAAGAGCGTGACTACCCTGATTATCGTTGTTGGTTTGCTGGTTTATGTCCTTCTTTATTTCCTGTATGGAAAGAAACTGGAACGGGATGTGGTGGTAGCTTCCGACGCCAACGAAACGCCCTCATCGAGGCTTTACGACGGCGTGGACTACATTCCCGCGAGAAAAGAGGTCCTCTTCGGCCATCATTTCTCTTCCATCGCCGGTGCGGCGCCCATTATCGGGCCGGCCCTGGCCATGGCGTGGGGGTGGCTTCCCGGTCTCCTCTGGGTCTGGTTCGGCAATGTCTTCATCGGGGCCGTCCATGACTATCTCGCCCTTATCGCCTCCGTCCGCTACGACGGTCGCTCCATCCAGTTCGTGGCGTCGGACCTCATGGGAAAGCGAACGGGAACGGCCTTTTACTGGCTTGTTTTCTTCCTTCTCGTTCTCGTCGTGGCGGCCTTCGGCGCCGTTTTAGGCGGCATGTTCGTCAAAACCCCGGCCATCGCCTCGGCCTATCTCTGGTCGATCGGCGCGGCCCTTATTTTGGGCGTCCTCATCTACCGGGTGAAAATGAATTTCACCGCGGCGACCCTGATCGGGATCGCCATGCTCGTCGTCTCCATCATCCTGGGGGTCGAATTTCCCATTACGGCGACCTATGAAACATGGATGTACGTCATGTTCTTTTACATCATCATCGCCGCCTCCATTCCCGTGAACGTCCTCCTTCAGCCCCGGGACTACCTGAACTCCTTTCTCCTCTATGCCGGTCTGATTCTGGGATTCGCTGCGGCCGTCTTTGCCATGCGGGCATTCGAAGTGCCCGTATACACGGCTTTCGCACCGATCGTAGCAGGCGGGAAGGCCACGCCTTTCTGGCCGGCCATCCCTCTCATCATCGCCTGCGGGTCCCTCTCGGGCTTTCACTCCCTCGTCGCCTCGGGAACGACCTCCAAACAGCTGGCCAAGGAAAGTGACGCCCTCTTCATCGGGTACGGCTCCATGTTTACCGAGGGTTTCCTGTCCACCATCGTGGTCGTGGCCTGTGCGGGATTCGGCCTGACGGCCCTGAAGAACGCCGCCTTGGCCAAGGGGATGGAGTTCACCCTCACCGCCGCCAACTGGGCCACCGATTTCACCCCCGTTTCCGGGAAGCTGGGACTCTCCGCCGTCAATCTATTCGTCCAGTCCTATGCGGATATGGTGAACGCCACGTGGCTCGCCGTCATTCCGACGGTGTACGTCAAAGTCATCGCCGGGATGTGGGTCGCCGCCTTCGCCATGACGACCCTGGACACGACGAACCGTCTGGCCCGGTACTGCATTTCCGAAATGGCCCTCCCCCTGAAGAACACTTCCGAGGGGCTTTACAATCTCCTGACGAACCGGTGGATTGCCTCGGTCATCCCCGCCTTCATCGGGATCTACCTGGCCTACAGCAAGAACTTCACGATTCTGTGGCCTTCCTTCGGCGCGGCGAACCAGCTCATCGCCTCCATCGCCCTCATGACCGGGGCGTGCTACGTCCACTCGAAACTGAAATCCACTTTCTGCAACATCGCCGTCATTCCCGCCTGGATCCTCTGGGTGACGGTGACCGCCGCTCTGGTCTGGTTCATGGCCGTCGTCCTTCCGGGCAACATCGCCAAGGCGCCCGCCCAGGGGTGGACCGTCATGGCCATATCGGTGATCATGCTCATCATGAACTTCATATTCATCGTGGACTTCGTGAAGAAGTACCGCCAGGAAACGAGCCCATCCGAATAAACGGATGATCCGGCGCGGGGTGTTTTTTGCAGCCCCGCGCCGGGTTTTTCTCAACCGACCGCTGCCCGCATGAAATTGCCCGTATTCCGGTTTCTCCGAGATTTCCTGTCCCGTCTCCATGACAGCCATCGGGAAAATGCCGTGGCCCTGACGAGCGTGGAAATGGAGGAGATGGAGAACATTTTCGCCCTTCTTGTTCTCGGGTCTTTTGTCGGCCTTCCGGCCCCCCCGACTTTTCTGGCCGTGGAGCTTCTGCCTTTCATGGAGAGGGAATTGAAGGTTTTGAGCCGCCGGGCGGAAGATGCCGGCGATATGCTCGCCGAAATGTGCGGGACCCTGGGGATCGACTGATGAAAATTCTCTTTTTTACAGGTAAGGGGGGCGTGGGAAAATCCACCATCGCGGCGGCGTCGGCCTGGCAGATCTCCGGGCGGGCCCGGGTGCTGATCCAGTCCCTCGACCCGGCCCACAACCTGGGGGATATTTTCGGGGTCAACCTGGGGAATGGGAAACAGAAGGTTTCCGAGACCCTGGTTCTTCAGGAAGTGGACCTCCAGAAACTGGCCCGGGACTATCTGGAGAGGGAAACCCGCGTCCTCGGGGAGACGTACCGCTATCTCCAGGTCCTCAACCTGGACAATTACTTTTCCATTCTCAAGTATTCCCCCGGGATCGAGGAGTACGCTCTTCTCACGAGCATCGAAAGAACGATCAACGAGGAGACCGATTTCGACTTCATCATCTTCGACACCCCGCCCACGGGGCTCACCCTGCGGTTCCTCGCCCTCCCGAGCGTGACCATCACCTGGATCGACCGGCTCATCCTCATTCGGGAAAAAATCCTCGAAAAACGATACACCATCCAGAAGATCCGCAGACCCCTGAAGGAAGGGGAAGTTCCCCGGGAGGAGCTTCTGAAATATGATTCCGGGGAGGATGCAATCCTCCGGAGACTCCGCTGCCTCCGGGATAACTACAACCGGCTGAACGGTCTCCTCCAGGGCCCGGAGTGCACCGTCGTTCTGGTGTTCAATCCGGACATGCTCTCCCTCCGGGAGTCCCAGAGGCTCGTGGAGGGCCTCCGGGAGCTTCGCCTGCCCCTTCGTCTTCTGGTAGACAACAAGGTGACCGACAAGAACCTGGGTATGGCCGCCCGGGTAGAGAAAATCCTGGAATCCACGGCCCCGGGGATTCCCGTGGAGAGAGTGCCCCTGTCCGAGGGCCTTTACGAGGGCACGGAGGCCACTCTGTATCGGATCACCAAAGATATGGGATCCCGGTTCTGACCCATGTTTGACGGCTTCGTAAAAAGTCCGCATGCTGCGTTGCCTTTCATCCCCCGTCACTGCGGCGTACGGTCGAGGACGCCTCGTTTCTCGGGATTTTGGCGCCCCGCCTCCGGATCTATTTACAAAACCGTTGTAAGAAATCGCTTTTTTGGACATCTATTACGAGTTCATCATGTTTGACAATGAAGTAATTCTGACACAGCCCGTCTTTTATCTCTTCGTCGCCTTCAGCGCTTTGATCACCCTCGGGTTTTTCTGGGGGCGGAAGATGAACCGGAAAATTTTCAATGACGTTTTCCAGGGCCTCGTGGATACGGTGAAGCCCGACGACCAGACGTTTACGGCCATCGGCGGGGTGGTGGGATTCCATGCCAACCTGCTCGTTAAAAGAAAAAGCCCGGTGTCCCGGGTGGATGCCACGATCACCCTCCTGCCCCGGCAGTCCTGGCTTTACATGCCCCTTTCTCTTATCATCATGCGGCATGACCGGCTGTTCATCACCGTCTACCTGAGATCGGACATTCCCGGGGAGGGCCATCTCATCGAAAGGCGTTATGCCGCATTCCGGGGACCGAAGATCACCAATGAACAGAAGCTGGAAAAAGAATCCCTGCCCTGGGGAAAACTGGATTTTTATCTCTATTATGATAATCTGAATGTGAGGGAAAGGCTTCGAGGTTACCTTTCCGACCATCCTGACCCGGGAACGATCCGTCACATCGCCCTGATTCCCGGGGAACGCAAGGGTTTCGTGTTCATGGTTCCCCGCAGAGGGCAGGTGGAAACGATGTTCCGTCCCGTTTATGAAATGATGATGTCCATGGCATCGACGGCAAAGAAGGGGAAGAATCAATGAATATCGCGATTGTCGGAATCGGAGGCGTGGGAGGGTATTACGGGGGCTGTCTGGCCCGACGTTACGAGGCCGGGGAAGAACACCGGGTTTCCTTCGTGGCCCGCGGGGAACATCTGAAGAAAATCCGGGAGAAAGGCCTGAAGGTGATGACCACCGAAGGCGAGTTCACCGCCCGTCCCGCCATGGCGACGGACCGGCCGGAAGACCTCGGACCCCTCGATCTCGTTATCGTCACCGTCAAAGGGTATGATCTCGACGGTGCCGCCCGGGCTCTCGCGGGAGTGACGGGCAAATCCACCGTCGTCATCCCCCTGCAGAACGGGGTGGACAATGCGGACCGCTTGAGAGCCCTTCTGCCGGAAACCCGGGTCCTGAACGGGACGGTGTATATTTCGAGCCGTATCGTGGAGCCCGGGGTGGTTCAGCAGTTGGGAGGGGCCTGCAGCCTTCTTTTCGGCCCCGAAAGGGAACCGGTGGATCCTTACCGGGAAATCGAATCCCTTTTCCGGGAGGCGGGCATCAAGGCCGTTCTTTCCGAGACCATCGCCGTGGAAGTCTGGAAAAAGTTTCTCTTCATCTCGCCGGTGGCGGGGGCCACAGCCCTGTTCGGAAAATCCCTGGGGGGGGTCCTGGAAGACCGGGAGGCTTTCAGCCTTCTCGAGGGGATGATGAACGAAGTGGACCGCGTGGCCCGGGCCCGGGGGATCGCCCTTCCCGGCGATGCCGTCTCCCAGGCCATGGAAACGGTGGCCCGGTTTCCCTACGAAACGAAAACTTCTTTCCAGGTGGACGTGGAGAAAGGGCGAAAAACGGAAATCGAGACACTCCTGGGATACGTGGTCCGGGGGGGTAAGGCCCTGGGGATCGATACCCCCCATACTCAGCGGACTTACGAAGCCCTGTTGAAAAAGTAGAGGTGTTTTCATGGGAAAACCGAAGGTCTTCGTCACCCGGATTATTCCCGAGGCGGGGCTTGGGAAAGTCAGGGAAGCCTGCGATGCCCGGGTCTGGGAGGGGCGGTTCCCTCCGCCCCGGGAGGAACTCCTGGAGCAGGTCCGTGGAGTCGACGGAATCCTGTCCCTTCTCAACGACCGGATGGACGGCGCCGTCATGGACGCCGCGGGGGACAGTCTTAAAATCGTCAGCAACTATGCCGTCGGGTTCGACAATATCGACGTTCCAGGGGCGACGTCCCGGGGGATCCTTGTGGGAAACACCCCGGGAGCCGTGACGGAAACCACGGCGGACCTGGCCTTCGCCCTTCTCATGGCGGCGGCCCGGCGTCTCATGGAAGGGGTGGATTTCATCCGGGCGGGCCGGTGGGAGACCTTCGAACCCCTGGTCCTTCTCGGCAGGGATGTCCACGGGGCCGTCCTGGGGATCATCGGCATGGGCCGGATCGGGCGGGCCGTAGCCCGGAGGGCCCGGGGCTTCGATATGGAGATCCTGTATCATCATCCCCGGGGCGAAACGAAGGCCGGTGAGGATGTCGGGGCGAAACGGTGCGGGACCCTGGACGAACTTCTCGAAAAATCCGACTTTGTCAGTCTTCATGTGCCCCTCAACGCCGAGACGCGGCATCTCATCGACGGGGCGGCCCTGCGGAAAATGAAAAAAACGGCCGTCCTGGTCAATACGGCCCGGGGGGCCGTGGTGGATCCGGAGGCCCTTTACGAGGCCCTCCGGGACGGGGTCATCGCCTGCGCCGCTCTGGACGTGACCGATCCCGAGCCGCTGCCCCGGGACCACAAGCTGATGAGCCTTCCCAACTGCCTGGTGGTGCCCCATGTGGGGAGCGCGTCCGTGGCCACCCGGGAAAGAATGGCCGTCATGGCGGCGGAAAACCTCATCGCCGCCGTACAGGGGGACATTCCTAAATATCTCGTTAATCCCGAGGTATTGCCCCGCCGCCGGTGACGGGATCGTCGTCTTCATCTTTCTTGAAAGGAGTCCGGTATGGAGAAAGTCTATAAAGATATGAAGCTCCCGAAAAGAATCCTGATGGGACCGGGGCCCAGCAACGTGCCCGGACGGGTCATGGCGGCCCTGGGCGGCCCCGTCGTCGGTCACCTCGATCCCGCCTTCCTCGCCATCATGGGGGAGGTCCAGGAAATGCTCCGGGCCGTCATGAGGACGGATAACCGATTCACCCTTCCCGTATCGGGGACGGGGAGCGCCGGCATGGAAGCGGCCCTGGTGAACGTCCTGGAACCGGGGGACAGGATCCTGGTGTGCGTGAACGGGGTCTTCGGGGAACGGATGTGCGACATCGCCGGGCGGTGCGGTGCCGAGTTGAAGCGGGTGGAGGCTCCGTGGGGGTCTCCCATCGACCCCGAAGCGGTGCGCCGGGCCCTCGGGGAATTTCCCGCCAAGGTCGTGGCCGTCGTCCATGCCGAGACCTCCACGGGAGTCCTTCAACCCCTGGAGGACCTGGCGAAGATCGCCCATGACCGGGGCGCCCTCTTTCTCGTCGATGCCGTGACGTCTCTCGCGGGCGCCCCCCTGGAAGTCGATGCCTGGGACATCGATGTCTGCTACTCGGGAACGCAGAAGTGCCTGAGCTGCCCCCCCGGTCTCGCCCCCATCACCTTCGGCCCGAGGGCCATGGAGGTTCTGGAACAGAGAACAACGAAGGTCCGCTCCTGGTATCTCGACATGACCATGATCCTGAAGTACTGGGGACCGGACCGGGTCTATCATCACACGGCTCCCGTCAGCATGACCTACGCCCTCCGGGAGGCCCTCCGGATCGTCCTGGAGGAGGGTCTGGAGAAACGATGGGAAAGACACCGGGCCATCCATCGCTCCCTGGTCCGGGGTCTCGAAAAAAGAGGATTGAAGATGCTTGTGGAAAAGCCGTACCGCGCCCCCATGATCAACACGGTGCTCCTTCCCGAAGGCGTGGACGACCCCGCTGTCCGCCGGAAACTCCTGGAGGATTTCGGCCTGGAAATCGGAGGCGGGCTGGGGGCCCTGAAAGGGAAGCTCTGGCGGATCGGTATCATGGGGGACTCGTGCACGGAGGAGAACGTGCAGACTCTTCTGGCGGCCCTGGGGAAGCTTCTGTGAAGGCACTTTTCAATAAGGCACCGCAAGCGGTATTTCATGAAAGGAGGAAGCCCTGATGAATATGCTTTCCCTAGATGAAATCAAGGCATTGTCGGAAAAACAGGAAGGGTTGTGTGTGTCCCTTTTCATGCCTACCCATCGCATGGGATCGGAAACGCAGCAAAACCAGATCCGATTCAAAAATCTTCTGAAAAGAACGGAGGAGGAGCTAGTCCAGCATGGCCTGCGGAGCGCCGGGATGAAGGATTTCCTGAAACCGGCCCAGGATCTTCTCAATGATCTTCCCTTCTGGAGGAACCAGAGGGACGGGCTGGCTGTTTTTGTCTCCCCGGGATACTGGGGATACTTCCGCCTCCCCGTCGATTTCAGAGAGCTTCTCGTCGTTTCGGACCGTTTTCATCTGAAGCCCCTGGTGCCCATGCTGAGCGGAAACGTCCGGTTTTATATCCTGGCCCTGAGCTTGAATCAGATCCGGATCATAGAATGCACCCGTTTCGGCGCGACACCCGTAAAGATCGAGGGTCTTCCCGAGAATATGGAAGGGGCGCTGAATCTCGACGATTTTCAAAAACGTCTCCAGCGTCATGTCGGGACGGAAGACACCAAGGGCAAAATCCTTCTCTACTTTCAGGAAGTGGACCGGGGTCTCCGTCCTTTTTTCAGGGATAAGAAGGAACCTCTTCTCTTTGCCGGCGTGGATTACCTGTTTCCTCTCTACCGGGAGGCCAACACATACGCCCATCTCTGTCCACAGGCCCTGTCGGGGAACCCGGAGGAATTGAGCGAGGAAGAACTGCTGGAAGACGCCTGGCCCGTTGTGGAGCCCTTTTTTGAAAAAGAGAGGGTCAAGGTTGTGGAACAGTTCCATGATTTCCATGGAACCGGGCGGTCTTCCTCGGAACTGGAGGCTGTGGTCAAAGCCGCCGCCCACGCCCGGATAGCCGCCCTCTTTGTCGCCCTGGGGGTGCAGAGGTGGGGATATTACGATTCCGAAAAGGACCGGGTGATTTTAAGCCCCGAGGGGGGAAGGGGATCCCGGGATCTCCTCGATTTCGCCACCGTTGAAACCCTGATGAACGGGGGGGTCGTTTATGCCGTGTCTCCCTCGGAGGTACCGGAAAATGCGCCTCTGGCGGCAGTATTCCGTTATTGAGGGCGGCGGGGAAAAAATCGGGAAGATATTGATATGAGTCAGGGCAGGAGAAACGGCCGCGTTTCTCCTGCCCTGGTTTAAGGGGGACCCCATGAAAGAGAATAGAAACTTATTTTCGAAGACCAACGATTTCGTCCTGCGGCGCCTGATTCCCGATTTCGAAAAAATCGACGACCATCATGTCCGCCTTCGGTACGGGGTCGTCGCCGGCTGGGTTTCCATTCTCTTTACCCTGGTCCTCTTTCTGGTCAAGGCGGTTCTGGCCTGGCTGGCCGGATCCGTCTCCATCCTCGCCGATGCCTTTCATCTTCTTTCCCACCTGGCCAACTCGGCGGTCCTCGTCTTCAGCTTCCGGATGGCTGCCCGGCCCGCCACGGCGGAAACTCCTTTCGGTCACGGCCGGATGGAACACGTGGCACCCCTCGTCATGTCCATTTTTCTGTTCGTATCGGGAATCCAGATCGCCGAGAGGTCCGTCCACCAGGCCCTTCATCCCGGTCCCGTCCACTACTGGACCCTGCTGCCCTGGATCCTTTTCCTGACGATCCTCGTCAAGCAGTGGCTCGCCCAGTTCGTCCAGTTCCTGGGCGACCGGGTCCATTCCCGCGCCATCCTGACGAACGCCCATCACCACCGGATCGAGGCCGTGGTGACCCTTGCGGTCATCGCCGGTCTCGTGGCGGGCCACCATTTCGAAAGACCCGAATTCGACGGGTATATCGGCATCCTGGCGGCGCTCTGGATTCTCTATCTCGGATTCCGGCACGGCCGGGAGGCCATCGTTCCCCTCCTGGGCAAGGCGCCCGGCCGGGAACTCATCGAATCCATCCGGGAGACGGCCAAATCGGTGGAACATGTCGTGGATGTGCACGAGATCATCGTCCATGATTACGGCAACATGTACATTATCACCCTCCACGCGGAAATTCCGGATCAATTAGGGGCGGACAGGATGCACGGGATTGCCGAACGCTGCGAGGAACGGCTGAGAAAGCGATTCGGCGGGGAAGTGGTCTGTCACACCGACCCGCTTCTGGAGATGACCCCCGAACTTCAGTCCCTGGAGCACCGGTTCCGGCAGGTGGTCGACGAGATGCCGGAAGTTCTTTCCTATCACGATTTCCGACTGGTGGCCTATTCACCCGGCCGGTACATCCTGGTTGCCGATATCGATGCCGCCGAGGAAGTTCCCGAACAACTTTTTCATGAGATTTCAAAGGAACTGGAGGCCCGGGTGCTGAAGATCCTGCCGGAGGTGCAATACTGCACTTTCTATGTGACCCCGAAGTTCGCCTATTCCTGAACGCGTGACGACGGGGTCGTCTCACAGACCTGAGGAGGAGAAGAGAAAAATGATTGATTAAGCGGCCCGTTTCCGGTAGATGGAAAACCGTCCTTCCATGAAAATGATAAAAGGGAGGTAGCGAAAATGACCGAAATAATGGAAATTCCCCTTCAATCCCTGGACCCGAAGGAATTCATTACCGGTAAGGTTTCCGAAATCGCCCGGGTGGTGGGGACCGGATCGGCCATCAACGCTCTTTCCGGCGGCGTCGATTCTTCGGTGGTCACCCTGCTGGGGCACCGGGCTCTGGGAAACCGGCTCACATCCTGTTTCATCGACACGGGCCTCATGCGAAAAGACGAACCGGAAACGATCCGGGCCTGGTTTCTGAACCTGGGCGTTCCCGTGACCATCGTGGATGCGAGGGAAGCCTTCTTCGACGCTCTCAGGGGGCTCAAGGATCCGGAAGAGAAGAGGGAAGCCATCACCGACACCTTTTACCGGAAGGTTTTCGGGGACCTGGTCCGGAAAAGCGGTGCAAAGTTCCTTCTCCAGGGCACCAATTACACCGATGTGGAAGAAACGGTCGCCGGAATCAAGAGGCAGCACAATATCCTGGAGCAGCTCGGCATCGATACGGAGGCGCGGTACGGCTACCGGGTCCTGGAACCCGTGATCGAGCTTCGGAAGAGGGGAATCCGCAAGATCGGCGAAGCCCTGGGGCTTCCCGGCGAAATGTATGATCGTCCCCCTTTCCCCGGCCCCGCCTTGGCGGCCCGGGTGATCGGGGAGGTCACCCCGGAGCGGGTCGCCGTTGTCCGGGAAGCTACGGCCATCGTGGAGGAACTACTGGAAAACACGGGAGCCTTCCAGTACCTGGCCATCCTCCATGAGGACCGGGTCACGGGCATGACGGGGGGGAGAAGGGATTTCGGCCTCCAGGTGGAAGTCCGGTGCTGGGACAGCACCGATGCCGTCACCGGTTCGCCCACGAGGCTTTCTTTCGAAATCCTCGAGAAACTGGCCGACCGGATCACCGAGGAAGTGGAAGGCGTGGTGAGCGTGACTTACAACATCACGAAAAAACCGCCGTCCACTATCGAAGCTGTTTAAGAAGCACAAAGCCGTTTAACATGGGGGTACAAAGGGCGCTTTTTTCGAGAGGAGGGAACATGTCTTCCGCCGGGAAGGGAAACCCCTCGGTCCGGGGCAGGGACCGAGGCCTTTCAGGGGGAAGGCAGACAGAGGAGGTTACGGGGTTTTACGCAGCGTCGCCTCGCCGAATATTATAAGCTCCTTCTTGAAAAAATTATGGAGGTAACAGCACCATGGAAAACGGAACAGTCAAAATTCAGGACACCACATCCAATCCCGCACCCCTCGGATTGATGGGCTTCGGGATGACCACGGTTCTCCTGAACATCCATAACGCGGGATTCTATCCCCTCGATACCATGATCCTCGCCATGGGGATCTTCTACGGCGGTCTGGCCCAGGTCATCGCCGGCATCATGGAGTGGAAGAAAAACAACACCTTCGGGACCACGGCCTTCACGTCCTACGGCCTTTTCTGGCTCTCCCTCGTCGGCCTGCTGCTCATGGCCAAGTGGGGATGGTGGCAGGGACCGACGGCCGGTGCCATGTCCGCTTATCTGTTCATGTGGGGTCTTTTCACCTTCTTCATGTTCATCGGGACTCTCCGTCTCAACAAGGCTCTCCAGTTTGTTTTCGCGACGCTGACCATTCTTTTCTGGCTTCTGGCCTGGGGAGATGCAACGGGCAGCGCGGCCATCAAGCACTTTGCCGGCTACGAAGGAATCGTCTGCGGATTTTCAGCCATTTACACGGCCATGGCCCAGGTCTGGAACGAAGTGTACGGGAAAACGGTTCTGCCCCTCGGACCGGTGTCATAGGCGATTTTATTCAGGTATTTTTCCTTCTGCCCGAGGTGCGCTGCGTAGATCCCGGAGATGATGAGATATAACGGATGAGGCCGACGGGGTCATGAATCGTGACCCCGTCGGAAGAGGGTATCTTTCAGAGAAGGGGAGGCGGAATCATGGATATCATGGAGGCCATTTTCGGCCGGAGGAGCATTCGGAAGTTCATTCCAGAGCCCGTTTCGGATGAGACGATTGAAATCTTGCTCCGGGCGGCCATGGCGGCGCCCTCGGCGGGAAACGAGCAGCCCTGGTGTTTCACCGTCATCCGGGATCCTGAAATTCTAAGTAAAGTGCCATCTTTCCATCCCTTTTCCCAGATGATCGAAGAAGTTTCCGTGGCCATTCTGATCTGCGGCGATCTTGAAAAAGAGGAGTTCAAAGGGTGCTGGATGCTCGACTGCGCCGCCGCCACGGAGAATCTCCTCCTTGCCGCCCACTCGAAAGGACTGGGAACGGTCTGGCTCGGCCTTTATCCCTTCAATGATCGGATCCGGGGGATGCAGAAACTCCTGGGCCTTCCGGACCATGTTGTCCCTTTCAACCTCATTCCCCTGGGCCGGCCTGGAGAGGAAAAAGGACCGGTTGACCGGTTCGACGCTTCCCGGGTCCGTTATCGATAGGCCTTATGCCGCCTGGAGAAAAGATGAAAGTCACGGAAGTGACGGCAGCGGTGATCCTGCGGGGCGGCCGGGTGCTTATCGCGAAACGGCGGAAAGGGGATCGCCAGGGAGGTCGATGGGAATTCCCGGGGGGAAAGCGCCGGCCCGGTGAAACCCCGGAAGAATGCCTTCGCCGGGAACTCCTGGAGGAATTAGGCGTCCGGAGCCTTATCGGGGCCCTTTTCGGAATCTGGGAACACGTCTACGACCACGGTCCCATCCGGCTCCTGGTGTACCGCGTCTCCGACCTGAAGGGGGACATCCGGATGCTTACCCACGAGGACATCCGCTGGGTGCCGCCCGAAGAACTCTCCTTTTACGACTTTTCCGAGGCCGACCGGCCGGTCGCCCTGAAAATCGCAGGCGAGATGAACGAACCTGTCAAAGATTGAAAACGCCCCCCAAGGAAGAATGGGAAACACCGGGAAGTGCGGACTTCCCGGTGTTTCTCTGAATTATTCCTCGACGATCTGAACGTTTGTCGCTGCGGGGCCTTTTCTGCCTTCGCCCACGTCGAAGCGGACCTTCTGCCCCTCCTTCAGGGTCTTGAACCCTTTGGACTGGATGGCGCTGAAATGAACGAAAATGTCGCCGCCATCGTCTTTAACGATGAAACCAAACCCCTTCTCCTCGTTGAACCACTTTACTTTTCCCTCTGCCATCGATTTCAACGCTCCTTCTGTGCAGTTGTAAAAGTCGGATTTCCGCTCTGGCAGAAAGAAAAAAACCACCATTCCCTGGTATGAGCGAAAGGTGGTCTTCTTTGCAGCATAAACGGTATTACCTGACTTTTATTGCCCTCTGCGGACCCTCACGGTATCATTGCAGAGCCTGACAGGAAAGGAGTATAGGCGAGGCCGATCGGGGAGTCAAGTCTTTTTCAGCATATTCTTATTTATACTTCGATTTTAGCGTCCACGATCGTGACCCCCTCTCCCTCGGCTCCTGCGATGAGGGGGTTGATGTCCAGGTTGGAAATTTCCGGGTGGCTGGCGAGGAGCCTTGAAACGGCCGTCAGGGCGCGGACGAGGGCTTCCCGGTCCACCGGGGCCTTTCCCCGGAATCCATGGAGAAGCGGGGCTCCCCGGATTTCATCGAGCATCCTCTTTGCTTCCTCCTCGTCCAGGGGGGCAACCCGCAGGGCGACATCCTTCAGCACTTCAACAAAGATTCCTCCCAGTCCGAAGAGGAGGACGGGGCCGAATTCGGGGTCCTGTCTACCGCCGATGATCACTTCCAGGCCCGGCGGGACCATTTTCTGGACGAGGAATTCCTCGCCCTTCATGGAACGGAAAGCCCGGGACAGATCCTCGCCGTTTCGGAGGTTCAGCCGGACGGCCCCTTCTTCCGTTTTATGGAGAACGAGAGGAGAGGACAATTTGAGGGCCACGGGATAGCCGATGGTTTCAGCGACCGTCTGGGCGTCCTCCTCCGTTTTCGCCGTTCCGAAAGGGGCTGCCGGAAGGCCCTCTTTTTCAAGGAGGGTGAAGGTTTCCCCTGGGGAGAGAAGACGGGGGGAATCCGTTCCGTGAACCGCGGCCGTGGCCGAGGCGGCGAATTGAAACCGGCTTTCCCTTTTTCGTTTCCGCAGGCCGGTGTTCTCGCTATGCTCCCTGGCGTGGCGGAGGGCCCGGAGGGCATCGTCCGCCTCGGAGAAAAGGGGGAAGTCCTCCGCCTCCTTCATGGGGAACCAGTCGTTCTTGTCCGTGACCATGACCAGGATGACCGGTTTGTCGTGCCGGACGCTCAATTCCCGGGCGGCATGGATCAGCTTGATCGTTGCCGGGATTTCCCATTGGACCACGTAGGAGTGGCAGAAGACAACGCCGTCCACGTCCTTTTCCCGGAGGGCTTTTTCCAGGACGGCGATGTGATGGTCGAGATTGAACACGTCACCGAGATCGAGGGGATTCGTCATCCGGATGACGCCCGCCCGGAACCCCTCCTGCACGGTGCGGTAGAATTCCTCGGAGAAGGTCGCGAGGGAAAAGCCATGGCGGTGGGCGGCGTCGGCGAGCATGACTCCCTGACCTCCGGATCGGGAGATGAGGCCGAGACGGTCCCCCCGGATCGGCGGGAGAGAAAAGGCCTTGAAACAGTCCATGAGTTGCCTCATGTTCTCGACCCGGTGGATTCCCGCCTGCCGGAAGGCGGCCTCGGCGACGGCATCATCGCCCGCCAGGGCGGCGGTGTGAAACCGGGCGATTCCCTGACTGGCGGGATTGGTGTTGGCTTTAAGAACCACGATGGGTTTGTCGCTTTGGGAGGCCAGATCCATGAGTTTCCGGCCTTCCGAAATGTTCTCCAGGTAAAGGCCCACGGTGGAAGTCCCCCTGTCGGAGAGGAGAAATTCGAGGTAGTCCGTTTCGTTCAGATTCAGCTTGTTTCCCATGCTGATGAGCTTGTTGAACCCTAAATTTTCCAGGGCGAAGAGCCTCAGACAATCCACCACCACCCCGCCGCTCTGGGCGGCCACGGAGACCGGTCCTTTCCGGGTCATGGCTGGGTCGAAGGGGACGAAGGGAAGACTGAGACCGTTGTCCAGGTTAATGATGCTGATACAGTTGGGACCGACGAAGCGGATCCCCCATTTCCGGGCCGCGTCGAGAAGCTTTCGGCCCAGCTCATCCCCCTCTCCGCCGAACTCGTTGAATCCCGCCGATTCGATGACGGCATAACGGGTGCCTTTCTTTCCGCAGGCGTCCAGGGCCTCGGGAATGTATCGGGCGGGAATGAGAAATACGGCAAGTTCGGGAGTCTCCTTCAAATCCTCGATTCTTCGGTGGATGGTCCGTCCCTTCAGGAGGCCTCCCTCCCGTCCGACAAGATAGACAGGCTTGTTGAACCCGAACCGGTCGAGATTTTCCACGATGGCCCGGCCCAGATTCTTGGCCTCGGGAGAGACGCCGATGACGGCGATACTGCTTGGATAAAACAGTGTTTTCATAGCGATGGTTCACCTCAGTGTGAAATGGCATCCCTGCGGACACGGGAACTTAAATTAACACCGTAACAGCGATAGGCGGCAGGCGACCCATCCTGGGGAATGTGATGGGGCTGCGAAAATTACATAGGCCAAATGGCGGCATAATTCAAGACGGAAATGTTCCGGGTGTTCTCCCGGGTTGTATTGAAACCGGTCTTCTGTTACAATTTTTCGGAATAATCAAGCGAGTTGCCCCATGGAAGAGAAAAACGGTCCGTCCCGCGGAAGAGGCATCCCAGCAGCTGCTCTCAGTGTTCCCCTTTTTCTTATCCTCATCCTCTCCTTGTGGTTTGCCTCCCTGGCTCATGCCCGGTGCCCGGACGGGCGTTACACCGTCCTGAAGGTCATGGACGGCCGTTCATTTGAAGTGGCCGGCGGGATTTGTGTCCGTCTCATCGGGCTGGCCCTCCCCGAGGGGGAGGAGGCTTCCGTGAAGGCCCGGGAGGCTCTTTCCCTCCTCGTGGACGACGGGGTGGTCACCCTGGAAGGGGATCTTATCGATCGCGACCAGGAGGGATTCTTCCTGCGGTATGCCTATGGAGAAGAAATATTTGTCAATGTGGAAATGATCCGCCTGGGATTTGCCTGCTTCTCCCCCTCGGCACCCAACGGTAAACATGACGGGGAACTGGCGGCTGCCGAAACGGCGGCCGGGGAAAACGGCCGGACCGCATTGTGGAGTTCGGATTGTTCAAGCGGCTGCTTCGTTTATGTGGGTTCATCGGGGACAACATACCATGTCTATGGATGCCCCTACCTGGAGGGGGCCTCCAGCCGGGTTTGCCGGGATGAGGCCCTTCAGAAGGGATACGCTCCCTGCGGTCACTGCGGCGGTGCCTGCGACGACGGGGGCGGTGACTGGTCCGTCCGTGCCAACTGTTTCATCGACACCTTCTTCGGGAGTCCATGGCGGTGAACTCGTGTAAGATTTCTGAAAAATGATTATTCCGGACGGTTTTTCAGGAAGCCTCAATAGTCGTCCCTGCTCTTTCTGGGCCGAACCTGAAGGCGCCAGGGATTGGCATTGGAACGGCACCCTTCCCCCACCTTGAGTTCCCGCCGATAAAACATTCCGGAGCTGTCGTTTCTCGATACGAGACGGCAGATATACCGGTTTCCCGCCCAGTGAAGGGCGGGGCAGATCAGGCCCGCTTCGATCTCTTCCCGGTGGGCGTACCGGCCGTACGTGCAGGGCTCCTGGACGCAGCAGAACCCGCACCCCACACAGGGCACGTTCTCGTAGTTTTCACGGATCATGGGGACCCCGCTCCGGCGGCTTGCCGGTTCGGGGAAAAGAGGCGCCCGCTCCGAAGGGAAAAACGGCGGTCCCCGGAATGAACGGTTTTTTGGGAACCGTCACCCGGGAACCGGGAATGGATGGATGCGGAGATCAACTCTTGCGGCTCGTGTTGGCGATAAAGGTCGACGGAACCTGTTTGATTCTCTTTCCCTTGCACTTCGGGCAGGCGGCTTTCCTTTCCTCGTATTCCCGGATACTCTGAACGATGCTGAAGGTGTGTCCGCAGTTTTTTGACTGACACTTGTATTCGTAGGTCGGCATATCGAGTTTCCCTCCGCTTTTTTCCCATTATAGAAAGATTTCAGGAAAATCTTCAAGAGGAAAGTGAACCCCGGTGCCGTCTTCCCTTCTTTTTTATCTCGTCCCTGCGCCACAGGGACAGGATAATGAGTTGTTTGTTTACCGTGATACGGAAAGGCAGTCTGAGCGGTACGTCGCAATGACGGGGGATGAAGGGCCGCGCAGCCTATGGACTTTCCTCCTTTGTTGAATAAGTTTGCTTCAACCCATTCTGACATCGTCTGAGACCCACCTGGTATTTACGAAGCCGTCAATCTTCTCACTGACATCCGGGGGGAGTCGATGGCCGGTCCCGCCAGGGGAACGCCTTTTCGTTAACGGCTCTTATCGAAGCGGATCGTCCGAAGCACCGCCTGTCTGAGCCCGGAGGGCGAGTTTGCGGTGTTGTAGCGAAACGAGAACAAAAGCCGTCTAAAGGAGGTTCCCGGGCCGGCGGGACCGAGCCGTCGACCTTCCGAGGGCGGGGGGCGGTATAACTGAAACAAAAAGGGTTGCCCCACAGGGCCGAGCCGCTGACCTTCCCGGGAGGGGGGGACAGTCGAAGCGAAGGAGGGGGAAGGAAAATGTTCCTTGGACGAAAATCCTACAATATGGTATGAACAGAAAAACACTGGGATGGCGACGATTATGAAAGAATCTGAAAAGGCGAAACGGGAGGTCCGGGAACTGACCCTCCTGTGGGAAATCAGCCGGTTCCTGGGACAGAGCATGGACCTCCGGGCCGTGGTGGGAATGGTACTGAGTTCCCTGGCGGAGCGGATGGGCATGTCCCGGGGAACCCTCACCCTTCTGAATCGGAGGACCGGTGAAATTCTCATCGAGGCCGCCCACGGCCTTTCGGAGGTTGAAAAGAGCAAGGGAAGCTACAGGGTCGGGGAGGGGATCACGGGAAAAGTGGTCCAGACGGGCGAGCCGGCCGTGGTGCCCCACATTTCACAGGAGCCCCTGTTTCTGAACCGGACGGGATCAAGAAAAAACCTGGAGAAGAAGGACATATCCTTCATCTGCGCCCCCATCAAGATCGGTAACGAGGTCATCGGGACCCTGAGCGCCGACCGGCTTTTCGACGAATCGGTGGCTCTCAACGAAGACTTGCGCCTTCTCACTATCATCGCTTCCATGGTGGCCCAGGCGGTGAAGATGCGCCAGGAGGCCATGGAGGAGCGGGAGCATCTGATCCAGGAAAATCTCCGGCTTCGAAGCGGTCTCCGGGAACGGTTCCATCCGGCGAACATCATCGGCAAATCGAGAGGAATGCAGGAAGTCTACGACATGATCGCCCAGGTTTCCAAGAGCAACGCCACCGTTCTCATCCGGGGGGAGAGCGGGACGGGAAAGGAACTGGTGGCCAATGCCATTCATTATAACAGCTTCCGGGCCAACAAGCCTCTTATCAAAGTGAACTGCGCCGCCCTTCCCGAGACGGTTCTGGAAAGCGAACTCTTCGGTCATGAGAAAGGGGCGTTTACGGGGGCGTCCTCCCAGAGGAAAGGCCGTTTTGAACTGGCCCACGGCGGAACGATCTTTCTCGACGAAGTCGGGGATTTTCCCCCTGCCGTTCAGATCCATCTTCTCCGCGTCCTCCAGGAGCGGGAATTTGAAAGGGTGGGCGGATCGGACACGATCAGAGTGGATGTCCGTGTCATTGCCGCAACGAACCGCAGCCTGGAAGAGGTCATGAAAGAGAGCCGCTTCAGGGAAGACCTTTACTACCGGCTGAATGTCTTTCCCATTTACATCCCCCCGCTGCGGGAAAGGAAAACGGACATCCCGCTTCTGGCGGACTTTTTCGTGGAGCGGTACGCCCGTCTGAACAACAAAAAAATCGTCCGGATCTGCACCCATGCCCTGGATATGCTCATGAGCTATCACTGGCCCGGAAACGTCCGTGAACTGGAAAACTGCATCGAGAGGGCCGTCCTTCTCAGTAACGACGGCGTCATCCACGGCTATGACCTTCCCCCTTCCCTTCAGACATCCGATTATTCCGGAACCGTTTACCGGGGAGGGCTTCAGGGGGCCCTGGAGAGCCTGGAAAAGGACCTTATTCTCGACTCCCTGAAAACGTCCAGGGGAAATGTGGCCCGGGCGGCCCGTCTCCTGGATGTAACGGAGCGCATCCTGGGACTCCGGATCCGTAAATTCGACATAGAACCCAGGCGATTCCGCCGTTGATTTCCGGTGGTTTCCCGCTTCCGGGAATAGTGTACCGGGCAGTTCTCATGATTTCAAGAAAAGCTCTCAGAGACCGTCATCCCGGTTATTTTTGACGATGCTGTCCCAAAAGGATGGTTTCAACCTTGTTTTCGTGCAATCAGCAATTGTATTTCACCGTTTCGTAGTTTTCCCTCGATAAATCCTACGGAAATGTTGCCCCAGCCCCCACCGAGGGGGCCGTCCCCGTCTTGGATTAAAATATATTCACCAAGAAATACGGATAGATAAGATCGAGAATCCGTGTATTTCTCTTCTGGCACCGTCATTGCTTAAGAAGAGATAAACCTGGTCCGTAAGGGGATCGGGTTATCCGAAAGCAGGAGGAAAAAGCGATGGTGAAGGACAAAGATTATGTGTTGAGGGAAGTTCGAGACAAAAATGTCAAGTTTATACGGATGTGGTTTACCGACGTCCTGGGGTTTCTGAAAAGTTTTTCCATTTCACCGGACGAGCTTGAGGGAGCCTTCGATGAAGGCATGGGCTTCGATGGTTCCTCCATCGAAGGATTTGCCCGGATCGAGGAAAGCGACATGGTGGCCAAACCGGACCCCGCCACTTTCGTGATCCTGCCCTGGCGGGCAAGCGGCACCATGAACGTGGCCCGCATGTTCTGCGATATCCTGAACCCGGATGGCACGCCCTACGAGGGGGATCCCCGGTATGCCCTGAAGAGGAACCTGAAAAAAGCGGCCGACCTGGGATTCACCTTCTACGTGGGGCCCGAGCTCGAGTACTTTTATTTCAAAAGCGCCACGGGGAAGCCTGAGATCCTCGATCACGGCGGATACTTCGATCTCACCCCCCTGGATGTGGCGAGCGACCTTCGGCGGGACACGATCCTCGCCCTGGATGACATGGGAATCAAGGTGGAATACAGCCATCACGAAGTGGCCCCGAGCCAGCACGAGATCGACCTCCGGTACGCCGAGGCCCTGACCATGGCGGACATCGCCATGACCTACCGCCTCACGGTGAAGGAAGTGGCTCTTAAGCACGGGGTTTATGCCACCTTCATGCCCAAGCCCCTCTTCGGCCAGAACGGGAGCGGCATGCACGTTCACCAGTCCCTGTTCACCGGTAAGGAAAACGCCTTCTTCAACGCCTCGGACAAGTATTACCTGTCCGATCTGGGGAAACATTACATCGCCGGCCTCCTGCGGCACGCCCGGGAGCTTTCCCTGGTGGTGGCCCAGTGGGTCAATTCCTACAAGCGGCTTGTCCCGGGTTACGAGGCCCCGGTTTACATTTCCTGGGCGCGGAGAAACCGGTCCGCCCTTGTCCGGGTGCCCATGTACAAGCCCGGGAAATCCCAGGCGACCCGGCTGGAATTCCGGTGTCCCGACCCGGCCTGCAACCCCTACATGGCCTTTGCGGTCATGCTCGCCGCCGGCCTGAAGGGCATCGAGGGAAAGTACGAGCTTCCCGCCCCGGTGGAAGAGGACATTTTCGAGATGACGGAAAAAGAGAGGCTGGAGCATGGAATCGAGTCCCTGCCCGGGAGCCTGGGAGAGGCCATCACGGTGACGGAAAAGAGCGATCTCGTGCGGGAAGCCCTGGGAGATCACATTTTCGAGAAATTCATTTCCAACAAGAAGATCGAGTGGGACCGGTACCGGACCCATGTGAGCCTTTACGAACAGGAGAAATACCTGCCCATTCTTTAGGGAAGTTATGTGGAAGATCCTGGTGATTCAGCATGCCCCCACGGAAGGGCCCGGAACGCTCGGCGAATTCCTCCGAATGCAGGGGATCGTTGCGGACCCTCTCCGGGTTTATGCGGGGGAAAGGATTCCCCGGTCCGTCCGGAAGTATCATGGAATCATTTCCCTCGGGGGTCCCATGAGTGTTCACGATGAGGAGCGTTATCCCTTTCTCGCGGACGAGTTGAATCTGCTCAGGAAGGCCATCGACGGTAATCTGCCTGTTCTCGGAATCTGCCTGGGAGCCCAGATGATCGCCCGTGCCTGTGACGCGGCGGTCTTCCGGGCTCCCAGAAGCGAGATGGGGTGGCGGACCGTTGCCATGACGGCCAAAGGGCATCACGACATCATCTTTCACGGGCTTCCCGGGGAAATACCGGTGATCCAGTATCACGAGGACACCTTCGACCTGCCCTGGGAAGGGGATCTTCTGGCTACCTCCCGGGAGTGCCGGAATCAGGCCTTCCGGATAAACAATGCCTATGGTTTCCAGTTTCACGTCGAGGCGGACCGGACCATGATCGCCGACTGGTTCAGGGACCACCGGGAGTGCGGCCAATGGGTCCGCCGCTATGAGGAAACAGAAAAGCCGTTCCGTTTCATGGCGGACAAGATTTACTCGAATTTCCTCGACCTTCTGGAGATCTGCCGGGGCTTCGGCACTTAAGGAGAAAGATATGTGTGGAATTGTAGGAATCATCAACGGAGATCGCCGGCGGGTCGACGGGAGCCACATCCGGGAAGCCATCCGGATCCAGCGGGATCGGGGAAACGGCCTGGGTGGCGGCTTTGCCGTCTACGGGGCCTACCCGGATCACCGGGACCTTTATGCCTTTCACATCATGTATGAGGGGGATCGGCGCAGTCCCGCCATTCCCCGGGTGGAAGAGCGTTTGAGAAGCCGGGTCAACGTCCATCATGCCGAGGAAATACCCGTGTTCCCCAATGACCGGATCCCCAAGGGGCCGTATTTCAAACGGTATTTCCTGAATCCCGTCAAGCAGTATGTGGCCCCCGATCAGACCGAAGAGGACTACATCGTCGATATGGTCATGGAAATAAACCGCATGGGCGGGGCTTTCGTCGTTTCATCGGGGAAAGATCTGGCGGTTTTCAAGGGCGTGGGATACCCCGAGGACGTGGCCGATTATTTCGGCATCGAGCGGTACCGGGGATATCTCTGGACGGCCCACAACCGCTTTCCCACGAACACCCCGGGGTGGTGGGGCGGAGCCCACCCCTTCACCATCCTCGACAAGACGGTGGTCCACAACGGGGAGATCACGAGCTACGGGACAAACCGGCGGTGGCTCGAAATGTTCGGCTATTACTGCATGCTCCAGACGGATACGGAAGTGATCACCTACATCTACGACAAACTCACCCGGCGAGACGGCCTCACCATGGAGGACGCCTGTTTCGTCATGGCCCCCTCCCTCTGGGAGGAAATCGACCGTCGGGGGTACCGTAAAAAAAGGATACTCCGCCAGATTTACGAATCGGCCATCGTGAACGGCCCGTTCGGGATCGTGCTGACCTTCGATGGCGGCGCCATCATCCTGAACGATCGGAACAAGCTCCGGCCCGTGGTCTGCGCCAGGGCCGGAAACACCTGGTACGCCTCGTCGGAAGAGTGCAGCATCCGCTACCTCTCCCCGGACGTGGACGAGATCTGGTCCCCCCGGGGGGGGGAGCCGGTGATCGTCCGGGTCGAAGAAAGAGCCTGAGGAGGGTAGAGACATGTCCGTCATGAACCGAAACTGGAACATCCTCCCTTCTTTCTATCCCGAGTTCGACCCGGAAAGGTGCGATTTCGAAAACGGATGCAACCTCTGCGCGAAGGAATGCTCCTTCGGGGAGATTTCCCTCCGGCCGGTAAAAGGGAAGAATGGCGAGGTCCGCTACCGCCCCTGGGCGAATCTTCAGGCCTGCAACGCCTGCCGACGGTGCGAAAAGATGTGCCCCGAGCGGGCCATCCGTATCGTCCGGAAACCCGGGGAAACCTCTCACGGCTACTGGACCCGGGAAGCCGTCACGAATCTCTGGAGACAGGCGGGCCGCGAAGGGGGGGTTCTCCTTGTGGGAACGGGCGCCACGGGACCTCAGAAACGATATTTCGACAGCCTCATGTTCGATGCCTGCCAGGTGACGAATCCGTCCATAGACCCCCTCCGGGAACCCATGGAGATCCGGAGATACTTAGGAAGCAAGCCGGAAAGGTACGGCGAGGAAACGGGGCCCCTCCTGCAGCTCGAAGTTCCGGTCATGTTCGGAGCCATGAGCTTTGGGGCGGTGAATCTCCGGGTTCAGGAGGCGGAGGCCATGGCGACCAAGGCGGCAGGCACCTTCTGGAATACCGGTGAAGGCGGTTTCCACAAGAACCTCCGCAAGTTCGGATCCAATACCATCGTTCAGGTCGCCTCCGGCCGGTTCGGCGTCAGCGAGGATTACCTGAAATCGGCGGCGGCGGTGGAAATCAAGATCGGACAGGGGGCGAAGCCCGGGATCGGCGGCCATCTCCCCGGGGAAAAAGTATCCGGGGCGGTTTCGGAAACCCGCATGATTCCCCTCGGCACCGATGCCCTGTCGCCGGCGCCGCACCATGACATCTATTCCATCGAGGATCTGCGGCAGCTTATCTACGCCATCAAGGAGGCGACGGAATACCGGGTTCCCGTGTCCGTCAAGATCGCGGCGGTCCACAATGTGGCGCCTATCGCGAGCGGGATCGCCCGGGCCGGCGCCGACATCATTACCATAGACGGTTTTCGAGGCGGGTCCGGGGCCACGCCCCTGCAGATCCGCCAGAACACGGGGATTCCCATCGAACTGGCCATCGCGGCGGCCGACGAAAGGCTCCGCACCGAAGGGATACGCCACCGGGTGAGCCTCGTGGCCTCCGGTGGGATCCAGTCGTCCTCCGACGTCCTGAAGGCGATCTGCCTCGGTGCCGACGCGGTTTACGTGGGGACCCCGGTGCTCATCGCCCTGGGGTGCGGCGTCTGCCAGCGGTGCTTCACGGGGAAGTGTCCTTACGGGATCACGACGAACCGGCCCGGTCTTGCTGAACGGATCGATGTGGAAGAGGCGGCGGCGGCCCTGAAAAACCTCCTCCATGCCTGGGGGGAGGAAATCAAGGAACTCATGGGCTCCATGGGAATCAGCGCTATCGAGGCCCTCCGGGGAAACCGGGACCGGCTCCGGGGTGTGGGGCTGAACGACGTGGAGCTGGAAATTCTCGGTGTGAAGCATGCGGGGGCATAGGATGACGACGACGATTGATTCAAAGAACCTGTACTACCGGAACCTGAACCGCCGGATCCGTGTCGCATTTCTGAAGGGACATAAGGAGATCGTTCTGAAGAACGTCCTCGGCCAGCGCTACATCGGCGGCGGTCTGAACCACAAGGGCCGGATCGTCATCGAGGGGACGCCGGGCCAGGACCTGGGCGCCTTCATGAACGGGCCGGAGATCTTCGTCCTGGGAAACGCCCAGGACGGCGTGGCCAACACCATGAATTCCGGGAAGATCGTCGTGTTAGGCAAGGCCGGGGAAATACCGGGATATTCCATGCGGGGTGGACGGGTTTTCATCCGCGGGGATGTGGAATACCGGGCGGGCATCCACATGAAGGAGTATAAAGAGCAGATTCCCGTTCTCGTCATCGGGGGAACCGCCAAGGATTATTGCGGCGAATACATGGCCGGCGGCCGGATCGTCGTCCTGAACCTGAAGGATCACCGTCCGTCTCCCGTGGGGGATTTTGTGGGCACGGGCATTCACGGCGGGGCCATCTATATCCGGGGCGCCGTCGATCCCGGGCAGCTCGGCATCGGGGCGGTTTTCGGCGCCGTGGACGGCGACGATGTCCGTTTTCTCGATCAAATTCTCAAAGAGTTTTCCCGGGCCATGGACATGGATCTGTCCGGCATCGACCCCCGGAAGGATTTCCTCAAGATCACGAGAAAGGGACACCGCCCCTTCGGGGATCTCTATACTCCGGCGATGAACGTGAAAACCGGACCCCCCCGGCATATCAACCTGGCCCCGCCCTGTGCCCACACCTGTCCCACGGGAATCCCGACCCCCGCCTTTTTCAACCTCATCAAGGCCGGAAAGGAGAGGGAGGCCCAGCTTCTCATGGACGAATACACGCCGTTTCGGATGTCCGTCTGCGGCACTGTCTGCCCCGCCCTGTGCATGACGGCCTGCAACCGGAACCTCATTGACGGACCCGTGGAGATCCAGAAGATGGCCCGGGAGCACTATCCTGATTTTCCGCCCGTACAGTCCAAGGAAAAAAGGAAGGAGACCATTTCCGTGATCGGGGCGGGTCCTTCCGGTCTTTCCGCCGCCTGGCAGCTTTCCCGCCGGGGATATGCCGTCCGGGTTTATGACGGTGAGGCGGACCTCGGGGGCAAGGTCCGCAGGGCCATTCCCCGGGAACGGCTGTCCGACGCCGTTCTTGAACGGGATATGGCCAGGATCCGGACGCTGCCCATCGACTTCCTCCTGGGCACGCAGGTAGACCGGAAAAAGTTCCAGCGGATCCGCGAGGAAAGCGACATAGTCGTTGTGGCTACGGGAGCTCAGAGGACCAAGCGGATTCCTTACGCCGGCGGGGAGAGAATCCTTTCCGGTCTCCAGTTTCTCATGGACATCAATGATGGAAAGGCCCAGGACCTGGCTGGAAAATCGGTGGTCATCATCGGCGCGGGGAACGTGGGAATGGACATCGCCTGTGAATCCTGGCGGCTTGGGGCGAAGCGGGTCGCCGCCGTGGACATCCAGAAACCTCTCGCATTCGGAAAAGAACTGGATCTTGCCATGTCCCTGGGAACGGAACTTCTCTGGCCCCGGAAAGTGGAGTGGTTGGACGGGAAGTCCATCTATTTCCAGGGAGGGGAGCGGATGGATGCGGACATCGTGTTTTTCAGCATCGGTGAGGTGCCCGACACTTCCTTCCTTCCCGAGTCGGTCTTCGTGAACGACCGGGGTTATATTGTCACAACGGAAAAATCCTTCAGGACCACCGATCCCAAGGTCTTCGTCGCCGGAGATGCGGTCCGGCCGGGCCTGATCACGGACGCCGTCGGTTCGGGAAGACTCTCCGCCCTGGAGATTCACGGGATTCTTACAGGCCGGCCGTTTCAATTTCCGGAGAAGGTTCCCGTGCCGAGGAACCGGATCAACACGGCGTATTTCGGCGCGGAAGGGGAGGGGATTGACCGCTGTTTGAGTTGCGGTACCTGCATCTTTTGTGATAAGTGTGTCGAACTGTGCCCCCAGAACGCTATTTCCAGGAACGGGGAGGTCTTTACAATCGACATGGATCGATGTACATTGTGCTACACCTGTGTGGCCGTCTGCCCGAGAGGGGCCCTGCAGGTGGACAGGATTCTCCGTAACGGGGAGAAGAAAGAGAACCACGCCTGAGCTTTTTTCCGCGACAAGGCTGGAATCGAAGGTGGTCAATCGGCATCAAAGAGGGGGGTGGTCATTTCATGAGGACAAAATATATTTTCGTCACAGGGGGCGTTCTTTCCTCTCTCGGGAAAGGGCTGGCGGCGGCGTCCATCGGTGCGCTCCTGGAGTGCCGGGGCCTCAAGGTCACCAATCAGAAGCTCGACCCGTACATCAATGTCGACCCGGGAACGATGAACCCCTTCCAGCACGGAGAGGTCTTCGTCACCGACGACGGGGTGGAGACGGACCTGGATCTCGGCCACTACGAGCGGTTCACCTCGGCGACCATGGGGCGGAAAAACAATCTTACCACGGGCCAGGTATACTTTTCAGTCATATCGAAGGAACGCAGAGGGGAATATTTAGGAGGCACCGTCCAGGTTATTCCGCACATCACCAATGAAATCAAGGACTGCATCAGTCTTGCCGCCTCGGGGGTGGATGTGGCCATCATCGAGGTCGGGGGCACCGTGGGCGACATTGAAAGCCTCCCCTTTCTTGAGGCGATCCGCCAGTTCCGGAACGAGGTGGGTCGACAGAACGCCATTTTCATTCATCTCACCTGGGTGCCCTTCATCAAGACTGCCGGCGAGGTGAAGACGAAACCGACCCAGCACAGCGTGAAGGCTCTCCGGGAGATCGGCATTCAGCCCGACATCCTTCTGTGCCGTTCGGAGAATGTCCTGTCCGAAGATATCCGGCGCAAGATTTCCCTCTTCTGCAATGTGGAAGTGGAGGCCGTTTTCACGGCCATGGACGTGAAGTCCATTTACGAGGTTCCCTTGAATTACCACCACGAGGGGGTGGATCAGAAGATTGTCGATCTCCTCAACATCTGGACCGGCCAGCCAAGATTGGGAGAATGGGACCGGCTCGTCTCGACCATCCGGAACCCGGAAAAGGAAGTCACGATTGCCATTGTGGGAAAATACGTGGACTGGACCGATTCCTACAAGAGCCTGAACGAGGCTCTTACCCACGGCGGCATCGCTCAGAACTGCCGGGTCAAACTCGACTTCGTTGATTCGGAAAAGATCGAGAGGGAAGGAATCAACGGCAGGCTGGACCATGCCGGGGGGATTCTCGTGCCGGGAGGCTTCGGCAGACGGGGTATCGAGGGCATGATCCAGGCGATTGAGCACGCCCGCCTGAAAGGGATCCCTTATTTCGGGATCTGTCTGGGGATGCAGATGGCCGTTGTGGAATTCGCCCGGAACGTCTGTGGTCTTGAAAAAGCAAACAGCACCGAGTTCGACGGCGATACCCCCCATCCGGTCATCGATTTTCTGCCGGAGCAGAAAGTGATCGTCGACAAGGGAGGGACCATGCGTCTCGGGGCCTGGCCCTGCTCCCTGGAAAAGGACACCCGCGCCTTCGAGGCTTACGGGCGGCGGGAAATCAGCGAACGCCACCGCCACCGTTACGAATTCAACAACGGGTACCGGGACCGTCTCACCCGGGAGGGCCTGATGATCAGCGGGACCTCTCCTGACGGCCACCTCGTTGAGATTGCCGAACTCAAGGACCACCCGTGGTTTCTTGGATGCCAGTTTCACCCGGAATTCAAATCCAAGCCCCTTCAGCCCCACCCCCTTTTCGTGCGATTCATCCAGGCGGCCCTCCGGCAGGCCCCGTGATGCCGGGAGGCGGGGAAGCTCGGAGGAAAACAGCTGAAAAGGACAGGTAGATTGGAAGCGGTTTCATCGAAACGGGCATCGGTCGCGGAAATGTTCAGGAGCCGGTGGAAGGGATGGAGACTTTTTTTTGGAAGGGACCCGTCAGGCCTTCCCCCGAAATCCATCTGCATTTCTCCCCTTTGTAAAAACACCCTGCCGTGCGGTCTGGCGGGGATCCTGTCCTTTACCGTGGTGAGGGAAACCCCGGCTTCGGAAATCCTGGACCGTCTCGCCACGGCCGTCGAGGCCCTCGGGCGGGCGACCCTTGCCGGCTGTTCGGAAATATCCTTCCCTTCCCAGGGGTATTTAGGCGGGGAAGCGGTCTTGAGCGCCCTGGAGGAAGGGATCCTGGCCCTCAAAGGGGACGGTGCCGTCCGGGACCTGTTTTTCCGTGAATCTCTTGAAAAAGAGCTCTCCATCCTGAAGACCTCCCTGGAAAAGATGCTGAACGGGGAAGAGGCCTGGGTGGACCGTCATGTCGAACGGTTTTCCACCGCCGAACTGGAACGGATCATGAGCGACCTGATCCGCCTCAAGGACGCCGTCTGGGCCCTGGAGAGGGATATCCTTTCCCAGCTCGGCGAGATCCGGGCGCTGTGGCGGGGAAACGGCGCCGGCCCGTCCGTCGAAGGCTTCCGGAAATTACGGAAGATCGTTCTCCTTTTCAATGCCCTGGACCGTCTCGAGGTCCGGGGAAGGGATTCGGCGGGCATCCAGATCGCCTTCACGCTGCAAAGCCGGTCCTTCCTGTCCCCGGTCCTGGACGACCTGAAACGGCAAGGCCTTTACGAGGCCCTGGAGAAGCGCATGGATCCCGGGGACACCCTGGACGGTTCCATTCACCTGTCCGACGGCACGCCGAAGAACATGAACCCCTTTCTTTCTTTCACCTACAAGAAGGCCTCCGTCACGGGCCGTCTGGGGGAAAACGGGGCCTATCTGAAGGAGCGGGTCCGTTCCGATCGCGTTTTCCAGGCTTTTCTCGATGTACCGGTGGAATCGGAGATGTACCTTATTCACACGCGGTGGGCCTCCGTTGGGTCCATCACGGAGGATAACTGTCATCCCGTGAACAACTTCACCCTCGGCGCCCCGTCCGGGGAAAATCACCACGGACCGGCAGTCCTCCCCGCCCGGGAGTACCTCCGCTACGGCATGGGCAACTGGACCATCGACGCGGCCTTGAACGGAGACATCGACAACTACCGGGACCTGAGGGCGGCCTTTGAAAACGGCGGAGAGGAGACCATTTCCTACAGGGTGACGACGGATACGAAGATCATACCGCTCCAGGTGGCGAAATACCTTGGAGCGGGGCATTCCCTGAAAACGGCCTTCCGCCTCGCAGTGAATGATTTCGAGGGGTCCCATGCCATCGCCCTGCAGAGCAATCTCGACCCGGGGACCGTCTATCTGGCTCTCAAGGGAAGCGGCCAGTCCCTGTATGTGGGGATCTGCGAAGACAAGTACCTCTTCGCCTCGGAAGTGTACGGCCTGGTGGAGGCCACGCCCCGGTTCATCAAGATGGATGGGGAGAAGGAGCGGGTTCCCGGAGACCCGTCGACCCGGGGGCAGATTTTCGTTCTCCGCCAGAACGGCCGGGGGGGGCTCGGAGGGATTGAGGCCTTCTATTATGACGGGCATCCCCTCCGTCTGGAGGAGGGGAATCTCAAAACAGCGGAAATCACCACCCGGGACATCGACCGGAAGGAGTATCCCCACTATTTGTTGAAGGAAATCCTTGAGGCGCCTCTTTCCGTCCGAAAGACACTCCGGGGAAAGTACCGCATCGAGGAATCCGAGGGGTCGAAGCGGGTGGTCTTCAACCTCGGAGAGGACATTGTCCCGTCACGCCTGAGAACGGCCCTGGCCGGGGGAGGGATCGGGAAAATATTCATTATCGGACAGGGGACCGCCGCCGTGGCGGGGGCGGCCATGGCCGACGCCTTTTCCATCTACCTGAAAGGCCTTCCCATCCGCATCGAGGCCCGGAGGGCCACCGATCTGAGCGGATTTCTTCTCGGTGAATCCCTGGAGGACACGCTCGTCATTGCCGTAACCCAGTCGGGCACCACGACGGATACGAACCGGGCCGTGGCCATGGCCCGGGAAAAGGGCGCCCATCTCATGGCCGTCGTGAACCGCCGCCAGTCGGACATCACCCATGTGGTGGACGGGGTGTTCTACACCAGCGACGGGCGGGACATCGAGATGGCCGTGGCTTCCACCAAGGCCTTCTACTCCCAGGTCGTGGCGGGCTATATCCTGGCCCTTTCCTTTGCCGAGCAGTTCCGGACCATTTCGAAAGAGCAACTCCTGGAGGAGATTTCAAGACTCGAAGAAGCCCCCGATCTTATGGAGAGGGTGATCGGGGCCCGGGAGGATATCCGTCTCGCCGCCTGGGAGGTGGTGAAGCGGAAGCGTTACTGGGCCGTGGTGGGAAGCGGTCCCAACAAGGTGGCCTCCGACGAGATCCGGATCAAACTGAGCGAACTCTGCTACCGGACCATTTCCTCCGACATCATCGAGGACAAGAAACATATCGACCTCTCCGCGGAACCCCTCATCCTGGTCTGTGCCGCCGGAAGCCCCCCCGGTGTGGTGGAGGACATCGTCAAGGACGTGGCTATCTTCAAGGCCCATGCGGCATCGGTCATCGTCATCGCCGACGACTGGGAGGCAGAGGCTTTCCGTGCCGTTTCCGACTGTGTCATCCCCATCCCTTCCGCCCTTTTTCCCGTGTCGGTGATCCTGAACACCCTGGCGGGCCACCTCTGGGGATATTATGCCGCCTGCAGCATTCACGAGGGGTCCATTTTTTTCCACGATTTCCGCAAGAGGCTTTCGGAGAAGTCCCTGGAACTGGATTTCAGAAACTGCACGGTCTATGAAAAAATAGCCGATCCGGGCATGAGGATGCTCGTGGAAACCTGCGGCCGGGATTTCTACCGCCTCGTCGACAAGGGGTTTTTCTCCTGCCTGAACGTGGAGACGGTGACGAACCTGAGCCTTCTCTTCAAATACGCTTCCGGAAAGCTTCCCCTGGAGGATTTCTGGACCGAGTTTCGGGAAAAACGGGTCTCCTCCTCGCCCTTCGACATGATGGACATCTATATCGGGAGAGCCATCGACGAACTCGCCCGGCCCGTGGACGCCATCCGGCACCAGGCGAAGACGGTGACCGTCGGGACAAGCCGGAAGCCGGCCATCCCCCAGGGCATGTTCTTCGATCTCCTGAAGCGGCTCGGGTTTACCGTGGAGAGCCTGAGCGTCCGGAACGGCATTGCCGCCCGGCGGATCCAGAAGGCCTTCCGGGAGATCCGGGGATACACCCTTTACGGGCTTCACCATCTTAACGGGGGGGGAAAACCCTGGGAAGGGACGACCCTGTCCGTGGACGCCAAGGGGGGAATCTCGGAAACCATGGCCTCCCGAGTGGAAAAAACGGGCACTCTCATGGGAACGAAAAGAATCATCGCCTATACGGGGGAAATCTATGCCGGCACGGGGAAGACCGACGGGGCCCCCGTCGTCATCCTGCCCCTGCTGGGAGATCGGGCCGTCACGAGCCACCTTCTCCTCGTTCACGTCTCCTTCCGGGACGATCTGACCGTTTCCGAGAAGCGGGAGGTCCTCGGTGAAAAATACACCCGGATCCGCGAACTCACCCAGGAATACAACCTGTCCTGGGACGACCGGTACCTGGAAGCTTATCCCATGGCCTGGCTCCTTGGTGAGGGTCTTGACGGGATTGTGGCTTCCATCAGGGCTTCCCTATGATTGACGGCTTCGTAAAAAGTCCATATGCTGCGTTGCCCTTCATCCCCCGTCCCCGCGGCGTGCCGGTCAGTACGCCTCGTTCCCCGGGATTCGGGCGCCTTGCCCCCGGAGCCTTTTACAAAGCCGTCCGACAAGATCGTATTTTAAGACTTTTTATGGTTTCCTCATGATCGCCATTATCGACTATGAAGCGGGAAATCTCCGATCCGTGGAACGGGCCCTTCGTCATCTGGGGAAGGACTGCCGGATCACGAAAGACCCCGCGGAGATTCTTGGAGCCCGGCGGGTTATATTCCCCGGCGTCGGTGCCGCCGGAAGGGCCATGGAAGTCATCCGGGCCCGGGGCCTCGACGAGGTGATCACCCGGGTGGCCTCCCGGAAGACCCCTTTTCTGGGCATCTGCCTGGGGGCGCAGATCGTCCTTTCCGGGAGCGAGGAAAACGATGCCCGGTGCCTGGGAGTCCTGGAGGGGAAGGCGCTTCGCTTTCCCGAAACGGGGCTGAAGATTCCCCACATGGGATGGAACGATCTCGTCCTCCACCGGGGGCATCCCCTTCTCGAAGGCATTGACGGGAAGGCCCAGTTCTATTTCGTCCATTCCTACTATCCCGCTCCTCACCGGTCGGAGGACGTGGTGGCCCATACGGATTACGGGATTCCGTTTCCCTCCGTCATCGGCCGGGGGAACGTGGCGGCCGTTCAGTTTCACCCGGAAAAAAGCGGGAGGCAGGGGCTCAGGCTTCTCGAAAATTTCTGTTCCTGGGACGGGGAGGTCTGAGGATGCTGAGCAAACGGATCATTATATGTCTGGACGTCCGGGCGGGGAAAACGACGAAAGGGATCCGTTTCGCCGGAAACGAGGATATCGGGGACCCCGTGGAAATGGCCCGGGAGTATTACGGGCAGGGTGTCGACGAACTCGTGTTTTACGACATCACCGCTTCTTCCGACGCCCGGGACATCATGATCGATGTCGTCCGGAATGTGGCTGAAAATATTTTCATCCCCTTTTCCGTCGGCGGGGGGATCCGTACGGTGGAAGACATGTATCGCGTCCTCGACGCGGGGGCTGAAAAGATCAGCATCAACTCCGCCGCCGTTCTGGACCCCGAACTCATCAGCCGGGGGGCGAAGTACTTCGGAAATCAGTGCATCGTCCTGGGAATGGACGTCCTCAAAGTGGAAAAAACGGAGCGGATTCCGTCGGGATATGAAATCTACATCAATGGCGGAAGGCGGCCCATGAACCTGGACGCCCTCGAGTGGGCGAAACGGGCGGAAGACCTGGGCGCCGGAGAAATCTGTCTCAATTCCATCGATGCCGACGGCACGGTGGAGGGGTATGAACTGGAGCTGACGGCCCTCATATCCCGGAATGTCACCATACCGGTCATTGCCTCGGGGGGAGCGGGGAAACCCGAACACCTCCGGGATGTCTTCCGTGCCGGCCGTGCCGACGCCGCCCTCGTTGCTTCCATGGTCCACTACCGCTGGTTCACTGTGGGGGACATCAAGAAATATCTTGCCCTGGAAGGGATTCCCGTCCGGGAGGTCTTTTAGGGGCTTCAGGGGATTTAGAGGTTGACAAAAAGAATTCCCGCGGCTTAGAATTAATCCAAAAAAACGATGCCGCCTCGAAGGTCTGCCGCCAGGGGGAAAAACGCCTTCGGGAAGGTCTTCAAAAAGTTTTTTAACGGATCGCGCGGATATCCAGGTATTTCCAGCAAACGAGAAGAGGGAGGAGTAGGAGGAGATGAGAAAGGCCTTTCTGTATGCGTTGGTTTTCACTCTTTTTGTTGTTCTCGGCTGCGCCGGCATGCCGGGAGGCGGAGGAGAGGGGAAGAAGGCGGAGGACAAGGGGCTGGCGAACCTTCCACCCTATACGGGTCCCAAGATCGGGGTGGCCGTCATGGATTTCGAAACCAAGGTTCCCGGACACGGCTGGCGGGTCGGCCAGGGGGCTTCGGACATGCTCACCACCGCTTTGGTGAAATGCAAGAAGTTCCGTGTCTATGAAAGGGACAAGCTGGCGTCGATCATGAAGGAGCAGGGTCTTCAGCTGAGCGGCGCCGTTGACGGGGCCACCGCCGTCCGGGTCGGGAAGCTCATCGGCGTGAAGTATATCGTCACGGGTTCCGTGACGGAATACGGGACTTCCAAGTCGGGCTTCAATGTCCCCGGCTATTTCGCCATGGGGAAAACGGGATACAGCGCTTCCGTGGATGTCCGGATTGTGAGCGTGGAAACCGGCGAGATCCTGTTTGCCGATACCGGCACGGGAGCCCTGGAGAGCCAGAGCCTGGCCGTCCTGGGGATCGGGGGCGGCGAGGCCTTCGATGAGAAAAAAGCGACCCAGGCCATGCGTATCGCCATTGACGATCTGGCCAGGAAGCTCTATTTTGAGTTGAACTGACGCCCTTTCCCGGGGGGCGGACTTCTTGTTCCGCCCCTCCTCTTTTTCCCGAATCTGAAAACACACCCATGGATGATCCATGACGGTTCCAGGTGAGTCTTCATCAGAAAGCAAAGTCGCGAAAAAAACCCCTCTCTTTGATCAACACCCGGCCCTCGGCGCCCGGATGATGGAATTCGGGGGCTGGTCCATGCCCCTCCAGTACAGCGGTATCGTGGAAGAACACCGGGCGACCCGTGAAGCCGCCACCGTGTTCGATACCTGCCACATGGGGGAGGTCGACGTGGAGGGATCCCAGGCCCTTCGGCTCCTGGAGAGGACCACCATCCGGCCTCTCGGAGATCTTCTTCTTAACCGAATCCGGTTGACGGTGATCACCAATGAAAGGGCCGGGATCATCGATGACCTGACGGTCTACCGCCTGGCGGAGGACCGGTTCCGGCTCGTTCTTAACGCGTCCACCCGGGAGAGGGCGGTCCGGTGGCTCAAGGCCGTCCGCGACCGGGAAGGCTGGACCGGCGCCGCCATCACGGACCGGACGGAAGAAACGGGCAAGATCGACCTTCAGGGTCCGAGGTCCCGGGAGATCCTGCAGTCCGTCGCCGGCGCCGATCCCGGGGCGCTGCGGTATTATCATTTCCTGGAAATGAAAATCGAGGGGGTTCCCGTTCTGATCTCCCGGAGCGGCTATACCGGGGAAGACGGCTTTGAAATCTACATGCCCTGGGAAAAGACGCCTTTTTTCTGGAATCTTCTTCTCGATCGGGGGAAGAGCGCGGGAATCCGGCCCGCCGGTCTCGGTGCCCGGGACACGCTGCGCCTGGAAGCGGGCATGATGCTTTATGGTCACGAACTATGCGAGGAAGTGACGCCTCTCGAAGTGGTCTATGAGAAGTTCGTGGATCTGTCCGGGGAATTCATCGGCGTGGAACGTCTCCGGGAAGAAAAGGGGGCAGGATCCCGGAAGAAGCTGGTCGGCTTCGAAATGACCGGCAGGGGAATTCCACGGCAGGGATACCTCGTCTCAGCCGGCGGGAAAAAGGCGGGAACGGTGACGTCCGGTACCTATGGCATCACCGTTCAGAAGGCCATCGGGATGGCTTTCGTCAGGCCGGAACATGCCCGGGTGGGAGAAGCCCTGGCCGTCGAAATCCGGGGGATGCCCATCCCGGCCCGGGTCGTGGAACTTCCGTTTTATCGTCGTAAAAAATAGAAACCGGACCGTACGCCGCAGTGACGGGGGATGAAGGGCAACGGAGCAGGGGGATCATTTTACGATGCCGTCAATGTTGGATTCAGCGACATCAAGGAGGGGATGAATGGCAAAACCGAATCCGGAAGATCGCGGGTATTCCAGGGAACACGAATGGGCCAAGGACGGCGGGGACGGGACCGTGACGGTGGGAATCACCGACTTCGCCCAGGAGATGCTCACCGACATCGTATACGTGGAACTCCCCGCACCGGGGAGAAAAGTCAAGAGGGAGGATCCCTTCGCCGTGGTGGAATCGGTGAAGTCCGTATCGGACATCTTCGCCCCGGTGGGCGGCGAGGTGATCGCCGTCAACGGGGACCTGGAGGAGAAACCGGAACTCATCAACCGGGACGCCTTCAATACGGGCTGGATCGCCGTGATCCGGATGGACGACCCGGGTGAACTGGCATTGCTCATGACCGCCGGCGAATACCAGGCCTTCATCGAGGCGGAGAACGCCTGAACGGGGCTATGGAGGACTCCTGATGGACTATATTCCCCATACCCCGGCAGATGAACGGGCCATGCTCGAGTTCATCGGCCTTCCCGCCCTGGATGCTCTATTTCAGGATATACCGGAGAAATATGTTCTTAAACGGCTCCTGGACCTCCCGCCCCCCCTTACGGAACTGGAAACGGCGATGGCGATGAAGGGCCTTGCGGAAAGGAACCAGCGCCCCCTCATGACCCTCATGGGGGCGGGGGCTTACGATCACTACATTCCGGCGGCGGTCCGCCACGTCCTTTCCCGGTCCGAATTCTATACGGCCTACACGCCCTACCAGGCCGAAATCAGCCAGGGGATTCTTCAGGCCATTTACGAATACCAGACCATGATCGCCGGGCTCACGGGAACGGCCGTAGCCAACGCCTCCATGTACGACGGGGCGTCGGCCATGGCGGAAGGGGCGGTCCTGGCAGCCCGTTCCCTGGGCCGGGGGAAAATAGCCGTAGCCCGGACGGTTCACCCCGAGTACCGCCGGGTCATCGGCACCTACGGCTGGGCGAACGGCTTGGAAATCATGGATATTCCATATGTGGAAACGGGGCGGGTCGACGGTGCCGCCATGGCGCGTATGGTCAACGGGGAAACGGCGGCCGTGCTCGTTCAAAGCCCCAATTTCTTCGGTGTGGTAGAGGACCTCGCCCCCCTCGTCGCCTCGGCCCATAGCCAAGGGGCCCTGGTCATCGCCGGATTCAGCGACGCCACGTCTCTGGGACTTCTGGTCCCCCCGGGCGCCCTGGGGGCCGACATGGTGGCCGGCGAAGGCCAGGCGTTCGGCAATCCCCTCAATTTCGGGGGACCTTACCTCGGAATCCTGGCCGCCTCGGCGTCCTTCCTCCGGAAAATTCCCGGAAGGATCGCCGGAGGCACGGTGGACCGGGAGGGGAACCGGGGTTTTGTTCTCACCCTTCAGACCCGGGAGCAGCATATCCGGCGGGAAAAGGCCACCTCCAACATCTGCTCCAACGAATCTCTCTGCGCCCTCGCCGCCGCCGTCTACCTGGCCTCGGTGGGGAAGAACCTGAGGGACCTGGCGGTGCTGAACGTCCGGAAGGCCGCCTATTTCCGGTCCAGGGCAACCGACAAGAACGGATTCGAGCCCCTTTTCTGCGCTCCCGTCTACAACGAGTTCGCCCTGAAATGCCCCGATCCCCGAGGAATCAACGAAGCGCTGGAAAACGAGGGGATCATCGGGGGGTATCTCCTGGAAAAGGAGTACCCCGAACTCCAGGGGGCGCTTCTTTTCTGCGCCACCGAAACTCTCACGAAGAATGACATCGACCGGGCCGTTTCCATCATGCACCGGGCGGCGGGATGAGGAGGACCCTCATGGAGCTACTTTTTGAAAAAAGCCGTCCCGGACGCCGGGCCTTTGAGGTCCCCCAGAGTGATGTTCCCGAGGTGCCCCTGGAAGACCTCCTTCCCCCGGGGCTGCTCCGGGACGACACGGAGCTGCCGGAACTCGCGGAAATCGACGTGATCCGCCATTATACCCATCTCTCCCGGCGGAACTTCGGCGTCGATCTGGGGTTCTACCCCCTCGGGTCGTGCACCATGAAGTACAACCCGAAGATCAACGAGGATGTGGCCGGTCTGCCCGGTTTCGTCTCTCTCCATCCTTATGCCCCCCCGCCTTTCAGCCAGGGAAACCTTCAACTTCTCTTCGAACTGGAGCGGTATCTCTCCGAAATATTCGGCATGGCCGCCTTCTCTCTCCAGCCCGCCGCAGGCGCCCATGGGGAACTCACCGGTGTCATGATGATCCGGAAATATTTCGAGAAGAAGGGGGAAAAGAGAACCCGGATCCTCATCCCCGACAGCGCCCACGGGACCAACCCCGCTTCGGGGGCCCTCTGCGGTTTCCAGGTGGTCACCGTCCCGTCCAATCCCGAGGGGAATGTGGATCTGGAGCGTCTCGATGCCCTTCTCGGGGAAGATGTGGCCGGGCTCATGCTTACCAATCCCAACACGCTGGGACTTTTCGAACGGAACGTGGCGGAAGTGGCCGACCGACTGCACCGGAAAGGGGCCCTCCTTTACGGGGATGGGGCCAATGCCAATGCATTCCTGGGCAAGGTGCGGCCCGGAGACCTGGGGTTCGACGTGATCCAGCTCAATCTCCACAAGACCTTTTCCACGCCCCACGGTTCCGGAGGCCCGGGAAGCGGTCCCGTGGGCGTAGGGGACACCCTCCTTCCCTTTTTACCCGTGCCTCGGGTGGGGGAGGAAGGGGGCGTCTTCCGCTGGATGGAAGACTTTCCCGACTCCATCGGCCGGGTCCGGGCCTTCTGCGGGAACTTCAACGTCATGGTCAAGGCCTATGCCTACATCCGAAGTCTCGGCGCCGCCGGCCTCCGCCGGACAAGTGAAATCGCCATTCTGAACGCCAACTATATCCGGAAGCGGCTCCATCCTTATTTCGATCTTCCATACGACCGGATCTGCATGCACGAGTGTGTCTTTTCCGGCCGGAGACAGGTCCGGGAAGGGGAAGTCCACACGGTGGACATGGCGAAGCGTCTCATGGATTTCGGATTCCACCCCCCCACGATCTATTTTCCCCTTATCGTTCCGGAAGCGATTATGATCGAACCCACGGAAACGGAAAGCAAAGAGACCCTGGACGCCTTCTGCGACGCCATGATCGCCATCGCCCGGGAGGCCCGGGAAAATCCCGGAATGGTCAAGTCGGCCCCCCACGGGACACCGGTGAAGCGCCTCGACGAGGTACGGGCCGCCCGGCAGCCTGATGTCACCTGGACGGGCCGGAAGGAAAAATGATTTCCCGTCCTCACATCCCGAAACCACCCTGGCTGAAAGTCCGCCTTCCCCGGGATGAAGCGTTCCGGGATGTGCGGAAGCTCCTCAGGAAGGGCGGTCTTTCCACGGTCTGCGAGGAAGCCCTCTGTCCCAACAGGTCTGAGTGTTTTCAGTCGGAAACGGCCACTTTTCTTCTCCTCGGGAATGTCTGCTCCCGAAACTGCCGGTACTGCAACATCAAACACGGCACCCCCCATCCCCCCGACGAAGGAGAGCCGAAGCGGGTCGCCGCGGCGGCGGAAAGGCTCCGGCTCCGGTATGTGGTTCTCACATCGGTTACCCGGGACGATCTGGATGACGGCGGAGCTTCCCATTTTGCCCGGTGTATCGAGGCGCTCCGCCGTTCGGATTCTTCCCGCCCCGTGGAGGTTCTGGTCCCCGATTTCCGGGGGAGTCAAAAGGCCCTGGAGGTGCTGGCCCGGGCGGAGCCGGACGTGGTGAACCACAACCTGGAAACGGTGAAGTCCCTCTTTCCGGACCTTCGCCCCGGCGGAGACTACGGCAGGTCCCTCGCTCTTCTGGAAAACATGAAAAGGCGGCATGGGAGGGTGACGAAATCGGGGATCATGGTCGGGCTTGGGGAAAAACAGGATGAAATCGAGGAACTGATGGACGACCTTGTTGCGGCGGGTTGCGATCGGCTCACCATCGGCCAGTACCAGCAGCCTTCCCGTCAACACTGGCCGGTCCGGAGATACTACCATCCCGATGAATTCGAGGGTCTCCGGGCCCGGGCTCTCGAAAGGGGGATACGGTACGTTCACGCCGGCCCCCTGGTGCGGAGTTCCTATCGTGCCGCCGGGATGGCGGGCCTCACGGAGCAGGGGACGTGAGAAAGAGGGAACTTCTGATTATCGGTTCCGGTCCGGGCGGTGTCGCTGCGGCCGTCGAAGCGGCCCGGCGGGGTGCTTCCGCGGCCGTCGTCGAAAAAGCAGGATGGGGGGGGACCTGCACGCACCGGGGATGCATTCCCACGAAAGCCCTCCTCGCCGCAAGCGGCCGGTACGAGGGGTTGAAGAACCTCCGGCGCCTGGGAATATCCGTTGGAGAGGCCGTTTTCGACTTCCCGTCCATCCGTAAACACATGGAACAGATGATCCGGGTCTCCGCCCTGGGGGCGAAGAAATGCCTCGTCCACGCCGGCGTGGAAGTCATCGAGGGCGAAGCGTTTCTGAAATCGCCCCGGGAAGTGGAGATCGAGCGGACCGGAGGCGGGAGGGAGACGGCCGGTGCCGAACGGCTCGTCATTGCCTGGGGATCCCGGACGGCCCTGCCGCCGGGATGGAACCTGTCGGAACGGGTGGTTACCTCATCGGGCTTCCTGGCACGCAAGGAACTTCCCGAAAAAACAGTCGTCATCGGCGGGGGGGCCATCGGGCTCGAATTCGCCACCTTTCTGGCCGAGCTTGGGAAGACCGTCACGGTGGTGGAACTCCTGGAGCATGTTCTGCCCGTTGAAGACCGGGATGTCGCCCTTTTTCTGCAAGGGGAACTGAAGAAAAAGGGCATCCGTTTCCATACCGCCGCCCGTATCGACGGGCTGGAAGAATCGTCGGAGAAAGTCCGCCTCACGGGGACATCCGGGGAAGGGCCCATCCTCCTGGAAGGGGACCTGGTTCTCCTGGCGGCGGGCCGCAGGCCGAACCTCCGGACGGAGGAACTGGAGAAACTTTCCATCGACCACGACACCCGGGGTATCCATATCGGGGGGAACTTCGAAACCTCCGTTCCCGGTGTCTTTGCCGTCGGCGACGTCACCGGCGGGCTTCTCCTGGCCCACCGGGCCATGGCCCAGGGAAAGGCCCTGGCGGCGAAGATCTTCGGGTCATCCCCTGTTCCGTACCGGGAAGAGGAGATCCCCGTTGTGGTCTACACCCATCCCGGCCTCGGGAGGGCGGGGATCACGGAAAAGGAGGCCCGCCGGCGGGGCCTTTCCCCGGAGGTCCGGAAAGTCGAGTACGGGGGAAACATGACCGCCCGGACGGAACTTCTTGGGGCCGGGTTTGTGAAGGCCCTGTTTCATGAGGATCGCCTCATGGGGGTGACCGTGGTCGGGCCCTCGGCGGGGGAGATGATCGGGGCGGTCTCCCTTCTCGTGGCCGGGAGAATGAAGAGGAAGGATCTCCGGGCCTGGGTGCTGCCCCATCCCACGTTGAATGAAATTCTCACCGGCCTTTTCGAATGAAATAAGCCTTCATGTCCTGAATCAGTTTTTCGGAAAGAGATGATGCCGTGAAACAACGAACGGATGATACCCCCGGCAAAGGGTCCGCGAAAAAGAGCGTGAAAAGATCTCCTCGCTCCGGTGGAGGGGCTGATGGGATGCTGCAGGAGACTTTTGAACAACTGAACCGGATTTCCGAGAACGTGCCCGGGGTCCTTTATCAGTTCCTCATGAAAAGGGATGGGACTTTTTCCTGCCCTTATGTCAGCGACAGCATCCGGGACCTGGGACTGGAACCCGGGGAAGTGACGGCCGTCGCCGGAAGGATGTTCGACCTCGTCCATCCCGAGGATCTGCCCGGCATGATGGCGTCCATCGGGGAATCCGCCCGGACCCTTTCGGACTGGCGCTGGGAAGGCCGGATGGTCATCGGCGGAAAAACGGCCTGGTACAGGGGGGCTTCCAGACCCCGCCGTCTCGACAACGGCGATATCCTGTGGGACGGACTGATCCTGGATGTCACGGATCAGAGAGAATTGCAGCGGAAGATGGAGAAGGCGGAGGTGGATTTCCGCAACATCGTCGAAAGAACTGCGGAGGGGGTGTACCGCAGTACCCCCGGGGGCCGTTACATCATGGTGAACGAGGCCTTCGCCCGCATGTTCGGTTACGATTCCCCGGAGGAACTCGTGAAATCGGTGACGGACATCCGCAGGCAGATGTATGCCGATCCGGAGACCCGGGAGGAGTCTATCCGCCAAGTTCTGGCCCGGGGCCATGGGGAACTGGAAGTCCAGGTGCTTTGCCGGGACGGGAGTCGTAAATGGGTTTTGAACAGCGTCCGTGTCGTCCGGGACGGGGCGGGTAACGTCGACTATTTCGAAGGGATTGTGAAAGACATCACCGATCGCGTTCACACCCGGGAAAAGCTGAAGCTGAGCGAGGAGCGGTATCGCCTCCTCATTGAAAACCTGCCCGTCGTGACCTATTCGTTTTCGCCGGGATATCCGGAAGGGGCGTTCTTCATCAGCGGAAAGGTCCGGGAACTGACGGGGTACGATGAAGAGGAACTGATGAAGACCCCGGCCCTGATCTACGACATGATGCACCTGGAAGACCGGGCGGAACTCATCAAGGGATACACGGAAGACGGCCGGTCGAGGTCCACGGGAGAAAGAACCTATCGGATTTTGACACGGGAAGGAATGACCAAATGGATTCGGGACCGGTACTATCTCACCCGGGATGCTGAAGGGTGTCTCGTCCGGGTTTACGGCCTCCTGGAGGACATCTCCTCAAAGAAGAAGATCGAGGAGGAGTTGACGACCATCATGAAATCCATGACCGACATGATCGCCGTCGTGGACCTCCGGGGCGTGTTCCAGTTCGTGACCCCTTCCTCCGAAATCCTTGCCGGGTACAGGCCGGAGGAACTTCTGGGCCGGGACTGTATGGAACATGTTCATCCCGATGACCGTGCGAAAATCCTGGAGGCCTTCAAAAGGACCCTGGAAGGAGATAAGGCCGTTGTAAACTACCGTGTCCGCCACCGGGACGGTCATTATATATGGGTTGATTTCAACGCGACATTGCTTCTTGACCGGCGCGGCAAAGTGACCGGTGTCGTTTCGGGACATCGCGACGTCACCGACTGGGTCCGGGTGCAGGAAGCCCTGAAGCGGAGCGAAGAAAAGTACCGTCTCATGATTGAGAACATCCCTCTGGTGGTCTATTCGGTGAATACCGCCAGTCCGCCCACGGAAGTGTTCATGTTTGGCCGGGTGAAGGAAGTGACGGGATATTCCACGGAGGACTTCCTCAATGATCCCGCCCTGATCATCGCCATCGTCCACCCGGCGGACCGGGCAATGGTCCTGGCCAGGGCCAGGAAGAGCATCAAGGGCAACATCCCCCTGGAGATGGGGTACCGGATTATCACCCGGGACGGCAGGACGCGATGGCTCCGGGACCGGTTCGTCCCGGTCCTGGACGAGCACGGAAGAGTCAGGTTCATCTATGGCATCGTAGAAGACGTGACCCAGCGCAAAACAGCGGAAGAGGCCTTGAAGAAGAGCGAAGCAAGATTCCGCAGCATATTTGAAAATGCCGTGGAGGGGATTTTCCAGACGACTCCGGAGGGCACCTTTATCAGCGCGAATCCCGCCCTCACCAGGATGGCCGGTTATGCGTCGACGGAAGAAATGCTGAGGGACGTCAAAAATATTGCCGACCATTTCTATGTGGACCCGGAAGACCGGAAAAGACATTTGGATCTTGTGGAAAAGCAGGGTTTTGTCAGCGGTTACGAGGTGCCCTGCAAGGGGAAGGACGGATCGGTCATATGGGTTTCTTTCAGCACCCGGGCAGTCAAGGGGCCGGACGGCCGGACGGCTTTCTATGAAGGGACCATCGAAGACATCACTTTGAGAAAACAGGCGGAAAGGGAACTCCAGGCCTGCAAGAGAGATCTCGAGAGGCAGGTGGACAGGCGGATGGCGGAACTTCAGGAAAGGGAGAAGGAATTGAAGCAGAAGTCCCGATACCTGGAGGAGGCGAACACGGCTTTGAGAGTTCTCCTGAGTCAGCGGGAGAAGGACACCCGGGAAGTCCAGGAAGCGGTCCTGAATAATGTCAGGGAACTCATACTGCCCCACGTGGAGAAGCTGAAGTTCAGTGCCATGGACGGGGGAGGGCGGAAGATGTATCTCGACATCATTGAAAAGAATCTCGAGACCATTGTTTCACCTTGCATCACGTTGCTGAAAAGAATGAATACCCGCCTGACGCCTCAGGAAATCCAGGTGGCGAACATGGTGAAGCAGGGTCATTCCTCGAAGACCATTGCCGGCCTTCTGAATCTTTCCACGCGGACCGTGGATTGCCACAGAGCCAATATCAGGAAAAAGCTCGGCATCGGGAATAAGAAAGCCAATCTGAGAACCCGTCTGAGTACTCTGGACGACCGAACCCCCTGACGGCAGAGATCAGGGTTTAGCGTGGGAAAGGGAGTCGGCATGGCCGCGTAAAAAAAGGGCCGGTGCTGTCATGCCGGCCCCTTGATTTTTCCTGGTGGAGCTGAGGGGAGTCGAACCCCTGGCCTCTTGAATGCCATTCAAGCGCTCTCCCAACTGAGCTACAGCCCCAAAATTTCAAAACAACAGGTGGCTAACTAACACATGAAATCAAGGATTGTCAATACATTTTTCTTGACATTTCATCGGTCCGTGAAGATAATCCGAAACCGTGCCGGAGTGGTGAAACTGGTAGACGCAGGGGACTCAAAATCCCCCGGGCCTTGCGCTCATGAGAGTTCGATTCTCTCCTCCGGCACCAACTTTCCGAAGGGTCACGAAAAAAGAGAAAAAAAGGTTGTAAGCAGAAAAAAGGCAGAAAAATGATAAGGCCACCTTCGTGAGACGGCTTTTTTCTTTCAATTAGAACATCCGTTCTGTTCCTTTTGCCCCATTTATCCCTCAGCCGGATCATAAAACCAGGCCGTCGCGCTAAACCATCTGTCACATTGACGGACGGTTGTCCTTTGTGTTCCCTTTCCATAATTTTCCACATTTTCCCCTGGAGAAAAGCGACTTGGGCCGGGACGGTGTTCTCCGAAACAAGTGTGTCATTTTGGCCCCTTATTTCGATATGTTTCATTCCACCGCCTCGGCGAACTGGCCATCCCGCTTGATGGTGGCCGGGGAGACGCCGTGCTGCTTGGCGAGGACATTGCCGGTATGCAACTTCGGATCATTTTGATCTAAAGTGAGGTCTGTTCTAGCCCCCTGTCTTTTTGTCCTGTTGTACCGTCTCCCTCTAAGCAGGCTTGCCTGGTCCGGGTTCAGGTTCCTCCGGCCGAGTTGGTTGGCGTCGATCCAGTCGGCGGCGGACTCCCGGTCCGGCAGGCCGATCTTCTTTGTCCTGTATGTGATATTCAGCCGGTCGCAGATCTCCAGGCGGTCTTGATGCGGTAAGCTTTAACTCAGATTTTGCCAGAAAAAGTGGACCTGCCAAAGATTACGAAATCCGAACAGGCCACCGCAGACCACATTATCCGTAATATGTGGTATTCACCAAGGGAAGGTTCAATCGGACGAGGGAAGAAGGGATAACGGTCCTTTTACTTGACATTTGCAGACACAACCCATAAAAAAATTACGTGTATTGATCGATATTGTCAAGAAAGACCACTCATGATTCCACATAATACTTGACATATTGAATCAAAACACGTAAATAAATTACGTGTTACGCTAATAAACGTCAAGGGCGATCCGATGAAACTCGAACATTTCTTCAACAAACATCCGGTCTTTACGGGTGATGAGGTTTCTGCCTTCCTCGCTTCCGAAGGTCCGCGCAATTCCCGGACGCAGGAGGCCCTCCTCCTCTATCACGTGAAGACGGGCCGGCTGGTCCGGGTGCGCCGCGGCCTCTATGCCGTCGTTCTGTCTGGGGCTTCCGCTGAGTCCTATCCCGTCGATCCATTTCTCCTTGCCTCTCGGATGACGAAGGACGCTGTTCTGGCCTACCATACGGCCCTGGAGTTCCACGGCAAGGCCTATTCGGTCTACGAGCACTTCACCTATCTTGCCGCCGCCCCTGCGCGCCTCGTCACCTTCCGGTCTCAACAGTTCAAGGGGGTCCGGTTTCCCCGGGCACTAACGCCCCAGGTCGGCGCATCCTTCGACGTGGTCAAGGCCGATCGCGCGGGTATGGAGGTTCGAGTGACGGGTCTGGAGAGGACCTTCGTGGATGTCCTTACCCGGCCAGACCTCACGGGGAGCTGGGAGGAAATATGGCGCTCCCTGGAGTCTGTGGAGTTTTTCGATCTCGATAAGGTGCTCGCCTACGTTCAGCACCTGGGCAATGCCACAGCCGCGGCGAAGGTCGGCTTCTTCCTGGAGCAACACCGGGAAGCCCTGATGGTCGACGAGGCACACCTGAAGGCCTTCCGCGAGCTCCGGCCGCAGCGACCCCATTACATGGAGCGCAGCCGGCGGAACTCGGGCCGCTTCGTGACCGCCTGGAACCTCGTCGTTCCCCAAGAGGTATACGATAGATCCTGGGAGGAACCTGCATGAAGATATCCCCCGAAACGCTCGCCGTCCAGGCGGAGGCCACCGGCTTTCGCCCGGACATGCTGGAGAAAGTCGCGCTTCTGCTGCAACTGCTTGACGCTATCCGCAGCCATCCCTTTCTGAAGGACAAACTGGTTCTCAAGGGCGGCACGGCCCTGAACATTTTCATATTTGATGTACCCCGCCTTTCGGTGGACATCGATCTCAATTACGTGGGTGCGGCGGACCGGGAAACGATGCTCGTGGAACGACCCAAGGTCGAGGAGGCCCTGCAGGCGGTCTTTGCCCGGGAAGGATACACGGTCCGGCGTGTTCCGACGGAGCCATGCGGGCGGCAAATGGCAGCTCCGTTATCCAAGCGCCGCTGGCCAGGGAGGCAATCTGGAGGTGGATGTCAATTGTGATTTGACAAATGGTTTGAGACTAAATTAGGACGGGTTTTTTCAGGCAAAAGTGGCGTTTTTGGCGGGAAGAGTCGAGTCTTTTCAGGCAGATCCGGGTTGGGATAATTAATGGGACGGGAAAAACTTAGGTTTGAGACCAAACTGTGGATAACTTCACTTATCAACAGCATTTAACTAATGGTTTGAGACCAAAATCAATTTTGTTCCTTTTTAAAATTTACGCCGAAAATGTCTAAATATAGGGTCAGAAATAGACTTATTAAAAAACCTCTTTTCACTCCTTCTTATCACCCTTCGGAGCCTTCCTTTTAATGTCATCGACCGTCTGCTTAACCTCTCCCTTTTTCATGAATCTTTCGTGCTCCTTATGAGTTTTTCCGGCAACTTCTTTGAGATATTTGTTAATAGATGCAAGCCCTTGCATCGGCTCGTTGCCTTTTAAATAACGTTCGAACATCATGTATTTTGCATTTTCAGGGGCATTTGTGCTCTTAATTTCATACGTAACTGACTTGTTTATATCATAAAATCCAAGAACAACATTCTTGATACTATTTTTAATATTCTCTGAATCTATATCGTATCTTGGCGAAAATTGATAACTGAGGCTGATAATCGCTGCCTTTTCCTGGGGGCTGAGTTTGTCTTTAACGGATTCAAGGTGTTCTTCGAGTGCCTCCACAATGAAGTAAACTAATTTAGCACTGATTTTGTCCTCTTCACCCTGCATCATCGGATTAGCACCCGTAGTCAACCACTCAAGGGTTACACCTACGGCGTTTGCAAGGTTGATTAATTTTCTTCTCGTTGGATCTGCTTTACCGGTAAGATAATCTCTGATGACTTGAGCAGACACACCAGAAAGCCTGGATAGCTCCTTCATGCTGCCAACGATACCAATAATTACTCTTATCCGTTCACAAAAAGCTACATCCACTGCTTTATCTCTCATAAAATAATCCATTTAAGTGAAAAGAAAAAGCGTTGACAAAGACGATATATCGTGTTATTCTTCCTACCATGGACACAAAAAATAATCAAAAAAAAGTTTATCCAGTCTGGGAGTACGTCAAAATAGCCCTTCGTCTCAAGGGGTTATCGATAAGCGCCCTTGCGCGTAAACACGGAGTAACAAGGGCAACCATCCTTTATGTCAAAAAAAGACCCTGTCCAAAATATGAAAAGACCCTTGCTGATGCTGTTGGCGCACGTCCCGAGGATATGTGGCCTGATCGGTACGGGGAAGATGGTTTGCCTATTGGCATAAGCTCCATCTACAGACCAAAAGAGTTTGGAGAAGAGCGTAGCAGACAATTTTCTGGATGTAAACGGAAAAATAAACGCCGAATTCGAGAACTGAAAAAAGGTGATTAACAAAGATCAAGCTATTGAAACAGCACATGGGTGCACGGAGTAAAGAATGGGTGCGATAAAAGAAAACCTTACTATCTTGAAGTCCATGCAGAGAGATATATCCGAAATAAAAGAGATTGTTTCTCACCCTTCAAAAAGTAAATTACCCTTGCCTTCGGGTTATAACCCAATGGGGAAGAGGCGGCATTTCAGCCAAAGCTTGAGAGGCGGTCTCTTGGACCCGGAGATTCGCTCTGTTATTGTGCGTCTGAGGATAGAAGGGAAGCGATTCAAGGACATCACTTCTTTCATTCGAGAAAACTGGCCAGGACAGCCGGAAAAGTGGGTTTCAAAATCAACGTGCCATCGTTTTTGGCAAAATGTGAGAGCGGGGCGCTTGCGCGAGCATGGCATTGAACCACCTGTTGACTTATAGGAACCTGTCGTGAACGATTATTCTCAACAGATTTCCTCATCCCCTATATCCGGCCATATGGCGGCTTTGAATTGTCTGAAAGACCTTAAGCCACAAGAGGACATAAGGGTTAACGCAAAAGAACTTGGTCTCGCAAAATTCGCGCAGCTTCCAGAGGCCCGGAAACGTGAAGCCATAGCTCGTCAAATGATACTGGATCGCATGAATTCCTTCATTAAGGCGGGAGGTTTTAAAAGAAACAAAGGCATAAGCCTCTTCTGCAAGATGTACAATGGTGAAAAAATCGATCTTCCCGAAGGAACAAGGAAAACGCTGAGCAACATCAGAAAACTTTACCGAGCCACCTTGTTCCGATGGGAAGCAGCCTACCGGGAACGCGGTCTTTTTGGTCTGGCAAGTTCATACGGTCACAGAAAAGGGGCAACAAAGCTGACTGATGAACAAAAGAAATTTGTTATATCCCTGATTGTCGAACACCCGGACGTTTTAATTCCGACGATCAGGGCCGCTCTTGAAGCGAGATTTGTTCCGCAAGGTATCTCCGTTCCCGCTTCGCATGTAGTCCGGAGTTTTGTAAAGAAATATCGTCGGGATAATAAAAGCCTTCTTCTGTTCATGAAGAACCCCGATGCCTGGAAATCCAAATATCAATTTGCTGTCGGAAACGCCTCTGAAAACATTATCCGATTGAATCAACTATGGGAAACCGACGCGACACCGGCAGACGTGATGCTCTCTGATGGCCGTCATACTGTCATAGCAAACATCGATGTATTTTCACGGAAGGCAAAAATCATAGTTACGCCCACGTCAAAGGCTCAGGCCATCGGAATGTTGTTCCGCCGGTGCATCATTGACTGGGGGGTGCCCGAAATTCTGCGGTCCGATAATGGTAAAGACTTCACTTCGCACCACATCGAAAGTGTCTTAGAAGCCTTGGAGGTCGAGCAAGATCTCTGTCCGCCATTTACTCCGGAGGCCAAACCACACATAGAACGGTTCATTCATACATTTTCACATGGAATTGTTGAACTTCTTCCGGGATTTCTCGGACACAATGTAGCGGAACGCAAGAACATTGAGGCTCGGAAAAGCTTTGCACAACGGTTCATGAAAAAAGGTGCGGTTGTTGAGATTAAACTTACCGCACTAGAGTTTCAAGAGATTTGTGACCGCTGGCTTACAGCGTTTTACATGCAAAACCCTCACAGCGGACTTGGTGGAAAGACGCCGGAAGAAGTCGGTAGATCATGGACTGATCCGGTCAGAAGGATAAATGATGAACGGGCGCTGGATGTGCTTCTGTGCCCCGCCGCAGAGGATGGAGGATGGCGGGTTGTCGGCAAGAAGGGCGTAAGGGCGGAACGGCGAGTCTATGTCAGTACGGCTATGGCTGGCCACGAAGGACATCGGGTGAAAGTCCTGCTTGATTACACTGATTTAGGAAAGGCTTTTATCTTCGAAGAGAACGGGGCATTCCTTTGCATGGCAACATGTCCCGATTGGTCCGGGATCAGTGCTCAGGATAAAGCCTGTTATTTAAGAAATGCTCAGAAAAAACTCATTTCCGAAAAACGTAGAGAGCTTAAACAGGTTGCCAAGGAACAACGAATCGGGATCGTCCCTGAGCAAATTTTATCCTACCGTGAATCTCTGATCGAAAATATTAAAGAAATTCCCCGAAAAACTGAAACATACACCACATCAGCCATACAGGAAGCCATTCTTGCGGCAGACCAACGGGACGGCATTGTCAATAAGGAAGCCCTGGCCGGACCTCTCGCTATTCCTCCGGAAGTGATTGCCTATGAGGAGGAACAAAAAAAGGTCGTAAACCTCCAACAGAAACGCCGGGAAAAGCAAATGCTGGCCGATAATTGGGGGATCTATACCTGGATTCTTGACTGCACCAAGGAAAAAAACGCTACAGACCTTCAGAAACAATGGAAAAAGGAATACGAAAATTGGCAGGACAGCGGGATGAGAAAGCCTTTTTCCAGCAGCATAAGTTTGGAATCCCTGACGGGTGAAACAGAAACGGGGGGGGTGTTATGAGATACGAGCTGGCAAAAACAAAGAATGTTCGAAACTTCTACGCAGTGATGGGCGACTTGCTGAACCGGCCTTGCGGGGTGGAGGGAATGGGTATCCTGTGGGGTGAACCGGGCGAGGGGAAAAGCACTGTTGTGGCCCATGCTGCCAATCAAGTGAACGGGATCTGCATCCGGGCGCGGCGAAGTTGGACCATGACAAGCCTTCTTGAAAGCATAATCACGGAACTCAATGGCATTCCTACCCGACGCCGGTCAGTCATGGAGGCTTGGATTGAACTGCGACTCATGGAGGACAAGGAACAACGGATCATCTTTGTTGATGAGGCCGATTATCTCTTTAATTCAAGGGACATGCTGGATGTTCTCCGGGATATTTACGACCAAACCGGCACCCCTATCGTGCTGATCGGCATGGAACATATCGCCAAGCGCATTCAAGAAAATGGGAGGCTGGCCAGGCGGATCACGTCATGGGTGGAATTTAAGGGAATTGACCTTGAAGATGCCCATATTGTGGCAGATACACTTTGCGAAGTCCGCGTATCAGATGATCTGATTGCGCATCTTCACAGGGAAGCGAAGGCAAATATCGGTCGAATTGTAGTCGGTCTGTCTCGTATCGAACGGGTGGGGCTCGCATCCGGCGTGGAAACGGTTTCTCTGTCGGATTGGAAAGATCGGCCGCTTTTCTTCGATCAGCCGAATTTCCGAAAAAGAAAGGGTCTGTGAACGATGGCCGGGAAAAAGGGGCAGCCTCATCCTGTTCGAATGCGGACAGAACGACAAAAGATGTGGCAGACGATGCGCCTAAAGGCGCGTGGTTTTTCCCTACCCGACTTATTGATAACAGTTCCGGGGGCAAAAAGATCGAATGCAAAAAAGTTCATTACCAAGTTGGAACGGCACGGGATCATTTATAAAGTGGGTCCATCGGGCAACGGGCAGCCTGGCGTTTTTCAGACATACCGCCTTGCACATGATACGGGGCCGATTCCTCCGGCCGTTTGTCCTATTTGCGGTTTGAGGCTGACGGATGAGTGTAAAGGGTAAGGCATGAGTACCGTTAACAGAAAAATCGGGAATCGGGAAAAGGCCGTCATTCATATTGCAAAAGCACAAATCGGCATGACGGAAACGGAATATCGAGCAGCCTTGAACGCTGTCGGTGCCGCTACTTCAAAGGATCTGACATTTTATCAATTTGATAAACTTATGAAAAACTTCAAGGCCAATGGTTTTCAACCAACCGGCAAGAAACAAGATCAGGTTAGGACGCAGACAGCTGTTTGGGACAAGCTTCCGATGCTCAAAAAGATAGCTGCACAGTTGAACTCAATGAACCTACACTTGAACTACGCTGACGGGATAGCTCAGCGCATGTTCAATATTGATGCTGTTTCCTGGTGCACTCCGGCTCAGCTTCATAAAGTCGTGGCAGCGCTGGAATACAGAAGAAAAAAGCATATCGGGAATAGCCGGTTAGGGTTCTAAGGTGAATAACTTTACACAGGAGGAAGAGCCAATGGATAAGGCATTTTCAAGGGGCAATGAACACCGTGCGGAGGAAATGCTGCGATGGTCAAAACATATTCAAGCACTTGGATATATTTTAACCTTCTTTGCGGAAGATGAAGGTGAAGGCCCAGATGCCTTTGGAATTGCAGGAGAATGCATCGGGGAAATTATTCAGGATTATGGAAGGGCGATTGAGAACTCAGTTGAAACAGCCTTTCATGCCTTGTCTGAATTTTACGAAAATGGCGAAGACTCTCTTGTGTCGGAGATGAAAAGAAAGCTCAAACATGCATCTCATCCATGCCCTAATTCACTTACCTTCATTTCTGAATGTTTGAAAAAGACGGATATGGCCCTTGCGGAAAGTAAGGTTCTTTTTGAAATCAGGGCGGAATTTCTGAAAAAGAAAAAAGAGATGGAAAAAAGCATGGGGATCGAAGAGACGAAAAAAGCTGTTGGGTTGGGATGAGGTGAGGGACGATGACCGGAACGGCTCATGCTCCGGTGTGCCGGGGCTGTCTGACAGGATGCCCCGCCGCCCTGGTCACTCCCTTGTGGCAAAGAATGACCGGCATGGCTCACATGCCGGTCGCCCATGACTGTTCAGGCCAGGGTGAGCCCCCCTACGTCACGGTGCTTTAGAGATATAGAGCTGATAGATTGAGACCCCAAAACTTGAAATAAATTTAGCATGATGAAATAAGAAAAGCAAATCCCCGGATAGGTTGGCCACTGAAAAGGCGGTACCCCCTGCCGCCCCTCCGGGGAATAAACAACAGACCAGGGGCGTAAGCAAGGGGATTGCGGAAATGATTAATATTAGCGCAATCCCCTTTTTTGTGGAGATCCTTAAATGATCATAAGAGTTTTGACGCGAGGGAGATCAGGGAAAGGGCCAAGCGGAGAAACCGTCACGGCCACAGATGGAATCATTGGCAAAATGGTTAATGTATATGACAGCAAATATCATGAAGCCCCTTTAGCCATTGGAAAACCAAAACACAACAGCCCCGCTTATGGATGGGTTAAGAACCTTTACAAGATGGGTGATGGCCTTTATGCAAAGCTTCATGGGCTTCACGACGGATTCGAGGCAGGGTTGAGGAGCGGGGTACACGAGGTTCAAAATACCTCTTTCTATCCTGACTATACACTTAGGGGCGTGTCTTTCTCCGGTCCAGAATATGAAATCATTGGCTTACCGGGTATTTTCGGGGATTCAGGCCCGATATATTGTTTTGACTGTTTAAAAGAAGCATCTCATCAAGGAGGTGAAGCGCAAATGATTGACAATGACGATCCAAGAGTTAAGGCGTTTCTGGAGCTTGGGAATAAAATCTTCTTCAGTGGAAAAAAGGGAAAATGGTGGGAGGAGGAAAAGGAAGCGCCAAAAACGGCTGGCGGAAAATTAAATGAGATTGCCAAGGAGATCCTTAACAATCCCCCAAAACACGATGAACACGGGAGGATGTATTGGGGTGAGTTCAATTACACACGAGCCTTTGAAGTGGCCTGTCAACGAAATCCCGATCTGGCAGACGCATATTTCAGTGAAATCGAGGAAACCAGGTACAGAGCCACTCATGAAACACATCTAATGAGTATGGGAGGAGGTAAGAAAAAATGATCACGAGCGATTTTGAAATTAAAAACATCCGGGCTAAAGACAAAGCAAGGCTACGGGAAATCACTTCAAAACTGGAAGATGCAAGGACCCGTGAAGTGGATCGGCATGATAAACGCATTCAGGAACTGTCTCAAAGGGCGGTCTTCCTGCATGAAGAAAAAGAAGCCCTTCTGCGGTCTCCCATGTCGAAAAGTGAACTTCTGGAATACGCGAAGAACTCTCTGCGTTCACAAAAAAAAGGAAGCTGTGGCATTCCTTGAAAAACACCTCAAAAATTGCCAGGAGGGGCATGATACCCCCTTTAATGCAACGGCAATGAGGTTCCAGTTTTCGGAAGATAAAGCCTGGAGAATTGTTCACCTTTTCATAAGTGAAGAGCTTATTGATAAAATGGTGAGCGGACTGGAAGAAATCGGCATGCCAAAAGCGGAACGAGACGCCCGCATTTTGGCCATCGATCAGGAACTTGAAGAATTACGCAAATCTATTGATTAACATGGAATGATTTCTTGTTGTTCAAAGGGGCGGGGTTTTTTTGATAGCCGACCATCGGCGGCTATCTCACCTCAACTTTTCCCCGCCCCTTTTCTTAAAAAAACCGGTGTTTTCTATGACCGTTGATAAATGAATGAACATCAACTGACAGGCAGAGGCTGATATTGCATTGTTGAGTAAATACTTAACTATCATGGGGGGCAGGACTTTTTTAGCCGACCATCGGCGGCTAGACCTCCTTATTCCTGCCCCCTACCCAACTAATATTAAGGGTCTGAAAATATCTATATGAGACATATAAGGGGGTCTTCTATAACAATTTAAAGGTGAGTCAGTAGTCGATTGAAGCGGTTTTAATCCTCACGTTTTTGATCAGGCATCAAAAGCGAGTGGATTTTTGCGTTTCATTTATATTTTATAGTTATCAACAGGTTATCAACAGGCATAGTCGTTTAGTCTCAAACCATTTGTCAAATGGTCTCAAACCATTTGTCAAATTACATCAATTTCATGTTCCGGATCCCCCTGTGGCCGGTGCAGAATATGGATTCACGCCCAGTAGGCATCTGGCAGGCCGTCGGGATTCAGGTGGTGGACGTCCACGAGCTCGCGGCGGGCAAACTCTCGGCCTTGCTCTCGCGACGACAGGCGAGGGATCTGTTCGATTGCAGTAATCTCTTCCGTATGGGCGGCCTCGATCGGGACCGGCTGCGCCTGGCCTTTGTTGTTTACGGAGCCATGAGCCGAAAGGACTGGCGAACCATTGCACTGGCGGATGTGGATGTCGATACCGCCGATCTGGAACAACGGCTGATCCCCACGCTGCGAGCAGCAGGCATCGAAAAGATCCGGAAGGATCGCTTCGGCAAAGGCCTTGTCGAGGACTGCCGCAATCTTCTTTCCAGCCTGCTGCCCTTCACCGCGCAGGAGCAGGAATTTCTCGACCGGATGCTGGACAGGGGAGAGATCGCACCTGCGCTGCTGACCGGCGATGAGGCCCTGCAGGACAGCATCCGGCGCCATCCGCTTCTGGAGTGGAAAGCCGTAAATGTGAGAGGCCACAAAAAGGGTCACTGAAAATCTGGTTCCGATAAAATGGATCACTCGACCAAAGCAACACATTTCGTTACTTTCGGAGAGCGATCAAGATCTTCTTTCCAATACCGGAATGTTCACTACCATTCAATTTTACAGAGGAATATCAAAAAATTGGTTTGACGGATGTTTGTTGGATGATGTATGCGTCCTTAGGACGCATACATCATCCAACAAATCCTATTTAGGTCGGATATTGTGCCCTCCCATGGCACGCCTTGCAGTTTCAACATCACTTTCCCCATCACAAAGCCCCTTCACAGATAAAGGATGCTCCATTGAATGCCATTAAGCCTCTTAAATGGTGCAGAGAATGGAATCCTGCCATTTTGAATCCCATCAATCACCTTGAAGGACATTAATCCTTGCCTGGCATTGCCAAGAAATGCCCGCCTTCTTTGCTTTTTGACAATGACAGCTTTTACCATCAGCCCTAACACAATTCCTCGTAATTCGGCCGGCAGATGATGGGGACGGGGAACAAAAAAGGGAGGGCAGATATGGAAAAAGCACAGAGCAGCGGCGGCCAGGCCAAATGGACCTTCATGGTCTACATGGCCGGAGATAACAATCTCGACGGCGCGGCCCTCCGGGACATCGAAGAGATGGCTCGGGCGGGCTCCACGAAGGACGTCAACATCCTGGTCCAGCTCGACCGGATCGAGGACAATCTCACCCGCCGCTTCCGGATCACCCAGGGCGGCGGGTTCAAGAAAGACTACATCGAAACTTTCGGCGACACCAACACCGGCGATCCGCAGATCCTCTATGAGTTCGTCAAATGAGCGGTGGACAATTATCCTGCCGACCGATACGCCCTCATCCTCTGGAACCACGGCAGCGGCTGGTGGGAGGATGCCAAGAGCAGGGTGGCAGGTCCTGCAGCGAAGAAACCGCGCCGTCGCCTTTTCCGGCAACTCGCCCGTGATCCCGTCCCGCAGGAACACGTCAATATTCCCGCCCCCCAGGAATACCGCAGCATCTGTTATGACGACACCTCCGGCGGCGACGCCCTGGACAACCGCGAGCTGAAGGTTGTCCTTGCCGGGATCTGTGCGCTCCTGGGACGGAAGATTGTCACCACCGATGATAAAAGTTTTCTGAACACCGGGATAAAAAGTCCCCCGTGTTGAAAAAAAGGGTATACCTTCAGAGTAGTTCCAATACCTGGAGGTGCCCGATGATCAACAAGGAGGACTGGTTTATGATTGAAGCACAGATTGAGAAGGGTGTCTATCAGAAAGACATAGCGGAGACGCTGGGGGTTCATCCGAAGACCGTGAGCCGTGCCTTGAAGAGAAGAGGACCGCCGTCGGGGAAGCGCCCTTCGGCCCGGAAGAGCAAGCTGGATCCGTTCAAAAGTTACCTCCTCTCCTACAAAGGGAAAGACGAGACGGTCACCCAATCCGCCCTTGATGTGAGCTGGATCGGGGAGATGACGGCCAAGGTCGATGCCCTGTCGGCAAGCCTTCTTGCCGCCCTCGATACTGACTCCAAACTCATTGAGGCTGCCTGGCGTCGAAGCCCCCGGTTCTACGACGACAACTACATCGATCTGGCCTGCTTCACCAAAAATCTACGGAAAAAGGCCGATGCCGAACTCCAGGCCAAGGTGGTCGATCTCATTGCTACGCTGAAGGCCGGGAAAGGGAGGGCCATCCTTTGTCAAGGGAAGATCGGCCGAGAGGTCCGGGGAACATGCGGCCTGTCCATCTACTTCCCGGGCGACCGGATCAACCTCGCTTACCGGACTCTCGATTTAAGCAGAGACTGCAAGTGGATCGCGTTTCTGGAAAGGTATCGGTCGTAACCGCCGCAGCCCGCGAGAGGGTCCAGCGAGGTGTTGAGGTAACGGTAACAAGGAAGGGAGGTGACTCGAAACCATGAGCGACGGGCAGGATAGGGGAATCGACCGGTACACGCAGCTCCTCCTGGAGAGCATTGCAAAGCTCTCCGGCGAGACGGAGGAGCTCAACCATCGGTACGCCGCTCTCGACAAGACGATCTGCCTCCTGAAGCAGGCATGCGAGGCCAGCCTCCAAGCCGACCGGCAAGTGATGGGCGATCTCCTCGTCCAGGTCCGGCGGATCACTGTCATCGTCGAGGACCTCGCCTGCCGGGAACACGCCAGTCGGATCCGGGAGTTCCAGGGCCGGATCGCCGCCCTGGAGGCGTACGTCACCCCGTCGAAGTGGGCGGTGCGTTTCATCGGCGCGTTCTTCCAGAAGAACGGCTGGATTTTCGGCGCCCTGATCATCGGCTCGATCGGCTACGCGATCTATCTCGTGGCCGTGAGGATCATACAACCCTAAACAAAAAAAGAGGAACCAAACCATGGCAAAAGCAACAAGCAGAGTGGGAAAGAAGGATCTGATCAGCAACGTCGCCGGGGCTGCGGAGCTGACCAAGGAGAACGCCAAGAAGATGGTCAACACCGTCCTGGAGGGGATTTTCACCATCCTGAAGCAGTCGGGGAAGCTCCAGTTGGTCAACTTTGGGACCTTTACCGTCAAGAAGACGAAGGAGCGGTAGGGGATCAACCCCAAGACCCAGGAGCCGATCACCATTCCCGCGGGCTACCGGATGGGCTTCAAGGTCTCCAATAGCTGGAAGGAGGGGATGAAGCCGAAGAGCAAGGTCTCCGCGCCCAAGGATGTCCCGAAGGCCAAAGCGGTGGCCAAGGGGAAAAAGAAGTAAACCAATAGCCCGGAGAGGCTATCGGAAAAAGCGCCCGCCACACTGCATTTTTGGTGTGGCGGGCTTAACCTTTGGCGGGGTTTTGATCCCGCACTTTGCAGGATAGGCAAGCCCCTCCTCCCTGTATCCCTCTCCGTCGTCGGCGGCGCCGGCCATTTCCGCTGCCCCATGGACCGGCACCGCCCTTGCTTTTCCTCGCGCGGTGTTTTCTTTTCCGGCCGCAGGTTTTTAGCCTACCCGCTCGGTTGGCGCCGCGTGTTCGTTCCAGGGATCTGCGGGGAAGGCGGCCAGCGTTGCAGTCGCCGGGGTCGCGCCGCGGCGTCGCTCTCTGCCGGCTTGGTGCACCGCCTGCCGCGCAGTTATCCCCCGCCCTCCCCCGCGGGTGCCATCGTCCGTCGGGGCCGGGCTTCGCTCCGCCCCTCCGGCTGCTTGGCATCCGTGACCGTCCGGTCGGGCGCTACATTTCCAATAATAACGCTAAAAGCATAACTGCGGCGATCAAAAAGAAAAACATTTATAATTGGAGAGCGCGGTCATTTTTACACCCTTTTTCTTGACAATGGCGGGGAAGTCTATAAACAGGCGCTGGAAAAAGCGATTTCCGTGCAGTAATCTTGCAGTAGCATTGCAGTAATTTGGTGCAAAAAAGGGGTATTTTAGGGGATAAATCGTGAGATAGCGGGAGAGGCAATAAGAGGCCCAATTTATTGATCTCGCGAGGTTATTTAATTTTATCGCTGTCTTGCCGATCCCAATGTTTGGGACTCAAAATCCCCCGGGCCTTGCGCTCATGAGAGTTCGATTCTCTCCTCCGGCACCATAGAAACAACAAAGGGTTAGCATTTCGCTGACCCTTTTCTTTTTGTGTCGTTCCTTTGTTTCTGGCTACGCTTTCGCTACGGGAAAATCACTTGTCTAACTTGATGTGACCACCCTCGCCCCTTGGGGTATTATGAGGCGTTATTCCTCGGTCTTCAGGCGCAGCACTTCATCGATTTTTTGGGAAAGCTCTCTCAGGGAAACAGGCTTCTGAAGGAAGCCGTTGCATCCGCTCTCAAGAATGCTTTTGGCCTGACCATTGATACTGTAACCGCTCAATAAGATAACCCTGACGGCGGGATTCATCTCCCGGAGAGCCTGAAAGACCTTTTCGCCGGACATTCCGGGCATGATCATATCCAGCAGGACGATGTCGATTCCGTCTTTCCTTTCCTGGTAAAGTTCGACGGCCTCTTTCCCGTTCTGTGTCGATATGACCGTGTATCCCAAGCGTTCCAGCATCCGCCGGCTCACCTTGAGGACCTGGGCTTCATCGTCCACCAGGAGGACCGTGCCCGTTCCCCGTATGATGTCCTGGGAGGTGGCCGCTTCCGGAACGGCTTCCCTTTCCGAGGCCGGGAGGTAAATATCGAAGGTCGTTCCATGGCCCGGTTCGCTGTATACATTGACAAAACCCTTATGTCGCCTGATGATCCCGTAGGCCATGGAAAGACCGAGGCCTGTTCCCCGCCCAAGCTCTTTGGTGGTGAAAAAAGGATCGAAGATCCGTTGTTTCGTCTTTTCGTCCATTCCTGTACCGGTGTCGGTCACGGAGATTTTCACGTATCGTCCCGGAACCGCCTTGTAAGGCTCGACATACGATTCATCGAGAATCACATTCCGCGTTTCCAGAAAGAGATTCCCCCCGGCCGGCATGGCCTGCCAGGAATTGACGAAGAGGTTCATCAGAACCTGACCCATCTGGTCCGCGTCCGCGTCCACCGACCAGAGATTTTCTCCATACTTCCGTTGAATCGTGATTTCCTTTTTCGTCCTGCCGAACATGAAGGCGGTCTTCTCGACGACTTCATTGATATCCGTGGGTTTCACGTCATAATGGCCTTCCCGGGCAAAGCCGAGGAGCTGTTTGGTCAAGTTCGCGGCGCTCCTGATCTGTCTCTCGATGCTTTTTAAATACTCATTATGGGGATGGGACGGGTCAAGATCCTGCAACATCATGGATGTATTCCCCTGCATGGTCATGAGGAGGTTGTTGAAGTCATGGGCGACTCCCCCGGCCAGGGTCCCGACGGCCTCCATCTTCTGGGCCTGGACGAGCTGGAATTCAAGTTTCCTCTTCTCTTCCTCCTCCCTCTTAAGGTGCGTGATGTCTTCAAAGGTTGCCACGATTCTTCTTCTTTCCCCCAATTCTTTACCGACCCGGGAGACGCTCATGCGGCAGAATATTTCCCGGCCATCTTTTCTCATGAAAGGGATGCCCGATTCGAATTTGAAAACCGGCAATTTCTGTAACTGTGAATAAAGCAGGACGCCGTATTCTTCCCATTCCTCGTTGTTTCGGAAAATGACTCTGGTACTCTTGCCGATCAGTTCCTCCGGCTTCCACCCGAAGACATCTTCCATGGCGTCATTGGCAAAAAAGATGCGCCGCTGCTCCACCCCGAACAGGGCATGAGGAACGGACAGAAAAATCGATCTCTCCAGTTCGTCTCTGATTTTAAGCGCATCATCCGATTCCTTGCTCCCCGTGATGTCCATCGAATTTCCAAGAACGGCGTCCCTGCCGTCGTATTTAATGGGGGTGACCGTTTCCATGATCCAGCGGATCTGTCCGTCCTTCGTCACGATCCGGAATTCATAGGGCGACAGATTCTCGCCCTTTAACATCCTCCTCGCGTTTTTTTTGGTGACGGCCAGATCTTCTGAATGAACGATGCTTTCCGAGAGGCGGCCGATGAGATCTTCGGGTTTATAACCGGCAAAAGAGGCCGCGTTGCTGTTCAGGAAGACAAAACGGCCATTTTGAACAACGTAAACACCCGCAAATGAATTTTCAACATAGGTCTTATAGCGCTCCTCACTTTCGATCAGCGCCTCCTCCGTCCGCCTGCGGTCGGTGATGTCTGAAAGGAGTCCCTGATAGTGCGTGATATCGCCTTTTTCGTTTCTTCTTATGAACGTGCTGTCATTCACCCATTTTGTTTTACCGTCTTTGGTTACGATCCGGTAAGGCTCATGATCAAAGGCAACCCCCCCCTTATCCCGGCTGAAGTCGGCGACTTCTCCGGCCACTCTTTCAAGGTCATCGGGATGGATGGTCCCGGAGTATGGCACCTCTCCCGAGGTAAACTCACCCGCCTTGTAGCCGAAAAGCATTTCAACATTGTCCGTTACAAATTCCACCGGCCAGCCCGGGGCGTTCTTCCAGAGGAATGCCACCACCGGGCTTTTGCTTATGATGTCATAAGCCTCCTTCAACTTTGCTTCCGCCCGCCTGCGGTCGGTGATGTCGCGGATGGATTCAATGGCCCCCACCCGGTTTCCCTGAATGTCAAACAGCGATGCCCCCGCCGCAAAAACATAGGCTCCTTTGCCGCCGTACAGCGCAGGGGTGAATGCCTCGGCATGAAGGATGCTTCCCTTTCTCTGCACATTCTGATATCGGGATTCGAGCTCCTTATCGTCCGCATCGATGAGATCCAGGAGGTGTTTCCGCCTCTCGCCGTAGAAGGGAACCGTGTAGGCATGATCTCCCTGCCCGAGCATGTCCTTCTTGCCCACCCCGGTCATCTCTTCAATCGCACGATTCCAGGCGATCACCTTTCCTTCCAGGTCGATGACGAAGGTGGCGTCGGGGAGGAATTCGATGATACCGGCCAGTTTGCTTTCGCTCTCACGGAGCGCATCCTCAACTTGGCGGCGTTTTCCTTCTTCCCGGAGGATGAACCAGGCCTTCACCCCATAGTAGGAAAATATAACCCCGCACAGGAGCAGAAAGGCGATGATCATGAGGAGATTCTTCCGGAAATCTTCCAGAAAAGAAATAATTTCGTTTTCAGACGTGGCGACGACGATGGACCAGAAGGTGTTCCCTATGTTTATCGGCATGTAAACGGCATGCTTCCTGACGGTTTCCACCTTCTCATCCCTGATTTTATCAAAGTCGTAGACGGCAACGCCCTGACGGCCCTCGAGCATAGCCTTCGCCATAATCAGAATGGAGGGGAAGTCCTTGCAGTTTTCAAAGACCGACTTTCCGATATGCCCGGGGACGGGACAGTAAAGTTCCGTCCCATCCTGGCTGACCATCCAGGCATAACCCGTATTTCCGATCTTTATGTCTTTAAGATATATCTTCGCCAGGGCTTCGAAATTAATGCCGACGGCAACCGTTCCTTTATAAGCCCCCTTCGAGAAAACGGGTACATGCAGGGCGACGGTGTCGTATCCCTGAACCGCCGAGAATACGTTACTCACCACGGGTTTATGGGTGCTCATGATTTCGCGGACATGGTCCTGGTGGGAAATGTCCGTTCCAATGGCTTTCAGATTGAAAGGGAAGGTATAAGCGATCCTGCCTTCCCCGTCCAGACGCGTTATCGTCCTGACTGTCTTCTCGTTTGCCTTGTAAATGAGTTCGAAGATCTCTTTTCCCTCATCGTCCATTTGGAGGACATGTTCCGATCCGGCAAGGGCGGTCAGGGTGCGCATCCAGCCGTCGAAGAAGTTTTCTATTCCCTCTGCGGCCTGCACGGCGTGCAGATGCTGCGTGCTGTTCGTGTTCCGGATGGATTCCCTTATGGCCTTGTCATAGACGAAGGCAAAGAGCAGGAAACCCGTAATAATCGTGGCAATTAGAAAAAGAAGCGCGTATCCATGTTTCATATTCTGCCTCTTCCAGGGGGCGGTTTTCGGTATTAAACCATAGTGTTGAATAGTATGTATTATTGCCTGGACGTTTGCAATCCGAAATGTTATTCATTCGGCCGTGACCCGGAGAATGCAGACTTTACTGTTTCCTTGTGGAAGTAGAGCCTGTTCGCGCCGCCCATTGTTTCTTTCGATCCATGACGGGGATTCAATATGCGGAACAGGGGAGGTAAGATTTGTGAAGCCGTTCTTTGAAGAAATGACGTCCGGAAGGTCATTCTTCAAATGCTTGACGACGGCCGGTTAAAGAAGGGGGATTGTGACGCTGAATTCCAAATACGGAGCCCGACTGTTTGCCGGAGGATGCATGCCATGACATATCGTGCCGAGACAAGGAACATGGCCCTTTTCTGCGATTTCGAGAACATCGCTTTGGGTGTTCGCGACGCGAATTACGCCCAGTTCGATATCGGAAAGGTGATCGAGCGTCTTCTGCTCAAAGGGAACATCGTGGTCAAGAAGGCATACTGCGACTGGGCCCGCTACAAGGAATTCAAAGCAGTGATGCACGAGGCATCCTTTGAGTTGATCGAAATTCCTCACGTGCGCCAGTCCGGTAAGAACTCCGCCGATATCCGAATGGTTGTGGATGCTCTCGATCTTTGTTACACGAAAGCACACGTGGACACCTTCGTCATCATCAGCGGCGATTCCGATTTTTCACCCCTCGTGAGCAAGCTGCGGGAGAACAATAAAATCGTGATCGGTGTCGGTGTAAAGAATTCGACATCGGACCTGCTGATCGCAAACTGCGATGAGTTTATCTATTACGACGACCTCGTACGCCGTCAGCCGCCCCGCAAGAAGGACGGCGGCAAGGAGGCGGCCCGCAAACCGGCACGAAACGTGGCCGCCAAGGCTCCGAAGCCCGCCGGAGACAAGAAGCAGGATGCCTGGAATCTGATCGTCGAGACATACGAGGCTCTGGTTGAAGAGCGCGGGGAGGGGGAGAAGATCTGGGGTTCCATGATCAAGCAAACCCTGAAGCGTCGCAAACCCGGATTCAGCGAATCCTATTACGGGTTCCGGTCTTTCAGCCAGCTTCTGGAGGAGGCTGAAGCACAGGGAATTCTCGAACTGGAGCGGGAAGAGAAGTCGGGCGGTTTGATCATCAAGAGTTGTCACGTTCCTTAACCGCCGCGGGGGGGGATCGCGTATCATTTGATTCTGTTTCCCCTTTCACCCCGCCGGACATCTTCTTCTTCTTCTTTTTCTTCTTCTTCTTTTTCTTTTCATCCATCTTCCTTTCATCCATCCAACGTTGCTCATCCGACTTTTTTTGAGGTGCAGGGACAGGCCGATTGTCCGAAGGGAGATCCGGGCATGTCCTGCCGGGGCGGTTTGACATTTGCCGTGAAGGGATTAAATTATTAAAAAATGGAATACGAAAGGGTGATAAAAATGAAAGTAATGGTCATGGGCCTTTTGCTTGCGCTCGTGATTCTGGTTATCCCGAACCATGGTATCGCGAAGACACAGGAAAATATGGACTTGAATAAAACGGAGAGCATGAATATGACAGCCGAAAATCCAGATGAGAGGGGTTTGAACCGGGTGGAGATGGGGATTCCCCAATCGGGTCAGTGGAGGAATTTCATGAAACCGGCTGACGACGTTTTGAGAAAACTCCTCACCCCGGTCCAGTACGACGTGACCCAGAAGGAGGGGACGGAGAAGCCTTTCCGGAACGAGTACGCCGATAACAAGAAAGAAGGCATTTATGTGGACGTGGTGTCCGGAGAGCCCCTGTTCAGTTCCGTGGACAAGTATGATTCGGGGACGGGCTGGCCGAGTTTCACCAGGCCCCTGCAGCCGGAGAACATCATCACCCGGGAGGACAGGAACTTTTTCTTCATGGTCCGGACCGAAGTGAGAAGCCGGTATGGGGATTCTCACCTGGGACATGTATTCAACGACGGTCCCCGGCCGACGGGTCTCCGGTACTGCATGAATTCCGCCGCTCTGAGATTCATACCCCGGGAGGACCTGGAGAAGAAAGGGTACGGGGAATACGGGAAGCTTTTTGAGAAACAGAGTCCTGATCGAACAAAGGCGGAAGGATGAGGTGAAGATCGTGAAGATGCGTATTTTGACGGGTTTCCTGTCATTCGGCATCCTGTTGGCATTCCTGTCCGCCCCGGCGTGGGGCGGTGACGAGGAGGCGTTGAAAATGAAGCTCGATAAGGCAACGTTCGCAGGGGGCTGCTTCTGGTGCATGGAGCCCCCTTTCGACAAGCTGGAAGGGGTTGTATCGACCGTCGTCGGTTACACGGGAGGACACAAGAAAAACCCCACGTATGCAGAGGTGTCATCGGGATCGACGGGACATGCCGAAGCCATCGAAATCCGGTACGATCCCTCTAAAATAAGCTATGCCGAGCTCCTGGAAGTGTTCTGGCACAATGTCGATCCCTTCGTGAAGGACCGTCAGTTCTGCGATGTGGGTTTCCAGTACCGGGCGGCTGTTTTTTATCACGATGACGGGCAGAAGGGGCTCGCCGAGGCGTCGATAAAGGCACTGGAGCAGTCGAAGGGCACTCCGGGCCCCGTCTACACGGAGATCGTCCCCGCCGGGGAGTTTTACCCCGCCGAGGACTATCATCAGGAATATTATAAAAAGAACCCTTTCCTGTACAAGTTCTACCGTTATAACTGCGGCAGGGACCAGCGCCTGAAGGAGATCTGGGGCGATATGTAAAGGACGCCCCGGTCTTTCTTCAGGACCTTCCGTATGTATGTTTTCGTGGACGAGGAGGATCGGGCCGCGGGCGTTCCGCGAAACGTCCGCGGTTCATCCGGGGCGGTGACGTGTCGCCCCCCCGCCGGTTTCATAATGCCGATTCCCTTGACTTGATCCGATTCTATTGATATCGGATCGGAGAGCTGTCCCGGGAAGGAAAGGGGAATGATGATCGGCGTCTATCGTTACGAATTCGAGGTATCCGAAAATTGCATCGACGGGAACAGGCACATGAACAATGTGGCCTACCTCCGGCTTATGCAGGATGCGGCCGTCGAGCATGCGAACCGTTCGGGATGTGCGGCGGCGACCTTCGAGGCCGGCGCCACCTGGTTCGTCCGGTCTCATTTTATCGAATATCTCCGTCCGGCTCTTTTGGGCGACACCGTCGCCATCCTCACCTGGGTGGTCAATTTCAAAGGGGCCAGGTCCCTCCGGAAATACAAATTCATCCGAACATCGGATAAGACGATTCTCGCCACGGGACAGACCGACTGGGTCTTTGTCGATGCCCGATCGGGATGGCCCCGCCGCATTCCCGATCGGGTGAAAGAGACCCTGCCCTTCATTCCCGATGGGGATGTCCCCTCCTGACGGGTGCATATCTTTTCATGGAAATATGGCCGTTCAAGACTTGATTCCATCATCACCGGCGGCTTTGATCGTCGAGGGCGGAGCACTCAGGGGCATCTTTTCCACCGGGGTCCTGGACGGGTTTCTCCGGAAAAAGTTCGACCCTTTCGATCTCTATATCGGCGTCTCGTCGGGAGCTTCCAACCTTGCCGCTTATCTCGCCCGAATGAAGGGCCGGAATGCCCGGATCTACCTGGATCATTCCCTGCGGCCCGAGTTCATGAACCTGGCCGGGTTTTTGAGAGGCGGCCACCTCATGGATCTCGACTGGCTCTGGGAAGTGACCATCCGGGAGATGCGCCTTGACCTGAAGACGATTTACGAAAGAGCGAAGCCCTTTCTGGTCGTCATGACCGATATCCGAACAGGCCGGCCGGTGTATTGTGATACCCATGCCGGGAATCTTGAACAGGTGCTCAAGGCGTCCAGCGCCTTGCCGCTTTTTTACCGCCGGTTCCCTGGTGTGGGGGGGCGGGCCATGACGGACGGGGGCATCACCGATGCCATCCCGGCGGCTGAAGCGATCCGCCGGGGAGCGCGCCGCCTCATGGTCATACGCTCACGGAAAAGGGATTATATAAAGCGCGACGGCCTGTCGGAACGGGTCATGAAATGGTGCCTGCGGGACTACCCGGCGTTGGCCGGCGCAATCTCCCGGCGGGTTGAACGGTACAACGATGCCGTTTCCCTCCTCCGAAATCCGCCGGAAGGTGTTTCCGTCGTTGAAATCAACCCGCCTCCCCGATTCCGTGTTTCCCGGCTGACACGGGATCGTGCCCTCCTCCGGGAGGGTTACGAGATGGGGCTGGCCATGGCGGAGGAGGCCGAGAGGGCCTGGCGTCGGCAGGGGGCGCCGTCTTATGACCCCACCACAAGGCCGCGGCGTTCAAGGAGGGAACCCTCGAGGCGGTAGAGCTCGATGAGGGCTTTCAGGTGGTTGGTGATGGCCAGGATTTCCGCAATCCGGCTGGAAAGAAGGTCCCGCTGCGCCTGGCCGACCAGGAGGGTGGTCGATTTCCCGACCCGGAACTTTTCCGCCTCGATCCGGGCCTTTTCCTCCTGGAGGATCCGGGTCGCCCGGGTTGCGGCGATCTGCTCTTTTGAACGGGTCGCCTCGACATAAGCGGAGCGCACGTCCACCTGGACGAGCTGGGTCATGTTGCCCAGGGCCTCCTCGGCCTGCTCACGCCTGAGAAGGGATCTTTTGTGTTTCGCCCGGGCCTCCCGGTTGAAGAGGGGATATTCCAGGGAAATGCCTGTCAGGATGTCGTAGGAGTTTCCGTCCAGATCATCCAGGGATCGGCCGAAAGATCCGGCGTATCCTGTTTTCCCGAGATCGATGAAAAAATCCATCCGGGGAAGCAGGCCGTTTTTCGTCTTGACGATTTCAAGGTCCTGCCATTCCACCTGCAGCCGCGCCTGGTTGAGGTCGGGTCTCATCTTGAGGGCGATTTCCACGTGGGCGTCCACGTCCTCCAGAGTCACATCGGGGATTTTCGGTTCGTAGAGGAGGGCGATATCCCGGTCCCACAGGCCGGCGCCGGGCGGATTGAGGAGGCGGAGAATCTGGAGGCGGTTCTTTTCCAGGGCGCTCCGGGCATTGATCAGCCCTTCCCGCCGGAGGGCGATTTCCGCTTCCGCCGCGGCCAGTTCGGATTCGGCGAGGGCGCCGATGCGGATCATCTCCTCCGTCTGGCCTTTCTGTTGTTCCGCGAGCCGGAGAGATTCAAGATAAATCTCGATCTGTCGTTCCGAGGCGGCATAGTTCCAGTAGGACTCCTCGACCAGGGCGACAAGGGTCTCGGCGAATCCCCGGAGTTCATACCGGGACATTCTCGTTTCCGTTCTTGCCTGGCGGAGTTCAGCCAGGTTGTAATCGAGCCCCGCCCCCCTGAGAATCGCCTGGGTAACGGTGAGGCCCACCCGCGATCCGTAAAGGTCGTCGCTGTAAAGATCCGTCCAGGATTGATTCGAGGACACCGAAACGGACACGTCCGTCCCCGTGGGAAGATATCCCGAGATCCGCCCCTCGGCATGGACTTCGTTCTCCAGGCTTTCCCGGCTCTCCCTGTCCGGTATGTCGCTCTTTTCCCGATACCGGGAGTATCCCCCCGATAAAAGGGGGTCGAAGGCCGCCCGTTTCTCTTCTTCTGCGGTTCTCAGGATGGCGGGGTTCATCTTTTCGATTTTCAGGGACCGGTTGTTCTCCAGGGCAAGAAGGAGGGCGTCCTGGACCGTCACGGCGATGGGGCCCTCCGGCCCGATCGCGGGGGGCGCCGTCTTACTCTCCCGTTCCGTGACGCCTTCTTCCCCCGTAACCGGCGGTGATGAAACGGGCAGGGGCTTGGGGCCGACGAAGTTTTCTTCCCCGCCTGTTTCCACGGATGCACAGGATGAAAGAAAGACGCCGAGAAACAGGACAGCGGCGAGAGTCAGGGCGATTTTCCCGGGTCTTCTGAGCGTCATGGTTTCCCCTTTTCTCCTCCCGGCGATGGATTCCTGCCCTTTTTCCCTGTGAGCCGGGAGTCGATAAAGAGATAGACCGAGGGGATGATGAGGAGCGTGATCAAGGTCGAACTGGCCAGGCCGCCGATGACGGTCCGCGCCAGGGGGGCCTGGACTTCCCCGCCCTCGCCGAGGCCGATGGCCAGGGGGGCCATGGCCAGGATGGTCGTCAGGGCCGTCATGAGAATGGGGCGGAGCCGCCGCCGCCCCCCTTCCTCGATGGCTTCCCGCAGCGGCAGGCCGTCCCGGTGCCGGAGCAGGTTGATGTGATCCACGAGGAGAATGGCGTTGTTGACCACGATCCCGCCCAGCATGATGCAGCCGATGAAGGACTGGACGTTGAAGGTGGTGCGCGTCAGAAAGAGCATGAGGATGACGCCGATGGCGGCGACGGGGACGGAGAACATGACCACCATGGGATACCGGATCGATTCGTACAGCGAGGCCATGACCATGTATACGAGAAGCAGGGCCAGAATGAGACTGATCAGGAGTTCCCGGAAGGCTTTCTGCTGTTCTTCATAATCTCCGCTGATGAGGATGCTAAAATCCCGGGGGACCGCCACGGATTGGAGTTCCCTGCGGATGTCCGCCAGGATGGACCCCATGTCCCGGCCGGTGATGTTGGCGGAAATGGTGATGACCCTCTCCTGGTCCTTCCGCTCGATCCGGACCGGCCCGCTCCTCGGCTGGATGGAGACCACGTTCCGTAGAATCACCGGTTCCCCTTCCGATCCCGCCAGGGTCATGTCCAGGATTTCCCGGGGGTCCATCTTGTCGGCGCCGCCGATTTTTACCCGGATATCGTATTCGTCCCCGCCTTCTCGATAGCTCCCCGCTTTGGTTCCTGAAAGGATGGTCTGCAGGGCGTTGGCGATCTGGGAGACGGTGAGCTTCAGGTCCGCTGCCTTCTGACGGTCCACGAGGATGATCTCCTCGGGACTGCCCGACTCGCTGCTGATCTGGGCATCGGTGACGCCCTCCACGCTTTCCGCGATGGTCCGGACCCGTTCCGCCAGAGCGCCGGCCGTTTCCAGGTCGTATCCCCGGACCTCGATCTGGACTCTTTCCACACCTCCCGAGAAGATCCGGAAGATAAAGAGACCCTGTCCGGCCCGGGTGCGTATGGTCACGCCGGGGATCCGGCTCAGCTTCCGCCGCAGATCGGCGGCGATTTCCTCGCTCGAGCGGGACCGATCCGATCGGGGGACGAGGGCGATCTGCATCTGGCCGGCGTGGGATCCCCGGGACCGCCATCCGGATCCCCCGATGGAAGCCACCACGTTTTTCGCTTCCGGGACCTCGCGATCCACAATGGCCTGAATGAGTTCGAATTTGGATCCCATGACCTCGAGCCTGGTTCCCACCTCCATTTCCGCGTTGACCTGGACCTCGCCTTCGTCGGCGGTGGGCATGAATTCAACGCCGATGACGGGAACGAGGGCAAAGCTGGCGGCCAGAAGAAGGATCGTGGCGGTGATCACCGTTCCCACATGATCCAGGGCCGCGTGGAGGAGTCGCTTGTAACCGTTTTCCAGGCCGTTGAAAAAGAAGGTGCTCACTTCATAGAGCCGCTGCAGCCAGGGGTGGTTCCCATGATTTTCATGAAGGTGAAGGAACTTGGCCGACATGACGGGAACGATGGTGAGTGACACCAGGAGGGCGCACAGGAGGGCAAAACTCACCACCGAGGCGAGCTGAATGAACATGACGCCGGACATGCCCCTGACGAAAACGAGAGGGAGGAAGACCGCCAGGGTGGTCATGGTGCTTGCCACGATGGGGGCCGTCACTTCACTGGTGCCCTGAACGGTCGCTTCCTCGGAGTCTTCCCCCGACTCCCGGTGCCGGTAGATGTTTTCCAGGACGACGATGGCGTTGTCCACGAGCATTCCGATGCCCAGGGCGAGTCCGCCGAGGGTCATGATATTCAGGGTGAACCCCCCGAAGTACATGAGGGCGAAGGTGGCGATGATGGAGATGGGGATGGCCGTGGCGATGATGACGGTGCTCACGACGTTGCGAAGAAAGAAAAGAAGAACGAGAATGGCGAGACCCCCCCCGTAGAAGGCCATGGATCCCACATTGGTGATGGAATTTCGTATGTAGTCGGAGGTGTCGATGATGGGGGTCAGGTGGATCTGGGGGAGGTCGCTGTTTATTTTTTCCGCTTCCTTCAGGGCGTTGGCGGCCACTTCGGCGGTATTCGTGCCGGACTGTTTGCGGACGCCCAGGCGGATCCCCGGTTTTCCATTTACGGTGATGAGGCGGGTCATGTCCTTCCAGGTGTCGTCGATCCGGGCGATGTCCCGGAGACGGGTCGGGGCGCCTTCGCGGATGGCGATCACCGTGTTCGCAAGCTGTTCCAGGCTCGTGTACTCCCCTTTGGTACGGATGGTCACCTCGAAATCGCCCCGGTCGATGGCGCCCGCCGGCAGGGTGATGTTTCCTTCCCGGATCCGGTTCATGATCTGGTCCAGGGAAAGCCCCATGGCCTTGATCTTTGAGCCGTCCAGATTGACCTGGATTTCCCGTTCGTAGGCCCCCCATACATCGAGGGAGGCCACGCCGGGAATCCGTTCCATCCGGTTCTTCACCTGGTCGTCGATGAGAGTGGCCATCTGGAGGGGGTTGAGGCTGCCGTGGACACCGAATATGACAATGGGAAAATTGGCGATGTCGAACTTGTGAAGGGCGGGGCGTTCCGCATCGTCGGGAAGATTGGGGATCACCCGGTCCAGGCGGTCCCGGATGTCGTTGGCCGCCGTGTCCAGGTCGGTGCCCCAGGAAAAGGTCACCCGGACGTTGCTGGAACCTTCCGAAGACGAGGAAAAAACGCTTTCCACGCCGGGAACGGCGCTCATGGCCTCCTCGACGGGCCGGGTGATCAACTCCTCGATTTCCTCGGGGCTTGCGTTTTCGTAATTCGTCCGGATGGTCAGAGTCGGGTAGGTCACGTCGGGCATGAGATCGATGGGAAGACGGGCCAGGGAGATCCCTCCCAGGATGATCACAATGAGGGTCATCATGACGGTGAAGATGGGGCGATGAACGGCGATGCGGGAGAGGTTCATGGTTCCAGGTCGATCAGGGTCTTTCCCCGGAGGTCGGGATCTGTTTCGGAGCGGCCGCGGGGGGAAGGGTATCGGAACCCTCCGTCAGAGTGACGGAAACGCCATCCTCCAGGAGGTGCTGTCCCACGGTCACCACCAGACCGGAAAGGGCCGGTTCCCGGATTTCCGCCCGGTCGCCGTTCATAATGCCGGTGGCGACAGGGACGAATCGGACTTTCCTCGTTTCCCCGTCAACCAGGAAGACGCCCTGCCGCCCGTTTCGTTTTATCAGCGCGTTTACGGGAACAAGGGTGGCATTCTCACTGCGGCTGAATTCGATACCCGCGCGGACAAACATCCCCGGCTTCAGAAATTCATCCCCGTTGGGAACGGTGATCTCCACACGGGCCTGGCGGGCCGCCTCCCTGAGGATAGGGGCGATCCGGGCGATGGTCCCCATGAACGTCCTGTCGGGGTAGGCGTCCGTGTGAATGGCAGCGCTCTGTCCCGTCTTGATCCTCGGGTAATCCTTTTCAATGACATGAATGACCGCCGTCAGGGGGTCGATCTGGATAATGGTGGCCATGGGGGTGTTGGCCGCCAGCATGGCGCCGTCGTCCACAAACCGTTCTCCTACGATGCGGAAATCAGGCCCGCCGTCCCAGAGCGCCCGGATCCGGGTGTAATCCATCCGGACCATCGCCGCCTTGAGGGCCGCTTCCTTCTGGGCCACCTGGGCTTCCGCGACCTTCCTCTTGGCCAGGGCGGCCTTGAACTGGGCTTCCGCCGCGTCGAGTTCCGACTCGGAGACGATTTTCTTTTCCCGGAGCGCCTCCGCCCTCTCGAATTCCCGCTTTGCCAGGTTGAGGGCGCTGCGGTTTTCCTCGACGTTCGCCGCGGCCACGTCCCGTTCGGCCTTCGCCTGGTCCACCTGCTGGACGAATTCGGCATCGTCGATCAGGGCGATGAGCTGTTCCCGCTTCACGATGTCCCCGATGTTCACCAGGATCTTTTCCAGTTTCCCGGCGATCTTGGGGGCCACGGTATACTGGGACGCGGGGAGCAGGGTGCCGGAAAAAACACCCACCTCCCGGATGTTTCCCGTGGTGATCGGGGTGACCTCCACGGCGACGGCATTCTTCGTCCGGGAGGGAGGTGCGGGGGGGGAAAGAGACGCTCTCTGGAAGAGCTGCCAGCCGGCCAGCGCCAGAAGGGCCACAACGACGGCAGCAAAGATTCTCTTTTTCATTCGAGCCTGACTTGGGGTCAACCCTGGTATTTCATCATTTACGGGTCGAACAGCATATCGGCTTTTTTTCGTCGTTTTCCACCCGTGCCACAATGGATATCAGATAAAATGCAATACTTCAAGACATGACCCTGTGATGCCGGATAATAACGGGATCAGCCGCGGTTAAGCCTCAGGAGGTGTTTTTGCATCCCCACTTGACAAACGGGGGGAGACTCCTTTATGGAACGCAAAGAAATTCTATCCCAGCGTATCCCAGTTGCGAGGTTCATCTTCTCCATGCCACGCCGTGTCCGGGACTTTGTCATCGCCCTTATCCTCGCCGTTCTTCTCTTCCCCTTGATGGCGGTTATCGGTGCCATCATTTTCCTGGTTCGGGGGAGGCCTGTCTTCTACTCGGAAAAGCGGGTGGGACTCCGGGGGAAGATCTTCACCCTCCATAAATTCAGGACCCTGGACGCGGGCCGGGTCCGGCGAACCCCGCCGGACGATCTCGCCGGCAGGATCTACAAGAACGGGACGCCGGAGAACTGCCGGGGTGTGTTTTTTCAGGCCCTTCGAAAGTACAGCCTCGACGAACTGCCTCAGATTTGGAACGTTCTTTCGGGAGAAATGTCCATCGTCGGGCCCCGGCCCATGCCGGAGAAGGAACTCCGGTATCGTTTCGGTCCCGATTTTCCGAGGGTCGTCTCCGTCCGCCCCGGACTGACGGGCCTGTGGCAGGTGAGCGGCCGGAACGATCTGACCCCCGGGGAGAGGCACCGCATGGATCTCGACTATGTGGAAAAAAGAAACACCCGGCTGGATTGCAGAATCATCCTCAGGACCTTCTCCGCCGTTCTGTCCGGCCGGGGGGCCTATTAGGTCATTGAGACGGCCGGGAGGACAAGGGACCGAAGACAATTGAAACCATGAGAATTCTGCAGCTGTTGAAATGGCTCTCCCCGAGGGAGGACACGGGCGGCAAGATCCGGTCCTTCCGGATCGGCCGGGCCCTGGCGTCCTTCGCCCGGGTGGATGTCGCCGGTTTTGTTCTTTCCGGTGAACGGCCTGATGGAAAGGAAGAGCACCTGTCCCACTACGGCCGTCTTTATCCTCTCCCCGCCAGCCGGGGGGCCCGTGCTTTCCGGGACACATTTTCTGCTTTCGCCGGCGGGCTTTCCCTCCGGACGTCCCGGTTTTTTCCCGGGGCTTCAGGCCCGTTCGTCGAAAAGATCCTCCGGGAAAATCATTATGACGCCCTCCATGTAGAGGAACTTCCCCTGATGAGCTCCATCGGCCCCCTGTCCCCGGACCTTCCCGTCGTCTTCAGCACCCACAATGTCGAATCGGAGCTTTCCCCTCTCATGTTCCGCCGCCGGAATCCCCTTCTCGGGCTCCTGGCGGCCATGGAACGGGGGCGGACGGCGGCGGAGGAGAGGAGGGCCGTGGCCCGGGCCCGGGCCTGCCTCGTCGTCTCCGAAAGGGACCGGGAGGCCCTGCTGCGGTTGTCGGGCGGGAACGGGACCCCCATTCATGTACTCCCGAACTGTGCCCACGACCGGTTTCAGCCATCCTCCCGGGGGACGGTGGGGAAGGGCCTCCTCTGTGTGGGCGCCTTCGGCTGGTATCCCAACCGGGAAGGCCTCCTGTGGTTCCTGGAGAAAGTCCTGCCCCTGCTGAGGGATAAATCTCCCGCCTCGGCGGTGCGGGTGGTGGGAAGCGGCATAGACCCGATGCTTTTCCGGAAAATGGAGGGGCGTGGGATCGAGGTCCGTGCCGATGTTTCCGACATCCTGCCCTTCCTCCAGGAGGCGCATCTCCTCTTTGTGCCCCTTCGAATCGGCGGGGGAACGAGAATCAAAATTGTGGAAGCCTGGGCCGCCGGCCTTCCCGTCGTGTCCACGGCCCTCGGGGCGGAGGGACTGACCTGCCGGCCCGGTGTCGACATCCTTATCGCCGATGACGCCGCGGGATTCGCCGGAGCGCTTCACCGGCTCCTGGAAGACGAAAGCCTCAACGCGAGACTCCGGTCGGAGGGCCTGAAAAACGCCCGGGACCTCAGGTGGTCCCGCCTGGCCCCTTCACTCGAGGAGATCTATCGAGACGTGTGGGAAGGCAGAGAGGCCGGATGTCCATGAGAATCGCCGTGAACGCCCGGATGCTCACCCAAAGAAAGCCCGGAGGCATCGGGAAATACTCGTACGAAACCCTGACACGGATCACGGACCGGCACCGGGAGCACGAATTCCTCTTTATCGTCGACCGGCCGTTTCGGAGAAGAGGGGCCTTTCCGGACAACGTGGCCGTGGTGAAGTCTTTTCCCTCCTTCCACCCGCTCCTGTGGTATCCCTGGTTCGAATGGGCCGTTCCCCCGATCCTGAGAAAATTCAAGGCCGACCTGTTCGTTTCTACCGACGGGTTCGCCTCTCTTTCCACAGAGGTCCCTACGGTCGTGGCCATTCATGATCTCAATTTCCACCACAATCCGAAGGACCTGCCCCTTTTGCACAGCCGATACCTCAATTATTTCTTCCCGAAGTTCGCGAGAAAGGCACGGGCCATCGTCACGACCTCAGAGTATTCGAAGAAGGACATCGTGACCCTCTATGGAAGGCCGCCGGAGAAGATCACCGTGACATACGGCGGTGCGAGCGAGGGGTTTTTCCCACGGCCTGAAGGGGAAAGAGAGAAAATGAGGCGGGAACTCACCGGGGGCGCCCCGTACTTTCTGCATGTCGGCTTGCTCCATCCCCGGAAAAATCTGGTCCGGCTCATCGAGGCGTTTGAAAAGTTCAGGAAGGAGAGCCCGTCTGCAGTAAAGCTGGTCCTGGCGGGACCCCGGATGTTCAAGACAGGGGAGATCTTCCGGGCCTGGAACCGGATGAGCCACAAGGAAGACATCCTGTTTCTGGGCACCGTCCCCGAAGAACGGCTTGCGAGGATATACGGCGGCGCCTGCGCCCTCCTGTTCGTCTCCCTCTTTGAAGGGTTCGGGATTCCCATCCTGGAAGCCATGAATTGCGAGGTGCCTGTGGTCGCTTCCGACAGGACGGCCCTTCCTGAAGTGAGCGGGGACGCCGCCCTTTTCGTGAACCCCTATTCCGTGGACGCCATCGCCGGGGCGATGAAGGCCGTTTTTTTCGACGAAATCCTCCGGGGAACCCTTGTCGAGAAGGGAAGGGAACGGAAAACCCTTTTCAGCTGGGACAGGACGGCGGACATTCTATGGGAAGTTCTGGAAAGGAGCCTGCCGTGACGGCCACGGAGATCCTCTTCTGGATACTGGCGGGAACGGTTTTCTACACGTACCTGGGATACGGGGCGCTTGTCATCCTCCTGGGACGGGTGAAAGGCCTCTTCAGCGGCGGGGAAAGAGTTTCCCGGGATTCCTATGAGCCGCCGGCAACCCTCCTCGTCGCGGCCTTCAACGAGGAAACCTGGCTGAGAAATAAGATCCATAACAGCCTGGGCCTTGATTACCCTGAGGAAAAGCTGAAAATCCTGGTGGTCACCGACGGGTCGGATGACGGCTCCGGGGAGATCGTGGGGGATTTCCCCCGGGTCGTTCATCTCCATGCATCCGAGCGGCGGGGCAAGACGGCCGCCCTCAACCGGGCCATGAAGCTGGTGGACACGGAAATCGTCATTTTTTCGGACGCCAATGCCATGCTGAACCGGGAAGCCGTCCGGGAACTGGTGCGGTTTTTCCTGGACCCCGCCGTGGGATGCGTCTGCGGTGAAAAACGGGTGTTCAGCAGGGAGGGGGATGAAGCGGCGAGCGCCGGGGAGGGAACTTACTGGCGTTTTGAGTCCCGGATCAAGGAAGGGGAGGCCGGGCTGGGCTCCTGTGTCGGCGCGGCGGGGGAACTCTTCGCCATCCGCACCGCCCTCTTCAGTGAAGCGCCGGAGGACACGCTCCTCGACGATTTCGTGATTTCCATGGGCATCGCCCTCAGGGGGGCCAGAATTCAATATGCCCCGGGAGCTTATGCCATGGAAACGGCGTCGGCGGGCATCGGCGAGGAATTCAAGAGGAAGACCCGGATCGCCGCGGGAAACCTCCAGGCCCTCCTGCGCATGCCCGGGCTTCTCAACCCCTTCCGCCACGGGATGCTCTCCTTTCAATATGTTTCCCACAAATTCCTGCGATCCTTCATCGCACCCCTGTGCTTTGCCGCCCTGATTCCCGTGAATATCCTCCTTCTGCCCGAAGGAGGCCGGGCCTATATTTATCTCTTCCTCATGCAGGGGCTCTTCTATCTCGCCGCCGGGGCGGGGTACCTCCTGAGGAATCGCCCCCTGCCTTCCCGCCTGTTTTTCGTCCCCTTTTACGTGGTTCTCATGAACCTGTCGGCCCTGGCGGGCTTCCTCCGTTATGCCGGGGGCCGGCAGTCGGTCCTGTGGGACAAGGCCCTCAGGAAAGAATCGTCGCCGGAAGGGGGGGGTGCCGGAAAATGGTGAAGCGGGGCATCCTGATCCGGTCCTATATCTTTTTTCTCATGCTTTCTCTGGCAATGGAGGTAGGTCTTTTTCCCTTGAAGGCCCTCTCCATAGAATCGGTACCTTTCTCCCTCTTCGTTGTTTTCATCGGGGCGGTGTTTCCTTGTTATTTTTTCCGGGAATTCCTCCGCTTTGTCCGGGAGAACGGGCTCATCATTCTCCCGGCCTTTCTTTTTCTCCTGTCCGGCCTCGTTTCTGTCTTTCTCTCCCCCTTTCCCGGGATCTACGGATTGAAATGGCTTGCCCAATACGGGGTTTTCCTCGGCACATCCTTCCTTGTCTTTTTTCTTTTTTCCCTGGAAAGGGGTCTCGGCCTGTTTTTCCTCAAGACCACGGTGGGCCTTGCCTTGCTGCTGTCCTTCATTTCCTTTTTCGAAAGGACGAACGAGGGCTTCTACCGGTTTCTCGTCGATACGTTTCGGGGCGGGGAGTATCAGATCTTCGATGGCCGGGTCAGAACGGGGGCCACGCTGCAGCATCCGAATATCTTCGGCTGTTTTCTGTCCGTGGAGATTCTTGTGTATTTTTACCTGAAGGAACAATATGCGGTGAGGGCGGGTGTTTTTTATCCGGTTGCGATGCTCCTTTGTGTCGCCATGGTCCTGTCAGGCTCCCGGAATGCCGCGCTCGTCCTCCTGATTCCCGTCATCGTCCTTTTCTTCAACAGGGAAACCACGAAAGCGGCCCTTGTTGTTTTTTCCCTGGCCGTTTTTTCCCTGGTCGTCCTCACCCCTTCCACATCGAGATTCGGCGATCTGTGGGAAATCGCCGCCGGGAAGGAGGAATGGACTTCTCCTGCCGTGGAGGGCGGGGTGGTTGCGGCGTCCCGGAAATTCAACACGGCCTCTACGCGTTTGATGCTCTGGGAAAGCGCCCTCGGGATGTTCCGGGATCGTCCCCTCTTCGGGATCGGTCCCGGCGGCTGTAACCGGGCGTTGAAGGACTATGCCCCGGCAGCCCTTCTGGCCGTCGAAAAAAACAAAATCGACCGGGAATACCTGCATGCCCACAACGGGCTTCTGAACCTCCTGGCGGAGTTCGGGCTGGCAGGAACACTTCTGTGGCTGGTTTTCCTCGCCCGTCCCGCCGTCGAGCTGGTCCGTCGATACGGTCTGTTTCCGCCGACGCCGGTCCATGCCGTTCTTCTCGGGCTCCTCCTTTCTTTCGGTCCCGATGCCTTTTATCACAGCCGCTTTTATATGGTCCTCACGTTAACCTTGCTCATTCTTTTCGCCTTTCCGGGAGAGGCTCTCTCCCTTCCCGGCCCGCCGCGAACGGAGGAACCGGCACCCTGAAAGAAGGGTCAGGAGGGCTTCCGTCGCCACCGTCGACAGAGCCGCCCCCGCGACCGGGGACCGGGAAATGAAAAGAAGGTTCATTCCCGCATTGAAGACGGCGCACGGGGAGGCCGCCCCGCAGTCTTCCATAATGGAAAGATCGGGCTGAAGATGCTTGAGGAGAATGGGGCCGATTATGATGACGAGGTCGAGGCATGTCTTCCAGAGCCGCCGGCGGAAAAGGTCCATGTCTTTCCCCTGCCGGAAGAGAGGCGATTCCGCCTCGATGCGGGAAGGTTTCTCGAGGCGGTCCGCCGTTCGGGAAGCGACTTCGCGGTCATCTGTAATCCCAACAACCCCGTCGGTGACCTGGTCTCCCGGGAGGATGTGGCGTTTCTCCTCGAAGCGGGGATGAGGCTCATGGTCGACGAGGCCTTCGTCGACTGGAGCGGGCCGGGGTACTCCTGCGAGGACCTGGTGCTGACATACGAGAGACTGGCGGTGGTCAAGAGCCTCACCAAGGTGGCGGGCATCCCGGGGCTTCGGCTGGGGTATCTCCTCACGGCGGATGGGGCGCTCCGGGAGGCGGTCCGCCGGGCTTTGCCGATCTGGAACATCAATGCCGTGGCGGAACGGTTTGTAGAGCTTTTTCCCCTTCCGCGGAATCCTCCAGTCCTTCCCGTAGGCCGCCTCCAGGTAGCCTTCGGCGTCTTTCGGGACGGAAACGGGAAGGCCGAAAAGCGCCATCTCTTTGAACTCCTCGAAAAAGCCGGGCAGGGAACTCGTAGACCGCCCAGGCTTTTGTCCGGTCGCGGAGTGTCCGGGGGTATGTCTCCAGGCGGTGCCTGAGGGAATGGGGGAGAAGGGGGGCGACCTTGTCATGGAGGACCCCGTAAAGGCCCCGCTGGATTCGGGCGAGGGCGGGGCTTTCGTGGGGGTCGTGCTCCCTGCCCGCCAGAGCGTCGCCCATGAGGGCGGCGAACCGCTCAAAGAGGGTGAGTTTCGAAAATCTCAGGGATAGGACGGCCCTGCCGGAGATTTTCCTGTAGAGGTCGAGGTCCACGAAGGCGGGGATGATGCCGTCCTTCGGGCGGATCCGGAGGCAATCCGATTCGGGGTCGTGGCTGAGGGTGAAGGGGTCGCCTTCAAAGAGATTGATGAGGGTTTCTTCGGTGGCGTCGCCGCGCCACAGGCCCAGGTCGATGTCCCGGTCCCAGGAAAGGAGGGACCCCTCCCGGACGAAGCCCAGAAGGGCCCCGAACTCGAGCCAGAAAGGGATCCGGGCTTCCCGCAGGCGGGAAACCGTTTCCCGGAAAAAGAACTCGAGGGGATCCCGGTTTTTCATGGTTCGGAACTATCACGTGCCTTTCATGATATCAACCGGCAAAAGAGGATGGGAGCCCTGTCAATTCGAACACCTTAAACAATGGACTTCGAAAATTCAATTGAAACATTCAGAAAATTTGGGGGGGCCGGCGGTTTGTGATATAAACAGGGAAGTACCAAGCAACACCTGAAGAGGGGGGAATTTATGAAAGAGGAGAAGACGGGATCGAGCGTAATATGGGAACATTGTCCGGATTTCATCGGGGTTGAGGAAAGGGCGGTGGTTTGTCGGAAGAGATATCCGGTCGGTAAACGGATCTTTGGGGGGAGGAACCGGTGATCGCGAAAGGGGACATTTCAGGCAGGCCGAAGCCGGTGTACCGCTTTGACGGCGGGGTGTCCCTGAAGAAACAGATCGCTTTTTTCGTGGCCATCTTCCTTCTGCAGGCCCCCGTTGCCCTGGCGGGGCCCCTTTACCGTCCCGCATCCTTTGTGAGCCGGGGGCATTTCGAGGGGGATGTCCAGGGGGGCACGGTGTTCAAGACATCTTTCGAGGATTATGACCTCCATCGGGCCTATGCCGACGGGACGGAAGACACGGTGCGCAAAGGGGCCGATTTCAAGGACGACCGGTACACCTTCGTCACCGTCACCTACGGTCTTTTCGACGGCCTCAACGTGTTCGTCCGGGCGGGCCTGGTCGACGGGGGAACGTGGCGGGATTTCGAGGCCGGCAACAACTGGGAAGGCGCGCTGGAAAACCAGTTCGTGTGGGCCGTCGGCGTCCGGGGAAAGATTCGTGAATTCGAAAACGGACTGGGCTTCGGCTGGGCGGCCCAGTATCTGCGGTACGACGACCGCCGCGTTGACGGCTGGCGATGTGCAGACACGGGTGAGTCGGCCCGGGAACTGGGCTGGTCGACGGACGACGCCCTTGATTTCCAGCAGGTCGACGTCACGGCGACGGCCTGGTGGGCCCTCGGGGCCCTGACGCCTTATGCGGCGGCCGGTCTTACGTACCAGGATGTCCGTTTCAGCGGCCGGTGGACCCACGAGAGCCTCTTTTACGGCTGGATCGACTACGACGCCTCCTTCAGAAACGAAAACATCCTCACGGCTCTGGCGGGACTTGAGGTGAACCTGGGCGGAAATATCCGGGCCGCCGTTCAGGGGACCTTCTCCAGCGGCACGGCGCTGACCATCGGAATCCGCTGCGCTTTCTGAACCATCGGCGGGTGAGCCGGGCAACCCCGGCGGACAGGACAGGAGGACGACGGGATGAAAAGACGGGATTTTCTGAAAAACATGGCCCTGGCGGGGGCAACCGTTTCCATGGCCGGACCGATGGGCGTGATGCCCCTCCTGGCGGCTGACCGGAAAATGCTCGCGGGGGGGAGAAACAAGCTGGTTTTCATCAGCGACCTCCACATGAACGTGGACGGCCCCTACTCGTGGCTGGTGGACCATGCCGCCCCTCTGGCCGATTTTCTCAAGGACGTGAACGGTCGAAGCGATGTGGCCGAGCTGATCGTTCTGGGGGACCTCCTGGACGACTGGGTGGCGCCCGTGGCCTGCACGCCCCAGACCTTCGCCGATGTCCTCGGGGCCGGCAACAACACCGCCGTGGTGGCGGCACTCCGCAAGGTCTGCGAGAACCCCGACATCGCCGTCACCTATGTGACGGGAAACCATGACATGCTTTCCTTCGAAGGAGACAACAAAGCGGTCATCGGCGGCGCCTTTCCCGGCATGACCATCCTTTCCGACGAACCCGGCCTGGGGGCCTACTCGCGGGACAATGTGATCTGGGCCGAACACGGGCACCGATACGCCATGTTCAACGCGCCGGACACGTGGAACCGAAGGGGCGGGCACCTTCCCCTGGGGTATTTCGTCTCCCGGCTGGCGGCCAACCTGTCCCTTTCTTCCGGACAGGTGATCACGACTCCCGAACTCCTGGACCGGTTTGTCAAATCCCCCGCCCTGATCAATGAATATCTGAGCCTGGGCGGCTACACGGGGGTGGCGGGGGAGGAGACGAACGACGATTATATCCGTCTTCTTTTCGACGCCATGGCGATCTACTGCGGCTGCCTGCCCTGGGATACCTTTTCCACGAACGGCGTGGACGGTTTCACGGAAGATCCTTCCGTGGACGAAGTCGGAACGACTTACGACACCCTGTGGAGCGGCTGGCCCGACCGCCAGGACATCGTCGATTCCTTCAGCGCCCTTTTCAGCGAGCTGGGTTTTCTCAATGCCGCGGCCAACCTCCTTTTCGAGATGCCCGACAGGATCAAGCCCCTTTATCGCTTCACGCCCCGGATCATCCTCTTCGGCCACACCCATCAGGCCTGCCTGCAGTATCATTCGGGCGATGTGGAGACCGTGTACGTCAATACGGGGACGTGGATCGACAAGACGCCGGACATGACCTGGGTGGAGATCGAAATCGACGATGTGGCCGCGGGAACGAGGCAGTACACCGTCTCGCTGTGGTTCCATGGCAGCTCCTCGCCGAAGCAGTCGGTCACCCTCACCGTGTCGTTCGAACATGAAGAGTATATGGTCCGCCACCGCTGATCCCGGGAATGCAGAGATGGGCGTCCCCATCTGGAATGGATGCCGATGAGGTCCATAAGGGAGAGGCGGAGGCCGGGATGGGCGTCCCCATCTGGAATGGATCCCCCTGTGACGGAAGTCCTCTTCGGCCTTGACCCGGTCTGGTTCGTACACCCTTTCCCCGGAGAACGTTATTCCCCTGCGCAGCGCCGACGGCAACCGGTTCTCCCCCGGTTTATCCATATGACCCGGATGAACCGGTGCACCCCGTCGAGAACGCAATCTTCGGGCTCACCGTTACGCTGGATATCCCGTTTTTAAAAGGAGAGGGGCGTTCCCGCTGAGGGCTGTTCTTTCCTTCGTCTGCAGCGGAGATATCCCGGGCGACCGGGGCGGTTATCGAACAATGCCGGAAAGGGGGATGAAGGCAGCGGAAATTCTTTGCGATGCCTTATCGTCAGTGGTAAAAGAACGGAAGTGAATATGGAGGCAAGCGTCCAAACGGGGAGTCATGAAATAAGCGAAGAAATCCCGCACGGAACAGGCTTGCCTTTCCTCCTGTGAATAAGGAATCTGTCATGATGATTGAGAGAAGCGCCTCCAAGTGGATTCTTGTGGCTGCGGCGCGGCCGAACTTCATGAAAATCGCCCCGCTCATGAGGGCCGTCGCAGCCCATAACGAAAAAGGCGATCCTCCCATAAGGCCCGTACTGGTCCACACGGGCCAGCATTACGATGCCAACATGTCCGACGCCTTTTTCCGGGATCTGAACCTGCCGGAACCGGACATTCATTTAGGTATCGGTTCCGGCACCCACGGGGAGCAGACCGGCCGGGTGATCATCGAGTTCGAGAAGATCCTCCTCCGGGAAACGCCCGACATCGTTATCGTCGTGGGGGATGTCAATTCCACCATGGCCTGCGCCCTGGCGGCGGTGAAGCTCCATATCCCCGTGGCCCATGTGGAGGCGGGGCTGAGGAGCTTCGACCGGACCATGCCGGAGGAGATCAACCGCATCGTTACCGATGCGGTGTCGGACTATCTTTTCACGCCGTCTCCCGACGGGGACGAGCAGCTTCTCCGGGAGGGCATTCCCCGGGAGAAGATCCATCTGGTGGGGGATATCATGGTGGACAGCCTCTTCGCCGGCCTTGAAATCGCCAAGGAAAGGCCCACCCTGGACCGCCTCGGCCTCGACGGCCGGCCTTACGCCCTGGTGACCCTCCACCGTCCCGCCAACGTCGACGATAAAAACACCTTTACCCGGATTCTCGGAGGCCTCACGGCCGTGGCGGAAAAAATCCCCGTCATCTTCCCCATCCATCCCCGGACCCGGAAACAGGTTGTCCTTTTCGGCCTGGAACCCCATTTCGTTTTCCACAAGGAAGAACGCCCCCTGTCCCCGGATGCGGGATCCATGCTCCACGCCTACCAACCCTTCGGCTATCTCGATTTCCTGAACCTCATGGCCCACGCCACCGTCGTTCTCACCGACTCGGGGGGCATCCAGGAGGAAACCACCGTCCTCGACATCCCCTGCATTACGATCCGCGACACTACGGAACGGCCCATTACCCTCACGGAAGGAACGAACGTCCTGGTCCACGATGATCCGGACCGTATCATCACCGAGGTGGACCGGGTTCTCGACGGCCACCGCCGAAAATCGAAATGCCCGGCCATCTGGGACGGCCATACGGCCGAGAGGATCGTCCGGATACTGAGCACCCATGGGACCGCCCATTAAGAGTGAAGAAGGCGATAAAGGATTTTAAGCCCGAATTGAACAGACAATAAAGGAGGTGTCTGTATGAAGATTCGTCGTATCATCATCGTGACAGTGGTTGCGGTCCTGACGGGCTTCCTGACCTGCGGGACGGCCCTACACGCCTGCACGACCCTGCTGGTGACGAAGGGGGCGTCCGAAGACGGTTCGGTCATGGTCGCCCATTCGGACGACAGCGAGCTTTTTGATCAACGCCTGGTCTATGTGCCGGCGGCGGACCATGAGCCCGGCGCGCTTCGGCCCGTGTACTACGATGCATGCGCCCTGGGCGACAGGCCGGAGTACCATGGATACAACCTGCGCCGGTATGTCGGCACCGACCGGGGGCCGACGTACGTCGATCCGGACCAACCGCAGAGCATCCCCCTCGGCTACATCCCCCAGGTGGCCCACACCTATGCCTACTTCGACGGCAGCTACGGCATCATGAACGAACACCAGCTCATGTTCGGCGAGTGCACCGACGGAACGAAAATCCAGCCCGAACCGGTGCCGGGAAAGCTCATTTTCTACAGCGCCGAATTGAGCCGGGTGGCGGCGGAACGGTGCAAGACGGCCCGGGAAGCGGTCAAGCTCATCGGCTCCCTCATTGAGACCTATGGCTACTATGGTACGGGAGAAACGCTCCCCATCGGGGACAAGGAGGAGGGCTGGATCCTGGAAATGGCCCCCAGTCCCGAGGGGACGGGCGGCCTGTGGGTGGCCAGGAAAGTCCCCGACGGCGAGATCTTTGTTGCGGCGAACGAACTTCGGATCCGCGAGATCGATCCGGACGACCCCGGCCTGCTCTACTGCAGGAAGCTTCACGAAATCGCCAAGAAACATGGGTGGTGGAAACCGGAAGACGGCAAGATGGACTGGCTCAGCACCGTGAGTATGGGGGAGTACAGCCACCCCTATTACTCCCTTCGCCGGGTCTGGAGACTTCAGTCGCGGATCGCCCCATCCCGGAAGGAATCCCCATGGGTCGAGAACGGCCTCACGAAAGCCTACCCCTTTTCCATCAAGCCGGACAAGAAACTCGGTGTCCGGGACGTTATGAGCCTGTACCGGGATTATTATCAGGGAACCGAATTCGACCTGTCGAAGGGCCTCATGGCGGGACCTTTCGGCTGTCCCTACCGCTACCCCGGCCCCATGGACGAGTCGGGGGACACCGGCGATCCCAATGCCAGGCTGAAGGGGGCCTGGGAACGCCCGATTTCCATCTTTCGCTGCGGGTTCACCTATGTCTGCCAGGCCCGGAGCTGGCTGCCCGATCCCATCGGAGGCCTCGTCTGGTTCGGACCCGATGAACCCATGAGCACCTGCTTCGTGCCCTTCTATGTCGGGGTGACGAGGATCGCGGCGCCCTACTATACCTGCGACACCGCGGCCTTCAATCAGAAAAGCGCCTGGTGGGCCTTCAACTTCGTGGCCAACTGGGCCGCTCTCAAGTACAGCTACATGATCAAGGACATCATGGCGAAACAGGACGAGATCGAGCTGGCGGAGATCGAGGGCCTCAAGAATATGGATGAACGGGCGCTCGTCCTTTACAAGGCGAGTCCCGCCCATGCGCGCAAGCTCCTGACCGAGTACTGTGAAAACCAGGCCAACAGGGTGGTCGACGAATGGTGGAGCTTTGCCTGGAGGCTTGTGGCCCGCTACGATGACGGCTACGTCAACGAACCGGGAAAAATGGCCCAGGAGGTGGGGTACCCCGACGAGTGGTATGGAAAGTCCGACTGGTCCAAAGGCCCCATAAGCTATGAGAAACCGAAGTGAGAAATCGGGGAGGCCGGGTATCGGATTCTCGCTTTTTCGGGAGAGGCGGATCTGACCCGTGTTTGACGGCGGGTTTTCCGGGAGGGAAATCGACGATCTCCCGAGCCGATGCCGGATGACCCATGACGGGATATTGAAATCCCGGTTTTTACATCGGGAAAGGGGGGGCCCGGGCCCCCCCTTTCCATTTTCAGGGCAGGTGGTTGATCAGGCTGGCCACGCAGGCGGCGCCGTAGCCGTTGTCGATGTTGACCACGGCGATCCCCGGGGCGCAGCTGTTCAGCATGGCCAGCAGGGCGGCGATGCCCCCGAAGGAGGCCCCATAGCCCACGCTCGTCGGTACGGCGATGATGGGCTTTCCTATGAGGCCGCCGATGACGCTGGGAAGGGCGCCTTCCATGCCGGCGACGGCGATGATCACCCTCGCTTCCTTGAGGATATCCAGCCGGTCGACGAGGCGGTGGATGCCCGCAACACCCACGTCAAAGACTTTTTCCACACGGTTCCCCAGCATGTCCGCCGTGATCGCCGCTTCCTCCGCCACGGGCAGATCGGAGGTGCCCGCCGTGACGATGGCGATGGATGTGCTCGTTTTCTCGATATTTTCACGGATGACCGCAATCGTCCGGGCCGAGGGGCTGTATCGGGCCTCGGGACAGACCGAGCGGACGGCTTCGTACGCTTCCGGGGTTGCCCGGGTGGCCAGGATGTTGGCATGCCTCTCAAGCATGCTTCCTGCGATTTCCCGGACCTGCTCCACGGTCTTCCCGGCGCAGTAGATGGTTTCAGGACACCCGTGGCGGAACTCCCGGTGGCTGTCCAGGACGGCGAATCCCAGGTCTTGCGAAGGCAGGTCCTTGAGAAAGCGGAGGCCCTCCTCGATGGTCAGCCGGCCGTCCCGGATGCCTTCCAGGAAGAGATGAAGTTCCCGCTCCTTATTTTTCACGATATCCCTCCACGTCCACGGTAATGCGGTCGAAACCGGATTCCTTCAATATTCCGGCCAGGGCGTCTTCCGCCGGCGCGGAAAACAACCGGGTCCGGTCTTCCCGGCGGACTTCGATCCGGGCAAGGGTTCCATGCCTGCGCACCCGTACGTCCCGGAACCCGAGGCTCAGGAGAAGATCTTCCGCCGCCTCGATCTTTTTCAATTCCTCGATATGGACTTCCGTGTCACGGGGCAGCCTCGTCAAAAGACAGGTGTCGGACTGACGGACCAGGACGTCGAGGCCGAGTTCGGACAGGGAACGCCTCACGGCGGTCTTTCCAATAGCACATTCCCGGAGGGGGCTTCGGATGGAGAGTTCTCTCAGGGCTTTCATGCCCGGGCGCCGGGCTTCGTCGTCGTCGCCGTTTGTGCCGTCGAGGACGGCGGTGAGTCCTTCGGAAAGGCTGAAATCCTTTATGGACGTCATCATGGCCTTTTTGCACAGGTAGCAGCGGTTTTCGGGATTCCGCGCCATGAATTCGGGCATGGGAAGGGAAATCCTTTTTTGCCTGATTCCGAGAAAACGGGCCAATTGTTCCGCCCCATTCCGGTCCCGGGAGAGGGTGTAGGGAAAGGCCACGGAAACGGCCGTGACTTTTTTTCCCAGGGCTTCGCGGGCCGCGTGGAGGAGAAAGGCACTGTCGGCGCCGCCGGAAAGGGCGACGGTGCAGGGACCGATTTCTTTCAGGCGCTCAAGGAGAGAAAGGTATTTGTCCTCCGCCATGGTCTCTTATGCCGACTCCCTGACGCTCCGGTAGATGTCCTCGAGGGGGACCTGGTGTTCTTCCGCGAGCCTTCTGCAGTCCTCGAATTCCGGCTTCATGCGGACTGTTTTGCCGTCTTTCTCGGCCACCTTCACCCGGACCGGGCCATAGGGGGTCGAAACCGTCCGGATGGTTCTTTCCAGGCCCCGCCTCGATGCGGCGAGTTTTCGTACGCCCAGGGTGGTGGTTTCCGCGAGGAGGAGGTCCGCCACGGTTTCTTCCAGTTCCGGACTGCAGAGAACCGTCAGGTTCACCCCGGGGCGGGATTTCTTCATGATGACGGGGGTCATGAAGACATCGAACGCCCCGGTTTTGAAAAGCCTGTCCAGGATATGTCCGTAGAATTCCGGGTTCATGTCGTCCAGGGTGCATTCCACGACCGAAAGATTCTGCCGGAAATGCCGTTCCTTTTCGCTTCCCGGGGTTGCACCCAGGACGGCCCGGAGCAGGTTGGGGATTTCCGGGTCCCGTTTTCCCAGTCCGTACCCGATTTTTTCCGGAACCATGAACGGATGGTCGGTGAACTCGTGAACCGATGCCGCGAGAATCGCCGCACCCGTCGGCGTTGTGGCCTCGTGTGGGACCCCGCCGATCCGGACCGGTATGCCTTTGAGAATTTCCAGGGTGGCCGGGGCCGGGACGGGGAAAACGCCATGTCGGCCGGTGACGGTTCCGCCGCCCAGTTCCGGCGGACCCGAGATAATTCTTTCGACTTCCATCTGTTCCAGGCACAGGGCATATCCCACGATATCGACGATGGAATCGACGGCCCCGATTTCGTGAAAATGAACATCGTCCACCGCCGTCCCGTGGACGGTCGCTTCCGCCACGGCGATGGGGTGAAAAATTTCCAGAGCGAGACGCCTGACTCCGTCCGGTAAACCGCTCTCATGGATAAGGTCCCGGATGGCCTTATAAGACCGGGATGGCGGGGTCTCGGTGGAAAGGACGACCTCGAACCGGGTCCCGGTAATTCCCCGGCGGCTTTCCCGGGTGATCCGGAGCTCATACCCGGAAAGAGGCAGGTGTTTCAGACCGGCCTCAAGGGTGGAAACGTCGGCCCCGAGGTCGATGAGGGCCCCCACGGCCATATCGCCGCTGATTCCCGCGAAGCAGTCGTAATAAAGGGTCTTCAATAGGATCCTCCGGGTTTCCTTTCTCGTTTTCCGCCGGAAAAACGACGGTGTGAGAATAGCATAAAAAAAAGGGAGTGGATAGCCGGGTCCCATGGGAATCGGATTGAAAAAGGGGTATTATATGAGTCGGCGGGGAAGGAGGACCCCTTTCTTTTTCTTGACAGGATGCCGGGAAATTATTTATCTCCCCGGCATTCTCGCCGGGGCGGACCGGTCCGTTCACAAAGACGGGCGCCGCGGCTCCTGATTTGAAGGGAAAATACCTTATGGACAGAAAAATGAACGAAGACCCTCCCGGTACTTCGGAGGGCGGAGAGGGACACCGCAGGATCACCGATTATGAGAGGATCTTTCATCCCGGACGGATCGCCATTGCCGGTGTTTCGACGGAAGGCGCCTTCAGTTACGGCGGCAGCATCCTCCTTTCTCTCCAGGCCATGGGATATGGAGGAGAGATCCTGCCCGTCAATCCCAAGGGGGGAACGTTTTCCGGTCTGGACATTCGGAAAAGCGTGGCGGAGATCCCGGGGAAAATAGATCTGGCGGTCATCGCCGTGGCCGCGGCGTCGGTGCCGGAAATTCTCGAGGCCTGCCGGAAGAAGGGGGCCGCCGGGGCGGAGATCATTTCCTCCGGGTTCAGTGAACTGGGGACCCCGGAGGGCAGGGCCCTGGAAGAGGAAATCCGGAAAATCGCAGCCCGGGGCATCCGAGTCATCGGGCCCAACTGCTTCGGCATCTATTGTCCGAAAAGCGGACTGACCTTTTTGCCGAACCCGGATCTTTCCCGGGAAAGCGGTCCGGTGGCCTTCCTGTCCCAGAGCGGCGGTATGGCGAGCGATTTTGCCAATACGGGAAAATGGATGGGGATCCGTTTCAGCAAGGTCGTCAGTTTCGGAAACGGCGTCGACCTGCGTGAAACGGAGCTTCTCCACTACCTAGGGGCGGATGGGGAGACCCGGGTCATCGCCCTGTACCTGGAAGGGGTCGAAGACGGAAAGGGGTTTTTCAGAAGAGTCCGGGAGGTGAGCCGGGAAAAGCCGGTGATTATCCTGAAGGGGGGCCTTTCCAGTGCCGGCCAGAGAGCCGCCGTCAGCCACACGGCTTCCATGGGAGGGGACAGGATCATCTGGCAGTCCGTCTTGCGCCAGGCCGGAGCCATCCAGGTCGAGGACATGAACGAAATGGCTCAGGCCTGCCTGGCCTTTTCCATGCTTCCGGCGGGGGCCTGCCGTGGGATTTCCGTCATCGGCGGGGGCGGAGCCCTGGGCATAGCCGCCTGTGATTTCGCCGAATCCTTCGGGATCGATATTCCGCCGCTTTCGGCGGAACTCAAGAGGGCCGTCGAGGCCCTGCTCCCCCGATCCGGGTCGAGCGCCGCCAACCCTATCGACGTGGCCAACCCGTATACGCCGCCGGAGACGTTGAACAGGATTCTCCGTCTTGCCGGCCGGGACGAACGTATCGATCTTCAGGTCATGATTTTTCTTTTTCATCATTTCAGGCAGCTCGCCCTGAACGCCGGCGCACCCGTCGGGGAGGTGATCCCCTTCCTGGAATTCGCCCAGGCCATGAAGGATGCCATGAAGGAAACGGGAAAACCCGTCGTGGCCGTTCTTTCGAATACCAAGAGGGGGCTTGAGGATCTGGACATGGTGGAAACGAAGGAGAAGGCCCGGCAGGCCTTCCTGAGTCTGGGTGTGCCCGTTTTCGATGAGATCCGGGAGGCCCTGAGGGCGGTGGGACATGTGAATTCCTACTATGGAAAGTGGAGCGAATGGTTAAGCGCATGAAGAGAAAAGCCGCTGTCGAAATCATCGAGAAAGCCCTCGGGGAGGGTCGAAACACCCTTTCAGAGTATGAATCGAAGCAGGTGCTGGCGGACTTCGGCATACCCGTGACCCGGGAAACTCTTGTCATGAAAAGAAAGGATGTTCGCGAGGCCGCCGGGAAAATCGGCTATCCCCTGGTTATGAAGGCCTGTTCCCCCCGAATCACGCACAAGACGGAGAAAGGTCTGATCCGTGTGGATCTCCGGAACGATGGCGAAGCTGAGGACGCATTCGATGAAATCATGAGGGGGGCGGATGGCGACGGAGAGGGGATCCTGATCCAGGAGATGGTCCGGGGGCGGCGGGAACTCGTCATGGGATTGATACGGGATTCCCAGTTCGGCCCTTGCGTCATGTTCGGCCTGGGAGGAATCTTCACGGAGATCCTCAGGGACATCACCTTTCGAAAGGCCCCCCTCGACAGGAGGGAGGCTCTGAACATGATGGGGGAAATCCGGGGCAGGGCGATCCTCGGTGCCGCCCGGGGGATGGAAGAGGCGGACAGGGACCGCCTGGCCGATATGCTCGTCCAGCTGGGCCGGATCGGGCTGGAGATCGAACGGGTGAGGGAAATCGATCTCAACCCCGTGATTCTGAGAGGGAGCGTGCCGGTGGTCGTAGACGCCCTGATGGTTCTTGAAGGGGGTTGAAAGAAAAATCGTGTGTCGTCCCGCTGTAATTCCTTTTGATGGAGCCGTCTCGGGGGGCCGACGGGGAGGAAATAACGGGTCTTCCCGGCGCGGCTCTCTTCTCTTGACTTTATAATACAACCAAATTACAAATAGTTAATGGAAAGATATTCCCGGGTTCAACACCTCTGGAAAGGAAACCGGGGTTTTTCCGCCCCGTGAAATAAATTCAGTCTCGGGAGGGAGGGCAAATGGTTTAAAACCCAAGAGGCCTGACAATCAAAACAGCTTAAATGAAATGCGCTGTAGCGCGAAGGAGGGGACACGATGTCACAGAAAGCATTTCAACCTGGAGAATGGTATCAGTACCCATTGCTCATCAAGAAACTTCTGTCTACACCGCTTGCATTCGCCCCCGACCAGGAAATTGTTTACCGGGACAAGCTCCGGATGACATACCGGACCTTGTACGAGCGGATCAACAGACTGGCAAGCGGGCTGCGGAAAATGGGAATCAAAAAGACGTGACCTTTCAATCCATTTACAGGTGGCAGCAGCTGGCAAGCGGGCTGCGGAAAATGGGAATCAAAAAGGGCGACACGATCTGCGTGTTCGACTACGACAGCAACCGATATCTGGAGTGTTTCTTCGCGATTCCCATGATGGGAGCGGTTCTGCACACCATGAACTGGCGGCTTTCGCCGGATCAGATTCTATACACCATGAACCACGCCGAGGATGACTTTGTGATCATCCACACCGATTTCCTGCCCATCCTGGAAGGAATCAGGGACAAACTCAAAACGGTTAAAAGGATCATTGTCGTCACCGACGACGGGAAGGTGCCGGAAACGAAAGTCAAGTTCGACACCGAATACGAGGAACTCCTCAAGGGGGCTTCTTCTGATTTTGATTTCGAGGATTTCGACGAGAACACGAAAGCCACGACGTTCTACACGACGGGGACGACGGGCCTGCCCAAGGGCGTCTACTTTTCCCACAGACAGCTTGTGCTTCATACGCTGAGCGGCGCCATCGCCTTCGGATGCCTCGAATCGGTGGCCAGGTTCCGCACCGATGATATTTACATGCCCCTGACCCCCATGTTCCACGCCCACGCCTGGGGAATTCCTTACATAGCGACGCTTTACGGCGTGAAACAGGTCTTCCCGGGACGTTATGAGCCGGAAATGCTCCTGAAGCTGATCTTGGGCGAGAAGGTGACCTTCTCGCATTGCGTGCCCACCATCCTGCATATGCTCGTCTCAAGTCCGGTGGCGGGGAAGGTGGATCTCTCCCGCTGGAAGGTGGTCATCGGAGGGGCGGCGCTGACGAAGGGTCTTGCGAAGATGGCCATGGATCTCAACATCCAGGTCTTTTCGGGATTCGGGATGTCCGAAACCTGTCCGATCATGACGCTTGCCACGCTTAAACCGCACATGCTGGGCTGGGAAAAGGAAAAGATAATCGATGTGGTCACCAAGACGGGTTTCCCCATACCCCTCATCGAACTGGAGGTTGTGGACCCGTCGGGGAAACCGATGCCTCACGACGGCAGGACGACGGGGGAGGTCGTGATGAGGTCCCCCTGGCTTACGGAGGGGTACTTCAAGGATGAGGAAAGGACGAAGGACCTCTGGCAGGAGGGATGGCTGCATGGCGGCGACATCGGACACATCGATTCCGAGGGGTATCTTCAGATCACGGACCGGATGAAAGACGTCATCAAAACCGGCGGCGAATGGATTTCGTCCCTTGAACTGGAAAGCCTGGCGAGCCAGCACCCGGCGGTTTCGGAGGCGGCGGCCATCGGTGTGCCGGACCCCAAGTGGGGAGAGCGGCCCATGATTGTCGCGGTACTCAAACCCGATTTCAAGGGCAAGGTGGCGCCCGACGACATCAAGGCGTTCCTCCAGAAGGCCGTTGAGGGGGGAAAGATCCCGAAATACGCGCTTCCCGGGAGGTACGTGATCGTCGATGCGATTCCCAAGACAAGCGTCGGCAAGATCAACAAGATCGCCCTGCGGGATCAGTACGGGAAATAAACGTCCGGAACGAAGGGCCGGAGGGTGAGGGCCGTGGCGTTCGTCGCTTCGGCCCGTCCGGTCCCCCCCGGGGGGGCATACGGCAGGATATCCTACGGATAATGTCGGCATGATCCGGCAAGAGGGAGTGGAAAAGACCCGTGTCCGGGTCTCGTTGAGCGAAACTTCGCGGGAAAGGAGAGGGAACATTGAAAGTGAAAGATTGCATGGCGGCTGTCACGGGCGGTGCGTCGGGCCTTGGAGAGGCCTGTGTTCGTCTTTTGTCCGGGGAAGGGGCCAGGGTCGCCATCCTGGACCTTCAGCCCGACCGGGGTGAAAAGCTCGCAGCGGAGCTGGGGAAGAATGTCGTTTTCATCAAGACCGACGTCACCGCCGAGGAGAGCACCCAGGGGGCGGTCAACCGGGTCGTCGAAGCCTTCGGCGGCATCAACACGGTCATCAACTGCGCCGGCGTGGGAGATCCCGCCAAGGTCCTGTCCAAAAAGGGCCCCATGCCCCTCTCTCTTTTCAACCGGGTCGTCCAGATCAACCTCGTCGGAACCTTCAACGTCATCCGCCTGGCCCTGGAAAAAATGGTGAAGAACCCCCCTGACGAGGAGGGGGAAAGAGGCGTCATCATCAACACGGCCTCCGCGGCGGCCTTCGACGGCCAGGTGGGCCAGCCGGCCTACAGCGCCTCCAAGGCCGGTGTCGTGGGCATGACCCTCCCTCTGGCCCGGGAATGCGCCGATTACGGGATCCGGGTCGTGACCGTCGCCCCCGGGCTTTTTAATACCCCCATGCTTGCGATTCTCCCCGAGGCGGCCCAGGAGGCCCTGGGGAAAATGGTTCCCTTTCCGCGGCGCCTGGGGCGGCCCGGGGAATACGCCATGCTCGCCCGGCACATCATCGAGAATCCCATGCTGAACGGCGAGGTCATCCGCCTGGACGGGGCGTTGCGCATGGCGGCCAAATGAAAGGGGGGAGAGAAACCATCATGACAGGAAGGAACGACATCGTCATCGTCAGTGCGGTACGGACCCCCTTCAGCCGCTTCGATTCCGCCATGGCGGACATTCCGAGCATCGACCTGGGCGTCATGGTCATGAAGGAAGCCGTGAGCCGCGCGGCCCTGAATCCCGGAGAGATCGACGAGGTCTACTACGGGAGCTGCATCCCCGCGGAACTCGCCCTGGAAACGGACGTGCCCGCCCGGCAGGCCACTCTCCTCGCCGGGTTCCCCGAGGACGCCATCTCGCTCACCCTTGACCGGGCCTGCTGCTCGTCCCTCACCACGCTGCGCCTCGGGGCGCTGGCCATGAAGGCGGGTGTCAGCCGGACCGTCCTGTCCGTGGGGTCGGAGAACATGCCGAGAACGCCTCATCTGGCGCCGGGACTGCGGCGGGGCGTCCGGATCGGTCCGATCACCCTCATCGACAACCTTTTCGAACTCGGCTACACGGCGAAAGGCTTCAAGCCCGTCGCAGTGGACGCCGGCGAAGTGGCCCTCGAATACGGCGTGACCCGGGAGATGCAGGACGCCTGGGCCCTCCGGAGCCACGAACTCTGCCTCAAGGCCTACGACGAGGGGAAGTTCAAGGTCGGGGGGGAACTCATGCCCGTCGTGATCCCGCAGAAAAAGGGAGAACCCGTCGTCATCGACCGGGACGAATCCCCCCGGAAGACGAGCCTGGAAGCCCTTTCGAGGTTGAGGACCGTCTACGGCAGCCCCACCGTCACGGCGGGGAACGCCCCGCCCATCAGCGCCGGGTCCAGCGCCATCCTCCTCATGACAAGGGAAAAGGCGGCGGAAAAAGAACTGGAGCCCCTGGCGACGGTGGTGGCCGTCGTTCCTTCCGCCACGGTTCCCCGGGACATCGCCGTCATCCCCGCCCGCACGATCCTGAAAGTTCTGCGGCAGGCGGACCTCGCCCTGGAGGATATGAAGCTCATTGAGATCAACGAGGCCTTCGCCGCCATGCCCCTCGTTTCCACGAAAATACTGGCCGACGGGAATGACGGAAAATGGAAGGAAATTCAGGAAAAGACCAACGTCAACGGCGGCGCCATCGCCCTGGGGCATCCCGTGGGCGCCAGCGCCGGCCGGATCACCATGACCCTGGCCTACGAACTGGCGAGGCGGGGCGGCGGCTATGGCGTGGCCTCCATCTGCGGGGGACTGGCCCAGGGCGAGGCGGTGATCCTCAAAGTATGACGGGTTCGCCTCTCCCGTCCCGATGCAGTGACGCCGGCCGGAGATTGACTTCATCCTCCAGACGACGGAAACCCCCGCCTTCGTCACCGTGCGGGAATCCCATGGATTCAGGCGCGGGGAGAAGGCTGAAAAACTCCGGGAAGGCCCATGAATCGGGCCGGCCTCATGGGAGGGAGGGGGAAACTCTTCGGGAAGAGATTCCACCGGTAAGAAACGGGGAAGAGAAGAATCATGGAACGGAACATCTTCAAGGAAGAACACGCCATTTTCAGGGAGGCCTTCAAAAAGTTTATGGCCAGGGAAGTGACGCCGAACCTGGAGAAGTGGGAAAAGGAGGAACTCGTCCCCCGGGATGTCTGGAAGAAGATGGGGGAGAACGGCTTCCTCTGTCCCTGGCTCGAAGAGAAATACGGCGGCCTGGGGGCGGGCTACGAGTACTCGGTCGTCGTCATGGAGGAACTCGCCTACGGCGGCGCCAGCGGTCTCATTGCGGGCCTCCACAGCGACATCATCGTCCCCTACCTCCACAGCTTCGGTTCGGAGGCGCAGAAGATGAAATGGCTTCCCGGCTGTGCCTCCGGGGACATCCTCACGGCCATCGCCATGACCGAGCCCGGCACGGGCTCCGACCTGGCGGCCATCGGGACGACCGCCGTCCGGGACGGGGACCACTACGTCGTCAACGGCCGGAAGACCTTCATCTCCATCGGCCTCCTTTCCGACCTGGTCATTCTGGTGGCCAAGACGAACCCCGGTGCCGACCCCCCCACGAGGGGCATCAGCCTCATCGTCGTGGAGGACGGGACGCCCGGTTTCACCCGGGGACGGAAACTCAGGAAGATGGGCCTCCACAGCCAGGACACGGTGGAACTTGCATTCGAGGACTGCCGGGTACCCGTTTCCAACCTTCTGGGGAAGGAGGGCCGGGGTTTCTACTACCTGATGCAGAAACTCCAGGGGGAAAGGCTGGCTGTGTCCATCATGGCCCAGGCCATGGCGGAAGCGATGCTCGACATGACTGTCCGCTACTGCCGGGAGAGGAAGGCCTTCGGCCAGCCCATCAGTTCCTTCCAGCACAACACCTTCAAAATCGTGGAGATGGCCACGGAAGTCGAGATCGGAAGGACCTACGTGGATTCCCTGATCTCGGATTTCATCGCCGGCAGGGATATCGTGAAGAAGGTTTCCATGTCCAAGGCCTGGATCTGCGAGATGGCCAACCGCGTGGCTTATCACTGTGTCCAGCTCCACGGGGGCTATGGCTACATGGAGGAATACCCCATCTGCCGCTTCGCCCGGGACATCCGGGTCTACCCCATTTTCGCCGGCACCACGGAAATCATGAAAATCATCGTGGGCCGGTTGATGGGGCTGTAAGGGCACCCCTTTCATAAACCGTCCGGGGCGGAATCCGTTCCTGATGCCGGATTTTTCGATACGATAGACCATCGTAGGTATACTGTCCCCGGAATTCTGGAATTGCGGAATTCGGGAAAAATAAACTTGATCTTTCCGAAACCTCTGTTATTCTGAAAAAAAGTATTTTCGTAACCTGACGTCCATCTTTCAACGTCAAACGGTTGAAGGGGGCGGGGGTCTCCGGTTGTCGTTCATCTCCTTTTCATAAACAGACCTTTCCCGCCGTTTATTTTCCACAGGCAATATTGAATTCTGTTTCGCAACGGTTTTTTTTAAGCAAAAAAAGGGGGGTGGATCCCATGAGAAGGCCAGGAGGGTTTTCCCTGCTTCTCGCCCTGATTCCTTTTGCCGTGCTTTTCGCATGCACGGAGGATATCGGCGAGGTCAAAGTTCAGAAGGGCGGTTTTGTCGGATCGGCGGTGTGTGCCAAATGCCATGACAAGATCGCGTCCACCTGGAAAACGACGCCCCATTCGATGGTGATACAGAAAGTGACCGGTCCGGTCGATCCCATCATCCTGGGGGATTGGGGAACCAGGCCGGACTTCGCCGTCAAGTATCCCGACGGAAACACCGTCCAGGTCAACGACCTCGGGGATCTGAAAAAGGACAGGATCATGCTGATCCACGGGGTTCTATGGAAACAGCGATACGTATACGAAAGCTGGGAGGTCCAGAAATTCCAGTGGAATATCGCCGACAATACGTGGGCGCCCTATAATTTCACTCATCCCAGGGGGCCGAACTGGAAAGAGAGCTGTTCATACTGCCATGTCACCGGCTTCCAGCATGCAGATTATTCATGGTCCGAATTGAGTGTCGGGTGCGAGGCCTGTCACGGGCCCGGCGAAAAGCACGTGAAGTCGAAAGGCATTGAACGGGCCAACACGATTTATAACCCCGCGAAACTGCCATGGCACCTGGCTTCGGACATTTGCGGCCAATGCCATACCCGCGGGAAAACCCCTGACGGAAAGTATGGGTACCCTTACGGCTTCGAAGTGGGAAAACGCCTGGTCCCAAGCATGTTCACCGTGGTGGGGTATGACGACAAGGGGGCCTGGTGGCCCTCGGGAAACGTGAAGCAGCACCGGCAGCAGCATCCCGAGTGGATCACGTCGAAACATTACCAGGCAGGGGTTTCCTGCACGGACTGCCATACCGTCCACAGCACGGCAAACCGTTTCTCCACCAGAGTGACGGGGAACAACCTGTGCCTCGGGTGTCACCCCAATGTGAGCACCGATCCCGTTTTCGGACACGCTCCCATGAGGGACGCCCCCCAGCACGGCAACTGCATCGCCTGCCACATGCCGGCCACCGGAAAGAGCGCCACTGTGGCGGATGAGAGGACCCACACATTCAGGGTCATCAAACCGAAGGTGACGATCGAACTGGGCGGTGGAGATCCCGATACCCAGCCCAATTCCTGCAACCTCTGCCACTATCACGGCGGGCACGCCCCGGCGGAACTCCAGGCTCGGCTGGATGGTACCCTGCCTCCGTTGAAATAGTCCGGGGAGGGGGGGAAACGGGTCCCTGCCCGTTTCGGTTCCACGGGAAAAAAGGGAGCGACCGGTGGGGAAAATCAACGGGGTCATCGCAGGAATCATCGTCGTTCTGGTCGGCGCAGGCGTTTTCGCGGCGGCGATCACCTACACGTCCACGCCCCGGTTCTGCTCCTCCTGCCACATCATGGAAACGCGTTATGTATCCTGGCAGAACTCGGATCATGGGGATTACACCAGCTGCCTGTCCTGTCATGCCGAACCGGGTGCCACCGGTGAAATAAAAGCCCATCTGGCAGGCAGCCGATACCTCTATTCCTTTATCCGGGGGCAGGTGAGCCGGCCCATTCTCCTGGCCGAAGTCCCGAACAAAAACTGCTACAAGTGCCATGAGCAGGCGAGGCTCAAGGAAAAACCTGCCGCAGGCGAAGTCCACGATACCTATCACAGAATCCACCTCTCCAAAGAATTGAACTGCGTCGAATGCCACGGGGGACTCGCTCACGCGACGATGGTGCCGGTAAGATCCCGCTCGGTCATGAGCCTTTGCGGCCGCTGCCACCAAAGGAGGTCCGCGGCATTTGCGGAATGCGCCTTGTGTCACCCCACCGGACCGGCCGGTCCCGCTTTTTTAAAGGTCGGGAGGGAAAGGGAATCCGGAAAAATCCTCAAGGTGTCGAAATAGAAGAACCACCCGTTTTCGCAGATGGCGGCGGTTTGCCGATCCGGTCCCGCATACCGGCGGGAGTTTTCCCGGTCGATTTATCCGTCTCTGCCGTTTCCCGGTCTTGAAATTCCGATTCGGACTGAATAAATTAAAGGGAAAGGAAGGATCGAACAAGAGAGTTGAGAACTTACTAATGGTCTCATATTTATTGAGAGAGTTAGGAGACGTCTGAGGTTGCATTGGATATCATGAACGAGGAGAAAATTCACGAACAGGACTTGTCCAGTCAATTATGAGACTTTTAGTAAAGGTCTGTTGCCGAGAAAAGGAGTGAACAAACATGGCCGAAATAAAAGTGGACGTCATCGGTGAAACCTGCCCCGTGCCCCTTGTGGAAATGAGGAAGGCGCTGCGGAAGGCCTCGCCGGGCGACGTGGTGGAAGTCACGGGATCCCATCCCGCCTCCCGGAAGGAGATTCCCATGGCCGTCGAGGCCCTGGGCCTGAATCTTTTGGAAGTGTCGGACGATGGGGGTGTCTGGCGGATCCGAATCAAGGTGTAAAGGCGGTATATGATGGCGGACAAGGCGACAATAATCGTCCACAGCGGTGAAATGGATAAAATGTACAGTGCTCTCATCGTGGCCAACGGCGCCCTTTCCATGGGCATGGAGGCCTCCCTCTATTTCACCTTCTGGGGTCTGGAGCGTCTGGTGAAAGGGAAGCTCGACAAGGGGTCCCTGTCGAAGATGAACATGCTGGGTCTCGGCCGATGGATGGTGAGGCGGCGCATGAGGGCGGTGAATGTCGTATCCCTGGAGAAGCTCATCGAGGATTTCAAGGAACTGGGCGGGAAAATCATCGCCTGCGAAATGACCATGGAGATCATGGGAATCCGGAAGGACCAGCTTCGGGAAGAATGGATCGATGAGTACGGCGCCGTGGGATCCTACATCAAGGAGGCCCGGGAATCCTCCATAACGCTGTTCATATGAATGAGGGGGAACGAATCATGAGCGGGAAAACGATTTACCTCGACAACGCAGCGGCGGCACGGATGGATGAAAGCGTTCTGGAAGCCATGCGGCCCTATTTTTTCGAGACCTATGCCGTTGCCACCTCGGAGTTCGGTTATTCCTCCGGGATCGAGGCCCGGGAGGCCCTTGATAAGGCGAGACAGGGGATCGCTTCCCGCATGATCGCCCGGAGCGACGAGATCGTCTTCACGTCCGGAGGCGCCGAATCGAGCAACATGGCCCTTAAGGGGGTCGCTCTGGCGCTGGGCGGGAAGAAGGGGAAGCACCTCATCGTGTCGGCCATCGAGGATTTCCCCGTCCTTCACAGTGCCCGGGCCCTGGAGAGGCAGGGATTCGAAATCACTTTTCTGGGCGTCGATTCCGATGGACTGGTGGACCTCGACCGGCTGCGGGAGGCCATCACCGGCGAGACGATCCTGGTCTCCATCCAGCATGCCAATCAGGAGATCGGGACGGTCCAGGACATCGCCGGGATCGGTGCGATCTGCCGGGAAAAGGAGGTTCTCTTTCATACCGACGGGACCCATACCTTCGCAAGGCTCCCCCTCCGCATGGACGAGACCCCGGCTGATCTCGTCACCCTCTCGGCCCATACCATACACGGCCCCAAGGGGGTGGGCGCTCTTTACGTCCGGCAGAAGACCCCCCTCGCCAAATGGATGGACGGCGGATTCCAGGAGTTCGATCTCCGGGGGGGCATGGAAAATATCCCCGGGGCGGTGGGATTCGCCCGGGCCGTCGAACTGACGACGGACGAGGAAACGGGACGCCTCCAGGCGATGCGGGACGTCCTCATCGACCGGATGCTCCGGGAAATCCCCGACGCGACCCTGAACGGCCATCGATGGAAAAGGCTTCCCCAGAACGCCAACATCACCTATCACTTCGTCGAAGGGGAGTCGATCACCCTTCACCTGGACATGCGGGGCATCGCCGTGAGCACGGGGTCGGCGTGCTTCAGCCGCTCCCTGGAGGCGAGCCATGTCATCATGGCCATCGGCGGGGATCATGAGAGGGCACATGGTTCCATCCGGTTCACCTTCGGGAGGTTCAACACGATGGAAGACGTCGATCTTGTCGTTCGCCAGATGGCCGACGTGGTGGAGAGGCTCCGGAAAATCAGTCCCCTCAAGCATGCGGGCGAGGAAAGGAAGGTTGAAAAATGACATTTCCATACAGTGAAAAAGTTCTGGAACATTTTCGTAATCCCCGCAATGTCGGTAAAATCGAAGATCCGGACGGAAAGTCCCTGGAGGGGAGCCCCGCCTGCGGAGACATGGTCGCCGTTTACATCAAGGTGGATCCGGAAACCCAGCGGATCAGCGACGTCAAGTTCGAGTCCTACGGGTGCGCTTCCAACATCGCCACCGGTTCGATCATCACCGAACTCGCCAAGGGCAGAACCCTCGATGAGGCGAAGAAGATCAACTGGAAACAGGCCTCCGAGGCCCTGGGAGGATTGCCCCCCATCAAAGCCCACTGCTCGGTCCTGGCGGTGGAGGGGCTCCGGTCGGCCATCCAGAATTACGAGGAGCGACACGGCCTGGTGAAGGAAAGAAAGCCGACGACGGAAGAACTGGTGAAAAAGAGGCTCAGAAAGGTCATGAACCCCCTTTCGGGTCTGGACCTGGTGCGGACCAACCTGGTCCGGGCGGTCTCGGTGGAGGACGGCATCGTCCGGATCGGGATCGACCTGCCGGAAAGCCACCAGTTCGCGGCGAACATCCGCAATGAAATCAGGGAAAAGATCGAGCCGCTCTGGGACGTCCGGCGGGTGGAGATCCGGTTCGAAGACTGACCGGGAAGCATTTTATTGCATCATCACCGGGACCCTGCCGTTTCCCGGGCCTCCTGGCGAGGCATAAAAAAACGCTTGACTTATTTAAAAAAGAATATATATTTCTTCAATCAAAAGCACTTTCGCGGCAGATAGCCGGCAGGGTGCTGTAAAGTTTGGATACAAACACCACGAAGTACGAAGAAAACCATTTGATTTTCAGCATTTCGTATTCTTCCTGTTTGTCCAAGATCCAACTTTAAGAAACCAGAAGTGGAGGAGTACCAAAATGCAGCAAGGTACGGTCAAATGGTTCAACGAGGCCAAGGGCTTCGGCTTTATCACCAGTGATGAAGGCAAGGATGTTTTTGTTCATTACAGCGCCATTCAGAGCGACGGATTCAAGGTATTGCATGAAAACCAGCGCGTGTCGTTTGAAGTCGTAGCGGGCAAGAAGGGCCCGGCGGCGGCAAACGTGAAGTCTCTGTAAGAAGAAGTCAGAATCGAAAAAAAGGCACCCCGGGCGTCAGCGCGGGGTGCCTTTTTTATTAATTCATCAATCCCCTTATCTTCTCCCGCCTTTGGAAACCAGGAGGTCTGTTCCAAAAAAATAGCGAAGAAAGAAAACCGCGCCGGTGAAGATCATCACGGGACGATTCATGTCTTTCAACCGGAGGGATTCCAGGAATTATTCGATGATCCGTCTATAATAGGGCAGGGAAAACGGGGTGGCTGAGAAAACCCGCCTATTTTCATTGGCGTATCCTACGGAAAAAGGTTAAACTGGCTTCAGCGAAACCAGCGTTCAGCCGGCATGATCCGATCACCGGACGATGAAGTCAGCAAGAATCACGGGAAGGAGTCGATACCTTATAGAAGGATCAGGCAAACATTTGAGGAGGTAAACATGGACAGAAAAGCCCTGACCTGTTGCATGATGTTGTCCTTTTTCCTTATCTTGCTTTATTCCCCCGCTGGAGGCTTTGCTGGAGACGGCAAAGCCTCGCTGCGCATATGGGGGCAGCTGTCCCCCTTCCTTTCGGGGGAGGCCGGAAACGGCACGGGCGCCCCGGATTATGCCGATGCCTTCAGCAGGGGTTTCGGCTTCGGCGGGGAGTATTCCTGGAGGTTTGGACACCGGTTCAGCGCCGTGGGCGGGCTCGGCTTCGAGCGTTACGATGGCGACATTTATGAGGATATTGCCTTCAGCGACCTTGAGATCGTTCCCGTCTATGTCGGAGGGAAAATTCATTTCATCCGGGATGCCGCCCCATGGGACCTGTATCTGAGGCTGGACGCGGGGGCCGCGTACCTTTCATCCGTCAACATCTCCTATGGAGCCTTTCACGACAGGTACTGGGATTCTTCCTGGGTCTTCCTCTTCGATGTGGGGGTGGGAACGGAATATCGCTGGAATCGTTGGGGTGTCTCCCTGGACGTCAAGGCCCGTTATCTCGGATCACCCGATACGGCCATGGACGACTTGGCGGAAGCCGACGCCTCCTGGAGCCTTCCCGTTGTCCTGGGACTCAATTATCACTTTTGATGAATCCGCAAAAAATACAGGCTGCGTTGCCTTTCATCTCCGGTCATTTCGGCGTGCCATGATGCACCTTTCATTCCTCGGGATTCGGACAACCGGCCTCCGGCGTATTTTATAAAGCCGTCCAAAACAATTATGTTATGCCTTTTTGCGATTTTATCATTTTAGAAGGGGGTCGAATATGAATACGAAATTCAGGTATACGATCAAGGTCTTCTGGCTGCCGGCCGTTCTCGTGGCCTATTTCGCCTTCTTTGCTCTGCCCGTCGCCCCTGCGGCGAACTGGGGAGACCTCGTCAAAGACAAACTCTGCATGACACTCCCCCGGACGCTGGAGGGCAAGGTCTTTCTGGATGGCCCCATATCGGGGGCCACAATCCGAATCTATGACCGCGAGGGGTTTTTCCTTAAGGAAGTGGATTCGGCAACCGGAAAGGACGGTTCTTTTTCCCTGACATGTCCGCTGCCGGAATCCTTCAAAGTGGTGACATCCGGCGGCTGGAAGGGGGGAGAACCGTTTGATCATGAGATAACCCGTTATGTCGATAAGTTTGACGAGGCGGCGTCCTATAAGGTCAATGCCATCACCACGCTTGCGGCGGCCTATCTGGACCGCCATCCCGGGATGTCCGATAAAGAGACGCGGGACGCCGTGAAACAGTTCCTGTCCCTTCCTGAATCGGTCGATCTGGGCGGGGTCATCTACAGCAGCGAGTGGTACTGCTATTACTTTTCCCACTACCTGTTCATGAAGGAAGCGAAAGCCAACCGGGGCATGGCCGCTTTTGTCGACCAGCTTGTCGATGAGATGGGGGCGGGGAAAACCAGATCTTTTTACAGCGGTGATTCCATCGGGTCGTCTTTTTTCCAGAATGCCATGGACGCCCTGCTGAAAGGCGCGGTGTCGGAACTGGGCAGCGAGGGTGCGGGATGGATCCTCGGCCTGCTCAACAAAGGCGGCGGCATAGACAGCCGTTTGGCCGAGATGAAAAGCGATCTCGAAGAGATACTGAATGACCTGGCGCAGATCATCGACGCCCTGAAGCAGCTGGCCCAGGATCTCGCCCTGGATATGAACACCGTCGAAACCTACATAGAGGGTCTGAACGCCCAGCAAGCCATCACGATGATCAAAACTCATTACGGCCCGGACGACCCGGACAGCCGGGGCGATACGAACACCCTCAAGTGGTTTTCCTTCTGTACATCCGGCGATTCCAACCCCACAACGAAAACAGAGATCAAGAATCTGGTCGACAACATCAACGGGAACTGGGACATCGAAACCCAGGTGCAGACCATTCATGACGCCATTTTCCCCGATATCGGCAATACCGACGGGCTTCTCGACCTGTGGACCAAGGATTTCCTTCTCCAGGGGCCGGTTGGCAGCGACCGGCTCATGGACTACTACAAGACCCTGGAACAGTATTTCGCGGTCCTTCTCTTTTACCAGTTCAAGGGAGCCAACCTGGTGGTGGAGGCCCTGAATTATCAGCCCGCTTCAGGGGCTCTTCAGGCGCCCTCAGGCCGATGGGAGGAAAACGGGGATACGCCGACCCCGGCGGAGAGTTATCTGACGGGCACGTTTCAACCCATGATCAAGGAGGAGACCGACCGGTTTCTGCAGTGCGTCGTCAAACTCATTGCAGACAACTGCGGGCTTTACTGGGAAAAGAATTTTCTTCCCGCCGCCGCCCGGGATATCCTGGCCAGGGCCACTTTTTTCATCATCCAGACCCTGGGCGAGGATCACTACGGACTGAGAACGGGCTTCTTCGGGACATCCAACCTGGTTCATGATATTTTGGGGTCCGGGGCTGCCGTGCAGATCTCTCCGATTGATTTCACTTTCGTCAGCGATGTTGGGGAGATGGTAGATGTCGAGATGCCTGACAGACCCTATGATTTCTGGGGGACCCTGAAAAGCCCGGATCTTGCGACGCTGCAAAGGGGTACGACCTATACCCTGCACAAGGCCGACCTGGGCCCGTGCGACACCGATCCCGCCCCTTATGTCAAGTATACGACAGACAACGACCTGTGGCCCGGACTGGGCAACGCGGCGTTGACGACCTATACGGACGAATATGTCCAGGATCCCGATGGAACGATTTTCTATGGCTATTTCCTGGCGCCGTTTCGTGTCGGGGGGAAGGAGGCGCTCATGGACGCCTCGGAGTTCAAGCGGCAATCGTATAAGGCGGACCATAGCGGGGACGTCGATGACAGTCATTCGGATTCACTGACCTCTGACGGGAAGCTGCAATTGAATCTGTCGGCGAGCAACAAATACAGCAACAGCGAATCGAGCATTACTCAGGTGTTGGAGTGGGGCCATAATTTCAAGTTCAGCGGGTCAACGTCGGTCACGGCCTATATGAACATCGCCGGAAACGTAAGCGGGAGCGTTTATTTCCATGATGGAACATATACCGGCAACGACAGCTCAATAGCGATTCATGCCGGTTTGTGGGATGTCACCCACCAGAAGCACGCCGGCTGGATCAACTACGGCAAGTCGGCCTCGGACAACGGCACGAAGCAGAACTGGAGCAAGGCATTGAACGACCAGCTGACGGTCACGCTCGAGCCGGGAGTCACCTATGAGGCTTACGCCAACGTCAGAGGATCGGGGGAAAACACCAACGGGGATTATTCGTATGCCATTCATCTGAATGCCCTCGACCATCTTTCCCTGACGTTTGTCAACCACGAGTATTGAGGCAGCCTTGCGGATACGGGGAACGGGCGCATCGATCAATCCGGATATCCGGTCATCGCCGTCATGACGGTTATGGAACCCCGTCGACGGAAACGCTGGAGGCCGTTGAAGCCTTGAACAGACCCGTCCAGAAATACGGCCGCACGACGGCGTTGACCAAGGGGAACGTCATGGCGATCGACGGCATCGTCACGGTGGGATACGGCTTGAAAACCGCTCTCTTTGTGGATCAGATCATCGTTTATTCCAGGAAGCCCTTCATCAAGGCCGGCGATTCCGGATCGCTTCCGGTCACCGATCCCGGGAAAAATCCCGTCGGGCTTCTTTTTACGGGAGACGGGACAGGAAAATACGCCTTTGCAAACCCCATCGGCGCGGTCCTGGGAGCCTTTGGCGTATCTGTCGACGGCGTTTCGTCTCCGTAGCGGGGGAATAAATCGATACGTCTTCAAAGGGGATGACGGGTTGCCGGAAAAGCCCATAGATCGGATTTTCGAAGAACAGAAGGGTGTCCTGCTCGCCATCCCCCACGTTATGGCTGTCGCCCTTGGAAGGCAAAAGGGAAATCCCTGCGTTCTCGTTTTCGTCGATTCCCGGGATCCGAAGCTCAGAAAAACGATCCTCCGGCTCCTCGAAGGGGTCCCGGTAATCATAAAGTATTCCGGGCCTGTCCGGGCCCTTTAGCTTTTCCGTTCCACGACGATCTCTTCTGACTTTCCTCTGATTCACCTGCCCGGTGTCCGAACAGACCCCGGACGCCCTTCTTACCACAGCCGGGTCATCCGGAACGGCGATCCGTCGAAGCGGGATAATTTCATGATTCAGGCCGGGTTCGAGGCAAAGATTTACCGGACCGTCCCGCCCGTTCTCCACCAGATCGAACCCCTCATCGGCTGCGGATATGAGGGCCCCTCCGATTACGGGGCATACGGCAGCCATCAGAAAGTGGTGGTGCCTGATTTCTGGAATGAACATACGGTTGCGCGGATGTTTCACCGCGGCGATGATGAGACGCCCTCCCTGTTCACCCTCTGGAGCCAGGGCGAAGGGCACCATTCTTTCCTGGGGCGGAACACGCGGGACGACCTTTTGAATCCTCCGAACAAAGGCGGGCTGGGCGTTTACGAGCCCCATCTCTTCACCCGGTGGTTTCCCGCAAACCTCTATACGGGGCCCGGCCGGTGGTAATGGATTTTACGGGCCGCCTCACTTTTACAGTCTGACATCCCTGGAGAAGCTTACGCACCCGCCACCTGTTTTGCCGGGCATAAAAGGCCGAAAGAAACGGTTATTTCCATTGGCAGAGGGGAGGAAAAAGGGGTACACTCGAACCTGGAAAAGACAGGTAAGGAGGGAGGGCTCATGAAAAGGATCCTGAAATGGACGGCATCGATCGTCGCTGTCCTGCTGATTCTGATCGTGGCGGCACTTTTTGTCATTCCACGCCTCGTCGACGTGAAGCATTACCGGCCGATGATCGAGAAACGGGTGGCGAAGATGACGGGGCGGTCCTTTACCCTCGGGGAGGACCTCCGCTTCAGCCTTTTCCCCTGGGCGGGGCTGTCCTTCACCAACCTGAAGATGGGAAATCCCCCGGGATTTGCCGAAAGCGATTTTGTGACCGTCAAGTCCTTCGACGCGAGGGTCAAACTCCTTCCTCTCCTTGTCAGGAATGTCCAGATGGAAAAGTTTGTCCTTGACGAACCTCGGATCGTCTTCATCAGGAACGAAGACGGTCGCGGAAACTGGGAATTTCACAGTGGGGAACCCTCGAAACCTTCCGCCGGTAAGCCACCGGAGGCCGCCGGAGGACCTGCCCTGCCCCTCGAATCTCTGGCCGTCGGTGAGTTCGCCGTCCGGAACGGGACGGTCGTCTGGATGGACCTGGAGAGGGGCCTGAAAAAGGAGATCACCGGAATCAATCTCGTCCTGGAAAACCTTTCCCTGGACAAACCCGTCGGGGTCCGGCTGTCGGGCCGTCTCGATGGCAGGCCCGTATCCCTGGACGGCACCGTGGGACCTGTCGGCCCGGAAGCCGGAAAGGGCGTCGTCCCCATGGACCTCACCCTGGCGGCGCTCGGTGAAATAACGGTCAAAATAATGGGGAAGGTTGAAAATCCCCCGGCCGGCCCCCGGTTCGATCTGACCGTGGAAGGGAAGGATTTTTCTCCCCGCGGGATACTGGATGCCCTGGGGCGGCCTCTTCCCGTAAATCCATCGGATCCCCGGGTCCTCCGTCGCGCCTCCCTGGCCGCCAGGATTCAGGGGGATTCCACGGCTGTCGCCATGACCAACGGGAAAATGGTCCTCGATGACACCACCATGAAATTTTCCGTGAAGGCCCGGGAATTTTCCCAACCTGATGTCGTCTTCGATCTTCACATCGATAAAATCGATCTGGATCGATACCTGCCGCCGAAAACCGAGGTCAAGCCCGGTGCTTCGGAAGGGTTGAAAGCCCGCCCCGGGACCGGCAACGTCCCCATCGATTACGGTCCCCTCCGCCGGCTGGTTCTGGAGGGACAATACAAGGTGGATGAATACAGGATAGCGGGGGCCCGGATCGAGAACCTCCTTGTCGGGATCCGCGGAAAGGGGGGGATATTCAACATCAATCCCATAACCATGAGCCTTTACGGCGGAACCGCCTCGGGTGAAAAAACGATCAATGTTCAGGGCAAATCCCCAAAAGCGGAGGTCCGTCTTTCCCTCGGCGGAGTCCAGGCGGGACCTCTCCTGAATGACGTTCTGAAGAAGGACTTCCTCGAGGGCATCGCGACGGTGGATCTGAAGCTTTCGGCGGCGGGGGACACGGCGGAGAAGATCAAAAAATCCCTGAACGGAACGGGAGAAGTGAAATTCAGCGACGGTGCCGTCAAGGGTATTGATCTCGCCTCCATGGCGAGGAACGTGAAAGCCGCTTTCGGCATGGAAACCCCGGGAGGGCCGCGTCCCCGGACGGATTTTACCGAGCTTGCCGTCCCATTCACCATCACGGACGGTCTGGTGAACATTCCCCTGGCGGCCTTGAAAGCCCCCTTCATCCGTCTCGAAGCCTCGGGGAAAGCGAACCTGGTGGACGAGACCCTGGATTTCAGGGTGGTCCCCAAGGCCGTGGCGACCATCCAGGGGCAGGGGGACGAAGGGGAACGAAAAGGCATCCTGGTGCCTCTTCTCGTTTCCGGAACTTTCGAAAAGCCTGTATTTATGCCCGATCTGAAATCGATCCTCACCCAGGAAATCGATAAGGGGCTCCTGGAGAAGGAACCGGTGAAAAGGCTGCTTGAAAATAAAGAGCTGAGACAATACGAAGAACCGGCCAAGGCGATCCTGAAGGAGTTGATGAAGAAGCCATGAAAAAGCATCCTCCAGATATCATTAAACTTGTCTTCTTTTTGATTTTAACGGTTCTCCTCTGGGCGGGATGTGCCGGGGTCGTGAAGCGCCTCGATCCTCCCCGGGTGAGCCTGGTTGACATGGGGGTTGAAAAAATCAGCCTGATGGAGACCTCTTACAGGATCGTTCTCCGGGTCATGAATCCCAACGACGGAGCCCTTCATGTCAAAGGCGTGTCCTGCGAACTCGAACTGAACGGCGAGCCTTTCGCCTCGGGGGTTGCCGCCCTGGATGTAAAGATCCCCCCCTTCGGGACGGAAACCCTCCAGGTGCCTCTTTACTCCTCCCATGTGAGCCTCTTCAGAGAGGTCCTGGGGATGCATGAGAAAGAGGAGTTCGAATACCGGCTCCGGGGGAAACTCGTGCTTGAAGGCGGAAAGATGCTGACCCCCTCCGTCTCTTTCAGTTCCGAAGGGAAATGGGCGTTGAAGACGCCCGTGGAACCCAATAAATAATCGAATTATTTAAAGGCGTCCCTCATAAAAAAGCCCCGCGCTTTTAAAGTGCGGGGCTTCGTTTTCCTTCTGATTATGATTCAGTACCGGGCGTTAAAAGGCATACATGAATTTGAACCACAGCTTGTCTCCTTCAGTCCGGTTTTCCGCCTTGAATTCGGTCTGCCACTTCAGGGCGAAACTCATGTTTTGGTAACCGTAGCTCAACTGGGGGCCGATGGCATAGACCTTTCCTTTGAATCCGTCGGGTTCCACCTTTGCGCCGTTCAGCTCATCATCCGTGGTCTGGTAATAGACATATCCTCCGATGCCCAGGGACCAACCGGCAATATGATACCCGATGGTGTAATCGAAATGAAATTCCTGTCCCGACCGGTATTCCGTGTCCGTGTTTTTCGTATTGAAATCGTACATGAATTTTCCGGAAACTTCGAATCCCTGTTCTGAGCGGTAGGTGGCGGCGATGACGGGTTCGAAGGTCCAGTAATTTCTTCCCGTGTTGGCCAGATGGTCCTTGTCGTAGGCCCCCGTGGGGACGTAGATATCCAGGCCCGCGGTGAGATGGAAGTTCGACCAGTGCCATCCGAGGATGAAAGGATTGACGATGATGTCGCCCAGGCCCTCTCGGCTGTCCCCTATACCGGGAAAGTCCACGTCCACGTGAACGACGGGAATGAAGGCGTGCATGCCCCAACTGGCCCCGAGAAAACGGTAGTTCGTCACGTGAACGAAGCGGAGCACGTCGGCTACGACATCGAGGCTGAAATCAGGGATAAACTCGTTGCCGTCCTTGTCCTTGAATTCCGTCGCGTGATACCAGGTCAGGTAGTTGAGAAAGTAGGTGCCCGGGGGTGGCAACGCCCCGGTCATGAAATCCTCGGCACCGTTGGGGTAGGCTCCCCCGCCCCCCTCGGTGGCCCGGGCCGGGCCCGCAAAGGTAAGGGCCGTCAAAACGGCGACGGTGAGTAAAAATGCAGACATGATCTCTTTTCCTGATACCCTTTTCATGATCCCTCCTCGTTGTATCTTTTCGACTGGGAATTTCCATTGAACGGGGTGATCATATCCGGCCCGGTCGTACCTGTCAATATCTGTTCCTTATGAGAAACGGGGCGGTCCGGGGAGGGGTCTTGAGTGCCCTGCCTCAGACGCGGCGGGCCGACGACCCGCAGGGAGTGTGGCAGTAAGACCATTCGGAAGACGGCGCTGCGCCCGATCGGGGAGGCACGTCCCGATACCCGTCTCGGGTGTGTTTTATCTTGCCTGGGTTAATAAAAGGTTTCCCATGTGACGGAAACGACCACCTCGTTTGTCGCCGCCTTTCCCGTTGCAGGGTCGATCCCGATAATGGGGAAATTCTGAAGCCCTCCCACCCCATAAACGTTATGGCAGTCGAATGTCAGGGTGACGTCCGTCGGGGCCGTGCCGGAGGTCGGGCTCACGATGAGCCAGTTGTTCGGATTGTTCATGACCGTCGACCGGGGACAGACGGACCACTGGAGCTGCCCGCCGCCGGCGTTATTGATTCTCATGGTGGCGAATGCCTCGATACAGGGAGAAATCTCCACATTGAAATCGTGGTGAAATTCGATGAAAGACGTTTCCCCGTCGACGCTGATCACCGGGCTTTCCGCGCAGGGGTTCGGATCGCAGGTCGTGCCGGAGCCCAGGAACTCGCCGTCGCAGTCGCCGGGCATGGTGATGATGCACTCCCCGCCGGGAAGGCAGCAGGCCCCGGGCATCCTGTCGTCGACCGTGGTGTTGATGGCGGCCGCGGCCGTATACGCCACGTTGTTCAGCGTATTGCCGTGATAGTCGACGGGAGGGGAATCGAAATACAAGACGAACGTGGCCTGATCCTTTACCCCGTCCCGGGAATAATACTGTTCGCTGAAAACGAGTTTTTCACCGATTTCCTTGCAGGCGATGCACAGGTCGTTCTTGTAGGGATTATCCTTCCATTCGACGACTTTCAGCCTGTTGCCCTCCCGGATGTTCACCCCGTCCCCCTCCGACAGGACGTCCATTCTGACTTTCCGGCTTTCATTACCGTCCATGGACAGGATGAAGTTGAAAGTGACGCAGAACGGCGTTTCCTCGGGTATTTCAAGGGTCTTGTTTCCGCCGGCATCGACATGGAGGATCACCCGGCCGTCGAGGTTGTCGCAGGAGATCACGACGGGTTCCACCCATACGGGGTTGGTGATCGCCTGGTGGCTCCCCGTCATGAAGCGTCCTGTCAGGACGGGATTGGCGGCGCTCCGGCCGCTGTCCTCCGCGGCGAGGACGAACGCGGAGATTTGATCCACCTTGAACGGAAACTCCTTATCGAAATCGATATACTGGTCGCTGCTGATCCCGCTTCGAAGGACATACGGGTGATACACCATGAGCCCGCGGTCCCCCGTCAGTATCTCCCGGCACGGACAGATGTCGTTTAATTCATTGTAATTGTTGCTCATCTTCCAGGCGGTGATGTCCACCGATTTCTCTCTCATGTCACTTGTGGAAAGAAGCCGGATGTGGTGCCGGATCTGGCCCGGTTCCGAAGGCGCCCGGATCAGCATGGTGTTCCGGCCGTCGAAATTTCCGCCTCCGCCGATTCTCCCTTCGTGATTTTCAAACCGCAGCTTTGTGTCGTGCCAGATCTGTCCCTCCGAATCGAACCGGGGGTCCCCGTCGAGGGCGAACCACAGGACCGGGCCGTCGGTGGCGCAGGTATTCCCGTCCCCGTAAGCCTCCATGGGGGTCTTCACCGGTTCTTCCGACGAAAAGACATAGGTCCGGAGCTTTCCGAAGGCGTTGTCGATGACGTACTGGGGCGGGGGGAGCTTCAGGTCGCGGATGAATCCCCCTTCTTTGAAAAGCCAGTTGAGAACGCAGTGGTCCATGAAGGCCGAGGCGATGTCCACGGTGTAATTGAAGTCGCCGTGGGCATCGGTCCCTGCGGCCAAGTAAAGCTTCCGGGGCATCTTGATCAAGTCTCCCGTACGGACATAATAGAAAGACAGGTTGGCGTATATTCTTTCGAACCAGTCCCGGATACCGCAGACCACAACGGCGTCGGGATCGAATTTTGCCTGGATTTCACTGGAATCGGCAATGGTTTCGAACTTGATGATTTCCAGGTCCCGGCCGGAAAGGACCCATCGGTCCGCCGGGCTCAACCCCGCCGTGTCGGTCGTGCCGATGCGGAAGGGATTGAAGGCGAGACGGATGGTGATCCGGTCGCCGTCCTCGTCGTAGGCGAGCCGCTTCACCCGCTGATTCCAGGCCTGCATGCCCTTGAATATAAATCCCGGATCGGAAAACTCGACCTCGTTTTTCTCCTTGTCCGTGCTGTAGCGCCATCGGCTGTCCCAGGACTCGTCGATAACGGGGTTCACCAGGGGCGATGAAACATAGCGCTGATAATCCTTAAGGGTGGCAATATCCAGAAGATTGAGATCTTCCTCCTTTGTCGTGTACCAGCCGGCGCCGGGTCCGTGGGGATGGGCGGCGTAGTTGAACGGTGGATCGGGCAGGGCGTTATAAGTGGACAGGATTCCCAGGACATGGCAGGGGTTCTTGATCGCCCAGTCCAGGGGATCCGGGATGGGCAGCCGCCCCGGATGCCAGGGGCCCGGCCAATGAGAGTCGCTTCCGTAGTGGAGCATGTGGGGGCCCGCGTAGATGTCATAATCATCGTAATTCAGGCAGATTTCCTCACCGAAGGCGGTCCCGCCCAGTTCCCGGTGAAGGTTGAATTCCAGACCGGTGTCGTCCACCCCGTCGTAAGAATTCCACTCATCGGGCCGGAGTCTTTTGCCGAGATAGAAAGTGGGAAGAGGAACTTCCCCGCCGTTGTATTCCGGGCCGGAATAAAAGACGTTATGATCCGTCGTTACGACCTGATCCTCGAGGTCGGTGACCTGAATCCCCGCCCGGCCGTCGCTGTCGTCTTCGATCATGCCGATGGCGCAGGCCGCCTCGGCGGCCATGATGAGGGGGCCTCCGAAGGCTTTCTTGGCGATGTTGCTCACATCCCAGAATTCCTCCTCCGTGTGGCCCAGGAAGGAGGTGTACTCGGCGATGGTGTGAAAATGGGTGTCGAAGACCCGGTCTTTCCCGTGAAACCAGGGCAGTTCGGGACCCGTTTCGACCCTCATGGTTCTCCGGTAGGATTCGGATTTTTCGATCCACTTCTGTCGCCATCTTTCCCCGTTGCTTCGCTGGATCCGGGCGGTGTAGAAAAACTCCAGATCGGATCCGATGAAAAACCCGCTGTCCACATTCGCCATTTTATCCCTCGGAACGCGGATCACCGAGTGCAGCCCGTCCATGAAGGCATTCCGGTATTTTTCATCGAATACCTCGGCGAAGAGGTAGAAATATTGGGCCCCGTCTCCGTATATGATGTCGCCATACTCGTTGACGATGTCGAAATCCTGTCCTTTCCCGTCATGAAACTCGAACAGGGGCGGTTCCTTCGAGAAACTGTTCCGGGGCCGCCTGTTTCTCGCATCGAAGAGGATCTCCGGCCGGTCCGCGGTGAAATGATTGAGGTCCACGATCCGGATTCCCAGGATCTTGATGGCCGAAATGCTGATATCTCCGTGAGTGAATGCGAAGGTCATGTTCGGAACGGGGAATTCGGGGAAGAAATGAAGGACGGGCAGGTAGGCCCGGTTGTCCGCGAGCCTGTAAGGGGCGTCGGGGATGAATTCGAAAGGGACATCGCGGCGGTGCAGGTCGGCATAGAGGACCCTGAACCGGGCGTCGAAACTGCCGGGGCCGAAGGTGATGAAGGCCGTGTTGTCCCCGGTGGAGTCGCCGGCTTCGGTTTCCAGGTAAACGGCGGCCCCGAGAATGCCCGATATCCGATCCTCCTGCCGGATCCGCCAGGGGACGACCAGGGTCCTGCGCTCACCGGCCGTGAGTTGCACATCGGCCTGGTAGAGGATCCGGTCCCTCAGCTGAACGATGACCTCGACAGAACCGGCATCCTCGTTTCCCCTGTTTTCCAGGACGACCCGAATGTCTGTTTCCGTGTCGTTTTCCCGGGGAATGGCGCCGATATCGATGGAACGGACCGCCATGTCATGGACCGGTTCGGCCGTCACCTGAAACGTTTCCTCGATGGCATCATTCCCGGCGTCTTCGTCATCCGCCACGGTGACCACGGCCCTGAGGCGGGCTTCCCCTGTGTCCGATCCGGCGATGACAGCCGTTGTAATGGTCATGACGCCGCCGGAAGAGAGAGGGCTCAGACTCCAGGTTGAAACGGGACGATCATCGTAATAAAGCGCGACTTCTCCCTTGGACAGCGCCTTGTTGCCCCCGTTCAGGATTTCCATTTCCACGGACACGGTCTGTCCGGGGAGAGGGCAGGGGGGGGTGATCCGCAGGCCGTTGAACGTGGCATCCACCCGGTCGGAGGAGGAGAACTGAACGGCCATCTCCGGATTCAGAACCCGAAGACCGTAGATATCGAAAAGGTATTCCTCGTCCGGCAGGTCTCCGCTGGAAACCAGGGTCTGGCGGACCTGGTCCGGCGAAAGGGCGCCGTTTTCGGACAGGATCCTCGCGGCGGCAGCGGTCACATGAGCAGCGGCCAGAGATGTGGCGTACCGGTCCATCCGGGTTTCATCCCCGGGGAACGTTGTCATCCCATGAGCCGGGGCCAGCAGGGACGTCTGCGGCGATACGTTGGTCGAAAGGGTGAGACGCCCGTATCCGAACAACCCTGCGACAGAGATCACCTCTTTCATCCTGGCGGGAAAACGGTCCATGGTGGCGGCATCGTTTCCCGCGGGGGCAATCAGGGTCACTCCGCTTTCGTAAGCTTTCCGGACGGCGTCGGCGACCCCGGGATCATCGACACCGGAACCGACTCCCAGGCAGATAACGGCCGCTCCGGCCTCGACGGCATGATCGACGGCCTCGGCCAGATACCGGTTTTCGGGCACCATGCCGTTGGTGTTCGCGATCTTGAGAGGCATGATCCCGAGAGGGAAGGCATTCCCCTTCAGGCTTTCATTGACAATGATCCCCGCAAGGCGCGTCCCGTGGGAGTGGTCGTCTTCCGGGGCCGCGGAGGCATCCAGGAAATTTTTCCCCTCCACCAGGTATCTCACAAGATCCCGGTGATCCAGATCGACCCCCGTGTCCAGGAGGGCGACCACGACCCTCGGGCCGGAAGCCGTCTGGGCCGTTGTCACGCTCCCGCTTTCACAGCCCAGAGCGATCGTCATGAACGGGACGATGAGTAGAAAGAAGAAAGGAAAGGGCCTGTATTTCGGGATTTCGTCAAGGGCTTTCATGCCTTTCTCCTGTAGCCTTATCGGGTGGCATCGGCCTATATCAGGGCCCTGGAACGTCAAATCAGGCAGACACGAAACCGCCCTGATGGGGAATCACGGGCTTTTATTCCCTTTTAAAAAAACAGGTCCTCTTTTCAATACTTGAAAACAGTTTATATTTTTTCGCCAAAACTTTCAAACAGTGAAGGCGGGTGTTCCGACGGATGCCCTGTGTTCGAAGATTTCGCCACCCGTTCGAAGCCGCGTTCTGCGGATGCCGAGGCACGACGTTGACAGATCCCTGCCGCCTCCCGGCTCAGGGTTCCACGGCGCTCACCCCCGCGTAGCTCCGGCTGCCCGTCTTCAGGTTGTGGTAAAGGGCGAAGGCCGCGACCCCCTGGGAGGCTTCGATTTCCAGGCTTCCGCTGGCGTAGGTGCTACCCCCCAGGATGCTGGAGAGCAGGTACTTCCCGCTCCCGTTGGCCGGGAGAGTGTATTCGTGGTTCGCCGCCTCCGTGCCGCCGGAGCGGACGAAGGTGAGATCGACCGTGGCCGCCGAGTCGTTGGGGTTGCAGACATAGACGACGGTGTCCCAATTGGCGTTCTGGGCCACGTGGGGGACGATCAGCGCGGTCGAGGTTTCGGGGATGAGGGTGATGTCGAACATGAGTTTCGAGCCGGCGGCCTGGGCCACGAAGGCGAGGCCGGCCAGGGATCGGCTCGATGCAACTCTGGCCCAGCCCTCCCCGGGCTCCATGAGGAAAGCCGTCTGGCTCCGGGGGGGGGATCGACCTTTTCTGGGAATCGTAAAGCGAGCCGTCCTGTCCGATGGCGGAAATGATGACCCCGGCGTTTTCCGCGGCGCTGCCGTTTCGGAGGGCCACCCCCGTCCCGCAGAGGCTGTCCGACAGGGAATAGGGGATGTATAATACTCGCAGGTCGCGAGAATCAGCGGGACCGTTCCCCCGGGTGCCAGGACCTGGACGGGGGTGCTCCGGTTCGTCGTCGTTCCGTCGCCGAGCTGGCCGGATCCGTTATACCCCCAGGCCCAGACGGTCCCGCAGCAATAAACTCCTCCGATCCATGAATGTTCTGTCTATAACCGGAAATGGAAATAGTGCGATAAAGACGTTACCGTTGCCTGAACCTTCATCAGGATTGTTCAACCCCGCTCCCCACCCCTGTGAAAGTTAAATTATAGTACAGTCGTGAATGTCAAGTGTTTTTTACCGGGTATTCCGGGAAGATCGGGAGCTGCGGGTCTTTCTCGACCGGCTCAGGGAGGTTCCCGGATCAGGGGATAAAACGTTAAAAGGCTCCCAGCTGGAGGACCGGCAAACAGGCGATGGTCCGGAGGGATCGGGAAACACCAGCGCGCGGCCTGCGACAGGCGGACCACAGTCAACGGCCCGATGACCGGCCGCGAAAGGAAGACGGGAGCGGCGTCGTCAGTCCCCGGAGACGACCGAAATATATCTGCGCTCTATTGGGGAGTCTCAGCGGGTGGTTATGGCGGGCATCGAGGGCCGGTTCAGGGCCGTTTTTACAAAACCGCAACCAAAACCAAAACCAAAAAAAGAGGGGGTTGGGACCCCCTTGTAAGTTATTGAAATCTGGTCGGGACGGCGGGATTTGAACCCACGACCCCCTGCTCCCAAGTCAAAATTGGGCGTATTTCAGGCCCATTCACCCCATTTCAAAAATCGCACAAAGTCCTTGACATGGCAAAGGAAAAGCCCTATATCTTTAATCATGGCATTGCACCTTATTTCACCCTTATGAGCCCCTTTTTTGTACCCCGATTTGTACCCCGAAAAAGGGTCTCCTGAGACGAAAGGAGCATGAAATCATGGGGCTTACCGATCTTCAAATTAAAAAACTGGTACCTAAAAAACAGCGCTATGAAGTTTTGGACGGAAAGGGCCTTTATGTCCGAGTCATGCCTTCGGGATCTCGGTCCTGGATTTTTAGGTACTTATATGATGAGACCCCCCGGCGCATGACCTTAGGAACTTATCCGGGGATAAGCCTGGCACAAGCCCGGGAACTTCATGGTAGGGCCATGATGGAGATACAGCGGGGCAATGATCCAGGGAAACAAGCGAAAGAAGCCAAAGCGAAACGCAAGACAGCGCCGACCTTTCAGGACCTTCTCGATGAGTTTTGGGAAATCGAATTGAAAGCAAAGGCTTCCGGGAAGGAACGGCGGCGGCTTGTTGAAAAAGACGTTTTGCCAGCATGGAGAAAAAAGAAGGTGGTGGCACTCAAGCGGCGCGATGTGGTTCTTTTAATCGACAAGGTAAGGGAGCGAGCCCCGATCACGGCGAACCGACTTCAGGGGGTCCTTGTAAGGATGTTCAATTTTGCCAGCGAGCGGGGCATCATTGACTTTTCCCCTTTGGTTGGTTTGAGGAAGACAAGGGAGGAACCACGGAGCCGGGTCCTGGGTGACAAGGAAATCCGGCTGCTCTGGAAGGGCCTGGACCTGGAGAATAAAGATATTGACGTTTACAGACCGACGAAACTTGCCCTAAAGTTCATCCTTCTGACCGGCCAGCGCCCGGGGGAGGTAACAGGAATGAACTGGGCCGAATTGACGGAGGAAGGATTCTGGAACATCCCGGCTGGTAGGATTAAAAACTCGATTGAACAGCGGGTCCCTGTTTGTCCCATGGCAGCCGATGTTATCGACCAGGCCCGGCCTTATTCCGGCAATTCACCTTATGTTTTCCGATCCCCGAATGATTCTGAAAAACCCCTGACCAGGCACGCCCTGAGCACAGCCATAAACCGGCATTGGGAAGAAATGGGATTCCCGGAACGATTCACGCCGCACGATCTACGGCGGACCCTTAGGACCCGGCTGGCCGAAATCGGTATTTCCGACGTGGTAGCTGAAAGGGTCCTGAGTCATAAGCTCCAGGGGATCATGGCCGTTTATAATCGTCATTCCTATGATACGGAAAAACGACAGGCGCTTTCCCTGTGGGAACAACGATTAAAGGAAATCCTGGGGCTTTCGGAGCCCACTTCAAACGTTATTCCGTTCACAGGGGGCCGTAATGGGTGAGGAAAGCCGTAACAAAAGACGCGAGCACTTAAAGTGGGAATATTTAAAGAGAAGCGAAGATTATCGTGAGCTGTGCGAATGTCAAAAAAAGAGGACCCCTGGGATTGCCCTTCCAGAGAAATTTCAACCCGAAAATGGACCGATTTTCAAAATTAATCCGATGATCCATACTTATTTAAAATATAAAGACATTCACTCGATGTCTTTTGAGGATTGGTATTCTTCTTATTACAAAGAGGGAGAAGGCACCCTTTTAGGATCCGTTGACGATCTTTCCGGGGCTGATCCGTCGATGAGATATTTCATGCGGAACACTTTCATTTATATCATAGACAGGTGCAAGCGGGGGCTTGGAAGGGAACCCTCTTCGTTTCTCGAAATGGCTGATTTCTTGTGCGCACAGATGCGTATGGAGAGCGGATTTCAGTCATATTTGAAGATAAAACAGGGTGACTTTACAAGCGACGAAGCAAGGCGGCTGGCCGATGAGGTTTATAAAATACTTATGAAGCGGGTCCCCCGTGAACGGCTTCGGGACAAAGAGCTTGAAACATATCTTATTGTCTATGATATGCGGAAAGAGGGCCGAACGGACGATGAAATCAAAAACAGGATTTATAAGGTTGACGATTTGGGGAACGTTGAAGGTAAACGAATTAAAGATAATAAAGGGGAAAAAGAGGTAATTGACGAAATCAATAAATACTGCAGGTATGCAGAGCGCCTAATCAAGAACGCAGAGAGAGATATTTATTCAGATGAAAATATCTTTCCAGGAGAATACTGGAAAAAAAAGATTAACCCTGCCTAAAAGTCACCCCCGAGAATAATAAGAAAAAATTTTAATTGTAAGCGGAACTTTGCAGATCACCGTGGTTTACTCCGTCTCAGGAGGTAACGTGCGATGAAGAATCAAATTGTGAGAAAGCCAGATGTCTTGGGAAGGGTCCAGCTTTCCGACACAACCCTCTGGAGGCTTGAGAAGGCCGGTAAATTTCCCCGGAGAATCCAGTTGGGCGGAAACTCGGTCGGGTGGCTGGCCGATGAGGTGGACAAGTGGATTGAGGAAAAAGCAAGGGCGAGGGCCAATCAATGACCCGAGCCGAAGAACTAAAACGGTTGGCCCTTTTACATCGTCAAGCAGGTGAACTTTTACGGGCGGAAGCCGAAAGGTACGATGAGACAGCACGACAGATTGAGATGCAGATATGCAAAGAAGGGAAAGACGACCGTGTTCATCCCGAATCGAAAATTCCGCCGCGATTATAACCGTCTCTTCCGCCGGGACCCGGCAGCGGCGAATG